>Ga0268251_10000002_pt1 | contig 524999 bp, 463 predicted proteins | sample AgamicAsMae_FD_200527 | JGI IMG/M metagenome (GOLD analysis project Ga0268251, IMG submission 200527) | Agave microbial communities from Guanajuato, Mexico - As.Ma.e (v2) (version 2) | ecosystem: Host-associated > Plants > Phyllosphere > Phylloplane/Leaf | place: Guanajuato, Mexico... | reverse complement strand
AGATTGTCTGATAAATTGTTAAAGAGCAGTGCAACGCGGCTTTCGCTCACCGTTGCGAGGTGGCGTATATTACGCTTTCCTCTTTCAGAGTCAACCCGTTATTTCAGGATTTTTTCTCTTCAACCGAACCGCTTGTTGTGTGAAGTGATTCACATCCGCCGTGTCGATGGAGGCGCATTATAGGGAGCTGCCGAGGAATGACAAGGGGAAATATACATTTTTATTTCGACCGCTCACCTTTTCGCCAGAAAGGCTATTTTTGATGCTTTTTTATCTCATTCGGCAGCTCAGCCAGGCTATTAATCACCCAATCCGCTGCATTTTCCGCTTCTGGCGTCACTGGCTTACCGGTGCGAACTAATATTTTGGTCCCTACACCCGCTGCTGTTGCTGCCTGCATATCTTCCAGTTTATCGCCCACCATATAAGAAGCAGACATATCAATGTGCAGAAACTCCTGCGCAGAGATGAACATCCCCGGATGCGGTTTACGGCAGTCACAGGTCTGGCGATACTCTTCTACCGTACCCTGCGGGTGATGCGGACAATAGTAGATGCCGTCGAGATCCACGCCGCGATCGGCCAGCGACCAGTCCATCCATTCGGTCAGCGTCTCGAACTGTGCTTCAGTGAATTTACCGCGCGCAATACCAGACTGATTGGTGACCACCACCAGCGCATAGCCCATCTCTTTCAGCTGGCGCATTGCCTCTATAACGCCGTCGATAAATTCGAACTCATCGATCTCATGCACATAACCGTGATCCACATTAATAGTGCCATCACGATCGAGAAAAATTGCGGGTACTGATTTTGCCACCGGTTTGCTCCTGAAAAAGGCCTGTTGAGCTAGTATCTCATGAATCGCAGCGCAATAAAGTGCTCATCGTACAGAGTTGGATTGATTTAGACGTCTGGATGCCTTAACATCCGTTTTGTTTACGGTCATCACCCGTATCTGGCAGAAGAAAATACCACGGCTAACTTACATACGATAAAAATAATCTAATGATTAAACTTTCCAATATCACCAAAGTGTTCCAGCAGGGGAACCGAACCATTCAGGCGCTGAACAACGTCAGCCTGCATGTTCCTGCTGGTCAAATTTATGGCGTCATTGGCGCATCGGGTGCAGGTAAAAGCACGCTGATCCGTTGTGTTAACCTGCTTGAGCGCCCAACCCAGGGCAGCGTAGAAGTTGGCGGTCAGGAACTTACCGCCCTTTCAGAAAAAGAACTCACCAAAGCGCGTCGTCAGATCGGCATGATCTTCCAGCACTTTAACCTTCTGGCGTCCCGCACCGTGTTCGGCAACGTCGCCTTGCCGCTGGAGCTGGATAACACGCCGAAAGAAGAAGTGAAGCGTCGCGTTACCGAACTGCTCGACCTCGTGGGTCTGGGCGATAAGCATGATAGCTACCCGGCAAATCTGTCCGGTGGGCAGAAGCAGCGTGTCGCCATTGCCCGCGCGCTGGCCAGCAACCCAAAAGTACTACTGTGCGACGAAGCCACCAGCGCGCTGGATCCGGCCACCACCCGTTCTATTCTGGAACTGCTGAAAGACATTAACCGTCGCCTGGGCCTGACGATCCTTCTTATTACGCACGAGATGGACGTGGTGAAACGCATCTGCGACTGCGTGGCGGTCATCAGCAACGGCGAGCTGATCGAGCAGAATACGGTAAGCGAAGTGTTCTCCCATCCGAAGACGCCGCTTGCGCAGCAGTTCATTCAGTCCACGCTGCATCTGGATATTCCGGAAGATTATCTGGAGCGTTTGAAAACCGAATCCACAGCAGACAGCGTCCCGATGCTGCGCATGGAGTTTACCGGTCAGTCCGTTGACGCTCCCCTTCTTTCCGAAACTGCGCGTCGCTTTAACGTGAACAACAACATTATTAGCGCGCAGATGGATTACGCCGGTGGCGTGAAGTTCGGCATCATGCTGACGGAAATGCACGGCACCCATGAAGAAACCCAGGCAGCAATCGCCTGGCTGCAAGAACACCACGTAAAAGTAGAGGTACTGGGTTATGTCTGAGCCGATGATGTGGCTGCTGGTTCGCGGCGTTTGGGAAACGCTGGCAATGACCTTCGTATCGGGTTTCTTTGGTTTTGTAATTGGCCTGCCGGTGGGCGTACTGCTGTACGTGACGCGTCCGGGTCAAATCATTGAGAATGCGAAACTTTACCGTACGCTCTCTGCGCTGGTGAACATCTTCCGTTCTATCCCGTTCATTATTCTGCTGGTGTGGATGATTCCATTTACCCGCGTGATCGTCGGAACCTCTATCGGTCTGCAGGCGGCTATCGTTCCGCTGACCGTAGGCGCAGCGCCGTTTATCGCCCGTATGGTGGAAAACGCCCTGCTGGAGATCCCAACCGGTTTAATCGAAGCTTCCCGCGCGATGGGTGCCACACCGATGCAGATCGTCCGCAAGGTTCTGCTGCCTGAAGCACTGCCGGGCCTGGTGAACGCGGCAACCATCACGCTCATCACGCTGGTCGGTTATTCCGCAATGGGCGGTGCAGTTGGTGCTGGCGGTTTAGGACAGATTGGTTACCAGTACGGCTATATTGGATATAACGCTACCGTGATGAATACCGTTCTGGTATTGCTGGTTGTTCTGGTTTACTTAATCCAGTTCTCCGGCGATCGCATCGTCCGGACCGTTACTCACAAATAACGTTACACACAACACAAACTCGACGAGTTAAGGATAAAACATGGCGTTTAAATTAAAGACCCTTGCAGCAGTAGGCGCGCTGATTGGCTCTCTGGCACTGGTGGGTTGCGGTCAGGACGAAAAAGATCCAAACCACATTAAGGTGGGCGTTATCGTGGGTGCCGAACAGCAGGTTGCTGAAGTTGCTCAGAAAGTGGCGAAAGAGAAATATGGTCTGGACGTTGAGCTGGTGACCTTCAATGATTACGTTCTGCCGAACGAAGCGCTGAGCAAGGGCGATATCGACGCCAACGCCTTCCAGCATAAGCCATACCTGGATCAGCAGATCAAAGATCGCGGTTATAAACTGGTGGGTGTGGGTAACACCTTCGTTTACCCGATTGCCGGTTACTCTAAGAAAATTAAATCGCTGGACGAACTGCAGCCGGGCTCTCAGGTTGCCGTACCTAACGATCCAACCAACCTCGGTCGTTCCCTGCTGCTGCTGCAGAAAGTGGGCCTGATCAAACTGAAAGACGGTGTTGGCCTGCTGCCAACCGTTCTGGACGTCACCGAGAACCCGAAAAATCTGAAAATTGTTGAACTGGAAGCACCGCAGCTGCCGCGTTCTTTGGACGATGCACAGATTGCCCTGGCCGTTATCAACACCACTTACGCCAGCCAGATTGGCCTGACGCCAGCAAAAGACGGTATCTTCGTTGAAGATAAAGACTCCCCGTACGTTAACCTGATCGTGACTCGCGAAGATAACAAAGACGCGGAAAACGTGAAGAAGTTCGTTCAGGCCTATCAGTCTGATGAAGTTTACCAGGAAGCCAACAAAGTGTTTAACGGCGGCGCTGTTAAAGGCTGGTAATCTCACCTCAGTGTAATATCATCAGGACGGGCTTATGCCCGTCTTGTCATTTGTGCAGTCACCTGATTCAATATCTGACGTTTTGATTATCCATTGAGGAATTATTATGCGTGCTTTACCGATCTGTCTTTTAGCACTCATGCTGAGCGGCTGTTCTATGCTAAGCAGATCTCCTGTTGAACCTGTTCAAAGCACGGCAACCCCGCCAAAAACTGAGCCTGCGAAACCGAAAGTGGTTCGCCCTGCGCCGGTTCGCATTATCACCAAAGCTGACGAACTGGTCGGCAAACCGTTCCGTGAACTGGGTGAAGTGAGCGGTGAATCCTGTCAGGCAACCAATCAGGACTCTCCACCGAATATCCCGACAGCGCGCAAACGTATGCAGATTAACGCCGCAAAAATGAAAGCTAACGCGGTGCTGCTGCACAGCTGCGAAGTCACCAGCGGCACGCCGGGCTGCTACCGTCAGGCGGTTTGCATCGGTTCTGCGCTGAACATCACGGCGAAATGAGTGCATTTCATTTTGAGCAGATAGGCGTTATCCACTCTCCGTATAAAGAGAAGTTTGCCGTACCCCGCCAGCCTGGTCTGGTCACCAGCGGCAGCGGCGAGCTTCATCTTCAGGCGCCTTATAACCAGGCCGATGCAGTACGCGGGCTTGAGGCGTTCAGCCACTTATGGGTGGTATTTGTCTTTCACCAGACAATGGAAGGCGGCTGGCGTCCCACCGTGCGTCCCCCGCGCCTGGGCGGAAATGCGAGAATGGGCGTGTTTGCGACTCGCTCGACCTTCCGTCCAAATCCGATCGGGATGTCGCTGGTTGAACTGAAGGGCATACGTTGCCAGAAGGAACAGGTCATACTTGAGCTGGGCAGTCTGGACCTGGTCGACGGCACGCCGGTTATCGACATCAAACCCTATTTGCCCTTCGCCGAAGCCCTCCCGGACGCGCGTGCAAGCTATGCTCAGGACGCACCGCAGGCGGATATGCCTGTTTATTTTACGCCTGAGATAACCGCGCAGCTTGGTCAACTGGAGAAACGCTATCCTCGCTTACGGGATTTCATCACTGAAGTTCTGGCACAGGACCCCCGTCCGGCCTACCGTAAAGAAGAGGAAGCGGGAAAAACGTACGCCGTCTGGCTGCTGGATTTTAACGTGCGCTGGCGCGTCACCGGGGCAGGTTTCGAAGTGTTTGCCCTTGAACCCAGGTAATTTTGTTCTCCTCTCTTTTGGCATCTTTGCCACACTGGTAAACTAAACCACTTTTTTTGTGTCAGGCTGGTGTTTCAGCCTGTTCCAATCGTCGAAATGGAACCGTAACAACATGCGTACTAGCCAATATCTGCTCTCCACTCTGAAGGAGACGCCTGCCGACGCCGAAGTGATCAGCCATCAGCTGATGCTGCGCGCCGGGATGATCCGCAAGCTGGCCTCCGGGTTATACACCTGGCTGCCGACCGGCGTGCGCGTCCTGAAAAAAGTCGAAAACATCGTGCGTGAAGAGATGAACAACGCCGGTGCTATCGAGGTGTCCATGCCCGTGGTTCAGCCCGCTGACCTGTGGCAGGAGAGCGGCCGTTGGGAGCAATATGGCCCAGAACTGCTGCGCTTCGTCGATCGCGGCGAGCGTCCGTTCGTTCTCGGCCCAACGCATGAAGAAGTGATCACAGACCTGATTCGTAATGAGCTGAGCTCTTACAAACAGCTGCCGCTGAACTTCTTCCAGATCCAGACCAAGTTCCGTGACGAAGTGCGCCCACGTTTCGGCGTGATGCGCTCTCGTGAATTCCTGATGAAAGATGCCTACTCTTTCCATACGTCACAGGAATCGCTGCAAGAGACCTACGACAAAATGTACGAGGCTTACAGCAAAATTTTCTCTCGCATGGGTCTGGATTTCCGTGCTGTGCAGGCTGATACCGGCTCCATCGGCGGCAGCGCGTCCCATGAGTTTCAGGTACTGGCACAGAGCGGTGAAGACGATGTGATCTTCTCTGACTCTTCAGACTACGCGGCGAACATCGAATTTGCAGAAGCGCTGGCACCAAAAGAACCACGCGGCGCGGCCACGCAAGAGATGACGCTGGTTGATACACCAAACGCGAAAACCATCGCCGAGCTGGTTGAGCAGTTCAGTCTGCCGATCGAAAAAACAGTGAAAACGCTGCTGGTGAAATCCACCGAAGGCAGCGCTTACCCGCTGGTTGCCCTGCTGGTGCGTGGCGATCATGAACTGAACGAAGTAAAAGCCGAGAAGCTGCCGCAGGTAGCCAGCCCGCTGACGTTCGCAACGGAAGCGGAAATCCGTGCCGTAGTGAATGCGGGTCCAGGTTCACTGGGTCCAGTCAACCTGCCTGTGCCGGTTGTTATTGACCGCACGGTTGCTGCAATGAGCGACTTCTCTGCAGGTGCGAACATCGACGGTAAACATTACTTCGGCATCAACTGGGATCGCGACGTGGCGACGCCAGAAGTGGCTGACATCCGTAACGTGGTTGCAGGCGATCCAAGCCCGGATGGTCAGGGTACCCTGATGATTAAGCGCGGCATCGAAGTTGGCCACATCTTCCAGCTGGGTGATAAATACTCTCGCGCGCTGAACGCCGCCGTTCAGGGTGAAGATGGCCGTAACCAGATCCTGACCATGGGCTGCTACGGTATCGGGGTGACGCGCGTGGTGGCTGCGGCCATCGAGCAGAACTACGACGAGCGCGGCATCGTCTGGCCGGACAACATTGCGCCGTTCCAGGTGGCTATTCTGCCAATGAACATGCACAAATCTTACCGCGTGCAGGAGCTGGCCGAGAAGCTGTACGCCGAGCTGCGCGCTCAGGGTATTGAAGTGCTGATGGATGACCGTAAAGAGCGTCCGGGCGTGATGTTTGCCGATATGGAACTGATCGGTATCCCGCACACCGTCGTCATTGGCGACCGTAACCTCGACAGCGATGAGATTGAATACAAATACCGTCGCAGCGGCGAAAAACAGATGATCAAGACCGGCGATATTCTTGATTACCTGGTGAAAGCCATCAAAGGCTAAACAAAAAACCCCGCTCAGGCGGGGTTTTTTAATGGCTCAACGTAAGCTTATTTGCTGCTACAGTCTTTGCCCGCAATAAATTTCACGTCTTTATCTGCCACCAGCGTTTTCACCATCTCCCCGCTATCCGGGTTTGGCTCCAGCGTAAAGTGGCCGTCAACCGTCAACAATATCGGCTTGCTGTCATTGCCGCGCGCCACGGCGTAATCACGTTCAAGTTGTGCATTGTTTGCCACGCTGACTTTCTTACCGGTAGCGCAGTCGGTAAAGATCGCCGCATCCGCCATATAGAAATACATCCCCCGCATCGCCATCGGCGTGGCAGGCAGCGCCGCTTTCACCGGTGTCAGCGTGTAGTTGAACTGGGATTCAATCGGATTGCCTTCCCGGTCGAGCATTTCCATGTTCTCGCCTTTAGGGCGGAACCAGGTTTTGTCACCGGAGGTATCCGTCAGCACCAGCTTCTCAGCCGTACGCGCCCATGTCCCGTAAGTCGCAAATGAAGAGGGTTCTTTCGCGCCCTGATAGCGCTGGTTCATCACCCAGGTACCGTCTTTTTGCAGGAACAGTGACGTTTCAATGCCTTCGCAATCCGCGCAAGGCAATACGCCCCGCCAGCTCTGCTGCATTGGCTTTAACTCTTCATTCTGCGCTGGCTGCAAAACCTGCGTTTCAGAACGGTTGTTACACCCGAAAAGCGCAAACAGCGTACTCACTGCCAGCGCTGAAAATAATGCTTTTTTCACAATGAATTCCTTATGAAAATTGTGTTCCCTTTCGTCACTCCATCGGGCGACGAACTTTACCGCGTAGTGCTTTCACTGTGGATTTTTGAGCTTTCGAGGACAACCGACGCTCTTTCGATGCGCGGGTTGGCCGCGTTGCCCGGCGGCTTTTTTGTACTGCCGTTAACTCTTTGATGACCGCCACCAGCCTGGCTACCGCCGCTTCCCGGTTTAATTCCTGGCTGCGGTACTCCTGGGCTTTGATCACGATCACACCTTCGCTGGTGATCAGGTGATGGCTGGCAGCAAGCAGACTTTCCTTATAATACTCTGGCAGGCTTGATGCCCGAATGTCAAAACGCAAATGGATAGCCGTTGAAGCCTTATTGACGTGCTGTCCACCCGCTCCCTGAGCACGGATGGCGGTGATCTCCAGCTCGTTATCAGGGATGCTGACGTTTCGGGACAAAACGATCATGGCGCAGACTGCCAGGCCGTCAGATGAATTTCCAGATTATTCTGAGAATCAGAAAGCCAGATGGCGCCGTCCTGAATCGTTGCCTGCAACGCCATCGTCCGGCCGGCGAACTCGCTCAGCTGCGCCAGCTGTTCATCATCCAGATACCAGACGGCGAGATTTTTAAACTGCGCGCATTTATTCTTATTTTGTTGCCACCAGATTTCCGCCGCGCGCTGGTTATAGGCGAACAAGGCCACTTCCGCGGACTGAGTACACGCCTTTTTAATCCTGCGCTCGTCCGGCAGACCGAGTTCAATCCATAAATCGATCCCAAGATGATCGTTGCGCAGCCAGGCTTCAGGCTCGTCTTCCGCGCTTAAGCCGCGGGTAAACTGCAGCCGCTCATTGGCGTATTTAATCCACGCCAGCAGGCGCAGCATCATGCGCTCCTGAGTTTCGGAGGGGTGGCGTGCCAGAGTAAGCGACGCGTCCAGAAACTGGTTGCGATCAAGATCGGCCACGTTGACCACTGCTTTATAAATTGTCGCTTTCAGCGCCATGAGAGAACTCCATTCGAATCAGCCGCACATTGTAGCGAAAACAGAGGCAAAAGGCTGTTACGGAGTAATAAATACACCACTATCAAGGCGCTGATATTGCTTAAATGAGTATGGTATAGTCACCTTGCTAAACCGAGTTTATCTTCGTAGGCTTAATGATATCTCACAGTAAGTCAGTGCGCTGGCGGGAGGGGATGTGAATAATTATTGTGAGTTAATTCGCAAACGGTATGCGGAAATCGCCAGCGGAGATCTGGGGTATGTCCCGGACGCGTTGGGCTGTGTATTGAAAGTGCTTAATGAAGTGGCCTCTGATGAGAGCCTTTCAGAGTCGGTCAGGGAAAAAGCAGCGTATGCTGCGGCGAATTTACTGGTGAGCGATTATGTCGATGAATGATACTTATCAACCCATCAATTGTGATGACTATGACAACCTCGAACTCGCCTGCCAGCATCATTTAATACTGACGCTGGAGCTAAAAGATGGCGAAGTGTTGAAGGCGAAGGCCAGCGATCTGGTTTCACGCAAGAATGTGGAATACCTGGTCGTGGAAGACGCCGGTGCGACGCGTGAGCTGCGTCTGGACAAAATAGCCAGCTTCAGCCACCCGCAAATCGGCACCGTCGTGGTGAGCGAATCCTGATGACACTAACGGGCAGCCGGGCTGCCCGTTACGCTTTCCGCCACTCGAAGCATGCCCCTTCTTCTGTCCACCCCGCTTCCGTGATGAACACCCCTGCAGCAGCAATCAGCGTTTCACCGTAGAACAGCAGCGGCGTGGTGTCGCGCAGCCACGGCGGCACGTTGCATTCCTGCCATATCTTTTTCAGTTTCCGTCCCCCGTTGCGTCCGACGATATGCAGCAAGCCGCCAGCCTTAAAGCGCACGCTGACCGGTTCACCGGGGTTTGGCAGACGCACATGACCCGTCGGCATCAGAGAGACACTCCCCGCATCCTGGGGCAATATTAACGGAGCCTCCGGTGACGGCCAGTGGAGCACCACATTGGTCAGCGGGGGGAAGGATTTTACCCACCAGAGTTTTCCTTTATAGCGTCTGACCTCGAAGCCATTCAGGTGTACGCAGGGGGACGCATCTTCCCGCGCCTGTGCGACTTCGTCCCAGATACGGCTCAGCATTGCCCGCGACGGCATCACAGCATGATGAGAGGCGAGCCAGCGGCGTAACAGCGCGGCCCGGCGCACCGGGCTTACCGCCTCCAGCGGCGCGATCGCCAGCGCACCGTCTTCAGAGATCAGATCAGCCAGCTCTTCGCTGAGTAACTCATCCAGCAGGCTTTCCTGTTCGGCGCACAGCATGGCGCTTCTTGCTGTCGCGTCGGCAAAATGCGGCCAGCGCTCGCTTAAAAGCGGGAGGACGCGCAGACGCAGGAAGTTACGATCGTAGCTGTCGTCCTGGTTGCTCTCATCTTCGATCCAGCTCAGCCGATGTTCCCGCGCCCAGGATTCCAGCGATGCGCGGGTCTCGCCAAGCAGCGGACGCAATAATTGCGTTCCGGCAAACTCAGAACGCGCCGGCATGGCGGAAAGCCCCGCGGGTCCGCTGCCCCGCTTAAGCGCCAGCAAAAAAGTTTCGCACTGATCGTCCAGATGCTGCGCCGTGACCAGCGCTTCTCCAGTACGTAATGCCCCGGCAAACGCGGCGTAGCGAACTTTACGCGCCTGCGCCTCAATACCCAGTCCTTCATCCGCAAGCGTGACGCGCTCAACGACGAGCGGGATAGCCCACGCCTCACACAAGGCTTCACAGTGCGCCACCCACTCCTCCGCGTGAGGGCTTAACCCGTGATGGATGTGTATAGCCCGAAGCTGAACGTCAGGGTCCCGGTCGCGCCAGAGCCTAAGGCGATGCAGCAACACGGTGGAATCCAGGCCACCGCTAAACCCCACCAGCAGCTGGCGGTACGGTGAAACGGCTTGTGCGATAGCGGGTAAGGTCATAGGAAATTACACATAAAAAATGCCCGAACTGAGCGGGCATTATCACACAGGACAAACATTACTGCTGGTAAAGCTCCAGCGGCAGGCCATCCGGGTCGTTAAAAAAGGTAAAGCGCTTGTCGGTAAACGGATCGACACGAATCGCCTCGCACGTCACGCCGTGCGCTTCCAGATGTTTTACTGCGCTATCAAGGTCATCAACGCTGAAGGCCAGATGACGCAGGCCGCAGGCTTCCGGGCGGGACGGACGCGAAGGCGGAAAAGGAAAAGAGAACAGCTCAATCACATACTGCCCGTTTAACGCGAGATCGCCCTTCCAGGAGTCGCGCTCCTCGCGGTAGGCTTCGCTCATGAGCGTAAAGCCAAGAATGTCGCAGTAGAAGGCCTTACTTTTCGCATAATCGGTGGCAATGATCGCAATATGGTGAACCGCTTTTAAACCCAGCATAGCTTCTCCTTTTTATGATGCCTGAACGTTACAACCGAAAACCCACACCTGGCAAGCGGTCACATTTATTTTAGGACTCTCACCCAGTACACGCCGTTTTCATCGCGTTTCGCGCCGTGGATATCCGTTTCAAAGCCCGGATAGTGGCGTCCTACCGAACAGAGCATCAGCAGGAAATCGAGCACCGCCCGGCTCTCCTCGGTGATCATCTCACCCGGCATCAGCAGCGGCACGCCTGGCGGATACGGCAGGATCATGTTGGCCGATATCCGCCCGACCAGGTTTTCCAGCTCAATGGTTTCGACTTCACCTTTCACCTGCCGTTGCCAGGCCTTGTGAGGCGTCAGTTTCATATCAGGCAGGACATCAAACGCCTGGAGCATCAGGCGCGGCAGATCGTGCTGGCGGATCAGCCTGTGGATCCCCTGGGCCAGATCCTGAATGCGCATCGTGCGGTAGAAGTCAGGATCTTCCGCGTAGAGATCCGGCAGCATGTTCTTCACCCGCAGGTTGAGATCGTAGGCGCGCTTAAACTCCATCAGCCCGCGCAGCAGCCCCATTGCCCGGGTTTTATCGATCCCGATACTGAACAGGAACAGCAAGTTGTAGGGGCCGGTCTTCTCCACCACCACGCCGCGCTCGTCAAGGAACTTCGCCACCAGCGCGGCGGGGATCCCTTCATCGCCCATCACGCCCTGCTCGTCCATCCCCGGCGTCAGGATCGTTACCTTAACCGGATCGAGAAACATGTGGTCCGCATCGGCATCCCGGAAGCCGTGCCAGCTCTCTCCCGGCGCGACGGGCCAGCACTCCGCCTCGTCGATCGCTTCCGGCTGCCAGATATCGAAGAACCAGCCGTCGGCCTCATCCTTCAGCCGCTGGACCTCTTTACGGAAATGCAGCGCCCGTTCCACCGAGCGGTTAATCAGGCGTTTACCCGGATTACCGCGCAGCATCGCCGCGGCCGTTTCAATAGAGGCTACCAGCGGATAGCTCGGTGAGGTGGTGGTGTGCATCATAAAGGCTTCGTTAAACGTATCCTCGTCGTACTCGCCTTTGATGTGAATAAGAGACGCCTGCGAAAATGCGGCCAGCATTTTGTGCGTCGACTGCGTTTCGAAAAACACTTTGCCCGGCACGCGCTCGCCGCTCATCCCACTTTTACCCGAATAAATCGGGTGGAAATTGGTGTACGGCACCCACGCGGAATCGAAGTGGATCGACGGTACGTCCAGCGTCTGCTTGATCCAGTTCGTATTGTAGAGCAGACCATCATAGGTGGAGTTGGTAATCACCGCATGGACAGGCCAGCTTGCGCCAGGAGTTGCCGCAACCTTACTTTCGATGGCTTGATGCGTGAACTCCCGGCGCGGAATGCCGCCGAGGATACCGAGCGCGTTACGCGTGGGTGACAGCCAGATCGGGACGACGTCGCTCATCATCAGCAGGTGCGCCAGCGATTTATGGCAGTTACGGTCAATCAGCAACGTGCTTCCGGTTGGCGCGGCATACATTCCGACGATTTTGTTCGAGGTCGAGGTGCCGTTGGTCACCATATAGCTCTGCTCGGCGCCAAAGGTGCGGGCGATATACTCTTCAGCTTCAAGATGCGGGCCGGTGTGATCCAGAAGAGAGCCTAACTCGGTCACTGAAATCGACACGTCTGCTTTCAGGGTGTTGCCGCCGAAGAAATCGTAGAACAGGCACCCCACCGGGCTTTTTTGATAGGCCGTTCCGGCCATGTGTCCCGGCGTACAGAAGGTGTATTTCCCCTCTTTCACATAGGTGAACAGCGCGCGCGTAAACGGCGGTGTGATGTTATCAAGATATTCGCCAGTGTATTGCTGAATGCGGGTCGCAATATCTTCCGCCACGCCGAGCGAGTATTCAAAGAACCACAGCGCCATGCGCATATCGTGAGCGCTGACGTCCATGGTGGAGTGAGTGTTGATAAAGGCGTAGAGCGGAAGATATTCATTCAGCCTGTTGATCTCGCTACACAGCTCCATGTCGTATTCGTCCCAGTCGAATATCACGCCACAGATGCGCGGATTATGTTCGATGAATTTCAACAGATCGGCGCTGTTTTGCGGCCAGATTAGCTGATATCCGCGTGCTTTAAGGGCTTGCTCCAGCTCCTTGATGGGCTCGTCTTTATAAAAGACGCCGTGTGGCCCCATGATGGCAATGATGTTCATGGTTTACCTCCTTGAAAAACATCAGATAAGCATAGTTAAGGTAAACGGCAGGTATAAAAAAAGCCGCAACATCGTGCGGCTTTTCAGATAATTGTGAAGCTTATGCGTAACCGTAGGTCATCAGACGCTGGTAACGACGGTTGAGCAGATCTTCTTTGCTCAGGACGTCCAGATCGGCCAGGTCGGCCAGCAGCTGTGCTTTCAGGGAAGCAGCCATCACTTCCGGCTTACGATGCGCGCCGCCCAGAGGTTCCGGGATAACGGTGTCGATCAGCTTCAGCTCTTTCAGACGTGGCGCAATGATGCCCATCGCTTCAGCGGCCAGCGGCGCTTTGTCGGCGCTTTTCCACAGAATGGACGCACAGCCTTCCGGAGAGATAACGGAATAGGTGCTGTACTGCAGCATATTCACTTTATCACCCACGCCAATCGCCAGCGCACCACCGGAACCCCCCTCACCGATAACGGTGCAGATGACCGGAACCTTCAGGCGAGACATCTCCCGCAGGTTACGTGCGATGGCTTCAGACTGGCCACGCTCTTCCGCGCCCACGCCAGGGTATGCACCCGGAGTGTCGATGAAGGTGATGATAGGCATATTGAAACGCTCGGCCATCTCCATCAGACGCAGGGCTTTACGGTAGCCTTCTGGTGCTGGCATACCGAAGTTACGACGGATTTTCTCTTTGGTTTCACGGCCTTTCTGATGACCAATGATCATCACCGGGCGTCCGTCCAGACGCGCGATACCGCCGACGATAGCTTTGTCGTCAGCGTATGCGCGATCGCCTGCCAGTTCGTCAAATTCGTCAAACGCCAGGCGGACATAATCCAGGGTGTACGGACGCTGTGGGTGACGCGCCAGCTGGGCGATCTGCCATGCGCCGAGATCGGCAAAGATTTTGCGCGTCAGTTCTACGCTTTTTTCGCGCAGACGATGCACTTCTTCGTCGATGTTAATATCCAGTTTTTCATCCTGACGGCTTACCGCTGTCAGAGAATCGATTTTCGCTTCCAGCTCAGCAATCGGCTGTTCGAAATCAAGGAAATTCAGACTCATAGTATTCCTGTATTAGTCAAACTCCAGTTCCACCTGCTCCGAACCAATGAGGCCACGCAAATCGTTCAGTAAACGATCGCTCGGAGAGACACGCCACGTTGCGCCAAAGCGCAACCGCGCACGTGCATCCGCCCTCTGATAGTAGAGATGTACTGGAATGGTCCCCGAGCGGTGGGGTTCCAGAGACTGACGGAGTCGGTTTAAAAGCTGGTCATCAATTTGCCTGTCCGTCAGCGAGATAGCAAGCCCGCGAGCATATTTTTCCCGGGCTTCGTCAATGTCCATCACTTCGCGGGCGGTCATTTTAAGCCCCCCACTGAAGTCATCAAAGCTGACCTGTCCGCTGACGATAAGTATGCGGTCTTTTTCCAGCAATTGCTGGTATTTATCCAGCGCGTCGGTGAACAGCATCACCTCCAGACGCCCGGAACGGTCATCTAACGTACAGATGCCGATACGATTGCCGCGCTTGGTGACCATAACCCTTGCAGCAATCACGAGCCCCGCAGCCGTGGTGATTTTACCACGATCTGTCGGATGCATGTCTTTTAGCCTGTTGCCTCCGACATAGCGCTCAATTTCTTTGATGTACTGGTTGATCGGGTGTCCCGTCAGGTACAAACCTAACGTTTCACGTTCACCATCCAGCACCACCTGTTCTGGCCAGGGCTGACAGTTGGAGTAAGACTGCTCAATCTGCTCTGGCTCTTCCGCCAGTACGCCAAACATATCCGCCTGGCCAATGGCTTCCGCTTTCGCGTGCTGATCGGCTGCTTTCAGCGCATCGCCGAGAGAGTTCATCAGCGCGGCGCGGTGCGGCCCCAGCCTGTCGAACGCGCCGGACATGATCAGCTTTTCCAGCACGCGGCGGTTCAGTTTTTTGGTATCGGTACGGGCGCAGAGATCGAATAGCTCGCGGAAATAGCCGCCGTTGTTACGCGCTTCGATGATCGCCTCGATCGGCCCCTCACCCACGCCTTTGATCGCGCCGATCCCGTAGACGATCTCTCCGTCATCGTTGACGTGGAAATGATAAAGCCCGGAGTTAATATCCGGTGGCAGGATCTTCAGACCCATGCGCCAGCACTCATCCACGAGGCCTACCACCTTCTCGGTGTTGTCCATATCGGCGGTCATCACCGCCGCCATAAACTCAGCGGGATAATGCGCTTTCAGCCACAGCGTCTGGTACGAAACCAAAGCATAGGCAGCGGAGTGGGATTTGTTAAACCCGTACCCGGCGAATTTCTCCACCAGGTCGAAGATTTTCATCGCCAGTTCGCCGTCAACGCCGTTTTTCTTCGCACCGTCTTCAAAAATAGAGCGCTGCTTGGCCATCTCTTCCGGTTTTTTCTTACCCATAGCACGACGCAGCATGTCCGCGCCGCCGAGGGTATAGCCGGAAAGCACCTGGGCAATCTGCATGACCTGTTCCTGATACAGGATGATGCCGTAGGTTGGCTCCAGTACCGGCTTCAGGCTTTCGTGCTGCCACTGCACGTCCGGGTAGGAAATCTCTTCGCGTCCGTGCTTACGGTCGATGAAGTTATCTACCATCCCTGACTGCAGCGGGCCCGGACGGAACAGGGCCACCAGTGCGATCATATCTTCGAAGCAGTCGGGCTGCAGGCGTTTAATCAGGTCTTTCATGCCGCGGGATTCAAGCTGGAAGACAGCTGTCGTCTCCGAGCGCTGCAGCATGTCGAAGCTTTTCTTGTCATCCAGCGGGATGGCCGCGATATCCAGCGGCGGCTCGCCGTTCTTCTCGCGGCGGGCGTTGATCATCTCCAGCGCCCAGTTAATGATGGTCAGCGTGCGCAGGCCGAGGAAGTCGAACTTCACCAGCCCGGCGTATTCCACGTCGTTCTTATCGAACTGGGTGACCGGGTGCTGGCCCGCTTCGTCGCAGTAGAGCGGCGCAAAGTCGGTGATTTTGGTCGGGGCGATAACCACGCCCCCCGCGTGCTTACCGGCGTTACGCGTCACGCCTTCAAGCTTACGCGCCATGTCGATCAGCGCTTTGACTTCTTCGTCAGCTTCGTAGATTTCCGGCAGTTGCGGCTCGGCTTCAAACGCTTTTGCCAGCGTCATGCCCGGATCGGGCGGTACCAGCTTAGAAATACGATCGACAAAACCGTACGGGTGACCCAGCACGCGGCCCACGTCGCGGATAACCGCTTTCGCCGCCATGGTGCCGAAGGTAATGATCTGCGAAACCGCGTCACGGCCGTACATATCGGCTACGTGCTCGATAACCTGGTCGCGTTTTTCCATGCAGAAGTCGACGTCAAAGTCGGGCATGGAAACACGTTCCGGGTTGAGGAAGCGTTCGAACAGCAGGTCAAATTCCAGCGGATCGAGGTCGGTGATTTTCAGCGCATACGCCACCAGCGAGCCCGCCCCCGAGCCACGGCCCGGACCAACCGGAACGCCGTTATCCTTCGACCACTGGATAAACTCCATTACGATCAGGAAGTAGCCAGGGAAGCCCATCTGGTTAATCACCTGAAGTTCAATATCCAGGCGTTCGTCATACTCCGGACGACGTTTTTTACGCTCTTCTTCATCCGGGAACAGGAATTCGAGACGCTCTTCCAGACCTTCTTTCGATTTCATGACCAGGAAATCTTCCGTGGTCATGTCCCCCGTCGGGAACTGCGGCAGGAAATATTCGCCCAGGCGCACGGTCACGTTACAGCGCTTGGCAATCTCCACGCTGTTTTCCAGCGCTTCCGGAATGTCGGAGAAGAGCTCGCACATCTCCTCTTCGCTGCGCATGTACTGCTGCGATGAGTAGTTGCGCGGACGTTTCGGATCGTCGAGGGTGAAGCCATCGTGGATAGCAACGCGAATTTCGTGCGCGTCAAAATCACCGGACTCCAGGAAACGCACGTCATTCGTCGCCACAACGGGCAAGCCGCGCTCTTCTGCCAGCGCGACAGCAGCGTGCAGATAGTTCTCTTCATCCTGCCGACCGGTTCGAATCAGTTCCAGATAGTAACGATTCGGGAAGTACTCTTCATAGAACGAGACGCATTGATCCACCAGCGCGCTGTTACCGCGCAGCAGTGATTTACCGACATCGCCCATGCGGCCACCGGAGATCAACAGCAGCCCTTCGTTCAGTTCAGCCAGCCAGTCCCTGTCAATCCACGGACCCAGTGCGCCGTAACCGCGCTGATAGGCTTTTGAGATAAGCAGGGTAAGGTTTTGGTAGCCCGTATTGTTCATGGCTAACACAGAGATTTGCGTCAGCTCATCGCCGATGAGATCGCTCTGCACATGGAAATCCGCACCGACGATAGGCTTCATTCCCGCGCCATGCGCCGTTCCGTAGAACTTCACCAGGCCACACAGGTTGGTAAAATCGGTGATCGCCAGCGCGGGCATGCCCAGAGAGGCCGCCTTTTTTACCAGCGGTCCGGTCTTCGCCAGCCCATCGATCATGGAGTAGTCGCTATGCACCCGCAGGTGTACGAAACGTGGTTCAGCCATCTTCAGATTCCGCGTTACTTAATTGCTTGCGTATTGATTCAGGACACCAGTCCCAGCGCGCGCTTCACCGGGCCAAAACTGCGCCGATGATGTTCGGTTGCGCCATGTTCAGCCAGCTTTTCCAGATGGAAAGCCGTTGGATACCCCTTATGCTGGCCGAAACCATACTGAGGATAAGTAAGGTCCAGCGCGGTCATTTCGGCATCGCGCGTTACTTTGGCAATAATAGAAGCTGCACTGATCTCTGCGACGCGACTGTCGCCTTTAACGACGGCCATAGAAGGCATAGGCAGCGCCGGGCAACGGTTACCGTCGATCAGCACATATTCAGGCACAACCTTCAGGCCAGCAACAGCTCGCTGCATTGCCAGCATCGTGGCGTGGAGAATATTCAGATCGTCAATCTCATTCGGCTCTGCGCGCCCAACACTCCAGGCCAGCGCCTTCTCTTTAATTTCATCGAACAGTGCCAGTCGGCGCTTCTCACTCAGTTTTTTTGAGTCATTCAGACCAATAATCGGGCGCGTTGGATCGAGGATCACCGCCGCGGTCACCACGGCCCCCACCAGCGGGCCGCGTCCGACCTCATCCACTCCGGCAACGAGGTGCGTGTGGGGATAAATAAATTCCATCATTTTGCTAACTCCAGCACTGCATCAGCCGCTTGCTCATCAGCATTACAGCGGATCAGCTGGTGCAGTTCACGGAAGGTATCGTGCATCTGGTGGCTGGTCTTGCCGTTGGCCAGCAGCGGCAGCAGGGCATCCGCCAGCGCCTGCGGCTGGCACTCATCCTGCAACAGCTCTTTTACCAGCTCGCGCCCGGCAAGCAGGTTTGGCAGGGAGACATAATCCGTTTTCACCAGACGTTTTGCCAGCCAGAAGGTAAACGGCTTCATACGATAACCGACCACCATCGGGCATTTCGCCAGCATACACTCCAGCGCCGCCGTACCAGAGGCCAGCAGAGCGGCATCGCTCGCGTACATGGCTTCCCGCCCTTTTCCGTCGAGAAGACGGACGTGAAGATCCGGGGCGACTTCGGCTTTGATGCGCTCAAACTGCTCGCGGCGTTTGGCATTCACCAGCGGCACAACCACTTCAAGATCGGGATAGGTCTGGCGAAGAATCTGCGCGGTCTTCAGGAAATCAGCGCTCAGCATCTCTACCTCTGCGCCACGGCTGCCCGGCAGCAGCGCCAGACAGTGCACATCGTGCGGGATGCCCAGCGCGTCGCGCGCCGCGTTTTTATCCGGATCCAACGGCATCGCATCCGCCATGGTATGACCGATAAAACGGCACGGAACATTAAATCTGTCGTAAAACGCTTTTTCGAAAGGCAGGAAAGCCAGCACCAGGTTGGTGGACCGTCCGATTTTGAAAACGCGTTTCTGTCGCCACGCCCACACGGACGGACTGACGTAGTGAATGGTTTTGATGCCCTGCTTTTTCAGATTACCTTCGAGGGTAATGTTGAAATCGGGTGCATCGATACCGACGAACACATCGGGTTTGAGTTCGGTAAAGCGGCGGGTGAGATCGGCACGAATATACAGCAAGCGTCGCAGGCGCCCCAGCACCTCAACGATGCCCATAACGGCCAGCTCTTCCATTTCATACCAGGCTTCACAGCCTTCGGCCTGCATCAGCGGGCCCGCTACGCCCACAAAGCGAGCATTGGGTACACGCGCCTTAAGCGCACGGATGAGACCTGCACCAAGAATATCGCCGGAGGTTTCTCCGGCGACCAGGGCTATCGTAAGCGGACGACTGTCGACCATTAACGAATCAGGCCCCTTGTTGAACGGTCAAAGAACTCTATGAACGCGTTCACTTCAGGATGCTTGTTCGCCAGTTCGGCAATTTCCGGCTTCGCCTCTTCCAGCGTTTTACCACTACGGTACAGCAATTTGTACGCGTTGCGGATGGCGGTAATCGCTTCGCGGCTAAAACCACGACGCTTGAGGCCTTCGATGTTCACGCCAAACGGCGTGGCATGGTTGCCCTGCGCAATCACATACGGTGGGACGTCCTGCGCCACACCCGAGCATCCGCCGACCATCACGTGTGCACCAATGATGCAGAACTGATGGACTGCGGTCATGCCGCCAATAATTGCGAAGTCATCAACCGAAACGTGTCCTGCCAGCGTTGCGTTGTTGGCAAGAATACAGCGGTCACCCACGGTACAGTCGTGCGCGATATGCGCATTAACCATAAACAGGTTGTCGCTGCCCACCTTCGTCAACCCACCACCCTGCACGGTTCCACGATGAATGGTGACGCTTTCGCGAATGCGGTTACGATCGCCAATTTCCAGACGGGTCGACTCACCAGCATATTTCAGATCCTGGTTAACTTCGCCGATGGAAGCGAACTGATAGATCTCGTTATTGCAGCCAATGGTCGTGTGACCATTCACGACAACGTGAGATTTCAGTACTGTACCCTCACCAATTTCGACATGGGGTCCAACAATACAGAACGGGCCAATGTGGACGTTAGCACCAATGATGGCACCGGTTTCCACAATCGCGGTAGGATGAATAAAGGCGGATTTATCAATCACGTATCAGGACTCCCGGCTACGAGCACACATCATCGTCGCTTCGCAAACAACTTTGCCGTCAACCAGCGCTACGCCTTTGAAGCGAGTCAGGCCACGACGCGTTTTTTCAAAAGTGACTTCCATGATCATCTGATCGCCAGGCACGACAGGACGCTTGAAGCGCGCTTCATCAATACCTGCGAAGTAATACAGTTCACCCGGCTCCAGCTTACCGACGCTTTTAAACGCCAGAATACCGGTAGCCTGAGCCATCGCTTCCAGAATCAACACACCCGGGAAGATAGGCTTACCCGGGAAGTGTCCCTGGAAGAATGGTTCATTCACGGAAACATTTTTCACTGCGCGCAGAAAACGACCTTCTTCAAAATCCAGCACGCGGTCTACCAGCAGAAACGGGTAGCGGTGCGGCAGAAGTTCTAAAATCTCTTCAATATGCAGAGTATGAGTGTCAGTAGTCAAAATACTCTTCCTGTCAAAATGTACTGATAACAATAATAACACGGCCTGCCGGTTTATTAGAAAGCCGACAGGCCGGGAAAGATAGCGTTAAACGGGTGACGTTTAGTCTTGTTGATCGATCTTACGCTCAAGAGACTTGAGTCGCTTGCTCATATCATCAATGTTCATCACCAGAGCTGCTGTTTTACGCCATACCTTGTTGGGTTGCAGCGGAATACCGGAGGAATAGACGCCAGGTTCAGTGATAGGACGCATTACCATGCCCATACCCGTCACCGTCACCTTGTCGCATATTTCCATATGGCCATTAATCACGCTCGCGCCGCCAATCATGCAGTAACGACCAATTTTCAGGCTGCCCGCCATGATGACGCCCCCCGCAACCGCGGTATTGTCGCCAATCACAACGTTATGCGCAATCTGGCACTGGTTATCGATGATAACACCATTGCCAATAATCGTGTCGTCGAGTGCACCACGGTCGATCGTTGTACAGGCCCCGATCTCAACGCGATCGCCAATAATAACGCGACCAAGCTGCGGGATCTTAACCCAGTTACCGCGATCGTTCGCGTAGCCAAAGCCATCAGAACCAATCACGGTACTGGACTGGACGAGGCAATTTTCGCCGATTTCAACTTCATGATAAACGGACACATTGGCCCATAAACGGGTTCCAGCGCCGATTTTCGTATTTTTCCCAACAAAGCATCCAGGGCCAATGACGACGTTATCGCCCAGCTCAACGCCAGATTCAATAACCGCATTCGCGCCAACGGCCACGTTGTTACCCAGCTTAGCCGTCGGATCAATCGCTGCGCTGGCAGCAATGTTCTGCGCCGGCTGCGGCGTGGTATCAAGAATTTGAGCCATGCGTGCATACGTCAGGTAGGGATTTTTCACTACCAGCGCGCTTCCAGTGGCAAAGGGAAGATCGTCCTGCGTCAGAACAACAGCTGACGCCTGGCATTGAGCCAGTTGTTCACGGTACTTAGGGCTTACCATGAAGGTAATCGTGCCAGCTTTAGCAGATTGCATGGACGCAACAGCGGTGATGACGATATCGCCATCACCGTGTAATTCTGCATCCAACTGCTGAGCTAAATCAGCCAGTCGAATTGAAGGCATTACTTATTTAACCTGTTTCAGAACATCAGCGGTGATGTCTTTAACATCGCTGCTGTTGAAAGCAACGGCGTTCGCATCAACAACCAGATCGATGCTCTGATCGGCAGCAACTGCTTTAACAGCAGTCTGAATGCGAGTCACCAGCTTGCCACGCTCTTCGTTAGAACGACGCTGACGATCCTGCTCGAAAGCCTGCGCTTTCTGGGAGAAGGTCTGGCGCTGAGCCATAACGTCTTTTTCCAGTTTGCTGCGATCGCTTGCTTTCATGGTAGAACCATCACGCTGCAGACGCTGCATTTTGGACTGAAGATCGCCTTCCATACGCTGCAGTTCGCTCGCACGGCCTTTGAATTCGTTTTCCAGCGTCGCAGAAACACCCGTTTTCTGTGCAACCTGCTGGAACAAATTACCCATGTTGACGATTGCGATTTTATCTGCTGCCTGAGCAGAAGTTGCCATCGCTAAACCGAGACCTGCAGCTAATAACCACTTTTTCACAATTAACTCCTTACCATCCCATTGGCACCAGAAGGTACCGTTCTTTGCGTGGCAAGGCGACCGTTTGACCGATCGCCGGTTGTCAGCGCTACACTGCCAACGCATTCCATTGCAGCGGATTATTACCAGGTTTTACCAATGTTAAACTGGAATTGCTCCGCTTTGTCTCCATCGTATTTCTTAAACGGCTGGGCGTAGGAGAAGACCAACGGCCCCAGCGGTGACATCCATTGTAATGCGATACCGGCAGACATGCGAATATTGCTCGGATCGCTGTAGTCTGGTACGCCAGCTGCGCGCATCTGGGCAGTATTCTGCCAGTTGGTATCCCACACCGTACCCGCATCCCAGAAGAAGGATGTACGTACGGAGTTCGCGTATTTATCACTGATAAATGGCGTTGGGGTGATGAACTCCAGGCTGGCCACGGCCATGGCGTTACCGCCTACCGCATCATCAGAGCTACATACTTGTTTTGGATCACGGCTTGCGCAGTTATCTTCATCATTACCGCCGTAATAAACCGCTTTCGGACCAATGTTGTTGGACTGGAAGCCACGCACGGTACTTGAACCACCCGCGTAGAAGTTCTCATAGAACGGCAGCTCTTTACTGCCGATACCGTCACCATAGCCCCAACGGGTACGACCCAGAACCACCCACTTGTGATCGTCATCAATCGGGAAGTAGGACGCGGTATCCAGCGTCACCTTGTAGAATTCGTTATCGGAACCAGGAATGGTCACCTTACCGTTCAGGTTGACGCGAGAGCCTTCCGTTGGGAAGTAACCACGGTCAAGACGGTTGTAAGTCCAGCCGTAGTTGAAGGTGAAGTCATCTGCAGCAAAACCGTTGTCATCGCTGGATGTGCTTGCAGACTGGCCGATAGAGTCCAGATAACGCCACATCGCCACCTGCGGCTGCATGTTGGACAGGTCGTTATGCACGTAACCTAAGCCCGCTCGCAGGGTGTTGTATTCGTTAACAGGGAAGCCAAGCGTTCCGTCCACACCGTAACTTTTGTTGGTGTAGGAAGACAGATCGGCATCATCCGCTTTAAAGTCGTTATAGAAGATACGACCGCCCAGGCTCACACCGTCAACGGTGAAGTATGGGTTAGTAACGGAGAACTCAGAGTAGGTCTGGTAGTCGTTTTTGGTACCATTAATACCAACAGAGTAACCCGTACCCAGCCAGTTATCCTGCTGGACGCCCACCTGGAAACTCACGCCGCTTTCCGTGCCGTAGCCCACGCCGAAGTTAAAGCTACCGGTGTTACGCTCTTTCACTTTATAAACGACATCAACCTGATCCGGGCTGCCCGGTACACGCTGGGTTTCAGTGTCTACGGTTTCAAAATAGCCCAGACGGTTCAGACGCTCTTTACCCTGGTCGACCAGGTCGCTGCCCAGCCACGCACCTTCCATCTGGCGCATTTCGCGGCGCAGAACGGAGTCTTTGGAGGTGTCGTTACCGACGAAGCGGATCTTACGCACGTAGAAACGGTTGCCCGCATCAACGTTAACGTGCAGCTTAACGGTTTTATCCGCGTCGTTGATTTCCGGCTGAGTCTGTACGCGCGGATAGGCGTAACCATAGCGGCCGAGCAGCTTCTTAATGCTGTCTTCCATTTTGGTGACTTTGGAGCCGCTATACAGATCGCCTGGCTGAATTTTGGTCAGCGATTCGATCTCAGCAGAATGCCCCGCCAGGTTACCGCTCACCTCAACACCAGAAAGCTTGTACTGATCGCCTTCAGTGATGTTAACCGTAATGTAGATACCTTTCTTGTCCGGAGTCAGACTGACCTGAGTCGAGTCGATGTTGAAGCGGGCATAACCGCGATCCAGATAGTAGCTGCGCAGGGTTTCAAGGTCGCCCGCCAGTTTCTGTTTCTGGTATTTACGATCGCCAACTACGTTCCACCACGGCACTTCATCGCGCAGCTGGAAGGTCGAGATCAGTTCGTCGGTGCTGAACGCGTGGTTACCCACAATGTTGATCTGCTGGATCTTCGCAGAAACACCTTCCTGGAAGACCAATTTCAGGTCAACACGGTTACGTGGGAGCGGAGTGACAACCGCTTTCACGCTGGCGCTGTATTTACCGACGCTGTAGTAGAAGTCTTCCAGACCTTTTTCAATGTCTGAAAGGGTTGTGCGGTCCAGAGATTCACCCACACGAACACCCGATGCTTCAAGGTTTTGCTTGAGCATGTCATCTTTCACCGACTTGTTACCGGAGAAAGTGATACTGGCGATCGTTGGACGTTCTTTTACCTGTACCAGCAGCGTATCACCATCGCGCAGGACGCGGACGTCCTCAAAGTTGCCGGTGGCAAACAGAGCACGGATGGTGTTACTGATATCATCATCATTAACCGTATCGCCGGGGCGCACAGGCATACTGAGGAGGGCCGCACCAACGGCGACACGCTGAAGGCCTTCGAAATGAATGTCTTTCACTACGAACCCGTCAGCACCGTATACGGTGGCGCTGCTAAACAGCAGCGACGCTATGAGCAACTTTTTCATCGCCATCGTTATTATGCGTTCTTCCTAACTAACTCTCTTACAACCGAGAGAAATCATTGAAAAGTGCAAGCCCCATTAACAGCACCAGCAAAATCGAGCCAATGCGATAACTAAAGTCTTGAACTCGCTCGGATACCGGTCCGCCTTTTAGCTTTTCAATCGCTAAAAACAGCAGATGACCCCCGTCTAAAACGGGAAGCGGGAACAGGTTGATAATCCCAAGGTTCACGCTAATAAGCGCGAGGAACATGAGATAGTAAATCACCCCGAACTCCGCTGACATCCCAGCCCCCTGAGCAATCGAGATTGGCCCACTGAGGTTGTTCAGTTTCACATCACCGGTTATCAATTTCCCCAACATGTTGACCGTCAGCTTCATCAGTTGCCATGTTTTATCCGTGGCTTCAAGAATGGCGCTGAACGGCCCATACTGGCGTATTGTCTTGTACTCATCTGGCAGCGGGATCACTTTTGGCACAACGCCTGCAAACCCTTCTGCCTTTTTGCCGACCGACTTCGTATCCGGGATCAGCGTCAGCGAAAGCGGACTACCTTGCCTTTCAACTTCCAGCGCGAGAGACGTCCCCGGATTATCGCGCACCAGAGTAACAAAGGTCATCCACTCTGTTAATGGTTGACCATCGACTTTAACGATCCTGTCGCCAGCTTGCAAACCCGCTTTGCTCGCTGCCGAATTTGCCTGTACTTCGGCTAATACCGGCTCAATCTGCGGGCCGCGGGGACGAATGCCCAGCGCAGCGACGGGATCCTCTTTGTCTGGCTCGAAACGCCAGTGGCGTAAATCCAGTACTTTGTCCTGACGCGCGTCTGACCCAAACGGCGATACGCTGATGGTTGTCTGCGGATCGCCAATTTTGGCTACCAGCTGCAGTCGCACGGCATCCCAATCAGGGGTTTCGATGCCATCAATCGCTTTAAGTTCCATCCCGGACGTAATTTGCGCACTCGCCGCGATGGAGTCAGGGGCAATCTCCCCCACTACCGGACGCACGCCAGGGACGCCGATGATAAACACCAGCCAGTAAGCGAAAATCGCAAAGATGAAGTTGGCTACCGGTCCGGCAGCAATGATGGCGGCGCGTTGTCCAACGGTTTTGTTGTTAAACGCACTGTGTCGCAGTTCAGGAGCGACAGGCTCAACGCGTTCGTCGAGCATTTTGACGTAGCCGCCAAGCGGGATAAGGGCGATGACAAATTCCGTGCCGTGACGGTCGGTGCGCGTCCAGAGTGATTTGCCAAAACCAATGGAGAATCGCTCTACCCGCACACCACAACGGCGAGCAACCCAGAAATGGCCAAATTCATGCACGGTAATCAGTACACCCAGTGCAACAATGAACGCCGCCAGATTCCAGAGAATGCTCAGCATAAAACCTTCCGTTAAATCGTCCCGAATACCAGTAAAAGCAGGCAAGCAAATACTGGAACAGCCGCTGTCAGGCTGTCAATGCGATCCAGTATACCGCCATGACCTGGAATAAGATGTCCGCTGTCCTTAATCCCTGCTTCACGCTTAAACATACTTTCGGTTAAATCACCGAGCACTGAGGCAAGTGCAGCAAAAATCGAGCACACCAGCAGTATTGACGGTGCTACGGCCAGATCTGCCCAGACGCCATAGCCCCAGGAGATGATCGCTGCCGTAAACAAGCCGCCGATGAAGCCTTGCCAGGTTTTACCCGGAGAAACTTTTGGTGCCAGCTTATGTTTGCCAAACAGTTTACCAAACATATAGGCCCCGGAGTCAGCCCCCCAGACGAGAATCATCACATAAAGCAGCCAGATCGCACCGCTGTAATGGTTTTCGTCATAGTGCCAGGCTCGCAGCGCGACCATGCCCCAGAAAAACGGAACAATGGTGAGCAAACCAAAAATCAGTCGCAGCACTTTTGAATGACGCCATAATGCCGCGGAGCCTGGATAAAAAAGAACCAGCAACAGCGCGGCAACCCACCAGGCCAACGATATCCACAAGGAGCCGGCAACCAGCGGTTGATGAATATCATGGTGATATTCAGGCAACGTAAACAGCATTATGGCCAGGATAAAGCCACAGAGTACCGCAAGCCATACTCGCTGGCTGCGCGAGGTAAAGCCGCTAAACTGTCCCCATTCCCACGCGGCGAGCATGCACACCACCAGCGTAACAATGGCGAATCCCACCGGGGGCAGTAAAAACAGCGCCGCAATGACAATGGGTATTAAAACAAAAGCGGAAATCAGGCGATACTTCAGCAAAAGCTACCCCCATCAGGCTTTGTCGCCACCTGGCTCGGTGCCGCCGAAACGACGCTCTCGATTGGCAAAGGCATGCAGCGCACCTTCAAAGTCTTGTTCATCAAAATCGGGCCAAAGAACATCCGTAAAGTAAAGTTCAGCATAGGCAATTTGCCATATCAAAAAGTTACTTATGCGATGTTCCCCCCCTGTCCTAATTACCAAATCCACAGGTGCCAGTTCATTCATGCAGATTTGCTTGCTCAGCGCCTCTTCATCAATCTGGTCGGGTCTCAACAGCCCTTCCTGAACCTGTTCGGCCAGATGCCGAACGCCCTGGATAATATCCCAGCGTCCACCGTAATTCGCCGCAACGTTGAGCGTCAGACCGGTATTATTTTCAGTCAGCGCTTCTGCTTTACGAATCCGCTCCTGCAAACGTGAGTTAAAACGACTGGTATCGCCAATGATGCGCAGGCGAACGTTGTGGCGGTGCAGGCTTTTTACTTCGCTGTCTAGCGCCCACACAAACAATTCCATCAACGCAGTCACTTCCTGCGGAGGTCGATTCCAGTTTTCACTGCTAAAAGCATAGAGCGTTAACGCATCAATGCCGTTATTAGCGGCAAAAGAAACGGCACGGCGAACAGATTTCGCTCCCGCTTTATGCCCAAAGGCTCGTATTTTCCCTTGTCTTTTCGCCCAGCGCCCGTTGCCATCCATGATGATTGCTACATGACGGCAGCCATGAGCTGGCAAGTTTTCGCTTATTGGTTGATTCGCAGACAACATAACGCGTTTTTTGTCCCTGAAAAGGATTTAACGGTACTCAGGAATACTTAAGCCTGTACATAAAAAAGCCGTGTCAAACCACGGCTTACCTGACCACATAAAGTCAAATTCCTGCGATCAGGTGGCGCAGACTATATCACTGAAGCCCAACGCTAACAAATAGCACGACCACTAGTGCTTGCTTTATCACCAGCTTGCAAGACGTGTCACCTGTTTACGCGCAATATCACGAGCAGCTGTATCCACCGCCAGCACCTCTTCCACGCTTTGTGGCTCGCGCAAATCCATCATCTCCAGTACCGATAAATTTAACGTCGCGATATCGGTAAAACGGATCTGCTGATTCAGAAATGCGTCAACGGTAATTTCATTGGCTGCATTCAGTGCCGTCGTCGCCGCCTGCCCCTGGTCAAAGGCGTTCATTGCAAGCTTCAGACAAGGATAACGATCGTAGTCTGGTTCACTGAATGTCAGGGAACTGAGCTTACAGAAATCAAGCGGCTTAACGCCGGATTTCACCCGGTTTGGCCACGCCATTGAATGGGCAATAGGCGTACGCATATCCGGCTCGCCGAGCTGTGCCAGCACGCTGCCATCCTGATAGCGCACCATCGAGTGAATCACCGACTGCGGGTGGATCAGTACTTCCATCTGCTTCGCTGACGCATTAAACAGCCAGCGCGCTTCAATGTATTCCAGACCTTTGTTCATCATGGTGGCTGAGTCAACGGAGATTTTACGCCCCATTGACCAGTTCGGATGACGGCATGCCTGGTCCGGCGTCATTGCGCGCAGTTCAGACAGTGGCGTTTCACGGAACGGGCCACCAGACCCGGTAAGCAGAATCGACACGACGCCATTCTGCTCCAGGTCAGCGTACCCCAGGTTCTGTTGAAAAGGTTGCGGTAAACTCTGAAAAATGGCGTTGTGCTCGCTGTCAACCGGCAAAAGGCGCGCCCCACGCTGTTTTACCGCGTCCATAAACAGGCGGCCACAGGTAACAAGCGACTCTTTATTGGCGAGCAAAACGTCTTTACCGGCATCGATCGCAGCAAGTGTCGGCAGCAGCCCGGCCGCTCCGACGATGGCCGCCATAACCTGGTCAACTTCATCCAGCGCAGCCATCTCGCAGGCCGCCTGCTGGCCGCTCAGCACCTCGGTTCGGCTGCCCTTTTCCCGCAGCTGGGCTTTCAGCAGACGCGCGCTCTCTTCGTCATCCATCACCGCGTAGCGGGGCATAAACTCCAGGCACTGCTCGACCATACGCTGCACATTCTTACCGGCCACCAGCGCTGTCACGGTGTAAAGTTCAGGATTATGGCGGACGACGTCGAGAGTACTGCAACCGATGGAGCCGGTTGAGCCGAGGAGTGTTAAATGCTTCATGAGATGCCCGAAAAAAGTTAGACCAGATAAAAGCAAAACGCCGCCAGCAAGACCCGAAGTCCCTCTGAACGGCGTTTATCAGTGTACGACAGAAATCAGAACTGCATCAGTTCCGCTTCTTTTTCTGCCAGCGCCGCATCAATTTTCTTGATGGCAGCGTCGGTCATTTTCTGAATGTCGTCCTGAGAACGACGATCGTCATCTTCGCTGATCTCTTTTTCTTTCAGCAGTGCTTTCACTTTATCGTTCGCATCACGGCGCACGTTACGCACGGAAACACGACCCTGCTCAGCTTCACCGCGAACCACTTTGATCAGGTCTTTACGACGTTCTTCCGTCAGCGGAGGCAGCGGAACGCGGATGTCAGCGCCCGCAGAACTGGGGTTCAGACCCAGGTCAGAGGCCATGATCGCTTTCTCAACGGCCGGGCTCATAGAGCGATCGAAGACGTTGATTTTCAGCGTACGGGTATCTTCAACCGTCACGCTCGCCAGCTGGCGCAGAGGCGTTGGCGTACCGTAGTATTCTACGATGATGCCATCCAGCAGGCTTGGGGAAGCACGGCCAGTACGGATTTTGCTGATTTGGTTTTTGAACGCTTCTACGCATTTGTCCATGCGTACTTCAGCATCTTTTCTGATGTCGTTAATCACGTTACGAATCCTTGAAAACTTGTCTCAGGCAGACTATCCGCCAGCACAGCGCTACAGGTGTGCTAAGTATAGTCGCGTTTAATTCATGACAACGCCAAAGGCGCGTCCAGGTAAGATACCACTACAAAGTAAAGCGGAATCTTACCTGTATTTATCGTCAACGGAAATTATTCCGTGATCAAAGTGCCTTCTTTTTCGCCCATGACCACGCGACGCAGTGCGCCAGGTTTGTTCATGTTGAAGACACGAATTGGCAATTTGTGGTCGCGAGCCAGCGTGAAGGCGGCAAGATCCATCACTTTCAGCTCTTTATCCAGCACTTCGCTGTAGCTCAGCTGATCGTACATGGTGGCAGAAGGATCTTTTGCCGGGTCGGCAGTAAACACGCCATCGACTTTGGTCGCTTTCAGTACCACATCAGCTTCGATCTCGATACCGCGCAGGCAGGCAGCGGAATCGGTCGTAAAGAACGGGTTACCCGTACCGGCGGAGAGGATCACCACGCGGTTGTTGCGCAGCAGGCTAATGGCCTCTGCCCAGCTGTAATTATCGCATACGCCATTCAGTGGAATCGCGGACATCAGGCGGGCGTTCACATATGCGCGATGGAGTGCGTCACGCATTGCCAGGCCATTCATCACGGTTGCCAGCATACCCATGTGGTCGCCCACAACGCGGTTCATCCCCGCTTTCGCCAGACCAGCACCACGGAAAAGGTTGCCACCGCCAATGACCACGCCAACCTGGATACCCAGTTCGACCAGTTCTTTGATTTCCTGTGCCATGCGATCAAGGATGCTTGCGTCAATACCGAAGCCTTCCGATCCCTGCAGCGCTTCGCCACTCAGCTTAAGCAGAATGCGTTTGTACACGGGTTTTGCATTGGTAGCCATGTTTCTTTCCTGAGACTGTCAACGATTAAGATGGGAGTTAATTCTGGCGACATAATATGCCGCAAATCAGTACAGCGATACTGGAGCCTGTCTGATTTCCTGTGACGGGTGACAAAAAGAAGCCGCCCTCAGGCGGCTCCTTTTCAATCATTAAGACTGCTTGGACATTGCAGCAACTTCTGCTGCGAAGTCAGTCTCAACTTTCTCGATGCCTTCGCCCACTTCGAAGCGGATGAAGCCAGTTACGTCAGCGTTGTGCTCTTTCAGCAGCTGAGCAACAGACTTGCTTGGATCCATAACGAAAGGCTGGCCAGTCAGAGAAACTTCGCCGGTGAATTTCTTCATGCGGCCTTCAACCATTTTCTCTGCGATTTCTTTTGGCTTACCAGACTGCATCGCGATGTCCAGCTGAACCTGGTACTCTTTCTCAACCACTTCAGCAGACACGTCTTCTGGCTTAACGAATTCTGGTTTGCTTGCAGCGATGTGCATAGCCAGCTGTTTAACCAGCTCTTCGTCAGCGCCTTTAGCCGCAACCAGAACACCGATACGAGCGCCGTGCTGGTAAGAACCCAGTACTTCGCCTTCCAGGGAAGATACGCGACGGATGTTGATGTTCTCACCGATTTTAGCAACCAGCGCAACACGTTCTTCTTCGAACTGTGCTTTCAGAACTTCAACGTCAGTGATTTTGCCAGCAACAGCTGCGTCCAGAACTTTGTTCGCAAATGCCTGGAAACCGCCATCTTTAGCAACGAAGTCAGTCTGGCAGTTAACTTCCAGAATGATGCCGTAGGTGCCGTCGATTTTAGTGATGATCACGCCGTCAGCAGCAACGTTGCCTGCTTTCTTAGCTGCTTTGATCGCACCGGATTTACGCATGTTTTCGATTGCCAGCTCGATGTCGCCGTTCGCTTCAGTCAGCGCTTTTTTGCAATCCATCATGCCTGCGCCAGTACGCTCGCGCAGCTCTTTTACCAGGGATGCGGTAATTTCAGCCATTCTTAAATCCTCGGGAGATGTGAACTGCCCGGCCGGAGGCCAAACAGTGTAAATTGAAAAAAGGGGCCGATAATGGGCCCCTATTCATACACGGTACTAATAAGGGGTAAAACCTTATTATTCAGCTTCTACGAAGCTTTCTTCCGCCTGAGAAGCCAGATCCTGGGAACGGCCTTCACGAACGGTAGCAGCTACAGCGCTCAGGTACAGGCTAACAGCACGGATTGCGTCGTCGTTACCCGGGATAACGAAGTCAACACCGTCCGGATCGGAGTTGGTATCAACGATAGCGAATACCGGGATACCCAGGTTGTTAGCTTCTTTGATAGCGATGTGCTCGTGGTCTGCATCGATTACGAACAGCGCGTCTGGCAGGCCGCCCATATCTTTGATACCGCCCAGGCTGTTTTCCAGCTTGTCCAGTTCACGAGTGCGCATCAGCGCTTCTTTCTTAGTCAGCTTGTCGAAAGTACCGTCCTGAGACTGGGTTTCCAGATCTTTCAGGCGCTTGATGGACTGACGAACAGTTTTCCAGTTGGTCAGCATGCCGCCCAACCAGCGATGGTTCACGAAGAACTGGTCGCAGCTGTTAGCAGCATCTTTCACAGCTTCGCTTGCAGCGCGCTTAGTACCAACGAACAGAATCTTACCTTTACGGGAAGAGATCTTGTTCAGCTCAGCCAGAGCTTCGTTGAACATTGGTACAGTTTTCTCAAGGTTGATGATGTGAACTTTGTTACGCGCGCCGAAGATGAAAGGCTTCATTTTCGGGTTCCAGTAACGGGTCTGGTGACCGAAGTGAACACCAGCCTTGAGCATGTCGCGCATGGAAACAGTTGCCATGTTTTAAAACCTCTATATTGAAAGTTGGGGTTATGCCTCCACGTATCCCATATTACCGACCCCGAAGGGCACCCCGGAATATGTGCCGATACGTGTGTGTTGTTACACAAAGTGAGATTTGTCGCTTCCGTCCAGCCTGTGTATCTGAGATGGATCGGAAGTCCGGCGCGCTTTATACCACAAAACACGACCAGAAACCAACAGTTGTTGGCGGAGTGTGCTGTTAATGATTCTCAATTTGGCACGGAGCGTGCCTGACTGATACCATTGACGACACTTAGACTAGTATTGTCGAAAAAATCGACACCGATGGACAGATTACATGGCTATCTCTATTAAGACACCTGAAGAAATTGAAAAGATGCGCGTCGCCGGTCGTCTGGCTGCGGAAGTGCTGGAAATGATCGAGCCGTTCGTGAAGCCGGGCGTCAGCACCGGCGAACTGGATCGCATCTGTAATGACTATATCGTTAACGAGCAGCACGCGGTTTCCGCCTGCCTCGGCTACCACGGTTTCCCGAAATCCGTCTGCATCTCTATTAATGAAGTGGTTTGCCACGGTATTCCTGACGACGAAAAACTGCTGAAAGATGGCGACATCGTCAACATCGACGTGACCGTCATTAAAGACGAGTACCACGGTGACACCTCAAAAATGTTCATCGTTGGCAAACCAACGATTCTGGGCGAGCGTCTGTGCAAAGTGACGCAAGAGAGCCTTTACCTGGCGTTGAAAATGGTTAAACCGGGTATTCGCCTGCGCACCCTCGGTGCCGCAATTCAGAAATTTGTGGAAGCGGAAGGTTTCTCCGTGGTGCGCGAGTACTGCGGTCACGGCATTGGCCGCGTCTTCCATGAAGAACCGCAGGTTCTGCACTATGATGCCGATGACGGCGGCGTGGTGCTGCAAAAAGGGATGACCTTCACCATCGAACCGATGGTCAACGCCGGTGACTACCGCATTCGCACCATGAAAGACGGCTGGACGGTGAAAACCAAAGACAGAAGCTTGTCTGCCCAGTACGAGCATACTATTGTGGTAACGGACAACGGCTGCGAAATTATGACGTTGCGCAAGGATGACACCATCCCGGCGATACTGACGAACATTGAGTGATAAGAAGCCGGCAAATGCCGGCTTTTTTAATGGCGATAGCTTTTTCTTATGGGTGGCGCACGATGAGTAATCTATTACCCGAACAGTATGCTAACACAGCCCTTCCCACCCTCCCCGACCAGCCCGATAACCCGGGCGTCTGGCCGCCGCACGAGCTGACCTGCGCGCACATAAAAGCCCATATGGACGTTTTCCATCGCTGGCTGGGCAGCGCGTTCGACGCGGGCGTATCTGCCGAGCAGCTCATTGAAGCGCGCACCGAATTTATCGACCAGCTGCTGCAGCGTTTGTGGATCGATTACGGGTTTGGGCAAATCAGTGATGTTGCGCTGGTTGCCGTCGGGGGCTATGGCCGCGGAGAGCTTCATCCGCTCTCCGATATCGATCTCCTGATCTTAAGCCGCAAAAAGCTGCCGGACGAACAGGCGCAAAAAATTGGCGAACTGCTGACCCTGCTCTGGGACGTCAAGCTTGAAGTGGGCCACAGCGTGCGCACCCTGGAAGAGTGCCTGCTGGAGGGGTTATCTGACCTGACCGTCGCCACCAACCTGATTGAAACCCGTCTGCTGATTGGCGACGTCGCGCTGTTCCTGGAGCTGCAAAAGCATATTTTCAGCGACGGCTTCTGGCCATCTGAGAAATTCTTCGCCGCCAAGGTCGAGGAGCAAAACCAGCGCCACCAGCGCTACCACGGCACCAGCTATAATCTTGAACCCGATATTAAAAGCAGCCCCGGCGGCCTGCGCGACATCCACACGTTACAGTGGGTCGCCCGTCGCCACTTTGGCGCCACCTCGATGGACGAGATGGTCGGCTTTGGCTTCCTGACCGAGGCCGAGCGTAACGAGCTAAACGAGTGTCTGCACCTGCTGTGGCGCATCCGTTTTGCCCTGCATCTGGAAGTTACCCGCTACGATAACCGCCTGCTGTTTGACCGCCAGCTCAGCGTGGCGCAGCGGCTGAATTATCAGGGCGAAGGTAACGAGCCGGTTGAGCAGATGATGAAGGATTTCTTCCGCGTCACCCGCCGGGTCACCGAGCTGAACCAGATGCTGTTGCAGCTGTTTGATGAAGCAATCCTCGCCCTGACGGCGGACGAAAAGCCGCGCCCGATTGATGACGAATTCCAGCTGCGCGGCACGTTGATCGATCTGCGCGACGAAACGCTGTTTATCCGCGAGCCGGAAGCAATCCTGCGGATGTTCTACACCATGGTGCGCAACAGCACCATCACCGGGATCTACTCCACCACCCTGCGCCATCTGCGCCACGCGCGCCGTCATCTGACGCAGCCGCTGTGCTATATCCCGGAAGCGCGCTCGCTGTTCCTGAGCATGCTCCGCCACCCGGGCGCCGTCAGCCGCGGTCTGCTGCCGATGCACCGCCACAGCGTGCTGTGGGCCTATATGCCGCAGTGGTCGCACATCGTCGGGCAGATGCAGTTTGATCTGTTCCACGCCTATACGGTGGATGAACATACGATCCGCGTCATGCTCAAGCTGGAAAGCTTTGCGAAAGAAGAGACGCGGCCCCGCCACCCGCTGTGCGTGGAGCTGTGGCCGCGCCTGACCCATCCTGAACTGATCCTGATTGCCGCCCTGTTCCACGACATCGCCAAGGGCCGCGGCGGCGATCACTCGGTGCTGGGCGCGCAGGACGTGCTGAAATTTGCCGAACTGCACGGTCTCAACTCGCGTGAAACGCAGCTGGTCGCCTGGCTGGTGCGCCATCACCTGCTGATGTCGGTCACCGCCCAGCGTCGCGATATTCAGGACCCTGAGGTGATTAAGCAGTTCGCCGAAGAGGTGCAAACGGAAAACCGTCTGCGCTACCTGGTCTGCCTGACGGTGGCCGATATTTGCGCCACCAACGAAACCCTGTGGAACAGCTGGAAGCAGAGCCTGCTGCGCGAACTGTACTTCGCCACCGAAAAACAGCTGCGTCGCGGGATGCAAAACACCCCGGACATGCGCGAGCGCGTGCGTCATCACCAGCTGCAGGCGCTGGCGCTGCTGCGGATGGATAACATTGATGAAGAAGCGCTGCATCAGATTTGGGCCCGCTGCCGTGCCAACTATTTTGTGCGCCACAGCCCAAACCAGCTTGCCTGGCACGCGCGGCACCTGCTGAAGCACGATCTGTCTCAGCCGATGATCCTGCTGAGCCCGCAGGCCACGCGCGGCGGAACGGAGATATTCATCTGGAGCCCGGACCGGCCTTATCTGTTTGCTGCCGTCTGCGCCGAGCTGGACAGGCGTAACCTGAGCGTTCACGACGCGCAGATTTTTACCACCCGCGACGGCATGGCGATGGATACCTTTATTGTGCTGGAGCCGGACGGCAGCCCGCTGTCCTCGGACAGGCATGAAGGGATACGCTTTGGTCTGGAGCAGGCGATTACCCAGCGCAGCTGGCAGCCACCGCAGCCGCGCCGTCAGCCGGCGAAACTGCGTCATTTTACCGTCGATACCGAGGTCAACTTCCTGCCGACCCACACCGACCGTAAATCGTTCCTGGAGCTGATCGCGCTCGACCAGCCTGGGCTGCTCGCCCGCGTCGGCCAGGTTTTTGCCGATCTGGGAATTTCGCTCCATGGGGCCCGAATTACAACCATTGGCGAGCGAGTAGAAGATTTATTTATAATCGCCACCGCCGACCGGCGTGCCCTTAATAATGACCTGCAGCTTGAAGTGCAACAACGGTTGACAGCAGCCCTCAATCCAAACGATAAAGGGTGACGTGTTTTTTAGTGAAATGGAAAGAGTAAACAATGCAGCAGTTACAGAACGTTATTGAGTCCGCTTTTGAGCGTCGCGCCGAGATCACTCCGGCAAATGTGGATACCGTGACCCGTGAAGCGGTAAACCAGGTTATTTCCCTGCTGGATTCCGGCGCGCTGCGCGTGGCAGAAAAAATCGACGGTCAGTGGGTCACTCATCAATGGCTGAAGAAAGCCGTGCTGCTCTCTTTCCGCATCAACGATAACCAGGTTATCGACGGAGCAGAAAGCCGCTACTTCGATAAAGTGCCAATGAAATTCGCGGATTACGACGAAGCGCGTTTCCAGAAAGAAGGTTTCCGCGTGGTACCACCGGCAGCAGTACGTCAGGGTGCATTCATCGCACGTAACACCGTGCTGATGCCATCCTATGTGAACATCGGTGCGTACGTTGACGAAGGCACCATGGTCGATACCTGGGCGACAGTCGGTTCCTGCGCGCAGATCGGTAAAAACGTCCACCTGTCTGGCGGCGTCGGCATCGGTGGCGTTCTGGAGCCACTGCAGGCTAACCCAACCATCATTGAAGACAACTGCTTCATCGGCGCGCGTTCAGAAGTGGTAGAAGGCGTGATCGTGGAAGAAGGCTCCGTGATCTCCATGGGCGTTTACATCGGTCAGAGCACCCGTATTTACGACCGTGAAACCGGCGAAGTGCACTACGGTCGCGTTCCTGCGGGCTCCGTGGTGGTTTCCGGTAACCTGCCGTCAAAAGACGGTAAATACAGCCTGTACTGTGCGGTTATCGTGAAGAAAGTGGATGCGAAAACCCGCGGTAAAGTGGGCATCAACGAACTGCTGCGCACCATCGACTAATCCCCGACGCGTTGATAAACCGGGACCCGCCTGTGCGTCCCGGTATAATCATCAAAAACGTCCGTTTCCGCTGTCGCGATTGCCATTCCCTTTTTTCTCAACCCTGCTATATCCGCCGCCATACGCTGGCTCCCCAGCCAGAACAGCCCGTCGAGAGCCGTCACCGCCAGACCCGACTCCAGCGCCAGTTTCAGTCGCTCACGCGGCGCTTTTACCTCTTTGGCAATCTGCCGGAAAGGCTCTGCAGTAAGCCCGGTGGGATCGATCCGCCGAATGCGGGTGCTCATGCGGTACTGAAAAGCCTCGGGAATCGCATTGAGATCGGCTTTCAGGCTATACACGCAGCCAAAGCGCTTGCCGTTAAAGATAACGTTCTTCTGGCTTAGCTGAAACTCATCGCGCAGCCCGGCGATGAGCTGAGGGGCACGGGTCAGCACCAGTCGGAACGGGAGTTCGAAGCTGGTGACATAATCCACGTTCAGTAAGGCAATGCGTAAACGCTCTTCCGCACCCGCCTTCAGCTGGCGGCACTCAGCGGCAACTTCTGCCCACTGGTGCGTGAGCCTTGGGCTCTCCTCTACGGCGCCAAAGCTGTATTTTTCGATTTGATAATCAATGCGTCCTGACATGTCATTATCCCCGCGGGCTACGCTTTTGTGCGATAACTTTGCCTCATTTCCCCGCTTTTGAATACCCGTCTCGCCCTGCTTTTATCGCGGCTATCGCTATGCTGCGTAAGCCTTGAGAATGCCGATTAAGGTATTAAAGTGATTTCCACTTGACGTAGTCGTTAAAAACAACAATAAACGAGTGGGGGCAATGCACCTTACCTGCCCGGTAATTTCAGTGAAATGTAATCAGGATCGACCCCGCTTTTTTTGTATGTGAGGGTGGCAAAAAGGAATTTTTTCGTTAATTATTCAAAGGTTATGTTGAGATAAGGGTACCGCTATGTACGATAATCTGAAAAGTCTGGGCATTACCAATCCTGATGAAATCGATCGTTACAGCCTTCGCCAGGAAGCCAACAACGACATTTTAAAAATCTATTTTCACAAGGATAAAGGAGAGTTTTTCGCCAAGAGCGTGAAGTTTAAATATCCACGCCAGCGTAAGACCGTCGTCGCTGACGGCGTAGGACAAGGCTATAAAGAAGTTCAGGAAATCAGCCCTAATCTGCGCTATGTGATCGATGAACTCGATCAGATTTGCCAGCGCGATCGCACCGAAGTCGATCTCAAGCGTAAGATCCTCGACGATCTGCGTCACCTTGAAAGCGTTGTAACCAACAAGATCAGCGAGATTGAAGCGGATCTTGAGAAATTAACTCGCAATAAATAAGTCAGGTGTGGTCTGATCCCCTCACCCCGGCCCTCTCCCACAAGGAGAGGGTGAAAACGCACACTGCATCATCTCTGCTCGTCCAGTTGCAGCGCCACGTACAGCAGTAGCCTGTCGTCAAAGTTTCCCAAATCCAGCCCGGTCAGCTCCGAAATCCGGTTAAGCCGGTACTCCAGGGTGTTGCGATGAATAAACAGCGCTTTTGAGGTCGCCAGCGGCTGCACGTTATGGCGGAACCACGCCTGGAGGGTCCGGCGCAGCAAGCCGTTATTGTCCATTGCCTTCAGGCGCACTAACGGCCGCGCCAGCTCGTTGGCCTGCCAGCCGCCGCGCAGGCTGTCGAGCAGCACCGGCAGCATCAGATCCTGATAAAAATAACTGCGGCTCTCCGGCATTCGCTGTTTGCCCACCATCATGGTGGTGCGCGCGGTACGCCAGGACCGGGCGATGCTGCCGGGCCCGGTAAAGTAATTGCCCAGGGCAACGCGAAAACGCAGCTGGCCGTTCTCCTGCATACGGGAGATCAGCAGTTCCACGCGACGACGATGATCCTCAGCATCCCAGCGGCCGAACGGATTGAGCGCAGGTTTGAGTACCACCATTTCCGTCAGCGAGACTATCGCCACCAGGTTGTTGCGCTCCGGCGTCGCCAGTGCATTTTGCAACTGCTGAAGTTCAGCCATCGCGCTGTCTACGCCAAGCTGTCCGCTATCGACCTCAATCACCGCCACCACGCGCGGCTGGTTCAGATCAATCCCCAGACGCTGAGCCCATTCGCTGAGAGCAGGGGTATGCTCTTCCGCCTGAATCAGGTTCATTACCAGCTCTTCGCGTAAACGGCTGTCCTGGGCAAGCAGATACATCAGACGCGACTGCTCCAGCATCATTTCCGCCGTCATACAGACCAGCTCGCCGTATTTACGCAGAGATTCCGGTTCGCCCGTCAGACCAATGACGCCAACAATTTCCCCTTCCAGACGCAGCGGCAGATTAATCCCCTGACGCACGCCGTGCAGGTGTTTCGCTACCGCATCGTCGATATCAACCACGCGGCCCTGAGAGAGCACCAGCAGGGCACCTTCGTGCAATTCCCCAATACGCTCGCGATCGCCGCTGCCAATAATGCGCCCGCGGGCATCCATTACGTTGATATTGGTATCAATGATGCGCATGGTGCGCGCCACGATATCCTGCGCCATTTTGGTATCAAGATGCCAGCCAGCCATGTAACCCTCCTGTGAGCAGAGCTCAAGCATAGGGAAGTTCAGCGACGGCTGCATTGTGCGAATGCACAAAGTGAGAGGGGGAAGTATGGAGTTGCGGTAGGCGTCACAGAAACGAGAAAGCCCCTGCACGCAGGGGCTTAAAAGGATTACTGCATCAGCAGGTAGATTGAGGTGTCACCGCGCTGGATATTCAGTGCCAGCACGGACGGTTTGCTGTCGAGGATTTTGCGCAGTTCAGCGATGTTTTTCACTGGCTGCTGGTTAGCCCCCATAATCACATCACCTTTTTTCAGGCCGATACGGGCAGCAGGTGAATTCGCCTTCACGTTGTTCACCACCACGCCTTTATCTGCGCCTTTATTGCTCATCTCGGCACCTTCAATACCGCTGAAGATAGTGCTGGAATCTACCTGATTCTGGCTGCTCTGCTGCAGCTCAAGGCTCACGTTAACCGGTTTGCCGTCACGCAGCAGGCCAAGGGTCACTTTGCTGCCAATCGGCATCGAGCCCACTTCCGCACGCAGGGCGGCAAAGCTGCTGATCGGTTTACCGTTCAGGGAGGTAATCACATCACCCGCTTTAATGCCCGCCTTCGCCGCTGAGGAGTTCGGCATAACCTGGCTCACGAACGCGCCGCGCTGCGCATCCACCTTCATCGCTTTCGCCAGTTCAGAGTTCAGCTCGGTACCCATAATACCCAGCTCGCCGCGTTTCACCTGGCCGTACTGCACCATCTGAGCAGTCAGGTTTTTCACCATGTTGCTCGGGATAGCAAAGCCAATCCCAATGTTGCCGCCGTCCGGTGCCAGAATAGCGGTGTTGATACCGATCAGCTCGCCGTTCAGGTTCACCAGCGCACCACCGGAGTTACCGCGGTTAATGGCCGCATCCGTCTGGATGAAGTTTTCATAGTTTTCCGCATTCAGGCCGCTACGGCCCAGCGCAGAGACGATACCGGAGGTCACGGTTTCACCCAGACCGAACGGGTTACCGATAGCGACGGTGTAATCGCCCACGCGCAGCGCGTCGGAGTCGGCAATCTTAATCGCCGTCAGGTTTTTCGGATCCTGAATCTGGATCAGCGCGATATCGGAGCGCGGGTCTTTACCCACCACTTTCGCATCGAACTTGCGGCCATCGCTCAGCTGAACCTTGATGCTGTTAGCGTTATCCACAACGTGGTTGTTGGTGACGACGTAGCCTTTCGCCGCATCAATAATCACCCCCGAGCCAAGCGCCATGAATTTCTGTTGCTGGCCGCCGCCCTGGCTGTCATCCCCTGCGCCACCGCCCTGACAGAACGGAGAGCTCTGGAATGGCGAACCGTCCTGGCAGAACGGTGAATTGTCACCGAAGAACTGCTGGAAGTTACGCGGCATACGCGGCGTATTGACGGTCGTGCTACCCTCAACGTTAATACTCACCACCGATGGCATCACTTTTTCGAGCATCGGTGCCAGGCTTGGCATCTGCTGCGCGGTTGCTGCCGACGACGCAGTCTCAGCTGCAGTAGCAGTCAGAGGAGACAGCGCTAAACCTAAACTCAGAGCCAGTGCACTCATTGCTAATGTGGTTTTTTTCATGTTTCTCAATCTCGATTTACAGGTAACGCAAAATTGCTGTGTAACTCAGATTCATTTTATACCGCTTAGTTCCGGCCATAAGTTTATGGAAAAGGTAAAAATTTATTGGCCGTCTTTACAAAACTCCGTGGTTATTCCACCGCCATGAGCTTGCGGTATTCATCCCAGGCATACAAATCCGTCATGCCGCTGATATAGTCCTGGATAAGACGGCAGCGATAATAATATTCCATCACCGGCCATTGGGGAGAATGGCGATCCAGCTTACCCATCGCTTCGACATAGGCCAGGCGATGCCGGGTAGAGAGTTTCTGATAAAGCCGCGATTCGATGGGTATTCTGCGCACGCGCTCGTGCTCCACCAGCTCGCTGAAATCGTCCACCGACAGCTGGAGCAACGGGGAATAAATTTCCAGTAACCCACTGATTACCCGATAGCCCTGCAGCTCTAACTGCTCGACATCCGGATGGCTAAATACATGCCGCATCGCCACATGCTTATAAAGCTCAAGGAGTTGGCTGAAACTGCTGTCATCCTCCAGCAGCGCGTGGTTGAATTCCCCGCTGAAGATTTGCGGCAAATTATCTATAAAGCGTGAGGCGGCATACGGCACCAGTTTATTTAATGTATTGACCCGTAAATACATAAAGAACTGATCTTCCGTACTGCGGCTTAACGTATTTGAGCGCGATTTTTCCCAGGCATTTTCGACAACCTGCGCGAACAGCGATCCTTTTTCATGGGTTCCCCATGCTGCATAAAGATGCTGATAAAGCTCCTCGACGCTGAATATTCTTTTCTCGACGGCATCTTCCAGGTCGGCCACGCAATAGGAAATATCGTCGGCGGCTTCCATAATCCACGTTAATGGGAAGCGGCCGTTTGGCGTCAGGGAAAGTTCTTTACGGAGCCGTTCTATATAGGCCTCTTCGGAAAGGTAATAGCCCGGTTTTTTCATTAAATAACTGTGGGACGCGGGCGTTTCCCCCATCCACCAGGCGGGACGCGTATATTTCAGAATGCAGCCGACCTGCGCCCAGGTCAGGTTCATGCGCATCAGAGAGTGCACCAGCCGGATCCCCTGCGCATTGCCCTCAAAGTGACAGAGGTCCTGGCGCACTTTGCGGCGCAGATCGTTTAGCCCTTCTTCGCCCTCACGCAGGCGTAAATCGCGCACGATGCAGCGGTCATCGCTGAGTGGCTGGCTTACCGCATCCGACGGATAAAGCCGCTGTTTAAACCAGTCATTAATAGCCGCCTCGCCAAAGTGGCCAAAAGGCGGGTTGCCGATATCGTGCATCAGGCAGGCCATCTCAACGATGCTCTCGAAGGGCCCCGTCAGCTCATCCAGGCCATAGGTTTCCAGTAAACGTTGCTCTTTGAGGCGGCTTAAAATCTCTTTGGCAATATAACGTCCGACCTGCTGCACTTCCATTGAGTGGGTTAAGCGCGTGCGCACCGCGGCGTTACGCTCCAGCGGGAACACCTGGGTCTTTTGCTGCAAACGCCGGATGGCGGGCGAGTTAATGATCCTGCCGCGATCGCTTTCGAAGATACGCAGGATCTCATGTTCGCTCTTTTCGCCCTGCGGCGAACGGAAACGTCGGTGCCAGTTAATTTTGGTACGAAAATCGATTGGTGACATGTGCTCCCCCGCGTGAGAATGCGTTTCCCCTTAACCGCATGATAGACTATGCCTCTTAACAAGGCACATCGCGAGTAAATCTATGAAAATCGGCATTATTGGTGCAATGGAAGAAGAAGTTACGCTCCTGCGTGACAAAATTGAGAACCGTCAGACCCTCTCTCTCGGGGGTTGTGAGATCTACACCGGCCAACTGAACGGTGTTGAGGTGGCTCTGCTGAAATCAGGCATCGGTAAAGTGGCTGCTGCGCTGGGTGCGACCCTGCTGCTTGAGCGCTGCAAGCCGGACGTCATCATTAACACCGGCTCGGCAGGCGGCCTGGCACCGACGCTGAAAGTGGGTGATATCGTTGTCTCCGACGAAGCGCGTTACCACGATGCTGACGTCACCGCGTTCGGCTACGAATACGGCCAGCTTCCGGGCTGCCCGGCAGGGTTTAAAGCTGACGACAAACTGATTGCGGCGGCAGAGACCTGCATTACTGAGCTCAACCTCAACGCGGTGCGCGGCTTGATTGTCAGCGGTGATGCGTTCATCAATGGCTCCGTCGGTCTGGCGAAAATCCGCCACAACTTCCCGCAGGCGGTTGCCGTTGAGATGGAAGCGACCGCGATTGCGCACGTTTGCCACAACTTCAGCGTACCGTTTGTAGTGGTTCGCGCCATCTCTGACGTGGCAGACCAGCAGTCTCACATCAGCTTCGACGAGTTCCTGGCCGTTGCAGCGAAACAGTCTACCGTGATGGTTGAACGCCTGGTGCAGAACCTGGCACGTGGTTAAACAGTCACTCAGGGCGCTGGTCGCCCTGCTTCTGCTCGCACCGGCGTGGCTTTTCGCCGCGCCGCGTGTGATTACCCTCTCCCCCGCCAATACCGAACTGGCGTTTGCCGCCGGGATCACGCCCGTTGGCGTCAGCAGCTTTTCGGATTACCCCCCACAGGCGTCCGGCATTGAGCAAGTGGCAACCTGGCAAGGGATGAACCTTGAGCGCATCGTGGCGCTTAAACCGGATCTCGTGCTGGCCTGGCGTGGTGGTAACGCCGAGCGGCAGGTTAACCAGCTCACCTCGCTTGGCATCAAAGTCATGTGGGTTGACGCGGTAAGTATTGAGCAAGTCGCCCAGGCACTCCGCGCCCTGGCCCCTTATAGCCCTGCGCCTCAAAAAGCCGAGAGTGCGGCGAACCAAATGCTCAGCGACTATGCCGCGCTGAAAGCCCAATACAATACGCCAGCCAAAAAACGCATCTTCCTGCAGTTTGGCAGCCAGCCGCTGTTCACCACCGGAAAAGGCTCGATTCAGAACCAGGTACTTGAAGTCTGTGGCGGTGAAAATATCTTTGCTGCCAGCCGGGTACCGTGGCCTCAGGTGAGCCGTGAGCAGGTTCTGGCGCGCCAGCCGCAGGCCATCGTAGTGGTCGGAAATGCGAGCGAGATTCCTAAAATTAAACAATTCTGGCAGAGCCAGCTAAAAATTCCGGTGATCCCGCTTAACAGCGACTGGTTTGAACGCGCCAGCCCGCGTATTATCCTCGCCGCAAAACAGCTCTGTGCCGCCCTGGCAGAGAGCCACTAACATACGTTCGAGGATTTAGCGATGCTCGTTTATTGGCTGGATATTCTTGGTACAGCCGTTTTTGCTATCTCCGGCGTCCTGCTCGCCGGAAAACTACGCATGGATCCGTTTGGCGTGCTGGTGCTGGGCGTGGTGACCGCCGTGGGCGGCGGGACAATCCGCGATATGGCGCTGGATAATGGCCCGGTGTTTTGGGTGAAAGATCCTACCGACCTGGTGGTGGCGATGGTGACCTGTCTGTTAACCATTGTACTGGTTCGCCAGCCGCGCAGATTACCGAAATGGATCCTGCCGGTGCTGGATGCCGTGGGTCTGGCCGTGTTTGTGGGGATCGGGGTGAATAAAGCCTTCAATGCCGGAACAGGGCCGATGGTGGCGATCTGCATGGGAGTATTGACCGGCGTAGGCGGCGGGATCATTCGCGACATCCTGGCGCGCGAAGTACCGATGATCCTGCGGACTGAAATCTACGCCACGGCCTGTATAATTGGCGGGATTGTGCACGCCACGGCGTACTACACCTTCGCGGTACCGCTGGAAAATGCGGCCATGCTGGGGATGATCGTTACGCTGGTGATACGTTTAGCGGCGATACGCTGGCACCTGAAGCTGCCGACGTTTGCGCTGGATGAAACTTCAAGATAGTCGTCGTTTATAAGCCCGGTGGCGCTTCGCTTACCGGGCCTACAATCCGCATTCAGGCTTAAATGCTGAATGAAGAACCACACCCGCAGGTGCTTGTTGCGTTCGGGTTGGTCACCACAAAGCGCGAGCCTTCCAGACCTTCGGTATAATCCACCGAACCGCCTACCAGATACTGCAGGCTCATCGGGTCAACCACCAGCGCGACGCCCTGCTTCTCAATGGTCATATCGCCGTCGTTCACCTGATCGTCAAAGGTAAAACCGTACTGGAAGCCGCTGCAGCCGCCACCGGTAATATAGACACGCAGTTTCAGATCCGGATTGTCTTCGTCGGCAATCAGGGTTTTCACTTTGTTGGCTGCTGCTTCGGTAAATTCCAGCGGCACAGCTACGTCATCACTCATCTTATGCTCCCATGAATACTGCTATTGGGTAAAATTCACCCAATTCTTTTCGTCATTATCTAATACCCTGGTAATTCATTCAAGTATTCTGCGTGGCGGCCCGCTCCGCCTCTTGTTTTGCCAGGGTACGCGCGAGGATGGTGGAGTATAGCGGTTTTCCACCCAGGAATTGGGCTAATAGTGTCGCCCCGAGACAGGTAATGATCATTGGCAAAATGAGCTGGTAATTATCCGTCATCTCCAGCACCAGCACTATGCCGGTTAACGGCGCACGCAGGGACGCGGCCAGCAGTGCCCCCATCCCGGCCACGGCAAAGGTGCCAGCGTCCAGATGGTAAGCGGGGAAACCCGCCTCAGCCGCCATACCAAACGCGGTGCCGAGCAGCGTTCCCAGCGCCAGCATCGGGGCAAAAATCCCGCCGGGAGCGCCGGAGGAGAAGCACAATACCGTCGTGATAACCCGGGAGATAAACATAAACAGCAGCAAACCCACGCTGAAGTTTCCGGCTGCAGCAATGGGAATAAGCCCGAAGCCACCGCCCGCGGCATTCGGTTCGATAAAGCCGAGCACGCCGCAAATGCCACCCAGCAGGCCGCCCATCAGCACCCATTTCGTGGTATTGCCGCCGTGAACGCGCTGAAACATATCCTGAGCGCGTAAGATAAAGGCATTGAACAGCGGCCCCACCACGCCAAAAATCATGCCGAGGATCAGATATAGCCACAAGGTGTTCACCGGTGCGTTGGTTAGTTTACCGACTTCAATCACCGCCCCTTCGCCATTAAAGATGCGAAAGACAATGCTCGACATAATGACGCCAGTAAACACCGCTTTAATGGAGATCAGGTTGTAGCGGAACTGCGCGCGCATCTCTTCGATGATGAACAAAATACCCGCAAGCGGCGCGTTAAATGCCGCAGAAAGCCCCGCCGCTGCACCGGTGGCCAGCAGCGTATGGCGCGCCTCGGCGCTACGCATACGGAACAGATCGCCCACCATGCGGCCGACGTTCCCCCCCAACTGCACCGTTGGCCCCTCCCGGCCTAGCACCATCCCCGCGCCCAGCGTCCCCATGCCGCCGATGAATTTAACCGGGATCACCCTCCACCAGCGCACCGGACGCAGCTCCTCCAGCGCGCCTTCAATTTCCGGAATGCCAGACCCGCCCGCTTCCGGGGCGAATTTACGCACCAGAAAATACCCCACCATGGCAAACAGCGCAGACAGGCCGAATGCCGCTACCCAGACCAGCCATTCGCTCTCGGCGAAACCGGCTACGGTTCCCACTCGCCAGTTGAGTACGGCATTAACCGCTTTTTCAAACGCCACGCCAACCAGGCCTGCAAGGGTACCCACCACGGCAGCGGCCAGCAGGATCGCCAGCGGCGTTTTATCGCGATTGAGCAGCCGCCGAATGCTGATTCGGTGCTGGGCGCGCGTAAACTGTTGTTCTTCAAAAGACGGAGAATCTGATTTCATGTCCTGTTCTTATTCATCATACAAAAAGCCGCGAAGATTTTACCAGAGACCTTCCCTGCGTCGCCTGAAAAATACTTAACAAATCTTAAAGCATTACCCGGCTAAAAATTTCATAACCTTCCACGAATCACTTAGAATAGTGTGCTTAATCATTTTATACGAACCAGGAACGACGCCATGAGCAAGTCTGAAAACCTCTACAGTGCAGCCCGCGAGCTTATCCCAGGTGGCGTGAACTCACCTGTTCGCGCCTTTACCGGCGTGGGCGGAACGCCGCTGTTTATTGAACGTGCTGACGGCGCGTATCTGTATGATGTCGATGGCAAAGCCTATATCGATTACGTCGGTTCCTGGGGGCCGATGGTTCTCGGACATAACCACCCTGCCATTCGTAACGCGGTCATCGAAGCCGCGCAGCGCGGCCTGAGCTTCGGTGCGCCAACCGAGATGGAAGTGAAAATGGCGGAGCTGGTTACCGAACTGGTGCCTACCATGGACATGGTGCGTATGGTGAACTCCGGTACTGAAGCCACCATGAGCGCCATCCGCCTGGCGCGCGGTTTTACCGGTCGCGACAAAATCATCAAGTTCGAAGGCTGCTACCACGGCCATGCGGACTGCCTGCTGGTGAAAGCGGGCTCCGGCGCGCTGACGCTCGGCCAGCCAAACTCGCCTGGCGTACCTGCGGATTTCGCGAAGCACACCCTGACCTGCACCTACAACGATCTGAACACCGTTCGCGCGGCGTTCGAGCAGTATCCGCAGGAGATCGCCTGCATTATCGTTGAGCCGGTTGCGGGCAACATGAACTGCATCCCTCCGCAGCCTGACTTCCTGCCGGGCCTGCGCGCCCTGTGCGACGAGTTCGGCGCGCTGCTGATCATCGATGAAGTCATGACCGGCTTCCGCGTGGCGCTGGCAGGTGCCCAGTCTTACTACGGCGTTGAGCCGGACCTGACCTGCCTCGGCAAAATCATCGGCGGCGGCATGCCGGTCGGTGCTTTCGGTGGTCGTAAGGACGTGATGGAGGCCCTGGCGCCAACCGGCCCGGTTTACCAGGCGGGCACACTCTCCGGTAACCCAATTGCCATGGCTGCGGGCTTCGCCTGTCTGACCGAAGTGGCGCAGCCGGGTATTCATGAAACCCTGACGGACCGCACCACACAGTTGGCAAACGGTCTGCTGGAAGCCGCAGAAGAAGCGGGGGTTCCGCTGGTTGTTAACCACGTCGGCGGCATGTTCGGGATTTTCTTCACCGATGCGAAAACCGTGACCTGCTACCAGGACGTGGTGAAGTGCGACGTTGAACGCTTCAAGCGCTTCTTCCACCTGATGCTGGAAGAAGGCGTGTACCTGGCACCGTCCGCGTTCGAAGCGGGCTTTATGTCCGTGGCGCACAGCGAAGAAGATATCAATAACACCATCGACGCTGCGCGTAAGGTGTTTGCGAAGTTGTAAGATGTGCGGCCTGGTGCCCTCACCCCAACCCTCTCCCACGGGGAGAGGGAGCAAACACTAAAACGGCAATCCAAGGATTGCCGTTTACTTTTATTACCGACTCTGCTTTCTCAACAGATAGATAAAGTACGGCGCTCCGATAAAGGTCGACAGCAGGCCCGCCGGGATCTGATACGGGAACAGCACCATCCTTCCACACCAGTCGGCAAACACCAGAATGACCCCGCCCGTCAGGGCCGACATCACAATATGCGGCATCGTTCGGCGGAAACCCATCATTCTGGCGATATGCGGTGCCATCAACCCTACAAAGCTCAGCGGACCGATGGTCATGGTGGCGGTTGCCGTCAGACACGCCGCCAGCAGCAGAAGCGCGACGCGCGTTGGCGTCAGCGCTAAGCCAACCGCACGCGCGGTTTCGCCCCCCAATGGCAAAATGGTCATCCAGCGACGACACAGCGGCACAATTGCCAGCAGCACGATCATAACGCTTCCTGACCAGGCAACCTGGCTGGCGGTGGCGTTGTACGTTGAGCCGGAAATCCAGGTCAGGATCTTCGCCATGCGCGGATCGCCGCTCGCCTGTAGCATCATCAGCAGCATGGTAAAGGCGGTGCTGAGGGCCATACCGGCCAGCAGCATGCGGTGTGGAGAAAATCCGCCGCGGCCCGAGGCAACCAGAATAATCATCAGCGTGACCGCCGCACCGATACTTCCGGCAGGCATCAGCCAGCCAAACGCATTGCCCGGCACCAGGAACAGCATCAGCACCACGCCAAAAGCAGCGCCGGAGCTGATCCCCAGCACTTCAGGGCTTGCCATCGGGTTGCCGGTGAGACGCTGAATAATACAGCCAGCGACCGCCAGCATTACGCCAGCAAACAACGCAGAGAGAATACGCGGCCAGCGCCACTGTAATAGTTCGTTGAGTAAGTCACCCGTTGCCCAGTGCCAGCCTGCGGCATCGCGCCCAAACGCGAGGGCGGCAAACGAGGCGATAAGCAACACCGCCAGACCGGTAAGGCTGAACCACAGCACCGACTGACGTTCAGCATAGACCTTATCACCGGCGTCCATCGCCGGCGCGCTGATACTGCGCAGGCGCGGGAGCAGCCACAGCAGCAGCGGCGCCCCGATAAGCGCCGTTGCCGACCCCGTAGACACTTCCATCCAGACGCGCGCCAGCCAGAGAATGATCTGATCGGAAAGCCAGAGGATCAGCGCGCCAATCAGCGGCGCCAGCAGCAGACGCGCCAGCAGGCGACGCGCCCCGAGCATTTTCGCCAGCAGGGGCGCAAAGAGGCCAATAAACCCGATGATGCCGACCGCGTTAACCAGCAGAGCACTGAGCACAATCGCCAGGGTGAGCGCCGCCAGGCGAGCCAGCGACAGCGCCAGCCCCAGGTTGCGCGCCACGCCATCATCCAACCCCATGAGCGTCAGCGGACGCAGCAGCAGCAGCGTCAGCACGACCCCGCCCGCCAGCTGCGGCCACAGGCGCTGCACAACGCTCCAGTCGGTCTGGGTGAGCGTACCGGTACTCCACAGGAACATGCTTTGCAGCTGATCGTGATGGAACAGCACCAGCAGTTGATTAATCGCGCCGCAGTAGAGGCTGACGACCAGCCCGGCCAGGATCAGCGTTACCGGGGAAAGGCGCTTGCCCCAGGCGACGCCAAAGACCAGCGCCCCCACCACGCACGCTCCCGCGAGAGCGGCAAACTGCGCGGTTAACGCCCCGGGTAACGCCCAGAGCGTGGTTATCGTGATCCCAAGCTGAGCCCCCGTCGCGACGCCCAGGGTTGTCGGCTCTGCCAACGGGTTACGCAACACCTGCTGGAACAACACGCCCACCAGCCCTAAACCGGCCCCGACCAGCAGTGAAATCGCCAGACGCGGCAGCAGGCTGTAGTGGAACAGCATCTGCTGAATCTTGTCGATATCCGGCGAGGCCAGTGCGGCGCCCCACTGCGCGCGCGGTAACGCCGTCGAGAGATTGAACCCGGTGAGTGCCAGCGCAACCAGGAAAAGCAGGAACAACAGCAGTACCGGGAAACGGGCGATACGCGTACTCATGCTTTGCCTCCCAGCGCGTTATCCAGCACGCGGGCAAAATGCATGGCCGACAGCGTCGCGCCGTAGAACCATACTGCAGGTGAGCGCTGGAAGCGCTTCTCGCGCACAAACGGCATCGCCTGCCAGAGCGGCGTCGCCATCAGCGTTTGCATCTCGCGTTCGTTGCCGTGGTCGAAGCACAGCACGTCCACATCGCGAAACGCCGCCAGACGATCGATACCGACGGCGGTGCTGCCCCAGAAGGTCATCTCCCCTTCCCACGCATTGCTAATGCCGAAGCTGTCCAGCACCTCCTGGAACAGGCAGTTTTTACCGAAGACCAGCATATGGCGGGCATCCAGCAGCGTCACCATCAGCAGCGGGCGATCGCCCCGGTTAGCAAAGCGCGGCTTCAGTCCGGCAATCAGGGCATCGAAGTCATCGAGATGCTTTTTGGCCTCCGCCTCGCGGTTGAGGAAATGCGCCATCTCGTTAATGGAGTTTTTCGCCACGGTCAGCGGTTTTTTACCGTCGCTGAAGGAAAAACCGCGCCCGGGCGCAATCCGCGCCATGGTCTCTTCTGACGGACCGTAGCCCGCAGACCAGAACAGGAACGACGGTTTCATCTGAGTGAGCAGTTCGAGGTTTGGCTCCGTGCGCAGGCCGATGTCGATCACCGAGTCCGGCAGCTTCGGCTCGTTCACCCAGAGGTTATAGTTTGGAATATCCGCCACGCCATACGGTGTGACGCCCAGCGCCATCATCAGTTCGACCGGCAGCCACTCCAGCGCCACAATGCGGTGCGGATCGACGGTGGCAGCGCGCGCCGCATTCATTTTAAACAGCAGCGGTGAGAGCGCCATTGCCGTCAGCAGACGACGGCGGCTAAGGGAAATGTTATCCAGCATCAGTATACGAAGCTCACCGGTGCAGCTCCGGCCGGGTGAGGCAAAATCCCCATCGGAATACCGTAAATATGTTCCAGCGTTTCGCTGCGCATCAGTTCAGACGGCGTGCCCTGGGCAATCATTTCGCCGCCACGCAGCGCGACGAGGTAGTCACAGTAGCGTGCCGCCATGTTGATATCGTGCAGGACCGCGATCACCGTCAGGCCACGCTGCTGACTTAAGCGATGCACCAGCGCCAGCACGTCCACCTGATGGGCAATATCCAGCGCAGAGGTCGGTTCATCCAGCAGCAGGCAGCGGCTGTCCTGCGCCACCAGCATCGCAATCCACGCCCGCTGACGTTCACCGCCGGACAGGCTGTCCACCAGACGGTGCGCCAGCGGTTTTAGCCCCACCAGCGCAATCGCCTCTTCCACTTTTTCTCTGTCGGCGACGCCGAAGCGCCCAAGCGCACCGTGCCACGGATAACGCCCAATCGCCACCAGCTCACGCACCGTCATCCCTTCCGCCTGCGGCAACTGCTGCGGCAGATAGGCCACTTTGCGAGCAAAGGCTTTGCTACTCCAGCTCTCCAGCGGCTGGTCATCCAGCAGAATAGCGCCTTCTGAAGGCGACTGATGGCGCCCCAGCATCTTGAGCAGCGTGGATTTACCGGAGCCGTTGTGGCCAATCAGGCCCGTCACTTTACCGGCCGGAAACGTCAGAGAGAGCGGATGCAGCAGCGTGCGCCCGGGTACGCGAAAGGAGAGTTGATTGAGCGTAAAGGTGGTGTCGGATTGCGTTTTATTATCCTGCATGTCAGCCAACTTAAATAAAAAGGGCACGGCGAACCGTGCCCAAAAAGCGATTAGAAGCGGAAGGTCGCGGTGGCAACAACCTGACGTTCGGCACCCCAGAAGCAGCCGTAGGTATTGAAGCAGCTGGCGACGTATTCACGATCGAACAGGTTGTTCACGTGAAGCGCAACGTTAGAGCCAGCCATGCCAACGCGAGCAAGATCGTATCTGACCAGCGCATCCACCACGGTGTAGCTGCCTACTTTGAAGGAGTTCGCCGGATCGCCATAGCTGGAGCCCGTATAACGCACGCCGGTACCCAGCGTCAGACCGGACAGTGCACCATCAAACAGCGTGTAATCGCCCCACAGCGACGCCATGTGTTTTGGCACCTGAGCAGGCGTGTTGCCTTTGTAGTTGGTGTCCGTGGTGTACTCGGCATCGGTGTAGGTATAAGAACCGACAACGTTCACGCTCGCAGACAAGGCCGCTTTCGCTTCCAGCTCTACGCCACGGGCGCGGATCTCGCCGCCTTCAACGGAGAAGAAGGAACCCGCAGGGTCGGCCATGAGGTTGTTGGTTTTGGTCAGCTGGTACAACGCGCCGGTGACAACGATCGGACGATCGTTCGGCACGTATTTCACGCCCGCTTCGTACTGTTTGCCTTTAGACGGCGAGAATAGTTTACCCTGGGCATCGGTCTGCGAAGCCGGTTCAAACGATTCGCTGTAGCTGAAGTATGGGGTTACACCGTTATCAAACAGATAGTTAACGCCACCGCGCCAGGTGAACTGGGTGTCATCACGTTTGGAGGTGGTGTTCGACACGCGGTTATACGATTCCTGATCGGCCCAGTCATAGCGACCGCCAAGCGTCACCAGCACTTTATCCCACTGTGCCTGGTCCTGTACGTACAGACCCGTCTGTTTCTGACGGTTGAGGATCTGATACGGGCCGGAGGTTGCAGGATCTTTTGAACCGAAATCAAAGTCGCTGTTTACCGGGTTGTAGAGATCCAGCAGCGGAACAGAATCGTCGTAGCCGAACCAGGAGTTGATGTCGTTACGCATGCGCATAAAGTCAACGCCGGTCAGCAGGACGTGGTCCACCTCACCGGTCGAGAATTTGCTCTGCAGCTGGGTATCAACGGTAAAGTTCTGCAGTTTTTCATTATCGACAACGTATTTACGCGCCAGGTAATGGCCTTTATCTGCCGGTGCTAACGCGGCACACTGTTTGTTCCCGCTGTTTGCCGGATCGGTACATACGCCATAACCGTAAACGCTGTTTTGCGAGGTTTTATTCTCGGCAAATCGCAGGTTCTGACGCACGGTAAAGGTATCGTTGAATTCGTGGTCGAAGCTGTATCCCACCATCTTCTGGTTACGGGAATAGGTGTTGTTCTTCGCGCCTTCGTTGAAGTTCGTTGGCAGACGATCGCCGTCAGGCAGCGGATCAACCGTCCCCTCTTTTGGCAACCAACCGTAATAGCCCGTTTCAGGTTCGTTCTGGAAGTAAGAGAGGAACGTGAAGGTGGTTTTGTCATCCGGACGCCAGGAGAATGATGGCGCGATGGCATAACGCTGCTCTTCCGCACGCTCCTGCTGGGCGTTGTTAGAGCGTGCAACGCCCGTTAAACGGTACGAGTAAACACCGTCATCATCGATCGCATCGCTAAAATCAAAGCCGGTCTGGAACAGGCTGTCCGTACCCACCTTGAACTGGATCTCTTTCAGCGGTTCGGTTGTCGGGCGCTTACTGACCATGTTCAGCAAACCGCCAGGGCTGCTTTTGCCGTACAGAACGGAAACCGGACCGCGCATGATCTCAGCGCGCTCCAGCATGTAAGGGTCAATTACCGCGTCGTTGTAGAAGTTCCCCTGCATTTTCATGCCGTCGAGGTAGTTATTCTGCGACTGCCCATCCGCCGCGAAGCCGCGAATGATCAAATAGTCATAGGTATTAGACGCACCGCGCGTGCCTACCGCAACGCCCGGCGTGTAGCTCAGGGCTTCTTTCACCGAGCGCGGCTGATGCAGCGCCATCTCTTCGGCCGTCACCACAGAAATAGACTGCGGAACCTTCTGGATTGGCGTATCCGTTTTCGTGCCGGTGGCGGATTGCCTTGCAGCGATAGTCGCAGCGGGCCCCCAGGCACTTTCCTGGGCAGCAGGTGCTGCGGTTACCGTAATGGTCTCTTCTTTTTTCTGGGTTTCGGCAGCATGTGCGTACGTAGACATGCCGGCAACCGCTGTGGCTACGACCGCCGCGACTTTACGCAGCGACGTGGTAATTGGCTGAGCAGTATTGGAAAGCGCCATGTTTATCTCTGATGGAAAAGTGAATGATAACGTAAACGAGAATTATTATTATGACCGCAGAATAATATGCGAAACGCTGGTTGCATAGCAAGCAGTAAGCGGCCCTACAAGATTTAAGGGTTTAAGAATTAACCAGATGAAAACAGGGGGTTAATAAGTGTAGTGAAATGATCGTTTAAGCCCGCCGGAGCGGGCAGGATGGATTATCGGTAAAAGACTTCGAACGTCGCGACAGAGTCGACTTTGCCGGCTTTAATCTCTCCCGTCTTGATGTAGCGGGCCTTGAGCGGGATCTCGACAGGGACTTTGTCCTGCGTACTGGTTATGGCCGTGTAGTTCTGATCAAACTGCAGCACCGTATTATTCTGGTCAAGGATCTGTATGCCGACGCCATCGGCGGCAGAGTCTCCGGCAGCAATGCCGAGAATATTGCCGTTCGTGACCCCCGTTGAACCCGCGCTGGTAAACTGATAATCAACCTTTGTGCCCGCCGCACAGTCGGTGATTTCTATCCTGAAGCTGCTGTCCGTGAGTATGTCTGAGTACTGGCCGTTAAAGTCCTGGGTGTTGACCGTTTTCAGCGGCACATAAATGTTTCGGTCAACCAGGTTACAGGTGTTGGTTGTAATGCGAACGCTGGCAGGAGAAAAACGCATCTCACCTATCACCGCGTTGCCCAGAATGTCCATTGAGGTTAATCGTGAGGTATCGAGATACCCTTCCTGGATATCGCCCGTCACCACCAGCTGTGCGGCGGCACGAAATACCGATTTGCTTTGCGAGCTTCCATGTGTCGATCCCAGATAGTGCATCGGCCTGAGGATATCTTCCTCGTTGTAGCTGGGGAACTGCTCGTTCGACGATGCCGCACGGATGCCAATACCCGGCACGTTGGTCTGGTAAACCCCGGTCATCACATCCTCCCGCGCGTCGGTATCGGTCAGATACAGATATCCGCGCCGAATTTGCGCTTCACCGCTACAGTCCACCAGCACCTCTTTACTTTCAACGCTGGCATCATAAATCACGGTGCCGACGGGCGTGTCTGGCTGGACAACAATCACCGGAGGAATTTGAAACGTTACGACAGCATCCACGCCAGCGCTGCCGTTAAAGGTACATTCTGCCCGGGCTGAATGGAAAAAAAGGCCCGCCAGCAAAAGCAGCACGGGCGAGAGAAACGTATTGACTGAACGGTGGAGAATCATGAAATACCTCTGTTAATGGCAGTTGAGCGTTGCTTTGACGATCCCTGCCGGGCTCTCTGAAGGAATATCCAGCGTCCCCTGACACTGCCGATCGCGCTCTTCCCCCCACTGCACGCTAAACGTGGTTTTGCCGGACAGCCCCGTCAGGTAAACCTCACCGTCATCACCCACGATGGCAGTGGTGTTATCCAGCGCTACGACGGCACCAAACGGCACGGGTTTGCCCGCATAAAGCAAAGTCACCAGCGCGCGTCGTCCAACGCGGGCATCGAAGGTGGCGTGCAGCGCGGCGCCTTTCGTCGGGACGAGATCCTTCGTCGCCGCGTCGATATCAATATCTTCCCGATCCTGAGTGTTGACCGTAATGACGTTGTGTCGATAGGCGGTCAGGGAGGGAACGATCGCGTTACCAAAATGATCGGTTGAAATGCCGCGTCCGTTTTGCACTTTGACGTTATCGCCATCTTTAATGTGCACAATGGCGAAGGCGTCGCGCACGGGTTGCCCCAGCGTCACGCCATGCTCGTGAGCAACGATTGACCCCTGAGCGCTGTAGTTCCACTGTCGATTGTCGCCGCCGTAGCTATACCCCATCCCCACTTCACCGGAAGCACCGCGGTAACGCCCGGACAGGCTGCCACCGTAGCCCGTATCCTGGCTGGCGTAGGTCTGCTGGAGGTTATAGCTCAGCTTATTGTCCTCAAGAGCAGTACCGCCGAGCCCGACCTGATGCGAAACAAACCCACCGCTGGCGGTGTTAGCGCTGTAGGTTGCCCAGGCATCAGGCAGCCACTTCGATAAGGGAATATTGACCGTCAACGCCATTTGCCGGTCGGTATCGGCATCTGGCGTGCGGGTCAGGTTGTAGCTTATCGACCAGGTGATATTGCGCCAGCTGGAGCTCAGCCCCGCGCTGACGCTACGTTCGTGGCCGTCCATGTCCCAGTAATCCTGCTGATAGCCGTTGAGATAGGCCGAGCCCCAGTCTGAAATACGCTGGGAAAGGTTGAGCTGCATGCGGCTACGGCGGTTGTTGGTTCTGCGGTAGGTATAAATGCCGTCATCGATCTCGCTGTCACGCTGATCGAGAGCTTCCTGAAAGGTATAAAAACCCGAGGTGGAGTAGCGATAGCTGGCAAGCGTCACGGTCGTATCCGTGTCAGGAATATCTTTCGAATACTGAGCCCGCCAGGATAAGCCGCTGGCATCGTCACGTCCGTCATCAAACGCGGTACGCGCGGCGGTGAGATCGACAGATGCCGAGCCGAAGTGTCCCAGGTCGGCGCCGAGCCCCAACAGTAAAGCATGATACAGGGACGCCCCCATCGCGCCGGTATACGCCGTAACGCCGTAAGGCAGACCATAGATGGCCGTACCTTGCGCAAAGATCGGTTCATCTTCACCTTCATTACCGCGATAGCGCCCAGCTGCCAGTGAATACTTAAAACCACCTTCCCGCTGCAACACCGGCACCGAGGCGCTGGCCTGGATGAAGCTATGCTCGCTGCCGTCCGCCTCTTCGACAGTCACTTCCAGATCGGCGCCGGATGTTACCTGGCTTAAATCGCGGATCTCAAACGGCCCCGGCGAGACGTTCGTTTGATAAATGATGTAGCCGTTTTGCTTAATAGTGACTTTCGCATCGCTATTGGCAATACCGCGCACGACTGGCGCAAAGCCCTGCTGGCTGACGGGCAGCATAGAGGAGTCCGTTTCCAGCTTCACGCCGGTCATCTGGACGCTGTCAAAAAGCTCGCCGTTGGTATACGTCTGGCCAATCTCAAGCTGGCTTTTTAGCGTTTTGATGTCGCGTTGTAACGTGCTGGCAATGGCCTCCCAGCCGGAAGCGTCGCTCCAGGTGCTGTTATTGCGCAGCCGCCACGCTCCAAGGTTAATCCCCGACTCCAGGCCAAGCCAGGTCGAAGAAGTTTTGCCCGAGCTGTAGTGCTGCTGAGAGCCGCTGAGTTGATAGCTTGTCCAGGCGGCAGGCGCGCCGTCATCCCAGAATTTTGGACGTATCGCGCCAGCGGCAGCGTGGTCGCGATACACCTGCGGGATGACCAGCTTCAGGGTCTGGTCATCCTGATTGTATTCGTAACGGGCATTTTCAATAAAATGGGAGATATCGCGAACGTAAGCGCCGTCATCCAGATCTTTTAAGTCCGGGATCGCGTCGACTTTCACGCCGTAATCACGCAGGTCCGCTTTCGTTAGCTCCGGCAGCAGGCGCTGTTTATCGTCAGAGAGCACGAAGGCGATGGGACGTTTATCCACAACGTCCCGATCCCACATAACTGTCGTGAGGTAGCTTCCGGCTAGTAACCCGTTATCGTTGATGAAGTTTTGTAGCGTAGAGGTATTTTCGAGCGGCGTATCCAGTTCAAGGATCCGCAGGTTAAATTCGTCATCGGCACTTGCAGGCTGGATCGCGGCGAGCAGCGCCAGCGCGATCCCGGACAGTACCTGTTTGTGGAGCAGAGATGACGACATAAAATACCAACATGATTATTTAAAGAGCCTGTTTGCGTTGCGGGGTCTGTCCACCGAAATCGTTGATTGCCGTCCAGGTCACCGCGCCCTTTGCTGAATTCGGTAACGCGAAACGCTGCTCGCTGAACGGTGCCACCATCATGGAAATGGCTCCAGGCGTGGTTTTGGTCTCTTTCACCGGCACGCTTTTCCCGCCAACGGCAAGCTCGCCAAACGAGACGTAAAACGGTGTCGGGTTGTTTGCGATAAGCGTGTCACCCTGGCGATGGAAAGTGATTTTTTCATAGGCACTCAGCGCATCGGTTTCTTTCAACTGAGCGGGGCGCCAGAACAGTTTGAGGCGCGTTTTCATCGCAAACTGCAGCGTATTTTTCTCTTTCAGCTCAGGTGAAAGTGCCGATACCGATTTAACGTTCGCCAGAAACAGTGATTCCCGGTCTGCGGGCAGGCTTTTTTTATCGCCGGTAAAAATAACGTGCAAAAGGGTTTGACGATTTTCCTGCAATTTGTAAACAGGAGGCGTAATAATGAAAGGCGCTTTTGCATCATTGGGATAACTGACCCAGCTTTGCACCAGATAACGCGTATGAGGATCTTTATTTTTAAGTGCTATTTGAACTTCAGATTTATTCGATGGATAAATAATTCGCGTACCGCCGAGAACAACACTTGCCTGTACTGAACAGCAGGAAACAATTAAACAACCACATAACAATTTAAATAAAGTCTTCATACAATGTTCCAAAAAGGCAGCCGTTCAGGCTGCCAGTCATTGCTTAGCGGTAGACAACCTCGAATGTTGCAGAGGAGGAGTAATGGCCTGCAGTTGGCGCGGTATCCCCCACCTGAATCACTTTCGCGGTGTAGTTAAAGACAGAAGCCGTTGCCCCGGTCGCGTCGTTATTCACATCGGTACCCGCATCCGGTACTGAACCGTCGAAAATAACATCGCCTTTTGAGCCGTTATCATTGCTGACGATAATACCTACGTTGGTCGCATTACCTGCGCCTGTCAGATCGTTCTTCAAACGCTTGTACGCGGCGTCTGTCGTCGTGCCGCTGAACTTGAGGTTCAGTTTAGCGACCAGAGGGTCACATTTTTTCACTTCAATCTTAAAGGCTTTTGAGGTGCCAACCGTACCATCAGCGCCAAAATCCGAAGGATAGGTATCGGCGAAAGTGACGGTGGAAGCGTTAGTTCCGGATCCATCCACGTTAATTTCGCAGGTATCAGCAACAATTTTTCCGGCAAAGTTCACCGTACCGGAATCGTTCGATGCAAATACAGGCAAAGACAGCGCGGCCATTATGCTTCCGGCTAATAACGAAGAAACAACATACTTATTCATAATAATATCCTTATATTTGATGATAGAGGCATCCATTCTCGCTACGAATATTTCGCGTTAGAATGTTCTCCGACAGTTACGCCACTAACTCTTTAGAAATATCCTTAGAGAAAGTGAATTTCTTGAGGAGATTACATCAGATTTTTCTTCATTATGTCCAGAGCGGACAATGAGGCGAGACATACAGTTAGCCACAACCGCATGTTTTAAATGAAAAATATATGAACTTAAAAATACTTAATTTAAGATTTAATTTTTTTAATAATTACAAAGTGTAAATCACAAAAAAAGCCGCTTTAATATAAAGCGGCTTTTTTATTCAGGAAATTAATTAGTTTCCACCAAACATGTCCTTGATCCAGCCGGCCACGCCATCACTGTCTTTCTTCTCGTTCTGCTGCTGAGCCGGTTGTTGCTGCGGCTGCTGCGGCTGAGAAGATTGATCGAACGGGTTGCCCGTTGGCTGTTCAGGCTGGCTCTGCTGGCACAGCGAGTCCGGATTGGACGTCCAGACCGGCAGGGTACGCATCCCGCCGCCGCAGACAAAGTTCCCGGAACCATCCACGCCCATATCGACGATATCTTCCGGCGCAACCAGATTTAGCGGCACAGGTGACTGGTTCGCCAGGTAGCGCTGGTAAATCGACATCGCCCCGCTCGCCCCGTACAGTTTGGTCGGCTGGTTGTTGTCACGGCCTACCCAGGTAATCACCACTTCACGGCCATCAATACCGGCAAACCAGGTATCGACGTTGTTGTTGGTGGTCCCGGTTTTACCCGCCAGATGCAGACCAGGATACTTCGCCCCCAGCTGACGACCGGTACCGCGCTGCACAACCTGCTGCATCGTCCACAACGTCATATAGGCCGCCTGCGCGGGAACGGCACGTTCCGCCTGCGGGAAGCTCTGATACAGCACGGAGCCATCTTCGGCAATCACCGAACGCAGGGCAGAGAGCGGTGCGCGGTTCCCCCCGCTGGCAATGGTCTGGAACGCCTGCGCTACTTCGATCGGCGTCAGGTTAAGCGCCCCCAGAATCATCGCCGGAACAGGGTGCAGCTGATCTTTCGGTACGCCCAGCTTCTGCCAGGTATCGACAATGGCCGGCAGACCCAGCGCCATACCGAGGTTAACCGTTGGTACGTTCATGGAGCGGGTTAACGCATCCACCAGCATCACCTGGCCGCTGAACTGTTTATCATCGTTCTGCGGTGACCATACCTGGCCGTTAGGCTGACGCAGGGAGATTGGCGCATCGGCAATCCAGGTGTTCAGGCGATACATATTCGGCTGGCTCAGCGCGGTGAGATAGGTCGCCGGTTTAGCCAGAGAACCAATCGAACGACGCGCCTGCATTGCACGGTTGTAGCCCGCATACTGCGGCTCGGCGCCGCCCACCATCGCACGCACTTCGCCAGTGTTACGGTCAACGACCACCATCGCGGTTTCAAGATCGCTCAGCTTGCGCTGTTTCTTCAGCGCCGGGATCCCTTCAACCGCCGCTTTTTCTGCCGCGTCCTGCGCCACGGAATCAAAGGTCGTGAAGATCTTCACGCCGGAGAGATCTTTGACTTTATCCCCGAGCTTAGACTGCAACTCCTGACGCACCATCTGCATGAAGGCAGGCTGTGGAGAGATCACCCCACCGCGCGGCTGCACGCCCAGCGGACGTGCACTCAGCATGTCGTACAGCTCCTGGTCAATGACCTGCTGCTGTTGCAGCAGGCGCAGCACCAGGTTACGACGCTCCAGCGCCAGTTTAGGGTTGCGCCACGGGTTGTAAATGGACGCCCCTTTCACCATGCCCACCAGTAGCGCCTGCTGGTCCAGGCTGAGCTCTTCCACCGGGCGGCCAAAGTAGTACAGGCTCGCCAGCGGGAAGCCGCGGATCTCGTTATCGCCGCTCTGGCCGAGGTACACCTCGTTCATGTACAGCTCAAGGATACGATCCTTGCTGTAGCGCGCATCCATCAGCACGGCCATGTATGCTTCGTTGGCTTTACGCCAGTAAGAACGCTCGCTGGAGAGGAACAGGTTCTTCACCAGCTGCTGGGTCAGCGTACTCGCCCCCTGCACGGTACGGCCCGCAGTCAGGTTCGCCAGCACCGCACGGCCGATGGAGTAAAGGCTGATACCGTCGTGCTCGTAGAAGTGGCGGTCTTCGGTTGCCAGCAGGGTATCCACCAGCAGGTCCGGGAAGCCGTTACGCGCCACGAACAGACGCTGTTCGCCGTTCGCCGACGAAAGCATGGTGATCAGACGCGGATCGAGACGGAAGAAACCGAACTGGCGGTTGTTGTCCATGTTCTCGATGGTTTCCAGCCGATCGCCGTCAAAGGTCAGACGCGCGCGCACCTGCCCTTCTTTGCTGTCCGGGAAGTCGAACGGACGACGGATCATCTCAATGCTCTTCGCCTGCACCGTAAACTCGCCCGGGCGCGTCATCTTCGTGACCTGACGATACTGTGTGGCCTGCAGCAGTTTCACCATCTCGTTCTTGCTGATGGACATATCCGGCTCAAGGTTCACCATGCGACCATACACTGCCGCAGGCAGCTGCCAGACTTTTCCGTCAATACGACTGCGGATCTTCTGATCCAGATAGACGCCGTAAATCGCGATCAGCACCACAAAAACAATAAACAGCTTCAGCAGCAGCCAGAACCAGCCGCGCTTGCCCCGAGGCTTACGCCCTTTGCCTTTCCCTTTACGCGGCATAGGTTCTTCATCCTCATAATCGTCTTCATAGTCATCGTCATAGTCCTCATCTCTGAGGCGACGACGGCTTATCTTTTCTTTCGCCGGACGCGCGGGTTTTCCCTTACGTCCTATTGGCTCGCGGTCATTCCCCGCCATGCTTTTTCTCCGCAACTTTCAGGCGCAAAGGCCAGATTTTCTTTTCTTCCACAGGCCTGTGAAAGAAGAAATCTCTCAAAATAAACAGCAAGACTTTCCTGTCAGGAAAGTCTTTAGTGTTTTCTCCCTCTCCCTGTGGGAGAGGGCCGGGGTGAGGGCATCAGGCCGCACTCATCAGGCCGCACTCCCCTCTTTCACCTAACTCATGAATACTTCTTCGTGCGCCGCGTCGGCGCCGTATTCGCCGGATCGTCCGGCCAGACGTGTTTGGGGTAGCGCCCTTTCATCTCTTTCTGCACTTCACGGTAGCTTCCCGCCCAGAACGCCCCCAAATCGCGGGTGATCTGCAATGGACGATGCGCAGGCGACAGCAGCTCAAGCACCAACGGCACACGCCCTTCAGCAATAGACGGTGTGGTGGCTTCACCAAACATCTCCTGCATCCGAACCGCCAGCGCCGGAGGATTATCCTCATGATAACGAATGGCAATCCGGCTCCCGGTGGGCACAGTGTAATGCCCAGGAAGCTCACTATCCAGACGTTGACGTAATGACCAGTCCAGTAAATTCTGTAACGCGGTCTTAACATCAAGCGCCTTAAGGGCGCGCAGAGAGTGCACGCCGCTCATTTGTGGCAATAACCAGTGCTCAAGCGTGGCCAGCAGCGTCTCATCATCCACCGCTGGCCAGCCGTATTCCGGTAGCCACTTCGCGGCGCAGTGCAGACGAATACGGTACTGTTCGGCTTCCGGCGTCCAGTTCAGTACGCCCAGCCCTTTTTCCCGGATGCCGTTCAGCATTGCCTGGTGTAACTCTTCTTCCGACGGCTTCGCCAGCGGTTTCGTCCCGAGGATCAGTTTGCCAATCTGGCTACGCCGAAACGCCTTCAGCGTCCCCTGAGCGTCATCCCATTCCACGATGTCCGATTGCTGGAGCAGCTGCGGGCAGGTGCGCGTCAGGGCGTCTACGTCCACGGCAATCGCCTGCAGGATACGCGCATCCGGAGACTGGCTGCCCTGAAGCAACAGCGGGGCGATCAGCCACTCGTGACGCGTCAGGGCATCATCGCTGTCCAGCATCGCCCCCATACCGTTTGCCAGCTGATAGCGACCGTCAAGCCCGCGGCGGCGCGCAATCCTGTCCGGGAAGGCCAGCGCCAGCAGGGAGGCAATCTTATCGCTGTCAGGTGAACCGCCCCGGCTATTCAGACGTTTGCACAGCTGCTGCGCCCGCTGCTGCCAGTTTCCCTGACTGCGCGAAAACGCCTGCCCCAGATCGCTGCTGCCTCCACGTGGCGGCTCCTCAAGAATAGCCGCCAGTTTCGCCGCCGTGGCAATTTCATCTTCTCCCTGCGCGGCCACCAGCATCGCCGCCAGACGCGGATCGTTGCCCAGCGCCGCCATTTTCTGACCGCGCGCCGTCAGACGTTCACCTTCCAGCGCGCCAAGCTGGGTCAGCAGGCTGCGCGCGGCGGCGAGGTTCACGACGGGCGGCGGATTGAGCCAGGTGAGCTGTTCAGGGTTCGGGCAGCCCCACTGCAGAAGATCCATCACCAGCCCTGAGAGATCGCTTTGTAAAATCTCCGGCGTGCTTTGCTGTGCCGCGCGTTCAGCGTGCTCCGCGCTGGTCAAGTGCAGGCAAATCCCCGGCTCAAGACGCCCCGCACGGCCCGCGCGCTGCACCATTGACGCCTGGCTGATGCGCTGCGTCAGCAATTTCGTCAGCCCGGTGCGCGGATCAAAGCTCGCCACCCTCTCCTGCGCGCTATCCACCACCAGGCGAATGCCTTCGATGGTCAAACTGGTTTCGGCAATGTTGGTTGCCAGCACCACTTTACGCTGCCCCGCCGGGGCGGGAAGGATGGCTTTACGCTGCTCGGTCAACGACAAGGCACCATAGAGCGGGCAAAGCATAACGTCAGTGCCCACCCTGGAGGCCAGCCGCTCCTGCACGCGCTGAATCTCCCCCACGCCGGGCAAAAACAGCAGCAGCGAACCGGGCTCCTGGCGAAGCAGGTCAGCAGTGGCAACAGCCACCGCTTCGTCAAAGCGCTGATGGGCAGGAAGCGGCAGATAGCGGCGCTCAACAGGGAACGCTCGACCTTCGGAGGCGACAACCGGCGCATCGGGCAGCGTCTGCTGCAGCCGCTCGTTGTCCAGCGTCGCCGACATAATCAGCAGCCGGAGATCGTCGCGCAGTCCCTGTTGTACATCCAGCAACAGCGCCAGGGCCAGATCCGCCTGCAGGCTGCGCTCGTGAAACTCATCCAGAATCACCAGCCCGACGCCGGTCAGCTCCGGATCGTTTTGCAGCATGCGGGTGAGAATGCCCTCGGTGACCACCTCAAGACGCGTGGACGGGCCGACGCAGGTTTCGGCACGCATCCGGTAGCCCACCGTTTCACCCGGTTTTTCATTCAGCAGTTCCGCCAGCCGCTGCGCCACGTTGCGCGCGGCCAGCCTGCGCGGCTCGAGCAGGATGATTTTTCCGGCAATCTTCCCCTCTTTGAGGATCTGCAACGGCAGCCAGGTAGATTTACCCGCCCCCGTAGGCGCGTTAAGCAAAACCTGCGGGGCATGTTGTAAGGCAGCGAGAAGCTCAGGAAGGACGACGGCGACCGGCAATGAGGACACTAACAGCTCCAGAGGGTTAACATTAGTCGGCGTACATTGTAGCATCGGCGCATATCATTACCGAGTCCCCCCGAATGTCTGAGTCGAAACGGCTGTTTTTTGCCATTGAATTGCCCACCACCGTACAGCGGCACATCGTTCGCTGGCGCGCGGAACATTTTCCGCCGGAAGCGGGCCGACCCGTTGCGGCAGCCAACCTGCACCTGACGCTGGCGTTTCTGGGTGACGTGAGCGCCGAAAAACAGCGGGCGTTAGCCGCCATGGCCGGGCGCATTGCCCAGCCGGCGTTTACGCTGCACCTCGACGACGCGGGCCAGTGGCTGCGTTCGCGCGTGGTCTGGCTGGGGACGCGCCAGCCGCCGCGCGGGTTGTTACAGCTTGCCAATATGCTGCGCTCGCAGGCGGCGCGAAGCGGCTGTTATCAAAGCCCGCAGCCGTTTCACCCGCACATCACGTTATTGCGCGATGCCGGTCAGGCCGTTGCCATCCCGCCCCCGGGCTTTCATTGGGCTTTTCCGGTCAATGAATTCGCGCTTTATGAATCCGTCTTTGCACAGGGACGCACCCGCTATACGCCGCTACAGCGCTGGACGCTGGGCGACACCACAAGGAATTCTGATGAAGTTTAGTCCTGCACTCCAGTCTGCCACGCTGATCCAACGCTACAAACGCTTCCTCGCGGACGTGGTGACGCCGGAAGGCGAAGCGCTCACCCTGCACTGCCCCAACACCGGCGCCATGACCGGTTGTGCCGCCCCGGGTGACACGGTCTGGTATTCCACGTCAGAAAATACTAAACGCAAATATGCCCATACCTGGGAAATAACCGAGACGCAAAACGGGGCGTTTATTTGCGTTAACACCCTGCGCGCAAATCAGCTCGTTAAGGAAGCGCTGACTAATGGCGCCATTCCCGAACTTGTGGGTTACGGTACGCATAAAAGTGAAGTGAAATATGGCGATGAAGGCAGCAGAATTGACTTCATGTTACAGGCGGAAGACCGGCCTGAGTGCTATATTGAAGTAAAATCAGTGACGTTAGCGGAACAGGAAAATGGCTTCTTTCCGGATGCGGTAACGCTACGCGGGCAGAAGCATCTGCGAGAGCTAATGAGTGTTGCGGCGGCGGGCAAACGCGCCGTATTGCTGTTTGCGGTGTTGCATTCAGCCATTGAACGGTTTTCCCCTGCCCGCCATATCGATCCTAAATACGCACAACTGTTGAATGAGGCACAAAAGCAGGGGGTAGAGGTTTTAGCTTATAAAGCGGAACTTTCTGCCGATAATATGACTCTGAGATCGTCTCTTCCCATTGTCTTATAAGGGATTAGACGATTGATGAATAAGTGTTCTGGCCGCGTGCGCAAATACGCTTTTCCTCACAGGCTTGTCAAGTGTTACGTTTAGATAATTGCCATACGGAAAAGCATCTGCTATTTATAGCGACCTGATTTTTCCCCCAACACGGGGATCGATAGTGCGTGTTAAGGAGAAGCAACATGCAAGAAGGGCAAAACCGTAAAACATCGTCCCTGAGTATTCTCGCCATCGCTGGGGTGGAGCCGTATCAAGAGAAGCCGGGCGAAGAGTATATGAACGAAGCCCAGCTGTCGCACTTCAAGCGTATTCTTGAAGCATGGCGTAATCAACTCAGGGATGAAGTGGATCGCACCGTTTCGCATATGCAGGATGAAGCGGCTAACTTCCCTGATCCGGTAGACCGTGCCGCTCAGGAAGAAGAGTTCAGCCTCGAACTGCGTAACCGTGACCGCGAACGCAAGCTGATCAAAAAGATCGAGAAAACGCTGAAAAAAGTCGAAGACGAAGATTTTGGCTACTGCGAATCCTGCGGTGTTGAAATCGGTATTCGTCGCCTGGAAGCGCGTCCAACCGCCGATCTGTGCATCGACTGTAAAACGCTGGCCGAAATCCGCGAAAAACAGATGGCCGGCTAACGCCAGCGCTGTTTACACACTCCAAAGGCGGGAGTCTCTCCCGCCTTGTTACTGTTGATATGTCTGAATCACACTATATTGGGCGCTTCGCGCCATCTCCTTCCGGTGAATTACACTTCGGCTCATTAATTGCCGCGCTCGGCAGCTACCTGCAGGCTCGCGCCCGCCAGGGCAAATGGCTCGTACGCATTGAAGATATTGACCCTCCGCGTGAAGTTCCCGGTGCTGCAGACACCATTCTGCGTCAGCTGGAACATTACGGTCTTCACTGGGACGGCGACGTCCTCTGGCAGTCAAACCGTCATGAAGCCTACCGGGAACGTCTGGCCTGGCTTAGCGCTCAGGGGCTTTCCTATAACTGCACCTGCACCCGCGCGCGTATCCAGAGCGTGGGTGGGGTTTATGACGGCCACTGCCGCACGCTGAATCTTCCCCCGGAAAATGCCGCCGTACGGATAAAGCAGCGCTTCCCGGTGACGTGCTTTAACGATTTACTCTCCGGCGAAATCCATGCTGATGAGCGCCTCGCGCGCGAGGATTTTATTATTCACCGCCGCGACGGCCTTTTCGCCTATAACCTGGCCGTGGTCGTCGACGATCGTTTCCAGGGCGTCACGGAAATTGTGCGCGGGGCGGATCTGGTCGAACCGACGGTGCGACAAATATCGTTGTATCATCAGTTTGGCTGGACAGCGCCGGATTACATTCATCTGCCGCTGGCGGTCAATGCGCAGGGCGTTAAGCTGTCCAAGCAAAACCACGCCCCGGCCCTGCCAGACGGCGATCCGCGTCCTGTTTTGATCGACGCGCTGCGATTTCTCAACCAGAATGTAACCAACGAATGGCAGGATCTGTGCATTGACGAACTGCTGAAAATAGCCATTGCCAACTGGACGCTCACGGCGGTGCCAAAAATCCAGCATTCTCAAATGCGTTGCGCTGAGCTATGATTAGCCGCTTTTTTCATAACAAAACACACTACGAGGTGTACCATTTTTACCCGAGTCGCTAATTTTTGCCGTAAAGTGCTAAGCCGCGAAGAGAGCATGGCGAACGACGCTATTGCACAGCCACACATGTCGGTTATTCCGCGTGAGCAGCACAATATTTCCCGCAAAGATATCAGTGAAAATGCCCTCAAGGTACTCTATCGTCTGAATAAAGCGGGCTACGAGGCCTATCTCGTTGGCGGTGGGGTGCGTGATTTACTGCTGGGCAAAAAACCGAAAGATTTCGACGTGACGACCAGCGCCACGCCTGAGCAGGTGCGCAAATTATTCCGTAACTGTCGTCTCGTTGGCCGCCGTTTCCGTCTCGCTCACGTGATGTTTGGGCCAGAAATTATCGAAGTGGCGACCTTCCGCGGCCACCACGAAGCGGGCGCATCCGATCGCACCACGTCACAGCGCGGCCAGAACGGCATGCTGCTGCGCGACAATATCTTCGGTTCTATCGAAGAAGATGCCCAGCGCCGCGACTTCACTATCAACAGCCTTTATTACAGCGTGGCGGATTTCACCGTGCGCGATTACGTCGGCGGCATGCAGGACCTGAAAGAGGGTCTGATCCGTCTGATTGGCACGCCGGAAACGCGCTATCGCGAAGATCCGGTGCGCATGCTGCGCGCCGTGCGTTTTGCCGCCAAGCTGAACATGCGCATCAGCCCGGAAACCGCAGAGCCGATCCCGCGTCTGGCGACGCTGATTAACGACGTACCACCTGCCCGCCTGTTTGAAGAGGCGCTGAAGCTGCTGCAGGCTGGCTACGGGTTTGAAACCTACAATCTGCTGCGCGAATACAACCTGTTCCAGCCGCTGTTCCCGACCATTACCCGCTACTTCACCGATAACGGTGACAGCCCAATGGAGCGCATGATTGCGCAGGTGCTGAAAAATACCGACACCCGCATCCATAATGATATGCGCGTGAACCCGGCATTCCTGTTTGCGGCGATGTTCTGGTATCCCCTGCTGGAAACGGCTCAAAGAATCACCCAGGAGAGCGGCCTCGCCTATTACGATGCCTTCGCGCTCGCCGCGAACGACGTGCTGGACGAAGGGTGCCGCACGCTGGCAATCCCGAAACGTATTACCACGCTGGTGCGCGATATCTGGCAGCTACAGCTGCGCATGTCCCGCCGTCAGGGCAAGCGCGCCTGGAAGCTGATGGAGCATCCAAAATTCCGCGCGGCCTTCGATCTGCTGTCGCTGCGTGCGGAAACTGAACGTAATCAGGAGCTGCAGCGTCTGGCGCAGTGGTGGGCTGAGTTCCAGGTTTCCGCCCCGCCGGAGCAGAAAGATATGCTGACCGGGCTGGATGAAGAGCCTGCACCGCGTCGCCGACATCGTCGTCCGCGCAAACGCGCGCCGCGTCGTGAAGGGACAGCATGACCCTCGCGTATATCGCCATCGGCAGTAATTTAGCCTCTCCGCTGGAGCAGGTTAACGCCGCCGTACAGGCCCTGGGTGAGATCCCGCAAAGCCGTATCGTGGCGGTCTCTTCGTTTTACCGCACGCCGCCACTCGGGCCACAGGATCAGCCTGATTATCTGAATGCCGCCGTGGTGCTGGAAACGGCCCTCGATGCCGAAACGCTGCTGGACAATACCCAGCGCATCGAGCTACAGCAGGGGCGCGTGCGTAAAGCCGAACGCTGGGGGCCGCGCACGCTCGACCTCGATATTATGCTGTTCGGCCATGAAGTGATTAATACCGAGCGCCTCACCGTACCGCATTACGACATGAAAAACCGTGGCTTTATGCTCTGGCCGCTCTTTGAAGTGGCACCCGATCTCACCTTCCCGGACGGTACCGCATTAAAGACCGTTCTGAGCAACCTCAACGCGGAAAGACCCGCTCGCTGGTGATCCTCTCCCCCACCGATTGACCGCAAAATAATTGTGGTTAATCGGTTACCTAAAATCATTGTTCCCTCGAATGTTACTGTTAGAATGCGCAAAGATTCGCTTTGGGCTATCAGGAAACAGTATGAAACCAACCACCATCTCCTTACTGCAGAAATGCAAACAGGAAAAAAAACGCTTCGCCACCATCACCGCGTATGACTACAGCTTCGCCAAACTGTTTGCCGAAGAGGGTATCAACGTCATGCTGGTCGGAGATTCGTTAGGGATGACGGTACAAGGACATGATTCCACCCTGCCGGTAACGGTTGAGGATATCGCTTACCATACCCGCGCCGTGCGCCGTGGAGCCCCTGCCTGCCTGCTGCTTTCCGACCTGCCGTTTATGGCCTACGCCACGCCAGAGCAGGCATTTGAAAACGCGGCGGCGGTAATGCGCGCGGGCGCTAACATGGTCAAAATTGAAGGCGGCGCCTGGCTGGTGGATACGGTGAAAATGCTCACCGAACGCGCGGTACCGGTGTGCGGTCATTTGGGTCTGACGCCGCAGTCCGTCAACATCTTTGGCGGGTATAAAGTGCAGGGCCGCGGCGACGCAGCCCAGACGCTGTTTGATGATGCCCTGGCGCTGGAAGCCGCCGGCGCGCAGCTGCTGGTGCTGGAGTGCGTGCCGGTTGAGCTGGCGAAACGCATCACCGACGCGCTAACCATTCCGGTGATTGGTATTGGCGCAGGCAACGTGACCGATGGTCAGATTCTGGTGATGCACGACGCCTTTGGCATTACCGGCGGGCATATTCCGAAGTTTGCCAAAAATTTCCTTACCGAAGCGGGCGACATGCGCGCTGCGGTCAGGCAGTATATTGCCGACGTTGAATCCGGTGTTTACCCGGGTGAAGAACACAGTTTCCATTAAGGAGTCTCGTTGTGCTAATCATTGAAACCCTGCCGCTGCTTCGCCAGCATATTCGTCGTGCGCGTCAGGAAGGTAAACGTATCGCACTGGTCCCAACGATGGGCAACCTGCATGACGGCCACATGAAGCTGGTGGACGAAGCAAAAGCCCGCGCAGATATCGTGGTGGTCAGTATCTTCGTTAACCCAATGCAGTTTGACCGCGCCGATGACCTGGCACGCTATCCGCGCACCCTGCAGGAAGATTGCGAGAAGCTTAAAAAGCGCCACGCAGACATCGTCTTCTCACCGGCCCCGGCAGATATCTACCCGCAGGGTACCGACGAGGCGACGTACGTTGATGTCCCCGGCATTTCCACCATGCTGGAAGGCGCCAGCCGCCCTGGACACTTCCGCGGCGTCTCCACCATCGTCAGCAAGCTGTTCAACCTGGTGCAGCCGGACGTTGCCTGCTTCGGTGAGAAAGATTTCCAGCAGCTGGCGCTGATCCGCAAGATGGTCGCCGATATGGGATACGATATTGAGATTGTCGGGGTGCCGATTGTGCGTGCGAAAGACGGTCTGGCGCTCAGCTCGCGCAACGGCTACCTGACCGCTGACCAGCGTAAGCTCGCACCGGGCTTGAGCAAGGTCATGAACACCATGGCGGAACAGCTGCTGGCGAAAGAGCTGGACGCAGAAGAGATCGTCGCCCTTGCAGAGCAGGCGCTGAACGACAAAGGCTTCCGCGCTGATGATATTCAAATCCGCGATGCTGATACCCTGCTTGAACTGACGCAGACCAGCAAACGCGCGGTAATTCTGGTGGCGGCATGGCTCGGCCAGGCACGCCTTATCGACAATAAAGTGGTTGAGCTGGCGTAGTTCTTCACCCTGGATAATTAAAGGTAAACGTAATGATTCGCAAAATGCTGCAAGGTAAGCTTCACCGTGTGAAAGTCACCCAGGCCGACCTGCACTATGAAGGCTCCTGCGCCATTGACCAGGATTTCCTCGACGCGGCGGGTATTCTTGAAAACGAAGCGATTGATATCTGGAACGTGAACAACGGCAAACGCTTCTCCACCTACGCCATTGCCGCCGAGCGCGGCTCCAAAATCATCTCCGTTAACGGCGCGGCAGCGCACTGCGCGGACGTGGGCGATATCGTGATCATCGCCAGCTTCGTGATGATGTCTGACGAAGAAGCGCGCCGCTGGCAGCCCAAAGTGGCCTATTTTGAAGGCGACAACGACATGAAGCGTACCGCGAAGGCGATTCCTGTTCAGGTTGCCTGATCGTTACCCCTGCGGCTGATTGCTGATCAGCCGCGACATGGTCTCCAGAGAATCCGTTCTTAATATATACAAACGCTTCAGTAAGAACGGATTATCCCCCGGCTTCACCTTCCCTTTCACTGTGGTCACCGCAAGATGAAAACCGGCGTCGTTCGCCGCCTTGATCGCTTTATTGTCGTAGCCACCAAACGGATAGGAAAGGTACAGCACGCGCGGATTAAACTGCGACAACGCGCGACGAGAACGTTCAAAATCAAACAGGATCACGTGATAGCTGCGGCTCAGCAAGATCGGGTGTTTATACCCGTCGACGCGATGCAGGAAGTGAGTATGAGACTGAATGTCGAACACGTCCTGAATGCCCTTAATTTCCTGAACGCTCATAAACTGCAGCGATTTCGGGTCCCACTTCTGCGGATGACCTTTAATTCGTGAGGAAATGATAAACGCCGTCGCGTTGAAGCCATATTGTTTCAGAACCGGATACGCGTAGCGGCTCACCGACTTCAGGCCGTCGTCAAAGGTAATCACCACCGCCTTTGCTGGCAGGTTCATCCTGTTACGCACGTAGCCTTCCAGCTGGTACATCGTCAGCGTGGTGTACCCCTGGTCGCGAAGCCAGGTCATCTGGTTGCTGAACGCGCGTACGCTGGTGGTCGTGGAAGTATGACGAAAACGGGTGTTCTCCTCATCTCGCAGAATATGGTGGTAGGTCAGAACCGGAATGCCGTTATCTTCCTGCGCATCCAGGCTGCTGATCCACGCCAGACGATTGCCAATGCGGATCTGAAACCAGGTCTGATTCAGACGGTCTTTAAGTTTGTTCAGAATGGGATAACGCAGGTTGGCGCTAAGGGTGCCAAAAGGCGCACTTCCGCTGCTGGGCGCGTTATAGACGGGCGTATCTTTCCAGGTGATGAGGTTCTGGTTACTGAGCGGCTTGTTCAGATCGCCCAGGCTGTCCTCAACGCGCTGTTTGCCCTGCACTTTCTCAAGGTGATCTTTATCGATAAACCCCGTGCCGAATCCGAAGCGAAATTCATAATAATCCGCCGCAGCGGGAAAGACCGCGAGGATCTGCCCGGTGCGAATATTGCCTACGTTAACCACCTCATTCCCCACCTGGGCCCAGATGGCCGCATCCTCAGTGGTTTGCATATATTGAGCAGGAAGCCCTTGCTGGCTTATCAGGCTGGCAGACGCCCCGCCGGAAACCAGCAGCAAAAGGAGAAAGATAACGCGCATGAACATAGGATATTAATCGACACAGGAAATCAGTCGCCATTGTAGCAAAAGCGACATCAATACCAATGTTTAATGCTTATACAGATCGTGAAGCAGAACGAAAGGCGGGTTCTTCTGCTGCTGGTGCCACAGGCTGCTCACTTCCGGCAGCCCCTCTGCCACGATGGCGTGACGAAACTCGGCGCTGCTTAATGAGGCACGAAGCGGATACACGGTTTCGAGTAAAGGCAGGCTGATACCGGAGATCACTTCACAGTTATCATGCTTGTGGCTCAGTAACGCCGCGGCCCGGTAAGGCGCGGCCCCGGATTTATCGGTAAGAAAAATGACCCCATCACCGGTGTCCGTTTCATGCAGGGCATCGCACATCATCCGGCTGAGCATGTTGGTGCTCAACCCGCGCCAGTAATTTACCGCCCGGCATTGCGCCAGCGGGCCAAATCTGGCCTCAAGCTTGTCCAGCATTTCCTGCGCCTGTTCATCGTGGCAGGTAATAACCCATCCCAGCATAACTCTCTCCTTAGCAGGCAAGTAGTTTAGCGAAGTGAAGGTTTGCTTACGGTGATAACTGTCAAAGAAAGTGCCCGGCAACCAGAACGTCGCCGGGCAGGAGGCTAACTGCGCAGACCGCGCCCACGCTGGATCAGATACCAGCACAGCAGGTAGAAGGCGATGATGAACACCACCAGCACCGCCACCGTGGTAAACAGCGGAACATCGGTAATGCCGAGGAAGCCAAAGCGGAAACCGCTGATCATGTAGACAATCGGGTTCAGGTGCGACAGTGCCTGCCAGAACGGTGGCAGCAGCGTCAGGGAGTAGAACACCCCGCCGAGATAGGTCAGCGGCGTCAGCACGAAGGTCGGGATCAGGCTGATGTCGTCAAACGTTTTGGCGAATACCGCGTTCAGCAGACCGGCCAGCGAAAACAGGATCGCCGTCAGGAGCAGCGTGAGCGCCACGAACAGCCACGAGTGTACCTGGAACGGGACGAAGAACAGCGAAATCGCCGTGACCAGGATCCCTACGCACAGCCCGCGCGCCACGCCGCCACCCACGTAACCGGCGATGATGACGTGCGTCGGCACCGGTGCCACCAGCAGTTCTTCAATGTTGCGCTGGAATTTGGCGCTAAAGAACGACGACGCCACGTTGGCGTAGGCGTTGGTGATCACCGCCATCATGATCAGACCCGGCACGATAAACTGCATGTAGGTAAAGCCGTGCATTTCACCAATGCGGGAGCCAATCAGGTTACCAAAGATAATGAAATAGAGCGTCATAGTGATGACCGGCGGCACCAGGGTTTGCACCCAGATACGCATAAAGCGGTTAATCTCTTTCGCCCAGATGCTCTTCAGCGCGACCCAGTAAAGATGCGTCATGCCTTGTCTCCTTGTTTATCCTGCACCAGAGAGACAAACAGCTCTTCCAGTCGGTTCGCTTTATTACGCATACTTAATACCTGAATCCCCTGCGCGCTCAGCTGCGAGAACACGCTGTTGATCCCCTGCTCGCGCAGCACTTCCACTTCCAGCGTCGAGGTATCTACCAGGCGATACTGGTACCCTTCAAGCTTCGGTAGCGGGCTTTTTGCCGCCAGATCGAGAATAAAGGTTTCTGATTTCAGCTTGGAGAGCAGATCCTTCATCGAGGTGTTTTCCACCAGCTCGCCGTGCTGAATGATGCCAATGTTGCGGCACAGCATTTCAGCCTCTTCCAGGTAGTGGGTGGTCAGAATGATGGTAGTGCCCTTGTCGTTGAGATCTTTCAGGAAGCCCCACATGGAACGACGAAGTTCGATATCGACACCCGCAGTCGGTTCATCGAGGATCAGCAGCTTTGGCTCGTGCATCAGCGCACGGGCAATCATCAGGCGGCGCTTCATCCCGCCGGACAACATCCGCGCACGCTCGTTACGTTTTTCCCAGAGATCGAGCTGCCTGAGATATTTTTCGCTGCGCTCCAGCGCCTCTTTACGCTCAACGCCGTAATAACCCGCCTGGTTAACGACAATCTGCTGCACCGTCTCAAACGGGTTGAAGTTAAACTCCTGCGGTACCAGCCCCAGCTGACGCTTGGCGTTGACCACATCTTTTTGCAGATCGTATCCGAACACGCTGACGCGGCCGGAGGATTTGTTCACCAGCGAACTGATGATCCCGATGGTGGTGGATTTCCCCGCCCCGTTCGGCCCCAGAAGCGCGTAAAAATCACCGGCCTCTACTTTTAGATCTATCCCGCGTAGCGCCTGAACGCCACCCGGATAGGTTTTTTTAAGCTGCTCAAGCTCCAGTGCAATTGCCATGAATTTAACTTACCTTCAGTTCTTACACACGTTGTGTGGTTTCATTAAAAGTCGGGTTACCCTATAGTAGCGCAACGCAATTACTTGGTTACAGGTCGCTAACCTCCATGAACGACATAGATACACTCATTAGCAACAATGCACTATGGTCAAAAATGCTGGTGGAGGAAGACCCCGGATTTTTTGGAAAACTGGCGCAAGCCCAAAACCCGCGCTTTCTCTGGATTGGCTGTTCAGACAGCCGCGTACCTGCGGAACGCCTGACCGGCCTTGAGCCCGGCGAACTGTTTGTTCACCGCAACGTCGCCAACCTGGTGATTCATACCGATCTCAACTGTCTTTCCGTGGTTCAGTATGCCGTTGACGTTCTGGAAGTCGAGCACATCATTATTTGCGGCCACTACGGCTGCGGCGGCGTGCAGGCGGCGGTTGAAAATCCGGAACTGGGGTTGATTGATAACTGGCTGCTGCACATCCGCGATATCTGGTTCAAACATAGTTCACTGCTCGGCGAAATGCCGCAAGAGCGACGCATGGACACCCTGTGCGAGCTCAACGTGATGGAGCAGGTATATAACCTTGGGCATTCGACCATCATGCAGTCGGCGTGGAAACGCGGGCAGAAGGTTTCAATCCACGGCTGGGCGTACGGTATTCACGATGGCCTGCTGCGCAATCTGGAAGTCACCGCCACCAATCGCGAAACGCTGGAGCAGCGCTACCGTTCGGGGATTGCCAACCTCAAGCTTAAGCATGTGAACCATAAATAAACAAAACCGGGGGTTTTCACCCTCTCCCCGTGGGAGAGGGCTGGGATGAGGGCATCAGCCCGCAATTACTCGTCCAGCAATACCACTTTCCCGACATACGGCAGATGACGATAACGCTGCGCGTAGTCAATGCCGTAACCGACGACGAATTCGTCCGGAATCGAGAAACCGACAAACTCCACCGGCACCTGCACTTCACGGCGGTCAGGTTTATCCAGCAGAGTACAAATCGCCAGAGATTTTGGCTCACGCAGGCTCAGGATCTCGCGCACTTTTGACAGCGTGTTGCCGGAGTCAATAATGTCTTCAACGATCAACACATCTTTGCCACGAATATCTTCATCCAGATCTTTCAGGATTTTCACATCACGGGTTGTGGACATGCCGCTGCCGTAGCTGGAGGCGGTCATAAAATCGACCTCGTGCGGCACCTGCACTTCACGGCACAGGTCTGCCATGAACATGAAAGAGCCACGCAACAGGCCCACCAGCACCATTTCGCTGCCGCTGTCCTTGTAATGTTCGGTGATTTGACGACCCAGTTCGGCGATACGCGCTTTGATCTCGGCTTCCGGGATCATCACTTCAACAATATGTTTCATAATCTTTATATCTCACTGATTAATATCAGTTAATAGCCATTTCACACCATGCAAACCAGTGATTATTGATACACCGATTGATATACGGATTATCGCACAAATCCGAAAAGAAGCGATAGCATGAGTACGATAGAAAGCGGGCGAGTATACAGCATTCCTTAAAGGAATAAAAAAAGCCCCATCAGGGGCTCGTTGAGAGGTACCTTACAGGTGCAGTCAATTTTATAGGCAGGACATCGCCATTTTACCCCAAGGGTTTCCGTACCCGGCTGTAAAAGCGTGCATTTTTACCTCTGAGCCCTCACCATCAGCATTCACAAGGGCAACAACTGAAGCGCCTACGTCAGAAACTGATACCACTATTCTGTAGCCCGTTTCAGTTTCCATTGCTACTGCTGATGGGTTCAGATCTGACATTTTTGGCGCTAAACAGCGAACCACCTCAGCTGGTTTTTTTGGGCTTTTACCAGTGAAAATTGGAGGTTTGCTTGTAATCGTATCAACTGAACAACCAGCCAATAAAATTGATGCTACGAACAAGGTAATTTTCTTTCTCACGTCATCCCCTACTTAATGTTTTAGTCCAACCGTATAACGAGTATGCAGGCTTAATTGATAGTGTTTGGCGAATGGATAAATGACTCTTTGTTTTTCTCCAGCTGCGCCTTCATATGCTCACACCAACCGGCAAAAATAGCTTCATCTGTACCAGGGTAAGCTGTCAGAAAGCACATAAGTATTTCGTCGGTGAGTTTGTCCTGCTGATCCCAGTCAACAATGAACTGTCTAAACAGAGCGTAAGCCTTCGCCGGGTCCCTGTTCTGCCATGTCTCCACAACGTTATCGAAAGGAGGAACGATGTAAGTTACCTCCACCGGCAACGGCTCGTATTTCGTCGGTATCAACACCTCTCGGGTAAATACCTCACCTTCTGGCCAGAGCTGCACCTGATTTGTCAAAGCTGATCCTCCACATAGATACCCGCCGATATGATTGCACCGCCGATACGGCGCTTTCCATATAGCAATGGTACCGGATAACCCTGTGCAGCAGTATTCGTTACGCCGCCAAATGCGTATGAAGCCTTATTATCCGCACTTTGTTTGCTTGCAAGCCCGGTAGGTTGTGGAGAAAGTAATTGCACAACACCGCCCGCAATCATAGCCGCGCCGAGTTTCCAGGCAACGGGGCCCCACGTGCCGCCGCCCCATGCCTGACCAACCGTAACCCCAATTGCCCCTACCACCACCAGTACCGCGCCGAGAATAGTTTGTAACATCCCTGCTTTTTTACTTCCAATTACCACCGGCACGATATGAATCTCGCGCCCATTGTTCGGAAATTCCAGGTCATCTGCTCCAATGTTCTTTTTCCCGACATAAATCGCGTACGTTAAACCGCGAGCCCTGCTTGTATTCATGTATTTTTCGAATCCGGGAATCGTTACGGCCAGAGCCCGGAAAGCCTCATGCGTAGTCCGCACCAGGCGCTGGTGAGTTCTACCGAAGGTTTTGCCGAGTGGGCCAAACATACGGATGGTCGCAAGTGTTTCATTGTTAGCTGTATTCATCTTTCTACTCCTGTCAGATACCGTTAAATGTCGCCAGCCGTTGTTTGTGGCTGTCGCTCATATCGAAAGCAAAATCCTCATGCTCAGCCTGGAAGGTGCCGAACGCCATCAGCGCGGATACAGCCGGGTCTATCTTGTTGGAGGATTTCTTCTTGTTGGGCTTAATGTTGGCGTTGGCATCCGTCTCCATCACCACGTTACCAATCGCCCAGGACAGAACTGGATCGCCGCGATGGCGCACTACTCTGCGGTTAACGAACACCTCAAAGGATTTCGCTACCGGACTGAATTTGAGATAGGTTTGCGGGAACGGCTCCACATCGAGGCCCGCCCCCTGTAGCTGGGTGCGCAGGTGCGTGGCGTTCCACGTATCGAAGCCCACCAGCCGGATATTGAAGGTTTCAGCGTCGCGCAGAATATCGTCACGAATGCGGTCATAGTCGATGCAGTCGCCGGGTGTGGTGCGTATCCATCCCGCTTTTACCCACTGGCGGTAGATGGCGCGGTTTTTGTTGGCGACGTTAAGCAGCTGCGCTTCCGGCAGATAATGACGGGTAAGGAGTCTGATCTCCCTGTCGAACGGGAACGCATAGCTTACGCTGGTGATGTCGCTGGTAGAGGACAGGTCAAACCCGGCATAACACTCCATTCCGGCCAGATCGTCTTCGGTATAGTCGAGCGCACAGGCATCCCATGCACCGGCGCCCATCCACGGCGTGGAGCCCTGACACCAGATATTGAAACGTTTGGTCAGCATTTCGACCCACTGCGACGGTATGCCCCGCGCTTTCTGGATGGTGGATTCCAGTTTCGCCGCGTCAACGGACACATGCAGATTAGGGTTGGCCTTGATCCACATTTCCGGCTGCTCAACCTCGCTTTCGTCGTCCAGCTCGTAGATCAGGACAAACAGCGAGTCATTGCTCTCTTCCCCGGCCAGAATCTGGCAGCAGTAGTCATAATGCTGTTTACAGGCAGAGACAACGTTACTCCCGGCTGTCGTGATGGCGAACAAAATCGCCTCCGGACGTGCGCCCATACCCAGCTCAAGGGCGGAATAAACGCCGTTATCCGGGTGAAGGTGGTACTCATCGACAATCGCCAGGCTGGGGTTAGTCCCCTCAATGGTGGCCGCTTTCGCCGCCAGCGGCTTTAACAGGCTGTTGCTCTTCGGGAAAATGACCTTATGCGCCTGAATATTGACGCGTTTTTTCAGCGGTTTTGACAGCAGGCACATCTGGCGGGCATCGTCGAACACGATTCGGGCCTGATCCCGGCTCACCGCCGCCGTGTAGATATCCTGCTGCCCCTTCTCCATTACCAGAAACCAGTTTGCCAGCATGGCGGCTACAGTGGATTTGGCGTTCTTGCGCGGCACCTCAATAAAGGCGCTGCTGTACTTGCGGCGGCCTGACTCCCTGACTTTAAAGCCCAGAAGGTTAGCAAAGGCGAACTGTTGCCACGGCTCCAGCTCGATAGGCTGGCCCCGCAGCGGGCCTTTGACGTGTGGACAGAGCCGGGAGAACGCGATAAACCGCTCTACGGTCGCCGTATCAAACTCATAACGGGGGTCATTCAGGTCTGAAAAGTACCTTTCCACGGCCTGTTTTACGCGCTTACAGGCCGGAATTTCACCGGATTTAATGGCGTTTGCGTAATCATTCCAGACGGTCAAGCTCGTCCTCCTCTTCCGTTTCTACCGGATTACGGCGACGGCTTACCGGATCAAAGCCCAGCAGCGACGACATTTTTATGAGAATTTTTTCGGCATCCGCTTTTGCGCTCAGTGCCGGGTTACGGCTTTCACCGCCCTGGCTGTTCACTATGCTGAATCCCCGCGTGGCAAGGTCTTCCACGGCTTTGCGGTACATTGAGTAATTGACGCAGTACAGCTCAAGGTTGTTCCAGTCGGCAGGCGTCAGATCCCCACGCTCCGCCAGCTGCTTCGCCTTTGCTTTCCACTGCTGCGCCGCGATTTCATCAAGGTAGGCGGGCGGTTTGGGTGGTCTTGCCATAACTTACTGTTTTCCTGTCTGTTTTATTTTCAAAAAAATCACCGTGCGTAAAAATTTGAGGGGGCGGGTGGTTCCTCGCCCGGAGGGGTTTGTCCTAAAAACCTCCCCCACCCCGTCCATGCGCCCTGTCAGCGGTTGCGGAAGCATTCCATAAGCTCCCGGTCACGCTGGCTCATGCGCTTTGCTGCGGGCTTCGTGTGCGCTCTCTGTCTGGCTGGTTGCCATGCCTCGCGCTGCTTTATCAGCCCACTAATCAGGCGCTGCTGTTCCTGCTCAGTCATTGTTTGCCTCATAGATCCAGTCGGTGCGATGACGTGCTGCTTCTTCCTGCTCACGGAACTTACCGGCTTTACGCTGCTGCTTAGTCACCGGGTCTGTTGTGGTTGTCTTCCGGCCATGACAGGCAGCACATAACGACTGGTGATTACTGGCGGGCCAGAACAGCACATCGGCCTCACCCTCGATAGGGATGATGTGATCGACGATAGTTGCCGATGTATAGACGCCAGCCTTGAGACAGTGGACACACAGCGGATTAGCTTTCAGAAAATGACGACGGTATTCGCCCCAGCGGTTGGAGTAACCGCGCTCTGTTCGTGTACCTCTTCGGCTGTCGCTTTGTCGGCGAGCATCCCGCTTATGCTCATCACACTTGCCGGATTTCACCCGCTTATTACATCCCGGCTCATTGCACCGGCGTAGTGGTTGCCACGGCATCAGTACACCCCCACATCTCGGTAGACAGACCACAACGCAGAGACAGCCATCGGTATCTCTTTGGCGTCGGTATCACCAATCATCGTGCGGTACTCGTACAACTGAGATACGTACATCAGACAGCCAATCTTGATAGCTGGCGTAAACTCCAGCCCGTTATCAAACCGCTTGCCGATATGCTTCTGGCAAACCTCCAGCGCCGCATCGATGTACGCCTGTATCAACGTATCTTCGTAATCATCATCAATACGGCAATGCAGCTTTGCTTCATCCAGGGTGATTTCTGCTGTCATTTTTCCGTTCCTGTCTTGCAGAGAATTTCCAGCCGGGTACCTTCCGAATCAGGAATAGGAGGCCCGATAATATTGAGAGTGCTGCCAGCAAACGGGCCAGTAAGCACTTTCAGACGGTTGGCTGCGGTAATATCACGGCGGAAACGCACCCAAACGCGGATCGTCGCTTCGGCAACCTCGGCACCTGACGCCATTAACTCTCGGCCACTGATCCCCTTAACCTCAGCCCATATGGTTTCCCCGTCTTCCCAGACCTGAACAACCTGACCGGACGGCTCCCTGTGGGTAGTGAATACCCGAATAGTGACGCGGCTTCTCAGCCCCCCGGCTCTCATGCGTCACCTTCCTTGCCGTCTTTGCTGATCTTCACTTCCTGCTTCCATGCCTGGCTGAATTCGTCACCACCTTCACGCGGCGGCATCCCCTCACGTTCACGGGCTTCGTTCGGGTTCATGATCCCGTTCTTAATGCCGCGCTCATAAGTGGCATAACGTTCGGTTGGCGTGGCGCGGAGAAGGTCAGCAGAGTCAAACTCCACCTGATAGCGGGTTCCCGGAACGGGAGAGGCCACCAGCAGCGCAGATTTGATTTGTTGTTCGAAGTTAGCCAGCCACGGGCGCATGGTCATGGTGAGAAAGGCGCGGCTCGCTTCGCTGAAATTGCTGTAGGTGCTGTTGCTGTATTCCTGCAAGAAGATGGGCGACACGTTGAACATGCGGGCAATGTCTTCAATGGTGAAGCGACGGGAGGCCAGCCATTCGGCATCCTGATTGCTCATGCCAAGCTGCTTGTAGTCCATGCCACCTTCAAGGATCGGCGTTTTCCCGGCGTTTCTGGCACCTTTGTAGCGCTCCAGTGCGTCCAGAGCCTGTTTGCCCTTCACGCTGTCGAGCCACTCAGCAGTAGTGACCACGCCAGCCGCCATCATGCCATCTTTCATAATGCTGGCACCGTGGCGCTGCTGGGCCAGACCTAACCCCAGCGCCTCACGGCAGGTGGTGATCGGCGAGCGCCCCAGAAAACCATCATCGGTCGAGTAACGCAGGTGCAGGATCTCTTCTTGCAAGTAGGTGCGCACAGCCCCGGTAAACGGTTCAGTAATGGTGTATTTGTATTTATGCTGGCCGATACGCTCAGGAACAACCGCTCCCGGCGCATACGGGTGCAGGGATTGCGGCTGGCCGTCGCGGCCCCACTGGATCACCGCATAGGCGTTACCATTCAGCAGACAATGGCGCATCATCGTGCGTTTAAACTGGTAAGGTGTCTGGCAGTCGTTCGGCTGCTCGTTCAGCAGAAAATCCACCGGATGATTGCTCAGCCATTCTCGCGCCTCACGCCCGTTATCATTACGCACGCGGTAGAGGTAGCAGGGCATTGTTGCTACCGCCTCACTGATAACTGATACGGCGTTCATGACCGCCGGCAGAGATTCCGCAGTACCCGCAGACACATACTCGCCTGATCCGGTATTTGGAATCCCTGCCATCGCCAGAAATTCATCAATGGTCATGCTGCGCTGCTCAGAGGGTTCAGACTTACGGCCAAACGGCCAGATATTCCACATATCAGAGCCCCGCTAATTCAGCCCAGCGGCGACGGTTATCGCCAGCGCGGCACAGTTCAGGATGTTGGGAGAAAAGCGAACGGTGCGCGATTTCCACTCCAGACTCAGGATAAGCAGGCATAGAGGTAACGGTAATCTCCCGCAGTTCGGCTGCGGTAACAGTGCGCAGGTATGGAGACTGGCCGATATCCCACGCCTCTTTCAGCGCCCGGAAACCAAAGCTCATGCCGGAGATATCCCCACGCTCCACCAGCTCCAGCACATCGTTACCAAGCTGGGTATTCGGCGGGGTCAGCTCGAAGCGCAGCCCGGTATCGTCTTCGGACAGCACCAGCGTGCCGGATTTAGTGCGGCCCAGCAGCTGGGTATAGTTATGCTCGTACAGCGCACGCACATCGCTACCGGATGCCAGGCTGTCTTTAAACGCTCCCGGCGCAAACTGCTCGCGGAACTCGTCCCAGATAATTTCAGAGAGACTGTTCCAGCGCACGGCATAGCCCACCAGCTTTTTGTTGCTGGCGCTCACTTCGGAGGTACGGATTTCAAAATCGATTGTTTTCATTACTGGACTCCACAGAGGGCAAAAAGGGGCCGTAGCCCCTTAAACGTCAAATCAGGAACCGGAGCCGGAAAGCTCAAGCACCTTGATGGCGTTGGAGTCCACCACGCCGCCGCCCAGGTATTTATCGGTATGCACCTTGTAGAAACCCGGTTCGGTGATGTTGTCAGGGCGGGTACGCACGCCAGTGGTGTGATCCACGATGAAATAGCCGCGCTTGAAGTCGCCTACCGCGAGGAATGCTTTACCTGCCTCCGCATCCGGCATGGTTTCCAGATACTGAACAGGACGGCCCAGCAGCGTATCGGGAGAACCGGCAACCAGACGATCGCGCCAGATGTAATCCCCGTTGCCGTTTTTCAGCTTTTGCAGTTTGGCTGCGGTGTTGGAGTTCATCACCCATACGGCGTTTTTGCGGTATTTGGCTTTCAGCTTATACAGCAGGTCGATCAGGCCATCAGAGGAAACGTCAGCCGCTTCCATCTTCTCCAGCGTACCGAACGGACGGGTTTTGTCGGCAGTGGCCGCGCGAGGGTAAGACAGGAAGCCTTTGGATTTTTTATCACCGTCGCCGTTCACAAAGTCGCTTTCTTCGGTCGCGGTGAAGGTGTCGGCAATTTCAGAAGACAGCCAGCCCAAAATATCCACCTCGGAGAAGTCGAGAATCTCCTGAGTGGTTTTCGGGTAGGCGTAGATCGGGTTGAGTTTGATATCAACGCGCTCCATCTTCGGCGTACTGGTTTCGGTACGTGCCTCACCTTCGGTACCACGATTAACGGTAGTGCCGCCCACAGATACCAGCTTCTGGTATTCGTTGGTTTTGGTGGTCTTCACCGTTGCGATGGAGCGCATCACGCTATCATCCTGCAACTGGCGCATAATCTCTTTGTCCAGCTCAGGGATAACGGTATAGCCGCCATCAGCCTGCACCAGCGTGGAGAGAGAACGGGTATCACCTGTCATGATGTAGTGGCGCAGCTCGTCGTTGCTTACTGGCTCACCTTCAAAGGAAGTACCTGGCAGATTGCGCTGATCGTCGGCGACGGCTTCTAGACGGGTGATTTCAACTTCAAGCGCATCAGCCTGGGCGCGGAGTTCATCGAACTTTTTGCCCTCTTCTTCGTTCAGGCTGCGCTTTTCGGTGTCGGCTTTTTCCAGCATGGAACGCATCTGGGTTTTGAGTGCGGCTTTCTGCTGGCGTAATTCGAGTAGTTTCTTCATGGAGTGGTTTCCGTATCAATTAACGTAGAGACGTGAAACCAGCGCTTGGAGGGGAGGCCGTTAAATCTTTTTCTGCCTCTCGCAGGCTGTACTCGCTACAGCTTGACTTAACGGCCAGTGGCGGCTCACGTCTGAGTGCCACTCTTCAAGATATACATGAAAAATATAAAGAAAACCCCCGTCAGAGACAGGGGCAATCACGGGTAAACATGAGTACGAATAATTTACAAAATTTATTTATTCAGCAAATCCCGCATGTTCTTTTCCGGCATATCCTTACGCATTTTCTCCAGATGCGCGATGAGGAGATCCAGCTGTTCGCCATCAGCAGCCAGGGCCATTCCCGTGAACGAATCCACAATGAAGCCGTGAGAATCAATCATCACCACAGCATCTTTATCAAGCGCAGCAGCGTACTCCTTTACTCCCATATCCTGTACGGCATTTTCAATGCCATGCACCTTGCGATGTTCCAGAACATCCTTATAAGTAAACATTTTCTTTGCTCCTTTCAGTCAGAAATCATCTTCATGTTGTGGGCGCTGGTCAAAATCTTCCGGCGTATTGTATATTTCCCATCCCGGCGCGGCGGCGGTTGATTGTTTTGCCTCGTCAGTATCAGTTATGGGCTTCCGCCCGCCGCCCGGCCTCACCGTTCTGGCGCTGATCACACTGTCTGCGAGTACCTGATACCCCTGCTGTGCGGTGCCATCCTGCCCCGTCCACTGATTAAGCTGCATATTGCCCGCTACGCTCACAAGGTCGCCTTTAACATGCCGCGCCAGCGCATCAGCCTGCTTACCAAATGCGAGAACACCCAGCCAGAAAGTAGCCTGTCCATCCTCAGCGGCATTACAGGGCAGTGATACTGCCAGCCGCGCCATTGCCATATTTGTACCCTTGCCCGTTGTTCTGGTATTCGGATCGGCCACCAGACGCCCGTATGCTGATATCTGTGCTGTCATTCTAATACTCCCCACAGTTATAAATTAAAATTTGTACCTTAAACTGTCTACCTGTCTACTCTTTGATTTTTTACTTTAATATTCATTATGTTACACGGTAGAGAGTTACCTTTTAAAGTGTCTACTACTGTCTACCAGACTCTCTACCATTGTGCAAAAAACAAACCGAAAGTAGACACGGTAGATACCTTACCAAACACTGTCTACCAAGTGTCTACCCATCTAACCAATTGTTATTTAACATATTATTCATAACAGTAGACACGGTAGACACTTTATCCATAATTTTTAAATTCTACCCCTGCTCACCATTATTATTTCCTGTTGCTGCTGGTAGCCACCCATCAGCATCATCACCTAACAGGACATTTGAGATCGTACGCCCTTTATCCGGCCCCCGGGTGCACTGTTTGCGCTTGTACTCTTTGCCATACTCAGACATTGCCCCCGGCATATCAGTGCCGAACCGCGTCAATGATACGGGTTTACCCAGGCCATGCGCTGACATGTAGGCAAGGTATGAGTGGTACAGATAACGCCTCGGGCTGAATGGCACCATCTCAGCATTGCCAACAATCATTCCCTCGCACTCAACAAGCGCCATCAAGTAGCCGCAAAAATCCACCAGTGAATCACCTTCTCTTTTGATGGCCAGCGCTTCTTCTGATTTCTGCTGCTCATGCAAAAGCTGTTTGGCTTCGTTCTGGCTGGAAAATCGCACAAGAAGATGCCGGATGATTACCGCAAGCTCTCCTTCAATCTTCTCGGCCAGCATCGGATCGCGTTCGTTTTCCGGCACTACTTCGGTGAAGTTGAAAATCACCCGTCGCCGTGAAATACCGCCGCTGCGGTCACTGAACGTCATAGCATTGTTATTGACGGCCAGCACCACCGCCGGGATACGGGTTGAATATGGCGCTTTGTGTTTTGGGTCGATAGCCACCTTATCCCCGCCAGTGATCGCTTTAATCCCTGCGCCGTCGCCAGCGTACCGGGTCATATCAGGCATGATAATTAGCGAATAGCCCACCACCAGCGCCCTTTCCCTTGGGTTCTCCAGCGCCGCCATGCTCGCCGATACGGTGTTGGCCTTACCCGCCAGCATCGTGCAGATCTCCGCCATAACACTTTTGCCACTTCCGCCCGGCCCCGTTACCTCAAGAAACAGCTGCCAGTCGTACCGGTTCGCCAGCACCATAAACAGAGCAGCCAGTACACGGTCTGCTTTTCGGTCATTATCCGCTACAGAGCGGCGGAGCCATTTCCAGAAGTTCGGCGCATGGGTTGCGAGGGTCTCGCCTTCTGCTGGTTCGCTGAACGGCAGATCACTCGCAACGAGAAGCCAGTCTTTTCGGTTGTGAGGCCGGAACTGTCCTGAGCGGGTATCAAAAACCCCATTGCTGAAACCAATCAGGTTACGGGCTGTTGTACCCATTACCGGAAGTCCCAGCTTCATTGTATCGACTGCTGATTTGATAGCGTTCTGTGAATACGCCACATCCGCATCGATGTAGATCTGCGCCATTTCTCGCTGCAATTCTTTGTCTGTCAGAGGAACCCATACCACACCGTTGTAATGGTGTACCGTGTCGGAATCTGCATGGATCGCAAGGTCGCCATCGTAGTGAGCCAGCAGGACTTCTCCGCGCTGGCTAGCCCCCATTTGATTAAGTGCAGGTGTAACAGCTTCGTGTTGATTCTCTTTTCCGCCGTCAATTGCCTTGAGTTTTACCACCACCTTCTCGCCCTCCGGCTGGTACATCGAATCATTAAATGCTGCTGCCGCTGCTTCCGGCCCGTGTTGCTGGTGAAAATCATTCCAGTCGGCCTTTTCCTCAGACTGAGGTAAAGCCACCCGGCCAGAGACAGCTTTAGCGGCTTTTTCTGCGGCTGATTTACCCGTGTTTGGTTCACCAGGCTTAATATCGTTATCTGCGGCGATGATGATCTGCGCATCCGGGTAACGCTGTCGCATCACCTGCGCAACTGGCAGCAGGTTCCCGGCGTCAATCGCTGCGATAATTGTCGCATCAGGGCGGAACTGCTGAACTGAAAGCGCCGTTGCCAGCCCTTCGGCGATAATCACCGTTTCCGTCAATTCAACGGAATTAACCACACCAAAAGAGCCTTTCTTCACCGTTCCGGCTACCAGCCGCTTACTGCCATCTGGCTTAATCACCTGTGCGCCTGTCGTCGCGCCAGCACCGTTTTTCAGCACCAGCAGCAGCGACCCATCGGACAGCATCGGGAAGGGGCATTGAAGCCCCTTTGATGTAAGGTAAGCAGACCGCCCCGGAGAGGCTTTAGCAGCCAGCGCCGCAACTTTCCCGGCGATATCCGTTTGAGGCTTTTCTCTGGCTGGCTTCGGTTCCGGCATAGGCAGCGCCATCGCTTCGGCCACCAGCTCAGCCGCTTCTCTCGCACCGCACTGATTGACCTTCATCACCAGATCCAGCCCGGTACCCGCGCCACAGTGCGAACAGAAATAGGTTCCCCGGTTATCTTTATTGTCGAACCGGTAGCGGGTTTTGCCGCCGCACGCCGGACACGGCCCCTCACCGCGATTCGTCGGAATCGCCAGACGCTCCAGTATTGACGGCCAGTAGCCGTTTGCCTTGCTGCGTACATCGCTTACAAAGTCATTTTGCACTGTAAGCCTCCCGCGCTTTCACCAGCTCGCCGATAGATTTATGCAGCAGAGACATAATCGCCCCGACACGGCAGGCTTCTTCACGGTGTTCGTCACCGTCGGGAATGCTGTCAATCCACATGCTCAGTACAGACATTGCGCACTCACTCTCTGAAAGTGCATTTTCAGCGTGCATCAGGACTTCAAAAGGAACCTGTCTCATTTTGTCTCTCCCATGTGCAGCTCGGCGATTAATGCCCGGTGAATTTCCTGATTAAAATCACACGCAATAGAAATCAGATTCAGCAGCGTTTCTGAACATTCAGCAGAGGCTTTTTCCAGGATGGTTTCGTAAAGTGATGAAGCCAGCGCTGATTTATATTCGGCCTGCTCCAGACAGATTGGATCACGCATGGCGCACCTCCACAGGCAGACGGCCAGCGAATACCATCACGCAGCCAGCCGGTGATTGCTCACGGGCTTCGCGCTCAGTGGTAGCGGTGATGTGAATGACGTTGCGCCCGATGGCGCTCAGCGCGAGAAAACGATACTGGTATTTGGGGCGAGTTTGGGTATGCTGTATACAAGCCATGATGTAAGCCTCAGTTACGTTGTGGTAAGAGGCCCGGTTAGTGTTGCTGCACTGCCGGGCTTCGCTATTTGTGAGGTGTGTTTCACCTTCACTTTTAAAACTACACTCAAGTGATACACACTTCAAGCATTGCGCATAACTTTTTTTTGCATATACTGATACACACCAAACATCAAAGGAATCAGTAATGGCAACATCTAACAAAAACGCAAAATCACAACTCTTTACTGTTCGAGTGCCGCATGAAGTCGTGGCGGAAATGGAATCGCTTAAAGATGATGGTGAAAGCAGTGCAGGATTTATCGTCACCGCAATGCGCGGAGAGATCAAACGCCGCCAGCGCAAGAAAGCCAGATTGGAATCTGAAAGCTGAACAGGGTTACTTTCCGTAATGCTGTGAACTGCCCCTCTTAAAGAGGGGTCGTTTTGCGAGTGACTTTTAGTTACCTGCAAATTTTGCGCAGGACGTAATGACCCGCACAAACGCTGAGCTTCCCCTCTTAAAGAGGGATGGTTATCTTCGCAGCTCTCTACGTTATTCGTCGGAACCTCTGAACCACGTTTAACGTTGTTTTGCCATGAACCCGAATACTTTTCGTGTTCGTTGCTCGCCAATTCTCGCATTTCGCGATAATTAAGATGATTCAATGGGTTGCGATGTCCGTACGTTAAACGTACGCGGTTGTTCAAACTCGGCATATCACCGAGCTTGATTTGCGCGTGCGAATTTCGTCGGCTCAAATTCTGCGCAACCCTGATTGAGTTATGCAAAATCACTCATCACCTCCAACACGCTTAACCAGCCAGCGCTGTGCCAGTTCGGTGAGTTTCGCCTTACGGGTTGCTGTACGGGTATCAAGATCCAGCAGAGCACAATCACGGCTTTCCAGATAAGCCAGCAGCGCCAGCTGATCGGCGTTCATATGGTCACGCACCTGCTTAACCGGAATTTCTTTCTGTTTCGCCCACACTCGCGGGTGCATACCCAGCGCAAGGCTATTCAGGAACGAGCATTCATTGCTGTAGGCAAAGCCGTGCTGCCTGTCGCCGGTGCGCTCGATATAGCCCTTCATTGCATCGGCCATACTCTTATGATCTTCGCAGGCAGCTACACGATTTTTACGCCATCCCAACAACGCCGCCTCATGTTCCTCTGGCGCTACGCGGCGCAGACGTTCTTCACAGTCGATGAAATACTGGCGGGCCATCTTGCCTTGCGCGTTGCGCTCAACCATAGAAAGCTCTTTAGCCATATTCAGGCTGACAATGTAGTCATGCTCGATACGCTGGCGAGATTTTGAGCTCGCCCGTTTTGGCGAGGTCAAATATTCGACAATCACATAATCAACCCCTTCAACGAACCCATACTGCTTAATGCGCCCTTTGATCCAGTTGGTAAAGTCTCGCCCTACAGCCAGAAACGTATGCAGCTTACGACCACTTACAGACTGAGTTTCTTTCCCACCAATAGTGCTCATGGTTACAGGGATCCGGGCAGCAAAATTATCGCTGGAAATATCTTTCTGGCTGGTTTCGGGTTGAGTTTGGCCGCTGCCAGCCAAGGCAGTTATTTTTTCCATATTCGATTACCTGTAGTTAATTAAGCAGATTTACGGCTGTATGGGTTATTGACGTTCTCTACTACAGGCGGATTACGAACCCACCAGAGCACATCAGAAAGAAGCCAGGCACAGCTATTGCGGCCGAAGTGGCAGCGTGGCGGAAATCGTCCTTGCTGCTCCATTTTCCAACGGCTGGAACGGGAAAGGCTGGTGATCTCGCTACATTCTTCTTCACGGATTCGACGGTCGAACTTAAAGCCGTACTCTTCTAAAAGGGTGCGGCGCTGTTCAGGATTGGGCGGGGTAAAAATGGTGTTTTGCATGTTGCCTCCACTGTTTCTAAGTTTGTGGAGGCTAGTTTGCAACCGTTAACACTGGATGGAAATACAGTTGTAAGCATAGAAGCATACTGATAATGCTTATAAATATATCAGTATGCTATAGGAGTATATGAGTAAGGCTTACTGTGTTCTTTCGCTCGGCCTCTTATGCGCATTGTTTAATATTGCTGCTATTTTCGTTTCTGTTTTTATTGGCAGTTCACCATTGATGAACCAGTCAGGTCTGGCGATCAACTCACGCGCCCAGGCAGAATAGTTAATAGTTCCATCTGTTTTTCTGCAGCTCTCATTAAAAGCATTTTGCTGCTCTTCTTTAAAGCGCATGGCAACCATTAAAATTTGCTCTCGGTTTCTTGCATGTCGTTCAGCAGAATGATGCACAATTTCATTGCCATTCATCTTATGAGGCTCTAAAGACTCAAAATCATCTGTGAGCGTGAAATAATCCCCACCACAGTCAAGAAGTCGCCTTATATCCTGTGCGGTAATCCATAAATCATTTATAGCAATTTTATTTTTGAATACCTGATCGTCTTCTTCATCATAATCACTATCTTCGCCAACCATTAAAAGCTGTACGGCGGGATTATCTTTTTCGGGATGGCAAGGAGTTAATTCAAAACCACTTATGGCGTACTCTCCAAAATTTTGTAGTTCCTCTAGACCGCCCCAAAGACGCCACAACCCATAAGCTTTACCAATTGAACTGAAGCACCCATTTTCTGAGTCTTGACCAAATAAAGGCACGTGAATAGTTTCATCTGCTTCCTCGTTATAATCGTATCTGAAAAGATGAAGCCTGGAAAATTCAGTAATATTATTCCCCATCATGGATGTGGTGGAGTTTGCCTTTCTGGTATCGAACCAAGCGCTTGCTGACTTGCTATCAGTTTTCATATATAAAACGGCGCGAGCATCAAATAAATTGAGGCATAGAGCTATTTTTTTAGTAACACCCAAATTAATCAGATCGCTAATCTCGCAACCCAGCAATCTTGACGCACGCTCAATGTTGCAATATTGAAACGGAATTTTAATGTCGTTAGCCATTGCGCTACCCTCAACGCCCTAAATACTTTGCGAGCCAGGCGGGTAGGGTTTCCCGCTCTTCGGTTGGCCGACCTAGACCCGCAATATCAGTTTAATCTCTATTAGCTACAGGTAACAGCACCACATTTTGATGTTTACCCGCAAGAAGTTCTAATCGGTCATACCATTTATTCAGCGCATCCAGTTTCTCAGGCAAGTACAGACTACGGTTGTAAATCGCCATGACGCCCGGCAAGGCATGGCCCAGCAGCAACTCGACTATATGCGGTGCTATACCCATATTGTTCAGCCCTGTGGAGAACGTGCGGCGCAAATCATGCAACGTCCACGGCTCGTTATGGTGAAAATCGTTAAAAAGCCTGCGCCCTTTCAATGATACAGCCTGACGGGTACGTTCTTCTCCCAATAACAAGCCTGTTTTCCCTGTTTCGCGCTTTAACTCTTCCAGCCACGGCCGTATAGCTTCGGGTATCGATCTCACTATTTTCTCGCGAGTTTTGCTGTGCTCTTTCGGTACTGTCCAAATCCACGAGGTAAAATCCCACTCCGACCATCGGGAAAGGCGAACCTCCATCGTTCGCGCACCAAAGAGCACTAACATTTTAAGAAGACGTGAATAATACGGCTGCTGATCATCGCTGTCTGTGCAGCGCCATACATCAGCCAGTTCGCTATCTGATAAAACGCGGTCACGCTGGCCGGATGGCTGCCCTACATCCTGAATGGTGAGAAATACTAGGGCATCACTGGCAGCGTAGCGGCGAACCTTGCAGAAACGTAACGCCTGTTTGGAAATCTGAAACATACGGCCGGCGGTCATGGGTTTAGTCTGGTTTATTTCATCAAAACAGGCCACCCAATGACGGGTTTCACATCTGGCGAGTGGATAGCGACCAAGGCGCGGGTAAATATGCTTGCGTAGCTGTGCCCTTACCAGTTCTTCGTCGCTTCGCTTTCTCCTGGCATAATTCACCAACCAGTACTCGAGAGCATCCTGCACTGTCACAGGCTTAAGCGTTTCTTCTGTGCTCAGTACAAGCTCTGTTTTTGGATCAAGGCCACCAGCCAGCCATTGACGGCACTTTTCCCGCTTTTCTCTCGCAGCTTTCAGCGACAAATCCGGGTAACGGCCAAGCGTTAAACGTTCAAGTTTGCTACCCCTTCCACCCAACCGGTAAGAAAACACCCAGCTTAATTGGCCTTGTTTTGATGCCCTGACGCTTAAACCCTCACCATCAGCATACATTTCTGGCGCATTGCGGCTGGCCCCCTGGAGTGCCTTGAGCTTTTTATCACTTAGCTTGTTAGTGCCCGCCATAGCCCGCCCTACTTGGATTCGTGAATGCGATTGATACACCGATTGATACACCGTTCGTTGCTACAGTCGAAAAAATCGCATAAACATACGAACATAAAACATCGTATCTTACTGATAATAAAAATCAAAACACAGAAAACATGAAATCACCTAAAAGCATGAAAACACGAAGTTTTTTGCTTCAACAGTATGTTTCATATTACTAACCATATGATTTTAATGAAAATCTCTCAATGCAGGTGAATGTATTTCCGGCATCGATACGCAAGCCAGCCATTATACCAGCAAATGGATAACCCTGGCGCATGAGTTATAAAAAGCAAATATTGTGATTCCGATCACACTTGTTAATACCTATAATTAGTTGCTAGCAAATTATTAACAAAAACTGACGAGTACACTTTCTATGGCTGAAACAAACTCTAAACAGCCGCGTCTACTGGTGACACTAACAGCGCTATTCGCCGCCTTCTGCGGCCTGTACCTGTTAATCGGTGGCGTCTGGCTGGTCGCGATCGGCGGCTCCTGGTACTACCCGATTGCGGGCCTGGTTATGCTTGGCGTAACCGTCCTGCTCTGGCGTAGAAAACAATCCGCACTGTGGCTCTATGCCGCACTGCTCCTCGCCACGATGATCTGGGGCGTCTGGGAAGTCGGCTTCGACTTCTGGGCACTGACCCCGCGCAGCGACATCCTGGTCTTCTTCGGTATCTGGCTGATCCTGCCGTTTGTCTGGCGTCGCCTGATTGTCCCTTCCAGCGGTGCCGTTGCGGCGCTGGTGGTAGCGCTGTTAATCAGCGGCGGCATCCTGACATGGGCAGGTTTTAACGACCCACAGGAGATCAACGGTACGCTGAACGCGGAATCCACGCCTGCGGCAGCTATCTCTCAGGTGGCGGACGGTGACTGGCCGGCCTATGGTCGTAACCAGGAAGGTCAACGCTACTCCCCACTGAAGCAGATCAACGCGGACAACGTTAAAAACCTGAAGGAAGCCTGGGTATTCCGTACCGGCGACCTGAAGATGCCAAACGATCCGGGCGAGCTGACCAATGAAGTGACCCCGATTAAAGTGGGCAACATGCTCTACCTGTGTACGGCGCACCAGCGTCTGTTTGCGCTCGACGCGGCCACCGGTAAAGAGAAATGGCACTTCGATCCGCAACTGAACTCCAACCCGTCCTTCCAGCATGTCACCTGCCGTGGCGTTTCTTACCACGAAGCGCGTGCCGATAATGCCAGCCCGGAAGTGATTGCCGACTGCCCGCGCCGCATTATGCTGCCGGTGAACGATGGCCGTCTGTTCGCCATCAACGCAGAAACGGGCAAGCTGTGTGAAACCTTTGCCAACAAAGGCATCCTGAATCTGCAGACCAACATGCCGGACACCACGCCGGGTCTGTATGAGCCAACCTCGCCGCCAATCATCACCGATAAAACCATCGTGATTGCCGGTTCGGTAACGGATAACTTCTCCACGCGTGAAACCTCCGGCGTTATCCGCGGTTTCGACGTGAACACCGGTAAACTGCTGTGGGCCTTCGACCCGGGCGCGAAAGATCCAAACGCGATCCCGTCGGACGAGCACACCTTTACCTTCAACTCGCCAAACTCCTGGGCGCCAGCCGCGTATGACGCGAAGCTGGACCTGGTCTATCTGCCAATGGGCGTGACCACGCCGGATATCTGGGGCGGTAACCGTACGCCGGAGCAGGAACGTTATGCGAGCGCTATCGTGGCGCTGAACGCGACCACCGGTAAGCTGGCGTGGAGCTACCAGACCGTTCACCACGATCTGTGGGATATGGATATGCCGTCCCAGCCGACGCTGGCCGACATTACCGTAAACGGCAAAACCGTGCCGGTCATTTACGCTCCGGCCAAGACGGGCAACATCTTCGTCCTGGATCGCAGCAACGGTAAGCTGGTTGTGCCGGCACCGGAAAAACCGGTTCCACAGGGTGCCGCAAAAGGCGACTACGTCAGCAAAACCCAGCCGTTCTCTGACCTGAGCTTCCGTCCGAAGAAAGACCTCAGCGGTGCAGACATGTGGGGTGCCACCATGTTTGACCAGCTGGTGTGCCGCGTGATGTTCCATCAGCTGCGCTATGAAGGCATCTTCACGCCGCCGTCTGAGCAGGGCACGCTGGTCTTCCCGGGTAACCTGGGGATGTTCGAGTGGGGCGGTATCTCCGTTGACCCGAACCGTCAGGTGGCGATTGCCAACCCAATGGCGCTGCCGTTCGTTTCTCGTCTGATCCCACGCGGTCCGGGCAATCCGATGGAGCAGCCGAAAGACGCGAAAGGCAGCGGTACCGAAGCCGGTATTCAGCCGCAGTATGGCGTGCCGTTTGGCGTGACCCTGAACCCGTTCCTGTCTCCGTTTGGTCTGCCGTGTAAACAGCCGGCCTGGGGTTACATCTCCGGTCTGGATCTGAAAACCAACCAGATCGTCTGGAAAAAACGTATTGGTACGCCACAGGACAGCATGCCGTTCCCGATGCCGGTTCCGGTGCCGTTCAATATGGGTATGCCAATGCTGGGTGGCCCTATCTCCACCGCCGGTAACGTGCTGTTCATCGCGGCAACCGCAGATAACTATCTGCGCGCGTACAACATGACCAACGGTGAAAAACTGTGGCAGGGCCGTCTGCCGGCCGGTGGACAGGCAACGCCGATGACCTATGAAGTGAATGGCAAGCAGTACGTTGTCATCTCTGCGGGTGGTCACGGCTCGTTTGGCACGAAGATGGGCGATTATATTGTCGCGTACGCATTGCCGGACGAAGGCAAATAAAAGCAAAACGGCAACTTCGGTTGCCGTTTTTGTGTTTGTTCCCTCTCCCCGTGGGAGAGGGTGAGGGCATCAGGCCGCTCTGCTTTAAACCGTGAACCCCAGCATCATCCCCGTATCTTCGTGCTCCAGCAGATGACAGTGGGCCATATAGGCAAACTCTTTAGGCGCGTCGTGGTCAAACTTCACCAGCACCTCGCTGACGCCGCCTTCTACTCTCACCGTATCTTTCCAGCCTGCGCGATGCGCATCCGGCGCTTTGCCGTTCTCAGAAAGAATGCGGAACTGGGTACCGTGGATGTGGAACGGGTGCAGCATCATGTCGCCTTCGCCTGAAATCACCCAGCGCTCAAACTGACCTTTAGTGGCAGCAAACATCGGCGCGTTCATGTCGAACGCTTTGCCGTTGATCGTGTTGGCGTTGTGGAAATCGAACCCGTGACCACCGTGATCCATGTTCCCCATGCCGCCCATTTTGCCGTGATCCATATTCATATGGCCCATCATCTGCCCGTGGTGCATCCCCGCCATCGCCTGATTGCCATACTTCTTCATCAGCGCCTGCATGCCCATCATGTCCAGCATCGGATCCATGGCAAGCTGAAGCTTGCGCCGCGTAAGGCCATCCAACGACGGGAGAGCAGGCAGCGTGGCTAAGGTGTCCGGCAGCGTACCAGAGGCCGTGACCTGTAGCGGCTGAATGCGCAGCACCGGATGCGGTTTATCAAACGGCGCAACCGCCATCCCCATCTGGCTGACCGGCAGCGTTACCAGGTCGAACGGCTTGCCGTTGCTGATGTCCACCAGCACTTCGAAGCGTTCGCCCATGAGCATCGGCAGCTCGCTCACCTTCACCGGCTCCGGCAGCAGGCCGCCGTCGCTCGCCACGACATACAGCGGGCGCTTATCGCTGGCAGCAAAATTCAGCGAACGCGCGTTACAGCCGTTAAGCAGACGTAAACGCAGCCAGCCTTTCGGCGCGGCATGCTGCGGATAGATCGCGCCGTTGGCCAGCAGCGTATCGCCGAACCAGCCGACCGCCGCGCTCATCACGTCCAGCTGATAGTCAATCTGGCCGTCCGCGGTGAATTTTTTGTCCTGCACAATCACCGGCACGTCGTCGATGCCCCACTGTTTCGGCAGGCGCAGCAGGCGGCTATCGTCGTCTTCAATCAGCACCAGCCCCGCCAGCCCCATCGCTACCTGATGGCCCGTTTTTCCATGCTGATGCGGGTGGAACCAGCAGGTCACCGCGCGCTGGTCTGGCGTAAAGGTGACGCTACGTTTGCCACCGGCCTTGATAACCCCCTGCGGTCCACCGTCTACTTCGCCCGGGACTTCGAGCCCATGCCAGTGTAGAGTGGTCTCTTCAGCGAGCGTATTGTGGATATCCACCGTCACCGCCTTCCCTTTACGTAACTGAAGCGCCGGACCGAGCAAATTGCCGTTATAGCCCCACGTCGTAGCGTTGTTCTCGCCGAACGTCGTTTTACCGGCCTGAACAACAAGCTGGATACGGCTGCGGGCGTCAGCGGTCAGTAAGTCAGGGATGGGTAAGGCAGGCCTGTCAGCCGCAAAAACCGCGCGGCTCCAGAGTGGTAATGCGCTGGCAGCCCCCAGCACAGCGGAATATTTTAAAAAATCACGACGTTGCATGTTCATTTCCTTATTTCCAGCAGGCGATCTTTTGAGCATAAACCCTCCCCTTACCGGAAGGTCAAGTAAAGCGGCAATAATAAAGATCGTCGCACTGGCATCAAGTATGCTAACGTTAATTTTCCGTGAAGAAGTGGTAGAAGCAATGAAGACGTTTTTCAGGACAATTTTGTTCGGAAGCCTGATGGCAATGTGTGCGAACAGCTATGCGCTCAGTGAAAATGAAGCGGAAGATATGGCCGATTTAACGGCGGTTTTTGTATTCCTGAAAAATGATTGTGGCTACCAGAATTTACCCAACGGGCAAATTCGCCGCGCGCTGGTCTTTTTCGCCCAGCAAAACCAGTGGGATCTCAGCAACTACGACAGCTTTGACATGAAGGCGCTCGGTGAAGACAGCTACCGCGACTTGAGCGGTATTGGCATTCCCACGGCTAAAAAATGCAAAGCGCTGGCTCGCGATTCGCTCAGCCTGCTCGCCTACGTGAAATAACCTTCCCAACGCCCCCTGTTGAACCTATAACCGTGCAACCACGGTTATAGTTAGCTATCATGTTTCGCTCATTTTTTATGAGCGTTACGGAAGTTAACAAAGGAGGAGTCCGCGTATGGCCGACCACACGTTGTGGCATGAAACACTGCATGACCAGTTTGGTCAGTACTTTGCCGTTGATAACGTGCTCTATCATGAGAAAACCGATCACCAGGATCTCATCATTTTCGAAAATGCCGCCTTTGGCCGCGTGATGGCGCTGGACGGCGTCGTGCAAACGACCGAGCGCGACGAGTTTATCTATCATGAAATGATGACCCACGTTCCGCTGCTGGCCCACGGTCACGCGAAGCATGTCCTGATTATCGGCGGCGGCGACGGCGCAATGCTGCGCGAGGTTTCCCGTCATCGGTCCATTGAAACCATCACCATGGTGGAGATCGATGCAGGCGTGGTCTCGTTTTGCCGTCAGTATCTGCCCAACCACAATGCTGGCAGCTATGACGACCCGCGTTTTAATCTGGTCATTGACGACGGCGTTAACTTCGTTAACCAGACCACGCAGACCTTCGACGTCATTATCTCCGACTGTACCGACCCCATCGGCCCCGGCGCGTCGCTGTTTACCTCCTCGTTCTACGAAGGCTGCAAGCGCTGCCTGAACCCTGGCGGTATCTTCGTCGCGCAAAATGGCGTCTGCTTCCTGCAGCAGGATGAAGCCCTCGACAGCCATCGTAAGCTGAGCACCTATTTCGGCGACGTCAGCTTCTATCAGGCGGCCATTCCGACGTACTACGGCGGGATCATGACCTTTGCCTGGGCGACGGATAACGACGTGCTGCGCCATCTCTCCACCGAAATTATTCAGGCCCGCTTCCATCAGGCCGGTCTCACGTGTCGGTACTACAACCCGGCCATTCATACCGCAGCGTTTGCTCTGCCGCAGTACCTGCAAGACGCATTATCCACTAAGGGGGTGAGCTAATTGAAAAAGCTTAAACTGCATGGCTTTAACAACCTGACCAAAAGCCTGAGTTTTTGTATTTACGATATCTGCTATGCCAAAACAGCGGAAGAACGCGATGGTTACATCGCCTATATCGACGAACTCTACAACGCCAACCGTCTGACCGAGATCCTGTCAGAAACCTGCTCGATCATCGGTGCGAACATCCTGAACATAGCCCGACAGGATTATGAACCTCAGGGTGCCAGCGTGACCATTCTGGTCAGCGAAGAGCCGGTCGACCCAAAGCTTATCGACAAAACTGAACACCCGGGCCCGCTGCCGGAAGTGGTCGTCGCCCACCTGGACAAAAGCCATATCTGCGTGCATACCTACCCGGAGAGTCACCCGGAAGGCGGGCTGTGCACGTTCCGCGCGGATATTGAGGTGTCGACCTGCGGCGTGATTTCCCCGCTGAACGCGCTGAACTATTTAATCCACCAGCTGGAATCGGACATCGTCACGATTGATTATCGCGTGCGCGGTTTCACCCGCGATATCAACGGCATGAAGCACTTCATCGACCACGAGATCAACTCCATTCAGAACTTTATGTCCGAGGACATGAAATCGCTGTACGACATGATGGACGTGAACGTGTATCAGGAAAACATCTTCCATACCAAAATGTTGCTTAAAGAGTTCGACCTTAAGCACTACATGTTCCACACAAAGCCGGAAGATTTAAGCGAAGAAGAGCGCAAGGTCATCACCGACCTGCTCTGGAAAGAGATGCGCGAAATCTACTACGGCCGCAATATTCCGGCCGTGTAAGTGTTGCCCGGAGCAGGGATGCTTCGGGAGTTACTTCTGTTTCATGAACTCACGGTAGGCATTCACGACCTGCAGGAAGTCTTCCACGCCGCACAGCGAAAGGCTCTCTTCGTCGTAGTAGCTCATCCCCTCTTCCATCTCGTCACCTGAAAACTCGAGCTGGTTAGCGCGCACCATCACCTCTTCGCCATCCATCCACAGCGTGTATTCATGTCCGGCGCGTTGCCAGGAGCGTTCACTGCCTTTTACCGTCTTCGCCGCCTGTTCGACTTCATCCAGCAGCGCGAGGTTCTCTTTCACCTCTTCGTTAAACCAGTGTCCAACGGCTTCGTGCCCCATCGACATACGCACTTTCACCACGCCGGTGATGTCGCGCAGAAATTCGTAATCCATAGCATTTTCCTCTGCAAAGCCATTAGGGTAATTATCGCAGCAGAGAGGAAGAAAAAAAGCGGGAGAGTTGGGAGGAATGAAAATAAAAAGGTGAGAGCAAGATCCTGCGGCCTGATGCCCTCACCCCGTCCCTCTCCCACGGGAGAGGGTGCAAACACTAAAAACCGTCTCGTAGAGACGGTTTTGCTGTTTATACTGCCGTCTGGAAGATAACCCCGTCGGCCTTCTCGGTGTACTGAGAGAGCTGGTCGAAGTTCAGATAGCGGTAGGTATCCACCGCCGTCTTATCCACCTGAGCCACGAAGGTCTGGTACTCTTCCGGCGTTGGCAGTTTGCCAATCAGCGCCGCAACCGCCGCCAGCTCCGCAGAGGCCAGGTAGACGTTCGCACCGGTACCTAAACGGTTCGGGAAGTTACGGGTTGAGGTGGAGACCACCGTCGCACCGTCGGCCACGCGCGCCTGGTTACCCATACACAGGGAACAGCCAGGGATTTCGATACGCGCGCCGCTCTTACCAAACACGCTGTAGTAGCCCTCTTCGGTCAGCTGAGCCGCGTCCATACGGGTTGGCGGAGCCACCCACAGGCGGGTCGGCAGCTGGCCTTTGTGGGTATCCAGCAGCTTACCGGCAGCACGGAAGTGGCCGATGTTGGTCATGCAGGAGCCGATGAACACTTCGTCGATCTTATCGCCCTGTACGTCAGAGAGCAGACGCGCATCGTCCGGATCGTTCGGTGCACACAGGATTGGCTCTTTGATATCCGCCAGATCGATGTCGATCACCGCCGCGTATTCTGCGTCTGCGTCGGCTTCCAGCAGCTGTGGATCCGCCAGCCATTTTTCCATGCCCTGAATACGACGCTCCAGCGTACGACGGTCGCCGTAGCCTTCCGCAATCATCCACTTCAGCAGCACGATGTTGGAGGTCAGATACTCAACGATAGGCTCTTTGTTCAGCTTGATGGTACAACCCGCCGCAGAACGCTCGGCGGAGGCATCGGTCAGCTCGAACGCCTGCTCCACTTTCAGATCCGGCAGACCTTCAATTTCCAGGATACGGCCGGAGAAGATGTTTTTCTTCCCTTTCTTCTCAACGGTCAGCAGGCCCTGTTTAATCGCATACAGCGGGATCGCGTGAACCAGGTCGCGCAGGGTGATGCCCGGCTGCATTTTACCTTTGAAGCGCACCAGCACCGACTCAGGCATGTCCAGCGGCATTACGCCGGTCGCCGCAGCAAACGCCACCAGACCGGAGCCCGCCGGGAAGGAGATACCGATTGGGAAACGGGTGTGGGAGTCACCGCCGGTACCGACGGTATCCGGCAGAAGCATGCGGTTCAGCCAGGAGTGAATCACGCCGTCACCCGGACGCAGAGAAACGCCGCCGCGGTTCATGATGAAGTCAGGCAGCGTGTGGTGCGTGGTTACGTCAACCGGCTTCGGATAGGCCGCCGTGTGGCAGAATGACTGCATTACCAGGTCAGAAGAGAAGCCCAGGCACGCCAGGTCTTTCAGTTCATCACGCGTCATTGGGCCCGTGGTGTCCTGAGAGCCCACGGAGGTCATCTTCGGCTCGCAGTACGCGCCAGGACGGATACCGGCAACGCCGCACGCGCGACCCACCATTTTCTGTGCCAGCGAGAAGCCGCGGTTGCTTTCCGCAACGTCTTTCGCGTGGCGGAAAACGTCCGAGTGCGGCAGACCCAGCGCTTCACGCGCTTTGGTGGTCAGGCCACGACCAATGATCAGCGGGATACGGCCACCGGCGCGCACCTCGTCAATCAGCACGTCAGTTTTCAGCTCGAAGCTTGCCAGCAGCTCGTTTGTCTCGTGGTTACGCACTTCGCCTTTGAACGGATAGACGTCAATCACGTCGCCCATGTTCAGGTTGCTCACATCCACTTCGATCGGCAGCGCGCCCGCATCTTCCATGGTGTTGAAGAAGATTGGCGCAATTTTGCCGCCGAGGCACAGGCCGCCGCCGCGCTTGTTTGGCACGTGCGGAATGTCGTCGCCCATGAACCACAGCACGGAGTTGGTGGCGGACTTACGGGAAGAGCCGGTACCGACAACGTCACCGACATAGGCCAGCGGGAAACCTTTCTTCTGAAGCGCTTCGATCTGTTTGATCGGCCCAACAACGCCTGGCTGATCCGGCTCAATGCCTTCACGGGCGTTTTTCAGCATCGCCAGGGCGTGCAGAGGAATATCCGGGCGAGACCACGCATCCGGCGCCGGAGAGAGGTCATCGGTGTTGGTTTCACCGGTCACTTTAAAGACGGTCACGGTGATTTTTTCAGCGAGCGCTGGACGGTTCAGGAACCATTCGGCATCAGCCCAGGACTGCATCACCTGCTTCGCATAGACGTTGCCCGCTTTGGCTTTTTCTTCTACGTCGTAGAAGTTATCGAACATCAGCAGCGTGGAAGAGAGCGCTTTAGCGGCAATCGGTGCCAGCTTGTCGTTATCCAGCGCGTCAATCAGCGGATGAATGTTGTAACCACCCTGCATGGTGCCGAGCAGTTCAATGGCTTTTTCAGGAGTAACCAGTGGGGAGGTGGCTTCGCCTTTGGCGATAGCAGCAAGGAATCCGGCTTTTACGTAGGCAGCTTCATCTACGCCAGGCGGTACGCGGTTGATCAGCAGATCTAACAGGAATTCTTCTTCGCCCTCAGGCGGGTTCTTCAGCAGCTCGACGAGCGCGGCCATTTGGGTTGCATCTAAAGGTTTGGGTACAATTCCCTCGGCGGCACGTTCTGCTACGTGCTTACGGTATTCTTCTAGCACGACGGTTCTCCTCGCTCTCATTGTCATATGCGGCGGGCGTTCTCTTCACGCTCCTGTGAGACAGCAGTTTGTAGGGTAAATGCCCGATACCGCGTCGGGCAGCATAGCAGGATTTCTGCACAGTGTTAATCCGTTTACAAAAAAGCAACATTAAAAAATTTGCTGAATCGTTAAGTATGGTGTAGCGGGGGGTCGAGATGAATTTTGGGTACAAAAAAACCGCCTGGTAGCGGTTATTTTGTTGCCTTGCGGTGGTAGCACACCGGGCTGGCAGATTTGCGGCAATGCACTCGGCATGAATAATGTTCCTGAGTATGCAGATCCGCAAGCACATATTTTATGTTTACGAGCTGCCATCCAGTTTCGAATGAAAAAGGATGAAACTGCATTTCACCTATTTTCAGTCCATTTCGGCTGTAATACTGTTGCCCCCGGCCTTCTTCGCTGGTGTAGCAACCAGTCACCGGGCCATGAACTAGCTGCTGGCCGCTCGCAAGAGCGGCCTTCTGAATTCCCTCCGGTTTTTCCCGCATCGCATATAATTGCGTAATAAATACTCACACTCTTTATCCGGACACACCGAACGCTTCCCAATAAAAGTCAAAAAAGTAAAAGACGTGTAATTGATACTCACGCCAACCGTAACGCCTCACGGCACAGCGCTTGTCTCATCGGAGTCATTTTATGAAGTTGCCTTTTAAGCCTCACCTGCTCGTCCTTCTGTGCAGTGCCGGGCTGTTTGCCGCCTCGGGCGTGATGTTTGTCAAAGGCCGCGCAACGGAGCCCGCTGCGCCTGCCCCCGTCGCACAACAGCCAGCTGCACCGGCGCCTGCCGCAGCCCAGCCTGCTCCGGTTGTCGCGCCAACCTACACTGCCGCGCAAATCGACCAGTGGGTTGCCCCCATTGCGCTCTATCCGGATGCCCTGCTGTCGCAGATTTTAATGGCGTCAACCTATCCGTCTAACGTTATCCAGGCGGCGCAGTGGTCGAAGGACAATCCTAAAATGCAGGGTGATGCCGCCATTCAGGCGGTGGCCAATCAGCCGTGGGATCCCAGCGTGAAATCGCTGGTCGCGTTTCCTCAGCTGATGTCGCTAATGGGTGAAAATCCGCCGTGGGTACAAAATCTGGGGGATGCGTTTCTCGCGCAGCCGAAAGACGTGATGGATTCGGTGCAACGGTTGCGCCTGCTGGCGCAACAAGCGGGTGTGCTGCAATCCACGCCGCAGCAGACGGTCACCACCGTCACGAAGCCCGCACCGGCAAAAACAACATCAACAACGGCAACGGAAACAACCAGCAATCCGACGGTCATTAAAATTGAATCCGCCGATCCGCAGGTGGTTTACGTTCCCACCTATAACCCGAATACGGTTTACGGTACATGGCCCAACACCACTTACCCGCCGGTGTATCTCCCGCCCTCCCCCGGCGAGCAATTCACCGACAGCCTGGTCAAAGGTTTGGGTTTCAGTCTCGGGGTCGCAACAACCTACGCCATCTTCAGCAATATCGACTGGGATGATGACGATGACTGGGATCATCACCACGACGACTGGGAGAATCACGGCGGCTATAACCACAACGGTGATAACAACATCAATATTAACGTTGATAACTTCAACAGAATCAGCGGGCAGCATCTCACCGATATCAACCGCACATGGCAGCACAATCCGGCCTATCGTGAGGGCGTTCCCTACCCGAATAATCAGTTGGCTAACCGTTTCCACTCCACAAATACAGCCACAGGGCTAAGCGCAACGCAGCAAAAGTCGGTTAATCGCGACAGCCAGCGCCAGGCCGCGCTCAGCCAGATGGAAAAATCAACTGGAAAAACCTTCCCGCGCACCGGCACGCGGGATGCTCAGCGTCTGGCCTCGACACAGCAGTTAGCGCAGATTTCGCAGCGCAATAACTATCGTGGGTATGACGCCAGGCCGCAGACCGTAAAACGCGCGAGTACACCGCAGCGTGAAAATCACCAGACTGCCGTGCACAGACAGGAGAAGCGGGCTTCACAGACGCTACAGCAGCCAGCCAGACTGCATCGTGCCAATGCGCTGAGCGGCAACGACAGCCGCTCCGCCAACTGGCAGGCGCAGCAGCAGCGAGGTGCACAGAGTCGGCAGCTCGCTGCTCGCCAACAGCAATCGCGCCAGGTTTCTGGCGAACGTGTAGAACGCCGTGAATTCCGTCATCGTTAAGGGAGCCGACATGAAAAGTAAATTACTCAGTGGAATAGTATTGTTCATGGCTTCGGCGACCGTTATGGCGCAGCAATCCTTCAGTTCGCCAGAACAGGCAACCAATGCGCTGGCAAGCGCCATCAGCGAGCAAAACGAAAGTGCGATGAACAATCTGCTCGGCGAAAACTGGCGCGATTTTCTGCCGCCTGAAGGCGTTGATCCGGATGCGGTCGATCGCTTCCTGCGCGACTGGAACGTCCGTCATAACACCGTTGTCGAAGGGGATACGGCGCATCTTGTGGTCGGAAACAGCGGCTGGCAGCTTCCCATCCCGGTGATCAAAACCGCCTCCGGCTGGCAGTTTGACATCAAAGAAGGGGCCGAGGAGATCCTGACCCGCGAAATTGGGCGTAACGAGCTCGCCGCCATCGAAGCCCTGCATGCCTACGTAGATGCCCAGCAGAGCTATTTTGCGATGAACCAGAAATACGCGCAGAAGATTGTCAGCTCTGAAGGGAAAAAGGACGGTCTGTACTGGCCCGTCTCGCCCGGAGAAACGCCGAGCCCGCTTGGCCCGGCGTTCAGTCCGAAAGAGCCGGGGGCGGGTTACCACGGCTATCGCTTCCGCATCCTGCCGGATAATCACGGTTTTGCGATGGTGGCCTGGCCGGTCAGCTATGGTCAGACGGGCGTAATGAGCTTTGTGATTAACCAGGACGACAAGGTGTACCAGTCCGATCTCGGCAGTGATTCAGAGCAGAAAGCCCGTGCGCTAGCCGCCTACAGCCCTGATAAAACCTGGCAGCCGGTGGCACCCTAAACGCAGCGCATAAAAAAAGCGGCCATTGGCCGCTTTTTTTCATCTGAAGAAACTTATTTCTTCTTCGCTTTCGCGTTTGGCAGGTCAGTGATGCTGCCTTCAAACACTTCAGCCGCCAGGCCCACGGACTCGTGCAGAGTTGGGTGAGCGTGGATGGTCAGCGCGATGTCTTCCGCATCGCAGCCCATTTCAATAGCCAGACCGATTTCACCCAGCAGCTCGCCGCCGTTGGTGCCGACAATCGCACCACCGATCACGCGGTGAGTCTCTTTGTCGAAGATCAGTTTGGTCATACCGTCAGCACAGTCGGACGCGATAGCACGGCCAGAAGCAGCCCACGGGAAGGTGGCGGTTTCGTAGCTGATGCCTTTCTCTTTCGCTTCTTTCTCGGTCAGACCGACCCATGCAACTTCTGGCTCGGTGTATGCGATAGATGGGATGACTTTCGGATCGAAGTAGTGCTTCATGCCGGCGATAACTTCAGCGGCAACGTGACCTTCGTGAACACCTTTGTGCGCCAGCATTGGCTGACCGACGATATCGCCGATAGCAAAGATGTGCGGCACGTTAGTGCGCAGTTGCTTGTCAACGCGGATGAAGCCACGGTCGTCCACTTCCACGCCAGCTTTGCCCGCGTCGAGGTTTTTACCGTTCGGCACACGACCGATAGCCACCAGCACGGCGTCGTAACGCTGTGGTTCGGATGGGGCTTTTTTGCCTTCCATGGAAACGTAAATACCGTCTTCTTTCGCTTCAACGGCAGTCACTTTGGTTTCCAGCATCAGGTTGAATTTCTTGCTGATGCGTTTGGTGAAGACTTTAACGATGTCTTTGTCGGCAGCCGGAATAACCTGGTCGAACATTTCAACCACGTCAATGTCTGAACCCAGCGCATGGTACACGGTACCCATTTCCAGACCGATGATACCGCCGCCCATGACCAGCAGGCGCTTAGGAACGGTTTTCAGCTCCAGAGCATCGGTGGAATCCCACACGCGTGGATCTTCATGCGGAATGAATGGCAGTTCAATTGGGCGAGAGCCTGCCGCGATGATCGCGTTGTCGAAGTTGATCACGGTTTTGCCGTTTTCGCCTTCCACTTCCAGGGTGTTCGCACCGGTGAATTTACCCAGACCGTTTACCACTTTCACCTTACGGCCTTTGGCCATACCCGCCAGACCGCCGGTCAGCTGAGTGATAACTTTCTCTTTCCAGGTACGAATTTTGTCGATATCAGTTTTCGGCTCGCCGAAGACGATACCGTGTTCAGCCAGCGCTTTGGCTTCTTCGATAACTTTCGCTACGTGCAGCAGCGCTTTGGAAGGGATACAGCCGACGTTCAGACAAACACCGCCGAGGGTGCTGTAACGTTCTACGATGACGGTTTCCAGACCTAAATCCGCTGCGCGGAATGCTGCGGAGTAACCTGCTGGGCCTGCCCCAAGTACTACGACCTGAGTTTTGATTTCTGTGCTCATCATGACCTCTTAATTTATACCCGTCGTCCACCGGGTCGTTCTATCCGCCCGTATTTTACAAAATTGTTAACAATTTTGAAACAACAAACGGCTCACGAATTATCGCTTTCACCCATAACCTCATAAACCCCATGAGGTTATCAGAAAAAAGCCGGCCGAGCGGCCGGCTTTTCGATTACATCACCAGGCGGCGAATGTCGCTCAGGGTGTTGTTGATGATGGTGATGAAACGTGCACCATCAGCACCGTCGATCACGCGGTGGTCGAAGGACAGAGAGATTGGCATCATCAGACGCGGCACGAACTCTTTGCCGTTCCACACCGGCTCCATCGCGGACTTGGACACACCGAGGATAGCCACTTCCGGCGCGTTAACAATCGGCGCGAAGTGGGTGGTACCCAGGCCGCCGATGCTGGAGATAGTGAAGCAGCCGCCCTGCATTTCGCCGGCAGTCAGCTTACCATCACGCGCTTTTTTGGAGATGGTGGTCAGTTCACGGGACAGCTCAGTAATGCTCTTCTTGTTCACGTCTTTGAAGACCGGAACAACCAGACCATTTGGCGTATCAACCGCAACACCGATGTTGATGTATTTCTTCAGCGTCAGCTTCTGACCGTCTTCGGACAGGGAGCTGTTGAAGCGTGGCATCTGCTCAAGGGCAGCGGCAACGGCTTTCATGATGAAGACCACTGGGGTGAATTTCACGTCCAGCTTGCGCTTCTCAGCTTCGGCGTTCTGCTGTTTACGGAACGCTTCCAGATCGGTGATATCGGTTTTGTCGAAGTGCGTAACGTGCGGGATCATCACCCAGTTACGGCTCAGGTTCGCACCAGAGATTTTCTGAATGCGGCCCAGCTCCACTTCTTCGATTTCGCCGAACTTGCTGAAGTCCACTTTCGGCCATGGCAGCATGCCTGGGATACCGCCGCCAGCGGCTGCAGCTGGTGCAGCTTCGGCGCGTTTCACCGCGTCTTTCACGTAGGTCTGCACGTCTTCGCGCAGGATACGACCCTTACGGCCGGTTCCTTTCACTTTCGCCAGGTTCACGCCGAACTCGCGCGCCAGGCGACGAATCAGCGGGGTAGCGTGGACGTACGCGTCGTTTTCAGCGAACTCAGATTTTTCTGCCTTAGCAGCAGGAGCAGCAGCGGGTTTAGCAGCCTGAGCCGGTGCAGCAGCCGGTGCTGGAGCAGCCGCGGCAGCTGGAGCTGCGGCAGGCGCAGCGCCTTCCACTTCGAAGACCATGATCAGAGAGCCGGTAGACACTTTATCGCCGGTGCTGATTTTGATCTCTTTAACGGTACCGGCGAACGGCGCAGGGACTTCCATAGAAGCCTTGTCGCCTTCAACGGTGATCAGTGACTGTTCAGCGGCAACTTTGTCGCCCACTTTTACCATCACTTCGGTCACTTCAACTTCGTCACCGCCGATGTCCGGTACGTTAACGTCTTTCGCGCCGCCAGCAGCCGCTGGTGCAGCCGCCGGAGCCGGAGCAGCAGCCTGTGCAGGCGCGGCAGCAGGTGCAGCACCCGCCACTTCGAAGACCATAATCAGGGAGCCGGTAGACACTTTATCACCGGTGTTGATCTTGATCTCTTTAACGGTACCGGCGAACGGCGCTGGCACTTCCATAGAGGCTTTGTCGCCTTCTACGGTGATCAGTGACTGCTCGGCCGCAACGGTGTCGCCCACTTTCACCAGGATTTCAGTGACTTCAACTTCGTCGCCGCCGATGTCAGGCACATTGACTTCTTTCGCGCTCGCGGCAGCTGCTGGAGCAGCTGCGGCCGGAGCGGCTTTCTTCTCTTCCTGCGCAGGTGCAGCAGCTGCTGCACCGTCGGCGGAATCGAAAATCATGATCAGTTTGCCGGTCTCGGTTTTATCGCCAACAGAGACTTTGATCTCTTTAACGATGCCAGCCTGAGGAGACGGGACTTCCATAGAGGCTTTGTCGCCTTCTACGGTGATCAGCGACTGTTCAGCTTCAACTTTGTCGCCAACTTTGACCAGGATCTCGGTGATTTCAACTTCATCAGCCCCGATGTCCGGTACATTGATTTCGATAGCCATTATTCTTTTACCTCTTACGCCAGACGCGGGTTAACTTTTTCTGCATCGATGTTGAATTTGGTAATTGCGTCCGCAACCACTTTCTTATCGATTTCGCCACGTTTAGCCAGTTCGCCCAGTGCTGCTACAACCACGTAAGAAGCATCAACTTCGAAGTGGTGACGCAGGTTTTCGCGGCTGTCAGAACGACCGAAGCCGTCAGTACCCAGTACGCGATAATCATCAGCCGGAACGTAAGTACGAACCTGCTCAGCGAACAGTTTCATGTAGTCAGTAGATGCCACCGCTGGCGCGTCGTTCATCACCTGAGCGATGTACGGAACGCGTGGGGTTTCCATTGGGTGCAGCATGTTCCAGCGCTCACAATCCTGGCCATCACGCGCCAGTTCAGTGAAGGAAGTTACAGAGTACACGTCGGAACCCACGCCGTAGTCTTTCGCCAGGATCTGCGCTGCTTCACGCACGTGACGCAGGATAGAGCCGGAGCCCAGCAGCTGAACTTTACCTTTGCTACCTTCGATGGTTTCGAGTTTGTAGATACCTTTACGGATACCTTCCTCGGCACCTGCTGGCATTGCCGGCATGTGGTAGTTTTCGTTCAGGGTGGTGATGTAGTAGTAAATGTTCTCTTGCGCTTCACCGTACATGCGCTGCAGACCGTCATGCATGATGACTGCCACTTCGTACGCGTAAGACGGATCGTAAGAGATACAGTTAGGGATAGTCAGAGACTGAATGTGGCTGTGGCCATCTTCGTGCTGCAGACCTTCACCGTTCAGGGTCGTACGACCGGAAGTACCACCGATCAGGAAGCCGCGAGCCTGCTGGTCGCCTGCCTGCCAGCACAGGTCACCGATACGCTGGAACCCGAACATGGAGTAGTAAATGTAGAACGGGATCATCGGCAGGTTGTTGGTGCTGTAAGAGGTCGCAGCAGCCAGCCAGGATGCGCCTGCGCCCAGCTCGTTGATACCTTCCTGCAGGATCTGACCTTTCTCGTCTTCTTTGTAGTAAGCAACCTGCTCACGGTCCTGCGGGGTGTACTGCTGGCCGTTCGGGCTGTAGATACCGATCTGACGGAACAGACCTTCCATACCGAAAGTACGCGCTTCGTCGGCGATGATTGGAACCAGACGATCTTTGATCGACTTGTTCTTCAGCATCACGTTCAGGGCACGAACGAAAGCGATGGTGGTAGAGATCTCTTTGTTCTGCTCTTCCAGCAGCTGAGAGAAGTCTTCCAGCGCCGGCAGTTCCAGCTTCTCGGTGAAGTTAGGCTGACGAGCAGGCAGGTAGCCTTTCAGCGCCTGACGACGTTCATGCAGGTACTTGTGCTCTTCTGAACCTTCCGGGAAGGTGATGTAAGACAGGTTTTCTACCTGCTCATCGGTCACTGGAACGTTGAAACGGTCGCGGATGTAACGCACGCCGTCCATGTTCATTTTCTTAACCTGGTGAGCGATGTTTTTACCTTCTGCGGTATCACCCATGCCGTAACCTTTAATGGTGTGGGCCAGGATTACAGTCGCTTTACCTTTGGTTTCGCGCGCTTTTTTCAGTGCAGCGTAGATTTTCTTCGGATCGTGACCACCGCGGTTCAGCGCCCAGATCTGCTCATCAGTCCAGTCTGCAACCAGGGCTGCGGTTTCTGGATATTTGCCGAAGAAGTGCTCACGCACGTAGGCACCGTCTTTGGATTTGAAGGTCTGGTAGTCGCCGTCAACGGTTTCGTTCATCAGCTGGATCAGTTTACCGCTGGTATCTTTACGCAGCAGTTCGTCCCAACGGGAACCCCACATTACTTTAATCACGTTCCAGCCAGCACCTGCGAAGATGCCTTCCAGTTCGTTGATGATCTTGCCGTTACCGGTTACCGGACCATCCAGACGCTGCAGGTTACAGTTGATGATGAAGCACAGGTTGTCCAGCTTCTCACGGGTTGCGATAGTGATCGCACCTTTGGATTCTGGCTCATCCATTTCGCCATCGCCCAGGAAGGCGTAAACGGTCTGCTCGGAGGTGTCTTTCAGACCACGGTGTTCCAGGTACTTCAGGAACTTAGCCTGGTAGATCGCACCGATTGGGCCCAGACCCATAGATACGGTAGGGAACTGCCAGAATTCAGGCATCAGTTTAGGGTGCGGATAAGAAGACAGACCTTTACCGTGAACTTCCTGACGGAAGTTGTTCATCTGCTCTTCGGTCAGACGACCTTCCAGGAATGCACGTGCATAGATGCCCGGAGAGATGTGGCCCTGGAAGTACACCAGATCGCCGCCGTCTTTCTCGTTCGCTGCACGGAAGAAGTGGTTGAAGCACACTTCGTAAACGGTTGCAGAAGACTGGAAGGACGCCATGTGGCCACCCAGTTCCAGGTCTTTCTTGGATGCGCGCAGAACGGTCATGATGGCGTTCCAGCGGATTGCAGAACGGATACGACGTTCCAGATCCAGATTGCCCGGGTATTCCGGTTCGTCTTCAACGGCAATCGTGTTTACGTAGTTGCTAGCCCCTGCACCTGAAGCAACCTTCACGCCGCCTTTGCGGGCTTCAGAAAGCAGCTGATCAATCAGATACTGAGCGCGCTCAACACCTTCTTCACGGATGACCGATTCGATCGCCTGTAGCCAGTCGCGAGTTTCGATCGGATCCACGTCATTTTGGAGACGTTCTGACATGGGGGTATTCCTTATCTATCTAATACGTTGATTTGTCTGGAACCTGTCCCATTGTATTTTCGTCAGAAAACACAATAAGACAGGTTCTGCGTTTAGTTGCCGCGCTCTAAAAGTACCTGGCGCTTAATCCTTTCGTTGCTGTATGCGGCGTAATGAACGTTCGCGACGCGATTGTTCACGGCTGCGGTCCAGCAAGATTTCCTCAATGAAAGCCAGGTGACGGTGCGACGCTTCGCGCGCCTGCTCCGGCTCCCCGGCCATTATCGCCTCGAATATTCGGGTGCGATGGTTGCTTACCAGTGGGAGCATCTCCCGACGGGCATACAACAATTCAAAATTCTGACGAACGTTCTGGGCCAGCATCGGCTCCATGCAGCGTAGCAGATGGAGGAGCACCACGTTGTGTGCCGCTTCGGTGACGGCGATTTGATACTGGACGACGGCGCTGGACTCGGCGTCTAAATCGCCGGACTGCTGTGCCCGTTCAATGGCCTGATGCAGTTCGCGGATACGCACGCGATCTTCATCAGTGCTGCGAAGGGCGGCGTAATAGGCCGCAATACCTTCCAGCGCGTGACGGGTCTCAAGCAGATCAAACTGGGATTCTGGGTGGTCAGAGAGAAGTTCTACCAGCGGATCGCTGAAGCTCTGCCACAGGCTGTTTTGCACAAAGGTTCCGCCGCCCTGGCGACGAAGCAGCAAGCCCTTTGCTTCGAGGCGTTGAATCGCCTCACGCAGAGAGGGGCGTGAAACGTCGAACTGTTTTGCCAGCTCGCGTTCTGGCGGAAGTTTCTCACCCGGGCGCAGAGTCCCTTCGAGGATTAAAAACTCCAGCTGCTGCTCAATCACATCAGATAGTTTTGGTTGGCGAATTTTGCTGTAGGCCATATTCCCTGTCTTACGCCTTTTTGCCCGGAGTCAATTGGTCTTACCAATTTCTGGTTCGTATCGCTAAAGTAACAAAGTATTCACCTTCTGTCCATATTGGTTTTGATTGAAATCAGTAAACACTGCACATTTTAACAACCTTACAGAAATAACGTTTCAGAAATGTAACTTTGCACAAATGAGTTGATTACTCCCAAAGAGGGAGTTTTAACCATAATGAAACGAGGGTTTTTGCAATCTGAAGCGATTCAACAGGGCAAATAATGAAAATTCGTCCACTTAATAAGCATTTCTATTCTATAGGTTGGGTTAGGAAGAATAAGCGGGCCGATTTACAAATGCTTTCTTTTTATTCAAGTCGTCAGCATCCCTTCATAAAGCAGGTGCATTCGCAGGCGCTTACCACTATTCTGGCGCGTACGGAAGTCATCACCGCTTTTTTCGGTTTGTTTAACCGTAAAGAAATAAATACAGAATATGGACTTTCATAATTACACACGCTCAGCGTGAACATAACAACCACACACGAGGTTTCAAATGGAAGCTCAACAGCACGGCGATCAGCTAAAGCGCGGGCTTAAAAACCGCCATATACAGCTCATCGCACTGGGCGGTGCGATTGGTACCGGCCTGTTTCTGGGCAGCGCATCCGTTATCCAGTCAGCCGGTCCCGGCATTATTTTGGGTTACGCGATAGCCGGTTTTATTGCCTTTCTGATTATGCGCCAGCTGGGAGAAATGGTCGTTGAAGAGCCGGTAGCAGGCTCATTCAGCCATTTTGCCTATAAATACTGGGGTAGCTTCGCGGGTTTTGCCTCCGGCTGGAACTACTGGGTGCTGTACGTTCTGGTTGCAATGGCAGAACTGACCGCCGTCGGGAAGTACATTCAGTTCTGGTACCCCGAGATCCCCACCTGGGCCTCCGCAGCGGCATTCTTCGTGATTATCAACGCCATTAACCTGACCAACGTGAAAGTGTTCGGCGAGATGGAGTTCTGGTTTGCCATCATCAAAGTGATTGCCGTTGTGGCGATGATCATCTTTGGCGGCTGGCTGCTGTTCAGCGGCAACGGCGGCCCGCAGGCTACCGTGCGTAACCTCTGGGAACAGGGCGGCTTCCTGCCTCACGGCATGACCGGTCTGGTAATGATGATGGCGATCATTATGTTCTCCTTCGGCGGCCTGGAGCTGGTGGGCATCACCGCCGCAGAAGCAGACAATCCGGAGCAGAGCATTCCGAAAGCCACTAACCAGGTTATCTACCGCATCCTGATCTTCTATGTGGGCTCGCTGGCGGTGCTACTCTCCCTGCTGCCGTGGACGCGCGTGACCGCTGATACCAGCCCGTTTGTTCTCATCTTCCACGAGCTGGGCGACACCTTTGTCGCAAACGCCCTTAACATCGTGGTGCTGACCGCAGCGCTCTCCGTTTACAACAGCTGCGTATACTGCAACAGCCGCATGCTGTTCGGCCTGGCCCAGCAGGGCAACGCGCCTAAGATGCTGCTCAACGTTGATAAACGCGGCGTGCCGGTCAATACCATCATTGTTTCAGCCATCGTGACCGCGCTGTGCGTGCTGATTAACTATATGGCACCGGAATCGGCGTTTGGCCTGCTGATGGCGCTGGTGGTCTCTGCGCTGGTCATCAACTGGGCAATGATCAGCCTGGCGCACATGAAGTTCCGCCGTGCAAAACAGCAGCAGGGCGTCACCACGCGCTTCCCTGCCCTGCTGTATCCGCTGGGTAACTGGATCTGCCTGCTGTTTATGGCGGCCGTGCTGGTGATCATGCTGATCACGCCGGGTATGGCGATTTCCGTCTACCTGATCCCGGTCTGGATTGCGATCCTGGGCGTTGGCTATCTCTTTAGCCAGAAAAGCCGTAATGCCATGAAGGCGCACTAAGTCTCCCGCCGCGGCACCTTGCTTTTACGGGTGCCGCGCGTTGTTACCTCCCTCACACTTTCACGCCCATAGCGCATTTATCCATATCACCGCCCTGATACTGCAACGCATATATTCCTTTGCCAGCAAATAATTCTCTCCATACCGTAAACCGGAGAGCTGTCGATGGATAACAACAAACTGTCAGTAAAAGAAAAGATCGGCTATGGGATGGGCGACGCGGGATGCAACATTATCTTCGGCGCCATCATGTTGTTTGTTAACTATTTCTACACGGATATTTTTGGCCTGGCGCCTGCGCTGGTCGGGGTACTGCTGCTTTCCGTCCGCGTGATTGACGCCGTAACGGACCCGATCATGGGGGCGATTGCCGACCGTACCCGCAGTAAATATGGCCGGTTTCGTCCATGGCTGCTGTGGATTGCCTTCCCCTACGCGCTGTTCAGCATCCTGATGTTCACCACCCCGGAGTGGAGCTATAACAGCAAAGTTATCTATGCGTTTGTCACCTACTTCCTGCTGTCGCTCACCTATACCGCCATCAACATCCCCTACTGCTCGTTAGGTGGGGTAATCACCAACGATCCAAAAGAGCGCGTGGCCTGCCAGTCGTATCGCTTCGTGCTGGTCGGCATCGCCACGCTGCTGCTCTCATTAACGCTGCTGCCGATGGCCGACTGGTTTGGCGGGGATAACAAAGCCAAGGGCTACCAGATGGCGATGACCGTCCTGGCGCTGACAGGTACCTGTATGTTCCTGTTCTGCTTCGCCACCGTGCGCGAGCGCGTACGCCCGGCGGTACAGACCAACGACGAGCTGAAAAATGACCTGAAAGACGTGTGGAAGAACGACCAGTGGGTACGCATTCTGCTGCTGACGCTGTGCAACGTCTGCCCGGGCTTTATCCGCATGGCGGCGACCATGTATTACGTCACCTGGGTGATGGGTCAGAGCACCCACTTCGCCACCCTGTTTATCAGCCTGGGCGTTGTCGGCATGATGCTCGGCAGCGTGCTGGCAAAAGTGCTGACTGACCGCTGGTGCAAGCTGAAGGTCTTCTTCTGGACCAACATCGTGCTGGCGGTATTCTCCTGCGCCTTCTATTTCTTCGACCCGAAAGCCACCGTCACCATCGTGGTGCTCTACTTCCTGCTGAACATCCTGCACCAGATCCCGTCTCCGTTGCACTGGTCGCTGATGGCCGACGTGGACGACTACGGCGAGTGGAAGACCGGGAAACGCATCACCGGAATCAGCTTCTCCGGCAACATCTTCTTCCTGAAGCTGGGCCTTGCGATTGCCGGAGCTATGGTCGGCTTCCTGCTCTCCTGGTACGGTTATGACGCGGGCGCGAAAGCGCAAAGCGCGGACGCCATTAACGGGATCGTGCTGCTCTTTACCGTTATTCCCGGCATTGGATACTTAATTACCGCGGGCGTGGTACGTCTGCTGAAAGTGGATCGCGAAACCATGAAGCAGATCCAGGCCGATCTGGAGAAGCGCCGCACCAACTACCGCGAGCTGAATGATTATCAGGAACTTAAAGCCGCTGAGACTAAATAAGGAAAGCCGAATGCAAACCTGGCCAAATCCGTTTATCGAACAACGCGCCGACCCGTACATTTTACGCCATGAGGGGCAGTACTATTTTATTGCCTCCGTGCCGCAGTACGACAGGCTGGCGATCCGCCGCGCAGACTCGCTGGAAGGGCTACGCGACGCTGAAGAGGTGGTAGTCTGGCGCAAACCCGACACCGGCCCGATGAGCCAGCTAATCTGGGCGCCCGAACTGCACCACGTCGACGGCAAGTGGTACATCTATTTTGCCGCGACGCACACCCAGGCGCTCGACGCGCTCGGGATGTTCCAGCACCGCATGTTCGCCATTGAATGTGCTGACGGCGATCCGCTCACCGGTACGTGGACGGAAAAAGGTCAGATAAAAACGCAGTTCGACACCTTCGCCCTGGACGCCACCACCTTTGTTCATCAGGGGAAACGCTGGTATTTATGGGCGCAGAAAGCGCCGAATATCACCGGCAACTCCAATCTTTATCTGTGCGAAATGGCGAACCCGTGGACGCTGAAAGGCGAGCCGGTGATGCTCAGCAAACCGGAATACGACTGGGAATGCCGCGGTTTCTGGGTCAATGAAGGCCCTGCGGTGCTGTTCCATGACGATAAGCTGTTTATCAGCTACTCTGCCAGCGCCACCGATGAGAACTACTGCATGGGATTACTTTGGATAGATATGAACGCCGATCCGCAAAACCCGGCAAACTGGCACAAATCCCCTCGCCCGGTTTTCGTCACCAGCTTTGAGAACCGCCAGTACGGGCCAGGACACAACAGCTTTACGCAAACGCCGGAAGGGGAAGATGTACTGGTGTATCACGCGCGTAATTACACCGAAATTGAGGGCGATCCGCTGTACGATCCGAACCGTCATACCCGCCTGAAGCTTGTCCGCTGGGACGAAAACAGGATGCCTGATTTCGGCATCCCGCCTGCGGATACGCTGTAGCGTTTGCGGCGCGCTGGGTTACACCAGCGTGCCGTAAATGGTCAGCAGCGCCACAATAACGACCACCGCAAACGACGTTTTCTTCGCCATTGAAACGGCGGCTTTTGGCGTTTCAATCTTGTCGGTATGCGGCTCGCGCGCCAGTGAGAACTGCGCCAGGCGCGTTAACACCTGGTACTGCGACGTATGGCGGTCGCCAAGAGAAGCGAACCATGCGGGCAGCGCTTTTTCACCGTGGCCAATTAACGCGTACACCACGCCTACCAGACGCACCGGAAGCCAGTCGAGCACGTGCAGGATGGCATCAATGCCGGACAGCAAACGCTCATGCGGCGTCAGATAACGGGCAAGCCAGGTCTGCCAGGCGCGCAGAAACGCATAGCCCATCAGCAGTACCGGCCCCCACGGGCCGCCCACCACAAACCAGAACAGCGGTGCCAGGTAGTAGCGGAAGTTAATCCACAGCAGCGCGTTTTGCAGCTCGCGCAGGAACTCTCGCTCGTCGCAGTCCGGCGGCACGCCGTGGATCATCGTCAGCTCGCTCGCCATCGCGCCGCGCGCGTGGGCATCGTCACGGGAGGCGGCTTTCAGGTAGGCATGATAGTGCAAGCGCACCTTGCCCGCACCAATACACAGCACGCCGAGCAGGATCCACACCACCAGCAGCGGCACGTTGAAAAACAGTCCGTACAGCGAGCGCAGCAGCAGGAAGGTAATCGCCATCACGCCCGCCATCATCAGCAGCGTGCGCAGCATGGAAAAGTGCTTGATGCGGCGGAATAACACTTCCAGCCGGTGATCCAGTTGCCAGTGTTCGCCGAGCTTGAACAGGCGTTCAGCGATGATAACCAGCAGCATGGTAAACAACGTCATGGTATCTCCTTATTCTGACGACGCGGCAAGCATGGCGCGAAACCGTGACCAGTCAAATGCCGGGCCGGGATCGGTTTTTCTCGCCGGAGCGATATCGCTGTGCCCGGTAATATTGTCGGCGATTGCCGGGTAGAGTCCGATAAGCGTGTGGGTAATAGCAACCAGTTGCTGATACTGAGCATCGGTGTAGGGGGTCGTGTCCGTGCCTTCCAGCTCGATCCCTATTGAGAAATCGTTGCACCGTTCGCGCCCGTGATACATCGACACACCGGCATGCCAGGCACGCTTATCAAAAGGAACATACTGAACCACCTCACCATCACGGCGAATCAGGCAGTGAGCCGACACGCGCAAATGCGCAATCTCAGCGAAGAAAGGATGGGCATTGGGATCTATCGTTCCCGTGAATAACGCATCGATCCACGGGCCGCCAAACTCACCCGGCGGGAGGCTAATATTATGAACCACCAGCAGTGTGGGCTTTTCATCCTCCGGGCGGCAGTCGTGGTGCGGCGAGGGCACATGCCGCGCATCCACCAGCCATCCGTTTTCTAACAACATGCTGGAACTCCTTCTGTATGGTGCAATGACTCGGTTCAGAGTAGCATGTTTCAATATTATGATTCGTTACCAATTTGGAGTTTTATCATGCCGCCTCGCCGCTACAACCCCGACCACCGACGTGAAGCGCTTCTGGAACGTATTAATATGGATATTCCGGCAAGCGTCGCCCATGCGTTGAAAGAAGACCTGGGGGGTGACGTTAACGCCGATAAAGACATTACCGCACAATTGTTGCCAAAAGAGACACGCTCGCACGCGGTCATTATCACCCGTGAGGAGGGCGTTTTTTGCGGCAAGCGTTGGGTTGAAGAGGTCTTTACTCAGCTGGCGGGCGACGATGTGCAGGTGACATGGCACGTTGATGATGGTGATGCGGTGACCGCCAATCAGCCACTGTTCGAACTGGACGGGCCATCCCGCGTATTGCTGACCGGCGAGCGTACCGCGCTCAATTTTGTCCAAACGCTCTCTGGCGTCGCCAGTGAAGTTCGCCGCTACGTTGACCTGCTGGCCGGCACCCGAACCCAGCTGCTGGATACCCGTAAAACGCTGCCGGGCCTGCGCACCGCCCTGAAGTATGCGGTACTGTGCGGCGGCGGCGCAAACCATCGTCTCGGTTTATCCGATGCCTTCCTGATTAAAGAGAACCACATAATTGCTTCTGGCTCCGTGCGTCAGGCGGTGGAGAAAGCCTTCTGGCTGCACCCGGATGTGCCGGTTGAGGTGGAAGTTGAAAGCCTGGAAGAGCTGGAGCAGGCGATTAAGGCCGGGGCCGATATCATCATGCTCGATAACTTCGAAACGGAGCAGATGCGCGAGGCGGTGAAACTGACCAACGGCCGGGCCCAGCTTGAAGTCTCCGGAAACGTCACTTTCGACACGATCCGTGAGTTCGCTGAAACCGGCGTGGATTACATCTCCGTCGGCGCGCTGACCAAGCACGTTCGCGCCCTCGACCTCTCAATGCGCTTCAAATAACGCGCGCTCCCCTCTCTGCCCGGAGAGGGGAATTTCAGCTCTGCTCGCAAATCCATTGTCTCTTCCTGCAACACGGAATGAATTCTCTGAAGCCTCTTTCCCGTTCCCTTATTTGCCCCTCGTTTCTGCCCTGTCCCGCTGACAAAGTAGCGCCACTTTGCATAAGGAGCAGATATGGACAGACAACAAGGATTCACGCTCATTGAGCTGATGGTGGTCATTGGCATTATCGCGATTCTGAGCGCCATCGGCGTTCCCGCCTATCAGAACTACCTGCGTAAAGCAGCCCTCACCGATATGCTGCAAACTTTCGTGCCTTACCGTACCGCCATTGAGCTTTGCGCGCTCGATCGCGGCGGCGTGGAAAGCTGCGATGCCGGCAGTAACGGTATACCCTCTCCTGCCACGACGCGTTACGTTTCAGGAATGAGCGTGGCGAAAGGGGTCGTGGCCTTAACGGGCCAGGAAAGCCTGAACGGGCTGACGGTAACCATGACGCCACAGTGGAACAACGGCAACGGTATGACGGGCTGGACGCGTGACTGCAACATCAGTGCTGACAGCGCGCTTAAGCAGGCCTGCGAAGACGTCTTCCGCTTCGACACTTACTGAGGAGCGGATAATGAACACCGATCAACTCGTGGCACTTTGTCTTCGCCACCATGCGCTGCTGCTCACCAGCGACAGCGACATGATTAGCATCGCCGTCGTGGGAAACCCCGCGCCTGAACTGATGGAGGCCCTGCGCTTCGCGACCCAGAAGCGGATTGATATCGAATGCTGGAGCGCTGAACGCATGGAAAAGCACCGGCAGTTAACCGCGCAATCGCATCTGCCTGTCGTTTCACAACCCCACTCGGCGGTGGATATACTCAACCACACGCTGCAGCAGGCAATAAACCAGCGCGCATCTGACATCCATATCGAACCGATGGAGCACGCGTGCCAGATCCGCTTGCGTATCGACGGGGTACTTTACCCGCAGCCTCCCCTTTCCGCCGCGCTGACGACGATGCTCAGCGCCCGGTTAAAAGTGCTGGGTAATCTGGATATTGCAGAACGCCGCTTACCGCAGGACGGTCAGTTTACGATTGAGCTGACAAACGAGCCGGTCTCGTTTCGTATCTCCACGCTTCCCTGCAGCGGCGGGGAAAAGATTGTGCTGCGCCTGCTGCACCAGGTTCAGCAGGCGCTGGAACCGAACGCGCTTGGCATGAGCGCTAAACAGCTGGCCTGTTTTAATGAGGTACTCCACCAGCCTCAGGGGCTAATTCTGGTCACCGGCCCGACGGGCAGCGGCAAAACCGTAACGCTCTACAGCGCGCTGCAGGCGCGTAACACCCCTGACGTCAACATCTGCAGCGTTGAGGATCCCATTGAGATCCCGCTTGTAGGGTTAAATCAGACGCAGATTAACCCCCGCGCGGGCTTAACATTCCAGAGCGTACTGAGGGCGCTGCTCCGCCAGGATCCGGACATCATCATGGTCGGGGAAATTCGTGATGGCGAAACGGCAGAAATTGCCATCAAAGCCGCGCAGACCGGACACCTGGTGCTGTCGACGCTGCACACCAACTCGACAATGGAAACCCTCATTCGTCTGGAGCAGATGGGCATTGCACGCTGGATGATCTCTTCCGCACTCTCGATGGTGATTGCCCAGCGGCTGGTTCGACGCCTTTGCCCGCACTGCCGACAGAAAACAGGGGAGCATACGGACCTACCGCGCTCGGCCTGGACGCGGCAACTTCCTCGCTGGCAGCCCGCAGGCTGCGATCGTTGTTATCACGGTTTTTACGGCCGCGTGGCCATTTTTGAAGCGCTTGCGATCGATAATCCCCTGCGCCAGGCGATTGCCAGCGGGGCAGGCATTGAGGTGATAGAAGCCAGTGCACGGCAGGCGGGACTCATCTCGCTGTTTGAACACGGCTGCCTGGCCGTCGAGCAAGGGCTCACTACGCTTGAAGAGTTAGTGCGTGTTCTGGGAATGCCCGATGGCCGTTAATCAACTCTGGCGCTGGCGAGCAATCTCCGCTGAAGGAGAACCCCGAAGCGGGGTTCTCTGGGCCACAGACCGCAGCGCGGCCTTCACCAGGCTGATGCGTAACGACCTCCATCCTCTGGCCCTGACCCGATGCGCTCAAAGACACCGCTGGCGTCCACATCACTGCTACGAGATGTTTCGTCAGCTCGCAACGCTTCTGCAGGCCGGCCTGACGCTCGCACATAGTCTGCAAATGCTGGCAGACCAGCATCCAGTAGAACCGTGGCGGGGGCTACTGCAAAGCGTTGCCGATGAACTCAGCGAAGGGCGTCCTTTTTCTGAGGCGCTTAAACGGTGGCCAGCAGTCTTTAGCCCACTGCATATCTCAATGGTGAAAACCGGAGAGCTAACAGGGAAGCTTGAAGCGTGCTGCCGGGAGCTTGCAGAGCAGCAAAAAGCGCAGCAGCAGCTCAACGCGAAAGTGAAAAAAGCGCTGCGCTACCCGGCGATCGTCCTGACGCTGGCGGTGCTCGTCGTGCTGGCAATGGTCACCCTGGTTTTGCCCGAGTTTGCCGCGATTTACAAAACGTTTAACACCCCGCTTCCGGCACTGACGCGAATAGTGATGGGGATAGCCGCGTTTATGCAGTCATATGCCCTCGTGCTGTTCGCGATGCTACTTGTTCCCGTAACCGCTGCCTGGGCTCTGCGTCACCATCCTCGCTGGCAGCGTATTCTGCTGAGTTTTCCCGTAATGGGAGCGCTGGCGAAAGGGCAAAAGCTGGGGCAGATCTTCACCGTGCTGTCACTTACGCAGCAGGCGGGCATTGCCTTCTTACAGGGTCTTGAGAGCGCAGAAGAGACCGCTGAAAGCCGGTACTGGCAAGGGATACTCAGCAGCATAAGGGAGGACATCGAAAAAGGTCTCCCCGTCTGGTCTTCCTTCCAGAAAGCGGCGATGTTTACCCCGCTCTGCATCCAGCTCTTACGAACCGGCGAGATGTCAGGTTCGCTGGACGTCATGCTGGCAAACCTTGCCCGCCATCACACGGAACAGACCTTTCAACGGGCAGACAACCTGGCGGCGCTTCTGGAGCCGCTGCTGCTGGTTGTTACTGGAGTCATCATCGGCACGCTGGTGGTGGCAATGTATCTGCCGATTTTCCATCTGGGAGATGCGATGAGCGCGGGGTAGTGCAACAGCGCTGGCGCACGGGCATGCGCCAGCGAAAGCCATTACAGGCTATTGAAAACGCGGTTTTCCTGCTCCTGAACGCGAATAAACGTCGTGCGTTTCGTCAGCTCTTTCAGGCGGGATGCACCTACGTAGGTGCAGGCTGAGCGCAGGCCACCGAGAATATCGCGCGCGGTGTTTTCAACCGGGCCGCGCAGTGGCAGCTTCACGGTTTTGCCTTCTGCCGCACGGTATTTAGCCACGCCACCGACGTGACGGGTCATCGCGGACTCAGAGCTCATACCGTAGAACAGCATGAATTTCTCGCCGTTCTCTTCCACTACGGTGCCGCCGCTCTCTTCGTGACCTGCCAGCATACCGCCGAGCATCACGAAGTCCGCGCCGCCGCCAAAGGCCTTTGCGACATCGCCCGGCATGGTGCAACCGCCGTCGCTGATAATCTGGCCGCCCAGGCCGTGCGCCGCATCGGCACATTCAATGACCGCGGAAAGCTGCGGATAACCAACTCCGGTCTTAACGCGCGTGGTGCATACGGAGCCCGGGCCAATGCCCACTTTCACGATGTCGGCACCGGAAAGGATCAGCTCTTCACACATTTCACCGGTCACCACGTTGCCCGCGATGATAGTTTTGTTCGGCCAGGCTTCGCGCGCCTTGCTGACGAACTGTACGAAGTGCTCGGAGTAACCGTTCGCCACATCAATACAAACGAAGCTAAGCGCCGGGTTGGCATTCAGGATCTGTTTGGTCTTTTCGAAATCTGCATCGGAGGTACCCGTGGAGACCATCACGTGCTTCACCACATCAGCAGAGGCGGACGCAACAAACGCGTTCCACTCTTCAGGAGTGTAGTGCTTGTGGACTGCAGTAAGAATATCGAACTCCGCCAGCGCCGTTGCCATCTCAAAGGTACCGACCGTATCCATGTTGGCAGCAATGATTGGCACGCCAGACCAGGTCTGACCGGAGTGTTTAAAGGTGAATTGACGTTCGAGTTCAACGTCTGAGCGACTTTTCAGTGTAGAGCGTTTAGGGCGGATAAGAACGTCTTTGAAACCTAACTTCAGATCTTCTTCGATACGCATGTGCGGATTCCTGGGGTTAGAGGCAAATATGTTAAAAGCACAACTCCAGTGACGCTATCATACGCACTAATACCTGCTCCGCAAGACTGCGAAATTCTCTTTTTTTACGCTACAATCCTATAAATTTACCTGGTAAAAAGCGGGTAAAGAGAATCAAACAATTACTGTCGCACGTTTGTTTTTTAAGCAACTGATTTTCATAATGAATAATTCCCAGGATTTGATTTAATGGGGTATATCGTCGCAGTAACCGGCGGCATCGGTAGTGGCAAAAGTACCGTTGCGGACGCGTTTTCTCGTCTCGGCATCGCGATTATTGATGCCGATATTATTGCCCGTCAGGTGGTAGAGCCCGATACACCCGCGCTAAAGGCCATCGCAGACCATTTCGGTCAGGCAATCATCAATGCCGACGGCACGCTGAACCGCCGTCAGCTTCGCGAATATATTTTTTCTGATTCTGCGGAAAAAGCCTGGCTTAATGCCCTGCTCCACCCCATTATCCACCAGGAAACTCAGCGTCAGATAGCCGCAGCCCGCTCGCCCTATGTCCTGTGGGTGGTTCCGCTCCTGGTGGAAAATCAGCTGTATAAGAAAGCCAATCGGGTACTGGTGATTGATGTCACACCCGAAACGCAAATCCAGCGAACCATGACGCGCGATCACGTCTCGCGTGAACATGCTGAACAAATTCTTGCCGCTCAGGCCACGCGCGCTCAGCGCCTTGCCGTTGCGGATGATGTTATTGATAATAACGGCGCACCAGATGCCATTGCATCGGATGTTGCCCGTCTGCACGCGCAGTATCTGACGTTCGCCGCGCAGGCCGTTGCACAGGAAAAACCATAATGTCCACTCACATTCTTTTTGAGCACCCGCTTAATGAAAAAATGCGTACCTGGCTGCGCATTGAATTTCTTATCCAACAGCTTTCACAACATCTTCCTGTTAACGATCATGCCACGGCGTTGCACTTCTTTCGCAACGTAGGCGATCTGCTGGATGTGATTGAGCGTGGCGATGTCCGTACGGAGCTGTTGAAAGAGCTGGAGCGCCAGCAGCGTAAATTACAGGCCTGGGCCGAAGTGCCGGGCGTGGATCAAAGCCGGATTGACGCCTTACGTCAGCAATTGAAAAACAGCAGCACAACGCTGATGGCAGCGCCGCGCGTTGGGCAATATTTACGAGAAGACCGTTTGATTGCGCTGGTGCGCCAGCGCCTGAGCATACCGGGCGGTTGCTGTAGCTTTGACCTGCCAACGCTGCATATGTGGCTGCATATGCCGCAGGAACAGCGCGATCGTCAGGTAAACAGCTGGCTGGGCAGCCTGGAGCCGATGAATCAGACGTTATCGCTGATCCTCGATCTTGTGCGTAACTCTGCCCCATTCCGCAAGCAAACCAGTCTCAACGGTTTTTATCAGGACAACGGCGACGACGCCGATCTTCTGCGTCTAAATCTGTCTCTTGGCGAGCAGCTTTATCCACAAATTTCCGGGCATAAAAGCCGTTTCGCGATCCGCTTTATGCCGCTGGACAGTGAAAATGGCACCGTGCCGGAACGCCTCGATTTTGAACTGGCCTGTTGTTAAGGAGTGCCAATGTCTGACGTCACCACCGTAAACTGCCCAACCTGTGGCAAAACCGTTGTCTGGGGCGAAGTGAGTCCATTTCGCCCATTCTGCTGCAAGCGCTGTCAGCTCATTGACCTGGGCGAATGGGCGGCGGAAGAGAAACGTATTCCGAGCGAAGGGGACCTCTCGGATAGCGATGACTGGAGCGAAAGCCAGCAGTAACGTTCAAAGCCTGCTGGCGCTTCGTCCGGCAGGCCTACATATTTGCCGCTAAGCGGCGGATCACAGGCTCATTGGCTGGCGGGAATTTATCGGCATCACTGGCCTGAAGTTCCACCCAGTTACCCGGCTGTCCTTCTTTTCCCCATGGGTCACCTTCCCAGCTTTCCACCAGCCAGAACCACAGCGTGATGTGCCTGTCGGGAAACTGGTATTCCAGCTTATCAAACAGCGTGGCGCCAAGCGGGGTAATCCCCACCTCTTCCTGCAGCTCACGCACCAGCGCCTCTTCCGGCGTTTCTCCTGATTCGATTTTCCCACCAGGAAACTCCCACTTGTTCGCCATATGGGCGTCGGCAGCGCGCTGGGTGATGAAGATTTGGTTTTGCGGGTTGCGAATAATCCCGACGGCAATTTGCAGTATTTTCATAGTTTCACTTCCATAAAAAAGGCGCAGATGTCTGCGCCTTTTCTTTTTTTATGAACTTAGTTCAGACGGCCGTGGCAGGCCTTGTATTTTTTACCAGAACCACATGGGCATGGATCGTTACGACCCACTTTACGATCGCCGGTCTGCGCGGCGATCGCTGCTGCGGCTTCGCTTTCGTCGGTCTGGTGGCTCAGCTGCTGCATCTGCGCCAGACGCTCAGCTTCTTCACGACGCTGCTGCTCCATCGCTTCCACTTCTTCCGGCATACGCACCTGAACCTTACTCAGGGTGCTGATCACTTCATACTTCAGCGACTCCAGCATAGAGGCAAACATGGAGAAGGATTCACGCTTGTACTCCTGCTTCGGATCTTTCTGTGCATAGCCACGCAGGTGGATACCCTGACGCAGGTAGTCCATCGCCGCCAGGTGCTCTTTCCACAGGGAGTCCAGCGTCTGCAGCATCACGCCTTTTTCGAAGTGACGCATCATCTCAGCGCCAACCACTTCTTCCTTACGCTTGTAAACCTCCAGCGCGGTTTCAAAGATACGTTCGCGCAGGGTCTCTTCATGAAGCTCAGGCTCTTTGTCCAGCCACTCTTTGATTGGCAGATCGAGATCGAAGTCGTTTTTCAGGCGTTCCTGCAGGCCTTCAACATCCCACATCTCTTCCAGAGACTGCGGTGGAATATGCGCGTCGATGGTGGCTTTGAACACATCCTCGCGGATGCTGTTGATGGTTTCGCTCACGTCGGACACGTCCAGCAGTTCGTTACGCTGGGTGTAGATTGCACGACGCTGATCGTTGGCAACGTCATCGTATTCCAGCAGTTGCTTACGAATATCGAAGTTGCGGCTTTCCACTTTACGCTGGGCGTTAGCGATCGCTTTAGTCACCCACGGGTGCTCAATGGCTTCGCCTGGCTTCATGCCCAGCTTACGCATCATGCCGGACACGCGGTCGGAGGCGAAAATACGCATCAGCGCATCTTCCATAGACAGATAGAAGCGGGAAGAACCGGCGTCCCCCTGACGACCCGCACGGCCACGCAACTGGTTGTCGATACGACGAGATTCGTGACGCTCGGTACCAATGATGTGCAGGCCACCGGATGCCAGCACCGCGTCGTGGCGCACCTGCCAGTCGGCTTTGATCTGCGCGATCTGCTCTGGCGTTGGGTTTTCCAGCTCTGCAACTTCAGCCTGCCAGCTACCGCCCAGCATAATATCGGTACCACGACCCGCCATGTTGGTGGCGATGGTCACGGCTGCCGGGTAGCCAGCCTGAGCAACAATGTCTGCTTCTTTAGCGTGGAACTTGGCGTTCAGAACGTTGTGCTTGATGCCAGCTTTGGTCAGTTCGTTAGAAACCACTTCAGATTTCTCGATGGAGATGGTCCCCACCAGAACGGGCTGACCATTGGCAGTACGGTCACGAATATCTTCGATGATCGCCTGAATTTTTTCCGCTTCGGTCATGTACACCAGGTCCGGCATATCCTTACGGATCATCGGACGGTTGGTTGGCACAACCACGGTATCCAGCTTGTAGATGGAGCTGAATTCAAACGCTTCGGTATCTGCAGTACCGGTCATCCCTGCCAGCTTCTCGTACAGACGGAAGTAGTTCTGGAAGGTAATAGACGCCAGCGTCTGGTTTTCGTTCTGGATATCCACGCCTTCTTTCGCTTCAACGGCCTGGTGCAGACCGTCAGACCAGCGACGGCCCTGCATGGTACGACCGGTGTGTTCATCGACGATGATGACTTCACCGTCTTTCACGATGTAGTCGACGTCGCGGGTGAACAGCGCGTGCGCACGCAGCGCGGCGGTCACGTGGTGCATCAGCATAATGTTGCTCGGAGAGTACAGAGACTCGCCTTCTTCCATAATGCCTTCAGCCACCAGCAGCTCTTCAATTTTCACCAGACCACGTTCGGTCAGGTTCACCTGGCGCGCTTTCTCATCAACGGAGAAGTGGCCTTCACCCTGGAAAGTATCGGAGTCTTCTTTCTCCTGGCGCAGCAGGTGTGGAATGATTTTGTCGACTTTACGGTACATGTCAGAGCTGTCTTCGGCCGGGCCGGAGATGATCAGCGGGGTACGCGCCTCATCGATAAGAATGGAGTCAACCTCATCCACCAGCGCATAGTGCAGCTTGCGCTGGACGCGCTCTTCCGGGCTGAACGCCATGTTGTCACGCAGGTAGTCGAAGCCGTATTCGTTGTTGGTACCGTAGGTGATATCAGCGTTATACGCTTCACGCTTGGCGGGCGCCGGCAGGCCGGACATGTTGATGCCGACGGTCATGCCGAGGAATTCGAACAGCGGACGGTTGTTTTCGGCATCACGCTGGGCCAGATAATCGTTGACGGTAACGACGTGAACGCCCTTACCGGTCAGTGCATTCAGGTAAGCCGGCAGCGTTGCGGTCAGTGTTTTACCTTCACCGGTACGCATTTCCGCGATGCAGCGCTCGTTAAGCACCATACCACCCAGCAGCTGAACGTCGAAGTGACGCATGCCAAATACGCGTTTACTCGCTTCACGCACAACCGCGAAAGCTTCCGGAATAAGGCTCTCCAGGGTTTCGCCTTTTTCCAGGCGCGCGCGGAATTCCGCGGTTTTCGCTTTGAGCTCATCATCAGAGAGCTTCTCCATCGCCGGTTCCATACCGTTGATGACGTTTACAGCTTTGCGCATACGGCGCAGGGTACGATCGTTACGACTACCGAAAACTTTGGTTAATAATTTGATTAGCATAATAAATTCTCAAACGCCCCAGACGGGCAGATAAATTAAGGTATTGAAAAAGTTAATTTAGCTGAGGCGTTGAGGCCCGGCGCGGATGCCGTGAACCTGGCTAATCCATGTCGAAACGGAGAATGATACAGGGGGGACAAACCCGGTTTGCGCCGTCTGACTCACGTTCACAGGCGGCTGGTTGTCCTGCGTCAGAAGCGCATTAAGCGTATCGAGCAGGGCAAGATGCTGAGCCTGAACCGGCAGCGTTTCTTCAGCAACAGGCATCGTCTGCGGCGCCATCGCGAACGACAGATGACGGATAACCGTGCGGATGGCGTGCTGCTGCCAGTAATCAACGGAGAAATTAGGACGACGGCTGGCTTCAAGCCACGCAAGATTAGTAAAATTAACCCGCGTCGAGAGATCGTGTTTAGTCGTAGTGGAACGTGCTGGTGTCGCCGCTTCCGCACTGTTGCTGAGCGCAGGCAAGCCGAAACTCGCCGCGACCATCCCTAATAAGAGATGCGGCCAGAAGTAACGTCTGCCAAATTGTCGCCAGCGCGTCAGTATTCCGCTCACTTGCTCCACCACATTCGCCCGCCAGTGCAGGCTGAGTTCAGTTATTCTTTTTTTAGCGCCCAGATATTACCACTAAAGCCACTACACAGCAGCAGGAATGACACCTTGTAGCAGGTAAAAACGGTCAATAATGCAGCGAACACACCGTTATTCGGCACCCGACAAAGGCCAGGGAATAGAGGGACAAATCAAAGAAGGGCAGAAATAAAAACGACTGGCTTCCCTGGTCGGAGAGAGTACCAGGTGAACCAGTCGCTTTTCTTACGAAACGGCGTTAACCGTTACGCCAGGACCATAGTCGGTGCTTTGAACGCCAGCGGCAGCTCAGCTTCGTCTTCGAAGGTCACATATTCCCAGGCTTCCTGTTTTGCCAGGACGGCCTGCAACAGTTTGTTGTTCAGTGCATGACCGGATTTAAACGCGGTAAATGCACCAATGATGTTGTGACCACACATGAAGAGGTCGCCGATCGCGTCCAGCATTTTGTGACGAACGAATTCATCTTCAAAACGCAGGCCGTCTTCGTTCAGTACGCGATAATCGTCAACAACGATGGCACAATCGAAGCTGCCGCCCAGGCACAGGCCGCGGGACTGCAGATATTCGATATCACGCATGAAGCCAAACGTACGTGCGCGGCTGATCTGGCGCATAAACGCATCAGCAGAGAAGTTCATCGCATAGCGTTGGGTGCTGGCATCAATCGCCGGATGGTTAAAATCGATGGTAAAGTCCAACGAGAAACCATTGTACGGTTTGAATTCAGCCCACTTGTCGCCATCTTCGACGCGAACGGTCTCTTTAATGCGAACAAATTTCTTCGCACAGTTCAGTTCTTCGATGCCGGCATCCAGCAACAGATAAACGAACGGTGCAGCACTACCATCCATAATCGGGATTTCTGGCGCATCGACTTCAACAATAATGTTGTCGATACCCAGACCCGCCAGGGCGGCGTTCAGGTGCTCTACGGTAGAAATCCGCACGTCATGCTCGTTCACCAGACAAGTACAGAGCATAGTATCACGCACAGATTTGGCATCGGCCGGAAAATCTACCGGTGGATTCAAGTCGGTGCGACGATAGATGACCCCGGTATTGGCCGGCGCAGGGCGTAACGTCAGTGTGACTTTCTTGCCGGTATGTAAACCGACACCCGTCGCCTGAACGATACGTTTAAGTGTCCTTTGTTTGATCATCGTATAATCTCGCCAAATTAACTATCCAACCGAGAGTGTATATCACTAACGGTGGGCCAGTTTAGCACAAAGAGCGCAAATCCCCAAATTCCAGCCAATTCTTAGTCAGCTTGCTTACGCAGGAACGCCGGGATGTCCAGATAATCTGGCTCTTTTGCCGTTTGCGGCGTTGGGTCGTTCACCACTTTCGCGGCCGGTTTTTGCTCCTGAGTCAGAGGAGACATACCGTGCTGCTGGTAACGATCCATTACCGGTTGCTGAGTCTGCTTGTTGGTCACCAGGGTGATCTCAGGACGCTTGTCCATACCGATACCGGTCGCAACCACGGTAACACGCAGCTCGTCGTTCATTTCCGGGTCAAGAGACGTACCGATTACCACGGTCGCGTTGTCAGAGGCGAACGCACGGATGGTGTTACCCACGGTTTCGAACTCATCCAGACGCAGGTCAAAGCCAGCGGTAATGTTGACCAGCACGCCGCGCGCACCAGACAGATCGATATCTTCCAGCAGTGGAGAAGAGATAGCCATTTCAGCCGCTTCTTCAGCACGGTCTTCACCGCTCGCCACGCCAGAGCCCATCATCGCGTAGCCCATTTCGGACATCACGGTGCGAACGTCTGCAAAGTCAACGTTCATCAGGCCAGGACGGGTAATCAGTTCAGCGATACCCTGAACCGCGCCTTTCAGCACGTCGTTTGCCGCGCCGAAGGCGTCCAGCAGGGAGATACCGCGACCCAGCACTTTCAACAGTTTGTCGTTCGGGATAGTGATCAGCGAGTCCACATGCTTGGACAGCTCGGTGATACCCTGCTCAGCGAAGGCCATACGCTTTTTGCCTTCGAAGTTGAAAGGCTTGGTCACGACAGCAACGGTCAGGATACCTAAATCTTTTGCCACTTCAGCCACAACAGGTGCTGCACCGGTACCAGTACCGCCGCCCATGCCTGCTGCGATGAAGACCATGTCCGCGCCTTCCAGTGCAGCACGCAGGGCTTCACGATCTTCTTCAGCCGCGTTACGGCCGACTTCCGGGTTAGCTCCAGCCCCCAGGCCTTTGGTGATACCACCGCCGATCTGGATAGTCTGGCCAACTGCCGTCTTACGAAGTGCTTGCGCATCGGTGTTAACTGCAAAGAATTCAACACCTTCAATGCGTTCACGCACCATATGCTCTACGGCGTTACCGCCGCCGCCACCGACGCCGATGACTTTAATCACCGCGTCGTTGGTCAGTTCCATAGGTTCAAACATAATTTCTCTCTCCGTTGTGCCTGTCGCCCGAGACCGCTAATTCTCTCCGGTCTCTTTAAAAAATTAAAACTCTTTTCGCAGCCAGTTGTTCAGTCGTTTGACCCACGACCCCACTGAGACGCGTTTTTCCACTTCTGCTTCACCACTGAGATGAGATTCCTTCCCGTAGTGGAGCAGGCCCACTGCCGTTGAATAGTACGGCTCCTGGGCATAATCCGTTAAACCGGTAATATTCAGCGGCGCACCAATACGCACCTGCGTATGGAACACGCGCTGAGCGCAGGCCGCAAGACCTTCAATTTGCGCTGCACCGCCGGTTAATACAATCCCCGCCGCAAGATGATGTTTCACGCCCTGCTGACGAAGCTGTTCCTGTAACTGTAAAATCTCTTCGTTGACCAGGTTGAGCAGCTCGGTATAGCGTGGCTCAATCACCTCTGCCAACGTCTGGCGCTGCAGGCTACGCGGCGGACGACCGCCCACGCTCGGCACTTCAACGCTCTCATCTTTGCCAACAATAGACCCCAGCGCACAGCCGTGGCGCACTTTAATCGCTTCTGCATCGCTCGGTGGCGTACCAAAAGCGTAAGCAATATCGCTGGTCACAACGTTCCCTGCGTATGGGATCACTTTGGTGTGGCGCAGCGCACCGCCGGTATACACGGCCATGTCCATTGTACCACCACCAATATCGACCACACAGACACCCAGTTCACGTTCGTCTTCGGTCAGCACGGAATAACTTGCCGCGAGACCGGCGAAAATAAGTTGGTCAACTTTCAGGCCACAACGTTCAACGGCTTTCACAATGTTCTTCGCCATATCGTTGTGACATGTGATCAGGTGCACTTTTGCCTGCATACGCACGCCAGACAGACCAACCGGGTTCTTGATCCCTTCCTGGTAGTCGATCGCATACTCCTGCGGGATCACGTGCAGCACGCGATGCTCATCGCGAACGCGCACGGACTTCGCCGTATGCACAACGTTTTCAACGTCTTCCTGCGTCACTTCTTCTTCGGAAATCGGCACCATACCGATTTCGTTCTGGCAGCTGATGTGCTTGCCAGAAAGGGCCAGATAGACAGAAGAAATCTGGCAATCTGCCATTAATTCAGCCTGATCGATGGCGCGCTGTACGCACTTCACCACCGACTCAAGGTCGTTTACCCCACCTTTATCCATACCACGGGACGGGCAACTGCCCACGCCAATGATATTGACCATACCGTCGGGCAGAACTTCCCCTACTAAAGCGGCAACCTTCGCGGTGCCAATCTCCAGTCCAACTACCAGTTTTCTGTCCGTCGCCTTGATCATTGTTGTTCTGCCTGTACCTGTGCCTGATTCTGTTGCTGATTAGGTTCCTCGACCGGAGCCGGCTCCCAACCGACTGCTGCGCCTGAGTCATAGCGCAAATCAACGTAGCTTATCCGTTTGCCGTCCGTCTGCGCCTGCTGCTGTAAAACCGGGTAAAGTTCTACAAAACGCGCCAGACGTTTCATTGTGTCGCCGCGTCCCAGGTTGAGCTTAATGCCGTTCGTCAACGTCAGCTGCCAGGAGCGGCGCGCCGTCATCGCAGCATCTTTTAACGTAAACCTGTCCTTCGCCAGCACCTGGCCCATTTCACGAAAACCTTGCAATACTTCGTTTTCGCTGCCTTCCGGGCCATACAACATCGGTAAATTTTGCTTGTTGACACGATCGCTCGGGACGCTGAAGGAATTTCCGTCTACGTCAACCATGTGCTGATCATTCCAACGCGCAATGGGCACATATTCAACCAGATGAATCTTCAATTCATCAGGCCATTGTTTTCTGACACTCGCCTGTTTTATCCATGGCAGACGTTCAATCTGGCTCTGAATAATATTGACGTCCTGCGTCATAAAGGTGCCGGGCGATCCCAGCGCCAAAATTGACTGGCGAATATCATCGTTACGCGTGTAGTGACGCTCACCGGTCACCACCAGCTTCGACAGCGGCAGCCGCTGCGCATCTTCCATCCAGCCCAGCACCATCCAGCCGCTGATAAACACGGTGCACAGCACCCCGAGCAGGAAAATAATCCCTGCAAGACGCGTTCCATTACTCCGGCGTGAAGAAGTATATTCTTCTTCGTCATCGCGGTTGCGCGTGTTCAATGCAGCCTGAGACATATCAGCCCGCCTGGTCCAGAATACGTACGACTAACTGTGAGAAGCTCATTCCCGCCTGACGCGCCGCCATCGGCACAAGGCTGTGGCTGGTCATTCCCGGCGAGGTATTGGCTTCCAACAGATAAAACTGCCCGTCATTGTCCTGCATCACATCAATGCGTCCCCAGCCGCGACACCCCAGAACATTCCAGGCTTTTACCACCAGGGACTGTAATTCGGCTTCACGCTCACCTTCAAGACCACAAGGGCAGAAATATTGCGTCTCATCAGAGAGATACTTCGCCTCATAATCATAGAAGACTCCGGCGGGTTGGATGCGAATTGACGGTAAAATTTCTTCGCCAAGCATCGCGACGGTAAATTCCGGCCCGCTGAGCCATTTTTCAATCAGAACTTCTTCATCGTGTTGAAATGCCAGCACTAAAGCAGATGCTAAATCTTCAGCTTTATCGACCTTTGACATCCCGACGCTCGACCCTTCCCGGCTCGGCTTTACAATAACCGGTAAGCCCAGTGACGCAATGCGTGTATTAACGCTGTCCGACAGGCCCAATTCAAATTCGCGACGGGTCAGCGCCACCCAAGGTGCAACAGGTAGCCCCGCGCCCTGCCAGAGTAACTTACTGCGCAGTTTATCCATAGAGATGGCGGAAGCCATCACGCCACTGCCGGTGTAAGGCATGCCGATCAGATCCAGAAGCCCCTGCAGGGTTCCGTCTTCACCGCCACGACCATGTAACGCGATAAAGACCTTATCGAAGCCCATCGCTTTTAATTGCGTCACGTCGACCTCTTTTGGATCGACCAGGTGCGCGTTTACGCCGCCTTCACGCAGGCCCGCCAGCACGGCAGCCCCGGAATTCAGGGAAACCTCGCGCTCGGCGGAGGTGCCGCCAGAGAGGACTGCAATCTTATCAGCCATGATGCTCATCCTCCTGGGTTTGCGGCTTCAGTTTGATTTCAGCTAAAGTACGGGCGATTTTGCCGATATTTCCCGCACCCTGAATCAGAATCAGATCGTTACCGGTCAGGACCGGTGCCAGAATTTCCGCCACCTGCGCCGGATCAGATACCAGAATAGGGTCAACTTTACCGCGCCCGCGAATGGTACGACACAGGGAACGACTGTCCGCGCCCGGAATCGGCGTTTCGCCTGCGGCGTAAACATCCAGCATCAGCAGGGTATCCACCTGCGACAGGACGCTGGCGAAATCGTCATACAGATCGCGGGTACGCGTGAAGCGGTGCGGCTGGAAGATCATCACCAGATTCTTCTCCGGCCAGCCCGCGCGTGCGGCTTTGATGGTCGCGTCCACTTCGGTCGGATGGTGACCGTAGTCGTCTACCAGCATCGCGGTGCCTGGCTTACCATTCACCGCATCCAGCGGGAATTCACCGAGGAAGTCGAAGCGACGCCCCGTGCCCTGGAAGCTTTCCAGCGCGCGCAGGATCGCTTCATCGTCAATGCCTTCTTCCGTCGCAACAGCCACTGCCGCAGCGGCGTTGAGCGCGTTATGGCGCCCAGGCGCATTCAGCGTGACGTGCAGCAGCTCTTTGTCCTGACGCGCCAGAGTGAAATGGCCCTGCGCACCAATCTGTTTGTACGCTTCCACGCGAACGTCAGCGTCTTCGCTGAAACCATAGGTGGTGATTTGACGACCGACGCGCGGCAGCAGCTCGCGGATCACCGGGTCGTCGACGCACATTACCGCACGCCCATAAAACGGCAGGTTGTGCAGGAAGTTGATAAAGGTCTGCTTTAAGTTCTCGAAGTCGCCCTGGTAGGTATCCATATGGTCAGCTTCGATGTTCGTGACAATCGCCACCATCGGCTGCAGATGCAGGAACGACGCGTCACTCTCATCCGCTTCCGCAATCAGATAACGGCTGTGGCCCAGACGCGCATGCACGCCTGCCGCTTTCACCAGACCGCCGTTGACGAACGTCGGATCGAGCCCGGCTTCCGCATAAATACTGGAGACCATCGCCGTGGTCGTGGTTTTACCGTGGGTGCCGGCAATCGCAATGCCGTGACGGAAACGCATCAGTTCCGCCAGCATTTCAGCACGGCGGATCACGGGAATGCGCGCTTCATGCGCGGCAACGATTTCCGGGTTGTCAGAGGAGATGGCGCTTGAGACCACCACCACGCTCGCATCGCGCACGTTTTCCGGGCGATGGTTGAAATAGATAGTCGCCCCAAGCGACGCCAGCTGCTGCGTTACAGGGTTTGGCGCCAGGTCAGACCCGCTGATCTGATAGCCTTCGTTAGCTAACACTTCGGCAATACCGCCCATGCCAGCACCACCGATGCCAACAAAGTGAATGTGCCGGACGCGACGCATCTCGGGCACGATTGAACGCAGTTTTGCCAGTTGTTGTGTATTCATTCTCTAAACGCCATCGACTACTTAAAATTCGTGCCGCGCTTCACGCGCTGCGAGGGTTAAGCCTGGACTGCCAGGCTCACTTCTTTTGCCACCCGTTCTGTCGCATCCGGGATAGCAACCGCGCGCGCGCGTTGTGCCATCTCCAGCAGTGCGTCTCTGTTCCAGCCCGCCAGGGTGGTGGCGACCGCATCGGCGGTAAATTGTGGCTGTTCAAAAATTTTCGCCGCGCCGGCTTTCTCAAGCGGCAGCGCATTCCAGTACTGCTGTCGGTCTTTGTGCTGGAACGGCACGAACAGCGCGGGTAAACCGGCGGCGGCAATTTCGCTCACCGTCAACGCCCCCGAGCGGCAGACCACGACATCGGCCCAGGCATAGGCTGCGGCCATATCGTCAATAAATTCCGTCACTTTATGCTGCGGTTTTCCCGCTTCGGCATAAGCCTGCTCAACGGTCTGCTGAGCGCCTTTTCCGCTCTGGTGCCAGATCGTCACGGCATCCCCCAGCTTTGCCGCCACCTGCGGCATCGTCTGGTTTAAAATACGCGCCCCCTGAGACCCACCGACAACCAGCACACGAACCGGACCTTCACGTCCCGCCAGGCGGGCATCCGGCAGCGGTAGCGCCAGCACGTCCACGCGCACCGGGTTGCCCACCACGTCCGCTTTCGGGAACGCGCCGGGAAACGCCTGCATCACTTTGGTCGCGATTTTCGCCAGCCACTTGTTGGTCAGGCCGGCAATACCGTTCTGCTCATGCAGCACAACGGGAATACCCAATGACCATGCGGCCAGCCCGCCGGGTCCAGAGACATAGCCGCCCATGCCCAGCACCACATCGGGCTTAAAGCGCTTCATGATGGTCCGCGCCTGACGCCAGGCGTTGAAAATACGCACCGGTGCCAGCAGCATGGCCTTGAGGCCTTTTCCCCGCAGGCCAGAAATTCGAATAAAGTCGATCTCGATACCGTGCTTCGGTACCAGGTCGGCCTCCATGCGGTCTGCGGTTCCCAGCCAGCGTACCTGCCAGCCCTGATCCATTAAATGGTGCGCAACCGCCAGTCCCGGGAACACGTGTCCGCCGGTACCGCCCGCCATCACCATTAACCGCTTCGGGTGATTCATCGTGAACCTCGTGTAAACGCCTGGGCTTTCTCCAGACGCGTCTCATAATCTATGCGTAACAAAAACATAATGGCCGTCGACATGATCAACAGACTCGAACCACCATAGCTGATCAGCGGCAACGTCAGACCTTTGGTCGGCAGCATACCCGCTGCGGCCCCGACGTTAACCAGCGCCTGGAAGCTAAACCAGATACCAATTGAGCAGGCTAAGAAGCCTGAGAAGCGGTGATCGATCTCCAGCGCTTTCCGGCCGATGGACATAGCACGGAAAGCGACGAAGAATACCATTAATAGCGCTAATACCACACCGATATAACCCAGTTCTTCCCCAATAATGGAGAAGATGAAGTCAGTATGCGCTTCCGGTAAATACTCCAGTTTCTGAACCGAATTGCCCAGGCCTTGTCCCCAGACTTCACCGCGGCCAAACGCCATCAGCGACTGCGTCAGCTGATAACCGCTGCCGAACGGATCTTCCCAGGGGTTCCAGAATGAGGTCACGCGGCGGATACGGTAAGGCTCAGCGAGGATCAGCAGCACCACCGCTGATATCCCCATTCCGATAATGGCAATGAACTGCCACAGCTTGGCCCCTGCCAGGAACAGCATCGCCAGCGTCGTCACGAACAGCACCACCACAGTACCGAGGTCAGGCTGCGCCAGCAGCAGGATCGCCAGCACCAGAATCACGCCCATCGGCTTTAAGAAACCGCGAAGGTTATTACGCACCTCATCGACCTTACGGACCAGGTAGTTCGCCAGATAGCAGAACAATGAAAGCTTGGTAAATTCCGCTGGCTGAATACGCAGCGGGCCGAAGGCGATCCAGCGCGATGCCCCGTTAACGGAGCTCCCGACAACCAGCACGATCAACAGCATGATGATAGAAGCGATCAGCATCGCGGTACTGTGCCGCTGCCAGAACGCCATCGGCAGACGAAGCGTCACCAGCGCCAGGCAAAACGCCAGAATGATGTACAGCCCGTCACGCTTGGCGAACAGGAAGGGATCGTTCGCCAGACGCTGCCCGACGGGCATGGAAGCCGAGGTCACCATGATAAAGCCGATCGCCGCCAGCCCCAGCGTCAGCCAGAACAGGGTGCGGTCGTACATAATCAGGCTATCGGAATCTTTATCCCGTGAAGCCATCACCCAGCCTTTCAGCGCCGCAAACAGCCACACCAGGATCCCAAATCCTGGCAGGCGCGGCATTTTCAGGCGAGGGAGAGATAAACGCATCAGCCTAACTCCTTCGCAAGGCGGGTAAAGACATCGCCACGCTGTTCGAAATTCTTAAACTGATCGAGACTGGCGCACGCCGGGGAGAGCAGAACCATGTCGCCAGGCTGTACGCGCGGGGCGATCAGGCGCATCGCCTGTTCCATCGTTTCAGTTTGCTCGGCAATTTCCGGGCGTAGTTCAGCCAGCTCGCTGCCGTCGCGGCCAAAGCAGTACAGGCGGATGTTATCGCCGGTGAGATACGGCTTCAGGGAGGAGAAATCAGCTGATTTACCGTCGCCGCCCAACAGCAAATGCAGAGTGCCGTCAACGTGCAGACCGTTCAGCGCGGCCTCCGTGCTTCCCACGTTGGTCGCTTTGGAGTCGTTAATCCAGCGCACGCCGTTATGCTCCAGCGCCAGCTGGAAACGGTGCGCCAGGCCGGAAAACGTGGTCAACGCTTTCAGGCTGGAAGAGCGCGGCAGCCCTACGGCATCCGCAAGCGCCAGCGCCGCCAGGGCATTGGTGTAGTTGTGCTGGCCGGAAAGCTTCATCTCTTTCACGTTCAGCACTTTCTCGCCTTTCACGCGCAGCCAGGTTTCTCCCAACTGACGGTTCAGATGATAATCACCCATGGTGATACCAAAGCTGATACAGCGCTCATCCGCGCCACGCACGGGCATGGTCAGCGCGTCATCGGCGTTAACCACGCAGACTTTGGCGTTTTCGTATACGCGCAGCTTGGCCGCGCGGTACTGCTGCAGACCAAATGGATACCGGTCCATATGATCTTCAGTCACGTTGAGGATTGTTGCCGCCGCCGCATGCAGGCTGGAGGTGGTTTCAAGCTGGAAGCTGGAAAGTTCCAGAACGTACAGCTCGCAGCCTTTGTCCAGCAGCATCAGCGCGGGCAGACCGATATTGCCGCCTACCCCTACGTTCATGCCTGCGGCTTTTGCCATTTCACCCACCAGGGTGGTAACGGTGCTTTTGCCGTTAGAACCGGTGATCGCGATAACCGGCGCCTGCGCTTCGCGGCAGAACAGTTCGATATCGCCAACAATCTCAACGCCCGCATCCGCGGCAGCGCTCAATGAAGGGTGCGCCAGCGCCATTCCCGGGCTGGCGACAATCAGATCGGCTGCCAGCAGCCAGTCATCATTCAGACCACCAAGGTGGCGTTCAACCTGTTCCGGCAGCTTGTCCAGACCCGGCGGAGAGACACGCGTATCCATCACGCGCGGCGTAACGCCGCGCGCAAGGAAAAAGTCCACGCAGGAGAGGCCTGTAAGGCCTAACCCGATGATAACGACTTTTTTGCCCTGGTAATCTGCCATGATTAACGTACCTTCAGCGTTGCCAGGCCAATCAGCACCAGCATCAGCGAAATAATCCAGAAGCGCACAATCACGCGCGGCTCCGGCCAGCCTTTCAGTTCATAGTGGTGGTGGATCGGCGCCATACGGAAGATGCGCTGACCGCGCAGCTTGAAGGAGCCAACCTGCAAAATCACCGACAGGGTCTCAACCACAAACACGCCGCCCATGATCACCAGCAGGAACTCCTGACGCAGCAGTACGGCGATAATGCCGAGCGCACCGCCTAAAGCCAGAGAACCGACGTCGCCCATAAAGACCTGCGCCGGGTAGGTGTTGAACCACAGGAAGCCCAGCCCCGCGCCAACAATCGCCGTACAGACGATCACCAGCTCACCCGCGTGGCGCAGATAAGGGATGTGCAGGTAGTTCGCAAAGTTCATGTTACCGGTCGCCCACGCCACCAGCGCGAAACCGGCGGCCACAAAGACGGTTGGCATAATGGCCAGGCCATCCAGACCGTCGGTCAGGTTAACGGCGTTGCCTGTGCCAACAATCACAAAGTAGGCCAGCAGGATGTAGAACAACCCCAGTTGCGGCATCACGTCTTTAAAGAACGGCACCACCAGCTCGGTGGCAGGCGTGTCTTTCCCGGCCAGATACAGCGCGAAGGCCACGCCCAGCGCAATCACTGACATCCAGAAATACTTCCAGCGGGCGATCAGGCCCTTCGTGTCTTTGCGGACGACTTTGCGGTAATCATCCACAAACCCGATGATGCCGTAGCCCACCAGTACGGTCAGCACGCACCAGACGTACGGGTTGGACGGGTAGGCCCACAGCAGCACGGAAACAACGATCGCGGTAAGGATCATGATCCCGCCCATCGTCGGCGTACCGCGCTTGCTGAAGTGCGACTCCGGACCGTCGTTACGTACGACCTGGCCGAAAGAGAGTTTTTGCAGACGGGCAATCATGCGCGGGCCCATCCACAACGAGATGAACAGCGCAGTCAGCAGGCTGACGATGGCGCGAAACGTCAGATACGAAAAGACGTTAAAGCCAGAATAATATTTGACCAAATGTTCGGCCAGCCAAACTAACATGTCCCGTTCTCCTGTAATGCGTGCACAACCTCTTCCATGGCGGCACTACGTGAACCTTTCACTAACACTGTCACAATTTGTTTTTCTGTAATTAATGCCTTAAGGCGCTCAATTAAGGCGGCTTTATCGGCAAAATGTTCGCCAACGCCGCTGGCACGGCTAATCGCCTGGCTCAGTTTTCCTGCGCTCAGCACGCAGTCCAGCCCCGCCGCTTTTGCCGCTTCACCGACCTGGGTATGACAGGCTTCGCTTTCATCGCCCAGCTCGGCCATATCGCCAACCACCATGATGCGGTAGCCCGGCATTTCAGATAATACCTGCACCGCCGCCGTCATCGAGCCGACGTTCGCGTTGTAGGAGTCATCCAGCAGCAGCTTGTTTTCCGAAAGCTGAATCGGGAACAGACGTCCCGGCACGGCTTTCAGGTTCGCCAGCCCCGCTTTGATCGCCTCATGCGACGCGCCCACCGCCGTCGATAACGCCGCTGCCGCAAGCGCATTGGCGATGTTATGGCGTCCCGGCAGCGGCAGCAGCACGTCTACGCCACCCGTCGGGGTGGTGAGGGTGAACTCCGTACCGTGCGACGTCACATGGATATTGGTCGCGGTAAAGTCACTGTTGGCCGCATTCGGCGAGAAGCGCCAGGTTTTACGCGAACCAATGATGCTTTGCCAGTTCAGCCAGTCGTTGTTATCGGCGTTAAGAATGGCAATACCGTCATCCGGCAGGCCGGTGTAAATCTCACCTTTCGCTTTCGCCACGCCTTCCAGCGAGCCGAAGCCTTCAAGATGCGCCGCCGCCAGGTTATTCACCAGCGCCGCTTCCGGGCGAGTCAGGCTTACGGTCCAGGCGATTTCGCCCTGGTGGTTTGCCCCTAACTCAATCACCGCAAATTCATGTTCTTTGGTCAGGCGAAGTAATGTCATCGGCACGCCGATGTCATTATTGAGGTTGCCCGCGGTATAGAGCGTATTGCCGCACTGGCTGAGGATCGCCGCCGTCATCTCTTTCACCGACGTTTTGCCTGATGACCCGGTCAGTGCGACAACGCGAGCAGGTACCTGCTGACGCACCCAGGCGGCCAGCTCACCGAACGCGAGACGCGTATCGTTCACCACAATCTGCGGCAGATCGATATCGAGCCTGCGGCTGACGAGCAGCGCACCGGCGCCGTTCTCTTTGGCCTGTTCTGCAAAATCATGCGCGTCAAAACGCTCGCCTTTCAGCGCCACAAACAGACAACCCGCAGTAATTTTGCGGGTGTCCGTCGTCACGGCATCAATGGTCAGGTCTTGCCCGTGCAGGTCGCCCTGCAGGATGGCAGCGGCCTGACGTAACGTGATGCTAATCATGCCACTACTCCCAGCAGGCGTGCTGCCGTTACGCGGTCCGAGTAGTCCAGACGGCGATTGCCAACAATCTGATAATCTTCATGCCCTTTGCCCGCCAGCAGAACAACATCATTCTCCTGCGCCTGCATAATGGTGTTGGTCACGGCTTCCGCACGACCTTCCACCACGCGGGCACGACCGGCGTCCAGCATTCCCGCCAGAATGTCGTTGATGATGGCGCGCGGCTCTTCGGTACGCGGGTTGTCATCGGTCACAACCGGAATATCCGCGAACTGCTCGGCAATAGCCCCCATCAGCGGGCGTTTGCCTTTATCGCGATCGCCGCCGCAGCCAAACACGCACCAGAGCTTACCGGTGCAGTGCAGGCGCGCTGCTTCCAGTGCTTTTTCCAGCGCGTCCGGGGTGTGGGCATAATCAACCACTACGGTCGGTTTACCCGGCGCGCTGAACACTTCCATACGGCCGCAGACCGGCTGCAAACGCGTTGACGTTTCCAGCAGCTCCGCCATCGGATAACCCAGCGCCAGCAACGTCGCCAGCGCCAGCAGCAGGTTGCTGACGTTAAACGCCCCCATCAGGCGGCTTTCAATTTCACCTTCCCCCCAGGAAGAGGCAAAGCGGATCGTCGCGCCGCTGTCGTGATAGTTAACGTCAACGGCCTTCAGCCAGCGGCCGTGGCAGTTCGGATTGATATGGTCTTCCATCGACACCGCAACCGCGTCCGGCAGCTTCGCAAGCCAGCGGCGGCCCACTTCGTCATCGGCGTTGATGATAGCCTGGCCGTAATGGTGAGTAGAGAACAGCAGCCATTTCGCGGCTTCGTAGTGCTCCATATCACCATGGTAATCAAGGTGATCGCGGCTCAGGTTCGTGAACACTGAAGCAGCAAATTTCAGCGCCGCAACGCGGTGCTGAACCAGACCGTGCGAAGAGACTTCCATCGCGGCAAAGGTTGCCCCCTGCCCTGCCAGACCGGCAAGCACATGCTGTACGTCAACCGCCGAGCCGGTAGTGTTTTCCGTCGGGCTCACTTTGCCCAGCAGGCCGTTGCCTACGGTGCCCATCACGGCCCCCGTTTCACCCAGCAGCTGAGCCCACTGCGCCATCAGTTGCGTGGTGGTGGTTTTTCCGTTCGTGCCCGTCACGCCAACCAGACGCAGCTGGTCGGAAGGTTCGTGATAAAAACGTCCTGCCAGTGCAGAGAGACGCTCATTCAACTGGCTGAGATAGACAACCGGCACCCCGTGAATTTCACGGATCTCACCGTCGGTTGCCTCGTCTTTGGCCTCAGCAATAATGGCAGCAACACCTTGCGCAATCGCCTGCGGGATATAACGACGCCCGTCCGCCTGATGACCGACCACCGCCACAAAAAGATCGCCAGAAGCAGCCACGCGGCTGTCCAGTACCATCTCTCGTAGTGCTCGCGCAGGTAGCATAGGCACCCACGGAGCGAGAAGGTCGCGCAAATTACGATCTGCCACCTGTACCCTCGCCTTGATTAATTACAAATTCACTTTTTTCACCCGTCGCCAGCGCATCCGGTTCAACGTTCATAGTGCGTAACACGCCGCCCATGATGGCGCCAAACACAGGCGCAGAAACGGCGCCGCCGTAGTATTTACCCGCCTGTGGATCGTTAATGACGACCACAAGCGCAAAACGCGGATTGCTTGCAGGCGCAACGCCTGCGGTATAGGCAATGTATTTGTTGATGTAGCGACCGTCTGGCCCCACCTTTTTCGCCGTACCGGTTTTAATGGCGATGCGGTAGCCTTTAATGGCCGCCTTCACGCCGCCGCCACCCGGCAGCGCCACGCTTTCCATCATGTGCACAACGGTACGAACGATGGATTCCGGGAAGATACGCTCGCCCGGAACCGGTGGATCAACTTTGGTGATGGACAGCGGGCGATAGACGCCGTAGCTGCCAATCGTTGCGTAGACTCGCGCTAACTGTAACGGGGTTACCATTAGCCCGTAGCCGAAAGAGAAGGTGGCCCTCTCTATGTCAGACCACCGTTGTTTTTGAGGATATAAGCCACTGCGTTCTCCGACCAACCCCAAATTGGTCGCCTTTCCCAGTCCAAAACGTGAGTAAGTCTCTACTAACGCTGAGGACGGCATCGCTAACGCCAGCTTTGAAACACCGACGTTACTCGACTTCTGTAACACCCCGGTCAGGGTCAATTCGCTGTAGCGCGCCACGTCTTTAATCTCGTGGCCGTTAATACGGTAAGGGATCGTGTTCAGGACCGTGTTTTCATTGACGATACCGCGCTGAAGCGCCGTCATCACCACCATCGGTTTCACCGTGGAGCCGGGTTCGAACACGTCGGTAATCGCCCGGTTACGCATCGCATCTTTTGCGGTGCCGGTAAAGTTATTCGGGTTGTAGGACGGACTGTTGGCCATGGCCAGCACTTCGCCAGTGCTGACATCCACCAGCACGGCGCTGCCTGACTCGGCCTTGTTAAACGCCACGGCGTTGTTGAGCTCGCGGTAGACCAGCGCCTGCAGGCGCTCGTCAATACTCAGGGCCAGGTTGTGCGCCGCCTGGCTGTCCGTAGAGGAGATATCTTCGATGACGCGCCCGTAGCGGTCCTTACGCACAATTCGCTCGCCCGGCTGGCCGGTAAGCCACTTATCGAAACTTTTTTCAACGCCCTCAATCCCCTGGCTGTCGACGTTGGTGAAGCCAATGAGGTGAGCGGTTACTTCACCGGACGGATAGTAACGACGGGATTCTTCGCGCAGATGAATGCCCGGCAGCTTCAGTTTTCGAATGTAGTCCGCCATGTCAGGGTTAACCTGGCGCGCCAGATAGATAAAACGCCCTTTCGGGTTCGCGTTGACGCGGGAGGCAAGCTGATCCAGCGGCATTTTGAGCGCATCTGACAGCGCTTTCCAGCGGTTATCAAGCGTGATGCCACCGGCATCGTGCAGCTCTTTCGGGTCGGCCCAGATCGCTTTCACCGGCACGCTCACCGCCAGCGGGCGGCCTGAACGGTCGGTTATCATTCCGCGAGAAGTCGACACTTCCTGAACGCGAAGGGAGCGCATATCCCCCTGGCGTACCAGCATGTCAGGGGCGATGATTTGCAGCCACGCCACGCGCCCCAGCAGGAAACCCAGCGCCAGTAAAATGCAGCCGCAAAGCAACGCAAAACGCCAACTGATAAAGTTGGCCTGTTCTTCCTGACGTTTTGGTTTTAGCGTTTTTGCCGCTGCTTTCATGCGTCGCGTTTTCCCTTATTTTTGTACTACGATATTTTCCTGGGAAGGATCAACATGCTGCAGTTGCAGCTTTTCCGTTGCGATCCGTTCAACCCGGCTGTGATCGCCGAGCGCGTTTTCTTCAAGGATCAGATTTCGCCATTCAATATCCAGCGCATCGCGTTCAAGCACCAGCTGCTCGCGCTGCGCAGTCAATAAACGTGTATGGTGAGCCGTGGTCACCACCGTAACTGCCGTAACAATGATGCAAATGAACAGGCAGAGTGGCAGCTTCCCAAACCGCAAAAGATCGTCGCCGATCACGCCAGGCAAAGCATGGCGCTCGTTGCTTCCTAACGATCCCTTAACTTTGCTTAGGGTCTCTGTCACTCTGCCGATCATGCGTTCGTCCTCTCTGCAACTCGCAGCACTGAACTACGGGCGCGTGGATTCTCTGCCACCTCTTCTTCGCCCGGCATCAACTTGCCTAATGCTCGCAACTGACGGCCACCCAGCTTCCTGAGTTGTTCTTCCGTCATCGGCAGCCCCGCTGGCACTTGTGGACCGCGGCTCTGTTCACGCATGAAGCGTTTCACAATGCGGTCTTCCAGCGAATGGAAGCTGATGATGGATAACCGCCCACCCGGGGCCAGCACGTCGAGCGAGCTTTTTAGCGCCAGCTCTATTTCCTCCAGTTCACTGTTTACCCAGATGCGAACCGCCTGGAAGGTACGGGTCGCGGGATGTTTGTGCTTATCCTTCACCGGCGTCGCCGCCGCAATCACTTCGGCCAGCTCTTTGGTGCGGGTCATTGGCTCAACGCGGTTGCGCTCAACGATGGCGCGCGCAATGCGCTTGCCAAAACGTTCTTCGCCAAAGGTTTTGATCACCCAGGCAATATCCGCTTCGTCAGCGGTCTGCAGCCATTCGGCGGCAGACTGGCCACGCGTCGGGTCCATACGCATGTCCAGCGGACCGTCGCGCATAAAGGAGAAGCCGCGTTCTGCATCATCAAGCTGGGGTGAAGAGACGCCAAGATCGAGAAGAATCCCGTCGATCTTGCCCGTAAGATCGCGCTCGGCAACGTAATCCGCGAGCGCAGAGAAAGGTCCATGCACGATGGAAAAGCGTGGGTCATTGATGGTCTGTGCAACGGCAATCGCCTGCGGATCGCGATCGATTGCCAGCAGACGCCCTTCCTCTCCAAGCTGGGAGAGGATCAAACGCGAGTGACCACCGCGACCAAACGTGCCATCAATGTAGATGCCATCCGGACGAATGTTCAGGCCGTTCACGGCCTCGTCCAGCAGCACCGTTTTGTGTTTATAATTTTCCATCATATTTATAGAGACAAGTCCTGCAGCCGTTCCGATAAAGTTGCGGAATCAGACTGCTCAGCGTCGATATCTTCCTTGACCTGTTGATACCAGGTCGTTTCGTCCCACAGTTCAAACTTGTTGAACTGTCCGACCAGCATCACTTCTTTGGTCAGACCGGCATGTTGCCGCAGCACGGGCGCAATCAGTAATCGCCCGGCGCTATCCATCTGACACTCACTGGCATGTCCCAATAACAGCCGCTGCACGCGGCGCTCTTGCGGGTTCATGCTCGACAGTCGCGACAGCTTTTGCTCAATAATTTCCCATTCAGGTAAGGGGTAAAGCAGCAGGCAGGGGGAGTTGATGTCAATGGTGCAAACCATTTGACCCGAAGCGTTCTCAATCAGCTGGTCGCGATATCGGGTTGGGACCGATAAACGCCCTTTGCTGTCGAGATTGACTAACGTAGCTCCACGGAACATGCCAGTCTCACCCCTCCTCACCACTTTAACCCACAAATTCCCACCTAAAGGAGTTTACGGAGCGAGGGAAAAGCTTGTCAAGCCAGGACTCTCCCTATAAGGACCCGAAAGGCCGCTATTTACAGAGATAAACAGACCTGGCTAATAACTGCACAACTGGCGAGGCAAAATTAACGTTATGAATATTTGTAAGAAAAAAACCGAATATGCACACTAGCGTTAAGGCTCACTCAATATCATCGCAGATAAATATAAAGTGTCAGTTTGCGACGCGGGCAGCATTTTATGACAGATTCTCTGGGGATAACAGCGCCAGATTCACGCAAGCGGTCGGTGAAGGCGGCGGCTGCGTTGCTGGCCGGTCAAGGGGGAAGGGAAAACGGCTGAATATTCATCGACCGAAGAGGGTTTGTAACAAAATAATACAAAGAGAGGCTTTTAAAATGGCTTCGTGATTCTTTAAGGACCATTTAAAACGGCAAAATGAATTAGGAAAAATAGTAGATTATGATCTCTCAAGAATTATCCTAATTTCATTGCGGGAATTAACTCGGCAAATTATTTCAGTAAAAAGGGGCGGTTTGCGCCGCCCCGTCATTTCATTTATGACGGCTCAAAATTCCGCGATGATAGAGATTACGTTTGATACGCGTCAGACCCGGCTTCGGTTTTCGCGGCTCATCCAGGCTCGCCAGAACAATCTCCAGAACGCGTTCAGCTACATCGCGGTGACGCTGAGCCACCGCCAGCACCGGGCACTGAAGGAAATCGAGAAGCTCGTTATCCCCAAACGTGGCAATCGCCAGGTCGGAGGGAAGCTTGCCTTCACGACGTAAGGTGACATCCATCACCCCCTGCAGAAGAGCAAACGACGTGGTGAACAGCGCCTGGGGCATCGGGTGCGTCTCCAGCCATTTTTCGAACAGCTGCGCAGCGGCTTCGCGTTCATAGCTGTTGGCATAGAGATAGTGGACTTCACGCGGATCGTCTTTCCAGGCGGTTCTGAACCCCTGTTCACGCAGGAAGCTCACGGAAAGCTCAGGCAGCGCGCCAAGATACAGCACCGTTTCAGCGGGGAAAGTTCTCAGCTCAGCGGCCAGCATTTCCGCGTCATCCTGATCGGCACCCACTACGCTTGTGAAATGCTCACGATCGAGTGCGCGGTCCAGCGCAACGATGGGGAAAGGATCGTTCGCCCAGCGCTGGTAGAACGGATGCTCCGGCGGTAAGGAGGTCGAGACGATGATGGCATCAACCTGACGCTGGAGCAGATGCTCAATGCAGCGCATCTCGTTATCGGGCTGGTCTTCAGAACAGGCGATCAGCAACTGGTAACCGCGCTGACGAGCCTGACGTTCAAGATAGTTGGCGATACGGGTATAGCTGGTGTTTTCCAGATCCGGGATCACCAGACCAATAGAGCGGGTGCGCCCGGCACGCAGGCCGGCAGCGACAGCATTCGGATGGTAGTTATGCTCACGAACCACCGCCATAACTTTTTCAACGGTCTTATCGCTGACACGGTACTGCTTTGCTTTGCCGTTAATCACATAGCTGGCCGTTGTTCGTGACACGCCGGCTAGCCGGGCGATTTCATCCAGTTTCACAATTGCCCCTTAAAAAAAGAAAAGAGTCCATGGCCCTGTCAAGGTTATGGTTAAATCTTTTAACATCTAAACGCAGAAAAGCCTTCGCGGCAACCGCTTTTATCTGCGTTGTCGGCTGATTACGCAAAAAAAAGCCCGGCTTTGGTGACCGGGCTGAAAGAGGCGAACCTTTTTAACAACTACCGCATGATTTTCTCGCCGCGTGACAGACCAACGATCCCCGATCTCGCCACCTCAACAATTTTTGCTACATCTCGCACGGACGCCAGGAAAGCGTCCAGCTTGTCACTGGTTCCGACCAGCTGAACCGTATAAAGAGAAGGCGTGACGTCGATGATCTGCCCGCGGAAGATATCCGCATTGCGTTTGACCTCTTCGCGCCCGTAACCGCTGGCCTGAATTTTTACCAGCATGACCTCACGCTCAACGTAAGCGCCCTGCCCCAGCTCGCTCACGCGCAGCACGTCGACCAGCTTATGCAGCTGTTTCTCGATCTGCTCAATCACCTTGGCGTCGCCAACGGTCTGAATCGTCATACGCGACAGCGTCGGATCGTCCGTTGGCGCTACGGTCAGGCTTTCAATGTTATAGCCGCGCTGCGCAAAAAGCCCAATGACGCGCGACAGTGCGCCAGACTCGTTTTCCAGTAATACCGATAATATCCGGCGCATATCAGGTTCTCTCCGTTTTGCTTAACCACATCTCATCCATTCCGCCGCCGCGAATATGCATCGGATAAACGTGCTCGGTCCCATCAACGATGACATCCATAAAGACAAGGCGGTTGTTTTTAACGTGCTCAAGCGCTTCTGCGAGCTTCGTTTCCAGTTCAGCCGGGTCGGTCACCCGCATCCCCACATGACCGTAAGCTTCAGCAAGACGAACAAAATCTGGCAGCGATTCCATGTACGACTGAGAGTGGCGGCCTGAGTAGATCATATCCTGCCACTGCTTCACCATGCCGAGATAGCCGTTGTTGAGATTGAGCACCAGCACCGGCAGCTCATATTGCAGCGCGGTGGAGAGTTCCTGAATGTTCATCTGGATACTGCCGTCACCGGTCACGCAGACAACGGTTTCATTTGGCAGCGCCAGCTTAACGCCCAGCGCGGCAGGCAGGCCAAAGCCCATCGTGCCTAAACCACCCGAGTTGATCCAGTGACGCGGTTTATCAAACGGATAATAGAGGGCGGCAAACATTTGATGCTGGCCCACGTCAGAGGTTACATATGCATCGCCTTTCGTCAGTCGCCAGACCGCTTCGATGACCGCCTGCGGCTTAATATGCTCGCTTTGGGTGTCATATTTCAGACACTGCCGCGCGCGCCACTGCTCAATTTGCTGCCACCAGTCGCGGATCTCATCCAGCGGCTGAGCTGTATTCTCCAGGGCCAGCAGATCCAGCATTTGTTCAAGGACCTGACGAGCGTCGCCGACGATAGGTACATCAGCCGACACCGTTTTTGAAATTGAGGTTGGATCAATATCAATGTGCAGCACGGTGGCATTCGGGCAGTACTTCGCCAGGTTGTTGGTAGTACGATCGTCAAAACGCACGCCGACGGCAAAGATCACGTCAGAATGATGCATTGTCATGTTGGCTTCATAGGTACCGTGCATCCCTAACATGCCGAGCGCCTGACGGTGGGTGGCGGGAAATGCTCCGAGCCCCATCAGCGATGACGCAACAGGAAGATTGAGCTTTTCAACCAGTTCACGAAGCTGTGCCTCACACGCTGAATTGACAGCCCCGCCACCGACATAGACCACCGGTTTTTTAGCAGCCAGCAGCGTTTGCAGCGCGCGTTTGATCTGACCTTTGTGGCCCTGCGTTGTTGGGTTGTAAGAGCGCATGCTCACCGATTCCGGCCAGACATAAGGCAGCTTGTTTGCCGGGTTCAGGATATCTTTAGGGAGATCGACCACCACCGGCCCCGGGCGCCCGCTTGCCGCCAGCCAGAACGCCTTCTTCAGCACGCCAGGAATGTCTTCGGTTTGCTTGACCAGGAAGCTGTGCTTCACAACGGGACGCGAAATCCCGACCATGTCGCACTCCTGAAACGCATCATAGCCAATCAGTGATGTCGCGACCTGTCCGGAAAGGATCACCAGCGGAATAGAGTCCATGTACGCGGTCGCAATGCCGGTAATGGCGTTTGTCGCACCGGGCCCCGACGTGACCAGGACCACGCCCACTTCACCCGTCGCACGCGCCAGACCATCGGCCATGTGCACCGCCGCCTGCTCATGGCGTACCAGCACATGGTCAATGCCCCCTACCGTATGCAGCGCATCATAAATATCAAGAACTGCACCGCCAGGATAGCCGAACACTTGCTTTACGCCCTGATCGATCAGCGACCGGACGACCATTTCCGCGCCAGACAACATCTCCATGCTTTGCCTCCAGGCATTTTGTTATAGACGGACCGCCGAATTCATTTCCGCACCGTCTTGCGATCGGGATGAACCCGTCTTCTATTTTGCAGAGTGATACTTACCTTAACCGCTCGTTATGAGGCAGGCAATTCGCAAACCAGGAGAGAGAAGAGGCCGTGAAAGCAGAAAAAACAGACATTGCCAGAGGATATGGTTAATTCATCTGAAATTAGAGGGCGAGATGATAAATCATCGCTGAAAAGCGCGGCGATCCAGAAAATCATCTATTTTTACAGGCCTGGCAGCCGCCAGACAAAATACACAACAGAACAAAATATCAATAAAAGAAACAAAACCAGGATAAATAACATACAGAGATGCAATTTATCCTGACTTGATTATCGACGACAGATGCTAATAAGTAGCTCTTCCATCCACTGATGTCCTTTATCCCGTCCAGCGGCTTCATGCCAGGAGAGATAGCAGGTACGGCTATTTAGCTTGAGCGGCAGGGGCAGAATTTGCAGATTTAATGCGCCAGAGAACTCTTCTGCCAGCCAGCGTGGCGCAATTGCCACCAGCTGCGTCTGGGAAACGACGTTTAATACGCTGACCATGGCCATCCCCTGATAAGCCACGCTCGCCTGTTTCTCCGCAGTGTCGTACCACGGCAGGCTAAAGGAGGCATATCTGTCGAGCGCGACAACGGCATGCTGTTCGCCATAAACGTCACTTTCACGTAGCGGAGCATTCAGTCGTGGATGTTTTTTGCTGGCAACCAGCACCATTTCATCTTTAAACAGCGGTACACATGAAAATTCAGGACGGCGGAATTCTTCATAACCCAGGACGAATTCGGTTTCCTGGTAACGTAACTGGTGTTCAGTGTTTTGATTTAAGGACGATTTAAAGACAAGATTAATATTAGGTGCGATCTCTTCAACTTTATTATAAATAATTGATGTCAGATAATTATCTAATGGGCTGCAGACGCAGAGATGGAATACTCTCTCACTGCTTAAGGGTTCAAAGCCCGAGCCTGGCAGCTCATTTTGCACCAGCTGCAGCGCCTGGCGGATGGAGCCGAAAAGCTGGAAAGCCCGCGCTGTCGGCTGGATCCCTCTGCCATAACGAACGAATAATTCGTCGTTGAACATCACTTTAAGCCTGGCAACCGCGTTGCTTACCGCCGGTTGTGACATTCCCAACGATTGTGCCGCCCGGGTGATATTCTGCTCCTGCATGACGGCATCAAACACCGTCAATAGATTAAGATCCACCGTGCGCAACTGCGGTTTAATCCCATCAGTAACTTGTGGTTGTTTAATATTATTTTCTGGCACTTCTGACTCCACTGTCACGCTACACTCCCTTCGCCAACGCACTGTAATAATTTCAGAAAATATGATTTACCATGCAAATACGACCAGCGAAAGAAAATTGTTTAAAAATCGGAATATATAAAGATCACGTAATAACGTTAAAATAAAAATAGACGCAAAAGATATGTTTAACTTTAGTGCTGGAATGAAACCATAAACCGAATCAATATACAACAACCATCCAGTTAAGGATGACTTAAGTATAATTAAACTGTTATCGCTGTTGCTCAGTACTAAGTTAATAATCTGTTATCACCTTTCATTTCAGTAAAGTCAAAACACACTTACCAGAATGATAAATAAGTGATATTAAAGAATTTTTAAAAGGACACTTACATAACAAAACGATCGCCTGAAAAATACCTATTAATTTTATTTGTTTCTGCAAATGTTTTTTAAGTCCAAATTTAGACAATTTGTAAAGCCAGACAAGAAAAATCCAGCACAATAAGCTAAAGCACACATCCTCCCTGCTCGACCTTCCGGGGCCGTTTTTACCATCAGGGGTTGACATGCACAGTCGTATCCAGTACCACTAAAAGCATATTGAATTTAACGGAGCACGATTCATGACACGCACCATTCGTTTCACCGGTCTACTACTACTAAACGCATCCACTGTGCGCGGTAGACTGGCGGGCGAAATTCAGCGTTGAATCGTCACCAGTAAGACTAAAAACCCGCGCCACTGCGCGGGTTTTTTTATGCTCGTAGCAAGGCGCCCTAAGACTGACAAGGACCTAACCCATGAGCCAGCAAGTCATTATTTTCGATACAACTTTACGTGACGGTGAACAGGCATTACAGGCAAGCCTGAGTGTAAAAGAGAAACTGCAGATTGCGCTGGCTCTCGAACGTATGGGCGTCGACGTGATGGAGGTCGGCTTCCCGGTCTCGTCTCCGGGTGATTTCGAATCCGTCCAGACTATCGCCCGCACCATTAAAAACAGCCGCGTGTGCGGTCTGGCGCGCTGCGTAGAGAAAGACATCGACGTAGCTGCTGAGTCGCTGAAAGTGGCCGAAGCCTTCCGTATTCACACCTTTATTGCCACTTCCCCCATGCATATCGCAACCAAGTTGCGCAGCACGCTGGATGAGGTCATTGAACGCGCGGTATATATGGTTAAGCGCGCACGCAACTACACCGATGACGTTGAATTCTCCTGTGAAGATGCGGGCCGTACGCCAATCGAAGACCTGGCGCGCGTAGTGGAAGCCGCCATCAACGCGGGCGCGAAAACCATCAACATCCCGGACACCGTCGGCTACACCATGCCGTTTGAGTTCTCCAACATCATCACCGGCCTGTATGAGCGCGTACCGAATATTGATAAAGCGATCATCTCAGTGCATACCCATGATGATTTGGGCCTGGCCGTAGGCAATGCCATCGCCGCAGTGCACGCCGGCGCGCGTCAGGTAGAAGGCGCGATGAACGGTATCGGCGAGCGCGCGGGCAACTGTTCGCTGGAAGAAGTGATTATGGCAATCAAGGTGCGCAAAGACATCATGGACGTGCACACCCGCATCAATCACAACGAAATCTGGCGCACCAGCCAGACCGTCAGCCAGATTTGCAACATGCCGATTCCGGCCAACAAGGCGATTGTCGGCACCGGCGCCTTCGCACACTCCTCCGGCATTCACCAGGACGGCGTGCTGAAGAACCGTGAAAACTACGAAATCATGACCCCGGAATCCATCGGCCTGAACCAGGTGCAGTTGAACCTGACCTCCCGTTCCGGCCGTGCAGCGGTGAAACACCGTATGGAAGAGATGGGCTATCAGGACAGCGATTACAACATGGATCAGCTGTACGACGCGTTCCTGAAGCTGGCCGACAAGAAAGGCCAGGTGTTCGATTACGACCTTGAAGCGCTGGCCTTCATCAACAAGCAGCAGGAAGAGCCAGAGCACTTCCGTCTGGATTACTTCAACGTGCAGTCCGGCTCCAGCGACATCGCCACCGCCTCGGTCAAACTGGCCTGCGGTGATGAAATTAAAGCGGAAGCGGCAAACGGCAACGGCCCTGTCGACGCTATCTATCAGGCGATCAACCGCGTCACCGAGTACGACGTTGAGTTAGTGAAGTATGACCTGACGGCGAAAGGACATGGTAAAGATGCGCTGGGTCAGGTGGATATCGTCGTCAACTACAATGGCCGCCGTTTCCACGGTGTGGGCCTGGCGACGGATATTGTCGAATCCTCCGCGAAAGCGATGGTGCATGTCCTGAACAACATCTGGCGCGCCGCTGAAGTCGAAAAAGAGTTGCAACGCAAAGCTCAGAATAAAGAGAACAACAAGGAAACCGTGTAATGTCGAAGAATTACCATATTGCTGTGTTGCCGGGTGACGGTATTGGCCCGGAAGTAATGGCACAGGCGCTGAAAGTACTGGAAGCCGTTCGCACGCGTTTTGCGATGAAAATTACTACCAGCCACTACGACGTGGGCGGTATTGCGATTGATAATCACGGAACGCCATTGCCGAAAGCCACCGTTGAAGGCTGCGAAAATGCCGATGCCGTGCTGTTTGGCTCCGTCGGTGGCCCAAAATGGGAACATCTCCCGCCGGCAGAGCAACCAGAGCGCGGCGCGCTGCTGCCGCTGCGTAAACATTTTAAGCTGTTCAGCAACCTGCGTCCGGCGAAGCTGTATCAGGGGCTGGAAGAGTTCTGCCCGCTGCGCGCGGACATCGCGGCCAACGGATTCGACATTCTCTGCGTGCGCGAGCTGACGGGTGGGATCTACTTTGGTCAGCCAAAAGGTCGCGAAGGCAGCGGCCAGCATGAGAAAGCGTTTGATACCGAGGTGTATCACCGTTTCGAAATTGAACGTATCGCCCATATCGCGTTTGAGTCAGCACGTAAGCGCCGCCATAAGGTGACCTCCATTGATAAAGCGAACGTGCTGCAGTCGTCCATTTTATGGCGCGAGATCGTCAGTGAAGTCGCTAAGCAGTACCCGGACGTTGAGCTGTCGCACATGTACATCGACAACGCAACGATGCAGCTGATTAAGGATCCGTCCCAGTTTGACGTGCTGCTCTGCTCCAACCTGTTCGGCGATATCTTGTCTGACGAGTGCGCGATGATCACCGGTTCTATGGGCATGCTGCCATCCGCCAGCCTGAATGAAGAAGGCTTTGGACTGTACGAACCGGCGGGCGGCTCCGCACCGGATATCGCCGGCAAAAACATTGCTAATCCGATTGCGCAGATCCTCTCCCTGGCCCTGCTGCTGCGCTATAGCCTCGATGCAGGCGACGCAGCAACCGCAATTGAAAACGCCATTAACCGGGCGTTAGAAGAAGGCGTCCGTACCGGTGACTTAGCGCGCGGCACGGCAGCAATCAGTACCGATGAAATGGGCGACATTATTGCCCGCTATGTCGCTGAAGGGGTGTAATCATGGCTAAGACGTTATATGAAAAGTTGTTTGATGCGCACGTTGTTTACGAGGCACCAAACGAAACCCCGCTGCTGTACATTGACCGTCATCTGGTACACGAAGTGACCTCTCCGCAGGCCTTCGACGGCCTGCGCGCGCACAAGCGCCCGGTACGTCAGCCGGGTAAAACCTTCGCGACTATGGATCACAACGTCTCCACCCAGACCAAAGACATTAATGCCTCGGGTGAGATGGCGCGTATCCAGATGCAGGAGCTGATCAAGAACTGCAACGAGTTTGGCGTTGAGCTGTATGACCTGAACCATCCGTATCAGGGCATCGTCCACGTGATGGGGCCTGAGCAGGGTATTACCCTGCCGGGCATGACCATTGTCTGCGGCGACTCCCATACCGCAACCCACGGCGCGTTTGGCGCGCTGGCCTTCGGGATCGGCACGTCTGAAGTGGAACATGTTCTGGCGACCCAGACCCTGAAGCAGGGCCGCGCCAAAACCATGAAAATTGAAGTAAAGGGTAAAGCCGCGCCGGGCATTACCGCGAAGGACATCGTGCTGGCCATCATCGGTAAAACCGGCAGCGCGGGCGGTACCGGCCACGTTGTGGAATTTTGCGGCGACGCGATTCAGGCACTGAGCATGGAAGGTCGTATGACCCTGTGCAACATGGCTATTGAGATGGGCGCAAAAGCTGGCCTGGTCGCGCCGGACGAAACCACCTTCAACTATGTGAAAGGCCGTCTGCATGCGCCGAAGGGTCAGGATTTTGACGACGCGGTGGCGTACTGGAAAACCCTGAAAACCGACGACGGCGCGACCTTCGATACCGTTGTCACGCTGCAGGCGGAAGAGATTGCCCCTCAGGTGACCTGGGGCACCAATCCGGGCCAGGTGATTTCCGTCAACGACAGCATCCCAGACCCGGCGTCCTTCGCCGATCCGGTCGAGCGCGCCAGTGCGGAAAAAGCGCTGGCCTATATGGGACTGAAGCCAGGCGTACCGTTGACCGATGTCGCCATTGATAAAGTCTTTATCGGTTCCTGCACCAACTCACGTATCGAGGATTTACGCGCGGCGGCAGAGATTGCCAAAGGCCGTAAAGTGGCGCCGGGCGTGCAGGCGCTGGTGGTTCCAGGCTCCGGTCCGGTGAAAGCCCAGGCGGAAGCGGAAGGTCTGGATAAGATCTTCATCGAAGCAGGCTTCGAGTGGCGCCTGCCGGGCTGCTCAATGTGTCTGGCGATGAACAACGACCGCCTGAATCCGGGCGAGCGCTGCGCCTCTACCAGCAACCGTAACTTTGAAGGCCGTCAGGGCCGCGGTGGACGCACCCATCTGGTCAGCCCGGCAATGGCCGCCGCCGCGGCAGTTACCGGCCATTTCGCCGATATTCGCAGCCTGAAATAAGGAGACAATCATGGCAGAAAAATTTACCCAACATACGGGCCGTGTTGTCCCGCTGGACGCCGCTAACGTCGATACGGACGCGATCATTCCTAAGCAGTTTTTGCAGAAAGTGACCCGCACCGGTTTTGGCGCACACCTGTTTAACGACTGGCGTTTTCTGGACGACAAAGGCGAAGTGCCGAATCCGGAGTTCGTCCTGAACTTCCCGGAATACAAAGGTGCCTCCATTCTGCTGGCGCGGGAAAACTTCGGCTGCGGCTCATCGCGTGAGCATGCGCCATGGGCGTTGACCGACTACGGCTTTAAGGTAGTTATCGCCCCGAGCTTCGCGGATATCTTTTACGGCAACAGCTTCAACAATCAGCTGCTGCCGGTGACGCTGAGCGACGAGCAGGTCGATGAATTGTTCGCGCTGGTTAAGGCGAACCCGGGCATGGCGTTTGAGGTGGATCTGGAAGGGGAAGTGGTGAAAGCCGGGGATAAGACCTACAGCTTCAGCATCGATGCCTTCCGTCGCCACTGCATGCTGAACGGTCTGGACAGCATTGGCCTGACGCTCCAGCACGAGGACGCCATCTCCGCGTACGAGAAAAAACAGCCTGCGTTTATGGGCTAAAAGCAGTGGCCCGCTGCACGCGGGCCATTGCTTCCCTCCGATACCTGTCAGACAATCGTTTCATTTCGTGAAGCCACCTCCCGGAATCAAACATCCTTGACCCGGCAGGTCAGCCCAAGCGTAACCACCGAAATCGCCGCAATCACCCAGTAAACCGAGGCATGGCCATAGCTTTGCGCCAGCGCCCCCTGAATCACCCCCGCCAGAATAACGCCCGTCGAAATGCTGTTGGTAAAAAGCGTGGTCGCAGAGCCTGCGCGTCCGGGCATAAGATCCTGGAACCAGAGCATGCCGATCCCGGCAACGATGCCAATAAACACAGCGTTAAACAGCTGCAGCGCAAGCAGCGCTTCACGCGAATGGAAAAGGATCAGTCCCGCGTAAAACAGCACCCCGGCCGCCACGGCGACGATCATCATCCGACGCTTTCCGAAGCGCTTCACGTAATACCCCGCCAGAATCATCGCTGGAATTTCCAGCCCGGCAGCTGTGCCCATTAAGATCCCGGCAAGCTTGTCCGGCAGGCCCAGATCGCTGCTGATCCACAGCGGCATATCAATGATGTACATGGTGTTGCAGGTCCACATCAGCGTGGAGGCAATAAACAGCATGCGGACGTTTTTATCCCGCCAGCCGCTCACCTGCGTGATGGGCTTATCCGTCGTCTGCTCAATCCGAGCGACGGACGGCAGCGCAAAGGCAATCAGCGCCAGGCTAATAATAAAAATGCCTGCCGCGATCGAAAACATGACCGTGAAGCCATAGTTCAGCGCCAGCATGAAGGCCAGCGGCGGGCCGATGACCCATGCAAGAGAGAGCTGCGCACGCATCACCGAGCTGAACATCACCACCTCCCGCGCCGAGCTGTCGGCGTATTCACGGGCCAGCGCGAACAGCTGCGGCATGGCGGTATTGGCAAGAGAGGCCAGCAGTACGCCGCAGGTAATGAGCGTCAGGTAGTGACGGTTAAAGGCAAAAAGCAGCGCGTTGCCCACGGCCATCGCGCAGCAAAAGAGGATCAGCCTGCGGCGATCGCCCTGGCTGTCCGATCGTTTCGCCAGTCCCAGGCTAACGAGGATCCCGGCAATGGCGTTGACGGTATAAAACAGGCCAACCCAAAACGGCTGTGCGCCCACCTCGCGGCTGAGGAACAGGCTCAGCGTCGGCGCCTGTAGGGCCCCCGCCACGCCCATCATAAAGGCCACCAGCATAAAAGCGGCATATACGCCATTCAGGCGGCGCCCCATCGTCATCAACCACAGCATGCGCAAGTCCTTGTGAAAGCGAATCGAAATTGGGTGAAAGAATAAACGAAAAAAGCCAGCAAAAACATTTTGCTGGCGGGTGATAAACACCAATACTCAGTCACACATGATCGAGGCGAGTTAGCGGGAAGAGGTCGGTTTCGTAACGTCCCACTGCATCAGTTCTTCCAATATTTTCAGCCGTTGCTCTGCACACTGGCGGGCCAGCCAGGACGATCCTTTTGTCGCTGAAAAGTACTGCTGATAAAACTGACGTGCGGTAGACCTCTTCATAATTTACCTCCTCACTTCATCGGAAAGCATTATTGGCCTAATATAGGGATTAATAAATTGCTGATTTTTTGTCAGGAGTTCCCCTTTTATGCCATCCGGTCGACTGCAACAACAATTTATCCGCCTGTGGCAGTGCTGCGAGGGTCAATCGCAGGAGACCACGCTTAACGAGCTGGCAGAACTCCTCAACTGCTCTCGCCGCCATATGCGCACGTTGCTCAACACCATGCAGCAGCAGGGCTGGCTAAGCTGGGAGGCCGAGGCCGGACGCGGTAAGCGCTCACGCTTGACCTTCCTCTATACTGGTCTGGCGCTGCAGCAACAGCGGGCGGAGGATCTGCTGGAGCAGGATCGCATCGATCAGCTGGTCCAGCTGGTGGGCGACAAGGCCGCCGTGCGCCAGATGCTGGTCTCGCATCTGGGGCGCAGCTTTCGTCAGGGCCGCCACATTATGCGGGTGCTCTACTATCGGCCAATGAAAAACCTGTTGCCCGGCACGGCGTTACGTCGTTCTGAAACCCATATGGCCCGGCAGATATTCAGCGGCCTGACGAAAATAAATGAGGAAAACGGGGAACTGGAAGCGGACATCGCGCACCACTGGCAGCAGCTTTCCCCCCTGCACTGGCGTTTCTTTTTACGCCCGGGCATTCACTTCCACCACGGACGCGAGCTGGAGATGAGTGACGTCATCACCTCTCTGGAACGCGCCCGCACGCTTCCGCTCTATTCGCACGTCTCGCGGATCCACTCCCCCACGGCCTGGACGCTGGACATTGAATTGTCGCAGCCGGACAGATGGCTGCCGTGGCTGCTGGGCTATGTGCCCTCAATGATCCTGCCCGGCGAATGGCGATCGCTGAACAATTTTGCCAGCCTGCCGATTGGCACGGGCCCCTACTCCGTGACGCGCAATACCAACAACCAGCTCAAAATCCGCGCCTTTGATGACTATTTTGGCTATCGGGCGCTGATCGACGAAGTGAACGTCTGGGTATTACCGGATCTCAACGAAGAGCTGAGCGCAGGCCTGACGCTGGAAGGCCCCACAACAAGCGAAAAGGCGTTCGAAAGTCGCCTGGAGGAGGGCTGTTACTACCTGCTCTTTGACAGCCGCAGCCACCGCGGAGCAAACCACGACGTCCGCACGTGGATCAGCCATGTTCTGGCCCCGGCTAACCTGATTTATCACGCAGAGGAGCAATACCAGACCTGGTGGTTCCCGGCATATGGCCTGCTTCCGCGCTGGCACCATGCTCAGCCGGTGCGCAGTGGAAAACCTGCCGGGCTGGAGACCATCACCCTCAGCTACTATCGCGATCACATTGAGCACCGTTTTATCGCGAAGATTATGAGCAAGCTGCTGGCGGCCGAAGGCGTGACACTGGCGATACAGGAAGTCGACTATGATGAATGGCACCGCGGGGATGTCGTCAGCGATATCTGGCTCAATAGCGCCAACTTCACGCTGCCGCTTGATTTCTCGCTCTTTTCTCACCTGTATGAAGTGCCCCTCATTCAGCACTGTATCAACCGGGACTGGCAGCAGGACGCCGCGAAGTGGCGGGCAGGCGAAATGGATCTGGCCGCATGGTGCCAGGAGCTGCTGGCCGGGCAGACGATCGTACCGTTGATCCACCACTGGCTGCTGATCCAGGGACAGCGCAGCATGCGCGGCCTGCGGATGAACACCCTGGGCTGGTTTGATTTTAAATCCGCCTGGTTTGCGCCGCCGGAACCATAACGCTTTCGTAATATTCACCAAATCATTACAATAGCGCCGTTCTCAACGGGGTGCTGCATCACAGATGTGCGCTGAGATAATACCCGTCGAACCTGATCCGGATAACGCCGGCGAAGGGATTTGAGGCTGTCGCTCAAAATCCTTTGCCACTCAACTCTGAGGTGCAAAGTGTTAAAAAAAGTTTTCCCCCTGCTGGCGCTGTTTGCGCTGCCTGCTTTCGCGAAACCCGTCCTGACGGTCTACACCTACGACTCCTTCTCCGCCGACTGGGGCCCTGGCCCGGTGGTAAAAAAAGCCTTTGAAGCCGACTGCAACTGCGAGCTGAAGTTCGTGGCGCTGGAAGATGGCGTGTCGCTGCTCAACCGTCTGCGCATGGAAGGGAAAAACAGCAAGGCCGACGTGGTGCTCGGGCTGGATAACAACCTGCTGGAAGCCGCGACGCAAACCAGACTGTTTGCCAAAAGCGGCGTGGCGGCAGATGCCGTCAACGTGCCGGGCGGCTGGAAAAACGACACCTTCGTGCCGTTCGATTACGGCTATTTTGCTTTTGTTTACGACAAAAATAAGCTGAAAAACCCGCCGAAAAGCCTGAAAGAGCTGGTGGAAAGTGACCAGAAGTGGCGCGTGATCTATGAAGATCCGCGTACCAGCACGCCGGGTCTGGGCCTGCTGCTGTGGATGCAGAAAGTCTATGGAGATAAAGCGCCGGAAGCGTGGCAGAAACTGGCCGCCAAAACCGTCACCGTGACCAAGGGCTGGAGCGAAGCCTACGGCCTGTTCCTGAAAGGGGAAAGCGACCTTGTGCTGAGCTACACCACCTCTCCGGCCTACCACATCATCGCAGAGAAGAAAGACAACTATGCCGCCGCGAATTTTGCTGAAGGGCACTATCTGCAGGTGGAAGTGGCAGCGCGTACCGCCGCCAGCAAACAGCCGGAGCTGGCCGAGAAGTTCCTGAAGTTCATGGTTTCACCGGCGTTCCAGAATGCGATTCCCGCAGGCAACTGGATGTATCCGGTCACCAGCGTTACCCTGCCCGCAGGTTTCGAGCAGTTGACCAAACCAACAACCTCGCTGGAATTTACGCCGCAGCAGGTCGCCGCGCAGCGTGCAGCATGGGTAAGTGAATGGCAACGCGCCGTCAGCCGTTAATTCCCGGCTGGTTAATCCCCGGCCTGCTCGCCGCCATGCTGATGGTGGTGGTCAGCCTGGGGGCATTCCTTGCGTTGTGGTTTAATGCGCCAGAGAGCGATCTGCTCGCGCTCTGGCACGACAGCTATCTCTGGCACGTTATCCGGTTCTCTTTCTGGCAGGCGTTTCTTTCTGCGCTGCTGTCAGCGATCCCGGCCATTTTCCTCGCGCGAGCGCTGTACCGCCGGCGTTTTCCCGGCAGGCAGGCTCTGCTGCGCCTGTGCGCCATGACGCTGATCCTGCCGGTTCTGGTGGCCGTTTTTGGCATTCTGAGCGTCTACGGTCGTCAGGGCTGGCTGGCTTCGCTCTTTGCATCTTTGGGGCTGGAGTGGACCTTTTCCCCTTACGGGCTGAAGGGCATCCTGCTGGCGCACATTTTCTTCAATATGCCGATGGCGACGCGCCTCTTTTTACAGGCGCTGGAAAACATTCCCGGCGAGCAACGCCAGATTGCGGCTCAGCTCGGCATGCGCGGCTGGTCGTTCTTCCGCTTTGTCGAATGGCCGTGGCTGCGACGTCAGATTGCCCCGGTGGCCGCGCTAATCTTTATGCTCTGCTTCGCCAGCTTTGCCACCGTGCTTTCGCTCGGCGGTGGGCCGCAGGCCACCACCATTGAGCTGGCGATTTATCAGGCCTTAAGTTACGACTACGATCCGGGCCGCGCCGCGCTGCTGGCGATGGTGCAGATGGCGTGCTGTCTGGTGCTGGTGCTGCTGAGCCAGCGACTGAGTAAAGCCATTCCCGCTGGCAGTAATCAAATAACCGGCTGGCGCGACCCGCAGGACAGCCTGCACAGCCGCGTCGCCGATTTTATCCTGATTACGCTGGCGCTCATGCTGCTGCTGCCGCCGCTGCTGGCCGTTATCGTTGACGGACTGAACCTCAATCTCACGTCCGTCCTGCAGCAGCCCGTGCTCTGGGAAGCGACGTGGACCTCGCTGCGCATCGCGCTGGCAGCCGGGCTGGTCTGTGTACTTCTGACCATGATGCTGCTCTGGAGCAGCCGCGAGCTCTACGCGCGTCATGCTCGTAAAACCGGACAGGCGCTGGAGCTGACGGGCATGCTGATTCTGGCGATGCCGGGCATCGTGCTGGCGACGGGCTTCTTTTTACTGTTCAACAGCACCATCGGCCTGCCGGAAAGCGCCGACGGCATCGTCATTTTTACCAACGCCTTAATGGCCATCCCTTACGCGCTTAAGGTGCTGGAAAACCCGATGCGCGACGTCAACAGCCGTTACGGTTTACTGTGCCAGTCGCTGGGCATGCAGGGCTGGCAGCGACTGAAGGTGGTCGAACTCCGCGCGCTAAAACGGCCGCTCGCCCAGGCGCTGGCGTTTGCTTGCGTGCTGTCGATTGGCGATTTTGGCGTGGTAGCCCTCTTTGGCAACGAAGATTTCCGCACGCTGCCGTTCTGGCTCTATCAGCAAATCGGCTCTTATCGCAGTCAGGACGGCGCGGTCACCGCGCTGTTACTGCTGCTGCTGTGCTTTGCCTTATTTACCGTTATCGAAAAACTTCCGGGGCGCGATGTTAACACTGACTGATGTAACCTGGCTTTACCAGCATCTGCCGATGCGCTTCACGCTCTCCGTGCGCCAGGGGGAGATGATCGCCGTACTTGGCCCAAGCGGCGCGGGAAAAAGCACGCTGCTTAATTTGATTGCGGGTTTTCTTCAGCCGGCAAGCGGCGCGATCGTCATTGAAAATCACGATCATACCCACACGCCGCCCGCAAAACGTCCGGTCTCAATGCTATTCCAGGAAAACAACCTGTTTACCCACCTGACGGTGCGGCAAAACATCGCGCTGGGAATGCATCCCGGACTCAGGCTGAACGATGCCCAGCGCCAGAAGCTGGAGATCATTGCCGCACAGATGGGGATCACCGGGTTCATTGACAGGCTGCCGGGCGAGCTTTCCGGCGGCCAGCGTCAGCGCGTGGCGCTGGCGCGTTGTCTGGTGCGGGAGCAGCCAATACTGCTGCTGGATGAGCCGTTCTCGGCGCTCGATCCCGCTCTGCGCCAGGAGATGCTGGCGCTGGTGCAGGACGTCTGTCAGCGCCAGCAACTGACGATGCTGATGGTGTCGCACAGTATTGAGGATGCCGCACGGATTGCGCCGCGATCGGTGGTGATTGCCGAAGGGCGAATTGCGTGGGATGGGAAGACAGAAGAATTGCTGAAGGGGAAAGCTACCGCGTCTTCACTGCTGGGCATCAGGGCAGTCTGATGCCCTCCCCTTCACTCAGAGGACGAATAAATCCTCCGCCATTTTTTCAAAAGTGATGAAAGCCCCTACTGCAAGTCCATAGCCGAATGTCGCTCTGAATGAAAAGTCAGAGCGCATATAACCCTGTTTGGCAACCGACGATCCTGAAAAATAATAAATCGAACTTTTTCATTATTATTTTAAATCACATTTTATTTATGAATTAATATCTTTTATATATACGAAAAATAAATACATCAGGCAAAAATAAATACATCAACATGATTTTTACCCTTACGTTTCTTTGCTAAGAGAGTATTATTTTATGATTTTACTGCTCTTGAAAGGGATATTGTCATGGCAGTGCGCCCAGGAAACTTTCAGCAAAATGACACGCTAAATCGCTATTTACTTTTTTTCCCACGTAACGCTAACGCGTTAAACGACGTACATTCCTTTACAGGCGAAGAAGCACTCAGCCAGCCCTATCGCTATACCATCCGATTTACCAGCCCCAATGCAAATATTTCACCTGACGCCGTTTTGAATCAGAAGCCGGAATTTCTTCTTCGCGCTCCTAACCCTGAGGCGTCATGGCATGGTCAGCCAACCTGGCTGCCAGTGCGCCAGATCAATGGAACCATTACTGCGTTTTCCCGCCTTAAGTCATCTTCAGATGAAGCGCTCTATGAATGCGTGCTTGAACATGAACTTGCGTTACTGAACAGAAACTTCCGTTCGGCAGTGTACACCGATGTCTCCGTGCCGGAGGTCGTCACGCAGTTGATGAAAGAGAGCCGTTATTTTGAAGGCTTCAATATTGATTTCGACAACCTCAGCTGTAGCTATCCCCGCAGGGAAATGATTATTCAGTGGAAAGAGACCGACCTGCAGTTTATTCGCCGCCTGTTGGCCGAAGTAGGAATATGGTTCCGTCTTGAAAATCACAGCACCACGCCGACGGAAACAGTGGTTATATTTGGCGACTCTGCCAGTCGCTATATCATTAGCGAAAAGAAATTCCCCTTTGTTCGTCGCTCCGGGATGACCAGTCATGATGAGTACGTGACAAAACTCGAAGAACGACATGCGTTAATACCCGAAAATATAATGGTGAGGGCCTATAACTACCGCGCTCCCCTCTCTCCACAGGCGGACAAAACTATTGTAAGTACCGACATTCCCGGTGGCATGACGGCAGGCAGAGAGTATCACCATTCAGATCATTTTCTTGAGGGCGGGGATTTTTATGGAAAAGAAAGCGAAACCGCTGCGTTCTATGCACGTTTGCGCTATGAGCGCCTGCTAAATACCCAGTGTGTACTCGGTGCCACAACCAGCGCAGCGGAACTGCAGCCGGGAATAAAGTTCGATATAACCGGTCAAATTCCTGATGGCTTTAAGAAAGGTTTTTTCGTTACGTCAATGACGATAACGGGCAGTCGCGCAGAGCATTATCAAGCCCTGCTGTCAGGCATCCCTTGCCGGCATGAGTATAGTTTCAGGCCAGAATTTCTTCCCCGACCACAAATTGCAGGTACCGTTCCCGCACGGGTAATGGCGATAGGCAGCAATAAAATCTATGCGGGGATTGATGCCACAGGACGCTACCGGGTGAAGTTCGATTTTGATCTCGATGAGAAACGTTCAGGCTTTGAAAGTGCGCTGGTGCGCCTTGCCAGACCGTACGCCGGAGATGTTTACGGTTTTCATTTTCCACTGCTCGAAGGCACGGAGGTCGCCATTGCGTTTGAAGGCGGCGATCCGGATCGCCCGTTCATCGCCCATGCCATGCATAACGGCGCGCACACTGATTTAGTCACAAACCGCAATGATACCCGCAACATCATCCGTACTGCAGGCCTGAATAAAATCCGTCTGGAAGACAAGCGGGGCCAGGAACATATCAAGATTTCAACAGAGCGCGGAAAGGGACAGCTCAGCGTGGGCCATCTTGTCGATGCGGAAGGAAAGCCGCGCGGGGAAGGTCTTGAAGCGCGAACAGATGACTGGATGGCGCTGCGAGCGGCAAAAGGCGTAATGATTAGCACTGAAGCGCAACCGCGCGCCCAGGGACAACAGCTGGATATGACGGCGGCCATCGCGCAGCTCGAAAAAGCACTCTCGCTGGCCATAACGCTGCAGCAGTGCGCAATGACGGCCGGTGCCGATGAGGTGGATACCGAACGACAAAATGCCCTGCTTAAGACGCTGAATAAGCTTTCGGGCGCGGGCCTGCTGACCTATGCCGGAGAAGGACAGGCCCACGTCACGCCGCAAAGCCTGCAGCTTTCGGCAGGTCAGGATCTGATTGCAACCGCTGGCCGCAACGGCAGCGTAAACGTGGTGAAAAAGTTCTCGCTGGCCGTAGGGGAAAGGCTCTCTCTGTTCGCCCGCAAACTTGGCATACAGCTGATTGCCAGTGCCGGTGATATCAAAACGGAGGCGCAGCGCGGAGCCCTGCACATGCTTTCTCAGGATGATTTCACCGTCACGAGCACGGCAGGCAAAATTAACGGCAGTGCGAAGCAGGGAATACAGCTGGTATGCGGTGGTGGTGGCATCCGTATTAGTCCCAGCGGGCTGGTTGAAATTTTCTCGCCAACCGGCGTGGACATTAAAGCGCCGAATTTTGCCTATAAAGGGGCGGAAAGCGTGCAAACGCAACCGCCTGCATTTAACAAGGGCGCGTTTGTACAGCGCTATCAGCTGCATGCGTCTGACGACCCGGAGCAGATCCTCGCTAACCGCGCGTTCCGTCTTAAAAGCTCGGCGGGCCAAATGATTGAAGGCGTGACCGACAGCAATGGCTGTTCCCCGCTGCTGGATGCGGCCGACCTTGATTCGTACAAACTGGAGGTACTCTGATGGCTGATGAGAAGAAAAGCCCGTATTGCCCGCGCGTGGTCTCTGAGAACGATATCCCCGTCCCCAAATCATTAAGCCTGACGGCGCAGACATGCAGGGTGGGCATTCCTCGTCCGATGCCGGGGATCGTGATTCTGGTTCATGGGGTAAACGATGTGGGTGAAGCTTATCAGAATCAGGAGAAAGGCATTATCGCCGGGTTAAATAAACGGCTTAACCGGACAGATATGTACGCGCATGAATGGAATCACTTCATCATGACGCACAATGAAGAAGCGCAAAAGAAAATCGCGGCGCCGGGCCGCTCGCCGGTTATCCCGTTTTACTGGGGCTATAAGCCTGTAACGCATGAAGAATACCGCGCAGATCAGCTGCGCTATCGCAATGAAGTCAGCAAGCTTAAGGCGGAGGCACATCTGCCGTTCGACGCTTACCAGGAGGATGATGCGAAGAAAAAAGCGGATTTGGGTAATGACGGCCAGGGGGCGTTTAAATACCAGAACGACAATTTTGGTAACGCGCTTGATGTGAACTATGCCAAGGGCGGCGGCACCTTTGCGAATGCGACAACCAATATTCCGGATATGCTGGGGCCAGGCGCGGGAGGTTTAGCAACGTCCGCAGCAGGGATTATAACGTTGCATGCGAATGATGGTGATTTTACCCATCCTATTTTTTCTAATCCTCACCGGATTTACCAGTTCTTTGCCGCACAGCGCCTGGCGGATTTGATTCTCACAATCCGGCGTGAGCCGGTAACAGAAAATGATGTCATAAATATCGTGGCCCACAGTCAGGGGACGATTATCACCATGCTGGCAAACATGCTGGTAAAGCAGGCGGGATATGAACCGGTTAACTGCGTCATTCTCAATCACTCCCCTTACTCGCTCGAAAGTCGGCTGGCTGAAGATATTCAACCGGGTCATCATCAGACATCCGATGCACGGGTGCAGACGTTTAAGAACTTTTGCGCACTGATGGCGACGCATTACAACGGCGGTGAGATAACAGAAGCCGATATTCTGGCAATGGAAGCGGCCTGCACGCTGCGTAAACCGTCCGACAACCCGTTAAGGACGGATACAAGATACAGACGTGATAATAACGGCCGGGTCTATAACTATTTTTGTCCGAATGACGGCACGGTCTCCCTCAAGAACATACAGGGGTTCGGCTGGCGCGGTATTCCTGAAGATATTGCCAGCCATATTCCAAACCTGTATCAGCGGGTATTTTATCAACATGGAGAGGTGGGAACGACGCCGGACGGGAAACCGTTTAGCCTGCCGCCCGTGAGAACGGGTGATGCGGATTACGGTTCAGTCGGTAACGCCTCTTACACCGCGCATGACGTGATGGTGAACGGTGAAGAGCTACCGGTGAAGTTTATATTCACATTGCAGGGGGCAAATAATTATAAAGGCGACGATCCAAAAACGAGAGATAAGCCGTATACCGCCTCCATCGATCCGGACAGCCCGGACGCCTATATCTCCTACTCAGCAAAAGCCTACGCCATCAAACGGACGCAAAGCGCCACATACGGTGTTAGCAGATACCAAAGCCTCAGTTGGCGTCCCGGCCATGTCTTGACGCCCGATGAACTCAAAATGGAAAGCTATGAGCGCGGTGTCCAGGTGATTAACGGAGTGGTGGCAGGTTCAAAGGATTTTCCGACCGTGACATTAACCTGGCTTCGCCCGCGCGAAGAGCTGGAAAAGGAATGGGCGAAATCCGACCCGGTAAGTTACAGCCAGCACTCGTCAATCGTGATGAGTGAATATGCCCCGTCCCATGCGATGGCTTTTGACCTGGCCATCGGCCAGTGCCGGTCCTTTGATTATAAGGCGGGCAAATTCTGGGAAGACCTGCTACACCGCGCGGACTGGCGGGATCCGCTGAATACAAATTTGCAGGCAGTGGAGTATTACCGTTCAGGAAAGCTGCCTATAGCAACGACTAAAAATTACATGAATAAGCCAAATGAAATTTTACCCGCAGGTAATTTTGGAGTTGTAAATGAATTTAACAATGCAACTACGGTGAAACTATCACGAGATTTAGCAGCTGGTAACCAGGAAGTCGCAAATTTGCAATGGGATATGCCCAAAGCAAAAAGTGACCGTGAACTGGGATTACAAAATCAGATATCGGCGCTCGATCTTCGCCCTTATTGAACAAAACAGGGAAGTAAAGGGAAATGAAAAATAGAATAGGTACAGCCTTGGCTGTAATGCTGATGGCTTCAGGCTGTCAGGCCAACGAGCCGCCGACACAGGTGGTTTACCGTTTCGATGACCATCGTTATCTGGAACTGAAAGGCTGGGACTGTGAAGGCGAGCTCTGGTACACCGATACGCAGCGGGGGATTCATTCAGAAGCGGTCAGTCAGTTCTATCGTATTTTTACTAAAAAATACGTCCATCCGTCAGAGCGCTATATAGCGATTCCGACCTGGCATTCACCGGGCTCTATTGTATCAAAGGATTATGGCAAAACCTGGTACCCGTCCTCATTCTCGCCCGGCGAAAATGAACCTAATGGAGACAATGCACCTCCCTATGACGACATTCTTTCTTTCACAGTAGTGAATGACCAGGGCTTTCTGCAGACAAAGCACCGCCTTTATATGTCATCCAGACCATTTGACGATCCGCGCGTATTGCCAGGTGGTTCTGGAATTAAGTACAAGCTTGAAAATGGTGAGGTGGACGAAATAACTTCAGATGCACCTGGCTGGAAATGGGGGATGGTGTATTTCACAAAAGGATGGCTGAAGGGAAAAGTCGTCAGGCGTGAATCCAATTATCAAAATTTACCCGATAAGGTCCCTGAAGTGAAAGGTTACACCGGCTGGGACCATATGCAATGTGACATGGATGCGGGGCGCTAACTGATGAAAGCATTATGCTCAGGCATGGCTGTTGCTGCTGTACTGATGGCTTCAGGCTGTCAGGCCAATGAGCCGCCGACGCAGGTAGTCTATCGTTTTGATGACCATCGTTATCTGGAACTGAAGGGCTGGGACTGTGAAGGTGAGCTCTGGTATACGGATACTCAGAGAAAAATTCACTCTCAGCCTTACTTTCAGTTTTATCGGATATTTACACAAAAATTTATCCATCCTTCAGAGCGCTACATCGTGATCCCCAATTGGGAAGTTGATGGTTTCATCGTTTCTAAAGATTACGGCCAGACCTGGCGGCCTGTCAGCTATTCGCCTGGAGGAAACGAACCGGATGGAATGAACTCACCTCCGCGAGATGATGTTGTTTCTTTCACAGTGGTGAATGACCAGGGCTTTCTGCTGACAAAGCACCGGCTTTATATGTCCTCCAGACCGTTTGATGACCCACGCCTGGCAACTGGTGGGCCAGGGATTGATTATGTAGTTGAAGGTGTAACTCACAGAATTAAACCACAATCACCAGGACCTGCGTGGGGGCTCGATTACATCACTAAGGAGGCACTGGAGAACGATACGGCAAAATTCCATACCAATTATCAGAATTTACCCGATAAGGTCCCTGAAGTGAAAGGTTACACCGGCTGGGACCATATGCAATGTGACATGGATGCGGGGCGCTAACCAATGAAAGCATTATGCTCAGGCATGGCTGCCGCTGCTGTACTGATGGCTTCAGGCTGTCAGGCCAATGAGCCGCCGACGCAGGTGGTTTATCGCTTTGATGACCATCGTTATCTGGAACTGAAAGGCTGGGACTGTGAAGGCGAACTCTGGTACACCGATACGCAGCGGGGGATTCATTCGCAGCCGTATTCACAATTTTATCGCATTTTTACCAAAAAATTCATTCACCCTTCAGAGCGATATATTGTCCTCACATCATGGGGTGGGGGTGCCTTTACCGTATCAAAAGATTTCGGAAAGACCTGGCAGTTAGCGCAGTTTTCTCCCGGAGAAAACGAGCCGAATGGTGATTCCTCACCAGCTTATGATGAGGTGCTTTCTCTGACGGTAATAAACGATCAGGGCTTTCTACTGACAAAGCATCGCCTTTATATGTCATCCAGACCATTTGACGATCCGCGCGTATTGCCAGGTGGTTCTGGAATTAAGTACCAGCTTGAAAATGGTGAGGTGGACGAAATAACTTCAGATGCACCTGGCTGGAAATGGAGGATGGTGTATTTCACAAAAGGATGGCTGAAGGGAAAAGTCGTCAGGCGTGAATCCAATTATCAAAATTTACCCGATAAGGTCCCTGAAGTGAAAGGTTACACCGGCTGGGACCATATGCAATGTGACATGGATGCGGGGCGCTAACTGATGAAAGCATTATGCTCAGGCATGGCTGTTGCTGCTGTACTGATGGCTTCAGGCTGTCAGGCCAATGAGCCGCCGACGCAGGTAGTCTATCGTTTTGATGACCATCGTTATCTGGAACTGAAGGGCTGGGACTGTGAAGGTGAGCTCTGGTATACGGATACTCAGAGAAAAATTCACTCTCAGCCTTACTTTCAGTTTTATCGGATATTTACACAAAAATTTATCCATCCTTCAGAGCGCTACATTGTGATCCCCAATTGGGAAGTTGATGGTTTCATCGTTTCTAAAGATTACGGCCAGACCTGGCGGTCTGTCAGCTATTCGCCAGGAGGGAATGAACCGGACGGGATGAACTCACCTCCGCGCGATGATGTTATTTCTTTCACAGTGGTAAATGACCAGGGCTTTCTGCAGACAAAGCACAGCCTTTATATGTCATCCAGACCATTTGACGATCCGCGCGTATTGCCAGGTGGTTCTGGAATTAAGTACCAGCTTGAAAATGGTGAGGTGGACGAAATAACTTCAGATGCACCTGGCTGGAAATGGGGGATGGTGTATTTCACAAAAGGATGGCTGAAGGGAAAAGTCGTCAGGCGTGAATCCAATTATCAAAATTTACCCGATAAGGTCCCTGAAGTGAAAGGTTACACCGGCTGGGACCAGATGCAATGTGACATGGATGCGGGGCGCTAACCAATGAAAGTATTATGCTCAGGCATGGCTGCCGCTGCTGTACTGATGGCTTCAGGCTGTCAGGCGAAAGAGCCGCCGACGCAGGTAGTCTATCGTTTTGATGACCATCGTTATCTGGAACTGAAAGGCTGGGACTGTGAAGGCGAGCTCTGGTACACCGATACGCAGCGGGGGATTCATTCGCAGCCGTATTCACAATTTTACCGCATTTTTACCAAAAAATTTATTCACCCTTCAGAGCGATATATTGTCCTCACATCATGGGGTGGGGGTGCCTTTACCGTATCAAAAGATTTCGGAAAGACCTGGCAGTTAGCGCAGTTTTCTCCCGGAGAAAACGAGCCGAATGGTGATTCCTCACCAGCTTATGATGAGGTGCTTTCTCTGACGGTAATAAACGATCAGGGCTTTCTGCATACAAAGCACCGGCTTTATATGTCCTCCAGACCGTTTGATGACCCCCGTCTATTGCCCGGTGGTAAGGGTATTCATTACGAACTTCAGGATGGGGTGCAGGGCGATATTACAGCAGGAACGGGTGGCTGGGCGTGGGGAATGATTTATATGACGAAGCAAGGCCTCAAGGACACCGTACAGTCATTACAAACTAATTGGGAAGACCAACCCGATAAGGTCCCTGAAGTGAAAAGCTACACCGGCTGGGACCATATGCAATGTGACATGGATGCGGGGCGCTAACTGATGAAAGCATTATTCTCAGGCATGGCTGTTGCTGCTGTACTAATGACTTCAGGCTGTCAGGCGAAAGAACCGCCGACACAGGTGGTTTATCGTTTCGATGACCATCGTTTTCTAGAGCTGAAGGGCTGGGATTGTGAAGGCGAGCTCTGGTACACCGATACGCAGCGGGGGATTCATTCGCAGCCGTACTTCCAGTTTTACCGTATATATACCAAACAATTCATTCATAGCTCTGAGCGTTATATTGCCATTCCAGCCTGGGAATCTGCGGGATTTATTGTATCAAAGGATTATGGCAAAACCTGGTACCCGTCCTCATTCTCGCCCGGCGAAAATGAACCTAATGGAGACAATGCACCTCCCTATGACGACATTCTTTCTTTCACAGTAGTGAATGACCAGGGCTTTCTGCAGACAAAGCACCGCCTTTATATGTCCTCCAGGCCGTTTGATGACCCACGCCTGGCAACTGGTGGGCCAGGGATTGATTATGTAGTTGAAGGTGTAACTCACAGAATTAAACCACAATCACCAGGGCCTGCGTGGGGGCTCGATTACATCACTAAGGAGGCACTGGAGAACGATACGGCAAAATTCCATACCAATTATCAAAATTTGCCCGATAAGGTCCCTGAAGTGAAAAACTACACCGGCTGGGACCATATGCGCTGTGACATGGATGCGCGATAAACGACTAAGGATAAACAATGAACGGCGTAATTCGCTTAGACGATCCGCTGGCGAACGGTGGAAAAGTGACTTCAGCTTCAGGGGCCAATTTCATGGGTAAACCCGTGGCGCTAAAAGATGACATCGTTGAATGCCTGCTGCACAAAGGGAAGTACCCGATTACAGAGTGCCATCCACGCTGGACGATGCTCGGACGAGGCGTGGTTGTCGACCGGTGTAAAGCGGCGTGCGGGTGTGAAATAAGGACAACGCTGCTAACGGCGGGGGCTATATAATGGAGTGGTGGTTATATTCGAAACAGAAAGATGCTGACGTAAAAATGCCGACGTTAGCGATCGTTGCTGTGTATATCGTCGCTGTTGTCATGGGGATCATTCTTGAGATTTTTACCTGGCCTCAGAATAAACATGTGACGCTCTTTTTTTTCTTGCCGTCCGTACTGCTACCGCTAAGCCTGGTAACGTGTCTGGTATTTGCGCTGAAAATGATAATAAGTACCTCTGTAAACTATGCAGAAACTCGCAAATATATTGCAAAAGAGAGGGCTATCAGGCTCAAACGTTTTGCGCGTCAGAACATCACCATTGCAGCCTGGTCGGCCCTCTCTCCGGTCGATCAACTGGCGCTGAATATGCTTAAGCTTGAAGGTGAGTTTCCGCTGGCGCCCAAAACGCCGCTAAAAATTGAGGCAACCGAAGCGTTTGACCAGACTCCGGACGAAGCCGTCTTTTCGCGCCTGCTCGCGCCGATGGCCGATAAGCTCAAAATGAGTGCGTATCAGCGAAGGGATACATACGTCTGGGTTCGCGGGGGCGATGCGAACTGTGTTGAGGATCTGAGACGAGCGCTGGAAAATCTGAAGTTATACTGTGCGCACGGCGGCAAAATTCAGTTTATCAGCGAGTGCCCTGACTACTCGCTCATCGGGGACTGGATAGCGGCAAGCGACAAATTCATCGTTAACAGGCTGCTGATCGTCGTCGATATGCATGGTGAAGACGGTGACAGTAAGCGAATGGAAAACGCCTGCGCTTTTCTCTTCACTAACCAATACGTGCATACAGAGGGAGAGAAACCGGTTTATCTGTACCAACCGATGAGTAAGATCACGGACGTAGAAGAAACGATGCCGGTTTATCTGGATGTTGGCCCTGTGACGGCCCCAAAAGCGCTCTGGTACAGCGGATTATCCCGTACGGAAAAATATCCTTTGATGCAGGCGCTGGATGCTAAAAACGCTGTTATGGAAAGGCTGGAAATGGAATCCTCGCTCGGGGAAAAGAGCGAGGGATACAGATGGCTGGCGCTGGCGCTTGCTGCCGATGCGGTAAAGTATGCGCAGGGAGCTCAGCTGGTGGCGAATTCAGCAATGAATAAATTCTCCGTCACCGCCCTTTCCTCGCAGGAAATTCATGTACCCGAAATCTGCCGATGGGACGTTTGGCTGCTTCCTTTTGTTAATGGGGTAATGACGGGGCTATTTTTATTATTCTCGTTATTTTTCATTATGATGATAACAAATAATCCCGGTGAGATGCCTTCCATACTGGCATTAGCGGCAAGCATAATACTCTCTGTTCTGGTTCCAGCGGTGACAGGCGCTTTCCTGTCTATCACCAGCTCAAACCGGGCTTACAGAGATATGGGGTTCTAGAGCGGGAAACAGATTAACGGCTTACCACCTTCAACAGGATCTCGCCGTACACCGGCATCAGCGGGTGACGAATCAGCACCACCAGGGCCACCACCGCAACGCCCAGCGTCAGCGGGGCCAGCCACAAAAGACGAGAGCGCGGAAGATAGCGCGTCAGGCGATCGACGCTGGCTTTCGCGCTGCGCCATAGCCGCCAGCAGAGCCAGGCCGCCAGCCACAGCAGCACAGCCGTGCCCAGCAGCAGCCACTTAAACTCACCGCTTTGCATGCCGTCAGGGATATCAATCGCCGCGCCGGCGAGGATCCCCGGCAGGAAGTAAAACGGCGGCCAGAAGACGCAGCCGATGATGTTCGGCACCACGAACTTCGCGACCGGCAGGTCCAACATCCCCGCCACCATCGGCACCAGCGGACGCGTTGGACCAACGAAGCGGCCTACCAGAATGGTAAACATGCTGTGCTGATGCAGGGCATGCTCGGTTTTATCCAGCAGCGCTTTGTTCTTTTTCATAAAAGACCAGCGGTGCAGCGGCTTCTTAAAGCGCCAGCCCAGCCAGAAGGAGATCCAGTCCCCCATCAGGCAACCGATAATCCCGGCCAGCCACGCCTGCCAGAAATTAACCTCGCCGCTGCCGATCAGCGCGCCAAGCCCCGCCATCATCACGGTTCCGGGCAGGATCAACCCAACAAGCGCCAGCGATTCCAGAAACGCCACCAGCGCCACGGCGATGAGCGAGTACATAACGGACTGGGTAATAAAGTGTTCCAGCAATGCCTGCATAACTATTCCGGTCAGAAAACGAATCAGCGATTCTGCTTAGCGCCCCGCACCGCGTCAAGGCAACAATTGTCTGAATAGTTTACAGGTTGCTTTCCGCATTCACCTGCTTGTTTATCTTTTTTTACCGTTTATTCACATCCCGCGCGGAATTCGCTCGGGCTCGCGCCGGTGCATTTCTTAAACACGCGAGAGAAATAGAGCTGATCTTCAAATCCCACGTTGCGCCCAACGGTAGCAATCGGCATTCGGGTGGTGCTGAGCAGCAGCTTCGCCTGGCTGATGCGCTGATCCTCACGCCAGCTCAGAACGCTGACGCCCAGCTGCTGGCGGAACAGATGCGACAGCCGCGACGGCGAAAGACAGACGTGTTGGGCGACGCTGGCGATATCAAACTGGCTGTCGGCCAGATGGTCGCTAATGTACTGGCAGGCGTCGCGGACGCGGTTATCCAGCGGCGGGTTAAGCGATTCGTTGATGGCCTCCATGCGGCGCAGCAGCACCTGCTCAAGCAGGTTTATCGCCAGCAGTTCGGCATAGCGCCCGCCGGCCTGCCCCGCCTCAATAATCTGCGCGAACAGTTCGCGAAACTGCGCCAGATGAACCTCATCCGGGCGATAAAAGCCGGTATGCGCAAAAATAGCCGGCCACGAAAGCCACTCCTGCCAGTAGGCGCGCGGGCGGAAATAGACCCACTGGTGATACCACTCTTTAGCATCCGGATGACGCCCGTAGTGGTGGATCTCTCCCGGCGGGAACAGCAGGATATCGCCGGGACGGCAGACAAACTGCTGGTCACCGTTCTTGATGATCCCTTCCCCCCGCACGGTCAGGTTGAGAATATACCCTTTCATCCCGAGCGGTCGGTCGACGTAAAAATCGAGATATCCCTCAGCCTCGATAGGGGTCAGTCCCGCCACTAGGTGCGCGTTAAACGAGTATCCCGGCAACAGGGGATCGTTTTGCGTTTCGGCCATAGATTCAGTTCTCCCAAGGGTCCTGAAGGAAACCAATTGTCCATATCACTAAAAGCAGTATAAAAATGGCCTGCGAAAAGATCCAAAAAGCATCACGCCTCTTTTACGTCCGCCATGTTTCAGCCTTTCCCCCTGATTTCTCCGCCAGTACAGGCAGATAAGCAGTAACAAAAGTGTCTATAAGTGCGGCAGAAATGTCCACATTGAATATTTGCACGGCGTCACACTTTCCGTCGTAACAGCAATTTAGTCCATAAGATTAGCGGATCCTGCCTGACGATTTTCGCCCCCAGTCTCTAATGTTCTTCCATACCTGTTTTTTGGATGGAGCAACACCATGGCAATTGCAATTGGCCTCGATTTTGGCAGCGACTCGGTTCGCGCGCTGGCAGTGGACTGTACGTCCGGCCAGGAGATAGCAACCAGCGTTGAGTGGTACCCGCGCTGGCAGGAAGGGCGCTACTGCGAAGCGGCGAACAATCAGTTCCGTCATCACCCGCGGGACTACATTGAGTCGATGGAAGCGGCAATCAAAACCGTACTGGCCGAACTGACGGACGCCCAGCGGGCCCAGGTCGTGGGGATTGGCGTCGACAGCACCGGCTCCACGCCTGCCCCGGTGGATGCCGAAGGCCGCGTGCTGGCACTGCGCCCGGAGTTTGCCGACAACCCGAACGCCATGTTCGTGCTGTGGAAAGACCATACTGCCGTGGAAGAGGCCGAAGCCATCACGCGCCTGTGCCATCAGCCGGGTAAAACAGACTACTCGCGCTACATCGGCGGGATTTACTCCAGCGAATGGTTCTGGGCCAAAATCCTCCACGTCACCCGCGCCGACGCAACCGTTGCGCAGGCCGCGGCGTCCTGGATTGAGTTGTGCGACTGGGTGCCTGCCCTGCTCTCCGGCACCACACGGCCACAGGATATTCGCCGCGGGCGTTGCAGCGCCGGGCATAAATCCCTGTGGCATGAAAGCTGGGGCGGCCTGCCTCCGGCCGCGTTCTTTGATGAACTCGACCCAATCATCAACAAGAATCTCAAATACCCGCTGTTTACCGACACCTTCACCGCCGATATTCCGGTCGGCACGCTTTGTGAAGAGTGGGCGACGCGTCTCGGCCTGCCGCAGAACGTGACCATCTCCGGCGGCGCGTTTGACTGTCATATGGGCGCCGTGGGCGCGGGCGCGCAGCCCAACACCCTGGTAAAAGTTATCGGTACTTCGACCTGCGACATTCTGACGGCAGATAAAGCCAGCGTCGGCGACCGCGCGGTGAAAGGCATCTGCGGCCAGGTTGACGGCAGCGTGGTGCCGGACTTTATCGGCCTGGAAGCCGGTCAGTCCGCGTTTGGCGATATTTACGCCTGGTTTGGCCGCGTGCTGGGCTGGCCTCTGGACCAGTTGGCAGCGGCGCATCCAGAGCTGAAAACCCAGATTGCCGACAGCAAAAAGCAGCTCCTGCCGCAGCTCACCGAAGCCTGGGCCAAAAATCCGTCTCTCGATCACCTCCCGGTGGTGCTGGACTGGTTTAACGGTCGCCGCACGCCGTTTGCCAACCAGCGTCTGAAAGGGGTGATTACCGATCTCAACCTGGCGACAGACGCTCCAGCGCTGTTCGGCGGCCTGATTGCCGCAACGGCCTTCGGTGCCCGCGCCATTATGGAGTGCTTCACCGAGCAGGGCATCGACGTGAACAACGTGATGGCGCTGGGCGGCATCGCCCGTAAAAACCCGGTGATTATGCAGGCCTGCTGCGACGTGCTGAACCGTCCGCTGCAGATTGTGGCTTCCGATCAGTGCTGCGCGCTGGGCGCGGCGATTTTCGCTGCCGTGGCCGCAGGCGTGCATTCCGATATCCCGACCGCACAGCGGCATATGGCGAGCGCCGTCGAAAATACGCTCCAGCCGCGTGCCCGGCAGGCACAACGCTTTGAACAGCTTTATCAGCGCTACCAGCAATGGGCAAAAAGCGCCGAACTTCACTATCTCCCTGTCGCCGCCCCGGCCAAAAGCACCGCGGACACTACGGCAACCCTGACCCATTAAGGACACGATGATGACCATTTTTAATAACTATGAAGTGTGGTTTGTGATTGGCAGCCAGCATCTGTACGGACCGGAAGCGCTGCAGCAGGTGACGAAACACGCGGAGCACGTGGTTAATGCGCTGAACGCGGAAGCCAAACTGCCGTGCAAACTGGTACTGAAACCGCTGGGCACCACGCCGGACGAAATTACCCACATCTGCCGCGACGCGAACTACGACGATAAATGCGCAGGTCTGGTGGTGTGGCTGCATACCTTCTCTCCGGCCAAAATGTGGATCAACGGTCTGTCTATCCTCAACAAACCGCTGCTGCAGTTCCATACCCAGTTCAATGCCTCCCTGCCGTGGGACAGCATCGACATGGACTTCATGAACCTGAACCAGACCGCGCACGGCGGCCGCGAGTTTGGCTTCATCGGCGCACGCATGCGCCAGCAGCACGCGGTGGTCACCGGCCACTGGCAGGATGGCAAGGCGCAACAACGTATCGGCTCCTGGATGCGACAGGCGGTCTCTAAGCAGGATACCCGCCACCTGAAAGTGGTGCGTTTCGGCGACAACATGCGTGAAGTGGCGGTCACCGACGGCGATAAAGTCGCTGCGCAGATTAAATTCGGCTTCTCCGTAAATACATGGGCAGTGGGCGACCTGGTGCAGGTGGTGAATGAAATCAGCGATGGCGACGTGAGCGCGCTGGTGGATGAATACGAAAGCAGCTACCGCCTGACCCCTGCGGCACAAATCAACGGCGACAAGCGCCAGAACGTGCTGGATGCAGCGCGCATTGAGCTGGGCATGAAGCGCTTCCTGGAACAGGGTGGCTTCCACGCTTTTACTACCACTTTTGAAGACCTCCACGGCCTGAAACAGCTGCCGGGCCTGGCTGTACAACGTCTGATGCAGCAGGGCTACGGCTTTGCAGGCGAAGGCGACTGGAAAACTGCCGCTCTGCTTCGCATCATGAAGGTGATGTCGACCGGTCTGCAGGGCGGCACCTCCTTTATGGAGGACTACACCTACCACTTCGAAAACGGCAACGACCTGGTGCTCGGCTCCCACATGCTGGAAGTGTGCCCTTCTATCGCCGTCGAAGAGAAACCGATCCTCGACGTGCAGTATCTCGGCATCGGCGGCAAAGCCGATCCGGCGCGTCTGATCTTCAACACCCGCACCGGCCCGGCCATCAACGCCAGCCTGATCGATCTGGGCGATCGTTTCCGCCTGCTGGTGAACTGCGTCGATGCGGTTGAAACGCCACATTCGCTGCCGAAACTGCCTGTCGCCAACGCCCTGTGGAAAGCGCAGCCGGACCTGCCGACCGCGTCAGAGGCGTGGATCCTGGCCGGCGGCGCGCACCACACGGTGTTCAGCCACGCGCTGGATCTGAACGACATGCGTCAGTTCGCCGAGCTGCACGATATCGAGCTGACCGTCATTGATAACGATACCCGCCTGCCCGCCTTTAAGGACGCGCTGCGCTGGAACGAAGTCTATTACGGTTCAAAACGCTAAGTACGGAATGCCCGGTGGCGCTACGCCCACCGGGCAGGGAGACAACAATGTTAGACGATCTCAAACGTCAGGTGCTCGAAGCCAACCTGGCGCTGCCGAAACATAACCTGGTGACCCTGACCTGGGGCAACGTCAGCGCCGTTGACCGGGAAAAAGGCGTGTTCGTGATCAAGCCTTCCGGCGTGGATTACACGGTGATGACCGCGGACGATATGGTGGTGGTCAGCATCGAGACGGGTGAAGTGGTGGAAGGTAACAAAAAACCGTCATCCGATACGCCCACTCACCGCCTGCTGTACCGGTCATTCCCGACCATCGGCGGCATTGTGCATACCCATTCTCGTCACGCGACCATCTGGGCGCAGGCGGGCCAGTCGATCCCGGCGACCGGCACCACCCACGCGGACTACTTTTACGGCACCATTCCCTGCACGCGTCTGATGACCGATGCAGAGATCAACGGTGAGTACGAGTGGGAAACGGGTAACGTAATTGTCGAAACCTTCGAAAAACAGGGAATCGACGCGGCGCAGATGCCCGGCGTGCTGGTGCACTCCCACGGCCCGTTTGCCTGGGGTAAAAACGCGGAAGATGCGGTGCATAACGCGATCGTGCTCGAAGAGGTAGCCTATATGGGGATCTTCTGTCGCCAGCTCGCGCCGCAACTGCCGGATATGCAGCAAACCCTGCTGGATAAACACTACCTGCGCAAGCACGGCGCGAAGGCCTATTACGGACAATAAACTGTATATATCTCCAGCATAAAACATTCAACCAGGCTATAATCAGGCCTGGTTTTGTTTTATGGGATAGCGGCGTGGCACAGGCGCAAGAAGGCTTTTTACTGACCCGACACTGGCGGGATACCCCTCAGGGCACCGAGGTCGCGTTCTGGCTGGCGACGGACAACGGCCCGCTGCACGTTACGCTACCCCCGCAGGAGTCCGTGGCATTTATCCCTGAAACGCACGTCGAAAAGGTGAAGCAGCTGCTGCGCGACGAAAGCGGCTGGCGCATTACCCCGCTTGAACTGAAAGATTTCCACCGCCAGCCGGTTTACGGCCTCTACTGCCGCGCCCATCGTCAGCTGATGCGCTATGAAAAGCTGCTGCGCGAAGCGGGCGTGACGCTCTACGAAGCGGATATCCGCCCGCCGGAACGCTTTCTGATGGAGCGGTTTATAACCGCGCCCGTCTGGGTAGACGGCGCAGAGCAAAACGGCACCCTCATCAACGCTCGCCTGAAGCCGAATCCGCATTATCGTCCACCGCTAAAGTGGGTCTCCCTGGATATAGAAACCACCCGTCATGGCGAACTGTACTGCATCGGTCTTGAAGGCTGCGGGCAGCGGGTTGTCTATATGCTCGGGCCGCCGAACGGCGATGCGTCCGCGCTGGATTTTCAGCTTGAGTACGTCAGCAGCCGCCCGCAGCTGCTGGAGAAACTTAACCAGTGGTTTGCCGAGCACGACCCGGACGTGCTGATCGGCTGGAACGTGGTGCAGTTTGACCTGCGCGTGCTGCAAAAACACGCCGAGCGGTATCGCATCCCGCTGATGCTCGGGCGCGGAAATACGGAGCTGGAGTGGCGCGAGCACGGCTTTAAGAACGGCGTGTTCTTTGCGCAGGCCAACGGTCGACTGATTATCGACGGCATCGAGGCGCTGAAATCCGCTTTCTGGAATTTCTCCTCCTTCTCTCTGGAAGCGGTAGCGCAGGAATTGCTCGGTGAAGGCAAATCCATCGACAATCCGTGGGACCGCATGGACGAGATCGACCGGCGCTTCAACGAAGACAAACCCGCGCTCGCTACCTATAACCTGAAAGACTGTGAGCTGGTGACGCAGATTTTCCATAAAACCGAGATCATGCCGTTCCTGCTGGAGCGGGCGACGGTAAACGGCCTGGCGGCAGACAGGCACGGCGGCTCGGTAGCGGCCTTTAGCCACCTCTATTTCCCACGAATGCACCGTGCGGGCTATGTTGCGCCCAACCTCGGAGACGTGCCGCCGCAGGCCAGCCCCGGCGGCTACGTGATGGACTCCCGGCCTGGACTGTATGACTCGGTTCTGGTGCTGGACTACAAAAGCCTCTACCCGTCGATTATCCGCACCTTCCTGATCGATCCCGTCGGGCTGGTAGAAGGCATGGCGCAGCCGGACGACGCCCACAGCACCGACGGTTTCCTCGGCGCCCGTTTTTCGCGGGAAAAGCACTGCCTGCCTGAAATCGTGGGGAACATCTGGCACGGCCGCGATGAGGCCAAGCGCCACGGCAACAAGCCGCTCTCGCAGGCGCTGAAAATCATTATGAACGCCTTTTACGGCGTGCTGGGGACCAGCGCCTGCCGCTTCTTTGATCCCCGTCTGGCCTCGTCCATCACCATGCGCGGGCACGACATCATGCGCCAGACCAAAGCGCTGATTGAATCCCGGGGCTATGACGTTATCTACGGCGACACGGATTCCACCTTTGTGTGGCTTAAGAGCGCACGTACAGAAGAGGATGCCTCGCGAATCGGCAAAGAACTGGTCGCTTTCGTGAACGCCTGGTGGCAGGAACATTTGCAAAAAGAGCGGTTAACCAGCGCATTAGAACTGGAATTTGAAACCCATTTTGCCCGCTTTTTAATGCCCACCATTCGCGGTACCGATCAGGGCAGCAAGAAGCGCTACGCCGGGCTGATTCAGGAAGGAGATAAGCAGCGTATGGTCTTTAAAGGCCTGGAAACGGTGCGCACCGACTGGACGCCGCTGGCACAGCAGTTTCAGCAAACCCTTTACCTGCGAGTGTTTCGCAACGAGCCGTATCAGGATTACGTGCGTGAAACCATCGCCAGCCTGATGGCGGGCGAACTGGATAACCAGCTGGTCTACCGCAAACGCCTGCGCCGCCCGCTGGCGGAGTACCAGCGCAACGTTCCTCCACACGTGCGCGCCGCGCGTCTGGCGGATGAAGAAAACGTGCGCCGCGGACGTGCGCCACAGTATCAAAATCGGGGTACCATTAAGTACGTCTGGACGATTAACGGCCCGGAACCCGTTGATTACCAGCAGTCTCCGCTCGATTACGATCACTATCTGACGCGCCAGCTTCAGCCCGTCGCCGACGGAATTTTGCCCTTCATTGACGACGATTTTGCTACACTAGTGACAGGGCAACTTGGCCTATTTTGACGCGTGACGAAATGGCTGCCATCCAGTACCATAGCGCCCTTTCCATTCCCGGACCCATTTTTCGATGACCGTCTTTTTTGACGGGGGTCGAACTATTGCCTGCAATTAAAGATTAGAGCCGAACAACTATGCCTTTTACACTTGGTCAACGCTGGATCAGCGATACAGAAAGCGAACTTGGATTAGGAACCGTCGTTGCCGTTGATGCGCGCATGGTTACCCTCCTCTTCCCTGCCACCGGTGAAAACCGCCTGTACGCCCGCAATGACTCCCCTGTAACCCGCGTGATGTTTAATCCGGGTGACACCGTGACCAGCCACGACGGCTGGCAACTGAAGGTTGAAGACGTAAAAGAAGAGAATGGACTGCTCGCCTACATCGGGACGCGTCTTGATACCGACGAGACGAATGTCATCCTGCGTGAAGTGCTGCTCGACAGCAAACTGGTGTTCAGTAAGCCGCAGGACCGCCTGTTTGCCGGGCAAATTGACCGCATGGATCGTTTCTCCCTGCGCTACCGCGCGCGCAAGTTCCAGAGCGAGCAGTACCGTATGCCGTGGAGCGGCCTGCGCGGCCAGCGCACCAGCCTGATCCCCCACCAGCTGAATATCGCCCATGACGTGGGCCGTCGCCACGCGCCGCGCGTGCTGCTGGCTGATGAAGTGGGCCTGGGTAAAACCATTGAAGCTGGCATGATCCTGCATCAACAGCTGCTTTCCGGCGCAGCCGAGCGCGTCCTGATCGTGGTGCCAGAAACCCTGCAGCACCAGTGGCTGGTCGAGATGCTGCGCCGCTTTAACCTGCGCTTCTCCCTGTTCGACGACGAGCGCTATGCCGAAGCGCAGCACGATGCCGACAACCCGTTTGAAACTGAACAGCTGGTGATCTGCTCCCTGGACTTCGTGCGCCGCAGCAAGCAGCGTCTTGAGCACCTGTGTGACGCCGAGTGGGATCTGATGGTTGTCGATGAAGCACACCATCTGGTCTGGAGCGAAGACGCACCGAGCCGCGAATATATGGCGATTGAACAGCTTGCAGAGCGCGTGCCCGGCGTCCTGCTGCTGACCGCAACGCCGGAACAGCTCGGTCTGGAAAGCCACTTCGCCCGCTTGCGCCTGCTCGATCCAAACCGTTTCCACGACTTCGCGCAGTTTGTGGAAGAGCAGAATAACTACCGACCGGTTGCGGATGCCGTCGCGCTGCTGCTGGCGGGAAAACGTCTCTCAAACGACGAGCTCAACACCCTGAGCGATCTGATTGGCGAGCAGGATATTGAACCGCTGCTGCAGGCCGCGAACAGCGACAGCGAGAACGCGGAATCCGCGCGCAAAGAGCTGATCGACATGCTGATGGACCGCCACGGCACCAGCCGCGTGCTGTTCCGTAACACCCGTAACGGCGTGAAAGGGTTCCCGAAACGCGAGCTGCACACCATCAAGCTGCCGCTGCCAACCCAGTATCAGACGGCGATTAAAGTCTCCGGCATTATGGGCGCGCGCAAAACCCAGGAAGAGCGCGCCCGCGATATGCTCTACCCGGAACAGATTTACCAGGAATTTGAAGGCGATACCGGCACCTGGTGGAACTTCGATCCGCGCGTAGAGTGGCTGATGGGCTACCTGACCGCGCACCGCTCCCAGAAAGTGCTGGTGATCTGCGCCAAAGCGGCCACCGCGCTGCAGCTGGAGCAGGTCCTGCGCGAGCGCGAAGGCATTCGCGCCGCCGTGTTCCACGAAGGGATGTCCATCGTCGAGCGCGACCGCGCGGCCGCCTGGTTTGGCGAAGAGGACAGCGGCGCCCAGGTGATGCTGTGCTCTGAAATCGGCTCCGAAGGCCGTAACTTCCAGTTCGCCAGCAATCTGGTGATGTTCGATCTGCCGTTCAACCCGGATCTGCTGGAGCAGCGTATCGGCCGCCTGGATCGTATTGGTCAGGCGCATGATATTCAGATCCACGTCCCATATCTGGAAAAAACCGCCCAGTCCGTGCTGGTGCGCTGGTTCCACGAAGGTCTGGATGCGTTTGAACATACCTGTCCAACCGGCCGCACCATTTACGATCGGGTGCACGGCGATCTGATCGGCTTCCTGGCCGCGCCGGAAAACACCGACGGCTTTGACGATCTGATCAAGTCCTGCCGCGAGCAGCACGACGCGCTGAAAGCGCAGCTTGAGCAGGGCCGCGACCGCCTGCTGGAGATCCACTCCAACGGCGGTGAAAAAGCGCAGGCGCTGGCTGAGAGCATTGAAGAACAGGATGACGACACTAGTCTGATTAGCTTCTCCATGAACCTCTTCGACATCGTCGGGATTAACCAGGACGATCGTGGCGAGAATCTGATTGTCCTTACCCCGTCAGACCACATGCTGGTCCCGGATTTCCCGGGCCTGCCGGAAGACGGCTGTACCATCACCTTCGAGCGTGATGTGGCGCTGTCCCGCGAAGATGCGCAGTTCATCACCTGGGAGCACCCGCTGATCCGCAACGGGCTGGATCTGATCCTCTCCGGCGATACCGGCAGCAGCACCATCTCCCTGTTGAAAAACAAGGCGCTGCCCATAGGCACGCTGCTGCTGGAGCTGATCTACGTTGTGGAAGCGCAGGCGCCGAAACAGCTGCAGCTCAACCGCTTCCTGCCGCCAACGCCGGTGCGTCTGCTGCTGGATAAAAACGGTACGAATCTCGCAGGACAGGTTGAGTTCGAAAGCTTTAACCGTCAGCTGAGCGCGGTGAACCGCCATACCGGCAGCAAGCTGGTCAATGCGGTGCAGCAGGACGTGCACGCTATTCTTCAGCAGGGCGAAACCCAGATTGAAAAAGCGGCCCGAGAGCTGATTGACGCTGCGCGCAATGAAGCCGACGAGAAACTGTCTGCCGAGCTGTCCCGTCTGGAAGCGTTAAAAGCGGTCAATCCGAACATCCGTGACGACGAGCTGGCGGCGATTGAAAGCAACCGTCAGCAGGTGCTGGAAAGCCTGAATCAGGCGGGCTGGCGCCTGGATGCCATGCGTCTTATAGTTGTGACGCATCAGTAAACGGAGCGCAAGATGGTGATGGAGCCGTATAATCCGCCGCAGGATCCCTGGCTGGTCATTCTGTATCAGGATGAACACATCATGGTGGTCAACAAGCCGAGCGGCCTGTTGTCCGTGCCGGGGCGCCTGGACGAGCACAAGGACAGCGTGATGACGCGCATTCAGCGCGATTTTCCGCAGGCAGAGTCCGTCCATCGTCTGGATATGGCCACCAGCGGCGTGATTGTGGTGGCGCTGAATAAAGCGGCGGAGCGTGAGTTGAAGCGCCAGTTCCGCGAGCGCGAGCCGAAAAAGCAGTATATCGCCCGCGTCTGGGGCCATCCGGCGCAGGCGGTAGGGCTGGTGGATTTACCGCTGATATGCGACTGGCCGAACCGGCCAAAGCAGAAGGTGTGTTATGAAACCGGCAAGGCCGCGCAGACCGAATATGAAGTGCTGGAGTACGCGCCGGATAATACCGCGCGCGTCCTGCTTAAGCCAATTACCGGACGTTCGCACCAGCTGCGCGTGCATATGCTTGCGCTGGGTCATCCGATTCTGGGCGACCGGTTTTACGCCCCGCCGGAAGCGCTGGCGTTAGCGCCACGTCTGCAACTGCACGCGCAGACGCTCACCATCACCCACCCGGCCTTCGGTAACGCGATGACGTTTAAAGCCCCGGTGGACTTCTGAAAAAAAAGCCCGACGCTGTCGGGCTTTTGCTTATTTGAAACCTTTCTTCTCTTTAATCAGCTCGTACGCTTTCTGGATTTCCTGCGCTTTTTGCTTCGCCATCTCCATCATTTCCGGCGGCAAGCCTTTCGCGACCAGTTTGTCCGGGTGGTGTTCACTCATCAGCTTACGGTAGGCACGTTTAATTGTGGTTTGATCGTCCGTGGGCTTCACGCCAAGCACGTTGCAGGCATCTTCCAGCGTCGGGCCACGCTGCGCCTGCTGCCAGCCGCCACCGGACGACTGCTGATGATAGCCGCCGCCAAACTGTGCCCCGCCCTGCATCATGCGCAGGAACTGGTCAAACTGCATACGGGAGATGCCCAGCTCTTCCGCAATGACGTACAGCACATCACGTTCATTAGGGTGAAGTGAACCGTCGGCAAATGCCGCCTGGATTTGGATTTCCAGAAACATCCGAATTAAATCAAAACGTCCGAAGCAGATGCTGCGGAACTGGCGCATCTTTTCACGCAGCGGATAGTTATCGGATTTACCGATGCGAAACGCATTTTGCGCAGCCACACGAGATTCACCATGCAGATTCATGCGATCCATAAAGACGCTGGCAATCTGAATATCCGCTTCGGTCACGCGCCCTTTGGATTTGGTTAAGTGCCCCATAACCTCAAAGGTGGTGGAGAAAAAGAGTGACTGACGCTCGCGCTGATTGGCAAACCAGGCCATTTTGCGGCTGCGCGCCTTATCAAACATGTGGCCGATAATAAGCCCAAGCACAATCCCCCAGAACCCGGCACCCATGATGATGGCGAACGCAACGCCGATTATTTTACCCCAATACTGCATATACTCCCCGGATAGTCATATTCCTTGCCGACGCAACGTCATCATCACTGTGTTCAAGTCACGGTCAATTGAAGGACATCGCCTATAATTTGCTTTATCATACTCGTCATTCGATAGCGAGCCTAACACTCTGGCACGCAAACGGGCAGGATTAACGCTGGTACTGCGCAGATGAGTAAGATAGTCTCTGAGCGTTTGTAAGCCGTAGCCACTGATGACGGAACAATAAAATATAACGTATGAAAAAACGTATCCCCACCCTCCTGGCCACAATGATTGGCTCCGCCCTTTACAGTCAACAGGGGCTGGCGGCCGATCTCGCCTCGCAGTGTATGCTTGGCGTCCCAAGTTATAATCGCCCACTGGTGGAGGGCGATACAAATAGCTTGCCGGTAACCATTACTGCCGATAGCTCCAAAGGTACTTATCCTGACAATGCCACGTTTACGGGCAATGTGGATATTAACCAGGGCAATAGCCGCCTGCAGGCGGATGAAGTGCAGTTGCACCAGAAGCAGCCGGAAGGCGCGGCCGAGCCGGTACGAACGGTGGATGCGCTGGGTAATGTGCACTATGACGATAATCAGGTCATCCTGAAAGGTCCGAAAGCCTGGTCAAACCTGAATACTAAAGACACTAACGTCTGGGAAGGTGATTACCAGATGGTGGGTCGCCAGGGACGCGGTAAAGCGGACCTGATGAAGCAGCGCGGTGAAAACCGCTATACGATCCTGGAGAATGGCTCCTTTACATCGTGTCTGCCGGGTTCAAATACCTGGAGCGTGGTCGGGAGCGAAGTTATCCATGACCGTGAAGAACAGGTCGCGGAAATCTGGAACGCCCGCTTTAAGCTCGGCCCAGTTCCGGTTTTCTACAGCCCTTACCTGCAGCTTCCCGTGGGCGACAAGCGTCGCTCAGGTTTCCTGATCCCCAATGCCAAATACAGCACTTCGAATTACTTTGAGTTCTACCTGCCGTATTACTGGAACATCGCGCCCAACATGGACGCCACGATCACGCCGCACTATATCCACAAGCGCGGCAACATCATGTGGGAGAATGAGTTCCGCTATCTGACTCAGGCCGGTGCTGGCCTGATGGAGCTGGATTATCTGCCGTCGGATAAAGTGTTCCAGGATGAGCATCCAACGGAAGGTGATAAACACCGCTGGTTATTCTACTGGCAGCATGCCGGGGTGATGGATCAGGTGTGGCGCTTTAATATTGACTACACCAAAGTTAGCGACTCATCTTATTTTAACGATTTCTCGTCCAAATACGGTTCGAGCACGGATGGCTATGCCACGCAGAAGTTCAGCGTTGGCTATGCGGTGCAGAACTTTGATGCAACCGTCTCGACCAAGCAGTTCCAGGTATTTTCTGACCAGTCCACGCCTACATATGGTGCAGAACCACAGCTGGACGTAAACTGGTACCAGAATAACGTAGGGCCATTCGACACCCGTGTTTACGCTCAGGCAGTGCATTTCGTAAACACGGATTCAGACATGCCGGAAGCCACGCGTCTTCACCTTGAGCCGACGATCAATTTGCCGTGGTCTAACGACTGGGCAAGCCTGAATACCGAAGCCAAGCTGATGGCGACTCACTATCAGCAAAAAAATGTTGATAATTACAACGCAACTAACAATGCACATCTGGAAGAGTCGGTCAACCGAACGCTCCCACAGTTCAAAATGGACGGGAAGCTAATCTTTGAGCGTGATATGGGCCTGCTGGCGGATGGTTATACTCAGACGCTTGAACCGCGTATGCAGTATTTGTACGTGCCGTATCGCGATCAGAGCAGCATTCAGAACTACGACTCTTCTTTGCTGCAGTCTGACTACAGCGGCCTGTTCCGCGACCGTACTTACGGCGGTCTGGACCGTATCGCATCCGCTAACCAGTTAACGACAGGCGTCACTACGCGCGTTTATGATGATGCCGCCGTTGAACGTTTTAACGTTTCTGTTGGTCAAATCTACTATTTCACCGAGTCACGTACCGGTGATGACAACATTAACTGGGAGAAAGACAACAAAACGGGATCGCTGGTTTGGGCGGGTGATACTTACTGGCGCATGACTGACCGCTGGGGTCTGCGTGGCGGCGTGCAGTATGACACTCGCCTCGATAATATCGCCACAAGTAGCGCGGCTATTGAGTACCGCCGCGATGAAGACCGGATGATGCAGTTGACGTATCGTTACGCCAGCCCGGAATATATTCAGGCAACATTGCCTTCCTATGCTGGCAATGAACAGTATAAAGACGGCATCTCGCAGGTGGGTGGCGCAGCAAGCTGGCCTATCGCCGACCGCTGGTCAATCGTAGGCGCTTACTACTTTGACACTAACGCGAATAAGCCAGCGGACCAGATGGTGGGTCTGCAATATAACTCCTGCTGTTACGCGCTGCGCGTCGGTTACGAGCGTAAGCTTAACGGCTGGGACAGTGAAAACAATCAGGGCAAATACGATAACGTGATTGGCTTTAATGTCGAACTGCGCGGCCTGAGCTCCAACTACGGCCTTGGCACGCATCAGATGCTGCGTTCGAACATTCTGCCGTACAGTAGCTCTTTGTAATGTGCTTGATTTAAAACGTAATCCGCTTTGCGGTTAATTGAAATGGAAAAAGTATGAAGAACTGGAAAACGCTGCTGCTCGGTGTCGCTATGGTTGCGAATACCAGCTTCGCGGCCCCCCAGGTTGTTGATAAGGTCGCGGCTGTCGTTAACAACGGCGTCGTGCTCGAAAGTGACGTTGACGGTCTGATGAAATCCGTGAAGCTCAATTCGGGCGAAGCAGGCCAGCAGCTTCCGGATGATGCTACGCTGCGCCATCAGATCCTGGAGCGTCTGATCATGGATCAGATTATCCTGCAGATGGGTCAGAAAATGGGCGTGAAGGTGACTGACGAGCAGCTCGATCAGGCCATCGCTAACATTGCAAAGCAGAACAACATGACGCCAGACCAGATGCGCAGTCGTCTGGCTTATGACGGTATCAGCTACGCCACCTACCGCAACCAGATCCGTAAAGAGATGCTGATTTCGGAAGTGCGTAACAACGAAGTGCGCCGCCGCGTCACGATCCTGCCGCAGGAAGTGGACGCGCTGGCAAAGCAGGTGGGCAACCAGAACGATGCGAGCACAGAGCTGAACCTGAGCCACATTCTGATCCCACTGCCAGAGAACCCAACGTCCGATCAGGCTGCGGAAGCAGAAAGTCAGGCACGTTCTATTGTCGACCAGGCGCGTAACGGCAGCGACTTTGGCAAGCTGGCTATCACCTACTCCGCTGACCAGCAGGCGCTGAAAGGCGGCCAGATGGGCTGGGGACGTATTCAGGAGCTGCCTTCCATCTTTGCTCAGGCGCTGAGCACGGCGAAGAAAGGCGATATTGTGGGTCCAATCCGTTCAGGCGTGGGCTTCCACATTCTGAAAGTGAACGATCTGCGTGGTCAGAGCCAGAACATCTCCGTGACTGAAGTTCACGCTCGCCACATTCTGCTGAAGCCGTCACCGATTATGACTGACGATCAGGCGCGTGCGAAGCTGGAGCAGATTGCCGCGGACATTAAGAGCGGTAAAACCTCGTTTGCCAATGCAGCGAAGGAGTTCTCTCAGGATCCTGGCTCTGCGAACCAGGGCGGCGATCTGGGCTGGGCTGCTGCGGACATTTACGATCCTGCCTTCCGCGATGCACTGATGAAGCTGAATAAGGGTCAGCTCAGCGCCCCGGTTCACTCTTCATTTGGCTGGCATCTGATCGAACTGATGGACACACGCAACGTGGACAAAACGGATGCGGCGCAGAAAGACAGAGCCTACCGTATGCTGTTTAACCGTAAATTCTCTGAAGAAGCGGCAACCTGGATGCAGGAACAACGCGCCAGTGCTTATGTGAAAGTGCTGAGCAACTAATGAAACAGCATCGTGTTGTTATCACGCCCGGCGAACCCGCCGGGATTGGGCCTGACCTCGTTGTCCAGCTCGCCCAGCGCAGCTGGCCGGTAGAACTGGTTGTCTGCGCTGATGCAACACTGTTACAAGACCGGGCGAAGCTGCTCGGTCTGCCTCTAACGCTCATCCCTTACGATGAAGGCCAACAGCCCGCACCACAGCAGGCCGGTACGCTCACGCTGCTCTCTGTCCCCCTTCGTACACCCGTTGTTCCAGGCCAGCTCAGCACGGAAAACGGCCATTACGTCGTTGACACCCTTGCTCGCGCCTGCGACGGTTGCCTGAAGGGCGAATTTGCCGCTCTGATCACCGGCCCCGTCCACAAAGGCGTCATCAACGAAGCGGGCATACCGTTTACCGGGCATACGGAGTTCTTCGAAGAGCGCTCGCACAGCCCGAAAGTGGTGATGATGCTGGCGACGGAAGCGATGCGCGTTGCGCTGGTGACAACCCATCTGCCGATCAAAGCCATTCCTGATGCGATCACCCCTGAACTCCTGCGCGAGATCATCGGGATTTTGCACCACGATCTGCAGACAAAATTTGGGATCCCGCAGCCCCACGTGCTGGTCTGCGGTCTGAACCCGCACGCCGGAGAAGGCGGGCACATGGGCACCGAAGAGATCGACACCATTATTCCGGTGCTCAACGAAATGCGGGCGAAGGGGATGAATCTCAGCGGACCGCTGCCTGCGGACACCCTTTTCCAGCCGAAATACCTGGATAATGCCGACGCCGTGCTCGCGATGTACCACGATCAGGGCCTGCCCGTGCTAAAATACCAGGGCTTTGGCCGCGGGGTGAATATCACCCTCGGTTTACCCTTTATTCGAACATCCGTTGACCACGGCACTGCGCTGGATCTGGCAGGCCAGGGGAAAGCGGATGTCGGCAGTTTTATTACGGCGCTTAATCTCGCCATCAAAATGATTGTTAATACTCAATGACTAATCGAGTCCATCAGGGCCACTTAGCCCGTAAACGCTTCGGGCAAAACTTTCTCAACGATCAGTTCGTGATCGACAGCATCGTGTCTGCTATTAATCCGCAGAAAGGTCAGGCTATGGTCGAAATCGGCCCGGGTCTTGCCGCGCTGACCGAGCCGGTAGGCGAACGCCTCGACGAGCTGACCGTTATCGAACTGGACCGCGACCTGGCCGCACGCCTGCAAACGCACCCGTTCCTCGGACCAAAGCTGACCATCTATCAGCAGGATGCCATGACCATGAACTTTGGCGAACTGTCGGAAAAAATGGGCCAGCCGCTGCGCGTGTTCGGCAACCTGCCGTATAACATCTCCACGCCGCTAATGTTCCACCTCTTTAGCTATACTGATGCCATTGCCGACATGCACTTCATGTTGCAAAAAGAGGTTGTTAACCGTCTGGTTGCAGGGCCGAACAGTAAAGCGTATGGTCGTTTAAGCGTGATGGCACAATATTACTGCAACGTGATCCCGGTACTCGAAGTACCGCCGTCCGCGTTCACGCCACCACCGAAAGTAGATTCTGCGGTTGTGCGCCTGGTGCCGCACAAAACAAAACCTTATCCGGTTAAAGATCTGCGCGTACTCAGCCGCATCACAACAGAAGCGTTCAACCAGCGCCGTAAAACGATCCGTAACAGCCTGAGCAATTCGTTTACCGTTGAGGTGTTAGCAGAGCTGGGGATCGACCCGGCAATGCGTGCGGAAAACATTTCCGTAGAGCAGTACTGCAAGCTGGCTAATTACATCAGCGAAAATGCGCCGCCGAAGGAGAGTTAAGCCATGATTGATTCGCCCCGCGTATGTGTCCATGTACAAAGCGTCTATGTTGAATCGCAATCCTCGCCGGATGAAGAGCGTTTTGTCTTTGCCTACACCGTGACCATTCGCAATCTGGGGCGGATGCCCGTGCAGCTGCGCGGGCGCTACTGGCTTATCACTAACGGCAATGGCCGCGAAATTGAAGTTCAGGGTGAAGGCGTGGTCGGTGAGCAGCCCCACATCGCCCCTGGCGAAGAGTACCAGTACACCAGCGGCGCGGTGATTGAAACGCCGCTGGGTACCATGCAAGGCCATTACGAAATGGTCGACGTCGATGGCAACGTGTTCCGCGTTGCTATTCCTGTGTTCCGTCTCGCCGTAACCACACTCATTCATTAATCTAATGTCTACATATCTGATTGGCGACGTTCACGGTTGCTACGATGAACTGATCGCATTGTTAAAACAGGTCGACTTTACGCCAGGACAGGACACGCTCTGGCTGACGGGCGATTTAGTCGCGCGCGGCCCGGGATCGCTTGAGGTTTTACGTTTCGTCAAATCGCTGGGCGACAGCGTTCGCATGGTGCTGGGCAACCACGATCTTCACCTGCTGGCCGTATTTGCCGGGATCAGCCGCAACAAACCTAAAGATCGCCTCTCTCCCCTGCTGGATGCGCCAGACGCGGACGAACTGATTAACTGGCTGCGCCGCCAGCCCTTACTTCAGGTCGACGAGGAGAAAAAGCTGGTCATGGCCCATGCCGGGATCACGCCACAATGGGATCTTGAGACAGCGAAAACCTGCGCGCGTGACGTAGAGGCGGTGCTGGCGAGCGACTCGTACCCTTTCTTCCTTGATGCCATGTACGGCGATATGCCGAACCACTGGAGCGAGGATCTCAGCGGTCTGGCCCGCCTGCGCTTTATCACCAATGCGTTCACCCGCATGCGTTTCTGCTTCCCGAACGGGCAGCTGGACATGTATTCCAAAGAGACACCGGAAAGCGCGCCTGCCCCGCTCAAACCATGGTTTGCTATTCCTGGACCGGTGACAAGCGAGTACAGCGTGGTATTTGGTCACTGGGCTGCGCTGGAAGGAAAAGGCACGCCGGACGGGATCTACGGTCTGGATACCGGATGCTGCTGGGGCGGAGAGTTAACCTGCTTACGCTGGGAAGATAAAGCTTACTTTGTGCAGCCGTCCAACCGACAGCTGGACTTAGGGGAAAGTGAGGCCGTTGCCTCCTGACTATTGCCCCCCTCCCCAAAAGACCGCACCGAACAGTCCCCTCTCCCCTTTGGGAAGAGGGGAGAGGGGTAGGAAAATCACTTAACGACGCTCCAGAATCTCGAAGCAGTAGCTGTGGGAGTTCTGCGCATCGGCGTCGTGGAATTCGCTGAACACAGATTCCCATTCGTCCGGATCGTAATCCGGGAAATGGGTATCCCCTTCCACTTCTGCATCAATGTGGGTCAGATACAGCTTCTGCGCTTTTGGCAGGAACTGTTCATACACACGACCGCCACCGATCACCATGATCTCTTCCGCGTCACCACAGGCGGCAATCGCTTCATCAACGGACTTAACCCATTCGACGCGATCGTCAGTGCCCGGCTGGCTGCTGATAACGATATTCTTACGGCCCGGCAATGGACGACCAATCGACTCCCAGGTCAGGCGGCCCATCACTACCGGCTTGTTTAACGTAGTACGCTTAAACCATGCGAGATCGGCAGGCAGGTTCCACGGCATGGCATTTTCCATACCGATAACGCGGTCCACCGCCAGCGCTGCAATCAGACTGATCATTGAAAATTTCCCGGATGCAAAAAATTGCCGCCACTATACGGAAAGCTTAATCTTTCGTCGACTGGCGGCAGAGTAAAGATACAGAAATTTTTTATTATTGCTGGCAACTCCACTTCACGCGGAAGGTTTACTCTCGGGCTCGTCAGCCGGATCGCCGGTATGCTTGCCCTCTTCCGTGCCCTGCCAGCCGTGACGCTGGATCAGCGACAGGTGATTGCGGTCCTCGTTAATGATTTCCGTCAGCATCGCGCTGGTGCGTTTAAACACCGCTGCACGCTCCGTAGCCGTGCTGCCTGCCATCGCCGCCATCTCTTCCACCATCCCGGTGTTAAAGCGGCGGAACAGGTCCGCACGTTCGCGCGCCTCATACGCGCCGAGCCCCAGATTTTCCAGCGCCATCCGGCCAGACTTCAGCGCGCCTTCAAATGTCTCACGTTCCGGCGCCTCAACCCCTGCCTGGCGCAGCCGGATGTAATGATCTACATCGCGCGCGCGGGAAATTATCGTCAGCGCAGGGAAATGCTCTTTTACCAGCTCCACCATCTGCATGCTGGTCTCCGGATCGTCAATGGCGTTAATCAACACCTCTGCTTTTGCCGCCCCGGCGGATTCCAGCAAGTCGACGCGGGTCGCATCGCCGTAAAACACCTTCATATCAAATTTACGCAGGGTATCAACATGGTCGGGGTCGTGATCGAGGATAACCATCTTCACCCCGCTCGACAGCAGTAAACGACCCACGATCTGCCCGTAGCGGCCAAATCCGGCGATAATAACGCGCGGCTGCTCCTCGTCGATCTCGTCGGCTTCGCGCTCCTGCTCGCTACCCGATTTTTCAAGGCGCGTCAGTACCACCAGCAGAACAGGCGTCGCCGCCATCGACAGCGCGACCGCCAGCGTCAACGCTTTCGCCCACTCGGGATCCAGCACGTTTGCCATCTGCGCGGCGCCAAACACCACGAACGCAAATTCGCTTCCCTGACCCAGCAGCACGGCAAACCAGCGGCGCTGCTTGTTCGGCACCTTCAATGGGCGCGCAATCAGCCACAGCATCACCATTTTAATGACGAGGAAACCGACGAGCAGGATGACAATCCGCAGCGGGTGCGTGACCAGCGTGCCGAAGTCGACGGACATCCCCACCCCGATGAAAAACAGCCCCAGCAGCAACCCTTTGAACGGCTCGATATCGCTTTCCAGCGCGTGACGGTATTCAGAGCTCGCCAGCAGAACGCCTGCGAGGAAGGCCCCCATCGCCATCGACAGTCCGGCTTCCTCAAGCAGCAAACCAAAGCCAAACACCAGGAACAGTGCCACGGCGCTGAACACTTCGCGCAGGCCCGAGCGGGCAACAAACCGCAGTAACGGACGGGTCACATAGCGCCCCAGCAGGACCACCAGCGCCAGCGCCCCCACGACTTTTAATGCCGAAAGCGCGAACGCACCCAGCGTCGTGGACGAGCCGCTTGCCGCCAGCAGCGGAATCATCGCCACCAGCGGAATAGCGGCAATATCCTGGAACAGCAGCACCGAAAACGCGCTGCGCCCCATCTGCGAGACCGTCAGATTTCGCTCGTTCATCGCCTGCATGGCAATCGCCGTCGAAGAGAGCGCCAGCGTCATGCCGATAAGCTCTGCCACTTTCCAGTCCATGCCTAACAGGATACAGAACCCGCCGAGCAGCAGTCCGCAGGCCACCATCTGCAGCGCGCCTCCGCCAAATACCGAGGCGCGAAGCTTCCATAATCTCTGCGGATCCAGCTCCAGGCCAATCACAAACAGCATCAGCACAACGCCAATTTCAGCGAAATGGAGGATCGCCTCCGCATCCGTGACCAGTCGAAAGCCCCACGGCCCAATGACGCAGCCCGCAATCAGGTAGCCGAGAACAGAGCCCAGCCCCAGACGTACCGCCACGGGCACAATCAGTGCCGCCGCGCCGAGATAAATCAGCGCCTGTATCAGCGTATGGCTATCCATGGTGCGTCTCCTGCCACTCAAGTAAGCGTTGTTTATAATGGCGAGCCTGCGCCTGCAGCGTTTCATCGTCGCAAACAAAGGTGCAGTGCATCGCAAACGGCGGGAGCCAGTTCAGTCCACAGTAAAGCGCAGTGGCCTGCAGCGGCTGCGCCAGCACGTCAAACCCGGGAAAGGAACCAATATCAAAGTGGCTTTCCCCACCGCCGGTAGTGACCGCCCACATCAGGCTTTTGCCTTTTAGCGCATGGCCGTTGTGACCATACGCCCAGCCATGGGAGAAGACTTTATCAATCCACAGTTTCAGGAGCGGGGGCGTGCTGTACCACTGCATGGGATGCTGCCAGATAATCAGATCGGCACGGGAAAGCGCCTCCTGTTCGGCAGCGATATCGATATTAAAATCGGGATAGAGTTCATAGAGGGAACGTATCTCTACGTTATCAAGCGTCCTTACCTGCTCAAGCATCCGCTTATTCGCATGCGAATGGTGCGGATAAGGGTGGGCATAAATTATCAGAATCATTGATTAGCCTGTGGTTACTGCTTTCTTTTAACAAAAGAGTGTAGTCAGTAATTCAACAGGCTAATAGTGAATATTATTGACGGGTTTACGTCAGAATTCTGAATTAGTTATCCAGTTCGCCCATCGATTTAACCTGGTCACGGTTAATCTGCTCAGTTTGGCCGGTTTCAGCGTTTTTGTAAGACACCAGACCGGTATCGTCATCCACCTGCGGTTTGCCGTCGGTGACAATGGTTCTGCCATCGGTGGTTTTTACGGCCTGATTAGACGAACAGCCCGCAACGGTAAACATTGTCGTGGCAGCCAGAACGGAAGCGATCAGTAATTTATTTTGCATGGTGTTTTCCCCTGCTCTCAGATGAATTTCGTTATCGACCTAACCATTTTAGGCTAACTGACTGAAAGCGGATGAAAAACCAGAAGGTTCTGAAGAGAGGAAGAATGCCCGGTTACCGAACGGCACCGGGCAATTTGTCTTACTTGCTAATCTGCGCGTGCATTTCCTGCACCGAAATCACCTTCTCGGTGGCGTCCGCGTTCAGCGCCATGGCCGTCGCGAAACCGCCGTTCAGGGTGGTGTCGTAGTGCACTTTGTACTGCAGCGCGCTGCGGCGAATCAGCTTGGAGTCTTCAATCGCCTGGCGGCCTGCGGTGGTGTTGATGATGTAGGTGTATTCGCCATTCTTGATACGATCCTGAATGTGCGGACGACCTTCATGCACCTTGTTCACCAGACGCGGGTTGATGCCGGCTTCGCCCAACACAATCGCCGTACCGTGGGTTGCATCCAGTTCGAAGCCCTGTTTCAGCAGCTTGGCGGCCAGGTCAACCACGCGCTCTTTGTCACCTTCACGAACGGAGAGCAGCGCACGGCCTGATTTTCTCATGGTGGAGCTACTGCCCAGCTGCGCCTTCGCGAACGCTTCTGCGAAGGTGCGGCCCACGCCCATCACTTCCCCGGTAGAGCGCATTTCTGGCCCTAACAGCGGGTCAACGCCCGGGAATTTGTTGAACGGCAGCACCACTTCTTTCACCGAGTAGTACGGTGGGATGATCTCTTTTGTCACGCCCTGCTGAGCCAGCGTCTGGCCTGCCATCACGCGTGCCGCCACTTTCGCCAGCGGAATACCAGTGGCTTTGGAGACGAACGGTACGGTACGTGCTGCACGCGGGTTCACTTCAATCAGGTAAACTTCGTTGTCTTTTACCGCGAACTGAACGTTCATCAGGCCGCGGACCTGCAGTTCGAAGGCCAGCTTTTGCACCTGCTGACGCATCACGTCCTGAATTTCCTGGCTCAGCGTGTACGCTGGCAGAGAGCAGGCGGAGTCGCCGGAGTGTACGCCCGCCTGCTCGATGTGCTCCATGATGCCGCCAATCAGCACCATTTCGCCATCGCAGATGGCGTCCACGTCCACTTCTACCGCGTCGTCGAGGAAGCGGTCGAGCAGCACAGGCGCATCGTTGGAGACGCTCACCGCGGTCTGGAAGTAGCGGCGCAGGTCGGCTTCGTCATAAACGATTTCCATCGCGCGGCCGCCCAGTACGTAGGAAGGACGTACCACCAGCGGGTAGCCAATCTCTTTCGCCTTCTCGACAGCCTGTTCGATAGCGGTCACGGTGGCGTTCGCAGGCTGTTTCAGCTTCAGACGGTCAACCGCCTGCTGGAAACGCTCGCGGTCTTCCGCACGGTCAATCGCATCCGGACTGGTGCCGATAACCGGCACGCCTGCCGCTTCCAGCGCGCGCGCCAGCTTCAGCGGGGTCTGGCCGCCGTACTGCACGATAACGCCTTTTGGCTTCTCAATGCGCACGATTTCCAGCACGTCTTCCAGGGTAACCGGCTCGAAGTAGAGACGGTCAGAAGTGTCGTAGTCGGTAGAGACGGTTTCCGGGTTACAGTTGACCATGATGGTCTCGTAACCGTCTTCGCGCAGCGCCAGCGAGGCGTGTACACAGCAGTAGTCAAACTCGATGCCCTGGCCGATACGGTTTGGACCGCCACCCAGCACCATAATCTTGTCGCGGTCGACGGACGGATTCGCTTCGCACTCGTCTTCATAGGTGGAGTACATGTACGCGGTGTCGGTAGAAAACTCTGCCGCACAGGTGTCGACGCGCTTGTAAACCGGGTGCAGGTCATACTGGTCGCGCAGCTTGCGGATTTCCGCTTCGCGCACGCCCGCCAGCTTAGCCAGACGCGCGTCGGCGAAGCCTTTACGCTTCAGCATGCGCAGGAAGTCTGCGTCCAGGCCGGTGATGCCCAGCTCAGCGACCTGTTCTTCGAGACGCACCAGCTCTTCAATCTGCACCAGGAACCAGCGGTCGATGTTGGTCAGGTTGAACACGCCGTCGACGGACAGGCCAGCACGGAAGGCATCGGCGATGTACCAGATGCGCTCCGCGCCCGCGTCTTTCAGCTCGCGGCGGATTTTGGTCAGCGCTTCCGGGTCGTCCAGGCTCACTTTCGGGTCAAAGCCGGTCGCGCCCACTTCGAGGCCGCGCAGCGCTTTCTGCAGGGATTCCTGCTGCGTGCGGCCAATCGCCATCACTTCACCGACGGATTTCATCTGGGTGGTCAGACGGTCGTTCGCACCTGCGAATTTCTCGAAGTTAAAGCGAGGAATTTTAGTCACAACGTAGTCGATGGACGGCTCGAAGGACGCAGGGGTGCGGCCACCAGTGATGTCGTTCATCAGCTCATCAAGGGTATAACCCACCGCCAGCTTCGCCGCCACTTTCGCAATCGGGAAGCCGGTCGCTTTAGAGGCCAGCGCGGAGGAGCGGGACACGCGCGGGTTCATTTCGATAACAATCAGACGGCCGGTTTTCGGGTTCACGGAGAACTGCACGTTAGAACCACCGGTTTCCACGCCGATTTCACGCAGTACCGCCATCGAGGCGTTACGCATGATTTGATACTCTTTGTCGGTCAGGGTCTGGGCTGGCGCAACGGTGATGGAATCGCCGGTGTGGATACCCATCGCATCGAAGTTTTCGATGGAGCAGACGATGATGCAGTTGTCGTTTTTATCACGCACCACTTCCATCTCGTACTCTTTCCAGCCAATCAGCGATTCATCAATCAGCAGCTCTTTGGTTGGGGAAAGGTCCAGACCGCGTTCGCAAATCTCTTCGAACTCTTCGCGGTTGTAGGCAATACCGCCGCCGGTGCCGCCCATGGTGAAGGAAGGACGGATGATGCATGGATAACCCACTTCAGCCGCAACGGCCAGCGCCTCTTCCATGTTGTGCGCAATACCGGAACGCGCGGTGTCGAGGCCGATTTTCTTCATCGCCACGTCGAAGCGGCGACGGTCTTCTGCTTTATCAATCGCGTCGGCGGTCGCACCAATCATGGTCACGCCGAACTCGGCCAGCACGCCCTGACGCTCAAGCTCCAGCGCACAGTTCAGCGCCGTCTGGCCGCCCATGGTTGGCAGGACCGCGTCCGGACGCTCTTTCTCGATGATTTTACGCACCACTTCCCAGTGAATCGGCTCGATGTAGGTTGCATCGGCCATTTCCGGGTCGGTCATGATGGTTGCCGGGTTAGAGTTCACCAGAATAACGCGGTAGCCCTCTTCACGCAGGGCTTTACACGCCTGCGCGCCGGAGTAGTCGAATTCACAGGCCTGGCCGATGACAATCGGGCCAGCGCCAAGGATCAGGATGCTTTTTATGTCTGTACGTTTTGGCATGGTCTTCTCGGCTCCTGATTATTTAGCGGTCTTACGGTATTGCTCGATAAGTTCGATGAAGTGATCGAACAGCGGCGCGGCGTCGTGCGGGCCCGGGCTGGCTTCCGGATGACCCTGGAAGCTGAATGCTGGCTTATCGGTGCGATGAATCCCCTGCAGGGTGCCATCGAACAGCGACTTATGGGTCACGCGCAGGTTAGCCGGCATTGAGGCTTCATCGACGGCAAAGCCGTGGTTCTGCGCGGTGATCATTACCGTGTTGTTATCGATGTCTTTCACCGGGTGGTTACCACCGTGGTGGCCGAACTTCATCTTAACGGTGTTCGCACCGCTCGCCAGCGCCAGCAGCTGATGGCCGAGGCAGATGCCGAATACCGGGATGTCGGTTTCCAGGAAGGACTTAATGGCGGCGATGGCGTAATCGCACGGTGCCGGGTCGCCAGGACCGTTGGACAGGAAAATACCGTCCGGATTCATCTTCAATACGTCTTCGGCAGAGGTCTGAGCCGGCACCACCGTCAGGCGGCAGCCGCGGTCAACCAGCATGCGCAGAATGTTGCGCTTGGCGCCAAAATCGTAGGCCACCACGTGGAACGGCAGCTCGCTCTCTTTTTTCGCTTCCGGCAGGTCGCCTTCCAGCGTCCAGCTTCCCTGCGTCCAGTTGTAGGCTTCCGCAGTCGTCACTTCTTTCGCCAGGTCCATGCCGTTCAGGCCCGGGAAGGCTTTCGCTTTTTCCAGCGCCAGCGTCGCATCGAGGTTATCACCGGCGATGATGCAGCCGTTCTGTGCACCCTTCTCGCGCAGCAGACGCGTTAACTTACGGGTATCGATATCGGCAATCGCCACGATGTTATGGCGCTTCAGGTAAGAAGAGAGGTCTTCGGTATTGCGGAAGTTGCTGGCAATCAGCGGCAGGTCGCGAATGACCAGGCCTTGCGCATGTACCTGAGAAGATTCTTCGTCAGCCGCGTTGGTGCCGACATTGCCGATATGAGGATAAGTAAGAGTAACGATTTGGCGAGAATAGGAAGGATCAGTGAGGATTTCTTGATAACCGGTCATTGAAGTATTGAAAACGACTTCCCCAACCGCCGAACCCGTTGCCCCTATGGCCCGACCGATAAACTGGGTTCCGTCTTCCAGAACCAATAGCGCTGACTTAATCAAAACACCCTCCAGAGAATATTCACTCACTTTATTTGCATATTAATTCATAACCGTGTCATGGATCAATGCAAATGTGTTGCCAGCGGATTTTTGGCAAACGGCGGCATTCTGGAGATTTGGTGGGTAAAAGTCAACTTAAAACGGATATTTTGTTTAGTCTTTTGCAAGTCTGGCGAAAGGAATGCGGCTTAAGCGATAAAAAGATCAGGTAAATCACTGCGGAAAACGCTTACGCGCCTGGTTTAATAAAAAATAACGCGATGGAGCTGAATAAAGTGGACCAAATGGTCAAAATTTACATTTCAGTAACGAAAACCAGGAAGAATAGTTGTGTTTTCATGACTCAACAAACAAAACAATAGCTAAACAGGTAAAATATAAGGGCAATAAAATATTGCCCTATGCAATCAAAGAATTACGACTGCAATAACCACATCACGATGGGTAATAATGCTTACAAATTGTTGAGATCCAGCACATCTCGCATATCAAAAAGTCCATCTTTCTTGTTTTTAAGCCACAAAGCGGAACGTACCGCGCCGTTGGCAAACGTCATGCGGCTTGAGGCTTTATGAGTAATCTCCACGCGTTCACCAATATCGGCGAACATCGCCGTATGTTCGCCGACGATGTCACCCGCACGTACCGTTGCGAAACCAATAGTGCCCGGTACGCGTTCGCCGGTGTGACCTTCGCGGGCATAGACCGCGCAGTCTTTTAAATCTTTATCGAGTGCATGAGCAATCGCCTCACCCATCGCCAGCGCCGTGCCTGACGGCGCATCAACCTTGTAGCGGTGGTGGGCTTCCACAATTTCAATATCGGTATAGTCGCCCATGACCTTCGCTGCTTTCTCCAGCAGCTTGAGCATGACGTTAACGCCCACGCTAAAGTTCGCCGCGAAGACAATCGCGATCTCTTTTGATGCGTCCTGGATGGCCTGCTTTCCCGCGTCGTCAAAACCGGTGGTGCCGATCACCATCCCCTTGCCGTGCTGGCGGCAAAATGCCAGGTGCGTCAACGTACCTTCCGGGCGGGTAAAGTCGATAAACACATCGAAGTCATCTTTAACCGCATCCAGGCTGCTCTGGACAGTAACGCCCGTCTTTCCTGCGCCCGCCAGTTCACCTGCGTCGGCACCCAAAAGCGATGAGCCTTCACGCTCCAGCGCCGCGCCCAGCGCTACGCCATCCATCTGAAGTGCCGCCTGAATCAGCTGACGGCCCATACGTCCACCCGCGCCCGCAATGGCGACACGGATCTGTGCATCATGCATAGTTATTCTCTTACGTTAAAATGATGTAAATCGTTTTCAGATTAACCAGCCTTCGCGGAGGCTGCCAACTGAAAACACCAATAATTAGAATTTAACGTGAAACCGACTTAAATATCAGTAAAAGACATGATTTTGTGGTCACGATAAAGTACGGGGCAAAAAAAAGGCCAGCACATGAGATGCTGGCCTTTTCGCTGTTTAGGGGTTATTCCACTTCGCGGGCGTCGATACGCAGCTCTTTCGGCACTTCGAAGACGATATTCTCTTCGCGTCCTTCCAGCGGAACCGCTTTGCCACCGCCCAGCTCCTGCAGACGGGTTATCACGTTCTGCACCAGGATATCCGGCGCGGAAGCACCTGCGGTAACGCCAACGCAGACCGCATTTTTAACCCACGCTTCCTGGATGTCCGCCGCGTCGTCGATCAGGAACGCCGCTTTACCCATGCGCTGCGCCAGTTCGGCCAGACGGTTGGAGTTAGACGAGTTTTTGGAGCCGACCACCAGCACCACGTCCGCCTGTTCAGCCAGCGCGCGCACCGCTTCCTGGCGGTTGGTGGTCGCGTAGCAGATGTCATCCTTACGCGGCCCGACGATTTTCGGGAAGCGCTGGCGCAGGGCGTCAATCACATCCGAGGTATCATCAACCGAGAGCGTCGTCTGGGTCATAAACGACAGACGGGCTTCATTTTTCACGTTCAGCGTAAAGACATCTTCCGGCGACTCAACCAGATACATTCCCCCTTCCGGATTGCTGTACTGGCCCATGGTACCTTCGACTTCCGGATGACCCGCATGGCCAATCAGAATCGACTCTTCACCGCGACGGCTGGCGCGCGCCACTTCCATATGCACTTTCGTCACTAATGGGCAGGTTGCGTCGAAAACGGTTAAATCGCGGCTTTTCGCTTCGTTACGCACCGCCTGAGAGACGCCGTGCGCAGAGAAGATCAGGATCGCACCGTCCGGCACTTCGCTGATCTGCTCGATGAAAATAGCGCCGCGCTCGCGCAGGCTGTCCACCACGTATCGGTTATGCACCACTTCGTGACGCACGTAAATTGGCGCGCCGTAAATCTCCAGCGCGTTTTCAACAATGCTGATAGCGCGGTCTACACCGGCGCAGAAGCCGCGCGGGTTAGCCAACAGGATCTGCATTTCAGGCCTCCAGTGCCGGATCGATCTCCAGCACTTCAACATCAAAATGAACGGTACGCCCGGCAAGCGGATGGTTGAAGTCAACGGTGATAGAGTCGCCGTTAATCTCGCGGATCACGCCAGGCATTTCGCTGCCGTCCATAGCGGTAAAGAGCATAATCGCCCCGATTTCCGGTTCGCCCGCGTCCATAAACTCGCGGCGCGAGAAATACTGGATCAGGTCCGGGCTTGGCACGCCAAACGCGGCATCCGGCTCCAGCGAGAACGCTTTTTTCTCCCCCTCTTTCAGGCCCAGGAGCTGCTGCTCAAGACCTTCAGACAGGGAGGTATCGCCGAGACGAAACAGGGCAGGTTTGCCGTTATTGCGGGTGGATTCGGCGGTGGAGCCGTCATCCAGCTTCAGCGTGAAGTGAACGAGAACCGCGCTGTTGCTCTGTACGGATTTAGACATGCAAATTGCTCGCTTGTTTTGCCCGGTGGCATTACACCACCGGGCGAGTGTGTTACGCCTGCTCTTTCGCGGCCGGTTTAGGCAAGAAGCCTTCCAGCACGATTAACGCCGCACCGATGCAAATTGCAGTATCGGCCAGGTTAAAGGTCGCGAAGTGCCAGTCGCCGACGTAGAAGTCGATCATATCGACCACAAAGCCGTGCCACAGGCGGTCAAACAGGTTGCCCAGCGCGCCGCCAATGATCAGCGCGTAGGCAATGTTATTCAGCTTTTGCGTGGCCTTTGAGCGGTACATCAGCACGGCCAGCACCACGCAGATACCGAGAGCGATACCCGCAAAGAACCAGCGCTGCCAGCCACCGCTGTCGGCAAGGAAGCTAAACGCCGCGCCGTAGTTGCGTGCATAGTGCAGGTTAAGCGACGGGAACAGCGAAACCGTCTCCCCCAGAGCAAAATTCTGGAGGATCAGGAACTTGCTGCCCAGATCGATAATCAGCACCACCACAACCAGCCACAGCCAGCGCAGTCCTGTTGAACAGAGAGTTTTACTCATCAGGCAAACTTACGTTTTTCGCCGTCACCGGCGACGTTGCTTACACAGCGTCCGCAGATGTCTGCGTGTTCCGCCACCTGGCCGATATCGGTAGTGTAATGCCAGCAGCGCGGGCACTTCTCACCTTCGGCTTTGCTCAGCGCGACTTTCAGCCCTTTGAGCAGCTCGCTCTGCTGCGCATCAGCAGAAGCCTCGGCATAATCCGCAACTTTTGCTCCGGAGGTCAACAGGACAAATCGCAATTCATCGCCCAGCGCGGTCAGCTTCGCCGCCAGCTCAGGTTCGGCGTACAGAGTCACTGCCGCTTCCAGAGAGCCACCAACTTTCTTGTCAGCACGCGCCTGCTCGATCACCTTGTTCACTTCGCCACGCACTTTCAGCAGCTCGTCCCAGAAGGCATCGTTCATTGCTTCGGTGCTGGAGAGATCGAACAGACCTTCATACCACTCGCCGGTGAAGACATATTTCTCACGGTCGCCAGGCAGATAGCCCCAGATTTCATCTGCGGTGAAGGACATGATCGGTGCCATCCAGCGCACCAGCGCTTCTGCGATGTGGAACAGCGCGGACTGGCAGCTACGGCGCGCCACGCTGTCCGCCTTCGCGGTGTACTGGCGGTCTTTGATGATGTCGAGGTAGAACGAGCCCATCTCGATGGAGCAGAAGCGCATCAGGCGCTGCACCACTTCGTGGAAGTCGTAGGACTCATACGCCTTAACGATGTCTTCCTGCGCCGCTTTCGCGCAACCTACCGCCCAGCGGTCCAGCACGACCATCTCTTCCGGTTTCACCATGTCTTTCACCGGATCAAAACCGTTCAGGTTCGCCAGCAGGAAGCGCGCGGTGTTACGGATACGACGATAGCTGTCAGCAGCACGCTTCAGGATCTCGTCAGATACCGCCATTTCGCCGGTGTAGTCGGTAGAGGCTACCCACAGGCGCAGGATATCCGCGCCCAGCTTGTTCATCACGTCCTGTGGAGAAACGGTGTTACCGATGGATTTGGACATCTTACGGCCCTGTCCATCCACGGTGAAGCCGTGAGTCAGTACCTGACGGTAAGGCGCTTTACCCTTCATCGCGGTGGAGATCATCAAAGATGACATGAACCAGCCGCGGTGTTGGTCAGAGCCTTCCAGATACATATCGGCAGCGTGGCCGGCAAACTCCGGACGCACATCGACCACGGAGGCGTGAGTAGACCCGGAGTCGAACCACACGTCCAGGGTATCCGGCACTTTCTCGTAGTTGTCTGCGTCCGCGCCCAGGATGTCACGGGCGTCGAGATCCCACCACGCCTGAATGCCGTCAACTTCAACGCGCTTCGCCACTTCTTCCATCAGTTCCAGGGTGTTCGGATGCAGTTCCTGCGTCTCTTTATGTACGAACAGAGACATCGGCACGCCCCAGGTACGCTGACGGGAGATACACCAGTCAGGACGGTTAGCCACCATGGATTCGATACGCGCCTGGCCCCAGTCCGGGATCCACTGCACGCCTTTGATCTCTTTCAGAGACTGCTCGCGCAGGCCTTTCTGATCCATGCTAACGAACCACTGCGGGGTCGCACGGAAGATGATTGGCGTCTTGTGACGCCAGCAGCACGGATAGCTGTGCTGCATTTTCTCAACGTGCAGCAGCGCGCCGCTGGTGCGCAGCATATCAACGATAATGTCGTTCGCTTTGAAGACGTTGATGCCGTCCAGCGCCGGATAGGTGCCAGGCAGGTAAGAACCGTCCGGGCCAACCGGATTGGCGATTTCAAGACCGTACTTCAGGCTGATGTTGTAGTCGTCAGGACCGTGGCCACCGGCGGTATGTACCGCACCGGTACCCGCGTCCAGCGTCACGTGGTCGCCCAGGATCGCCGGAACATCGAAGTCCAGGAACGGGTGTTTGAAGCGCATCAGCTCAAGCGCGTCGCCTTTTACGGTACCCAGCACGGTGTAGTCGGTGATATTCGCGCGTTTCAGCACGCTTTCAACCAGATCTTTCGCCAGGATAACCGCGCGGCCATCAATCTGCACCAGCGCGTATTCGAACTCGCCGGAGAGCGAGATTGCACGGTTGGCTGGCAGCGTCCATGGGGTAGTGGTCCAGATCACCAGAGAGATCGGGCCGCTAACGCCAGGCAGACCGAATTTACCTTTAATGGCATCCTGATCGACCGCTTCGAAGGCCACATCGATAGAAGGTGAAGTTTTGTCGTAATACTCCACTTCCGCTTCTGCCAGCGCAGAGCGGCAGTCCACGCACCAGTGCACCGGCTTCGCGCCTTTGTGCAGGTGACCGTTACCGATGATTTTGCCCAGCGCACGGATGATGTTGGCTTCGGTTTTAAAGTCCATGGTCAGGTACGGGTGCGACCAGTCGCCCAGCACGCCCAGACGGATAAAGTCAGCGCGCTGGCCTTCAACCTGGGTGGCAGCGTATTCGCGGCACTTCGCGCGGAACTCTGCAGCGGTAAACTTCTCGCCAGGCTTGCCAAACTCTTGCTCCACTTTCAGCTCAATGGGCAGACCGTGGCAGTCCCAGCCCGGAACATAAGGCGAGTCATATCCCGCGAGTCCTTTGGACTTCACGATAATGTCTTTCAGAATCTTGTTTACAGAGTGACCAATATGAATGCTGCCATTCGCATATGGAGGGCCATCATGCAGAATGAAGGTTTTTTTGCCTTTTTTAGCTGCACGAATGATGCCGTACAGGTCATCATCGGTCCAACGCGCCAGCATTCCCGGTTCGCGCTTGGCGAGATCGCCGCGCATCGGGAACCCTGTTTCCGGCAAATTCAGGGTTGATTTATAGTCACTCATCAGATTCTCGGTTCCGTATTTATCACGTAGGCAGTTAAGCCGGTTCTATAGCCCAAAATACTCGCGGGCCGTCAATTCATCTCGCGCGATTTGCGCCTTAAGTTCATCCAGCGAAGCAAATCGCTGCTCGTTGCGTATTTTTTTACGCAGTATCACATCTATATGGCGACCATAAAGGTCCATTACAACGTCCAGCAGGTGCACTTCTAGCTGTTGACGCACACCGGCAACGGTCGGACGCGTGCCAATGTTGGCAACGCCGTAAAACGGCTTATCGCCAAGTCCTGCTACTTCCACCGCATAGACCCCTTTAACCGGGGAAACCTGACGACGCAGCGGTATATTCGCCGTCGGGAAACCTATCGTGCGGCCCAGCGCGTCGCCATGGACCACGCGGCCAGAGATGGTAAATGGATGTCCCAGCAGAGTTTCTGCCGTCTCCAGTTCATCATTAGCCAGCGCCTGACGCACCGCCGTGCTGCTGACGCGCACGCCGCCTTCACAGAAGGTCATCGCGCTGGTGACGTCAAAACCGTACTCCAGACCAGCTTTCTGTAATAGCAAGAAATCGCCCTGACGACCAGCGCCAAAGCGGAAATCATCCCCCACGGCGAGAAACTGTACGCCAAGACGCTTAACCAGCAGGTCGCTGACGAAATTTTGTGCTGTCAGTGCGGCAAAGCGACGATCGAAACGCACGCACAATACGTAGTCCACGCCGGACTCTGCCAGGTAGCGCAACTTTTCGCGCAGGCGAGTGAGGCGGGCGGGAGATTTATCGCCCGCGAACAGCTCCAGCGGCTGTGGCTCGAAAATCATCACCACAACGGGCAGGCCACGGGCCTCCCCTTCTTTACGCAATCCCTGCAACAGCGCCTGATGACCACGATGCACGCCGTCGAAATTACCAATAGTCAGCACGCACCCGTGTGGGGCTCTGCTGAGATTATGTATGCCGCGTATCAGCTTCATGTCTGGCTCAAAACAGTGAAAATCGCCAAAGTATACCTTGTACAGCGGTTAAGGTTAACCGGCGATTGTTCGCGCAAAACAGAAAGCCGTAATGATTTCATCAGGCTGACCTTTCACAGCGAAAAAATCTGCCCGTGAACTGCGATTTTTACGCCGAAAGGCTGTATTCACGAAAGACAAGCTGGTAGAATCCTGCGCCATCACTACGTAACGTAGCGTCGCTAATTAACGGCGCTTATTTGCACAAATCCATTGACAAAAGAAGGCAAAGAGGGCATATTCCTCGGCCTTTGAATTGTCCACATAGAACATATTTGGGAGTTGGACTTGGCTAATATCAAATCAGCTAAGAAACGTGCCGTTCAGTCTGAAAAGGCTCGTAAGCACAACGCAAGCCGTCGCTCTATGATGCGTACTTTCATCAAGAAAGTATACGCAGCAATCGAAGCTGGCGACAAAGCTGCAGCGCAGAACGCATTTAACGAAATGCAACCAATCGTGGATCGTCAGGCTGCTAAAGGTCTGATCCACAAAAACAAAGCAGCGCGTCATAAAGCAAACCTGACCGCGCAGATCAACAAACTGGCTTAATCGCCACTTGTTGTTGCTTGTTTAAAGAACCCGCTTAACGCGGGTTTTTTTATGTCTTCAAAACGCCGGTGGCGTAAATAGCGTCGAGTAGTCACGGTTGCAGATTCGCTGCACCGCCGGATGCTGAATCATCCTTTCGGCGAATATGGCGTGATACTCTTCCATCACGTTATCTACCCTGCCAATCTCCGTAATCTTATCGTCTGAATAGAGATCGTGCGCATAGAGCGTTGGTGCCACGAAGATCGCATTATGCGCTTCGCCGAAGGCTTTCATCAGCGCCGCATCGTCAAACTCACCGAGGATCTCCACGTTCAGCCCCTGTGAGTTAAACCAGTTCAGCAGCTTGCGTCCCAGCATGGAACGCCTTCCCGGCACCAGCAGGCGACGCTCTTCGAGACAGGCCGGGAAAGGTTTCTCCGGCGGCGGATTGATGCACCAGAAGCTCACGCCGCATTCGCCAATTTTCACCGAGAACAGCCCCTCCTGCTGTGTGGAGTCGATGGGGCAGTCCGAGATAATCATGTCCAGCTTATGCTGGCTCAGCTGCTCCAGCAGCATCTCGTGGGTGGATTCAAAGCAGCGCAGGTGGATTTGTTCATCTTCTACCACAGCGGCATCCAGCACGCCGCTTACCAGCCGTTTGGAGAGCGCATCCGCCACGCCCACGTCAAAGAGCAGGTTCGACTCTTTGCGGTAGTTGACGATATCCAGCATCTCCTGGCTCAGGGTGAACATTTTGTCCGCATAGCGGAAAACCAGTTCACCCAGCTCGCTCGGCTCAATCCCACGGCCCTTTCGCTTGAAGAGCTTACCCTGCAGACGTTCTTCCAGGGCTTTAATTTGCCCGGTGATGGTTTGCGGCGTCAGGTAAAGCGCCTCTGCGGCCCCCACGACCGAGCCCTGTTTATAGACGTGCCAGAAGTAGTACAGATGGTTGTAATTTAAATGAGACATCGCGTCTTCTCTCCCTGAGTGTGTATCGGGAGAAGGATCGCCTCCTCCCGGTGTTCCGCTATGCCTGGACGGCCTGTCCGGACAACTTCACCTTCAACAAGGTATACCCAATCACTGCGGCCAGTAATGACCCGATGAGAATGCCGAGCTTCGCCCAGACGATGAGCTCAGGCGCGTTTGCGCCAAACGCCAGCGTCGAGATAAAGATCGACATGGTAAATCCAATGCCGCACAGCACGCCGACGGCCATAATCTGACCAAAGCTTGTACCGTTCGGCAACGACGCCAGCTTCATCTTCAGCGCCAGCCAGCAGAAGAGGCTGATCCCTAGTGGCTTACCGATAAACAGCCCGGCAATAATGCCCAGCGGCAGGACAGACGTCAGCCCGTCCAGCGTAACGCCCTGCAGGGAAACGCCCGCATTGGCAAACGCAAACAGCGGCAGGATCATAAAGGCGACCCACGGATGTAGTACGTGTTCCAGCTGTTTAGCGGGAGACTTTCCGTCCTGCGGCTTAAGCGGCACGAAGAAGCCGACAATCACGCCTGCCAGCGTGGCGTGCACGCCGGATTTCAGTACCGCCGTCCACAGCACCATCCCCACCAGAATATAGATACCGATGCGGCGAACATTGAAGATGTTCAGCAGCGCCAGCACTGCAATCGCCCCGGCGGCCACGCTCAGGGACAGGATCGACAGATCGCTGGTGTAGAACAGCGCGATAATCACAATGGCGCCCAGGTCATCAATAATCGCCAGCGCCATCAGGAAGATTTTCAGCGCAACCGGAACGCGGCTACCGAGCAGGGCTAAGACACCGAGCGCAAAGGCGATATCCGTTGCGGCCGGGATAGCCCAGCCGTCACGCGCGACAGGATCCTGCCAGGTAAATGCGAGAAAGAGCAGCGCCGGAACGACCATCCCGCCAATGGCAGCGATCACCGGAAACGCCGCGCGCTGACGGCTGGCGAGCGAGCCGAGCACCAGCTCGCGCTTAACTTCCAGTCCGACCAACAGGAAGAAAACCGCCATCAGCGCATCGTTGATCCACAGCAGCATGTTCTTGTTAATTTCCAGCGCCCCGACCTTCAGCTCGACGGGTGTTTCCAGAAATGCGTGATAGAGATCGCGGGTCATGCCCAGGTTAGCCAGCCCCATCGCGGCCGCCGCGGCAATAATCAGGATCACACCACCGGACGCCTCACTGCTAAAGAAACGGTGTAGTAATTTCATTTATGTTCTCTCTTTTACAACAATACCTCGATAAAACCATAATACCAAGCCAAATAGCTCGGCAAAAACAGATTAATATTGAGTATAGACTCAGTTTTACCGATCAATATCGGCAAATAAAAAAAGCCCGGAATCGCTTCCGGGCTTTTTGAAGATGAACACCAGCTAACGAACTAGCGGGTCAAATCATCGAAGAATTTTTTGACGCCATCAAAGAAGCTTTTGGAGCGCGGGCTGTTTTTCTCACCCGTTGGGCCGCCAAAGCTCTCCTGAAGCTCTTTCAACAGCTGTTTCTGCTTGTCGTTCAGGCCAACCGGCGTTTCCACGACGACGCGGCACAGCAGGTCGCCCTGAGCACCACCGCGAACGGATTTCACGCCTTTGCCGCGCATGCGGAACAGCTTGCCAGTCTGGGTTTCGCCAGGGATTTTCAGATTGACGCGACCGTCCAGCGTCGGCACTTCGATTTCACCGCCGAGAGCCGCCATCGCGAAGTTGATCGGCACTTCACAGTACAGGTTGTTGCCTTCACGCTCGAAGATGGCGTGCTGTTTCACCTGTACCTGAACGTACAGATCGCCTGCCGGCGCGCCGTGCTCGCCTGCTTCACCTTCACCCGCCAGACGGATGCGGTCGCCCGTATCAACGCCAGCCGGGATCTTAACGGACAGGGTCTTGGTTTTCTCAACGCGACCATGGCCGTGACACTTGGTGCACGGATCTTTAATCAGCGTACCGCGACCGTGACAGTGCGGACAGGCCTGCTGTACCGCGAAGAAGCCCTGACGCATCTGTACCTGGCCGGAGCCGTGACAGGTTGGACAGGTCTGTGGCTGGGTACCCGCCTTCGCGCCGCTGCCGTGGCAAACATCACACTCTTCCAGCGTCGGAATACGGATCTCTTTCGTGACGCCACGAACGGCCTCTTCAAGAGTGAGATCCATGTTGTAGCGCAGGTCTGCGCCGCGCGCCGCGCGCTGACGACCACGACCGCCGCCAAAGATATCGCCGAACACATCGCCAAAGATGTCGCTGAAATCCGCACCGCCGCCAAAGCCGCCACCACCGAATCCACCGCCGCCCATGCCGCCCTGTTCAAAGGCTGCGTGGCCGTACTGGTCATAGGCCGCACGTTTTTGTGCATCGGTCAGGACTTCGTAGGCTTCTTTGATCTCTTTAAATTTTGCTTCAGCCTCTTTGTCACCCTGGTTACGGTCCGGGTGGAATTTCATGGCCAGGCGCTTATACGCCTTTTTGATTTCACGCTCTTCCGCAGTTTTCGGAACGCCTAAAATCTCGTAATAGTCTTGCTTTGCCATTGGTTTTTTTAAGCCCCTTAACATGCGAGCACGGGCGTGGAGAGTTCTCCTACGCCCGTGCCGATTAATTACCCTGCATCAGGGCGATTATTTTTTGTCTTTAACTTCTTCGAACTCAGCGTCGACAACGTCGTCGTCTTTCGCGTTGTTCGCAGAAGCGTCAGCGCCCGCCTGCTGCTGTGCGTGCTGCTGCTGAGCGATTTCCATCAGCTTCTGGGAAGCCTGTGCCAGCTCCTGCATCTTCGCTTCGATATCCGCTTTGTCTTCGCCTTTCAGAGACGTTTCCAGCGCGCTCAGTGCAGCTTCGATAGCAGTTTTATCTTCCGCTGGCAGTTTATCGCCCGCTTCTTCAACCTGCTTACGGGTGCTGTGCAGCAGATGGTCACCCTGGTTACGGGTCTGAACCAGCTCTTCGAACTTACGGTCGGATTCCGCGTTAGCTTCGGCATCACGAACCATTTTTTCGATTTCCGCTTCGTTCAGGCCAGAAGATGCCTTGATGGTGATCTTCTGCTCTTTACCGCTGTTTTTGTCTTTCGCAGACACGTGCAGGATACCGTCAGCATCGATATCGAAGGTGACTTCGATCTGCGGCATGCCGCGCGGTGCCGGGTTAATACCATCCAGGTTGAACTGACCCAGAGATTTGTTATCAGACGCACGCTTACGCTCACCCTGCAGCACATGGATGGTTACCGCAGACTGGTTGTCTTCAGCGGTAGAGAACACCTGGCTGTGCTTGGTTGGGATGGTGGTGTTTTTGTTGATGAGCGCAGTCATCACACCGCCCATGGTTTCGATACCCAGAGACAGCGGGGTAACGTCCAGCAGCAGTACGTCTTTCACTTCACCGGTCAGAACGCCGCCCTGAACCGCAGCACCGATAGCAACTGCTTCGTCCGGGTTCACGTCTTTACGTGGCTCTTTACCAAAGAATTCAGCCACTTTCTTCTGAACCATTGGCATACGAGTCTGACCACCCACCAGGATAACGTCCTGGATATCAGATACAGACAGGCCAGCATCCTGCAGTGCAACTTTCAGCGGCTCGATAGAACGGTTCACCAGGTCTTCTACCAGGCTTTCCAGTTTCGCACGGGTCACTTTGATGTTCATGTGTTTAGGACCGGTCGCGTCTGCAGTGATGTACGGCAGGTTCACGTCAGTCTGCTGAGCGGAAGACAGTTCGATCTTCGCTTTCTCAGCGGCTTCTTTCAGGCGCTGCATTGCCAGCGGATCGTTACGCAGGTCAATGCCCTGATCTTTCTTGAACTCGTCAACGAGGTAGTTGATCAGACGGGTATCGAAGTCTTCACCACCCAGGTGGGTATCACCGTTGGTTGCCAGAACTTCGAAGGTTTTTTCGCCGTCAACTTCGTCGATTTCGATAATAGAGATATCGAAGGTACCACCACCCAGGTCGTAAACCGCGATAGTACGGTTGCCGACTTCTTTATCCAGACCGTAAGCCAGCGCAGCCGCGGTTGGTTCGTTGATGATACGTTTTACTTCCAGACCTGCGATACGACCAGCATCTTTAGTTGCCTGACGCTGCGCATCGTTGAAGTAAGCAGGAACGGTAATAACAGCTTCAGTTACCGGCTCACCCAGATAATCTTCAGCGGTTTTCTTCATTTTTTTCAGCACTTCAGCAGAGATCTGCGGTGGTGCCGTTTTGGTGCCTTTCACATCAAGCCACGCATCGCCGTTATCTGCCGCGATAATTTTGTAAGGCATGATAGAAACGTCACGCTGAACTTCTTCGTCCTGGAAGCGGCGGCCAATCAGGCGTTTGATCGCAAACAGGGTGTTTTGCGGGTTTGTCACTGCCTGACGTTTAGCCGGCTGACCAACCAGAGTTTCACCATCCTGGGTATAAGCAATGATAGAAGGCGTGGTGCGATCGCCCTCGGCGTTCTCCAGCACGCGTGCAGTAGTGCCGTCCATAATCGCTACACAAGAGTTGGTAGTACCCAGGTCGATACCAATAATTTTACCCATCTAAACGTCTCCACTAAAAATTCAGTCAACATGTGGTTGTGTACCTGTAATAAGGGCAGAACGTGCTTTTTCAACTGCCCAGATTTGATTTTTTTCAGGTCCACACACTGCGGTTGACTACAAGATGGGGTCGCGACGGCATCCATCAAGGGGGAACGATAAAAAAAATTTTAATTTCACCCTGATGAGATCATAGACGGCGTCGATGCCGCCCATTATGATGCCGCGCCCCGTCAGGGAGAATTGACGCGGGTTTAACCATTTCACCATATTAATGATGATTTTTTTGAGGACTTATGGGCAACACTAAGTTGGCTAATCCGGCTCCGCTGGGCCTGATGGGTTTTGGCATGACCACCATTCTGCTGAACCTGCACAACATCGGGATGTTCCCGATGGACGGCATTATCCTGGCGATGGGCATTTTTTACGGCGGTATCGCGCAAATCTTCGCGGGCCTGCTGGAATATAAGAAAGGCAACACCTTCGGCTTAACCGCCTTCACCTCTTACGGCTCGTTCTGGCTGACCCTGGTCGCCATCCTGATGATGCCTAAAATGGGCCTGGCAGACGCGGCAAACGCCCACTTCCTGGGCGTCTACTTGGGCCTGTGGGGCGTCTTCACCCTGTTCATGTTCTTCGGCACCCTGAAAGGCAACCGCGCACTGCAGTTCGTCTTCCTGAGCCTGACCGTCCTGTTCGCCCTGCTGGCGATTGGCCACCTGGCGGATAACGAAGGCATCGTTCACGTAGCAGGCTGGATTGGCCTGGTGTGCGGCGCAAGCGCTATTTACCTGGCAATGGGTGAAGTGCTGAACGAACAGTTTGACCGCACCATTTTACCGATTGGTGAAAAACACTGATCCCTCTGTCGTGCCCGCCTCGCGGGCACGATATTCTCCCGCCTGACGAAGCCAAACGCCTAATCCCAGCCCCATCAGCGAGAGCGCGAGTACATACCAGGCAGGCGCCATCGGCGACACCCCCATCATCACCGTGACCACTATCGGCGTCAGCCCGCCGAAAATGGCATACGCGACGTTATAAGAGAACGAGATCCCGGTGAAGCGAACCTCCGGCGGGAAGGCGCGCACCATGACGTAAGGCACAGCACCCACTACGCCCACGCACAGCCCCACGATACCGTACAGCAGGAACAGCTGTTCAGGATGAGTGCCCGCCAGATGGTAGAACGCCCAGCTGGACGCGGCCAGTAGCAGGCTGCCGACAATAAAAGTCAGGCTGGCACCGAAACGATCCGCCGCCAGCCCGGCGGCCAGACAGCCAAAGCAGAGCATGATTGTCGCGATACTGTTCGCCTGTAAGGTCACGGCAGGGGCGAAACCGTACTGTTTCTGCAGCCACACCGGCGACATCAAAATCACCACCACAATGCCCGCCGACAGCAGCCAGGTGAGCAGCATCGACACCACCACCGCTTTTTTATGACGCACCACGACGGCTTTGACCGGCAGCTCCTGCGCCAGCGCCTTGCGCTGCTGCATTTCGAGGAAAATAGGCGTCTCCTGCAGCCAGCGGCGCAGGTACATTGCCACCAGGCCAAACGCCCCACCCAGCAGGAACGGAATACGCCAGCCCCAGTCGTGCACGGCCTGCTGCGTCATGCTGGTGTTGACTATCGTCGCCACCACCGACCCCAGCAGGATCCCGACGGTCAGCCCCGCCGTTAACGTTCCGCAGGCGATACCGATGCGGCGGGCAGGAACGTGCTCCGCCACAAACACCCAGGCCCCCGGCACTTCCCCGCCGATAGCCGCACCCTGGAGAATGCGCATTAGCAGCAGCAATAGTGGGGCGAGAATGCCCATTGAGGCATAGGTTGGCAGCAGGCCAATGGCCAGCGTCGGCACCGCCATCAGCAGGATGCTCAGGGTAAACATCTTCTTACGCCCGACAAGATCGCCAAAGTGGGCCATGATGATGCCGCCCAGCGGACGCGCCAGATACCCGGCAGCAAAAATGCCGAAGGTTTGTACCTGACGCAGCCATTCCGGAATATCCGCCGGGAAGAAGAGCGCCCCCACCACGGCGGCGAAGAAGACAAAGATGATGAAGTCGTAAAACTCCAGCGCGCCGCCTAAGGCGGCGAGCGTGAGGGTTTTGTAGTCCTGTCGATTCAGAGGTCGGGTGTTATGTGACATAGCGAACCATTGTGCATGTGTTGTGGATAATTTTTTACAGTAATCGTAAAGAAAAAATTACCATATCGTAAATCCATTTACACGCTACTGCGGCTGGCGCTAATGTCACATTTTAGTTAATTTCAGGAGATTGTCTCGCGGCGTGCGCTTTTAGGACGAAATGCTGCTACCACTTTGTCGTCAGTTTCCACGTACGGCCCATCAAGCAACTGTATACAATACGGTACACTTGCAAATATGCCGTGCACAATGACGCTGCCGTCCTCGGCTTTTAATCCTTCCAGCGTCTCTTTGATCGACTTCGGCTGTCCCGGCAGGTTCAGAATCAGCGCCTGCTTGCGGATCACCCCCACCTGCCGGGAAAGGATCGCCGTCGGGACAAAGTGTAGACTGATCTGGCGCATCTGTTCACCGAAGCCCGGCATTTCACGATCGGCGATAGCCAGCGTCGCGTCTGGCGTCACATCCCGGCGCGCGGGGCCGGTTCCGCCCGTGGTCAGCACAAGGTGACAGCTCATCTCATCCACCAGCTCACACAAGGTCTGCTCGATGATCGGTTGTTCGTCGGGGATAAGGCGAGTCTGGATCTCAAACGGGGTGGTCAGCGCACTCGCCAGCCACTCTTCCAGAGCGGGGATGCCTTTATCCTGGTAAACGCCGCTGGAGGCGCGGTCAGAAATCGACACTAAGCCGATGCGTAAGGTATTCATATCCATTCCATTCAAAAAGTACTGATTAAAGGGAATGATACACGCAGAGGGAAAATTCAGACAGGGATCAGAAGAAGACGCGTGACCGGGAGCCCGGTCACGCAGAATGATTACAGCAGGTCGCCGATCATTTTTTCCAGTTTTTCCTGGTCAACAGCAAACTTACGGATACCGTCCGCCAGTTTGTCTACGGCCATTGGATCCTGGTTGTGCTGCCACAGGAACTCAGATTCAGTGATGCGCTCTGGGCGTGCTTTCACTTCACCGGTGTAGGACAGTTTACGCTCCAGGGTACCTTCGCTCTCTGCCAGCTCTTTCAGCAGCGCAGGCGCGATGGTCAGGCGGTCACAGCCAGCCAGCTCGATGATTTCACCGACGTTACGGAAGCTTGCGCCCATAACCACAGTCTCATAGCCATGCTGTTTGTAGTATTCGTAGATTTCAGTCACAGAAATCACGCCTGGATCTTCAGCCGGTGCGTACTCTTTCTTATCGGTGTTGGCTTTGTACCAGTCCAGAATACGGCCCACGAACGGAGAAATCAGGTACACGCCTGCTTCCGCACACGCACGTGCCTGTGCGAAGGAGAACAGCAGGGTCAGGTTACAGTTGATGCCTTCTTTTTCCAGCTGCTCAGCAGCGCGAATGCCCTGCCAGGTCGACGCCAGTTTGATCAGGATACGGTCATTGCTGATACCCGCATCGTTGTACAGTTTGATCAGGCGTTTTGCTTTCGCGATTGACGCTTCGGTGTCGTAGGAGAGACGTGCATCCACTTCGGTAGAGATACGGCCCGGAACCAGCTTCAGAATTTCCAGACCGATGTTCACTGCCAGTTTATCAGTAGCATCCACAACCTGCTGCGCGCGGTCATTGCTCTGTGCTTTCGCCCAGGTCACAGCCTCGTCAATCAGTTTGCGATACTCAGGGATCTGTGCGGCGTTAAGGATCAGAGAAGGGTTAGTTGTGGCATCCTGCGGCTGGTACAGCTTCATTGCCGCGATATCTCCGGTGTCAGCTACGACAGTGGTGAACTGACGAAGGGAGGTCAATTTATCCGTCATGATAGTGTTTCTCTTTTAACGTGCCCTGGATAATTCACGCTACCGACAGCATGCCTGCAGCGGAAAAATGACAGGTTTACTTGTTAGGGGGATGTAACCGGTCTGCCCTGATGATAACACGACGGAGGGGTAGCGCAACCGCAGACAGTGCGCTTAGGCAGAGTATGATAAACTCAGAATATTAACAGGCTGCTAAGCAACAGCATGCCCAATCAGTGGTAGCGCTTACATATTCACATTGGCATCAACAAGAGGGACGTTAATGCCTGATTTCTTTTTCTTTATTAACGAAGTCCTCTGGGGTTCGATAATGATCTACCTGCTTCTGGGAGCAGGTATCTGGTTTACGCTACGCAGTGGGTTTATCCAGTTTCGTTATATCCGCAAGTTTGGCAGAAGTCTGAAAAACAGCGTCACGCCCCAGCCGGGGGGATTAACGTCGTTCCAGGCGCTCTGTACCAGCCTGGCGGCACGCCTTGGCAGCGGTAATCTGGCGGGCGTTGCGCTGGCCATCAGCGCCGGTGGGCCAGGCGCGGTGTTCTGGATGTGGGTCACGGCGCTTCTAGGAATGGCTACCTCTTTTGCCGAAAGCTCGCTGGCGCAGCTTTACAAAGAGAAAGACAGAAACGGGCAGTTTCGCGGCGGTCCGGCCTGGTATATGGCGCGTGGCTTAGGAATGCGATGGATGGGCGTTCTGTTCTCGCTTTTTTTACTTCTCGCGTACGGCCTAATCTTTAATACCGTGCAGTCAAACTCCGTCGCCCATGCCCTGCGCTATACCTTCTCCTGCCCGGAGTGGATCACCGGCATCGTTTTAGCCCTCTTTGTGTTGCTCACCATTTCTGCCGGCATCAAAGGCGTCGCCCGTCTGATGCAGTGGCTGGTTCCCATCATGGCGCTGCTCTGGGTTGCCGCGAGTCTGGTCGTCGCTGCGCTGCATGCCGACCAGGTTCCGGGCGTGATTGCGACCATCTTTAAAAGCGCCTTTGGCTGGCGCGAGGTCGCGTCTGGCGCCCTGGGTTACACCCTGAGCCAGGCGCTGATGGCAGGTTTTCAGCGAGGCATGTTCTCCAATGAAGCCGGTATGGGCTCCACTCCCAACGCCGCCGCGGCCGCCTCTTCCTGGCCGCCACACCCGGCAGCGCAGGGTATCGTGCAGATGATAGGCGTTTTTATGGATACCGTTATTATCTGTTCCGCCAGCGCCATGATCCTCCTGCTGGCCGGCCCGGTACCCCATACCTCGGACGCCGTCGGGATCCAATTTCTCCAGCAGGCGCTGGTGAATCTTACCGGAGGCTGGGGGGCAGGATTTGTCTCGCTCATTCTGATGCTATTCGCCTTCAGCTCGATTGTGGTGAATTACCTGTACGCCGAAAACAACCTCATCTTCCTGAAATTCGACTCTCGTCCGGCCATCCTCTTGCTTCGCCTGGGCGTGATACTGATGGTGATCGCGGGCTCCCTTCTGAATATGCCGCTGGTCTGGCAGCTGGCTGATGTCATTATGGCGCTAATGGCAATCACTAACCTGACGGCGATCCTGCTGCTCTCGCCCGTTGTGAACCTTATTGCCAGGGATTATCTGCGGCAGCGCAAGTTGGGCGTCCCCCCGGTTTTTGATGCCGCACGCTATCCCGAAATTCAGTCACAACTCGCCCCCGGCACCTGGGATGATTTGCCCCGGCGATAACAGCTATCGATCAATTCAGGGCGATTTTTTGTTAAAGTCGCTCTAAATTTCCTGCAAGGACTGGATATGCTGATTCTGATTTCACCTGCAAAAACGCTCGACTACCAGAGCCCGCTCGCCACCGAGCGTTATACCCAGCCAGAACTGCTGGACTACTCGCAACAGTTGATCCGCGAAGCGCGTAAGCTCTCGGCGCCGCAAATCGCCTCGCTGATGAGCATCAGCGACAAGCTGGCAGACCTTAACGCGACCCGGTTCCATGAGTGGCACCCGGATTTCACCCCCGCCAACGCGCGCCAGGCGATCCTGGCGTTTAAGGGCGATGTCTACACCGGGCTGCAGGCGGAAGATTTTAGCGAAGCCGACTTTGATTTTGCCCAGCAGCATCTGCGCATGCTGTCGGGTCTGTATGGCGTGCTGCGCCCGCTGGATCTGATGCAGCCATATCGTCTGGAGATGGGGATTCGCCTGGAAAACGCCAAAGGCAAAGACCTGTACCATTTCTGGGGCGACATCATCACCGACAAGCTGAACGCGGCGCTGCACGCTCAGGGCGATAACGTGGTGGTTAACCTGGCATCCGATGAGTACTACAAGTCGGTGAAACCGAAAAAGCTGAACGCGGAGATCGTTAAGCCGGTCTTCCTTGATGAGAAGAACGGCAAGTTCAAAGTCATCAGCTTCTACGCCAAAAAAGCGCGTGGCCTGATGAGCCGCTACATCATTCAGAACCGCCTGACGAAGCCGGAGCAGCTGACCGGGTTTAACAGTGAAGGGTATTTCTTTGACGAAGAGGCGTCGGGGAAAGGCGAACTGGTGTTTAAGCGCCACGAGCAGTAAAACACAACCCCGCCTGCTGGCGGGGTTTTGCGTTAATGGTGTTTCCAGTCCGGTCCCGGACGGTGGTCGCGGTCGTTGCAGGCCCGGTAAGGCGTAGCCGCCACCGGGCAACACAATCACGCGCGCGTCATCATCAACTTACGCAGCGCCGCAAAGTCCGCCGGCAGCTCATGAGACAGCAGCGGCAGGTCAGCACGCTCGGCCAGCTCTTTCGGCAGCGGCAGCGTTTCGCCCAGGATCGCTTCCACGCTCTCTTTGAACTTCGCCGGATGCGCGGTGCCCAGGAACAGGCCATATTCACCCGGGTTAAGCTGGTCGCGCAGCGCGCGGTAGGCAATTGCCGCGTGCGGTTCAGAGGTGTACCCCACCGTCTTCAGCTCGCGCATGGTGGCTTTGGTGGTTTCGTCCGTCACCGCGGCGTAGCCCAGGTCACCCAGACGCCAGATCTTACGGCGGAACAGTTCTTCCACGCGCGGCCAGTTGTTCGGCTGTGACACGTCCATGGCATTGGAGAGCGTGGCCTGCGTGGCGTTAGGTGCCCATTTGCCGTCTTTCAGGAAGCGCGGCACGGTATCATTGGCGTTGGTAGCAGCGATAAAGCGTTTGACCGGCAGCCCCAGAGATTTCGCCAGCAGGCCCGCCGTCAGGTCACCAAAGTTACCGCTTGGTACGGAAACTACCAGCTGATTGCGCGCTTCCTGCGGCAGCTGCGCCACCGCTTCGAAGTAGTAGCAGATCTGCGCCAGCAGACGGCTGATATTGATGGAGTTCGCCGAGTTCAGCCCCAGCGCGGCCTTCAGCTCTTCATCATCGAACGCCTGCTTGACCAGCGCCTGGCAAGCATCGAAATCGCCGTCGATCGCCACGGTTTCAATGTTGCCGCCGAGGGTGCAGAACAGTTTTTCCTGCAGCGGGCTGATCTTGCCTTTTGGATAGAGGATCACCACGCGGACGTTTTTCAGGCCGTAGAACGCGTGCGCCACCGCCGCGCCGGTATCGCCGGAGGTGGCGGTCAGGATGGTCACCGGTTTGTCGCCGCTGATGTGGGTCAGCATCTGCGCCATAAAGCGGCCGCCGAAATCTTTAAACGCCAGGGTCGGGCCGTGGAACAGCTCCAGACAGCCAACGTCAGGCTCCACCTGCTTAACCGGAGCCGGGAAAGCAAACGCCGCGCGCACGCGCTCTTCCAGCAGCTCCTGCGGGATTTCGTCGCCGATAAACGCAGAAAGAATTTTGGTGCTGCGGGTGACAAAATCCTGTTTCAGCAGTTCATCAATCTCGGTCAGCTGAAATTCCGGCAGGTCATGCGGGAAAAACAGCCCCTGGTTTTTGCCCAGCCCCTGAGTCACCGCCTGCGCGAAGCTGACCTGCTCGTTATGATCTTTAAGGTTGTAGAGTTTCATTAATTATCCCAGTACTCGTGCGCCAGCCGTGTCCAGACGGCAAATATGAACAAAGCCTTCCTGATTTTGCAGGTAGTGTTTAGAGAGCCAGTCCGCCACGCGCTGCGCGGTGTCTGGCTTATCGCACAGGGCGAACAGCGTCGGGCCGGAGCCGGAGATGCCGCACGCCTGCGCGCCGATATCCATTGAAGCCTGCCGCGCCTCGTTAAAGCCGGGCAGCAGCTTCGTGCGGTACGGCTCGGCAATGACGTCCTTCATTAGCTTCGCCGCCAGCTGCGGCTGACGGGTGTAGCAGGCGTGGATAAAGCCCGCCAGATGACGCCCGTGGGCGATGCAGTCCTGACGACGATACTGCGCAGGCAGGATCGCACGCGCTTCCGCGGTAGAGACCTTAATGCCCGGATACGCCAGCACCCATAGCCACTCATCAAACCCTGGCACCTGCTGGCTGATGATGCCATTTTCTTCGATCATCAGCTGCATGCCGCCGAGGAAGCACGGCGCCACGTTATCGTAATGAATACTGCCGGAGATGCGTCCTTCAAGCTCGCCCATCAGCCCCAGCAGACGGCTGTTATTCAGCGGCTTACCGCAGTGCTCGTTCATCGCCACCAGTGCGGCAACCACCGAACAGGCGCTGGAGCCCAGGCCCGAGCCAATCGGCATACTTTTTTCCAGCGTCATGGCGACCGGCACATTTTTGCCGATCTCCTGACAGAAGCGTTCCCAGCACTGATAGACGATATTCTCGCGCGGCTCAGACGGCAGCTTGCTGGCAAAGCGGCCCACGTTATTCAAGCTGAAGCTCTCTGCCGCTTCAACCGTGACCGTATCGCCCAGCAGCGAACCATCTACCGGCGTCACCGCCGCACCCAGCACGTCAAATCCGACGCTCATATTGGCGCTGGAAGCCGGGGCATAAACTTTGACCATGTTAAACTCCTAACTTCCATGACAGGGTACGCAGCAGATCGGCAAACACACCCGCCGCCGTAACATCGTTCCCTGCGCCATAGCCGCGAAGCACCAGCGGCAATGGCTGATAATAGTGGCTGTAAAACGCGAGGGCGTTTTCGCCGTTTTTAACTTTGTACAGCGGGTCGTTGCCATCCACTTCGGCAATCTTCACCCGGCACACGCCATCCTCTTCAATGTTGCCAACATAGCGCAATACCTTACCTTCATCACGGGCTTTCGCCACTCGCGCGGCAAAAGCGTCGTCAAGCTGGGGCAAATTCGCCATAAAGGTGCTGACATCGCCGCTGCAGTCAAACTCGGCTGGCAACACGGGTTCAATCACGATATCGGAAAGCTCAAGCTCGCGCCCCGTTTCACGCACCAGGATCAGCAGCTTACGCGCCACGTCCATACCGGAGAGATCGTCACGCGGGTCCGGCTCGGTATAGCCCAGCTCGCGCGCGGCACGGGTGGCTTCCGAGAGGCTCATGCCCTCATCCAGCTTGCCGAAAATAAACGACAGGGAGCCGGAGAGAATGCCGGAGAAACGCTGCAGTTCGTCGCCCGCGTTCAGCAGGTTTTGCAGATTTTCGATAACCGGCAGGCCGGCACCGACGTTAGTGTCGTACAGGAACTTGCGGCGCGACTTGCTCGCCGCCAGACGCATCTGGTGATAGTAATCCATCGACGAGGTGTTGGCCTTTTTGTTCGGCGTCACCACGTGGAAGCCTTCGCGCAGGAAGTCGGCGTACTGGTCGGCCACAGCCTGGTTTGAGGTACAGTCAACGATCACCGGGTTAAGCAGGTGATACTCTTTCACCAGACGGATCAGGCGCCCCAGGTTGAACGGCTCTTTCGCCTCCTCCAGCTCCGCCTGCCAGTTTTCCAGGTTAAGACCGTGGACGTTGGTCAGCAGCGCCCTGGAGTTGGCGATACCGCAGACGCGCAGGTCGATATGTTTTTTCTTAAGCCACTCCTGCTGGCGCTTCACCTGCTCCAGCAATGCGCCACCGACCCCTCCTACGCCAATCAGGAACAGCTCGATCACCTGATCGGTGTTGAACAGCATCTGGTGCACCACGCGAACGCCGGTGGTCGCATCGTCGTTATCCACAACAACGGAAATTGAACGCTCGGACGAGCCCTGGGCAATCGCCACGATATTGATATTGGCCCGCGCCAGCGCGGCAAAGAATTTGGCGGAGATACCGCGCAGAGTGCGCATACCGTCACCGACCACAGAGATCACGGCCAGGCGCTCCTGAATGGAGAGCGGCTCCAGCAGTTCCTCTTTCAACTCCAGGTAGAACTCTTCTTCCAGCGCGCGGCGGGCGCGCAGACAGTCGACCTGCGGCACGCAGAAGCTGATGCTGTACTCGGAAGAGGACTGGGTGATCAGCACCACCGAGATACCGTTGCGTGACATGGCCGCAAAAACGCGCGCCGCCATGCCGACCATCCCCTTCATCCCCGGACCGGAGACGCTGAACATCGCCATATTGTTCAGGTTGGAAATACCTTTCACCGGCAGGCCATCTTCATCGCTGCTGGCACCAATCAGCGTGCCTGGCGCCTGTGGGTTACCGGTGTTTTTAATCAGGCAAGGGATCTGGAACTGGGCAATCGGGGAGATGGTACGCGGGTGAAGTACTTTGGCACCGAAATAAGAAAGCTCCATCGCTTCCTGATACGACATCGACTTCAGCAGCCTGGCGTCCGGCACCTGGCGCGGGTCGCAGGTATAGACGCCGTCGACGTCAGTCCAGATCTCACAACAGTCCGCGCGTAAACAGGCGGCCAGCACGGCGGCAGAGTAGTCGGAGCCATTGCGGCCCAGCACCACCAGTTCACCCTTCTCATTTCCGGCGGTGAAACCTGCCATCAGGATCATATGGTCAGAGGGGATTTTGCTCGCGGCGATACGGCGGGTTGATTCGGCAATATCAACGGTAGATTCGAGGTAGTGACCCACCGCCAGCAGTTTCTCAACCGGGTTGATAACGGTCACGCTATGGCCGCGCGCTTCCAGCACGCCCGCCATGATGGCGATGGAGAGTTTTTCGCCCCGGCAGATCAGCGCCGCGTTGACGCTGTCCGGGCATTGGCCCAGCAGGCTGATGCCGTGCAGCACATGTTTGATCTGAGCAAACTCCTGCTCAACGAAAGACTTCAGCTGCGCGAGCGGGAAACCATGCTGTGCCTCTGCCAGCCCCTGCAGCAGCTCAGAGAAGATACGCTCTGCGTCGCTGATGTTCGGGAGTGCATCCTGGCCACCGATGGTCTTTTCAATCATCGCCACCAGATGGTTTGTGATTTTTGCTGGGGCAGAGAGGACGGTCGCAACCTGCCCCTGCCTGGCGTTGCTCTCCAGGATATCGGCAACACGCAGAAAGCGTTCTGCATTTGCCACTGATGTACCGCCGAACTTCAACACTCGCATGGTTCTACCTCGTTTCCTTTAGCCGAAAAAAAAGCCCGCACTGTTCAGGTGCGGGCTTTTTTCTGTTTTTCCTGTACGCGTCAGCCCGCATCGTTACCTGTGGTAATGATGATGGTTGTGGTAATGGTGGTGATGCTGATGCGTTTCATGGATGTTGTGTACTCTGTCATTATTATCTGTCTGTGCTGTATTCTTTTAGGGTTAAAGGATCGGGCACCTTAAGTCAATGAATTTTTAATTTGATCACAATTCCGCAGACGTTCACGTCACGCTGCACGCCGTTTTATTTTCATCCGAATCCCCCAACTGCAACCCTCCACGACAGACCTTTTCGCCATACTAAAAACTTATGGCAGCATTTTACTCGGCCAATTTTTTTTCAATATCGTGCAGCAAACGATGCAACATGGCGGTATCCCGCTGCTCAAGACGTCCAAGGCGCTGCTGTAGCCAGTCGGCCATTTTTTGATCGTCCGCAACGCCAAGGCTCGATAGCAGACTCTCCACGCGAGCACGAAGCGCGGCCAGCTGATTTTCATTTGCCGCTTCTGCCTGAGGTTGGGGGATTTGCATTAGGGAGGCTAATTGATAGCAATAGACCATGACCGCCTGGCCTAAATTCAGGGAAGGATAATCGGCTACCATCGGCGCACCGGTGAGAACGTCCGCCAGCTCAAGCTCTTCGTTGGTGAGCCCGGAATCTTCGCGACCAAATACCAGCGCGGCTTTCTCCAGCCACTGGCTTTTCTCCTCCAGCATGGGTACCAGTTCAGCAGGCGTGACGTAGTAGTGGAACTTCGCCCGGCTGCGTGCGGTGGTCGCAACGGTAAACGAAATATCGTGCAGCGCGTCGGCAAGCGTAGCGTAAGTCTTTATATTATCGAGAATATCACCCGAACCGTGTGCCACCCAGCGGGCGGCAGGCTCCAGGTGCGCAGTGCTGTCCACAATACGTAAATCGGTAAAACCCATGGTCTTCATGGCGCGCGCCGCAGCGCCTATATTTTCGGCTCTGGCTGGAGCGACCAGTACAATCGACAGATGCATTTATGCTCTCTTTTTAATCAGTTAGCGGGTAAAAATGTGATGCACTTCAACATATTACGCAGCGCGAATTTACAAATTTGCAACACAAATCACCGAAATAGCGTTTCATAATAAATTAAAGACGCTAAACTATTTTGTGTCTGAACAATCAGTTAGAATGTTAACAGGAGCCTATTATCCCTATGTTTTATAATGATAATGGCAACATGAATACCCTATTCTGATTGGATTCGCTTCGTTTATAAATCAATCTCCGCAACTAGTTGGTTTATTGAAAAATTGTGACAAAGGCTAGCATTCGGCTACGATGATTTCATCAAACTGTTAACGTGCTACAATTGAACTTGATATATGTCAACGAAGCGTAGTTTTATTGGGTGTCTGGTGTCACTTAGCCTGTTATGTTGCTGTTAAAATGGTTAGGATGACAGCCGTTTTTGACACTGTCGGGTCCAAAGGGAAAGTACCCAAGACCAAGCTAATGATGTTGTTGACGTTGATGGAAAGTGCATCAAGAACGCAATTACGTACTTTAGTCACGTTAAGCCGATCATGTTAATTTGCGACATGTATCAGGCAGGTCAGGGACTTTTGTACTTCCTGTTTCGATTTAGTTGGCAATTTAGGTAGCAAACATGCAGACCCCGCACATTCTTATCGTTGAAGACGAGTTGGTAACACGCAACACGTTAAAGAGCATTTTCGAAGCAGAAGGCTACGATGTCTTTGAAGCGACCGATGGCGCAGAGATGCATCAGATCCTTTCTGAAAATGATATCAACCTGGTGATCATGGATATCAACCTGCCGGGCAAAAACGGTCTTCTTCTGGCGCGCGAACTGCGCGAGCAGGCGAACGTCGCGTTAATGTTCCTGACGGGCCGTGACAACGAAGTTGATAAGATCCTTGGCCTGGAAATCGGTGCGGATGACTACATCACCAAGCCGTTCAATCCTCGCGAGTTAACCATTCGTGCACGCAACCTGCTGTCCCGCACCATGAACCTGGGCACGGTCAGCGAAGAGCGCCGTAGCGTCGACAGCTACAAATTCAACGGCTGGGAACTTGATATCAATAGCCGTTCGCTGATTAGCCCGAACGGTGAGCAGTATAAACTGCCGCGCAGTGAATTCCGCGCGATGCTGCACTTCTGCGAAAACCCGGGCAAAATTCAGTCCCGTGCAGAGCTGCTGAAGAAAATGACCGGCCGTGAGCTGAAGCCTCATGACCGTACCGTAGACGTGACCATCCGTCGTATTCGTAAACATTTCGAATCTACGCCTGATACGCCGGAAATTATCGCCACGATCCACGGCGAAGGGTACCGCTTCTGCGGAGACCTGCAGGAGTAATCCGGCAGTTAACCCATGAAAAAACGGCGCATTTGCGCCGTTTTTTTTTATTTCCAGATCCGCATCGTATCGTCATCCGGCGATGCCGCTGGCTCAGACCGCTTCGGCTGTGAAAGTGAATACCAGTCGAGATGTCGGGTCAGGTACATCACGGCGAACAGTGCCAGCGCCAGCACCGCTGACCCCAACAGCAGCGCGCTATCCTCCGAGCGCAGCAAGAACCACATCACCACGTCCAGCCCCAGCAGGGCCAGCACGAACAGCCCGCTACGCTTCCAGCTTTTCATCACAGCCCGCAGGTACATCCCGTTCATCGCCGCACCAACCAGACTTGCAACAACCCAGGCTGGCGTAAAGCCGACGTGTTCTGACAGCGCCAGCAGCACCAGATAGAACAGCACCAGCGACAGCCCCACCAGCAGATACTGCATCGGGTGCAGGCGCAGCCCGGTCAGAGTTTCGAAAACAAAGAAGGCCATAAACGTCAGCGCAATCAGTAAAATAGCGTACTTGATCGCCCGGTCAGTCAGTTGATACTGATCGGCGGGCGTGGCTACCGTGACGCTGAAAGCGGGGATCGACTCCCACGCCGGAGATTCACTGCCGTTGAACCAGCTCTCAAGGTTGTTCGCAAACCAGCTGCTCTGCCAGTTCGCCTGAAAACCGGAATCACCAATTTTGTGCTTCACCGGCAGATAGTTACCCATAAAGCCTGGATGTGGCCAGTTACTGTTCAGCGCCATTTCACTGTTACGTCCCACAGGCACCACGGCAAAACTTCCCGTCCCTGCCAGATTCAGCGACATCTCCATGACAAACGTTTTTGGCTCCAGCGCTTTGTCCGTCAGCGGGATATGAATCCCGGAAAGCCCCCCATACACGCCTGAACCCGGCTCTACGCCCAGCGTCTCACCGTTGATACTGGAGACGTTCACCGTGCCAATACCGCGAGCGTCGCCCACGCCAACAACGATAAACGGCTGCCCCAGGGTCATCGCCTCCCCTTTCAGCTGCGTGATTTTTTCGGTGTTGAACCGTGCTTTTATGTTGAGTTTAGTGTTCCAGATCTGCCCGTCATAGATACCGATATTTCGGGACTCAACGTGCTGGTTACCCTCAACCAGCAGAGACTCCGGCAGGATAAAGCGCATATAGCTTTTCTTGTATTCGACGTTCTTCTCATCCTCTAACTTGTAGAAGATCTCCGTCACCGGGATCGCAATCAGCGGGCCGACCAGTTTTTGCGGTCCACTGGTACTCTGGCGAAGCGTATTTTCGACATCGTTACGGTAGCTTTCACGCTCTGAAATGAGGTTACTCACCATAAACAGCGGAACTAACAGCAGCAGAATGCACCCCAGCAGGGTGCTTACTTTCCAGAACAGGGGGGATTTCATCATTACGTCTCCTTTGTGATGAGGAGAGCGTAACCAGGCTGTGTGGGGGCAATTTGAAGTTATGTGAAGGGACGGTGAAGTGTCAGCGTGGCCATCACGCCACCTTCATCACGATTGCGCAATGTAATGTCTCCCTGATGCAGACGAGCCACCTCCCGGACAAAGGCCAGCCCAAGCCCGCTGCTCTTAACCCCGTTCTCCCGCGGCAGGGAATAGAAGCGTTCAAAAATACGATCCTGCGCGTAATCCGGGATCCCGCTTCCGCTGTCGGTGACGATCAGCTGTATCTGCCCGCGCTCTTCCCGGGCCGCCAGTTCTATGGATCCGCCCTGCGGCGTAAAATCGATAGCGTTATCCAGCAAATTGCCGAGCGCCTGTTCGAGCAGGTCGGGATCGCCTTCAACATAAAGCGAAGCAGGCTGGAGGGTCAGCGCAATCTCTTTTGTTGCCAGCTGCGCCGATCGCGCGTCGGCAAGCCGGGTAAACAGCGAGTCGACCCGGACGGCCTCGGGCGTAATCTCGACCCGATTTTCAAGCCGAGCCTGAGCGAGCAGTTTTTCAACCAGCGACTGCATTCGCGCGTTTTGTACCAGAATATTATCGATGAAACGAGCAGCCACCTGCGGCGGCGGCTGCTCGGCGAGTATTTCCGCCGCGCCGCGTATGGCGGCGATCGGGCTTTTCAGCTCGTGGGTGAGCGCATGGACATAGCGTTCAATATAGTTTTTCCCTTCGAGGCGAATGCGCATATTTTCCAGCGCCTGGGCCAGCTTGTGCAGTTCGCTACTACCTGGATTGGGCAGCGGGAGAGGCGTGTCGGTGGTCACCGAGTCGGCGTAGCGCGATAACGTACTGATGGAACGGTTGATCCACCAGGCGACAAAAAGACCGATCAGCAAAGCAATGCCGAGCAGCGCCCCGCCTGCCCACAGAATTCGCCGCTCGCTGCGATGGATAACCGGTGCCATCGCGCTGTTAGGTTTCCCTACCGACAGCACGCCGATGATTTTGCCCTGCTCCACAACCGGCGCGGCAACATACATCACCGTACTCTCCGGGTCTTCGGGATTGATCTGAGTACTGCGCGCGCCGTATTCGCCGCGAAGCGTCAGCCAGACGTCGTTCCAGCGAGAGTAATCCTGCCCCACGGCCAGACCGGCGGAATCAAAAACCACTCTACCCTGCGCATCGGTCATATAGACGTGATACTCATTGCGCACTTTATGAATACCGCCGATATTGGCGCGGAAAGGCCGCTGATGGAGTTGGGAAAAGGCCTGCGCCAGTTTGCCCTGCTGCGCATTGCCCGAAAGAAGATCCTCACGCCCGACTTCGGCGAGCAAGGTCGCGGTATCGATCAACGTACCCTCGGTTGCCCTGCGCACACCGGGCTTCACTTCCTGAACAAAGATCGACAGCACAAACCACGCGGCGATGGCCACGATGAGGAAATATCCCAGCAACAACCGCATCCCAATGCGCATCAGTAAAGGCCCAGACTATAGCCCATACCGCGATGGGTGCTGATGGGTGAAAGTTCCTCGTTCACCGCCCGCAGCTTGGCGCGCAGGGTTTTGATGTGGGTATCCACGGTACGATCGAAACTGTCCCCGTCTTCACCCCATACCTTGTCCATGAGTTGCTGGCGAGAAAATACTCGTCCGGGCGCCTGTAACAGGGTTTTGAGCAGCAAGAATTCGTAGCGGGTCAGGGGCAATGCTTCACCGCACCAGCTGATTCGGGCTGCAGGTTCGTTCAGCTCAAACTGCCCGATACGCACCGTCTCTGCTGGCGCGGCGGATTTTTGCATCCGCCGTAAAATGGTCCTTACCCGGGCACATACTTCGCGCGGGGAGAAAGGTTTGGCGACGTAGTCGTCTGCGCCCATTTCCAGGCCGAGGAGTTTATCCACTTCGTCACTGCGTGCCGTCAGAAACAGCACGGGCAGTGATGGATGCTGCGCAAGAAGCTGGCGGCAGAGCTCGAAACCGCTGATGTCCGGCAGCCCGACGTCCAGAATGGCGAGCGCCGGAACCTGCCGCCGCGCCGCCTCCAGCACCGGTAGCCCCCGTTCAAACGCCTTTACCGCAAACCCTTCCTGCTGAAGCATGTAGATAAGCGTATCGGCGATACTGGTTTCGTCTTCAACCAGCCAGACCACAGGTTGTTGCATGGTTCATCCCTGCATTAATGCCACGGCATAATCGGCACCGCGCTGATCGCGTTTTTCGGTGAGCCTTCCACGACTTTGTCGGAATACGCCAGGTAGGCCAGGGTGTTGCGTTTGGCATCATAGAAACGCACCACCTGTAGCTTTTTAAACACCAGCGAGGTCCGTTTCTGGAATACTACATCGCCCTGCGCTTTGCCGTTTTTGATTTTATCGCTCAGCTCAACCGGCCCCACCTGCTGACAGGAGATCGCCGCATCGGAAGTGTCTTCCGCCAGCCCCAGACCGCCTTTAATACCGCCCGTCTTCGCGCGGCTAACGTAGCAGGTGACGTTTTTCACGTCCGGATCGTCAAACGCCTCCACCACAATTTTGTGGTCCGGACCGAACATTTTGAACACGGTATCGACAGAACCAATCTGTTCCGCCTGCGCCGCACGACCCGCTACCAGCAACAGGGCAGTAAGAAGCAAAGTCTTGTATTTCATATTGTTACCATTCTTTAAAATTGCACTGAGCAATTATTCAACACGTTAGTCAAAAATGTAGCAAGATCACAGGATTAGAATATATTCACCCAAAACGAAGGAGAAAAGGCATTAATGCGCAAAAAAAACACTGAATGCTAAAACATCAAAAAATGCTATTATCCGCTAACCTGTTATCAGGCACCTGCTGTTTTAAGGATGAGGATAGTATATGGATCAGGCTGGAATTATTCGCGACCTGCTCACCTGGCTGGAAGGTCATCTCGACCAGCCTTTGTCACTGGATAATGTGGCGGCTAAAGCGGGCTATTCCAAGTGGCATCTGCAAAGGATGTTCAAGGATGTCACCGGTCATGCTATCGGGGCCTATATTCGCGCACGTCGTTTATCGAAATCTGCTGTAGCGTTGCGCCTGACGGCGCGGCCCATTCTGGATATTGCTTTGCAATACCGTTTTTGATTCGCAGCAGACCTTCACCCGCGCCTTTAAAAAACAGTTCTCGTTGACGCCAGCGCTCTATCGCCGCTCGCCTGACTGGAGCTCGTTTGGTATGCGTCCGCCGCTGCGTCTGGGCGAGTTCGCAATGCCGAAATACGAAATGGTCACTCTGCCGGAAACCCATCTGATCGGTACGACCCAGAGCTATTCCTGCTCTCTGGAGCAGATTTCTGAGTTCCGTCATCAGATGCGCGTCCAGTTCTGGCGCGATTTTCTGAGCCATGCGCCGGCCATTCCGCCGATCCTGTATGGCCTCAACGAAACGCATCCAAGCCAGGAAAAAGACGACGAGCAGGAGGTGTTTTACACCACCGCCCTCACCCCTGACATGGCCAACGGCTACATTCAGGGCTCTAAACCTGTCGTACTGGAAGGCGGCGAGTATGTGATGTTCTCATACGAAGGTTTAGGAACGGGCGTCCAGGAGTTTATCCTGACCGTTTACGGAACCTGCATGCCAATGCTGAATCTGAATCGCCGTAAAGGTCAGGATATTGAGCGCTACTACCCGGCGCAGGATGCCAAACCGGAAGAAGGCCCAATCAATCTGCGTATGGAATTCTTGATTCCGATCCGTCGTTAACGCTGCAGTTCGTCAAGCGCAGGGGCATCGAGATGCGAAATGTCCCCTGCCATCTCCACCACCCAGCCCGACGCCAGCCACGCGCTTTCCTGGTAATCAATCCGGGAAATGGAGCAGTTGCGCAGACGCAAACGGCGCTCGGCATAAGCCGGCAATCCCAGAATGGTGCTCACCAGACAGCCCAGGGCGATACCGTGACTCACCAGCAGCGGACGGCTGCCTGCCGGAAGCTTGAGGCATTCCGCCAGTGCCGCATGCATACGCACGCTCAGCTCCTGCATGGATTCGCCCTCAGGAATACGGCCATCTTCGGTACCGTTCACCAGTGTGCGACGCCAGCCCTCTTCCGTTTCCGTCAGTGTATCGATATGGCGCTTTTCCAGCACGCCCATATCCAGCTCGCGCAAGCGCGGCTCAAGCATCACATCGCAGCCGCAGGCGTCTGCAATGATGCGCGCCGTCTGCTGTGTGCGACCTAAATCGCTGGTAATAACGTGGGTAATGCCCAGCGTTCTGGCGCGTTCCGCCACCTGCCACGCTTGCTGCACACCCTTCTCGGTGAGAGGACTGTCTGACTGGCCTTGAATACGTCGCTCGGCGTTCCACTGCGTTTCACCGTGGCGAACAAGGTATACCTGTAACATGCTTTTTTTCCGTTATACTGCGATGAGTTTTTTTGAATCGAGCTTAATTATGCACCATGTTGTCTCTGCTACCACCAATCCTGCCAAAATTCAGGCAATTCTAAAGGCTTTTGAAGAGATTTTCGGCGAAGGATCCTGCCATATTGAGGCCATCGGCGTCGAGAGTGGCGTACCTGAACAGCCGTTTGGCAGCGATGAAACGCGCGCTGGCGCACGAAATCGCGTGGCAAATGCAAAAGCCGCGGCCCCGAAAGCTGACTTCTGGGTCGCCATAGAAGCAGGCATCGACGAAGGCGCAACCTTTAGCTGGGTGGTGATTGAAAGCCGCGAGCAGCGCGGCGAAGCACGCTCGGCCACCCTGCCGCTGCCGGAGATCATTCTGGAAAAAGTCCGCGCAGGTGAAGCGCTCGGGCCGGTAATGTCGCACTACACCGGCATTGATGAGATTGGCCGTAAAGAAGGGGCAATTGGCGTCTTTACGGCGGGTAAGCTCACGCGTTCAGGGGTTTACCATCAGGCGGTGATCCTGGCGTTAAGCCCGTTTCATAACGCCATTTATCGTTGATCGCCCAATAAGACTGACTCAAGCCACTGACGCAGCTCGACCGGCGCAGACTTCAGGCTGTTCGATCCACGGGTGATGGTCGCGATGCCCGCGCCCAGCTCGTTTTTCAGCTCGCGCTGGCTCATCTCACCGCGCAATAGCTCTTCAATGATGCGCACGCGCGTGCCCAGCGCCTCACGCTCGTCCGGCGTGAGCATCAGTTGCATGAGGGGTAGGTGCAAATCCTGCTCGTAAGACTGGCGAAGCAGCTCCACAAAACGAAGCCACTCCTGGTGACGCTGTTCGGCCATCGCCGAGGAATATGGGGAATGCTGGGTCATGTTATGCTGCCTCTTGTACTCATTAGCGAGTACAGCATAACACAACCCATGCCGATCAGTAACGTCTCTGCCACTCAGCATCGCTCATCAGGGTATCTTTCTGCCCCATGAAGTAGCGATAGTAGGCGTCATAGGCCAGCACGTTCTTCACGTAGCCGCGCGTTTCCGAGAACGGGATGCTCTCGACAAACGCCACGGCGTCGATGCGTCCGGCGCTATTGCCAAGCCAGGTGCGCACGCGACCCGGGCCGGCGTTATACGCCGCCGACGCGAAGATACGGTTATTGCCGAACTGCTGATACACGTACTGCAGGTAGCTGGTGCCGATGTTGATGTTGGTATCCGGATCCAACAGCTGTGACGGGCTGCTGTACCCAGGGATATTAAACATCTTCACCGTGTGCGTTGCCGTGCCCGGCATAATCTGCATCAGACCGCTGGCGCCCACCGGGGAACGGACTTTCGGGTTCCAGGCGCTCTCCTGACGAGCAATCGCCATGGCGTAGCTTTGCGGGATATCTTTGCCGCTGGTGTAGCGGTCAAACAGATCTTTATACGCCAGCGGGAAACGCTCTTCGAGATGATCCCACAGCTTACCGGCGATCGTCGCCTGCACGCTCAGATCCCACCAGTGATTATCAAACGCATAGCGGGCAAGCTGCGCTTTTTCATCCGTGGTGCGGCTGGTCACCAGGTTGGCCCACTCGCTGCGCGCGGTGTTATCCATGTTCCAGTACATCAGCTCGCGAACGCGCGCCATCTCTGGTCCCTGCGTCAGCGACGGGTTCGCATTAGCGGGCGCTTTGTCGATCCTGAGCGTGTACTCTTCGCCCAGACGCTGGGCGGCCGCCATCGGGTAGAACCCACGCTGCTGCATCAGCGAGTGAAGAATATCTTTGGCTTCGCCTTCACGACCACGCTCCAGCAGCAGATCCGCCTGCCAGTAGCGCCATTCGTCTTTCTCTTTGGCATCCATCGGCAAACGCGCGAGCCAGGTGTTGAGGCCACGGCGGTCGCCGGTACCCAGCGCCATGCGCACGCGGCGTTCCACCAGCGACGTGGAGTTAGAACGCATAATGGCATCGTCTCGCCAGCGCGCCTGTTCGTCGGTCACATCCGTGCCCATCAGTCGCCACGCCACGATGTCGCGCAGCTCCTGGGTTTGATCTTCATTCAGCTGCTGCGCCTGCACCAGCTGCGGGATCATCAGCCGCGCATTTTCGACATCGTCGCGCGCCACGCTGGCAAAAGCCACCGCCGCCATCTGGCGGGTAAAATCGGTCGAGCCCGTGCTGCGGGCAAAGGTCAGCACGCTGTTCGGATCGTTTGCCAGCGCGATAACCGCCGAGGAGATAGTCTGGTAATCGGACGGCATCTGCCCTGCCAGCGCGGTCACCAGACGCGTGTTGCCGGCTTTCATCGCCAGGCGGATGCGCTCAAGGTAGGCCAGCGGGTCCTGCTTGCCGGACGCGCGCCATGCGCCAAACAGGGAATCACAGGCGTTCGGCTGGCTTTTGCCGGTCAACCACAGATCTTTCGCCCCGGCCCATGCCTCTTCCTGCTGTCCGGTCGCCCATTTCGCATAGTAGTAATTACACTGCGCTTCGGTGGTATTCGGCTTGTCAGGGCTAAACGCCAGCAGGCCGCGCCAGTCTTCACGACGCGCCAGCTCATTCACAAAACGAGACTGGAGATTTCGGGCAGGCGGCAGGGTCGGGTTCGCCTTAATGAAATTATTCACGGTGACGGTCGGCTGGTTCATCAGATCGTCGGTAATCTGGCGATACTCCAGATACGGATACAGCGGATAATCTTTGAGCGTCGGCATCAGCGCCTGCACGGTATCCATCTGCTTGTTGTCCCACGCCTGTTTAATCTGGGCGTAGCGGTTACGTTGTTCATCCAGTGAATCTGCATGCACCGCCTGGCTTACCGCCATTACGCATACGCTGGCAGCCAGCAGACGCCAGACCACCCGTTTGGCTTTTTCCACAAGCTCTTCCTCATTGTTTTTTCGTCAATTGCAGCGTCTTGCCACGTCAAAGTCACAACAACTTATGCTAACCAGGCATCCTGCAACGCGCCACGTCATGGACACTTTTTTACCTTTCTTGCGCGTTTTAACACTCCCGACGTTCCTGGCTGGGATTAGGGCGTGAAAAAGGCTACACTTCGAGGCTGAAATTCCTTCTCATTACGATAAAAGAGGCGAAGTCCACGTGGCTCAATTCGTTTATACCATGCATCGTGTCGGCAAAGTTGTCCCGCCGAAACGTCATATTCTTAAAAATATCTCGCTGAGCTTCTTCCCGGGCGCAAAAATTGGTGTTCTGGGTCTCAACGGTGCCGGTAAGTCCACCCTGCTGCGCATCATGGCCGGCATCGATACAGACATCGAAGGTGAAGCCCGTCCGCAGCCTGGCATCAAGATCGGCTACCTGCCGCAGGAACCTCAGCTGAACCCGGAACACACCGTACGTGAGTCCGTTGAAGAAGCGGTGTCCGAAGTGGTTAACGCGCTGAAAGGTCTGGATGAAGTGTATGCCAAATACGCCGAGCCGGATGCGGACTTCGACAAGCTGGCCGCTCAGCAGGGCAAATATGAAGAGATTATCCAGGCGCACGATGGTCACAACCTGAACGTGCAGCTGGAGCGTGCGGCTGATGCCCTGCGTCTGCCGGACTGGGATGCGAAAATCGCGAACCTCTCCGGTGGTGAACGCCGCCGCGTGGCGCTGTGCCGCCTGCTGTTGGAAAAACCAGACATGCTGCTACTCGATGAACCGACTAACCACCTGGATGCGGAATCCGTGGCATGGCTGGAGCGCTTCCTGCACGACTTCGAAGGCACCGTGGTGGCGATTACCCACGACCGTTACTTCCTCGACAATGTCGCAGGCTGGATCCTGGAGCTGGACCGCGGCGAAGGCATTCCGTGGGAAGGCAACTACTCCTCCTGGCTGGAGCAGAAAGATCAGCGCCTGGCGCAGGAAGCTTCTCAGGAAGCGGCCCGTCGTAAGTCTATTGAGAAAGAGCTGGAGTGGGTGCGTCAGGGCGCGAAAGGCCGTCAGTCTAAGGGCAAAGCCCGTCTGGCACGCTTCGAAGAGCTGAACAACACCGAATACCAGAAACGTAACGAAACCAACGAACTGTTTATTCCACCTGGAGCACGTCTGGGGGATAAAGTGGTTGAAGTCAGCAACCTGCGCAAGTCTTACGGCGACCGCCTGCTGATCGACGACCTGAGCTTCTCCGTACCGAAAGGCGCTATCGTTGGGATCATCGGTCCGAACGGCGCGGGTAAATCGACCCTGTTCCGCATGATGTCCGGTCAGGAACAGCCTGACAGCGGCTCTATCACCCTGGGTGAAACCGTGAAGCTGGCCTCCGTTGACCAGTTCCGTGACGCGATGGATAACAGCAAAACCGTGTGGGAAGAAGTCTCCGGCGGTCTGGATATCATGCGTATCGGCAACACCGAGATGCCAAGCCGTGCCTACGTTGGCCGCTTTAACTTCAAAGGCACCGACCAGGGCAAACGCGTGGGCGAGCTGTCCGGCGGCGAGCGCGGTCGTCTACACCTGGCGAAGCTGCTGCAGGTTGGCGGTAACGTTCTGCTGCTCGATGAACCAACCAACGACCTGGATATCGAAACCCTGCGCGCGCTGGAAAACGCCCTGCTGGAGTTCCCGGGCTGCGCGATGGTTATCTCGCACGACCGCTGGTTCCTGGACCGTATCGCCACCCACATCCTGGACTACCAGGACGAAGGTAAAGTGGAGTTCTTCGAAGGTAACTTCACCGAATACGAAGAGTACAAGAAACGCACGCTGGGCGCCGACGCGCTGGAGCCGAAGCGTATTAAGTACAAGCGTATTGCGAAATAAAAGCAAAACGGCAACTTCGGTTGCCGTTTTTTATGTTTGTACCCTCTCCCCGTGGGAGAGGGTCAGGGTGAGGGCATCAGGCCGCACAAAATCACCCACCCACGTAATACCGCTTCACCTCATCGAACTGCATCGCAAACTCGATATAGCTCATTAGCGCGGGCGAGTTCAGCTTGCGGCTCGGATAGGCCAGCCACAGATCGTTACCTTCAACATTCCACTCAGGCAGCACCTGAACCAGCGCACCTTTTTCGATCTTATCTTCCAGCAGAAATGCGGGTAACAGCGTGATCCCCGCACCGGCAATCGCACATTCGCGGGCGTAAACCAGATTATCGGTCATGTGCGCGTTATCCGGCAGGTAGCGGTAATCCTCGCTCTCGCGTCGCAGAAGCCACTCCGACCACGCCCGGTGCGTAATACTGCGGTGATCCACCAGCTGGCGAGGATGCGTCAGCGGCTCCCGGCGCGCCAGATAGTCCGGCGAGGCCAGCATGTAGCGCGGGCAATGCCCGATCATCCGGCCAATCAGGGAGGAGTCCTGCGGCCTGCCGGTGCGCAGCGCCACGTCAAAGCCGGACTCGACCAGATCCACCACGTCGTCAGAGATCGACACATCCAGCGAAACGTCAGGATAGCGAAGCTGGAACTCGGCATTCATATGCGCCAGCAGCGTCGCCCCAATCCCCGCCGGACAGGTGATCCGCAGTCGCCCGCTGGGGTTTTCACGCAGCCGTTGAATGGCGTACTCCGCCCGCTCGCTGGCTGCCAGCATCTCGCGACAGTGCACCAGATAGTGCTCGCCTGCGAACGTGAGGCTGATCCTGCGCGTGGTGCGGTTGAGCAGGCGGATCCCCACCTGCTGCTCCAGCTGACTAATCCGCTGGCTCACGCTGGATTTTGGCAGTTCCGCCTTCTGCGCCGCCGCGGTAAAGCTGCCCATCTCCGCCACCAGCGCGAATAGAGCCATATCCTGCAGCTGTTTAAACATGATTGTTCATCCTGTGCGAACGCTGAGTTCTTGATTGTCCATCTTATCATGCAGCTGGCCACTTAATAGACTAGCCTCAACAAAACGCATGCCATTGAGGAGCACACCATGTCTGTTAAAGCCATTGCCGTTAACCCGGAAAATCCATCCACCTTCATTGAAATCACCCCGCCTATGCCGCAGCCCGGCGAGCACGATCTGCTGGTGGAGGTGAAAGCCGTCTCCATAAACCCTGTAGACACCAAGGTGCACGCAGGCATTGCCAAAAACGGGCTGAAAGATCCGCGGGTGCTCGGCTGGGATGCCAGCGGGATCGTCAAAGCCGTGGGGACTGGCGTGACCGGATTCAAACCGGGTGACGAGGTATGGTACGCGGGAGACATCACCCGCCCGGGCAGCAACACCACGCATCAGCTGATCGATGCGCGCATAGTCGGGCACAAGCCTGCCAGCCTCGGCTGGGCGGCTGCCGCAGCACTGCCCTTAACCGCGCTCACCGCGTGGGAAGGCCTGTTTGAACGGCTGAACATTCAGGATGCAGGGGCGGACAAAACGCTGCTGATCATCGGCGGCGCGGGCGGCGTGGGCTCGCTGGCGATCCCGTTTGCGAAGCACAACAGCAAAGTGAAGGTCATCGCAACCGCTTCACGAGAAGATTCCGCCCAATGGTGCCGCGATCGTGGGGCTGACACGGTGGTGAACTACCGCGATCTGAAAGGCGAGCTGGCAAAACAGGGCATCACCTTTGTGGATTACATTTTCATCCTCAACGACACCGACGGGCACTGGGATGCGGTCAGCGAACTGATTGCACCGCAGGGGCATATCTGTTCCATCGTTGAGAATGAACATCCGCTGAACCAGGACAAGCTCAAGTCCAAATCCGCCGCGCTGCACTGGGAGTTTATGTACACCCGCAGCATGTACCAGACCGCTGATATGGCGCGGCAGGGTGAGATCCTCAATGAGGTGGCGAAGTTGGTGGATAACGGCGTGGTAGAAAGTTCGCTGAGTGAAACACTGCACGGGCTGAGCGTGGAAAGCATTACCGAAGCGCACCGTAAAGTGCTGGAGGGGCATATGCGGGGGAAAGTGGTGGTTGAGTTCTGAGTGGTTTGTTCCCCTCACCCTGCCCTCTCCCCAGAGGGGAGAGGGTAAAGACGGCTCCGTTCGATCCCCTCGCCCCTCTGGGGAGAGGGTTAGGGTGAGGGGTAAACTACCCCTGCTCCCCCATCATCTCCTTCACCAGCTCGACGCAGCGCAGGAAACGCGAGTCGTAGTCCGACTCTTCCACATGCACAAACTCAACGTTGTTTTCGTTGAGCATCTCCACCAGCATGGACTGGAATTCTCGCCTGTCCACCGAGCTGCCGAGGCTGCGCATGCCGTCGGCCACCCACGGGGTATTATTTTCCAGCAGGATCACCAGGTCAAAGCGGTATTCGTCAATCAGCGCCTGCACGAACGGGTGTTCGCGCCCCTCGTACTTTTTACAGAACGCCTGCGTGGTGACGAAATCGGTATCGATAAAGGCCACTTTATTGGCGTATTTCACGGCAAAATCAATGTACTGGGCGTGTCCGAGGGCAATTTTATCGTAGTCCGAATACTGCAATGCCATCTCGTCGCCGCCGAGGTGCGAGAACACATAATCGCGGCCATACTCCCACGCGCTGGTGGTGTTGAAGATGTTCGCCAGCTTGTTGACTAGCGTTGATTTACCGCTCGATTCACCGCCCAGAATAGCCACCGTGCGCACGAAGAACGGCTTCACTTCGGTCGGGATGTAATCCCAGTAGCGGAACGGGTTCTCGCGGATCTGCGCCCCGCTGATGTTCATAAAGGTGCGTTTTGGATCGATCAGCACCGTCTCGATGCCCAGATGCTCGCGGAACTGCGGCGCGTCGGACTCTTCAGAGGTGTAGATCCAATTAGGCGCAATGCCCTTTTCTTCCATAAACGCTTTGATGCCGTTGCTCCACACGTCCCAGCCGTGCGGGTACGGCTCCATGCCCTCTTCGTTAAAGGCATGAATACGAATGTTTTTCTGGTACTTAAAGGTCTGCAGCAGCCAGCGCAGGCGGTCCGGCACGGTGGGCTGCTGCGACATGGCGCTGTCTTCAAACAGCTGGCGATCGCGAGTTTCGTCGTAACCCATGATGATGTGCAGCTCGTCAACCTGGCTACAGGCGCGCTGGATCAGATAGATATGCCCGGTATGCAGGGGGTAAAACTTGCCGAACACCACGCCAATGTTCTTTTGCATACGCGGGAATTCGAGCCCCAGAAAACGGTGCAGCGCTTCGAGCTTCTGCGCGCTGGGGCTTTTGATTTTGGCGTTCAGCAGTTGGCTCAGGTAGCCTTTGGTCATGCCGCTGGCGTCAGCCACCTGCTGCAGCGTGCAGCCTTTCTGACGGATTGCGGTTTTGATGTAGTCAAATGATGACATAAATTACGGTGCCTCCTGCAAAATCGAATACGTAATTATAAGTCGTCAAAGACATTTAACGCATCTGCGAGTTTCTTAACACCAAAGACCTGCATCCCTTCCGGGATTTTTTTCGGCACGTTAGCTGCCGGAACAATAGCCCGACGGAAGCCGTGTTTTGCTGCCTCGGAGATACGCTCCTGGCCGCTCGGCACCGGACGGATTTCCCCGGCTAGCCCCACTTCGCCAAACACCACCAGATCCTGCGGCAGCGGCCTGTCGCGCAGGCTGGAGACCATCGCCAGGAGTAGCGCCAGATCTGCGCTGGTTTCAGTGACTTTGACGCCGCCAACCACGTTAACGAACACATCCTGATCCGCCATCTGCAGGCCGCCGTGACGGTGCAGCACCGCCAGCAGGATCGCCAGACGGTTCTGCTCCAGACCGACCGCCACGCGCCGCGGGTTACCCATCATAGAGTGATCCACCAGCGCCTGAATTTCGACGAGCAGCGGGCGCGTGCCTTCCCACAGCACCATCACCGAGCTGCCGGAGGTGATCTCATCGCCACGGCTCAGGAAGATAGCAGATGGGTTGCTGACCTCGCGCAGCCCCTGCTCGGTCATGGCAAACACGCCCAGTTCGTTCACCGCCCCAAAACGGTTTTTATGGCTGCGCAAGGTGCGGAAGCGGGAATCCGCGTCGCCGTCGAGCATCACGGAGCAGTCGATACAGTGCTCAAGCACCTTCGGCCCCGCCAGCGAGCCGTCTTTGGTCACGTGGCCGACCATCACAATCGCCACGCCGCGCGTTTTGGCAAAGCGCGTCAGGTAAGCGGCGGTTTCACGCACCTGTGCCACGCTGCCCGGCGAGGACTGAATGTCCGCCATGTGCATCACCTGGATGGAGTCGATCACCATCAGCTTCGGCTGCTCTTCTTCGGCGATCATGCAGATCTGCTCGATGCTGGTTTCGGAGAGCATGTTCAGGTTGCCGGTCGGCAGGCCCAGGCGGTGCGCGCGCATCGCCACCTGCTGCAGTGACTCTTCCCCCGTGACGTACAGAGTTTTCATCTGTTCGGCGAGCTTGCAAAGCGTTTGCAGCAGCAGGGTCGATTTCCCCGCGCCCGGGTTACCGCCGATCAGGATCGCGCTGCCCGGCACCACGCCGCCGCCGAGCACACGGTCAAATTCCTTGAAGCCGGTGGAGAAGCGCGGCAGCGCCTCCAGGCTGATATCTGAAAGTTTTTGTACCTTCGACACGCCTGCATTGCCCGCATAGCCACTCAGGCGTTCATTGCGGGCCACGCTCGGCGAAGCCGCCACACCACGCACTTCGGTGATGGTGTTCCAGGCATGACAGGCGCTGCATTGCCCCTGCCAGCGCGGATAATCCGCACCACATTCATTACAGACAAATGCGCGTTTTGGAGCTTTCGCCACGGTTTACCTCGTTATTTCTGATTAAGGCTGCCGGAGAGAATGCAGAACACCCCCATCAGGTCAGCGTGACGGATAGTCACTTCCGTCTTTTCATTCACTTTTGGCTTGGCATGGTAGGCAATGCCAAGGCCAGCAACTTTGATCATCGGCAGATCGTTCGCGCCATCACCGATGCCGACGGTCTGCTCGACAGGAATGTCATATTTCTCCGCCAGGCGCGTCAGGGTGTTGGCTTTGTACTGGGCATCCACGATGTCGCCGATGACCTGGCCGGTCAGCTTGCCGTCCATGATTTCCAGCTCGTTAGCCACCACCGTGGTCAGATGCAGTTTTTCGCGCAGATAATCTGCAAAGAAGGTGAAGCCACCGGAAGCAATCGCCACTTTCCAGCCGAGGGACTGGAGCTTCAGCACCAGCTGCGTCAGGCCCGGCATGAGCGGCAGCACGTCGCGCACCTGGCGAAGGATGTTGGCATCGGCCCCTTTCAGGGTCGCCACGCGCTGGCGCAGGCTGGCGGTGAAGTCCAGCTCGCCGCGCATCGCACGCTCGGTGACTTCCGCCACCAGCTCACCGCTGCCTGCCAGTTTAGCAATCTCGTCAATACACTCGATCTGAATGGCGGTGGAGTCCATGTCCATCACCAGCAGACCCGGCGTTTTCAGGTGAGGGATTTTACCCAGCGGCGCAACGTCCAGCCCGGCGTCATGCGCCAGACGCGTTGCGCGCTGCGTCAGGGAACCCGCCAGCCGGATGACCTGGTAATCTTCCACGCACCAGGCCGCTACGATGACCATCGCCGCGCCCAGCCTGGTTTGATACTGGGTCAGGCGTTGCTTATCCAGGCCACGTCCGTACAGCAGCCAGCCGCTACGGCCAGCGTGGTAATCCAGAGGCATCACCTCATCGCCACTTAACGAGAGTGGCAATCCTGGCCATAAAGAGACATCCGTTGGCAGGTCACACCAGGTAATGTTCGGCATTAAAGCTCCTGTAATTTCGTTCGCGCCGGAAGGTTCCAGAGGGAAAATAACGCATGAGGCTACCCTGTAACCATCACTTCTGGCAACATTAAGCCCTAAATTTTCAGCAGGTGGAATATGGCTCGCGCAAAACTGAAATTCCGGCTTCATCGCGCCGTGATTGTCCTTTCCTGTCTCGCACTGTTAGTGGCATTGATGCAGGGGGCATCGTGGTTTAGTCAGAACCATCAGCGGCAGCGCAACCCGCAGTTTGAAGAGCTGGCCCGCACGCTGGCGCGTCAGGTGACGCTCAACGTTGCGCCCCTGATGCGCACCGAGACGCCGGACGATAAGCGGATAGGCCAGGTCTTGCGTCAGCTTACGGAAAACAGCCGCATTCTGGATGCGGGCGTATACGATGAAAAAGGTGACCTGATTGCCCGCGCCGGAGAGCACGTCGACGTGCGCGACAGACTGGCGCTGGACGGTAAAAAAGCCGGAGGCTATTTTAACCAGCAGATCGTCGAACCCATTCAGGGCAAGAATGGTCCGCTGGGCTATCTCCGCCTGACGCTCGATACTCACACTCTGCCGACCGAAGCCAAACAGGTGGATAATACCACCAATATTTTGCGCCTGATGCTGCTGCTCTCGCTGGCCATTGGCGTCGTGCTGGCGCGTACCCTGCTTCAGGGCAAGCGCACCCGCTGGCAGCAGTCGCCGTTCCTGCTGACCGCCAGCAGATCGGTTCCCGAAGACGAAGAGAGCGAGAAGAAAGAATAGTGATAAAGTAGGCGAACGATTCGGAAAAGGAACTCTGCCATGACGACGTTACGCCTGCTTATCTCTGACTCTTATGATCCCTGGTTTAATCTCGCGGTAGAAGAGTGCATCTTCCGCCAGATGCCCGCCACCCAGCGCGTGCTGTTTCTCTGGCGCAACGCCGATACAGTGGTCATTGGCCGTGCGCAAAACCCGTGGAAAGAGTGCAATACGCGGCGTATGGAAGAGGACAACGTCCGTCTGGCGCGCCGCAGCAGCGGCGGCGGCGCGGTGTTTCACGACCTCGGCAATACCTGCTTCACCTTTATGGCGGGCAAACCGGAGTACGACAAAACCATCTCGACCTCTATTGTGCTCAACGCGCTGAATTCGCTCGGCGTGACGGCGGAGGCATCGGGGCGTAACGATCTGGTGGTGAAAACCCCCGAGGGCGACCGGAAGGTCTCCGGCTCCGCCTACCGTGAAACCATGGATCGCGGGTTCCACCACGGCACCCTGCTGCTGAACGCCGATCTCAGCCGTCTCGCTAACTACCTGAACCCGGACAAGAAAAAGCTACAGGCCAAAGGGATCACCTCCGTGCGTGGACGGGTGGCGAATCTGGTGGAACTGCTGCCGGAGATTACGCACGAGCAAATTTGCGACGCGATCCGTGACGCGTTCTTTAAACATTACGGCGAGCGCGTGGATGCGGAAGTGATTTCGCCGGATAAAACCCCGGATCTGCCCAACTTCGCCGAAACCTTTGCCCGCCAGAGCAGCTGGGAGTGGAACTTCGGTCAGGCCCCCGCGTTTTCTCACCTGCTGGACGAACGTTTTACCTGGGGCGGTGTAGAGCTGCATTTTGACGTGGAGAAAGGCCATATCACCCGCACGCAGGTATTTACGGACAGCCTCAACCCGGCACCGTTAGAAGCGCTGGCGGCCCGCTTGCAGGGCTGTTTGTATCGGGCAGATATGCTGCAGCAGGAATGCGACGCGTTAATTGGGGATTTCCCGGGGCAGGAAAAAGAGTTAAGGGATTTGTCAGCATGGATTGCACAGGCAGTGCGCTAGTAAAAAAGCCCGCTGGCGCTGCGCTTAGCGGGCCTACAAAACCGTAGGCCGGGTCAGGCGAAGCCGCCACCCGGCACAACAGCTCTTACTCTTTATCGCCCAGCAGAACGGATTCCAGCGCGATTTTGATCATGTCGTTGAAGGTGGTCTGACGCTCGGCAGCGGTGGTCTGCTCGTGGGTACGGATGTGGTCAGAGACGGTACAGATGGTCAGCGCTTTCGCACCAAACTCAGCCGCCACGCCGTAGATACCCGCAGCTTCCATTTCCACGCCCAGGATGCCATATTTTTCCATCACGTCGAACATCTCGCCGCCGTCCGGTGCATAGAACAGGTCAGCAGAGAAGATGTTACCCACGCGCGCTTCAACGCCCAGCGCTTTTGCCGCGTCGACTGCGTCACGCACCATGCCGAAGTCAGCAATCGCCGCGAAGTCGTGGTCTTTGAAACGCATACGGTTAACTTTGGAATCGGTGCAGGCACCCATGCCGATAACGATATCACGCAGCTTAACGTCCATGCGCACCGCGCCGCAGGAGCCCACGCGGATGATTTTCTTCACGCCGAAGTCGGTGATCAGCTCTTTGGTGTAGATGGAGCAGGATGGGATACCCATACCGTGGCCCATGACGGAGATTTTGCGGCCTTTATAGGTACCGGTGAAGCCCAGCATGCCGCGAACGTTGTTCACTTCACGCACGTCTTCGAGGAAGGTTTCCGCAATGTGCTTCGCGCGCAGCGGGTCGCCCGGCATCAATACGACGTCAGCGAAATCACCCATTTCTGCGTTAATGTGAGGAGTTGCCATCTTCAGTTCCTTTTCATTTAATATCTCCCTCTCCCTGTGGGAGAGGGTTGGGGTGAGGGCATCAGGCCGCACCCGTATTTCTCGTGGGAGAGGGTTGGGGTGAGGGCATCAGACCGCACCCAATCCGTTTAGAACATGGCTTTGCCATATTCCATGTCAGACGTGCCAAAATATTTCGCAATGGTCTGGCCGATGTCCGCGAAGGTTTCACGGTGACCGAGCGAGCCCGGCTTCACTTTCGGGCCATACACCAGCACCGGGATGTGCTCACGGGTATGGTCGGTACCGGTCCAGGTTGGGTCACAGCCGTGGTCCGCTGTCAGGATCAGAATGTCATCTTCACCCACCAGCTCCATCAGCTCAGGCAGACGGCGGTCAAACAGTTCAAGGCCAGCAGCATAACCCGCAACGTCGCGACGGTGGCCCCAGGAGGAGTCGAAGTCCACGAAGTTGGTAAAGACAATGGTTTTGTCGCCCGCTTCTTTCATCTCTTTGATGGTGGCATCGAACAGCGCATCGAGACCGGTCGCTTTGACCTTTTTGGTGATGCCGCAGTTGGCGTAGATATCCGCGATTTTACCCACGGAAACCACGTGGCCGTCTTTCTCTTCAACCAGCTTCTGCAGCACAGTTGGCGCCGGTGGCTCAACGGCCAGGTCATGACGGTTACCGGTACGCTGGAAGTTACCCGCTTTGTCGCCGATAAACGGACGCGCGATCACGCGGCCAATGTTGTAGCCGCCTTCGGTCAGCTCTTCACGGGCGATTTCGCACAGCTCGTAGAGTTTATCCAGGCCATAGGTCTCTTCGTGGCAGGCAATCTGGAACACGGAGTCAGCAGAAGTGTAGAAAATCGGCTTGCCGGTTTTCATGTGCTCTTCGCCGAGCTGGTCCAGAATCACGGTACCGGAAGAGTGGCAGTTACCGAGGTAGCCCGGCAGGTTGGCACGCTTGACCAGCTTATCGAGCAGCTCCTGCGGGAAGCTGTTCTCGTGATCGGAGAAATAGCCCCAGTCGAACAGCACCGGCACACCGGCGATTTCCCAGTGACCGGACGGGGTGTCTTTACCGGAAGAGAGCTCGTGCGCCCAGGCGTAAGCGCCCACCACTTCCGCGTTGCCGTCCATACCGGCTGCGATTTTACCGGTAGAACCTTCATGCGCTTTCACCAGACCGAGGCGGGTCAGGTTTGGCAGAGTCAGAGGGCCTTTACGACCGTTGTCCGCTTCGCCTTTAGCACAGGCTTCCGCGATGTGACCCATGGTATCGGAACCCACGTCACCAAAACGTTCTGCATCTTCGGTTGCGCCGATGCCGAATGAGTCCAGCACCATAATAAATGCACGTTTCATAATTGTTCTCCGTACTTAGTGCTTCATAAAAATGCGATCAGATCAGTATACCGCTATTCGGTGATACGGCGATAGACCGTTGGGGTGTTTTCCGGCGCTTTATCATCAAGCGTAATGGCGGCTTTCACCGCTTTCGCCGCGTCCTGCCAGCTGGCTTCATCTTTGGCGTGGATCACCGCCAGCGGACGTTGGCCGTCAACGCTGTCGCCCAGACGGGCCATATCGGTAAAGCCGACGCTGTAATCAATGGTGTCGGATGCCTGACGACGACCGCCGCCCATAGACACGACAGCCATGCCGAGCGCGCGGGTGTCCATGGCAGAGACAAAGCCTTCGCTATCCGCATAGACGGCTTTGCTGAGCATCGCTGTCGGCAGGTACTTCGCGTAATTTTCGACGAAATCGGTCGGGCCTTTTTGCGCCGCCACCATGCGGCCAAAGATCTCCGCCGCTTTGCCGTTGTCCAGCACCGCCTGCAGCTTCGCGCGGGCCTCCGCATCGTCTTTAGCAAGCTTGCCGGAGATGAGCATCTCCACGCACAGCGCCATAGTGACGTCGAAAAGACGCGGGTTACGGTATTCGCCGGTGAGAAATTGCACGGCTTCGCGGACTTCAACCGCGTTACCGGCGCTGGAAGCCAGCACCTGGTTCATGTCGGTCAGCAGCGCGGTGGTGCGCACGTCCGCGCCGTTGGAGACGCCAACAATCGCTTCGGCCAGTGCCTCAGAGAGTTCATAGGTCGGCATAAAGGCGCCGCTGCCCACCTTCACGTCCATCACCAGCGCGTCCAGCCCTTCAGCCAGTTTCTTCGCCAGGATAGAGGCGGTGATCAGCGGGATGGAGTCAACGGTCGCGGTGATATCGCGGGTTGCATAGAAACGCTTGTCTGCCGGAGCAAGAGAGCTGGTCTGGCCGATAATCGCCACACCAACGTCTTTAATAATGTCGCGGAAGCGGTTGTCGTCCGGGAAGATATCGAAGCCCGGAATGGCTTCCAGTTTGTCGAGCGTACCGCCGGTGTGGCCCAGGCCGCGCCCGGAGATCATCGGAATGTAACCGCCGCAGGCTGCCACCATGGGGCCGAGCATCAGAGACGTCACGTCGCCCACGCCGCCGGTGGAGTGTTTGTCCACAATCGGGCCGTTAAGGTTAAGGCTTTTCCAGTCCAGAACGGTTCCTGAATCTCGCATCGCCATGGTCAGCGACACGCGCTCGGGCATCGACATATCGTGGAAGAAAATGGTCATCGCCAGAGCCGCAATCTGCCCTTCTGAGACGGTGTTATCACGAATGCCGTTGATAAAGAAGCGGATCTCTTCGTCGCTTAATGCCTGACCATCACGTTTTTTACGAATAATTTCTTGTGCGAGAAACACGGTAACCTCCATGCGGAATCGGGGGAGTTGTGGCGGGTGGCGCTACGCTTACCCGCCCTACGATCCTGTAGGCCGGATAAGCGAAGCGTCATCCGGCATTGTCTGGCAATCAGTAGCTGCTTGCGCTCTTACCGTCGCCGTGACCCAGCGCTTTCAGCAGGCTGGCCAGCAGGCTGGACGCACCGAAGCGGTAGTGACGGGAATCCGCCCACTCTGCGCCAAACAGCTCGTCGGCAATTGCCAGGAACTGCTGCGCGTCTTCGGCGGTACGCACGCCGCCCGCGGGCTTGAAGCCAACGGTTTTGGACACGCCCATATCGCGGATAACTTCCATCATGATGCGCGCGCTTTCCGGGGTCGCATTCACCGGTACTTTACCGGTAGAGGTTTTAATGAAATCCGCACCGGCTTTGATGGAGATTTCAGACGCTTTACGAATCAGCGCCTCTTCTTTCAGCTCGCCGGTTTCGATGATCACTTTGAGCAGCACGTTTGCCGCCGCACACGCGTCTTTACAGGCTTTCACCAGGTCAAAACCGACCTGCTCGTTGCCAGCGATCAGCGCGCGGTAAGGGAACACCACGTCAACTTCGTCTGCGCCGTAGGCAATCGCCGCGCGGGTTTCCGCCAGCGCGATCTCAATATCGTCGTTGCCGTGCGGGAAGTTAGTCACGGTTGCAATGCGCACGTCCGGAGTGCCCTGCTCTTTCAGCGTTTTGCGGGCAATCGGGATAAATCGCGGGTAGATGCAGACAGCGGCGGTGTTGCCCACTGGCGTTTTCGCCTGATGGCACAGGGCGATGACTTTTTCATTGGTGTCGTCATCGTTCAGGGTGGTCAGGTCCATCAGTTTCAACGCGCGCAGGCTGCTTGCAGTTAAATCGGTCATAACATTCTCCAACGGCTGTGCCGTATAAATTTTACCTTGCGGGTCTGTGAGTATTCTAACATTCACCCGCATCCACACTTCGACATTCATCACAGTTAATGAAAACTGCGTACAAATTTGCATTACTGTAATGAGATCTTCTTCAAACTTTAGTACGTAAATTGCCGGCTAAAGCAGCGATCCCCCCTGTCGGATCAAAAGCCCCGACAGGCTGGCTTCCTACAATTCGCTCATCATCCGCAGAACACTCAAGGAAGCGAATATGCCCCACTCCAGCCCCGACGCCCTGCAACAACGTTGCCAGCACATTGTGACAAGCCCGGTGTTAACCCCGGAACAAAAACGTCATTTTCTGGCGATGGAAGCGGAAAACAACCTGCCGTATCCGACACTTCCTGAGGCCGCGCGAGCCGCGCTGGACGAAGGGTTTATCTGCGACATGTTCGAAGGCCACGCGCCTTACAAACCCCGTTACGTTCTGCCGGATTACGCAAAATTTCTGGCTAACGGTTCAGAATGGCTGGAGCTGGAAGGGGCGAAAGATCTCGACGACGCCCTCTCGCTGTTAACCATCCTCTACCACCATGTTCCGTCTGTCACATCGATGCCGGTCTATCTCGGTCAGCTTGATGCGATATTAACTCCGTATGTTAGAATTCTAACACAAGAAGAGATCGATAGCCGAGTAAAACGTTTCTGGCGCTATCTCGACCGTACGCTGCCGGATGCGTTTATGCACGCAAACATCGGGCCTGCCGACGGCCCCATCACCCGTGCCATTCTGCGTGCCGACGCAGAGCTAAAGCAGGTTGCGCCGAACCTGACCTTTATCTACGATCCCGATATCACCCCGGACGACTTGCTACTTGAGGTGGCAAAAAACATATGTGAATGCAGCAAACCGCATATTTCCAATGGCCCAATGAATGATAAAATTTTCACAAAAGGCCGTTACGGCGTGGTGAGTTGTTACAACTCCCTGCCGCTTGCAGGCGGTGGCAGCACCCTGGTGCGCCTTAACCTCAAAGCCATTGCTGAACGCAGCACATCCATTGAAGACTTCTTCACCCGCACGCTCCCGCACTACTGCCAGCAGCAAATTGCCATCATCGATGCACGCTGCGATTTCCTGTACGGGCAGTCTGGCTTCTTTGAGAATAGCTTCCTGGTGAAAGAGGGGCTGATTGATGCCGATCGGTTTGTGCCGATGTTTGGCATGTACGGCCTGGCGGAAGCGGTAAACGCGCTCTGTGAGAAAGCAGGAATAGCGGGACGCTACGGAAAGGACGAACAGGCCAACGCGCTGGGTTATCGCATCAGCGAACAGCTTGCAGCGTTTGTCGAAAACACGCCAGTGAAACACGGCTGGAAGCAGCGCGCGATGCTGCACGCCCAGTCAGGCATCAGCTCCGATTCGGGCACCACGCCGGGCGCGCGTCTGCCCTACGGCGACGAGCCGGACCCCATCAGTCATCTGCTGGCCGTTGCACCGCACCATAAACACTATCACTCCGGGATTAGCGATATTTTAACGCTGGATGAGACGGTAAAACGCAATCCTCAGGCGGTGGTTCAGCTTTGCCTGGGGGCGTTCAGGGCCGGTATGCGTGAGTTCACCGCGAATGTCGCCGGTAACGATCTGGTCCGCGTAACCGGGTATATGGTGCGCTTGTCGGATCTGGAAAAGTACCGCGAAGCCGGATCGCGCACCAATACCACCTGGCTGGGTGAAGAAGCCGCACGCAATACCCGAATTCTGGAACGTCAGCCGCGCGTGATAAGCCATGAACAGCAGATGCGCTTTAGTTAGTCAGGTCATTCCTTTTTCCTGCGTGGACGGGCCGGGCAGCCGCCTGGCGCTGTTCCTGCAGGGCTGCAACCTGCGCTGCAAAACCTGCCACAACCCGTGGACCATCGGGCGCTGCAACGACTGCGGGGACTGCGTGCCCCACTGCCCGCATGACGCGCTGACCATTCAGGCAGGACGCGTCTGGTGGCAGGAGAGTCACTGCCAGCAGTGCGACACCTGCCTGCGCCTGTGCCAGCAGCAGGCCACGCCCATGTCGAACCGCCTGAGCGTGGAGGAGATCCTCACGCAGATCCGAAAAGCCGCCCCCTTTATTGAGGGCGTTACCGTCAGCGGGGGCGAAGCCACCACGCAGCTGCCGTTTTTAATCGCCCTGTTTACCGCGATCAAAACCGATCCTGAGCTACATCATTTAACCTGCATGGTAGACAGCAACGGTCTGTTAAGCGAAACCGGCTGGCAAAAGCTGCTGCCGGTACTGGATGGCGCGATGCTGGATCTGAAGGCGTGGGGGAACGAGCATCACCGCTTCCTGACCGGGCGCGAAAACCCGCAGATTAAACAGAGCATCCGCTGGCTGGCAGATCGTCACCGTTTGACGGAACTCCGCTTGCTGGTTATTCCGGAGCAGTGTGATTACCTGGAACATCTCAAGCCGCTAACGACCTTTATCCACGGGCTTGGGAATGTGCCGGTGCGCATCAACGCTTTTCATGCGCATGGGGTTTACGGCGAGGCAGCTTCATGGCGCAGCGCCACGCCGGAGGACGTTGAACCGCTGGCCCGGGCGCTGGAAAAAAAGAAAATAACGGTGATTCGTCCGGCGCTTTATCTATAGCGTGATGCCAAAAACCGAACGGGTATTTTCCAGCAGCGCGCCGGCAATCACATCTCCAGGTTCCTGACGCAGTTCGCACAGCACGTCAAAAACGCGCGCCGCCTGTTCCGGGCGATTCGGCTGCCCCTGAAAACCATTCAGCGGCATATCCGGCGCGTCAGTTTCCAGCAGAAGCGCGGACAGCGGCAGCTGAGCCATCACATCGCGGGTTTTACTGGCGCGCGGATAGGTGATGGTGCCACCGACACCAATTTTATACCCCAGCTCAATAAAACGCTGCGCCTGCTGCAGGCTGCCGGAAAAACCGTGTACAACGCCTCTTCGCGGCAGATCGATACGTTTAAGGTGCATTGCGAGCTTATCGTGCGTGCGTCTTGAGTGGAGGATCACCGGCAGATCGTGACGCTTTGCCAGCCTGAGCTGCGCGTCGAGGATCGTCTGCTGGCGTTCAAACCGCGGATCCTCGCGATAGAGATCGAGCCCGATCTCGCCGATGGCGACAAGTTTCTCTCCTGCACTTTGCAGCACCTGATCCAGCTCTTCAAGATGCTCATCACGATGGCGCTCAATGACAATCGGATGCAGGCCGAGCGCGGCATAAAGCGCGGGGTATCGCGTGGAAAGATCCAGCACGCGGGAAAAATAGGCCGCTTCTACTGACGGCACAATGATGGCCTGAACGCCTGCCTCGGCAGCTTTCGCAATGCTTTGCGCTTCATCCCCCGTAAACGGCGGGAAATCAAAGTGGCAGTGGGTATCAACAAAGCGGTGCGTCACGCCAGATCCTCGTTATCCAGTAAAGCGTCATTCGCCTGCGGGATATCCACCAGCGGCATCGTCAGGGCATCATTGGCGACAACCGCAGGCGGCATAATAATCCGTTTATGCCGATGAAGCGGCGGCTGCTCCGCCAGCATTTTCCCCACCGTCGCCAGGAAGTAACGCCCGCACAGCCGCCCCGTTTTGTAATCCATGCGCAGCGCAGGGACGCGGCTGCCCAGCGCCATGCTCAGCAGCGGCTTCGGCGGATAGATTTCAAAAATTCGCAGCTTACCCGGCGGTTTTTCAATAAAGCGCTGCATCGCGCCGTAGGTGGTTTCATGCTGCTTTGCGATGTTCACCAGCGGCTGCAGGCTGCTGTCGCCCAGCCAGCGCTCCATCCGTTTAAACCACTGGGGTGTGTAATACATTTGCGACGGCACGGTACGGATCACCACGATGGTTTTCGCCCCGCGCCGGGCGGCTTCCTGCACCGGCACCGCGTCGCTGATGCCGCCGTCCAGATAGCTGATGCCGTCCAGCAGAGCTCCGGTACGATAAAAACCGGGAATAGCGCTGGAGGCGCGGATGATGTCCAGCCAGTTATCCTTCTGCGGTGAGAAATAGCCCGGCGAGTAGTCATCCCCCCGGCTGGCGCACATCCAAAACGCTTTGCCGCTATCAAACAGACGGGCGGCGGTATCCATGGCCAGCGGCATCTGGCTGGAGGTCGACTCCAGAAGCCAGTCGAGATCGATCAGGTTGCCGCCGCGCACGAAGCGCACCGGGTTAAAAAATTCTTTCGCCGTGGTGTAGCGCATGATTACTTTTCGCGCGTAGCCGGGCTGGTTACAGACATAGGCAGAGAGATTCTGCGCCCCGGCGGACGTACCGAAGTAGAGGTCAAACGGGTTGAACTGCGCGCGCATAAATTCATCCAGCACGCCGGCGGTGAAAATGCCGCGCTGTCCTCCCCCCTCACAAACCAGTGCGAGTTGACCCGCGCGAAACGGTTTTAACGTCAGCGGCGCAATATTGCCGAGCGTAACGGGAATTCGTTGCCCCACCTCTGCTTTCCTGTTTTGATTATTTTATTACTCCACAGTAACGCACCCGACCTGTAACGCAAATAAGAAAAAGCCAGTCGCAGGGACTGGCTTTATTTTGTTGAAGAAATATTGCGTTTGCTATGGACGTCGACGCCCCGTAAACAGGCTGACCAGGAACAGAATAATACCGACGACGAAGACAATTTTAGCTGCCCATGCCGCCGTACCTGCCAGTCCACCAAAGCCCAATGCGGCGGCAATTAACGCGATAACCAGAAATATAATGCCCCAACGAAACATAAGCTTCTCCTTTACCATAGTTAATGTCGGCCGCTAAACGTGAGCGCTCAGGTCACTCACCGGCGTTTTTCCAGAGTCGTTCTTATTTCGCCCGCAGGATTTAACCCGGCGGGCGAATGGTCCAGAATTACTTCGTTTTCAGATCGTTTTTAACGCTTTTCACACCATCAATGGCTTTCGCAATTGACTCGGCACGTTCACTTTGCGCCTGGGAATCAACCGTACCGGAAAGCTGAACCACACCATCTGTGGTTTCTACTTTCACCTTACGAGACGGCACGATGTCATCTGCTAAAAGTTTAGCTTTGATTTCGCTGGTGGTTGCCGCATCCCCGGCATAACCTTTCACCGACGCGTTTTTACCGTCGCGAACGTGCAGTTTATCGCTCACGGAGGCCACCCCCTCGACACCCTTAGCGACTTTCACCGCCTGCTCTGCCTGCGCCTGGCTTTCCACGAAGCCACTCAGGGTGACCACTTTCTTGTCGGTCTTAACGGAAATATCGGTGCTCTTGATGGCTTCATCATCCACCAGCGCGGCTTTCACTTTTGCTGTGATAGAGCTGTCGTCCATGAAATTACCGACTTTATTCATAGAGCTATCGATTTTTTGCCCCGCAGTATCGGCCGTGGACTGTGCTTTATCCATGGTGCTGCTTTCCGCCAGGGCGGAACCGCTAACCAGAACGCTACCCAGTGTTACAGCCAGCAGAGTTTTAGAAATCTTCAGTCTTGTCATATTCATCGATTTATTCCTGTGTTTTACCCGCTATTCGGGCTACATACTTCCTTAGTAGTTTTATATATTGCGAATAAACACACGGGTGAAATGGAGAACCAATCGACATGCATTGAACAGTTAATTCATCCACACCCGGTGCTAAACACTGAGTTAAATATAGATCACTCTCACAATGCCGCTTTCAGAATTGAGTAAAAAACGCGCGAATAGCGTGAATTAGCGGTGAATTAAGAACATTCCGCAAGGGATTAATAAGACTGGAATAAAAGAAGAGCACGGCGATTGCCGTGCTCTGAGAAGGGATTAGTGTTCGCGCGTTTTGCGGAACTGTACGTCAGGATAACGTTCCTGCGTCAGGTTCAGGTTGACCATCGTTGGCGCGATATAGGTCAGGTTGTCGCCGCCATCCAGCGCCAGCTGAATTTCGTTCTTACGCTTAAATTCTTCGAATTTCTTCACGTCTGAACACTCAACCCAGCGCGCGGTCGCCACGTTGACCGATTCGTAAATCGCTTCCACGTTGTACTCGCTCTTCAGACGCGCAACCACCACGTCGAACTGCAGCACACCCACCGCGCCGACAATCAGATCGTTGTTGGCGATTGGACGGAACACCTGCACGGCGCCCTCTTCGGAGAGCTGAACCAGGCCTTTCAGCAGCTGCTTCTGCTTCAGCGGATCGCGCAGGCGAATACGACGGAACAGCTCTGGTGCGAAGTTCGGAATCCCGGTGAACTTCATCATTTCGCCCTGGGTGAAGGTATCGCCAATCTGGATCGTACCGTGGTTGTGCAGACCGATGATGTCGCCCGGATACGCTTCCTCAACGTGCGAGCGGTCACCCGCCATAAAGGTCAGCGCGTCGGAGATCACCACATCTTTGCCAATACGCACCTGGCGCAGCTTCATGCCCTTCTCATACTTACCGGACACCACGCGCATAAAGGCCACGCGGTCGCGGTGTTTCGGGTCCATGTTGGCCTGAATTTTGAAGACGAAACCGGTGAATTTCTCTTCTTTCGCTTCCACTTCGCGAGTGTCGGTTTTACGCGGCATTGGCTGCGGAGCCCACTCCACCAGACCGTCCAGCATATGGTCTACGCCAAAGTTACCCAGCGCGGTACCGAAGAAGACCGGGGTAATTTCACCGCTCAGGAACAGCTCTTTGTCGAACTCGTGAGACGCCCCCTTCACCAGCTCCAGCTCGTCGCGCAGCTGCGCGGCCAGCTCTTCGCCAACCGCGGCATCCAGATCCGGGTTGTCCAGACCTTTCACAATGCGCACTTCCTGAATGGTGTGGCCTTTACCGGTCTGGTACAGATAAGTTTCGTCTTTATAGAGGTGGTAAACGCCTTTGAACAGCTTACCGCAGCCAATTGGCCAGGTAATTGGCGCACAGGCGATCTTCAGCTCGTTTTCCACTTCATCCATCAGCTCCATCGGGTCACGGATGTCACGGTCGAGTTTGTTCATAAAGGTGAGGATCGGCGTATCACGCAGGCGGGTAACTTCCATCAGCTTGCGGGTACGATCTTCTACACCCTTCGCGGCGTCGATCACCATCAAACAGCAGTCCACCGCCGTCAGGGTACGGTAGGTATCTTCGGAGAAGTCTTCGTGGCCCGGGGTGTCCAGCAGGTTTACCAGGCAGTCGTGATACGGGAACTGCATCACGGAGGTGGTAATCGAAATACCACGCTGCTTTTCCATCTCCATCCAGTCAGATTTTGCATGCTGGCTGGAGCCACGGCCTTTAACGGTACCCGCAGTCTGGATCGCCTGTCCGAACAGTAACACCTTTTCGGTGATGGTCGTTTTACCGGCATCCGGGTGCGAGATAATGGCAAAAGTACGGCGCTTGGCCACCTCTTGCAGATAAGGAGACAACGTCATAATTAAATCTTCTTTTATAAGCGCGGCAGCACGCCACGCATCATGGAATACAAAATTGCGGCTATTTTACCCATCAACGGGGGGCAGGCAATCATTGTTTACACAGGAGTTGCTCCAGTTCGGTCAATGACGTGACGGTCCAGGTTGGCTCGATGCCTTCAGGCTTCACGCGGCCATGCGCATTTAGCCAGACGGTCGACAAACCTGACTTCATACCGCCAAGAATATCAGACTCTGCGGTATCCCCCACCATCAGCACGCGATCGCGGTCGGGATTACCGGCCTGCGCCAGCGCATAATCGAAAATCCGCGGATCCGGTTTCGGCACCCCCACCTCTTCGGAGATCACCAGCGCGTCAAAATGATCGCGCAGGCCGGTGCGCTCCAGACGGATTTGCTGCAGCGCGGTGAAGCCGTTAGTGATGATTCCCAGTTTCACTTTGCCTTTCAACGCATTCAACAGAGAAACCGCGCCCGGCAGTGGCGCGCAAATATCCGCCATCGCATTGAGAAAAGCATCATTCAGCGAGCCCGGACTCACGTTTAAGCGCTCCGCCCAGACGTCAAAACGCTGGTGCTGAAGCTGTAACGCAGTGATGGCACCATTCTGGTAATCCACCCACAGCGGCTTGTTCACCGCTTGATAGTCCTGAAAATCTTCAGCGGTGAAGGTCACGCTATAGTCGAGAAACATCCGCTGTAGGCCGCCAAACGAGTCAAACGTAAACAGCGTTTCGTCGGCATCAAAGAAAATCCAGTCCCATTTCATCGTTACAACCTTATCTTCGTTATCCAATCGGCAGAGCCATTATGATGGCGTCTTCACGTCCCTCTGCGGTGGGGTAGTAGTTACGGCGGACTGTCGCCTCGTTAAAGCCTAAGCTTTCATAGAGCGCGATGGCGGCGACATTCGATGCGCGCACCTCCAGCCACAGGGTGAAAACGTCACGGGTTTCGAGCTCACGAATGAGATGCTCAAGCAGTTCTCTTCCCAGCCCACGGCGCTGAAACGCCGGGTCGACGGCGATGTTAAACAGCGTCGCCTCGTCAAGAACGACCTGCGTGATGGCAAACGCGGCCATGGTGCCGTCAACGTCCAGACGGTAGTTCAGATAGCGCTCACCCTGATTGCTGGCAAACGTTTTCTCGCTCCACGGAAAGGTGTGGGCGCGTGTTTCAATCGCGAACGCTGCGGTCAGGTCAGGCGTCGTGAGGGAAGAAATCGTGTTCATATTCGCAGATTTGTTGCCATAGCGCGCTGCGCGCCTTTGGATTGGCTTTCAGCTCGTCCAGCGCTGGCGAGCTGATTTTGCTCCCCTGAAGAGAGATGTCGCTAGTCTCTCCGATGCGCCAGCTGTTACAGCGGCTATCAGGAGGAAGCATGGCAACCCGTTCAGGCGTCAGCTGTAAGACCTGGTCGGGCGTCAGCTTCAGGCTGCGAAGGACATCACCGATCAGGGGTTCATTCAGGGCAGGCAGTTCTTCCGCTACCATCACCAGCCGAACGTGCGCAGGGATGGAGATGGCGATTTCGCCCTGCAACGCCGTCGGGCGACGCAAGGCCCACTGGGTAATGCCCAGCTGCTGCAACTGCCAGTCTCGTCGGGATGTCATAGGGATAACTCCTGTCTCTCAGGCGCGCAAATATAGCAAATGTGTCGAAAGTGCGCCATCTACCTACTATAATCCCCGCCTGAGTTTATTGAGGAACAATTCATGTCTGCATTTACCCCGGCAAGTGAAGTCTTGCTGCGTCACAGTGATGATTTCGAAGAAAGCCGTATTCTGTTTGCCGGAGATATGCAGGATGACCTGCCCGCGCGTTTCGACTGTGCTGAAAGCCGTGCCCACACCCAATACTACCACCACTGGCAGGTGTTGAGCCGCCAGATGGGCGAGAGCGCGCGCTTCAGCCTGGTGGCGGAGCAGAGCGATATTGCCGACTGCGATACGCTGATCTACTACTGGCCGAAGAACAAGCCGGAAGCCCAGTTCCAGCTGATGAACCTGCTCTCCCTGCTGCCGGTTGGCTGTGATATTTTCGTGGTCGGTGAAAACCGCAGCGGCGTCCGTAGCGCCGAGCAGATGCTGGAAGCCTACGCGCCGCTGACCAAAGTCGACAGCGCGCGTCGCTGCGGTCTGTATCATGGCCGTCTGGAAAAGCAGACAACGTTCGATGCCAACACCTTCTGGGACGAATACCAGCTTGACGGCCTGACCATCAAAACCCTGCCGGGCGTCTTCAGCCGCGACGCGCTGGATACGGGCAGCAAGCTGCTGCTCTCCACCCTGACACCGCACACCAAAGGCAAAGTGCTGGACGTGGGCTGCGGCGCGGGCGTGCTTTCAACGGTGCTTGCCAGCCATTCACCAAAAGTGCGTTTAACCTTGTGTGACGTAAGCGCCCCGGCGGTAGAAGCCAGCCGCGCAACGCTTGCCGCAAACGGCATTGAAGGCGACGTGATTGCCAGCAACGTCTTCTCTGACGTGACTGGCCGCTTTGACATGATTATCTCTAACCCGCCGTTCCACGACGGCATGGAGACCAGCCTCGAAGCTGCGCAAACGCTGATCCGTGGCGCGACTCGCCACCTCAACAGCGGCGGCGAGCTGCGCATCGTGGCGAACGCCTTCCTGGCGTACCCGAAAGTGCTGGACGAAACCTTCGGCTTCCACGAAGTGATCGCCCAGACTGGCCGCTTTAAGGTCTACCGCACCGTGATGACGCGTCAGGCAAAGAAATAATTTGCCATACAATGCAGGCCGGATAAGCGCCAGCGCCATCCGGCAAGCAGGTGTCTCAATTCCGTCCATTTTTGCAGCAATCAATAAAAGGCGCGCAATTTTCAGTTGACGTAAAGCTGAAAACATCTAGAATGCGCCTCCGTGGTTACGATACTTTTACAGTATCGATGGTATGCGAAGGTGGCGGAATTGGTAGACGCGCTAGCTTCAGGTGTTAGTGTCCTTACGGATGTGGGGGTTCGAGTCCCCCCCCTCGCACCATAAATCACGTTGATATTGCTCGCACTGGGCGAAGGTGGCGGAATTGGTAGACGCGCTAGCTTCAGGTGTTAGTGTCCTTACGGATGTGGGGGTTCGAGTCCCCCCCCTCGCACCAACGAGGCGATATCAAAAAAAGTAAGATGACTGTGCGAAGGTGGCGGAATTGGTAGACGCGCTAGCTTCAGGTGTTAGTGTCCTTAGGATGTGGGGGTTCGAGTCCCCCCCCTCGCACCAATTATCTTACATCCCTTCTGTAACTCCTCTTGTTTTCCCTGTTATTTCAAACTCATCAGTATTACCAGAATTCCACTGATCAATGCTACACACGATGGCAGTAAAACAAAGTGACGAAGTTGCTTATGCCAGATCATGCCTGACGTAACCAGCAATCCTGACACAATGATGGCCTTCCAGATATTGATGGAGAGATCGGCAAACATCAACACGCCAAGGATTACGCCCGGCAACAATACTCCCCATGCACTTCCCAGCGCCCTGTTCAACATACATCGCCCTTTCATAACGATAATGATAAACAATATCATATGATAAAAATTATCATTTGTCGCGCAGTGAAGCAAAAAAGATCGGCCTTTACCCTTATGTAGAATGACAGAAATTTCCTAAGGTGATAAATTGCTCACCTGTTAACTACACATAAAGTTTTTCTTATAATTACGCTTTGAGTTTTTTGCATATTTTAGTGCGAAACCACACCTATTTATCTGTTTTAATTAAATTTTAATAAAAACGCACGACTATGACATCACAATCCTGGCGGTCTTTGGTTCAAAGAAAATATCAATTATCGTTACGTTTATTTTTATTTCTGAACGCAACTTCAGCCGTGTTCTCGGTAACAAACCCGCTCTATTCTGTACGCGTGTTTTCTGCCCCTCTGATTGCAATTTTCGCGATCAGTACTGGCCTGTTCGTCTGGCACTGGAAAAAGCGCGCGCGGAAGATAAATATTCCTGCCGTTTCAGCAATCTTTGGTATTTTGTGGGCCTGGCAAATTGATTCGAAATTTTCGCTAATTACCCATGACCAGGCTATGTATTTGATAATAGCCTTACTCACGGTGCTTTTTATCGGAACGCTGGCCTTCGCCAGTAATATCAAAGCATTTACGCTGCACTCTCTCCCCGCCTTTATTGTCTGCCTGTGGTTAAGCGACCAAGATATATGGCTAAGAATGTCCTATTCTTTCGCACTTCCTGTGGTGGCTATTGCTATTCATAACATTTTGCAAAGGCGCAACGATCGCTTCGCCCAGGAGCTGCTCTCTCGCCTGCTGGAAGAACGGGAAACGCTGACCGATCTCAGCATGATGGATCCTCTAACCGGGCTCTATAATCGTCGCGGCCTGCAGAGCCGTCTGGAGAACCTGCCGGCGGTAGAAAACGGCGAACACTTTGTCCTTCTGATGGATATCGACCACTTCAAAGCCTATAACGACCATTATGGCCATATGATGGGCGACCAGGCACTGAAACGCGTCTCTGCGGCCATCCGTGATGCCGTCCGTTCACGCGATATTGTGGCGCGTTTCGGTGGGGAAGAGTTCATGGTGCTGCTGACGAATATTTCCCTTGAACACGCCCGCCATACGGCAGAGCGGATCCGTCAGAAAGTCTATGATCTAAAAATCCCCCATCTTTTCAACGAAAGTGTCGCCACCAACGTCACCATCAGCATCGGTATTGCCATTTTCGAAAATGAAGACGTGGAAGGCGCGCTGGAGAGAGCAGACAGAGCGCTCTATGAAGCAAAGCATTTAGGTCGCAATAACATTCTGCTGAGTGAAGAGCTACAAACCGCTTAAGCGCGTAAGCGGTTAATCAGGACAAAAGTCTTGCCATTGGTATGAGCAATAGTTAGGATTGGCAATCATTATCATTTAGATTCCTATCTCAACTATGGCTACGCAAACCGCACACATCGTTGAACCACTCCTCTGGCGAGCGCCGCTCACCAGCGGGGATGCGTCGCTTGCGGATGCCATACGGGATAAGATTGCACAGACGCGCGCCCACCTTCTGGACTTTATCAGGCTTGATGAAGCGCCCCCGCATCACGCCATGACGCTCGCTCAGTGGCAGCAACCCTCTACGCTGCTGTCGCTGCTTGCAACCTATTCCGACCATATCTATCGCAATCAGCCGACCCTAACGCGGGAAAATAAACCGCTGCTTTCCCTGTGGGCACAATGGTATATCGGGCTGATGGTTCCCCCGCTCATGCTGGCGGTGTTAACCCAAAAGAGCATGCTGGCGCTCTCCCCGGATCATTTTCACGTCGAGTTCCACGAAACTGGCCGAGCAGCCTGTTTCTGGATTGACCTGCACGAAGATCGCGGCGCAGAGCAGTTCTCTGCTCAGGAACGTCTGGAACAGCTTGTCATCCAGGCCCTGATCCCAGTGGTGGAGGCACTTGAAGCAACGGGCGAGATCAACGGGAAGCTTATCTGGAGTAATACCGGATATTTAATCCAATGGTATTTAACGGAAATGAAACCGCTGATCGGCGATGAGAAAGTGGAGGCCCTGCGTCAGTCCTGCTTCTTTGCAAAACAACTTTCCGATGGCCGCGATAACCCATTATTCCGTACCGTTGTGCTCCGTGACGGGCTTCTGGTGCGTCGTACCTGCTGCCAGCGCTATCGCCTGCCGGACGTCAAGCAGTGCGGGGATTGCACGCTGAAATAATCGGGTGCGGCCTGATGCCCTCACCCTGCCCCTCTCCCACGGGGCTGAGGGAACAAACACTAAAAACGGCAACCTGAAAGTTGCCGTTTTGCTTTTACCTAGGCCACCTGCTGGTTGTCCTCTTCCGCATTACGCTGCGCTTCTTCCGCTTCCTGCTCCAGCAGCTGTTTCTCGTACACTTTAAAGAACGGGAAGTAGATGATTGCCGATACGCAGGCCAGAACGACCACCAGAATAGCGGCACGGAAATCCCAGCCCAGCGCCCATGCTGCGCCTATCGGCGCCGGTGCCGTCCAGGGTACTACGGAAATAACACGGCCAATCAGATCAAACGTCATTGCCGCCCAGGCCAGCACGGCGTTAACCATCGGGGCCAGCAGGAACGGAATAAAGAACACCGGGTTCATCACGATCGGCGTACCGAAGATAACCGGTTCGTTGATGTTAAAGAAGCTGGGCACCACGCTCAATCGGCCGATAGAGCGTAAATGCGCTGAGCGACTACGCAGATAGCAAATCACCAGTCCCATCGTCGCACCCGACCCCCCAATCACGATAAAGAACGTCCAGAAGGCTTCCATAAAAATATGTGGCAGGGGATGACCGGCGGCCAGCGCGGTCTGGTTAGCCCCGAGGTTAGTCAGCCAGAACATCTGCAGCATCCCGGAGACGATGGCCGCCCCGTGGATCCCGGCGAACCACAGCAGATGCCCAATCAACACCGCCAGCAGGATTGCGGGCAGTGAGTCCGCCGCGGAAACCAGGGGCTTGAAGATGGACATAATTGCCTGCGGAATCAGCATGTCAAACTGAGACTGAATCAACAGGCTTAGCGGATAAAGCGTTAACACCACCACCAGCACCGGGATCAGCAGGTCAAAGGAGTTTTTGATCATCGGCGGCACCTGGTCTGGCAGGCGAATACCGATGTTATGCGCTTTCAGGAAACGCATCATCTCAACGCAGTAAATCGCCACCAGAATGGCGGTAAAAATACCCGTTCCACCCAGGCTGTCGACGGGAAGCGTGCCTTTGGTTTTAGGGGCTGCAACCAGCAGAAACGCCATCAGAGACAGCATCGCGCACATGAACGGATCCAGCTGGTGCGTTTTGACATAATGTTTGCCAAGGTTATAGGCGATGGCCGCGCAGATATAAATGGACATAATGCCCATCGTCATATCAAACGGCGTCAGGATCTGGCCTTCAAACTGCTTTGCCATATCCAGCCAGGCGCGCGCAAAACCCCAGGTGGTATCAGGCGAAAACGGTGGGTAAGCAAACACTAATAAAAATGAACCTACAATCATGAACGGCATCGCGGAGATAAACCCATCACGGATAGCCATGACATGACGCTGGGACGAGATACGCCCGGCAATCGGGCTCACGTAATTTTCAACGAAACGGAATATCAGATTAAACGCAGCATGGTTGGCAGACATGGTTGATCTCCTGTCAGACGTTTATTACGGGCGCACTCGCGCCGCACGTTGTTCCATAAATCAGCTTCACAACCTTGCTGGCTTGCGTACCAGCGGTACTGCTCAGACGAAATGGTTTCATAATTGGCTCTTATTATTGGATACAGGGGACGTTACATACTCAGTATTAATCTACGCATCACGCTCTGCAACCGGTTACTGTAACCGGTTTCTGTGATTGTGAAGAGGATCCAGAAATCAGCCATCCTGGATATTTGTTACTTAAGAGATATTTACAGAGCATAAATTCTTATGACAGATTACGCAGGATATTTGTCAGGAGGAAACAATGAGTTTGCAGTCCGTACAGCAGTTTTTTGCCGACAACGCGCCGGAGATAGAGGTAATAGAACTTAGCCAGAGTACGGCTACCGTTGCGCTGGCTGCTGCCGCCCACCGTGTAGAGCCGGGACAAATTGCCAAAACCTTATCGTTGAAGGTTAAAAATGAGGTGATTCTGGTCGTGGCGAAGGGTGATGCGCGTCTGGATAACAAAAAACTGAAAGACACGTTTGGCGCGAAAGCACGCATGCTCAGCAGCGATGAAGTGGTTACCGTTACTGGTCATCCCGTTGGTGGCGTCTGCCCGTTCGGGCTGGAAAACCCGCTCGCGGTTTACTGCGATATCTCTTTAAAACAATACGCTGAAGTGCTCCCCGCCGCTGGCGCAATTCATAGTGCCGTGCGTATTTCTCCAGACAGAATGGCAGAGCTGACATCCGCAAAGTGGGTTGATGTGTGCATCTGAATGATGCGCCAGAGCGTATCTGGCGCGCAAAAGGCAGGTTACAAAAATGTCGGTTTGCTTAGCCCCGCAGTTCGCGGTTCTCTAACCGGGAGATGGGTAAGAATATCCGCTGCGTCAAGCAACCCTACGTCAGAGTTCACCCCCAGCTTCACCATCGCATTAAACTTATGCGCGCGAATAGTCTTGATATTGCGCTCAAGCTGCGCCGCGATTTCGGGGATGGAATACCCGCATGACATATAACGCAAAATCGCTCTTTCCGTTGGGCTTAACATCCGGTTCTGACCGCAGTACCAGTGGTTAAGCATATTGTCATTAATGCGCAGCGTTTCGCTCAACAACACCATGAATTCCTTCATCAGGTGTTCGAGGGTCACCGATTTACTGACCACACCGTGCAGACGTGAAGGCGAAAGATGGCTAATCAACCGCGCTTCCATCTCATCCGAGACCAGGATAATGCGTTGGATATGGCTATGCGTAAACGCAAGATCCCGCAGATGCGCAAGGCAGTTACGGCGCTCTTCTCGCGCATCGGAAAGCGAATAGATCAGCGAAAAAAAATTCACGTGATGCAGTGCTTTCTTAAAGCCATCAAAATCATTAAACAGGTGCAGTTGATATTGGCTGAGTTCAGACTGCGTAAAAAGATGCTGCAGCCCGACCGCACTCATCGCGCAATTTTCGATGATGGCGATATGTCTTGTTGAATCGGTTTTTTCCATTCCTCGAACTCTCCATAGGCTGACATTAAACTCAGCTCTCTCATTCCCTGTGTACTGTTGATCCAGGCGTACATGTCGGCATTACTCCGCAATGAGAGCCTTCGCATCGCACTGTTTTTCTGCGCACTGATCGTTTTATTGCTCTTTTTAAGCAATGTAGCGATTTGGTTAATCCCCCACCCTTTGCCTAACAGGCGAAGCACCTTACGTTCAGAGTGCGTGAGCGCAATAAAGTGTTCGTCATCATCCTCACTTTCCTGAGGTTCTGGGGTTAATAACGTCTGGCTTATCCGCTCCGCGCGTTCACTCCCTGCCCGGATAGCGTTAACGACACCTTCAATAGGTTCCATATCAGAAAGCAGCGTGCTTTCCGGCCGCATAAGCAGCTCAACGGCAATAGGGTAAAACGGCCGGGAGACCAAAAAGATCCAGTGGATTTCCCGGTACTGGTTCAGTAAGCGGTAATACTCTTCGAGCGTACCCCGTGGGTTCCTGTATTCGCCTGAAACATCGGCGATAATCACGTCTGCGCGGCGCAACTGAAGCAGGGTTAATTCCTGCAGTGAGCGGCAGTAGGTCAATTCAAAATCGGGGAAATGACGCGCCATTACGTCCCCTAGCCCATTTTGCATTACGGGTATTCGGCTAATGACAACGCCATGCTTACCAGGCAGTGACAACATAGACCCTCCGTGTCCATTTTTCATTTGATGAGTAACCTTAAACGCATCAATGTATAAGTATTTTCGTCCCTGAGTGTAAAACGGATTAATACAAGCAGAAGATGAGATATGTTCTTGGTTTAAGAAACGCCTAAAACAGCGCTAATATCTCACAAAGCGCAAATAAATTTAATTACGTAGTCATTAAAATAACGACAATATAAAATTAGAATAACTAAATACAAATATCTTATATTTCCAAATTAATAATTCACCGCATTGATAAATTAATACAAAAAACCTTTCGTGGCGGGAGTCGCAACTGTTTGCATAAACCTTGATCTGATCCACAGCAAAGGTCACCGCACTTTGTGCTAAAAGTAGGCATTATGGGCCAATCGGCAACTATCCACTTTCTCTTCGGGACACGACATGCAGGCAGATCGGTCAACGCAGCGTGCTATCACGCGGCTCTGTATTCAGTGCGGTCTTTTTCTGCTCCAGCACGGCGCGGAAAGCGCGCTGGTCGAGGAGCTTTCAACCCGGCTGGGACTGGCGCTGGGAATGGACAGCGTTGAAAGCGCTATCTCATCCAACGCCATTGTGCTGACCACCATTAAAGACGGGCAGTGTCTGACGTCCACCCGTAAAAACCACGACCGCGGCATTAATATGCACGTTGTAACTGAGGTCCAGCACATCGTCATCCTGGCTGAGCATAAGCTTCTCGATCTCAAGGAGATTGAAAAACGGTTTAACCAAATCAAGCCATTACGTTATCCACGCTGGCTGGTCGTGCTCATGGTAGGGCTGTCGTGCGCCTGTTTTTGTAAGCTCAATAAAGGCGGCTGGGACGGCGCGATCGTCACCTTTTTCGCCAGCAGCATCGCCATGTACGTGCGCCAGATGCTGACGCACCGGCAGCTGCACCCACAAATTAATTTCTGCATCACCGCGTTTGTTGCCACCACGGTGTCTGGCCTGCTGCTGCGCCTGCCGCAGTTTGCCGCTACCCCGACGATTGCGATGGCCGCCAGCGTGCTTCTGCTGGTGCCGGGCTTCCCACTGATTAACGCCGTCGCCGACATGTTTAAAGGGCACATCAATACCGGCCTGGCACGCTGGGCCATCGCCAGCCTGCTGACGCTGGCGACCTGCATCGGCGTGGTGATGGCGATGACGTTGTGGGGGCTACGCGGATGGGCGTGATAGATTTTCTGCTGGCGCTGGCACAGGACATGCTCCTGGCCGCCATTCCTGCCGTCGGCTTTGCGATGGTATTTAACGTTCCGCAACGCGCGCTGCCGTGGTGTGCCCTGCTGGGCGCAATCGGTCATGGCTCACGAATGGTGATGATGACGGCGGGCTTTAACATCGAATGGTCGACGTTTATCGCCTCTATGCTGGTCGGCAGCATCGGTATTCAGTGGTCGCGCTGGTATCTGGCGCATCCGAAAGTGTTCACCGTCGCCGCCGTTATTCCGATGTTCCCCGGCATATCTGCCTATACGGCGATGATTTCCGCGGTGAAAATCAGCCATTTTGGCTACACCGAGCCGCAGATGATTCTTCTCCTGAGCAACTTTCTTAAGGCGTCCTCCATCGTCGGCGCGCTCTCTATCGGGCTGTCGATACCCGGGCTATGGCTCTACCGCAAGCGCCCGCGCGTTTGATATTTGTGTTATTTCGCTGCCGTGGAGATAATCTTTCTGGTCCGTTTGGTAAAAATAAGGAAAGGATGTGGCTAACCCTGGCAGCGAACACCCCGAGCACAGTGAAGAATCGAGCCTGAAAGAGAAAATTTTTCAGAGCGCTATCGCGCTGTTTGCCGAATTTGGACTGAACGGTGCCCGCATGGAGCAGATCGCCGAGAAAGCGGGTACCACCAAACGCATGGTGGTTTACCATTTTAAAAACAAAGAAAATCTCTACCTGCTCGTCCTGGAATACGTTTACACCCAAATTCGCGCCAGTGAAAAAGCGCTCAGCCTGGCGGATATGCCCCCTGTCGAAGCGCTGGTCCACCTGGTTGAAGCCACTTTTGACTATCACGCCGACCACCCGGATTACATCCGCATAATCTGCATGGAAAACATGCAGCGCGGCCGCTTTATGCAGCAGTCAAACTATCTTCGCCAGGTCAACCGCAGCGCGCTCGATCTGCTGGAAGGCATCCTGCGCCGGGGCAAAGAAAAGCTGCTATTCAGCCAGACGGTTGACGCCCGCGATCTTCACCGTCTGATCAGCAGCTTCAGCTTTCACTACGTTGCCAACAGCTACACCTTCACCCTGCTGTTTGAGGAGGGTGCAGACGAACAGGCCCAGCGCCAGCACTACCGTAAAATGGCCGTTCAGGTGGCGCTGCGTTATACCTGCCCATAATATTGCTTGCAATTAAATCGTACACAATCTATATTCATTTCATGAACGCAAAAACGAACGACACGACCGCTGCGCTCCTGCTGGACAACCAGCTCTGTTTTGCCCTCTATTCGGCAAATCTGGCGCTTAATAAGCTGTACCGGCAACTGCTGGCACCGCTGAACCTGACTTACCCGCAATATCTGGTGATGCTGGTGCTGTGGGAGCAGGATGACGTGACGGTGTCGGACATCGGTGAACGGTTGTTCCTTGACTCCGCAACGTTGACCCCGCTCCTGAAGCGTCTGGAAAGCGCCGGGCTCATCAACCGCCACCGCTCGCGTAAAGATGAACGTCAGGTCGCCGTCACGCTGACTGAAGCCGGACGTGAACTTCAGCAGCAGGCATTGGGTATCCCACATGCGGTGGGATGCGCCGCACAGTGTGATACCGACACCATGCTGGCGCTCAAGCAACAGCTGGAACTTTTGCGACAACAGATTCAACGCGCGTGAGGCTATACTTTACGCGTCTTAGTTTACCCATATATATCGCACGCTATTAAATAGCACATACAAAAGTAAGATGAGGAACCTGCCATGTCTTTAGAAAAAGTTGTTTATACCGCCAAAGCAAAAGCAACCGGGGGCCGTGACGGCCGCGCGACCTCTTCCGATGGCGTACTGGATGTCAAACTGGGCGTACCAAAAGAGATGGGCGGCATGGGGGGAGAAGTCACGAACCCTGAGCAGCTGTTTGCCGCGGGTTACTCTGCCTGCTTCCTGGGCGCGATGAAGTTTGTGGCGGCTCGCGACAAATTTACCCTGCCAAAAGATGCGTTTATTGAAGGCGAAGTGGGTATCGGCCCGCTGCCAACCGGTTTTGGTATCGAAGCAAAACTGAATATCCACGTAGAAGGTATGGATCCTGCTGAAGCTAAAAAACTGGTCGATGCGGCGCACATTGTTTGCCCTTACTCTAACGCGACCCGCGGCAATATTGACGTCACGCTGAATATCATCGCGTAATCGGTTCTGTTCCCTCTCCCGCCGGGAGAGGGCCAGGATGAGGGCACCAGCCTGCACTTCCCCCTCCTTTCCTTCCCCCTCTCTGTGCTACCATAAGCCCATATCACGCCCGTAGTAATCAGTTGAGTAAGCGTTATGTCCTCCAGAATTCTGACCACCAGCATTGCTGGCATTGATGCCTTTATGCGCGACCCACGCGGTGTGTTGACCCACGCCGAAGGCGGCACGGTTGCGGTTTTTGCCGACAACGCGCCGGCGTTTTACGCAATCACGCCGGAACGTCTGGCACAGCTTCTGGAGATCGAGGCGCAATTGTCACGCCCGGCGAGCGACGTCACGCTGGATAACCAGTTCTTTGATGAACCGGTTAATGCCCCACTGGCTGTTCCTATGGGTAAATTTGCCCTGTACGCGGGCTGGCAGCCTGACGCGGATTTTCAGCGGCAGGCTGCACTGTGGGGCATTGCGTTAACCCAACCCGCCACCGCGGAAGAACTCGCCGCGTTTACCGCCTGGTGGCAGGCGGAAGGCAAAGTGTTCACCCACATCCAGTGGCAGCAAAAGCTCGCGCGTCATCTTCAAATAACCCGCGCCAGCAACAATGGCCAGCCAAAGCGCGATATCAACGCGTTTTCAGAACCGGATAAACAGATCCCAAGCGGATTCCGAGGTGCGAAATGAAGAACGTCGGCGACCTGATGAAACGTCTGCAAAAAATGATGCCTGCCAACGTGAAGCCCGCTTTCACCACGGGTGAAGAGCTGCTGGCGTGGCAAAAGGAGCAAGGTGAAATTCGTGCCGCCGCGCTCGCCCGCGAAAACCGGGCGATGAAAATGCAGCGCACCTTTAACCGCTCCGGTATTCGTCCCCTGCATCAGAACTGCTCGTTTGATAACTATAAAATTGAGACCACCGGGCAGATGAACGCGCTTGCCGCCGCGCGTCAGTACGTGGATGAATTCGACGGCAATATCGCGAGCTTCATTTTTAGCGGCAAGCCCGGGACCGGAAAAAACCACCTCGCAGCCGCCATCTGCAACGAGCTGCTTCTGCGCGGTAAATCGGTCCTCATCATCACCGTGGCCGATATCATGTCCGCCATGAAAGACACCTTCAGCAACCGTGAAACCAGCGAAGAACAGCTGCTTAACGATCTAAGCAATGTGGATCTCCTGGTCATCGACGAGATAGGCGTTCAGACGGAATCCCGTTATGAAAAGGTCATCATTAACCAGATTGTCGATCGCCGCTCCTCCTCCAAACGCCCTACCGGTATGCTGACGAACCACAACATTGACGAGATGACCCGTTTACTGGGTGAACGCGTCATGGACCGCATGAAGCTGGGCAACAGTTTGTATGTCATCTTCGACTGGGACAGTTACCGCAGCCGCGTCACCGGCAAAGAGTATTAAGACAGTTCCAGGAATCACCAGCAGGGCGCAGGTATATACTGGAACCCCTTCCGGCCCAAAACGGACCTTTTTGAGAAAGCCATTATGAAAAAACAGATTCTTATCAGCACCTTTTTAGGCGCGCTGCTGGTTACCGGCGCAGCGCAAGCGGCTTCCTGGCAGGATTCCCTGTCAAGCGCAGCAAATGAGCTGACCAAAGAGGGCAGCAGCGCCCAGGGCGGGCTCTCGGCCTCTTCTCTCACCAGCCTGCTGAGCAACAGCTCCCAGAGCCTGAGCGCGGGCACGATGAACAACGCGGCGGGGATTCTGGAATATTGCGCAAAGCAGAAGCTGGCGTCCGTGACCGACGCGCAAAACGTGAAAAACCAGGTGCTGGGTAAACTGGGTCTCGATACGCAGGAACAGAAAGCAGATACCAGCTATATGGACGGCATTCAGGGCCTTCTTAACGCGCAAAACGGCCAGCAGCTTAACCTGAGCACCCTCGGCAACTCCTCTCTGGCAAAACAGGTGAAAACCAAAGCCTGCGATCTGGTGCTGAAACAAGGCGTTAATTTCATCTCCTGATCCGCCCCATTTTCTGCCACAACACGCCGCGTTTAATGCGATAGGCTTGCATCGCGGCGTTAAACGAGCGTTTTTCCTACCTGCCACCGTCTCAGCGTCCGTTTGTCAGGATGCGACCGCCTTCATAAAAACGATTTTATAAACCAAATCCTAACAACAGCACACTTTCGTGACACTAAAATTGCAGCTAAACGACATCGCCATTACATTGTCTTACCAAAAATAAACAGTTAGCCAGCGAAGCACCTGGCGTCATGAGGATATGCTGTTGTCAGAATTTATCTCTCTTATCCTTTTTCTGGCTTCCGTCGGCGTTTATGCCTGGAAAGCCGGCCGTAACACCTGGTGGTTTATCGCCACGCTGGTGGTGCTCGGCATTTTTATCATTTTAAACATTACATTATACGCCAGCGATTACTTCACCGGCGACGGCATTAACGATGCTGTGCTCTATACCCTGACGAACAGCCTGACGGGCGCGGGGGTGGGTAAGTACATCCTTCCGGGGCTGGGGCTGATCGTGGCGCTGGTGACGATTTTCGGCGCGCTCGCCTGGGTGCTGCGCCGCCGTCGCCATCTCCCTCACCATCATGGCTACAGCCTGCTGGCGCTGTTCCTGGCGCTGGCCTCCGTTGATGCCAGCCCGGCGTTTCATCAAATTACCGAGCTTGTGAAATCCCAGTCGCGTGACGGCGATCCGGACTTCGTGGCCTATTACAAAGAGCCGTCGAAAACGATCGCCAACCCGAAGCTCAACCTTGTCTACATCTACGGTGAAAGCCTGGAGCGTACCTACTTTGATAACGACGCGTTCCCTAACCTGACGCCGGACCTTGGCGCGCTGAAAAATGAAGGTCTCGACTTCAGCCACACCATGCAACTGCCCGGCACGGATTACACTATCGCCGGAATGGTGGCTTCCCAGTGCGGTATCCCGCTCTTCGCGCCTTTTGAAGGCAACGCCTCCGCTTCAATGTCGACGTTCTTCCCGCAGAATATTTGCCTGGGCGATATTCTGAAAAACTCCGGCTATGAAAACTACTTTATGCAGGGAGCAAACCTGCGCTTTGCCGGAAAAGATGTGTTTCTGAAATCCCACGGTTTTGACCACCTGTATGGCTCGGAAGAGTTAAAAACGACTGTTGCCGATCCGACCTACCGCAACGACTGGGGCTTCTATGACGATACGGTGCTGGACGAAACCTGGAAGAAATTTGAGGAACTGTCCCGCGCCGGGAAGCGTTTTTCTCTCTTTGCGCTGACGGTGGATACCCATCATCCGGACGGGTTCGTCTCGCGCACCTGTAAGCGCAAAAGCTATGACGTGGACGGCAAAAACAATAAGTCTTTCAGCGCCGTGACCTGTAGCCAGGAGCACATCGCCGCGCTGGTTGAGAAAATCAAAACCTCGCCCTGGTTTAAAAACACCGTCATCGTCGTCTCGTCCGATCATCTGGCGATGAAAAACAGCGCGTGGGATCAGCTCAACAAGCAGGACCGCAGCAATCTGTTCTTCGTCCTGCGCGGCGACAAGCCGCAGCAGGAGACGATCGCCACTAAGCGCAACTCCATGGATAACGGCGCGACGGTGCTGGACATTCTGGGCGGCGACAACTTTATTGGTCTTGGGCGCAGCACGCTGTCCGGACAATCCTTGTCGGAGGTCTTCCTCAACATGAAGGAGAAAATTCTCGCCTGGAAGCCCGACATCATCCGCCTGTGGAACTTCCCGAAAGAGATGAAAGACTTCACCATCGATCGGGATAAAAACACCGTCGCCTTCTCCGGCAGCAATTTCCGTCTGCCGCTGCTGGTACGCGTGTCGGATAGCCGCGTTGAACCGCTGCCGGAAAGTGAGTACTCCGCGCCGCTGCGTTTCCAGCTGGCCGATTTCGCCCCTCGCGATAACTTCGTCTGGATCGACCGGTGTTACAAAATGGGCCAGCTCTGGTCACAGCCGCTGGCGCTTTCTACCGACTGGTGCGTCTCTCAGGGGCAGCTTGGCGGGGAACAAACCGTGCAGAAGGTCGACAAAGCTCAGTGGAAAGGCAAAACCGCCTTTAAAGATACGGTGATTGATACGGCTCGTTATCAGCACAACATCGACATGCTTAAAATCGTCGACAACGACATTCGTTATAAAGCGGACAGCTTCATCTTTAACGTGGCCGGCGCGCCTGAAGAAGTGAAGCAGTTTAGCGGCATCTCCCGTCCGGAGGCCTGGGGACGCTGGTCGAACGCGCAACTGGGCAACGAGGTGAAAATTGAGTACACCCATCAGCTGCCGGAACAGTTCGACCTGGTGATCACAGCCAGAGCTTACGGGCCCAACGCGAATAAGCCCGTGCCGGTGCGCGTGGGCGATGAAGAGCAGACGCTGACGCTTGGTAACGACGTAAGCACTCACACGCTGCATTTCACCAATCCATCGCGCAGCAATACTTTAGTCATTGTGCCGCCAGATCCGCAGTCCACCAATGAAGGGAATATTCTCGGCCACTCACCCCGCCAGCTCGGGATTGGCATGGTCGAAATCAAAATTGTCAGCAAGCAAGGCTAACGCATGCCCCGCCCGGCATTCCGTCGGGCGGTTATGAAAATAAATAATTCTATATAAAGTTTATAAATCAGATAAAAACTCTTTATATAAGTCAATTTTATTTATAAATATCCCGCCAAAAGCCACCACCATAGAATGTACAGCTCCTGAAATCACTACGGAGCGGTACACACTTTTATCATGCTAACCGGCTATAAGTTCGAGTCCATCCGGGCATTGCGCAGTGAAAATGTCATTGCCTGGGAGGTATTGTCCACGGCAAAACCCCACGTCAATCTTGAAGACTACTTTAGCTCAATGCCCTCTGCGCAGCGTAAAGAACACTTCTTTGCGCAGCTTCGCCATACCCTGTCTTGCGAAGAAGGCGACAAGTATTACCTCAATGCGACATCGGATTTGCTGCTGGAACCGGACTTCCTCGACAGGCTGAAAGAAGAAACCTCCTGCCCGGAGAGGCTGGCTATCGAAGTTACCGATCTCCATACGATGGTACAACTCGACGATATGCAAAGCCGGTCCCTGCGAACAGGTATCGCGATGCTCCATCAATGGGGCGTTGAAGTGTGGGCCGACGACGTCTGCGAAGACATTCTTCCCGAGCTGCTTGCCAGCCAGATCCGCTTCTGCGGCGTCAAAATTGACAAACATACCTTCTGGATCGGACGTACCGAGCAGGCTAAGTTCCTGCACCTTACCCGCCAGTACAAGCGTGTCGCCAGTAAGGTACTGATAGAAGGCATCGAAACCGCGGGTGATTTCGCGCTGGCCCGCGCCAGCGTGGCCGACTACGGCCAGGGTTATCTGTGGGGCATGAAATGACGCCTTTCATCCCGAATGCCGGCTATCAGGTCATCGTTCTGAGCAGCAATGCGTTTTTGTGGCTCGGCCTCCATTCGATAGTATCGACGGCCGTGTCCCCCCGTCCTGAGGCGTACTGGATCAACAACGTTACTCCAGAAGGGCTTCTGCGTTTGCAGGAGCTGCTCAGCACGCACGCCGGGCAGAGCTGGCTGTTATTTACGGATACGGCCAGGGTCAACGACATTAACGCCCTGCCAGGCAATGAGCGGATCAGAGTGGTCCCGGGAAATGTGTCCCTTGCCCAACTAAGCCACTGCTTTAGCGACATGACCTTCTCTTTAGAAAATACCGCCACGCTCACGTACCAGGAAATGCGGGTTTGCATGCTGTTTCAAAAAGGCTTCAGCCCGGTGCGTATCGCACAAATCCTTAATAAGTCACCGAAAACGATCTACACCCACAAGCGTAACGCGATGAACAAATTTTGCTGTCAGAACCTGGCAGAATTCCATCGAAAACTCTGCCTGCTGGACGCTCTGGCCACTTCTCTGTAATTGCACTGTTATTCACGTCAGGAAATAAGATCATGAAAATTATCTCCACTGCTGTATGTTGTTCCGCTCTCCTGCTTCCTGCCGCTGCGATCGCCGCAGACAGCACCGCAAGCGCGACGATGCACGTTTCACTTGAGGTGGTAAAATCCTGCACCCTCAAAGCCAACGACCTCAATTTCTCACGCCACGGGTCGGATGAATCAAGCGAAATTCAGGCCAAAACGCAGGTCGATATTGTGTGTACCAACGGTACGCCGTTCACGCTCTCTGCCACCAGCAACGATAGCAGCGAAAACGGCACCTTCTGGCTGAAGCCGGAAAACGGTGAAACGGGCGCACAGAAGATAGCGTGGAAACTTTTTGCCGATGAGAGCAAACAGACGCAAATCACCAGCACCGATGGGCTTACCGATACCGGCAACGGCATGGCGCAGGAAGAGACGCTGTATGGCGTTATTGACGCAGGGGCGCTGACGACCGCGCAGGCGGGCGCCTACAGCGATGATGTCACCTTAAATCTGGTGTATTGATCATGCGGCGCTGTCTTCCCTGCATCATTCTGTGGCTCCTGATGCTGACGCTGCTGTCTCGCTACGCGCTGGCCGCCACGCTTCAGGTGGCCCCCGTGACGCTCGATCTCCAGAGCGGTCAAAGAGCATCCGCGGTTTACCTCACGAACAGCGGCAAAGCGGCCATCCATGCTCAGATACGGGTTTACGAATGGACCCAGCAAAACGGCAAAGATGTGTTAACGGCCACCGACGAGGTGGTCAGTAGCCCGGCGATGACCTCTCTGGCCCCGGGCCAGCAGCAGCTGGTGCGCATCATCGTTATGGAGCCCGGCATCCGTGAACAGGAGCAAAGTTACCGCCTGGTCATTGATGAGCTGCCGGATGAAACGTCCCGTGCGGCCAACCCCAACGCGGTGCACTTTCTGCTGCGCTACTCGATTCCCGTCTTTATTGCCGGAAACCAGAATATGCCCGTCAGCCGAGATGCCCTGAGCTGCGAACAGGCGGAGCCCCCGGGAACGATCCGCTGCTATAACGCCGGGAACAGCCATATTCGCCTGAGCCACCTGCAGGCCCTGACGGCCAGCGGGCAGGTTGTGGGATCGGTGAAAGGGCTGGCGGGCTATGTGCTACCGGGACAGACCGCGCTTGTGACACTTAAGCAGGCTTCACACCACACGCTCAGCGCACTGCGCGCCTATCTCAATGATGAACACCATGCCAGCCAGATCCCCCTGCGCCCGCTCGCTACTCGCGCTCCTGCTTTGGCTACCGCTCACGCTGTCAGCCCGGGTTGAACCCGCCGCCGACACCGTACAATGGCTGGCCATCACGGTGAATCACGCTCCTCGAGGGGAGCTGTGGGCCTGCCGGGTCGTGGGTGAGGCGCTGTGGATTGACCGCGGCGACCTCAAAAAGCTGGGGCTTCGCGCCCCGGATGACCACAGCGAATGGGTTGAACTGACGTCCCTGCCTGGCCTGAAGGTCAGTCTCGACTTACACGCTCAGCAGGTCTCCCTTACCGCCGACGCAGAGGCGCTCGACGGCCAGCAGCGCCTGACTATCGAGAGGCCGACCGCGCAGTATCGCTATCCCGAGGCGCAGCCCATCAGCGCGTTTACGCTCGGGTATGCCCTTTATGCCAGCGACTCCCAGGGGAACCGCCAGCTTAACGCGCAGACCTCGCTGACCGCATCCGGGGCGCTTCCCGGCACCTTCAGCAGCAGCTTTTCAAGCCATGCGGGGGAGGAAAACAGCGCTGGGCGGCCCAGCCACACGCGTCTTGAAACCCGCTGGCAGTGGGACAACGCAGACTCGCTGACCAGCCTGGCGCTGGGCGACAACATCACCACGGGCACCCGCTGGAGCCGGCAGGTACGTTTTGGCGGCCTGCACTGGGCGCGGAATTTTGAGCTTAATCCGCAGCTCAACACCGAACCGCGCAGCCGCTACAGCGACACTGCCGTCCTGCCTTCAACAGTCGATCTTTACATCGACGGGCTTAAGCAGAGCAGCGAGCACGTGACGCCGGGGGATTTTCTGCTGGATACCCTACCCTCCTTCAACGGAAGCGGACAGGCGCAGGTGGTCATTACCGACATCAACGGTCAGCGTCGCACCGTACAGCTCGATCTCTACGGCGCGCCGGGGATGCTGGCGGAAGGGCTCAGCAGCGGCTCGCTGGATATCGGCTGGATGCGGCAAAACTACGCCCTGCGATCGAATGACTATGCCCCCGATCCCGTGCTCGACGCGGGCTGGCGCTATGGGGTAAGTAACCGGCTGACGCTGGCGCTGCACACGGAACAGCAGAGCAAACTGCGCAATGTCGGGACAGGCGTCGACTGGCTGATCTCGCCCGACATCGGGATTGTTAGCCAGCATGTTGCCCTGAGCGACAGCCCTTATGGCCAGGGAAAACAGTGGGGCCTTGGCTGGCAATGGAACGGCAGCGGGACGGGCTTCTCTGCCAGCACCGTCCGTACTGATGCCAATTTTGCCGATAACGCCCGCACGATCGGCGCCCTGCCGGTCAGACGCAGCGATAGCGTCTGGCTAAGCCACTCTGTTCCTCATTTTGGTACCGTAGGCGCAGGCTGGGTACAGCAAAACATTCAGGGCAACAAACAGCGCTACCTCAACGCCTCCTGGTCCGTCTCGCTGCCGGCCCATCTCTCCACCACGCTGAGCTATACCCGTTCGTTTACGGATGCGTCGAGTAACGTTCAGCTTATGCTCTCGGTCCCGTTAGGCCGTGCGGATACTCTCTCCGTTCAGACCAGCCGCGAGACGTCACGCATGGATTATCGCCACCAGCCGGACGATCGACTCGGCGGCTGGTCATGGCAGCTGGGACAAAGCGTTGGTGAGCGCCGGGATATCTATGCGGACGTGGGCTATCTGGGTCATGCAGGCGAGTGGCACGTCGGGCTGGAGCAAGGCGCCAGGCTGGGCAACCAGTACGCCTCAGCCGAAGGCAGCCTGACGCTGCTGGATGGCAGCCTTCATGCCCTGCGCTACAGCCAACAGGGTCTGGCGCTGGTCTCCACCCACGGCGTTGGACACGTGCCGGTAATGCTGGAAAACCGCCCGGCAGGCGAAACCGATGAAAAAGGCTATCTGCTGCTGACCGACCTGCCGCAATACCACAGCAGCAAGGTCAGCATCAATCCGCTGGATCTCCCTGCCGATGTTATGGCCCCCGTCACCGACATGGATGCCAGACCGGGCAACGGCAGCGCGGTAAAGGTCGATTTTAATGTCCATCACGCCGTGACGGTTCAGGCCCGGCTGGTCGACAGCCGCCACAAGCCGCTCCCGCTGGGCAGCATCGTTTCAACGCCACGCGGCGCGACCATCGTCGGACGCGACGGTTTTATCTGGCTTGAAGATCCGCCCCTGCCGGGTGAACTGGTGGTGAAAACCGGCGAGGGGGAGTGTCGGGTCACGCTTCCGGCCCCGCGCACCGCGTCATCAATACAGAATATTGGAGAACAACTGTGTCATTAAAAACACCGTTATTGCTGCTGCTCGTGCTGTCCATGAAGGCGATGGCGGCAGCGTGCTGGATAACCTCACCCGCCGCCATCAACTTTGGCAGCGTCGTGGCGGGAAATGCCGCCTCGACCAACACCGAGGTTAAATTTAGCTGTCAGGCCGACAATAACGGCACGATGGAATATATCAACGTCTGCCTGAGCAGCATTGATGCTCCACCCTTTCAGATGCTCTCGAACGGGGACCAGGAGGGGAAACAGTACACCCTGCTCTTCCGCCTGCTTAACGGCGTCGCGCGCTCTCAGGAGCTGGGCCCCGCCAGCGGCGGGGATCTCATTCAGCAGACCCTGACTGCACAAAGCAATACCAGCATCAGCGGTAGCTTTCCGCTTATCGCCACCCTCCCGCCGGGGCAAAACCAACTGCCGGCGTACCACTATTACAACTACAACATGAATCTGCGCATCGCCTGGCACAGCGCCACCCGTCAGGATGCGCTGCAAAATTGCTCGGACGGCTCCGCGGAGGGCGAGCAGGTGCAGGGCGGCACCAGCGCGCAGGCCGAAATCAGCCAGGGGTGCTACATAGAACGCGTCACCCCGCTTAACTTCGGCACGCTGAGCAGCACCGCCACGCTGCGCCCGACGCGTTCCACGGCAACACTCACCACGCGATGTCCGGCCGGCACGGCGTTTACCCTTGCCATGGGCAACGGCAACCATGCCAGCGGCAATCAGCGGCAGCTTTGCAACGACGAAGGCCAGTGCCTGCGCTATGCGCTCTGGCAGGATGCCGCTGCCACGCAACGCTGGGGCGATTCGCGCAGCGGGGATGCGCTGGTCGTCACCCATCCCGCAGGCGGCACCCAAAGCTTCACCGTTTACGGAGAAGTCCCGGCCCAGCCTCTGAGCGGTACGGGGGAATTTATTGACGACGTGATAATTACGCTGACTTATTAAACCACTCAAAAAACCGTCTGGATCAATGTTATCGGTAACAATGGCGTTAAAATAGCCAGCAGCTCTGCTTAGAAGATGTAAACACCTTCTCTTTTTATTCATTATCTCTGTCTGTTTTACAACAACTTATGAAATACCTGCTTGCTGACGCCATCGTCTACAACGACGAGGACGGTTCTGTTTCTCTTATCAATGCGCCGGATGAGGATGCGCAGATCCTCACCTGCACGGCCAATACCATCATGAAGCTGCTGGTCCAGCATCATGGCAACGTGATTGAACGGGACACCTTTCTCCATGAGGTCTGGGATCGGCGAGGGCTCCAGGGATCGAACAACTCGTTAAACCAGTACATCAGTATTTTGCGCAAAATGCTGGCAAGCCTGCTTCCCGACGCGCTGTTTATCGTCACGGTCCCTAAGACGGGCTTTATGCTCAGCGCCGACGTCACGGTAACGCCCCAGGAGGAGGCGTCCCCGGCCGCCAAAATGGCGAAACCGGCATGGCGCGCTCGACCGGAACGGCTGTTCTGCGGCGCGCTTACTCTGGCGATCGTAACGCTGTGCCTCTGGATAACGGCGATCAAACCAGTAAACCCGCAGCGGGAAATCCATCTGCTGACCCATATCGGCTCCTGTCCGGTCTACACCTTTACGCCGCTGGCGGATGTGTTTCACGAGAAGGCGATTGCCCTGGCGCAAACCCTTCAGCAGGACGGCCATCTCCCGTGTCTGAAAAATTCCATTTTCTATATGCACATCCAGAGAACGCTTTTTTACGGCCACGAAGGGCGGCTGGTGCTTTCCCAGTGTTCCCTCACGCGGGATAAAGCGAGCGCCTGCCGTACGCTTTACTATTACGAGTGGTGATATGCGACAGATAAAAATTTGGCTCATTCTGATCTTTAACCTGATGCTCATCGGCGCCGCGCTGGCGTGGTACTTCTACACGCCCCCGCTGTCGGTGGCCTGCGACGGTAACCTGACCTTCTCCGACAGACGCGACAATCACGATTTCACGTTTGATGGGGAGATCATCATGCGGTTCCACCCCGACAAAACCGGGTACATCACCCTAAACGGCAACGTCGAGAACGCCCCGCAAAATTGGGAAGTGTCGCGGCAGGAGATGTTTAAGTGGCGGCACGTGGAGGGGGAACTCTATGAAATCATCATTCAAAAAGTGGAGCGTTTTAGCCACGATGCGATGCCGCCCGGCGTATTTGAAAAATACGTGGCAGGCCTGACGCTGGGGAAAAAAAGGCTCCTGACGATAGAGCGCACGCCGCATGATGCGCTGGTGATTAGCAACTTTTACTCGCCGGTGCTGGTCTGCTCGGAATAATGTCGGAAGGTCAGGCTATACTTCCCGCCATGAACATTTACATTCGCCCCACCACCAGCGACGACGTTGCCGCCCTGCCCGCCCTTGAACGCGCGGCGGGCGAACGTTTTCGTGACGACCCGGATCTCGCCTGGCTTGCCGAGGGTGAGGTCATTTCCGCTGAACAGCACCTCGGCTATGCCGAACGGGGGCTAAGCTGGCTGGCGCTGGCGAACGAGCGTCCCGTGGGGTTTCTCCTTGCAGAGGCACACCCTTCGTCACTGTTTATTGTGGAGCTCTCGGTCGATCTGGCCTGGCAGGGAAAAGGAATTGGCCGGCAGCTCATCGCCCGTGCGGCTGACCATGCCCGCAAAGTGGGGCTGACATCGCTGACGCTGACGACGTTCCGGGACGTTCCGTGGAATGCGCCCTTCTATGCAAAGCTGGGGTTTGAATACATCACTGAACTCACGCCTGAACTGCGTGAAAAACGTGAAGAAGAAGCAGCGCACGGCTTAGCGTATAACTCCCGCTGCGCCATGCGTCTGCCGCTTTGATATCGCCCGGTGGCGCTTCGCTTACCGGGCCTACAACACCTTTCCGTAGGCCGGGCAGGGCGCAGCCGCCACCCGGCACAACGCGCAGGATTAGAACGTTTCCCAGTTATCGCCCGCGTCCGCCGTCGCGGCCTTACGCGATATCACCGGCGCGGCAACGCTTTTCGCGGCAGCAAACTCGCGCGCCTTCATCTGCTCCTGCTGAATGCGGAACACCGCCACGGCCTGCGTCAGGCGGCTCGCCTGCTCTTCCAGAGCCGCCGCTGCTGCGGCAGACTCTTCCACCAGCGAGGCGTTCTGCTGGGTCACGCGGTCCATCTCTGCTACCGCCAGACCCACCTGGTCGATACCGCGGCTCTGCTCGTCAGAGGCAGACGCAATCTCGCCCATGATGTCGGTCACGCGGGTCACCGCGTTCACGATCTCACCCATGGTTTCACCGGCGCTTTCTACCAGCGTTGAGCCTACTTCCACGCGGCCCACAGAGTCTTCAATCAGGCTCTTAATTTCACGAGCTGCCTGGGCGCTGCGCTGGGCCAGGTTACGCACTTCCCCTGCCACCACCGCAAAACCACGGCCCTGCTCGCCCGCACGCGCCGCTTCTACCGCCGCGTTCAGTGCCAGGATGTTGGTCTGGAAGGCAATGCCGTCGATCACGCTGATAATGTCGGCAATCTTCTGTGAACTACCGGCAATGTCTCGCATGGTTTGCACCACGTTGTCCACCACTTTACCGCCTTTCTGCGCGGTTTCAGACGCGCTCAGCGCCAGATGGCTCGCCTGACGGGCGTTCTCGGCGTTCTGCTTAACGGTCGCCGTCAGCTGCTCCATGCTGGCAGCGGTCTCTTCCAGGGAAGCGGCCTGCTGTTCAGTACGGGAAGAGAGATCGTTATTGCCCATCGCGATTTCGCTCGCGCCGCTGTAGATCGCATTCGCGCCGTTACGCACGTCGCCCACGGTACGCACCAGCTCACTCTGCATATGACGCAGCGAGTCAGCCAGTTCACCCATCTCGTTGGACCCTTCCACGTCAATGCGCTTCACCAGGTCGCCGCTGGCGATATGGCGAATATTGTCGATCAGACGCGTCAGCGGAGAGATCAGCGCCTGCTTGATACCCAGCCAGACAGCCACGATCACCACCAACACGGCAACCAGCACGCTTATCAACACCCAGATCGCCTGGCTGAAGGAGCTGTTGCTGTCTTCAACCGCCATCTGGTACAGCTTGTCGTTCTGCTGCAGGTAGCTCACGTACTGCTTCTCAAAACCATCCTGGTAGCTCTGGGTCGGCTGGTCGAAGAAGGCGTTGATTTTACCTGCCCCCAGCAGCTGAATCAGCTCTGCCAGCGCACCGTGGTAGATATCGTAGTTACGCTTAATCTCCAGCGCAGCGGCGTCGCTCTGACGCGGGTCGCGCGGCAGGGCTTCATAGTCAGCCCAGTTTTTTTCCGCCTGTTTCAGCGAGGCAGACGCAATTTGCATCAGATCGTTAACGGTCGCGCCGCTGCCGATATTGCTCTGATCCATCATGTAGCGGATGCCCGCGCGGTTAAGGGTATTACGGGTTTGCAGCAGCGCAACCCAACTCCCGTTCAGGGTGGATTGTTGCTGACGAATGGTTTGCAGGACGGTGAAATTCTCTTTGTCATTCTTCAGAGCATTAAAGAAAAGACCACCGGATGTGAGTTGTAACAGGCCAAATATAGCTAAAACCAGCATTAAGCTGGTGACAATCTTGATACGGTTTAACATGTTTTCTCTTTCCTCAGACAGATACAGAATTTTCGGCCTGGAAAGGGAAAACTTTACGAAAATCATCCTGGAATTTGTGGTTTTTACTCTTCTTCCCGCGCTGCGTTATGGCGGTTTCCGAGTTCAATAAACTCTTCCAGCAGCGCCGTCAGCTGCTTCATCTTCTCCGGCGTGTATTCCGCCTCAATCTGCTGATACGCCTCTTCCACCTGCGCCTGGGCGTGCTCGTACAGCGCATTACCCTCTTTGGTCAGCGACACGTACAGCTTGCGCTGGTCGTTCACCGGCTTTAAGCGCAGCACCAGGCCGTCGCGCTCCATGCGCGTCAGAATGCCGGTCAGGCTCGGGCGCAAAATGCAGGTGCGAAACGCCAGGTCGTGAAAATCCATCGACGGATGCTCAGCCAGCACGCGCACGATGCGCCACTGCTGCTCGGTGAGGTTATGGCGCTTCACAATCGGTCGGAAGTAGGACATCGCCGCTTCCCGCGCCTGCAATAGCGCGATGGTTAATGAATCATGCATAGCCTCTCCCCTTCACATCATTAACAAGTAAACAATTCATAAAAGATGTTTTTATAAACAACACGTTTTTCGTCAAAAAGTCTAACAGAAACCAGTCAACTTATTTAACTATATGATTTAAATAGACATAAAAATCAATATGTAAATTTATTGTTATTCATATCACAAATTCTTCACTTCTGATTGCGAAATAAACAGCAAAAGCATAAAACCAGATCATTAATATATTAATGAAATAATAACCCGGGCCGTCGGGGTAAGGAGTATGTGAATGAAAGGTACCGTTTTTGCCGTCGCGCTGAACCATCACAGCCAGCGTGAAGCCTGGCGTGAGGCATTTGAAAAAGCCCCCTACAACACGCCGCCGAAAACGCCGGTGTGGTTTATCAAACCGCATAACACCGTGATTCGCGCGGGCGAACCGATCCCCTTCCCACAGGGGGAAACGGTGCTGAGCGGCGCGACGGTGGCACTGGTGGTGGGTAAAACCGCCAGCAGGGTGCGCGTGGAGGAGGCCGCGGAATACATCGCGGGGTATGCGCTGGCCAACGAGGTGAGCCTGCCGGAGGAGAGCTTCTACCGCCCGGCCATCAAGGCCAAATGCCGGGACGGATTTTGCCCGCTCGGCGAACCTGTCGCCGTTGATAACGTAGACAACCTGACCATTATCACCGAGATCAACGGCCGCGAAGCGGACCACTGGAACACGGCCGATCTTCAGCGCAACGCCGCCGAACTGCTGAGCGCCCTGAGCGAGTTCGCTACCCTTAACCCCGGCGATGCAATATTGCTCGGCACCCCGCAAAGCCGCGTTGAGATCCGCCCGGGGGATCGCGTGCGTATTCTGGCGGAAGGGTTTCCGCCGCTGGAAAACCCGGTGGTGGATGAGCGCAACGTCATTATTGCGCACAGCACGCCGCCGCAGGCCACGCTGTTTGCCCTCGGCCTGAACTATGCCGACCACGCCAGCGAGCTGGACTTCAAGCCCCCCACCGAGCCGCTGGTGTTTATCAAAGCGCCAAACACCTTTAATGGCGACGGCCAGACCTCGGTGCGCCCGAACAATATCGAATACATGCATTACGAAGCGGAGCTGGTGGTGGTCATCGGTAAAACCGCGCGTAAGGTCAGCGAAGCCGAGGCGATGGAGTATGTTGCGGGCTATACGGTCTGCAACGACTACGCCATCCGCGACTACCTGGAAAACTACTACCGCCCGAACTTGCGGGTCAAAAGCCGCGACGGGCTTACGCCCATTAGCCCGAACATCGTGCCGAAAGCGGCCATCCCCGACCCGCACAACCTTCGTCTTCGCACCTTCGTCAACGGCGAGCTGCGTCAGGAAGGGACCACCGCCGATCTCATTTTCAGCATCCCGTTCCTGATCGCGTACCTGAGCGATTTTATGACCCTGCAGCCGGGCGACATGATTGCCACCGGCACGCCAAAAGGGCTGTCCGATGTGGTGCCGGGGGATGAAGTGGTGGTGGAAGTGGAAGGCGTAGGCCGCCTGGTAAACCGGATTGTCAGCGAGGAGACTGCAAAATGAAAAAGATTAACCACTGGATCAACGGTAAAAACGTCGCCGGAAGCGAGTACTTCCACACCACCAACCCGGCCTCCGGCGAGGTATTAGCAGAAGTCGCCTCCGGCGGAGAAGCTGAAATTCACCAGGCCGTCGCCGCCGCCAAAGAGGCATTCCCGAAGTGGGCTAACCTGCCGATGAAGGAGCGCGCGCGCCTGATGCGTCGCCTGGGGGATCTGATCGACCAGAACGTGCCTGAGATCGCCGCGATGGAAACCGCCGACACCGGCCTGCCGATCCACCAGACCAAAAACGTACTCATTCCGCGCGCCTCGCACAACTTCGAGTTCTTCGCCGAGGTGTGCCAGCAGATGAACGGCAAAACCTACCCGGTCGACGACAAGATGCTCAACTACACCCTGGTGCAGCCGGTGGGCGTCTGCGCGCTGGTGTCGCCGTGGAACGTGCCGTTTATGACCGCCACCTGGAAGGTTGCGCCGTGCCTGGCGCTCGGAAACACCGCGGTGCTGAAGATGTCTGAACTCTCCCCGCTAACCGCCGACCGTCTGGGCGAGCTGGCGCTGGAGGCGGGCATTCCGGCGGGCGTGCTGAACGTGGTGCAGGGCTACGGCGCAACGGCAGGCGACGCGCTGGTGCGCCACCACGACGTGCGCGCCGTTTCCTTCACCGGCGGCACCGCCACCGGGCGCAACATCATGAAAAACGCCGGGCTGAAGAAATACTCCATGGAGCTGGGCGGCAAATCCCCGGTGCTGATTTTTGAAGATGCCGACATCGAGCGCGCGCTGGACGCCGCCCTGTTCACCATCTTCTCGATCAACGGCGAGCGCTGCACCGCGGGCTCGCGCATCTTCATTCAGCAGAGCATCTACCCGGAGTTCGTCAAGCGCTTTGCCGAGCGCGCCAACCGCCTGCGCGTTGGGGATCCAAACGATCCGAATACCCAGATTGGCGCGCTCATCAGCCAGCAGCACTGGGAGAAAGTCTCCGGCTACATCCGCCTCGGCATTGAAGAGGGTGCAACCCTGCTGGCGGGCGGCCCGGACAAACCGACCGATCTGCCCGCGCACCTGAAAGGCGGCAACTTCCTGCGCCCGACGGTGCTGGCGGACGTCGACAACCGCATGCGCGTGGCGCAGGAGGAAATCTTCGGGCCGGTGGCCTGCCTGCTGCCGTTTAAGGACGAAGCGGAGGGCCTGCGCCTGGCGAACGACGTGGAGTACGGCCTGGCGTCATACATCTGGACCCAGGACGTCAGCAAAGTGCTGCGCCTGGCGCGCAGCATCGAAGCGGGGATGGTGTTCGTCAACACCCAAAACGTGCGCGACCTGCGCCAGCCGTTTGGCGGCGTGAAGGCATCCGGCACCGGCCGCGAGGGCGGCGAGTACAGCTTCGAAGTGTTCGCCGAGATGAAGAACGTCTGCATCTCGATGGGCGACCACCCGATTCCAAAATGGGGGATCTGATCATGGGTAAACTGGCGTTAGCGGCAAAAATCACCCACGTGCCGTCGATGTACCTCTCCGAGCTGCCGGGCAAAAACCACGGCTGCCGACAGTCGGCCATCGACGGACATAAAGAAATCAGCAAGCGCTGCCGCGAGCTGGGCGTGGACACCATCATCGTGTTCGACACCCACTGGCTGGTGAACAGCGCGTACCACATTAACTGTGCGGACCATTTCTCGGGCGTCTACACCAGCAACGAGCTGCCGCACTTTATCCGCGACATGACCTACGACTACGACGGCAACCCGGCGCTCGGCCAGCTGATTGCCGACGAGGCAGTGAAGCTGGGCGTGCGCGCCAAAGCGCACAACATCCCGAGCCTCAAGCTGGAGTACGGCACGCTGGTGCCGATGCGCTACATGAACGCGGATAAGCACTTCAAAGTGGTCTCCATCTCGGCGTTCTGCACGGTTCACGACTTCGCCGACAGCCGCCGGCTGGGCGAGGCCATCGTCAGCGCCATCGAGAAATACGACGGCACCGTGGCGGTGCTCGCCAGCGGCTCGCTGTCACACCGCTTTATCGACGACCAGCGCGCGGAAGAGGGAATGAACAGCTACACCCGCGAGTTCGACCGCCAGATGGACGAGCGCGTGGTGAAGCTGTGGCGCGAAGGCCAGTTCAAAGAGTTTTGCAGCATGCTGCCGGAGTACGCCGACTACTGCTACGGCGAGGGCAACATGCACGACACGGTGATGCTGCTGGGGATGCTCGGCTGGGACAAATACGACGGCAGGGTGGAGTTCCTCACCGAGCTGTTCGCCAGCTCCGGCACCGGCCAGGTTAACGCCGTTTTCCCGCTGCCCGCGTAAGGAGCCACCATGCCGCACTTTATTGCTGAATGTACCGACAACATCCGCGAGCAGGCCGACCTGCCGGGGCTGTTCGCCAAAGTGAACGAGGCACTCGCCGCCACGGGCATCTTCCCCATCGGCGGTATCCGCAGTCGCGCCCACTGGCTGGATACCTGGCAGATGGCCGACGGCAAGCACGATTACGCCTTTGTGCATATGACGCTGAAAATCGGCGCCGGGCGCAGTCTGGAGAGCCGGGAAGCCGTGGGGGAGATGCTGTTTGCACTGATCAAAACGCATTTTGCAGATCTGATGGCGAGCCGCTATCTGGCGCTGTCGTTCGAGCTCGACGAGCTACACCCGACGCTGAATTTTAAGCAGAACAACGTGCACGCGTTGTTTAAGTAATACCGCACGGACTGTCCCCTCTCCCTTTGGGAGAGGGTTAGGGTGAGGGCAAATCTCTGCGGCCTGATGCCCTCACCCCGTCCCTCTCCCACGGGGAGAGGGAGAAAACAAACGTATAACAGGATATCGCCATGCTCGACAAACATACCCATACCCTGATCGCCCATCGCCTGCATCAGGCGGAGCAGTCCCGGGAGCAGATCCGCGCGATCTCGCTGGAGTACCCGGAGATCACCATTGAAGACGCCTACGCCGTCCAGCGCGAATGGGTGAGCCTGAAAATCGCCGAAGGCCGCGTGCTGAAAGGCCACAAGATCGGCCTCACCTCCAAAGCGATGCAGGCCAGCTCGCAGATCAGCGAGCCGGACTACGGCGCGCTGCTGGACGACATGTTCTTCCACGACGGCAGCGACATCCCCGTCGATCGCTTCATCGTCCCGCGCATCGAAGTGGAGCTGGCCTTCGTACTGGCAAAACCGCTGCGCGGCCCGAACTGCACGATCTTCGACGTCTACAACGCCACGGACTACATCATCCCCGCGCTGGAGCTGATCGATGCCCGCTGCCACAACGTCGACCCGGAAACCCAGCGCCCGCGCAAGGTGTTCGACACTATCTCCGATAACGCCGCTAACGCGGGGGTGATCCTCGGCGGCCGCCCGATTAAGCCCGACGAGCTGGATCTGCGCTGGATCTCCGCCCTGCTCTACCGCAACGGCGTGATCGAAGAGACCGGCGTTGCCGCAGGCGTGCTTAACCACCCGGCGAACGGCGTGGCGTGGCTGGCGAACAAGCTTGCGCCATACGACGTGCAGCTTGAGCCGGGACAAATAATCCTCGGCGGCTCGTTTACCCGCCCGGTGCCGGCCAGCAGAGGCGACACCTTCCACGTCGACTACGGCAGCATGGGCTCCATCAGCTGCCGCTTTGTGTAAGGAGACAAACATGCAAAACGTATTCAAAGCGGCGCTGCAGGCGGGCCGTCCGCAAATCGGGTTATGGCTGGGGCTGACCAGCAGCTACAGCGCCGAGCTGCTGGCGGGGGCAGGCTTCGACTGGCTGCTGATCGACGGCGAGCACGCGCCGAACAGCGTGCAGACCGTCTTAACCCAGCTGCAGGCTATCGCGCCGTACACCAGCCAGCCGGTGGTGCGCCCTTCGTGGAACGACCCGGTGCAGATCAAACAGCTGCTGGACGTGGGGGCGCAAACCCTGCTGGTGCCGATGGTGCAAAACGCCGACGAGGCGCAGCTGGCGGTACGTGCCACCCGCTACCCGCCCGCGGGCATTCGCGGCGTCGGCAGCGCCCTGGCAAGAGCGTCGCGCTGGAACCGCATCCCGGACTACCTGCAGCAGGCCAACGATGCCATGTGCGTGCTGGTGCAGATTGAAACCCGCGAGGCGCTGAAAAACCTGCCGCAGATCCTGGACGTGGAAGGGGTCGACGGTGTGTTTATCGGCCCGGCGGATCTGAGCGCCGACATGGGCTTTGCCGGCAACCCGCAGCACCCGGAGGTGCAGGCCGCCATCGAGCAGGCGATCGCGCAGATCCGTGCGGCGGGTAAAGCCCCCGGCATCCTGATGGCGAACGAGCAGCTGGCGAAACGCTACCTTGAACTCGGCGCGCTGTTTGTCGCCGTCGGCGTCGACACCACCCTGCTCGCCCGCGGCGCCGAAGCGCTGGCGGCGCGTTTTATCGAACAACCGGTTACGTCAGTGAATAACAATAAATCCGTCTACTAAACGTAAGATCTGGAGCGCAGCATGACGACCTCTACCCTGCAAGATATGAAAGCTATAGAACATCGCGCGATCAACAAGCTGTTCCGTCGTTTGATCGTGTTTCTCTTTATCCTGTTTGTCTTTTCGTTCCTTGACCGCATCAACATCGGCTTTGCCGGGCTGACGATGGGTAAAGATCTGGGCCTTACGTCGACCATGTTTGGCCTGGCCGCGACGCTGTTTTACGTCACCTACGTGCTGTGCGGGATCCCGAGCAACATCATGCTGGCGAAAATCGGCGCGCGCCGCTGGATCGCCGGGATCATGGTGGTGTGGGGCATCGCCTCCACCTGCACCATGTTCGCCACCAGCCCTGAAACGCTCTACGTCCTGCGCATGCTGGTGGGCATCGCCGAAGCTGGCTTCCTGCCGGGGATCCTGGTCTATCTCACCTGGTGGTTCCCGGCGTATCACCGCGCCCGCGCCAACGCGCTGTTTATGATCGCCATGCCGGTGACCATGATGCTCGGCTCGATCCTCTCCGGCTACATTCTGGCGATGGACGGGCTATGGAACCTGAAGGGCTGGCAGTGGCTGTTCCTGCTGGAGGGGCTGCCATCGGTGGTGCTCGGCGTGGTGACCTGGTTTTACCTCAACGACACGCCGGATCAGGCCACCTGGCTGGACGATGACGAAAAGCAGGCGCTGAAAGCGATGATCGCCCGCGAGCAGGAGGTCGCCATTGCCCAATCCGTCACGCCGCGATCGACGCTGCGCGAGGTGCTGACGCCTGCGGTGCTGCTCTACACGCTGGCCTACTTCTGCCTGACCAACACCCTGAGCGCCATTAACATCTGGACGCCACAGATCCTGCAAAGCTTCAACACGGGCAGCAGCAACATCGTCATCGGCCTGCTGGCGGCGATCCCGCAGTTTTGCACCATCCTCGGAATGATCTGGTGGAGCCGCCGCTCCGACAGGCTGAAAGAGCGAAAAAAGCACACCATCCTGCCGTACCTGTTCGCCGCGGCGGGATGGATGCTGGCCTCAGCCACCGATCACAGCCTGATCCAGCTGCTTGGCATCATTATGGCCTCAACCGGATCGTTTACCGCCATGGCGATATTCTGGACCACGCCGGACCAGGTTATTAGCCTGCAGTCCCGCGCGGTGGCGCTGGCGGTGATCAACGCCATCGGCAACGTCGGATCCGCCGTCAGCCCATTGCTGATTGGGATCCTGCGCGACGCGACCGGCAGCTTCAGCTCCGGGCTGTGGTTTGTGGCCGGGCTGCTGGTGGTCGGCGCGCTGGTGCTGACGCGCATTCCGATGACGCAGCGGGATCAACAGAGGAACGAGCATGTGCCAGAGCCCTATCGCCAACATTGATATCAGCAAGGAGTACGACGAAAGTCTGGGCACCGACGATGTGCACTACCAGTCGTTCGCCCGCATGGCGGCCTTTTTTGGCCGCGACATGCAGGCGCATCGTCATGATCAGTATTTTCAGATGCACTTTCTCGATACCGGGCAAATTGAGCTCCAGCTCGACGATCACCGCTACTCGGTGCAGGCCCCGCTGTTTGTCCTCACGCCGCCGTCGGTGCCGCACGCGTTTATCACCGAATCCGACAGCGACGGCCACGTGCTGACGGTACGCGAAGATCTGATCTGGCCGCTGCTGGAGGTGCTCTACCCCGGCACCCGGGAAGCCTTCGGCCTGCCGGGGATCTGCCTCTCGCTGGCCGACAGGCCGGACGAGCTGGCGGCGCTGAAGCATTACTGGCAGCTGATTGCCCGGGAATCCACGGAACAGCTGCCGGGGCGCGAGCACACGCTGGTCCTGCTGGCGCAGGCGGTCTTTACCCTGCTGCTGCGCAACACAAAGCTCGACGACCACGCTTCGGGCGGTATGCGCGGCGAGCTGAAGCTGTTCCAGCGCTTTACCCAGCTGATTGATGCGCACTACCACCAACACTGGACGGTGCCGGAATACGCTGGCGAGCTGCACCTCACCGAATCCCGCCTGACCGATATCTGCCGCCGCTTTGCCAACCGCCCGCCGAAGCGACTGATCTTCGACCGCCAGCTGCGCGAAGCCAGGCGGCTGCTACTCTTCTCCGACAGCGCGGTGAGCGAGATTGCCTGGCAGCTGGGGTTTAAGGATCCGGCCTATTTTGCCCGGTTTTTTAACCGATTAGTGGGGTGCTCGCCGAGCGCGTATCGGGCGCAGAAAGTACCGGTGTCGCCTGTTCCCCTCACCCCTGCCCTCTCCCAAAGGGAGAGGGAGTAACCGTCCCCTCTCCCTTTGGGAGAGGGTTAGGGTGAGGGAAATCACACTCTGCGATCTCTCGCGAAAAGTACCCGCCGTTGTCCCAATCGTCCCTTCACGTCTCGCCCCTCTCAGGCTTCAATTAAACAACAAAAACAAAACATAAATTTAACAACCCAATTCCGATACGAGGTCCCTATGAAGCCTGAAGATTTTCGCGCAGACGCCAAACGTCCGTTAACCGGCGAAGAGTATTTAAAAAGCCTGCAGGACGGTCGTGAGATTTATATCTACGGCGAGCGCGTCAAAGACGTCACCACCCATCCGGCGTTTCGCAACGCGGCGGCCTCCATCGCGCAGATGTACGACGCGCTGCACAAGCCGGACATGCAGGATACCCTCTGCTGGGGCACCGACACCGGCAGCGGCGGCTATACCCATAAGTTCTTCCGCGTGGCGAAAAGCGCCGACGACCTGCGCCAGCAGCGCGACGCTATCGCAGAGTGGTCACGCCTGAGCTACGGCTGGATGGGACGTACGCCGGACTACAAGGCCGCGTTCGGCTGCGCGCTCGGCGCCAACCCGGCCTTCTACGGCCAGTTCGAGCAGAACGCCCGCAACTGGTACACCCGCATTCAGGAAACCGGCCTGTACTTCAACCACGCTATCGTTAACCCGCCGATCGACCGCCACAAGCCTGCGGACGAGGTGAAAGACGTCTACATCAAGCTGGAGAAAGAGACCGACGCCGGGATTATCGTCAGCGGTGCGAAAGTGGTGGCAACCAACTCGGCGCTGACCCACTACAACATGATCGGCTTCGGCTCCGCGCAGGTGATGGGTGAAAACCCGGACTTCGCGCTGATGTTCGTCGCGCCGATGGATGCCGAAGGCGTGAAGCTGATCTCCCGCGCCTCTTACGAGATGGTGGCAGGCGCTACCGGCTCCCCGTACGACTACCCGCTCTCCAGCCGCTTCGATGAGAACGACGCGATTCTGGTGATGGATCACGTGCTGATCCCGTGGGAAAACGTGCTGATCTACCGCGATTTCGACCGCTGCCGTCGCTGGACGATGGAGGGCGGCTTTGCACGCATGTACCCGCTGCAGGCCTGCGTGCGCCTGGCGGTGAAGCTCGACTTCATCACTGCCCTGCTGAAGAAATCCCTGGAGTGCACCGGCACCCTCGAGTTCCGCGGCGTGCAGGCGGATCTCGGCGAAGTGGTGGCCTGGCGCAATATGTTCTGGGCGCTGAGCGACTCCATGTGTTCCGAAGCCACCCCGTGGGTAAACGGCGCGTATCTGCCGGATCACGCCGCGCTGCAAACCTACCGCGTCATGGCCCCGATGGCCTACGCGAAGATCAAGAACATCATCGAGCGTAACGTGACGTCCGGTCTGATCTACCTCCCGTCCAGCGCCCGGGATCTGAACAACCCGCAGATCGACCAGTATCTGGCGAAATACGTGCGCGGCTCCAACGGTATGGACCACGTTGAACGCATCAAGATTTTAAAACTGATGTGGGACGCCATCGGCAGCGAGTTTGGCGGCCGCCACGAGCTGTACGAAATCAACTACTCCGGCAGCCAGGATGAGATCCGCCTGCAGTGCCTGCGTCAGGCGCAGAGCTCCGGCAACATGGACAAAATGATGGCGATGGTCGACCGCTGCATGTCCGAATACGACCAGCACGGCTGGACGGTGCCGCACCTGCACAACAACAGCGATATCAACATGCTCGACAAGCTGCTGAAATAGCGCAGCGGGAGGTTGCAATGCATTCAGATGAACAACGCCTGCGTTTTCGCGACGCAATGAGCAGCCTGTCGGCGGCGGTCAATGTGGTCACCACCGAGGGCGAGGCGGGCCGCTGCGGCATCACCGCCACCGCCGTCTGCTCGGTGACGGATACCCCGCCGTCGGTGATGGTGTGCATCAACGCCAACAGCGCCATGAACCCGGTCTTTCAGGGCAACGGCAGGCTGTGCGTTAACGTGCTGAACCACGAGCAGGAGATCATGGCCCGCCACTTCGCCGGGATGACCGCCATGACAATGGAGGAGCGCTTCGCCCTCTCCTGCTGGCAGAAAGGGCCGCTGGCGCAGCCGGTGCTGAAAGGCGCGCTGGCCAGCCTCGAAGGCGAGATCACTCAGGTGCAAACCATCGGCACGCATCTGGTTTATCTTGTCGAAGTGAAAAACATCATCCTGAATGACGCGGGACACGGCCTGATCTACTTCAGGCGTCGTTTCCATCCGGTCATGATGGAGGCGGAAGCCGCCGTGTGATCCCCCCTCGCGCTGGCCTTTTTTCGGGCCAGCGCCGCTTTCTACAAAAATTCCTAAGGTTTCCGCTAAATCACGCCGTTATATATCCATAAGAGAAATTTTCTGTGCCTGAATACTGACATCTCCGGTCAGTGCTTTTTGCATTGTTCAGCGCATACCCAATATACAGGAAGACCTTATGGCTAAAACGACGCGGAGCCGCTCGGCTGAACGTCTGGTCGATATTCTCCTTGAGCTACATTTACATGGCGTGGTAAACCGCAGTGCGCTAATGGAGAAATTTAAAATTACCGAGCGTACCGTCTACCGGGATTTAAATGCGCTCTCGCCCATTGTTGAACATACCGGTAACGGGCTATATCGGCTGATCCACTCCGCCCAATCTCCCGGCGGGCAGGGATTACATCACGCTCTGGCTAACTTCCTGAATGCCGATAGTTTTTTCCCTGAAAGAAATACGGACTTCTGGCAAAAACTGGAGGCGCGCGTCGACGAAAACCATATTCTCATCCTCGGTAATGACGCAGAGCACACGGTACAGCGTGATATCCGCCGCCATTTAGCAAAAATCGAGAAATCGATTAAGAACCATAATGTTTGTCAGATCGTTTATAAGGGTAAAACCCGTCTGATTAATCCCTATAAACTCATTAACAAAAAAAATATATGGTATTTACAAGCTACCGAAAATAGCCGGTTGAAATCCTTTTCATTAAGCCAGATTAGCTGGTTTGATATTCAAAAAAACGTTTTTACCTCTGATGAAAATGTGCGGGCATTGCTGGAAAAAAGCCTCGACCCGTGGGTTTCCGAAACTACTTTCACCGTGAAAATATTCATTAAGGATAATATTTCACATTACTTCCTGCGCCGCGATCTCCTGCCGGAACAAGAGCTGCTGGAGCAACAACGCGGCGGCGTCACGCTTCGCTGCCAGGCAGCACACGAAAACCAGATCCTGCCGCTGCTGTTCTACTGGCTGCCGAATATTCAGATCCTGGAGCCGAGCTGGCTGAAGGAGAAGCTCATCAAGACGCTGGAAAACTACCTGTCGATGGAGCGCAGCCCGGAAAACCACGTGATCTCAATCACATAATTTCCCCCGCCAGCGGCGAGCCTTAACCACTCGCCGCGTTCTTTGACCGCTCACCCGTCACTTTCAACCACTCACGCATTTACCGCCCTTTACGCGCGCGCGGATCTGGCACGATCGCTCCAGCATTATCAATACCTCCTCACAACGAACCCTGACCCTTTTTTCATTACATAAAAAACCAGGTCTTACTATGGATACTAAAAAACTACTTAAGCACGTGCCCTGGGCCTTACTCGGGATCCTCGGTGCTTTCTGTCTGGCGGTTGTCGCATTGCGCCGGGGCGAACACGTAAGCGCCCTGTGGATCGTGGTCGCGTCTGTCTCCGTCTATCTTGTGGCTTATCGCTACTACAGCTTGTACATCGCGCAGAAGGTCATGAAGCTCGACCCGACCCGCGCCACCCCGGCGGTCATTAACAACGACGGCCTGAACTACGTGCCAACCAACCGCTACGTGCTGTTTGGTCACCACTTTGCCGCCATTGCAGGCGCGGGCCCGCTGGTCGGCCCGGTGCTGGCCGCGCAGATGGGCTACCTGCCGGGTACGCTCTGGCTGCTGGCGGGCGTGGTGCTGGCGGGGGCGGTGCAGGACTTTATGGTGCTGTTTATCTCCTCACGCCGTAACGGCTCGTCGCTGGGCGAGATGATCAAAGAAGAGATGGGCCGCGTGCCGGGCACGATCGCTCTCTTCGGCTGCTTCCTGATTATGATCATCATCCTGGCGGTGCTGGCGCTGATCGTGGTGAAAGCACTGGCCGAAAGTCCGTGGGGCGTCTTCACCGTCTGCTCTACCGTACCGATTGCGCTGTTCATGGGCATCTACATGCGCTTCCTGCGCCCTGGCCGCGTGGGCGAAGTGTCGGTCATCGGTATCGTGCTGCTGGTCGCCTCCATCTACTTCGGCGGCGTGATTGCGCACGACCCGTACTGGGGCCCGGCGCTGACCTTCAAAGACACCACCATCACCTTCGCGCTGATCGGTTACGCGTTCGTTTCCGCCCTGCTACCGGTGTGGCTGATTCTGGCTCCGCGCGACTACCTGGCGACCTTCCTGAAGATCGGCGTGATCGTAGGGCTGGCGATCGGGATTGTGATCATCAACCCTGAGCTGAAAATGCCGGCGGTGACCCAGTACATTGACGGCACCGGTCCGCTGTGGAAAGGCGCCCTGTTCCCGTTCCTGTTTATCACCATCGCCTGCGGTGCCGTGTCTGGCTTCCACGCGCTGATCTCCTCCGGCACCACGCCGAAGCTGATGGCCAACGAAACCGACGCGCGCTTCATCGGTTACGGCGCAATGCTGATGGAGTCCTTCGTGGCGATTATGGCGCTGGTCGCGGCGTCTATCATCGAGCCAGGTCTGTACTTCGCGATGAACACCCCGCCGGCGGGTCTGGGCATCACCATGCCAAACCTGCACGAGATGGGTGGCGAAAATACCGCGCTGATCATGGCGCAGCTGAAAGACGCCAGCGCACACGCGGCGGCGACCGTCAGCTCCTGGGGCTTCGTGATTTCGCCTGAGCAGATCATGCAGACCGCGAAAGACATCGGCGAGCCTTCCGTGCTGAACCGCGCAGGCGGTGCGCCGACGCTGGCAGTGGGTATCGCACACGTATTCCACAAAGTGCTGCCGTGGGCGGACATGGGTTTCTGGTACCACTTCGGTATTCTGTTTGAAGCGCTGTTCATCCTCACCGCGCTGGATGCAGGTACCCGTGCGGGCCGCTTCATGCTGCAGGATCTGCTCGGCAACTTCGTGCCGTTCCTGAAGAAAACCGACTCTCTGGTAGCGGGTGTTCTGGGTACTGCCGGCTGCGTAGGTCTGTGGGGTTATCTGCTGTATCAGGGCGTTGTTGACCCGCTCGGCGGCGTGAAGAGCCTGTGGCCGCTGTTCGGTATCTCTAACCAGATGCTGGCAGCCGTAGCCCTGGTGCTGGGCACCGTTGTCCTCGTGAAGATGAAACGCACCAAATACATCTGGGTGACCGTCGTTCCCGCGCTGTGGCTGCTACTCTGCACCACCTGGGCGCTGGGCCTGAAGCTGTTCAGCACCAACCCGCAGCTGGAAGGCTTCTTCTTCATGGCTAACCAGTACAAAGAGAAGATTGCCGCAGGCGGCGCGGATCTGACCGCCCAGCAGATTGCCAACATGAACCATATCGTGGTGAACAACTACACCAACGCAGGTCTGAGCATTCTGTTCCTGGTGGTGGTGTACAGCATTATCTTCTACGGCATCAAAACCTGGATGAAAGTGCGCAACACCGAAGGCCGTACGGATAAAGAAACCCCGTACGTGCCGGTACCGGAAGGCGGCGTGAAAACCTCTTCACATCATTAATAGGCCATCAAGCCCTGCGAATGCGGGGCTTGATTCTTATCAGGATTTGCGATGTTTGGTAACTTAGGACAAGCGAAAAAATACCTCGGTCAGGCGGCGAAAATGCTGATTGGCATTCCGGACTATGACAACTATGTTGAGCATATGAAGACCAATCATCCGGACAAGCCGTACATGACCTACACCGAATTCTTCCGCGAGCGTCAGGAAGCGCGCTACGGCGGAAGTGGAGAAGGCGGCGTCCGCTGCTGCTAAAGGAGAGACCATGACCCCGATTGCCGTTACCCTGCTGACCGGTTTCCTCGGCGCCGGTAAAACCACCCTGCTGCGCCACATCCTGAACGAGCAGCACGGCTTCAAAATCGCCGTCATCGAAAACGAATTTGGCGAAGTCTCGGTTGACGATCAGCTGATTGGCGATCGCGCCACCCAGATCAAAACCCTCACCAACGGTTGCATCTGCTGCACCCGCTCTAATGAATTAGAAGACGCCCTGCTGGACCTGCTCGACAGCCGCGATCGTGGCGACATCGACTTTGACCGTCTGGTGATCGAGTGCACCGGCATGGCCGACCCCGGCCCGATCATTCAGACCTTTTTCTCCCATGAGATTCTTTGCCAGCGCTACCTGCTGGACGGCGTGATTGCCCTGGTGGATGCGGTTCACGCCGACGAGCAGATGAACCAGTTCACCATCGCCCAGTCTCAGGTGGGCTACGCCGACCGCATCCTGCTGACCAAAACCGACGTGGCGGGACCCAGCGAAAAACTGCGCGAGCGGCTGACGCGCATTAATTCCCGCGCGCCGATTTACACGGTGACGCATGGAGACATCGATCTGTCTCAGCTGTTCAACACCAACGGCTTTATGCTGGAGGAGAACGTCACTGCGAAACCGCGCTTCCACTTTATGTCCGACAAGCAAAACGACGTGGCGTCGATTGTGGTGGAGCTGGACTACCCGGTGGACATCAGCGAGGTCTCCCGCGTGATGGAAAACCTGCTGCTGTCGTTTGCCGACAAGCTGCTGCGCTACAAAGGGATGCTGTGGATAGACGGCGAGCCGAACCGTCTGCTGTTCCAGGGCGTACAGCGCCTGTACAGCGCCGACTGGGATCGCCCGTGGGGCGATGAACCACCGCACAGCGTGATGGTGTTTATTGGCATACAGCTGCCGGAAGAAGAGATTCGGGCGGCGTTTGCGGGTCTGAAGAAATAACCAATCGCTCCCTTTTAATCATGAAAGGGAGCGCATTCCCCTAAAGCAAATTCCGCGCTTCACTCTTTCTGTTTGCAATATTGTCTGTTAATGTCCTTAACAATAATGAAATCCTGCTTAGATTAATATTTACGACAATAATAATTGCGCAGAGTTATACTATTCATGAATTGGTAGACATCACATGGCACTCATTATTCCCACAATCAGCAGCTGTAGCGAGAAGATCACGGCTGGAGAAAAAAGGCTGGCAAGACTCCTGGAGGGGGGCCTCAGCGAACAGTGTACCTGCTGGTATGATACCCGAATGGGAGACAAAGACGATCATCCTGATTTTGTGATTCTGGCTCCCGAAAAAGGGCTGTTGTTTATAGAAGTGAAAGACTGGTTTATCACAAAAATAAAATCGGCCAACAAAACGCATATTCATTATGAAACTAAAAACGGCGTCGAGCCGTGGAAAAACCCACTCGAACAGGTTCGACAATATACCTTTCATATCATCAACAGCCTGAAAAACGATCCTTTGCTTCGCCAGCAGGGAGATCATGAAGGCAGCTTTATTATGCCGTATGGATACGGTGTTTATTTGAGCAACATCACCCGGGCACAGCTGGAAAAGAGTTTTACCCCCGAAGCGTTAGAAGAAATATTGCCCACCAGCCAGGTGATTTGCAAAGATGAACTGACCGAGTTTATGCCCCGAGAACAAATCTCCGCCCGGCTCGAATCCCTTCTCAAACACCACTTCGTTCATCACACAACACCACAGCAGCTCGACCGCATCCGATGGCATCTTTATCCCGATGTCCGCATTAACCCATCGGTCACGCGGGTTGACCTGGATAATTTTACGTTCCACACACCTGATGTGGTATGCATGATGGACAGGAACCAGGAACAACTCGCCAGAAGTATGGGGACGGGACACCGGGTCATTCATGGTGTGGCAGGATCAGGCAAAACGCTCATTTTGTATCACCGCTGCATCGAGCTTGCCAACAATATAGAAAACACCAAACCGATACTGGTGATTTGCTACAACATTACGCTGGCCAAAAAGCTCAAAGCGCAGCTCGAACAGCACAACCTGAGGCTTCCTGTCGAGGTTATCCATTTTCATGCCTGGTGCTACCAGCAATTAAGCGCGCATCGACGTCTTCCCCCCAGGAGCAAAAACTTTATTGAGCTAATGGAAAATGCGCTGACGGTGGCATTTGAAGAGGGCATTATCAAACCAGAACAGTACAGCGCCGTTTTGATAGATGAAGGACATGATTTTAAGCCGGAATGGCTAAGAATCCTCGCTAAGATGCCGGACGATAAAGATAGCTCCCTGCTTTTCCTCTACGATGACGCTCAGTCAATCTATCAGAAAAAGAAAGCTCTCGATTTTACCCTGTCCAGCGTCGATATAAAGGCGCAGGGCCGCACCACTATTCTGGATACCAATTATCGCAACACCCGGCAAATACTCCATTTTGCCAGCAGTATTGCTTTTAATTATCTCAATAATCACATTGAAGATTCCCTCAAATACCAGCTGCCCGCCGCAGGTGGACTGTCCGGAAACTATCCGGCGCTGGCAAGCTTTGATAATCAGGACGAGGAAATTACACGCGTTCTCGATTGGGTCACTGAGCAGCGACAACAGGGTGTTGCCTGGTCGGAAATCGCCATACTCTGCCCCTCAACTTACAGCATTTCGGGTATGCTCGGACCAAGGCTCGAAGCCCGCAAGATCCCCTACCAGATGATTGTCTCCAGCGATGATAAAAAACACTGGTCACCACAGAATGATTTCCTCTGCGTAATGCCGCTGCCAAGCAGTAAGGGTCTTGAATTTCAATCGGTCGCCATTATGGATGCCGCAAAGGAAAGGAATGAAGAAGATCTGAGCGACGATATTAAGCGACTGTATGTTGGATTTACCCGCGCGCGCCAGAATCTTCTGGTGACCATGCACGGAACCGGAAGTCTGCGCGATCATCTGGTCGAGACCTGGGAAAAGAGCGTTAAGACGGTCTAGCTGTCCAGTAAGCACCAAACAATCCCCTCTCCCCTGCGGGGAGAGGGTTAGGGTGAGGGGTAACGCCTGGTATTATTTCAACGCCTCCGGCAGCGTCACAATCCATAGCTCGCTGTCTGACTCCGGCTTCTTCAGCGGCTTCACGCTGAGCGTGGTTTCCACCGGTTTATCATCCAGCGTCAGCTTGCCTTCCGCGTTCACTCGATAATCCTTGAGCTTTTTGCCCTCGACCGGGTGCTGCATCGCCACCTTCACGCCAAAGTCGTTATCGTTCGCCACCGCAAGCCGTTTGCTGTCGATCAGCGCCAGCCCTTCGGCCTTCTCCTGCTGCCAGCCCAGCGCGCGCAGATCGACGACCTGCGTTTTTGCAGCAAGGATAATGCCGCGCTGCGCCAGGGTTTTCTCATCATCAAACTCCGGGTACTCGCCCGGCTTGTCGAAGGCGGTCAGGTCGCTCGCCTTGCTCAGATCCACCTTGTAGATAAGGTTACGCATCGCGTCGTTTTTATCCTCACCCTGCTCAATCAGCAGGATGTGCTGGTCATCCAGTGCCACGATGTCGCCGATTTTGGCATCGCTGTTTTTGCTGTAGGCCGCGCTGTCGATGGGGTAGCCGTACATCGCCGTTTTCCCGGTCGCCGGGTCGAAGCTGACCAGACGCGTAAACAATGCCTGCTTTTTGCTCTTACCGTCGATATCCAGCGTGCTTTGCACGGCGGCGATAATACGCCCGTCCGGCATCCGGGTCAGGCCTTCAAAGCCACGGTTCGGCTGGCGCCATTTGATAACGTTTGGCAGACCGCCCGCGATGGATTTTTCCCCTTCCGCGGCCTGCGGCCCGTGGATCGCCAGAATTTTCCCTTTGCTGTCGACGTTAATCAGGAACGGGCCATACTCGTCGCACAGCCAGAAGCCGCCTTTGCCGTCCGGGGTGATGCCTTCCGTGTCCAGCCCGCGGTTGTCACCCTTCAGAATTTTGAGGGTATCGCTGAACGCCACTTCATTGGTGGAGCCAATCACGCCGCTTTGCAGCGGCAGGCCGTTAATCTCGCCTTTATCATCATGCAGCGGGCGGGCATCCGTTGCCTCAGCTTTGCCGTTCTGAACGCGGATAGTCATCAGTAGCGGCGCGAAATCCGGAGTGACAAAAATTTTGGCTTCGTTTTTGCCCATTTTGGGCGCATCGGCGTTGGGACCGCGATCGGTCACGGTCGCGAAGGTAAGGGCATCGCCCTGCTTGCCCGTAAACAGCAGGCCAGAACCAATCCCCACCGGGAGTCCATTCGGAAACGCGTCGGCAAACGCGCCGCTGTATTTTACGTGTGAGCCGTCAGGGAAGCTGACGACATAGCGCTCCGCCGTGGGCTGCGCCGCCAGGCCAGAGAAAGAGAGCGCACAACCGATAAGCACAGGAATAATTCTTCTTTTCATATTGTTAGTATCCAGAAAGTGAAGCCCACAACGTAATGAACAAACGTGTCAGAAAAATGACATAGAACGAAAACGTGGCCGGGCATCTGAACGAATATTGACCACAAAGTTGTAAAAAATTGTTTTTTTATGTGATTTTAGAAATGGAATTGGAAATTATTAGAATCCCAATTAATTCATCTCAAATTACTATCCCCGACTCGTTCAGATTTCGTTTAGTCACAAAATTAAACTGTTCCTCAACGCCTGAAATTTGTGCGTTGACACACCAACAACCCAACCTTGGCGTTACAAATTAAGATAAAAAAATTAACAATACCAGCATTAAAAGTCGATTTGCATCACATTTGCAGTCATAAACATCGCTTGTTAAGGTGCCCCCAGATTAATTTGATGATGAGGCACGAAACATGAAAAAAATGAATATCCTTCTCCTTTCTGCTCTGGCTGCCGTATCAGGTTCCGCACTGGCAATGGGCGGCAGCATTGAACAGGGTAAAAACTTTACCAACCTCAATCTGGAAATGGGGAAATCCTCATCCGGTGTTTATCTCGAAAGTAACTGGCTGAAAAACACCGACGACGGTACCCAGACTGGCGGCGTGGGCGCAGGTTACAACCTGGAAGTGGGCCCGGTGATGCTGAACGCGGGCGCAAAAGCCATCTACATTGGCCCGAAAAAAGGCGATAACGGCGTTGCTTTCCCGATTGGCGGCGGCGTAAACGTTGCGCTGACCGACAGCATCCACGTGTACGGTGAAGGCTATGCGGCACCAGAAGGCCTGAACAACAGCGTGAAAAATTACGTGGAAGCCAACGGCGGCGTAAGCTGGACCCCAATCAAACCGGTTACGCTGAAAGTGGGCTACCGCCACGTGAGCGTTGACGGCAAAGATGGTCGTCCAAACCACACCCTGATTGACGGCGCATATGTAGGCGGTGGAGTCAGCTTCTGATGAAACACCGCATCACCGCGCTTTGCGTTTTGAGCCTCACGCTGATGCTCACCGGGTGCGTCCAGTACAAATGGGTAAAACCGGGCGTCAGCGATACTGAGATGAATAAAAAGCTCACGGAATGCGAAGCACAGGCCCTGATCGATCTGCCCCCGGATAACGTAGTGACCGGTTCGAGCTCGGAAAAAACGGACAAAAAGAACAAGAAAAAGGATATTTCCACGAGCTACACGGTAGAAGACGCGAATGAATATCGCCGGGATACGTTAGTCGACAGCTGCATGTTTAAAAGCGGCTGGGACAAGATCGAAGTGCAATAATCCCTTTAAAAAAAACCTGCCGGCTGGCAGGTTTTTTATTACCTCTTACTTACGCACCACCACCAGCTTCTGGTTCACAAACTCTTTGATACCCAGATCCGACAGCTCGCGCCCGTAGCCGGAGCGCTTCACGCCGCCGAACGGCAGCTCTGGCGCGGTATCGGTGAGCCAGTTGATATACACCATCCCGGTCTCGATCCGCGACGCCATTTTCTTCGCGCGCTCGATGTCCTGGCTGAACACCGCCCCGCCCAGGCCGTAGTGGGAGTCGTTCGCCAGCGCGACCGCCTCGTCGTCGTTTTTCACCACGTACATCTGCGCCACCGGGCCGAAGAACTCTTCAAAGTACGCCGGGTTGTCGCGGGAGATATTCGTCAGAATCGTCGGTTCGAAGAAGCTCCCGTCGCGCTGCACCGGCTTGCCACCATAGTGCAGCGTGGCACCGTTTTTCACCGCCTCGTTAACCTGTCTGGTGAGCGTTTCCAGCGCATCTTTAGACGACAGCGGCCCCAGCGTGGTGCTTTCGTCCAGCGGATCGCCGATCTTCACCTGCTTAAACGCTTCGGTGAATTTGCTCAGGAAGGCATCCGCAATCTTCTCATGCAGGATAAAGCGCTTCGCCGCGGTGCAGACCTGCCCGGCATTGTTGAGTCGCGCATTCACGCCAATTTTGACGGCCTTCTCCAGGTCTGCATCATCCAGCACGACGAAGACGTCGTTACCGCCCAGCTCCAGCGTAGATTTTTTGATGTGCTTCGCCGCCTGCGCGGCCACCACGCTGCCGGCCTTTTCAGAGCCGGTCAGCGCTGCGCCCTGTACGCGATCGTCGGCAATGATGTTCGCCACCTGCTCGGACGAGATAAACAGGTTGGTCCACGCCCCTTCCGGCGCCCCCGCCTCGCGCACCAGGTGCGCAAAGGTCTCGGCGCAGTGCGGCACGATGCTGGCATGCTTGGCGATGACGGGGTTCCCCGCAGCCAGGTTCGGCGCCAGAACGCGCATCAGCTGGTAATACGGGAAGTTCCACGGCTCAACGGCCATCAGCACGCCGATGGGGTGATGCTCCACCCACGCTTCCCCGAGCTCAGAGTCATACTTCACCGGGGCCAGGAACTGCTTCGCGTTGTCGGCGTAGTAGCGGGCGATCTGCGCGCACAGCTTCACCTCGCCGCGGCTCTGTTCGATGAGCTTACCCATCTCCTGGCTGGCAATTTTCGCCAGATCCTCCACGCGCTCGTCGATCAGGTCGGCGAGCTTATGCAGCACCGGCAGTCGCTGGTTGATGTCGCCTTTCGCCCACTCGGAATGATAAAGCGCATCAGCCGCTCTGAGCGCCGCTTCGATATCCGCGTCGGTATGTGAGGGGTATTCTTTGATGAGCTGGTTAGTGGCAGGATTTACTGTCTGATAAGCCATGTCGAATCTCCTTGTTTTACCGCTTAGGGTATTAAGGGTAGTCAACATGACTGGCGATGGAGGTAAAGTTGGGTATATCCGGAAGGTTCTTAATGAAGCGCTGCCAGACGGTTCGCTGACGTGGTATAAAAAACCTCCAGAAGGAGTTTCCATGACCGATACCCGACACGTTCGCCAGACTTTTCACCGCACCCAGGGCCTTGAGCTGCGCAGCACCTGGCAGAGCACGCAGGCGTACAAACGCCACTGTCACCCTCAACTCTCCATCGGGGCGATTGTTGAGGGCCAGACCTGCTGCGTGTGCCATGATCAAGAGTACATTCTTCATCCCGGGGACCTGATTGCGATCCCGGCTTATGCGCCGCACAGCTGCAACCCCGTCGACGGGCAGCCGCGCAGCTACCATATGCTCTATATCGACACCGATCTTCCTCTGGCGCTACAGGTGATTCGTAACCCTGCCCTGTTTGCCCGTTACCTGGACGTCGTTAAGACAATGTCTCCAGTGTCCGTGGAGGCGCTGCTTTCTGCCCTTCCCCGCTGCGCGGATAACGCAGACGCGCTTCGGCCAACCAGCCAGCAGGTTCAGGAGGCGTTTCTTTCCAATCTCACCAGCCCGCCCTCTCTCGACGAACTTGCCCAACGCTTTTCGCTGCGCAAGGAGACGCTGATCCGCACCTTCCGGCAGGACACCGGCCTGACGCCGGGCAGCTTTCTCAACGTCTCCCGCGTGGAGTTCGCCAAAGCGCGGCTGCGCGCCGGGGACGACATCGCCGACGTCGGCTACCAGAGCGGCTTTGCCGACCAGAGCCATTTTCATAAGACCTTCGTCAGCTATACCGCCGCCACGCCGCGCCAGTACGCCACGGGCCGATCAATATCAGACAATAAATAGGTTCTGCAGCACCGTACTCTGACCTCAGATTGTTAACTGAGGTCGCTATGGAACTGTTCTTCCCTTCCGCTTTTCTCGCCCTGGCGCTGGCGCATTTTGTTGCGCTGTTGAGCCCGGGCCCGGATTTTTTCCTGCTTGTGGGCTACGCGGCGCGCTATCGGCTGCGTGGCAGCGCCGGGCTGTGCGTCGGCATCGCCGCGGGTAACGCGCTCTATATTGTTCTGGTGATTATCGGCTGGAGCGCGCTGCGCCAGTTTACGTGGCTGTTTACGCTGATCGAGCTTTGCGGGGCTCTGTATCTGCTGTGGATCGGCTCGCATCTGGTGCGCAGCCGATCTCAGGCGCTGGCGCTAAATGAAACTCACCAGCGCTTCCCTTCGCTGCGAAAGCAGATCCTGCTGGGGCTCGGTTCGGCGCTGCTTAATCCGAAGAACGCGCTGTTCTATCTGGCGCTGATGACGGCGCTGCTGGGGCCGGACGTCACGCTGCTTCAGCAGGCGATCTGCGGCGTCTGGATGGTGATGGTGGTGCTGGTGTGGGATCTGGCGCTGGTGACGCTGATGGGCTTATCGGCGGTGCAACAGAAGCTCAGCCGTTCGCTGTGGTGGATTGAGCGCACGGCAGGGGTGGTGCTGATGGGGTTTGGGGGGTGGGTGCTGTGGCGGCTACTGGAAATTTTACGCTGAGATAGCGGGCAGCCTGACGCCGCCCATTGCTTATTTTTTGTTTTGATCGCGCAGCATTGCTTCACGCAAAATAGCATTGAGCCTCGTCTGATAACCTTTTCCAGGCCGTTTAAGCCACTCCATCACGTCAGCGTCGATACGTACAGATGCCTGAGTTTTGAGTGGTCGATAGAACTTCCCTCGCACCGCCCCTGACCACTGTTCATCCCCCGTGGCAGGGATATCGCTGTAATCAATCTCTGCTTCCGATTTTTCGGCGAGTTCTTTGAGCTCAGCCTCACGACGAGCACTAACCTCAGGCGCACTACCGCGTTTATGTTTAACCATGCTCATAACGGCTCCTCTCTTTACGGTTCGCCTTTCGTGCGCTAATGATTCGAATGACTTCGTCACCACTTTCAAAACGTACCGTGTGTGCGACCATAATGACAATTAGACCATGTACAAGACCAATGGTCTGCCAACGGAACTCTCCATTTTCATGACGATCCTGCAGAGATAAATGGTAAGGATCGTCAAACACCAGAACAGCCTCTTCAAAGCGGATCCCATGCTTAATGAGATTACTTTTCGCTTTGTTGGTGTCCCATTCAAACTCCGTTGGCATAGTGTACCCTTCCCTTATTGTATATACAAAAAAGCATATACAAAACGTTCGTAAATTGAACCGGTCGACATCGTTCAATTTCATTTTCTGAAGGCGCATTCCAGAAGCTGAAACGCGGAGGTCCTTCTCCTTCTTTGCACTTTCCCCCCGCTTCCCTCTATCCTTACCCCATGGAAAAAATCGCTGAACTCAAACGCGCCAAGCTTCTTGCGCTGTCGCTGCTGCTGGTTGCCGCCGCGGCGTTTATCACCACCCTCTTCCTGCCGCAGACCTTCTGGGTGCGCGGCGTGAAGGCCATTGCCGAGGCGGCGATGGTCGGCGCGCTGGCGGACTGGTTTGCCGTCGTCGCGCTGTTCCGTCGGGTGCCCATTCCGTTTATCTCGCGCCATACGGCGATTATCCCGCGCAATAAGGACCGGATCGGCGACAATCTCGGCCAGTTTGTGCAGGAGAAATTTCTCGATACCCAGTCGCTGGTCGCGTTGATCCGCCGCTATGAACCCGCGCAAATGATTGGCGCCTGGTTCAGCAAGCCCGACAACGCCCAGCGCGTCGGGCTGCATCTGATGCAGGTGATGAGTGGTTTTCTCGAACTGACCGATGACGGACGCATTCAGCGCCTGCTTAAACGGGCGGTGCATAAGGCCATCGACAAGGTGGATTTCACCGAGACCAGCGCCGTGATGCTGGAGAGCATGACCAAAAACAACCGCCACCAGGTGCTGCTGGACGCCATCATCAACCGCCTGATTACCCTGATTCAGCGGGAAAGCACGCGAGAGTTTATCTCTGACCAGATCGTCCACTGGCTGAAGACCGAACACCCGCGCAAGGCGATGGTGCTGCCCACCGAGTGGCTGGGCGATCAAAGCGCGGAGATGGTGTCAAACGCGGTGAATACGCTGCTGGACGATATCAGCCACGACCGCACGCACCAGATCCGTCAGGCGTTTGACCGCGCCACGCTGAAGCTTATCGACAACCTGAAAAACGACCCGGAGATGGCGGCCAAAGCCGACAACATCAAGCACTACCTGAAAAACGACGAGGCGTTTAACCGCTATCTGGGAGAGATGTGGGCCGACCTGCGCCAGTGGCTGAAGGCGGATATGCAGAGCGAGGACTCGCGGGTGAAGCAGCGCATCGCCAACGCCGGGCTGTGGTTTGGCGAAACGCTGTCTAACGATGCCAGCCTGCGCGCGTCGCTGAACGAGCATCTGGAGCAGGCCGCGCACCGCGTCGCGCCGGATTTCGCGGCCTTCCTGACCCGCCACATCAGCGACACGGTCAAAAGCTGGGACGCCAAAGACATGTCCCGCCAGATTGAGCTTAATATCGGTAAAGATCTGCAGTTTATCCGCGTCAACGGCACATTGGTGGGCGGGACGATTGGTCTGATCCTGTTTTTACTCTCGCAAATTCCGACGCTTATCCATTGAGCGTCCTGAGGATCAGCGCCTTCATGCTGGTAATAGCTGCATCGGCGGAGGCGCTCCCCTGATGCAGCGCAATCCCCAGCTCTCCTGCGTAGGGCAGCAGGCGGTTGTCGATCTGTAAGGTCTCTGGCAGGCCAATACCTGTGCGAAGCGTAATCCCCAGCCCCGCGCTGACGCCCGCCCACAGCCCGCTCAGGCTATGGCTGGTAAAAGCGATACGCCAGGGTATACCTGCCGAATCCAGCGCCGCGATGGCTCTGCTGCGCAGAAGGCAGGGCGCGTCAAACATCACCAGCGGCAGCGGCTCCCCTCGTTGCAAAAGTGCTTCAACGTCCTCACGGGACCGGCAAATCCATACCAGCGGTTCGCTGCGCACATAGTCGCCTTCTCGTCCTTCCTGCCAGACCATCGCCAGATCGAGTTCGTTTGCCTCAACACCCCGCAGCAGCGGCTGGTTGCGTTCGACGCGTGCGGTCAACCGGAGCTCAGGGTGCTGTCTGTTAAAATCGCCGAGCACCTGCGGCATCACGGACTCCCCGAAGTCCTCCTGCATACCCAGACGCACTTCTCCCTGCAGCTGCTCTCCCTTGATTGCCCGGAGCGCTTCATCATTTAGCGCCAGCATGCGTCGGGCGTAGCTCAGCAAAATTTCACCCTCCGGGGTCAGCGCCAGCGTTCGCCCCTGCTTCACGGTGAGCGCCACGCCGCACTGCTGCTCCAGCTTTTTTAGCTGGGCGCTAACCGCAGAGGTAGACCGGCACAGCCTGTCCGCCGCCACGGCAAAGCTGGTGGACTGAATACCCTCCACAAAGCTGCGCAGCGCGTCCAGGTCTAATACTGAAAACCGTTTATCCATACCATCCTCATTTTCGGGACGTTTCGTCCGAAACATTGCGATTTTCTTTATGGTGGCAGCCTGCGAGAGTCATTGCCAGACAACAGGAGGAAAAAAATGAATACAACACTGAATCGCGACACGCTTGCGCAGGTCTCCCCTAAACTGGCGGAACTCAGCCAGCAGGTGCTTTTTGGCGATATCTGGCAGCGTCCGCAGCTGACCCCGCGGGACCGCAGCCTGATCACGCTTGCCGCACTGGCCGCCCTGGGGCGCACCGCGCAGCTTCCCTGGCATATCGACTTCGCCCGACAAAACGGCGTGACGGACGACGAGATTGCCGAAGCGTTTACCCACCTGGCATTTTACGCAGGCTGGCCGGCAGCCGTCAGCGCTCTGACCTGCCTGGCAGAGGAGAAAAAATAATGCCGTTTGTTCGCATCATGACGGGTGACCGCTATACCGAGATGCAGAAAAAACAGATCTCGGACATTCTGCACCAGGCGCTGACGGAAACCTTCGCCGTTCCCGCGCAGGACCGGTTTCATTTTTTTGAATGCTTCGCGGCCGGGGATCGATACATTGACCGGCACTATCTCAGCACGGGCAGAACGGAGGGGGCGATATTATTCAATATCGTGGCCGGTAAGCCGAGGAGCAATGAACAGAAAGCTTCCCTCTATCGCCAGCTGGCTGCGCAACTGAATCAGAAGATGGGCATCGATGGTGGGGACGTGATGGTCGTTATCCAGTTTACTGCCGCTGAAGACTGGAGCTTCAGCGGCAGTATACGCTATCAGCCCTGAATGACGTAGCGCGTGGCAGCGAAGCGGTTGAGGATCAAATGCACCAGGAAGACCATCGTCAGCGTCGCCACCAGCGAAAACGTCACGGAGGTGATGCGGTAGAGATCGCTGAACACCAGATCGCTGTCCGGGTGCATGTTCTGCCCGAACATAATGCCGATGGTGGTGATGCTGGAAAAACCCACGCCCGCGCCCACTTTCTCCATCACGTGCAGACGCGCGCCAAACGCCAGGCCGAGGCCAATCAGCGGCATCATCAGCAGCATATGGCTGCTGTGATCGTAGAGGATAAGCTGCACCACCAGAATGTAGAGGCAGCCCAGCACCACCCCGACCACGCGCCAGATGGAGCTCATCACCGCGCCGCGATAGTGCATCGGGAACAGGATCAGAATCCCCGCCATCAGCGCAGAGAGCGAATCGCTTAAGTCGCTAATCTGAAACACCACGAAAATCATCGTCGCGACGCTGCCGGAGAGCAGCGACTCGTGGCGCACGCGGGCGTCGTCTTTCTCAATCAGCGGCGGCGGCTTGCGGGGCTCAACGTCTGGCAGCAGGTAGTTCATCAGCGCGCTCAGGCACACCGCCATCACGCTCGCTTCGATGTTGGAAAACAGCAGCGTGTGCCAGTTGGTGGTGGGGTAGCTCATAAAGTTGAGCATTACGCTCTGGCACACCACGCCCATCGAGCCAAACAGGAACAGCGGCCCTTTGCTCATAAAACGAAAACGCATCACGTACAGGGCAAACACCACCAGCGTCATGATAACCGGCCATTGCGACAGATAGCCGATGATAATCACCATTTCGACGCAGTTTAGCGATGCGCTGAAGATAAACTGCTTCGCCACGTGGCGGTTAAACACCGGCACCAGCGACAGCAGCATGATCGGGTAGACCACGAAAAACACGCCATAGCTGGTGTTGTAGAAGCTCGATATGCTCAGGGCAATCATCCCGGCAAAGACGATGCGCAGGGTCTGGCGAAAGTCGTTTGCCGTATAGACGATGTTGCCGTGCGGGGTAAACACCCGCGCCAGCGTATTAATAGACATAGTGCAGCAGGCTCACCAGGTGGATCTGCATCCCTGAGAAGAAGCGCGCAAACGGCCCTTCGCTGTTGTAGAGTTGCACGGTTGCCCGCGCGCCGGTTGGCAGCGGCTTCGGCAGCGAATCATCCAGCGTGACGTGAATGCGCATGCGCTGGGCGTCTCGTACCCAGCGGTTAGAGGTCTCCGGCTGGGAGAGCTGGCCGTTAACCGCCTCCTGGCCTGCGAGGATCCCCGCGTCACTGCTGGCCACGTGGGCGCGGAACACCTGTCCCGGGAAGGCGTCAAACACCACGGCGGCATCGGTGCCCTGATGGGTATGGCGCAGGCTCTTCTCGCGGAAATCGGCCACGATATCGGTCTGGTTGTTTACCAGCGCCAGCGCGGCGGAGCCGGATGAGGCGTAAAAACCGGGACTTAACTGCAGGTTACTGACCGTGCCGTCCGCCTGGGCGTAGACCTTTGTCCAGCCGAGGTTCAGCTCTGCTTCATCCAGCGCGTTGCGGTATTTTTGCAGCGTCACGTTGCGGTGCTCTTCGCGCTCGCCGCGCTGGATGCGCAGGTTCCGGATGTTGGCCTGAATGGAGCTGACGGACTGCTCGCTGCTCTGCCAGGCGGTGCGAACTTTATCCAGATCTGCCTGCGAAACGTTCTGTAACGTGCTCAGCTTCTGGTAGCGGTCAAAGGTCACTTTGTCGTTCCGCGCCGTCAGCACCGCGGTTTTCAGGCTGGCCTGCGCGGCGGCGATCTGCGCGTCCAGCTGTTCGTTGGACAGGCGTGCCTGCTCCAGCGCGATTTGCGCCGCTTCCACTTTATTGCGAAACGGCGTGTCGTCGAGCTCAAACAGCAGATCGCCTTTCTTCACCTGGCTGTTGTTGTGGACATGTACCGCCGCCACGTAGCCGGAGACGCGCGGAGAAACCGGCGTCACTACGCGCATCACGGTGGAGTCCGGCGTCAGCGGGATCCAGATATCCGCGACGACAAAATAGATAAACATCAGCAGGAAAGAGGCAATACTCACCCTTACCCAGCGGGCAAACTTTTGTTCAGGGGTCATTATTTTTCGGTCTTGTTGTCTTCTTCGCGGATTGTCCGCAAATTGCAGGCGATTTGATTCAACGTAGCGCTGAAAATCTCGATATGTTCCGGCGCGATGTGTTGCGATACGCGCGCCTGATAGGTCTCAATCACCTGAGTGAGCCTTTTTAATATGGCTTTTCCCTCAGGCGTCAGCGTCAGAAGCCGGATGCGCTTGTCATAAGGCGATGTGGTGCGCAGCAGGTAACCCTGTTTTTCCAGCTGTGTCAGGGTGCGCATCAGCGGCGGCAGTTCAATACCCTGCACCTCCGCCAGCTCACTCATTGAAACGTTATCCCCGAGCTGATGAAGCTGCATCATCACCGTCCAGCTCGACTGGGTTAACCCGGTATCGAGAATGGCGTCGTCGATCACCGCACGCCACTGGCGCACGATCATCGCCATCCGCATGCCCATCGGCCTGCGGCTAAACAGTTCTTCTTCACTCATGGGGAAACCTCTCGTCACACGCAGGCAAGATAATAGTTATCAGGGTAAGTATCAAGAAACGAGAGGTAAAAGCGCAGGAATTGCGAAAAGGATGTTCCCGCTCTCCCTGTGGGCTGAGGGATCCCCACAAAAGAATGCCAGCACGGACGACCCCCTCTCCCTTGAGGGAGAGGGCTGGGGTGAGGGGGAACATACGGCTCTGGTGGTCATTCCGTTCACCTTATGTTCCTTGCTACTCTTCGATTCCTGTATCGATGAACGTGCCAGGGCGGCTCAATCGCCGCCGCCCTGGCGACCCGGGCTCCCGGCGGTAAATCGCCGCTTCGCGGTGCCCTCGGCTTATTCCTTTCGGCTTATCGGGGAGGGGCGGAGGCAACGTCCATGTAAAGCCCGCCCTCTCGGCGCATCCCTGCGCCTCGCCCCGGCCTGCAGGAAACGCCTCAGCGATTTACAGCCGGACCAGGGCGTCGCTGAAAGCCATTCATTTTCCTGAAGCAACATCCATCGCTTCAGGTAGAGAAATTACTGGGGATTCCTCAGCCCGCAGAGGAATTTAGCGGCTAAAATACTTCCTGACGGCAACCTTCCCCGTCGCCGTCACCACTACCTCCCTGTACCCCTCCACCCGCAGGATCCACCCTTTGCTTTCCAGATGAATAAGCAGCGCCGCGCCTGCCTCACCGCCAAGGTGAAACCGCCGCTCGCTCCAGTCCAGACAGGCGCAGCAGGCCTTGCGACGGGTATTAGGATTTAGCGGAATCCCAAGCTTCATAAACTGCTCCCGGCCATGCAGTGTGAGCGCTGAACCGTCTGACTCCAGCCAGCCTTCTGCCTGCATGAAATCATAGATTTGCACCGCGACCGTTCCGGCAAGATGGTCGTAGCAGGTTCGGGCTTCCCGCATGGCCTTCGGCGCGGTGGTTTCCGGCGGCGCAATGCGGCTCCAGGAGAGCCCCATCATCTGTTCGACCAACTCCGCCACGTCGTGCCCCGCCAGACGATAGTAGCGGTGCCGCCCCTGAGACAGGCAGGTAATCAACTTTCCCTCCACCAGCCGGGCGAGATGCCCGCTGGCGGTCGACGGGGCGACGTCTGCCGCGGTGCTCAGTTCGGTGGCGGTCCATGCTCGCCCGTCCATCAGCGCGCACAGCATCTTCACCCGCGACGGATCGGCCATTGCCGCCGCCACCGCCGCGATGGCCTGTTCCAGCGCCACGCTGTTATCAGTCGGTAAGCTTGTCTTTAACATGTGCCGCCCAGGGTTCGGTGATCTCTGCGGCCAGCTTATCATCATCCGTCAGCAGAATAAGGTGATTTGCATGGTCGCTGTACTGGGTAAGAACAGACACACCGCGTGCCGCCAGCGCCGCCGCAATTTCACCCAGCTCGCCGGGCCGCTCCTGTTTGAGTTTTCTGATAACCGGCCTGCACACCGCCTGCACGATAAACCCGGCCTCCATCAGCACGCGGCGGGCTTTTTCCCCGTCCTCCACCAGGAAATGGGCATCGGTACCGAATACGCCGCCGCCCTCAAGCCCCACGCCGTTGCGCCCCAACAGCTCTCCAAAGCGCGCCAGCTCGCCGGGCCTGTCGCTGAAAATCACGTGAACGTCATACATCCGCGTGCCCTCCGGTTTCGGAACTGTATTCCCGCACCAGCTGCGCCACCCGAATACGGTAGAAAGTAAAAATCGACTCCCGCCCTTCGGCCTGCGCCGCCTGATGGAAAACGTTCTGCTTCCAGCGGCGGACGGCCTCTTCATCCCGCCACCAGGAAAGGGACAGGATTTTGCCGTCGGTCGTCAGGCTCTGGAACCGTTCGATATCAATAAAGCCGTCGATGTCGGCCAGCAAAGGCTTAAGCTCTGCGGCAAGCTGCAGGTAGCGCGCCTGATGGGCAGGCGCGGCTTTGGCTTCGAAAATGACTGCGATCATGAGGGTCTCTCCACTGTGATGTTGAGGAGAGAATGCGGGATGGAAAAGCACAATGCTTCGGTAAAGAGCGAAGTTTTAGCCCAGAACCGACCTCGGCTCCATAAACGCCCTAATCCCCCACTCGCCCATCTCGCGCCCCACGCCGGAGTACTTAAACCCGCCGAACGGCGCTTTCGGTTCATGGGCAAGGGTGTTCACCAGCACGCGACCGGAGACAATCTGCTGCGCTACGCGGCGCGCGCGCTCCGCATCGCTGCCCAGCACCATCGCACTCAGGCCGTAGTCCGTGTCGTTGGCAATCGCAACAGCCTCCGCCTCGTCACGATAGGGGATTACGCACAGCACCGGGCCAAAAATCTCGTCACGGGCAATCGTCATCCGGTTGTTCACGTCGGTAAACAGCGTCGGGCGCACAAACCAGCCGTCTCGCGTCCCGTCCGGTCTCCCTTCACCACCCGCCAGCAGATGCGCCCCCTCTTCGATGCCTTTACGGATATAGCCCTGCACCCGCTGCCACTGCTTTTCGCTGACCATAGGGCCGACGTCCGTCGCGCTGTCGCGCGGGTCGCCGGATTTCACCGCCGCCACGGCCTGCGCCAGCGCGGTTTCAATCTCCGCCTTACGCGCCTGCGGCACCAGAATGCGCGTTCCGGCCACGCACGCCTGCCCGCTGTTCATAAACCCGGCCTGAATCACCAGCGGGATCGCCTGCGCCAGATCCACATCATCCAGCAGGATGGTCGGCGATTTACCGCCTAACTCCAGCGTTACGCGCTTAAAGCTCTCCGCCGCATTGCGCAGGATTGCTTTGCCGGTATTCGTGGAGCCGGTAAACGAGATTTTTGCCACGTCCGGATGGCGGCTGATGGTCTCACCTACCGTCTCGCCGCGTCCGGTGACGATGTTAAACACGCCCGGCGGCAGGGCGGCGTCGCGCAGCGCTTCGGTGACAATCTGCGTTTGCAGGGCGCTCATTTCGCTCGGCTTGATGACCGCCGTGCAGCCCGCCGCCAGCGCGGCCGCCAGCTTGCCGCAGATAAACCCGGCGTCGCTGTTCCAGGGTGTGATAAGCCCGGCCACCCCAAGCGGCGTCATCTGCACCGTTGCCGCGCCTGCGGGAGTGACGAACTCAAACGCCTCCAGCGCCTCAATGGCCTGAGCAATCACCTCCGCCGGATAGCTGGCCATCCACGCCGAGCGCGAGGCGGGCGCGCCGTACTCTTCAACGATCGCGTCGAGCAGATCGTCGTGGCGAGCGGCCACGGCGGCGTGCATACGTTTTAGCGCCGCGATGCGTTCCTGCTTTGTGGTCTTCGACCACGCCGGAAACGCCGCTTTCGCTGCCGCAACGGCGCGCTCTGCGTCAACCTCATCCGCCAGACGTACCTGCCCTATAACCTGCGCCGTCGCCGGGTTGTACAAATCAAACCACTCGGTGCCGTGCGGGGTAACAAATTCGCCGTTAATAAAGATCTGTTCGATGGTGTGCATATAAACCTCCTCAGGCTGTGTGAGCACAGTCTGGCACGGCTTCTCCGTTGCGATAATCCACGCTATGCTGCAAGGGTTGTTTCGATTTTCAGGATAATCTATGCATCGTTCAGGTCTGACAGAGCTGGAAGTGGTCATGGCGGTGGTGCGGCGCGGCAGCTTTCGCGGCGCGGCGCAGGAGCTGGGCATGTCCGCCACGGCGGTAAGCAACGCCATCGCCGGGCTGGAGAGCCGCCTTGATACCCGCCTCTTTAACCGCACCACCCGCAGCGTGGCGCTCACCGACGCCGGACAGCGATACGTGGCGCGTATCGGCCCGGCCCTGCAGGAGATCCGTCTCGCCGGCGAGGAGATCCACAGCGACACCGGGGAACCCGCCGGCACGCTGCGTCTGAACGTGCCGAACCATATCGGCACCCTGTTTCTGGACCAACTGCTGATCGACTTTATGATCCGCTATCCGAAGATGCGCGTGGAAACGGTGAGCGAAGCGAGGATGATCGACATCGTCGCGGAAGGCTATGACGCGGGGATCCGCCTCGAAGAGTCCGTGCCGCAGGATATGATCGCCGTGCCGCTGACCGGGGAGATCCGCCAGCTGGTCACCGCCACGCCGGACTATTTTGCCCGTCACGGCATTCCGCAGACGCCGGACGATCTGCTTTCACATCAGGGGATCGGCATGCGCATGGCCCACGGCGGGATCTACCGCTGGGAGCTGGCGCGTCGGGGGGAAACGTACGCCCTTGCCGTGCCGCCGCGCTTTGCGACGTCCGATCTTTTTGCCTCGATCCGCGCTGTAAAAGCGGGATTAGGTGTGGGATTTTTGCCGGAACTGTATATCCGGGAAGAGCTTGAGCGTGGAGAACTGGTTAGCGTGTTAAACGACTGGGCGCAGCCCTTTGCCGGGCTGCGCCTGTATTACCCCGGCCATCGCCACGTCCCGCCTGGATTACGGGCGCTGGTGGCGATGATCCGCGAGCGCGGAACTATTCCAGGTTAGCCTTATTCAGCCCGTAAGCCGCGTCCAGCGAGCCCGGCGCCATGCGGGAGGTGATCCCCAGACGGTTCCAGGCGTTGATCGCCACGATGGCGAAGTTCAGTTCTGAAATCTCCACGTCCGAGAAGTGCTCCGCCACGCTGCGGTACAGCGCGTCGCTCACGCCGTGAACGCCAATCTGGGTCAACGCTTCGGTGAAGGCCAGCGCGGCTTTCTCCCGGGCGCTGAACAGCGGGGACTCGCGCCAGGCCGCCAGATGGTACAGGCGCAGCTCGCGCTCGCCGGCAATTTTGGCCTCTTTCGAGTGCATATCCAGGCAGAAGGTACAGCCGTTCAGCTGCGATACGCGAATGTCGATCAGATGCTTCAGCGCCGGGTCGATGGAGGTTTTTGCCACCTCCATGCTCAGGGCAGACAGCGCGTTGGCGAGGGCAGGTGTAACTTTATGGTGGTTAACGCGAGTGCTCATTGTCTTTCCTCTTTTTGTGCGGCATGTGTCATGCGATGAGGCAAATCTACGCCGTTCATGACATAGTAAAAAGATACAAAAAGCGTGAAATGAGGTAGGACATGAAGCCGGGCTATCACGAGATTTATACCCGCTATCGCGACAACATCACGCGCGGGGTGCTGAAGCCGGGCGATAAGGTGCCTGCCATCCGCGTGCTGGCGGAAGAGTTGAAGGTGGCGCGTAAAACCGTCGAAACGGCGTATGCCATTCTGACGGGTGAAGGGTATCTGGTGAGCCAGGGCGCGCGCGGCACGCGGGTTAACCCCGATTTACTGCTGCCAGATAAGCCTGCCCCTGCGGAACAGCCCACCGGAGCGCTTCCGGCATCGCTCATTAGCCAGCGAGAGCGGGCGGGGTTTCTGCGCCCCGGCATCCCCGCCCTCGACAGCTTCCCGTATAAAAAATGGCTGCTGCTGGCGGGCCAGGCGACTCGCGCCATGCGTCAGGAAGAGATGCTCAACCCGCCCGTTCTGGGCTGGTATCCGCTGCGCCAGGCCATCGCCAGCTATCTCAACATTTCACGTGGGCTGTCCTGCAGCGCCGAACAGGTGCTGATCACCAGCGGCTATAGCGGCAGCCTGCGGCTGATCCTCGACACCCTCGCCAGCCGTAGCGATAAGGTGGTGTTTGAGGATCCGGGCTATTTTATGGGCCAGCAACTGCTCAAGCGGATCGTGCCGCGCCTGCACACGGTGCCGGTCGATCGTTCGGGTATCGATACCGAGTACCTGCTCCGTCACCATCGCGACGCGCGTTTTGCCATCGTCACCCCGTCGCACCAGAGCCCGCTGGCGGTGACGCTCTCGCTGCCGCGCAAGCAGCAGTTGCTCGACTGGGCCAGCCAGAACGAAGCGTGGATTATCGAAGATGATTATGACGGAGAGTTTCACTACACCCGCAAGGTGCTGCCGTCGCTGAAAAGCCTCGACCGGCATGACCGGGTGATTTTTATGGGCACCTTCAGTAAAACCATCATGCCGTCGCTGCGCATGGGCTACGTGGTGATGCCCGCCAGCACCGTCGGGGCTTTTACCGACTGCGCGGACATTACCACCAGCGGCCAGCCGGTGCTGACGCAAAAGATCCTCACCGCGTTTCTCAACGAAGGGCATTTTTTCCGTCATTTGAAAAAGATGCGCGCGCTGTATCAGACCCGCCGCGACTGGATGATTGCCGCCCTGCGCGAGGTGTATGGCGATCTGTTTTTCACCGAGCAAAACGACGGCGGAATGCATGTTGTGGCGTTCCTGACCAAAGGAAGCTGTGACCGGGAAGTGGCGCGCTGCTGGCAGGAACAGCAGCTGCAGGTCAATGCGCTTTCGGAGTGGTATCGCGGGTCGGGCAAACGCTACGGGCTGGTGATGGGCTATAACAACGTGCGGTCGTATCAGGAGGCGCTGGATTTGCTGGAAAGGCCGAAGCGGCAGACGCTTGCGCTGTTGAGCTGAACGTCGCCGGGTGGCGGCTACGCCTTACCCGGCCTGCGGTTTAAATATCATTGCGGGATAACCCAACGTCCTTGAGCTGCTCGTCGCTCATCTGGCTCAGGATGCGGCGGGTGCGGTTGATGCGATACCAGCTGCAGATCGTTTTGCCGATCCAGACAAACACAATAAACGGACGTTTTGAACGGTTTTCGTAGAATTCCATGATGCTCTCCTCGCTGTGCCAGTAGGGTTATCATCCTGGAAATCGGCCCGTGCAATACAGACTCAAAAACAACTTTTTTTTAACATACAGATCCGCTAAAACAGTATCTGCATGCCAATTTTTACGGCAATCTGTACTGGTTTTATAATCTGTATGGTGAAAACAAAGGATACAGCATGACGCGCTATCAACATCTGGCCAACCTTCTGGCAGAACGCATTGAACAAGGGCTGTACCGCAGCGGCGAACGTCTGCCGTCGGTGCGCGCGCTGAGCCAGGAGCACGGCGTGAGCATCAGCACCATACAGCAGGCCTACCAGATCCTCGAAAACCTCCAGCTCATCACACCCCAGCCGCGCTCCGGCTATTTTGTCTCGCAGCGCAAGGCCCAGCCGCCTGTCCCGGCCATGACCCGCCCGGTTCAGCGCCCGGTGGACGTCACCCAGTGGGACGAGGTGATGATGCTGCTGGACGCCCGCGCCGACAAAGAGATGATCTCCTTCGGCGGCGGCTCGCCGGACGTGAATCAGCCGAGCCTGAAGCCCCTGTGGCGCGAGATGAGCCGTATCGCGCAGCATAACCCGAGCGAGATGCTGAGCTATGACGTGCTCGACGGGCGCCTGGAGCTGCGCGAGCAGATCGCCCGCCTGATGCTGGACAGCGGCTCTACCGTGGCGGCGAACGAGATTGTCATCACCAACGGCTGCCACGGCGCGCTGTCGATCGCCCTGCTCTCGGTGTGTAAACCGGGGGACATCGTGGCGGTAGAATCGCCGTCGTTCCACGGCACCATGCAGATGCTGCGCGGGTTTGACATCAAGGCGATTGAAATTCCTACCGATCCCGAGACCGGGATCAGCATCGAGGCGCTCGAGCTGGCGCTGGAGCAGTGGCCGATCAAGGCGGTGATCCTGGTGCCCAACTGCAATAACCCGCTCGGCTTTATCATGCCCGAAGCGCGGAAAAAGCAGGTGTTAGCCCTCGCCCAGCGGCACGATATCGTGATTGTGGAGGATGACATTTACGGCGAGCTGGCGGCGGAGTACCCGCGCCCTCGCACCATTCATTCGATGGATATCGACGGCCGCGTGATCCTCTGCAGCTCATTCACCAAAACCGTGGCGCCGGGCCTGCGCGTCGGCTGGATCGTGCCGGGGCGCTATTACGACCGGGTGATGCACATGAAATACGCCGCGGGCGGGTTTAACGTGCCGGGCACCCAGATGGCGGTGGCGGCGTTTATTCGCGACGGGCATTATCATCGCCACGTGCGCCGTATGCGCCAGATTTATCAGCAGAATATGGAAACCTACACCTGCTGGGTGCGGCAGTATTTTCCGGCAGAGATTTGCGTCACGCGCCCGCAGGGTAGCTTCCTGCTGTGGATTGAGCTGCCGGAGAAGGTCGACATGGTGTGCGTCAGCAAGCAGCTGTGTCGGCTGAAGATCCAGGCCGCGGCCGGGTCGCTGTTTTCCGCCTCCGGGAAGTACCGCAACTGTCTGCGGATCAACGTGGCGCTGCCGCCGACGGAGAAAAATCGCGAGGCGTTGAAGAAGATGGGCGAGGCGATTGTGATCGCGATGGAGGAGGGCTAGTGCGGCCTGGTGCCCTCACTCCGACCCTCTCCCACAGGGAGAGGGATCCCCACAAAATAATGCCAGCACGGACGACCCCCTCTCCCTTGAGGGAGAGGGCTGGGGTGAGGGGGAACATACAGCTCTGGTGGTCATTCCGTTCACTTTATGTTCCTTGCTACTCTGTAACGACATGACCGGTGAACGTGCCAGGGTGGCTCAGTCGCCACCACCCTGGCGACCCGGGCTCCCGGCGGTAAATCGCCGCTTCGCGGTGCCCTCGGCTTATTCCTTCCGGCTTATCGGGTACGGGCGGAGGTAACGTCCCTGTAAAGCCCGCCCTCTCGGCGCATCCCTGCGCCTCGCCCCGGCCGGAAGGCAAACGCCTCAGCGATTTACAGCCGGACCAGGGCGTCGCTGTAAGTCTTCAATCTTTCTGAAACAACGTTATTGCTTCTGTTTAATCATTACTGGGGATTCCTCAGCCCACAGGGAGAGGGAGAAAACCGTGCCGTACTACTCGTCGAAGTACCAGTACCCCTGGTTAATCAGCCCGGTGAGTTCTTCAACAAACGCCGGATTATTCAGCGCTTCACCCAGCTCGGCCTGCCCGAGTTCGGTGTAACGGCACAGCGCATCCGCCGCCTTCGCGTCCACCGTCTCCAGCTGCTCGCTGTTGATGAAGAAGCTGCCATTGACGTTCAGCACGCGCAGGCCGTTCAGGCGAGACAGCGTTTCGCCGCCCTGCAGCGCGTCCAGCACCTCTTCCGGCGCGTACGGCGGCTCGGCGGCGGCGATATCCAGCTCGTGGCGCGGCGTGGAGACAAAGCTGCCGAACCATTTTGTGAAATCATCCGGCTTGCCGATCATGTCGATCATCATCTGACGAATGCGATCGAGCTCGTACTGCTCCACGCGGCCCGGATGTTCGCGACAGGTCAGATCCGGATCGCTGTAGTGCTCGCCGCCCAGATCGTTTTCCAGCGCGTAATCGGCGAAGCTGCTGATCAGATCGCGACCGTTCGGCCCGCGGAAGCCAACGGAGTAGTTGAGCGCCGTCTCATGGGTAAAGCCGTCGTGCGGGAATCCAGGCGGGATGTAGAGGATATCGCCCGGGGCCAGATCTTCGTCAATAATCGGCTCAAACGGATCGACATGCAGCAGCGCCGGATGCGGGCAGAACTGACGCATCGGCAGCTTGTCGCCCACGCGCCAGCGGCGGCTGCCCATCCCCTGAATGATAAACACGTCGTACTGATCGATATGCGGACCCACGCCGCCGCCCGGCACGGAGAAGGAGATCATCAGATCGTCCAGACGCCAGTCCGGCAGGACGCGGAACGGACGCACCAGCTCCGCCGCGGGCATATGCCAGTGGTTCACCGCCTGCGCCAACAGCGACCAGCCAGTTTCGCCCAGATCGTCAAAGTGCTCAAACGGACCATTGCTGGCCTGCCACTTGCCGTTGAAATGGCTCACCAGGCGGCTATCGACTTCCGGCTCCATCGCCAGGCCTGCCAGCTCGTCCGGGGTAATCGGGTCGACAAAATTTGGGAAGGCATTTTTCAGCACTACGGGTTGTTTTTGCCAGTATTTCTCAAGAAATTCCGGCCAGTTCAGGTTCAGTTGATACGCCATGGGTAGCACCAGTGAGAGGAGAAACAGGCGCGATTATAGGCAAGAAGGCAGAGGGGGAACTTGTCATGGGTCAAACGAGGGCGTGTAGGTCGGGTATCACCCGACCTAACGCCGCGAAAACTTAATCCAGGTTCAGCTCGTCATAATGGGTAATCAGTTTACCCACGATGCCGTAGTCCAGCGCTTCTGCCGGAGACATCCAGTAGTTGCGGTCGGTGTCTTTTTTCACTTTTTCCAGCGGCTGGCCGGTGGCGTCGGCGATCAGCTTGTTCACGCGATCCAGCATGCGGATGATCTCGCGCGCTTCGATCTCAATATCCGTTGCCTGACCGCGCACGCCGCCCAGTGGCTGGTGGATCATGAAGCGGGTATTCGGCAGCGAGTAGCGGTGCTCTTTTTTCGCCGCAAGGAAGATGGTGATCCCGGCGCTCGCCACCCAGCCGGTGCCGATGACGTGCACTTCCGGGCGAATGAATTTGATGAAGTCGTGGATGGTATCGCCCGCTTCCACGTGGCCGCCCTGGCTGTTGATGTACAGCTTGATTGGATCGTTGCTGACACTTTGCAGCAGGATCATCTGGGTGATCACTTTCTGCGCCAGCTCCTGGTTGATCTCACCGGAGATAACAATCGAACGGGACTCCAGCAGTTTTTGCTGCAGAGCGCCCGCGCCGCTTGACCCTTCCGCTTTATCCTTGTCGCTTTCTTTCAGTGTGTAGTGCATTGTTACGTCCTCAGCATTTAGCGCTCAAAACCAGAGTGTAGCCTGTTTTACCCGTGAAAGTCCTCAGGCGCACACAATGCGAACATCCTGCGCCGCCAGCGCGTCAAAAACGCCCTGCTCCATCCCCTCTTCCACCACCAGCACGTCAATGTCGCGGCTCTTCGCTACCACAAAGCGCGCGACGCCAGGAAGCTTGTCTGCGGTCAGGGCCACAATGGTCTGGGTGCTCCGGGCAATCACGGCTTTTTTAAACTCGCAGTCGGCAAAATCAAACCCCGTAAGCCCCGCCTCAGGATCCATCGCACAGCCGCCGATAAAGGCCTGATCGAAGATAATGTCCTGAATCTGGCTCGCCGCCGTGGCGCCAACCGTTCCGCCGGACGCTCGCTGGATCTGCCCGCCGGTGACAATCACCTCACACAGAGGATGATGCAGCAGCTCCGCGGCAATCGCCGGAGAATTGGTCACCACCGTGACGTTAAGATCCGCCGGAAGGGCTTTTGCCAGCGCCAGGTTTGTTGTCCCTGCGTCGATAAAAATGCACCCACCTGCCTGAACCAGCGTTGCTGCTTTCTGCGCGATTGTGTGCTTTTCTGCACTTATTTTCTGCTCACGGCTGAAAAAACTGCCCGCATCCGGAAGCTGAAGCACCGCGCCGCCGTAGACCTTTTTACAATAGCCCTCTTTGCTAAGTTCATGTAAATCACGGCGAATAGTGTGCTCGGACACGTTCATCTGGCTCGCCAGCTCGGTACAGACCACCCTTCCGCTCTCCTGAAGGATCTGTCGGATCCGCTCTTGTCGCTGTTCAGGAAAAGCTGCATAATCGAGCATTTAAAGTCCTTTGAAAAGTCTAATCGAGTATCAATGCGCATAATGTTGCATAACCGCGCAACACAAACAACGAGGGTAACTATGAATATTGCACATGTCGCACTCTGGACCCGCAGCCTGAACGCACAGGTTCAGTTCTGGGAAACGGTTTTTAATGGCCGCAGCAACGAACGCTACGTCAGTAAAAATCGCCCCGGTTTCGAATCACACTTTATTACCCTGCATGACGGGCCGACCATCGAGCTGATGACGCTGCCGGACCTGCCGGACGCCCCAACGCACCCGGAGTTTATCGGCTGGGCGCATATCGCCATCAACGTCGGCAGCAAAGCGCAGGTGGACCGTATGGCAGTGCAGGCGCAGGCAAACGGCACGCTGCTCAGCGCCCCGCGCATGACCGGAGACGGCTTTTATGAAGCGGTGATCGCGGACCCGGACGGCAACCGCATTGAGCTTGTCGGTGCATAAAAACAGCGTTTCGCTCCTTCACCGCCCCTGCCCCGGCTCGCTATACTTCATATGGTTATCATATTGTTAAATGATAATGATAGTTAATGTGTTAAGATGAAAGGCAGCATAAACAGTCCCTTACGTACCCACCGGGACGGTTTGCATCCTCGACATTTAAATCAGCACCGGGGCGGTGAATGGAACACATTGTGTATGTGGTTGATGACGATGACGCAGTCAGGCAGTCCGTAATCGGGCTGCTGGAATCAGCGGGCCTGAACGCCGTCGGCTTTTCATCGGCAGAAACGTTTCTTCAGCATCGCTTTGAGGATCTGCCGTCGTGCGTGATCCTCGACATGCAAATGCCCGCCATCTCGGGCTTTGAGGTGGCTGACGCGCTCAAGGACAGCGGGCGCGAGATCCCGATTATTTTTCTCACCGGCCACGGCACTATTCCGATGTCGGTGCGCGCCATTAAAGGCGGCGCGTACGAATTTCTCACCAAGCCCGTCGAATCCACTGCGCTTATCGACGCCATTGAATCCGCGCTTCAGCTGGCGGAACACAACGCCGCGCGCAATAAAGAGCACTACGCCCTGAAGCAGCGCCATCTGTCCCTCACGCCGCGCGAGCACGAGGTGCTTGAGCTTGCCATCACCGGCAAGCTCAACAAGCAGATTGCCGCCGAGCTGGGCGTCAGCGAGATCACGGTGAAGGTGCACCGCCGCCGCGTGATGGAAAAAATGCAGGTGCGCTCCGTGGCCGAGCTGGTCAGGGCCGTTGAGCGCCTGACCAAAAGCCAGCCCGCGGAGTAACGTTTACCCTTCCTGCGCCGCCAGCGGCAGCGCAAAGGTAAACACCGTGCCGTGCGGCTCCCGGCGGCGCGCGCTCAGCTTCCCGCAGTGGCGCTCGATGATGCTGGCGCTGATGGTCAGCCCCATCCCCATCCCCTGCGGCTTGGTGGAGTAGAACGAGTCAAAAATCTGCTCCAGCCGCTCGGGCTCAATGCCGCTGCCGGTGTCGGCGATCTCGACGATCACTTTCCCGTCCGCGTTGCCGGTGCTGAGGGTAATGGTGCTGGCGCGATCCTTCACCTCGGCCATCGCCTCTACCGCGTTCATCACCAGATTCAGCAGCACCTGCTGGATCTGCACGCTGTCGCCGGTGATAAAGCTGTCCTGCGCCTTTAACAGATAATCAACGCTAATGTGTCGCTGCTCCAGCTCGCTGCGGGAGAGCGTGAGGATATGGCGGATCAGGTAGTGCATGTCGATGCGCGAGAAGGTGGGATCCTGCTTGCGCGTCAGGGACTGGATGCTGCGAATGATCTCCCCCGCCCGCGCGCCTTCCGCGGCGATCTCCTCCAGCCCTTCACGTACTTTATCCAGCCGGGCGGGCTCGCGGCTGAGCCAGCGCAGGCTCGCCCCGGCGTTCGAGACGATGGACATCAGCGGCTGGTTGATCTCGTGGGCGATGGAGGAGGTCAGCTGTCCGACGGTGGTGGCCCGGGAAACGCGCGCCAGATCCGCCTGCGCGACCCGCATGGCATCCTCCGCGGCGCGCTGGCTGGTGATATCGGTGATGATGCCGTAGTACTCGTTCACCTCGCTGCCCACGCCCACCGGATCGCCAATGCCGAGGATGTAGCGCGTAGAGCCGTCGGGACGCTTAACGCGAAACTCCGCGCGCATGGAGAGCCCGTCGCGCACGCTCTGGGTGACGATGGCGCTGATGCGGGCGTAATCGTCCTCGTGAACGAAAGTCAAAAACTCCGCCATGGAGATCATCTTTTGCTGCTCGGGCAGGCCGAGAATGCGAGCGTACTCTTCCGAGACAAACATCAGATCCTGCTCCAGCTCCCAGCGCCAGCTGCCAGTGTGGCTGATCTGCTCGCCCAGCATCAGCGAGGTCTGGCTGGCGCGTAGCTCTTTTTCCACCCGGCGGCGCTGGATGTTCTCCGCCAGCAGCTCGGCGTACAGCCGCGCCGTCTCCAGGGAGACCGCGGCCTGCGCGCCCAAGAGGCTCACCACGCGCGAGTGCTCGGCGGTGAAGACCTCCGGCATCAGGCGGTTTTCCAGGTAGAGCACACCCACCAGCCGCGCCTGTTTGAACATCGGAACGCACATAACCGCCGCCCCCGAGGTCACCAGATAGGGATCCTGGCTGAAGGGATGAAACTCCTCCGGCTTGCCGGTGCGGATCTCCTGCCCGGTGCGGATCACCGCTGCCAGCACCGACAGCGGCATGTCGGTCGCCGTCGGCACGTCTTTCAGGATCCGCACCCGCACGCCGTCGGTGCTGGTCCAGGCGCTGGCCTCGATCTCCGGGATCAGGTTATCGCTCACGCGAAGCAGCAGACCGCGCTGCGCCCCGGCGCGTTCGAGCAGGATCGTCATCAGGTTTTCAATCAGGCGCTCAAGATTGATCTCTTCCGACAGCGCGCGGGAAGCTTTGATCACACTCTGCAGATCGCGGATCGTTTCATTCTGGGCGAACGCCACCGTGTCGTAGGCGCTGGCCTGCCCGGAGGCCAGCAGGTGCGGGAAATCCTGCTCCAGTTGGCGCACCTTAGCCTGCGCGCCCGCGCGGCCCCAGGCGGCAATCGAGCCGCGAAAGTGGGCGTCCGACGCGGTCGGGTAGCCGCAGGCCAGCGCGAAGCGGCCCGCCAGCTCGTGGGCCAGGGCGTTGATCGGGTTAAAGCCGCCCTCGCGGGAGAGCCGGACCGCCTTCTCATACTGCTCAAGCGCAATGCTGTTCATCCCGTCCAGACGGACGATTTCGGCGTAGATCAGCGCCTCTTTATCCGCGAACGTGCCGGGATTAACGCGCGCCCAGAGGGCGATTTTGTCGTAGTGGGCGTGAATGCTGCGGCGGTGATTCGCCGAAAACGTCTCCGGCGTCAGCTGTCGGGAGAGCGCCAGCGCGCTGTAGAGATGGTAATCCAGCAGATGAATGTGCCCCGGCGCAGACCACGCGTACCAGCCCGCCATCTCGAGATCCGCCTGCGCGTCGGCATACTCGCCGCAGGTAAAGTGCGCCATGCCGCGGTAGAGCCAGTACCAGAACAGCATGGTCGAGGTCTGCTCCGGGGCCTGCTCCGGCGACGCGGGAAGCAGCGTCTCGGGCAGCGCCTGCGACGCGGTCCAGGTGCCGATGACCGGCGTGCGCAAAAACTCCACGAAGGTGCGCTGGAGCATCAAAATGGTCTCAACGTCCTGGAAGTGGGTTTTACGCACAAACGCCAGGCCACGATCGATGCTGGTCAACACCCCGTCCAGATGATCGCCCCGCGAGAGGAAGTTAATGACCTGATGGCAGGCCGCAAAGCAGGCTACCGTCATATCCCCGTGGGTCACTGCGGCGGTGAAGCAGGCCTTTGCACACTCGATGGTAAACGATAAAGGCTGGGTCCAGACGCTGAGCTGGTCGAGCGGCAGCAGGGTTTTGGCTTCGAACGCGTCGTAGCCGTGGCGGTTCACCAGCTCGCGGGCCAGAGTGCCGTACTGGAACCCGAGGCGATACTCGGCGTAGCGGTGGCCAATCAGCACGCCAAACCAGGCCATCGCCGTGGTGGAGGCGCCGGTGATGCCGTGGTCGAGCGTCAGGTGCATCATGCGGCAGAGCAGCAAAAAGTGCAGACGCGGGCAGATGAAGCCGGCGCAAATGCTGGCGCTGTAGAGCAGGTTCATCACCGCTTCGGTTTCCGGGTTATCCATCCGCGAGAGCTGGGCAAATAGATTTTGCGGCGCGTCGCCCGTGCGGTTGCAAAAGAGCGCCCAGGCCTCGTCACAGTCGGCATCTTCCGGATAACGGCCAATCTGAATACCAAAAATCCCCAGCCAGCAGAGCGCCGCCTCCAGCGCCAGACGGCTGTCCGACTGGCGAGTGTAGACTTCCACCAGCAGGTTGGCCGCCAGCGCCTTTTCGGTCAGCCCGCCGGGGCAGCCGAGAATGGCGTCACACAGCTCGCGGGTCCGCTCCAGATGGCCCAGCGCAAACTCGCAGCCCGCCTCTTCGATATCGAGCATGAAGTCTGACACCGCCCCGGCGTTGCCCAGCGCTCTGGCGGTCTGGATATAGCCGAGCGCCGAAAGATAATCCCCCGTGCGCTTCGCCCGTCGCGCGGCCAGCAGACTCAGCTCGCGGAACATCTGCCGCTGCGGCGCGGGCTGAATGCTGTCCAGCGCGGCCGTGACGTGGTGAACGGCGCGGAACAGCAGTTCGTTCCCCGCCGCCTGACGCGCGGCGTCGGCCAGCAGGCTGGCTGTGGTCAGGTGAAGATGACTTTTCTCATGCTGATCCAGCAGCGCAAAGGCGGCCTCCTGCACCCTGTCATGGGTGAAGGCGTACTCTTTTTCCGTCAGCACGATGAGCTGGGCCATCACCGCCGGGTGCAGCGCATAGCGCATTTCCGCCATCGACATGCCGACCACGCGGCATATCATCTCCATCTCGCCCGTGCCGCCGAGGCAGGCGAGGCTGCCCAGCAGACGGCGCGTCTCGTCGGGCAGCTCTTCAAGCTGCTCCAGCACCAGAGTCACGACGTTCTCGGTGTAGTGTCGGGCGCGGATCGCCTGCAGATCGTAGTGCCACTTATCCTGATATTTGTTGTGCACCACCAGCCCGTCATCCACGATGCGCCGGAAAAACTCGTGCACAAAGAGCGGGTTGCCCCCGGTTTTTTCATGGATCAGCGTGGCGAGGTCGGTCGTCGCCGCGCTGCGGGTGCGAAATATCGTCGCCAGCCAGCGCGCCACCGCCTTCACGGACAGCGCCTGCGGGACAATTTCAGTCGCGTTTTGCGCTGCCTCCGGCAGGCTCGCCAGCTGCTGTTGCAGTGTCGGTTCGGAGAACGAACCGATATCGCGGTGGGCGATTACCAGCAGCAGCGGGATAGCGCCGCAGGTCACCAGCAGATGTTTCAGCGTATGCAGGCTGGCGGCGTCGCTCCACTGAAGATCGTCGAGCACCAGCACCAGCGGGCAGCCCTGAGTGGCAAAGGTTTTCACCAGGGCCAGCACCATATGGCTGAAGCGCGCCCGGGCATCAATGGAAAACGTATCCGCCGAGAAGCGCGGCTTGCTCTCAAGCAGCAGGCCCAGCTCGGGCACCAGGCTGACGGCCAGCGCTTCGTACCCCTCAAGGGCGCGGGAGAGGCGGATTTTCCACTTCGCCACCTCGTCTGCGGGCAGCCCCAGCAGGTGCAGCGTCAGGGTGCGGAACGCGGAGCTTAATACGCCGTAGGGCAGGGACGGCGAAAACTGATCGACTTTCCCCACCGCCAGCAGCACCTTACGCTGCTGCAGCGTTTTGAGCGCCGTCGCGATGATCGACGATTTGCCGATCCCCGACGGCCCACCGATCGTTACCAGCTCCGGCACAAGGCTCTGCCCCACCCGCTCAAACGCGGCAATGACGTCATTCGCCTGCGGATGCGTCGCGAACAGCGAGTCCGCCAGATGGATCGCCGGGGTTCGGTCCTGCTGGCCGGGGGTAAAGGCGACGATCTCGCCCTCGCAGGTCAGCGTCGCCTGGCAGCGGCGGAGGTCGGCAATCAGCCCGTCGACCGTCTGGTAGCGGTTATCGGGGTGCTTTTCCAGTAGCTTCAGGATAATGGTGGACAGCATTCCCGGCACGTCCGGGCGAATCACGTCCGGGGCCAGCGGCTCCGAGGCAATATGGTAGTGCGCCCAGTTGGTCTGATCGTCCTCCCCCAACTCAAACGGCAGGCGTCCGGTCAGGAGTTCATACAGCACTATGCCGAGGCTGTAGAGATCGCTGCGGCCGTCAACGGGGCGCCGGGTGCGGGTGGTGTGCTCCGGCGACATGTAGGCGGGCGTACCGCCTGAAACGGCAAGCCGGGTCTGGGAAAAGGCGCCGGAGAGGCTGCAGGAGAGGCCAAAGCTGCCCAGACGGCAGGCGCCATCGTGATGAACAAAAATCGAGCCAGGCTTGATATCACCGTGGATCAGGTTTTGCAGGTGCATCTGGCGCAGGGGAGCGCAGATCTGGATCGCCAGTTCGATAAAGCGCGAGATCCCCGAAATAGCCCTGCCCGCGCGCCGCGCCAGCAGTTCAAACGAAAACGGCGCATACACCAGCGCGAAACGCCCCCGGTACTGGGTGGACGCGACGGCGCGGATGGCCCAGCTGTCCTGCAGCACGTCGCGCAGGGCAAACTCGTTTTTGAGCAGCCGTGTCGCCCGCTCCTCTTCTTCGTCGCTCACCGCGGTGGCAATGATGAACGAGCCGCCGGAATGGGGATGGCGCGCGTTCATCCAGGAGATACCGCCCTCCTGCGCCAGCACGGTAAAAATCACATCCTCTTTAAGGACAAAAACCCGCCCCTGGTGAAGATTCCCCTGGGCGGGCCAGAATGCAGGCTGCTCGTGTTCGTTCATCCGCGATCCTTATCGTCGGCGGGCCAGCTCCCGCTGTATATGATCCAGCAGAATATCGATGTTAATGGGTTTACGCAAAAATGCAGCGGCGCCCAGGCTGAGAGCGTACCGCTGCATATTTTCATCAGCATGACCGGAGATAAAGATCACCGGCGGCGGCGGGACGGCCAGCAGCCGCAGCTTTTCATACAGCTCCAGGCCGCTCATGCCCCGCAGCTTGATATCGGCGATCACCACCGCCGCGCCGGACAGGGCGAGCGGATGGCTCAGAAATACCTCTGCCGAATCAAACGTGTCGGCGGCATAGCCTTCCGACTCCAGGAGATTACTCAGCCCGCTGCGGACGGAACGTTCGTCATCAATGATGGCAATGCGCCACGGCAGCGTCATGCTGTCTTTCCTCAAACAAATCATTAAACGTCGCGATCGTCCTTCGCGGGCGCAGGAGGCGCCGTGCCGCTGATTTTCGGTACGCATTCGTGACGAAACCAGGCGAGGGTAAGCGGTTCGCGACTCAGTAAACGCCGTCCCACCGGGATGAGCTGTTCGCCCACCAGCATGCCAAACAGGCCAAGCAGGGCGACAACCGGCGGCGCCGGGGAATGGACGTCGAGCAGAGCGTAAATTACCCCAGCACCCACGCCGCACACCAGAGAAATTATCCATGCTTTCATGAGGTCGCTCCCGTCTGCGATTTGGCCTGCGGAACCGTCACTTGAAGCGGCGGCGCGCCGTCGCGGGATAACAGATGGCGCGTCGCCTGTTCACCCGCCAGCATCCCCAGCAGGCCAATCAGCGCCAGCGCGGGCGGCGCGGGGGAGCGCACCTTCAGCACGGCATACATCAGGCCAATCAACACGCCTGCCGCAAGGGATATCAGCCCAGTACTCATTGTGAACTCCAGAGAAAGAGGCAGCGGCGAGCCGGATGAGGGACCAGCCCGCCAGCGGAACTTAGCGAGCCGGGACCGGCGCTAAGGTGCGGTGCTCGCTCTTCTGGCGAGACGGCGCTTTGTGCACCATGGTGTAGGCGTAATCCACGCCCATGCCGTACGCGCCGGAGTGCTCGCGCACGATATCCATCACCGCGGTGTAGGTCTCTTTACGCGCCCAGTCGCGCTGCCACTCCAGCATTACCTGCTGCCAGGTCACCGGGATCACGCCCGCCTGGATCATGCGCTGCATCGCGAAGTCGTGGGCTTCTTTGGAGGTGCCGCCGGACGCGTCCGCCACCATATAAATTTCGTAGTCGCCTTCCAGCATCGCGCACAGGGCAAAGCTGTTGTTGCACACTTCGGTCCACAGGCCGGCAACCACCACCTTCTTCTTGCCGTTGGCCTTCAACGCATCACGCACCTTCTGGTCGTCCCAGGAGTTCATGGAGGTACGCTCCAGAATGTCCTGGCCCGGGAACACGTCCAGCAGTTCCGGATAGGTGTTACCGGAGAAGCTTTCGGTCTCAACGGTGGTGATGATGGTTGGAATGTTGAACACTTTGGCCGCTTTCGCCAGCGCCACGGTGTTGTTTTTCAGCACCTGGCGGTCAATAGACTGCACGCCAAACGCCATCTGTGGCTGGTGATCGATAAAGATGATCTGACAGTTCGCAGGGGTTAACACTTCGAGCTTTGAAGAGGTCATAGCATTTTCCAGTGGTTAAGGGTAGAAATCGCCGTGAGTGCCACGACGATAAAGTCACCCTCATCCTGCGGTTTTCCGTCGCCGCGCGTAATTATCTCTTCGTATAGTTAACCTTAGGTATAGTTATACTTTGGTATAACTATCCTATTGTATAACTGGATCTTTGCCGAAACCGGTTCCCATAATCCTGACCATTCCCCCTCTCAGTCAGGAGCAGTTATGGTTACCCTCGGTAAAGCCGATCTCATTCTGGTTAACGGCCAGTTTCACACCGTCGATCGCGAAAATCCTGTCGCGGAAGCCGTTGCCGTGCGCGACGGAAAATTTCTGGAAGTGGGTACCGTCGCCGAGGTGATGCAGCACCACTGCGACGGCACCAAAGTGGTCGACTTAAAAGGCCACACCGCCATCCCCGGCCTGAACGACTCGCACCTGCACCTCATTCGCGGCGGGCTGAACTACAACCTTGAGCTGCGCTGGGAAGGCGTGCCGTCCCTGGCCGACGCCCTGCGGATGCTGAAAGAGCAGGCTCTGCGCACGCCGTCACCCCAGTGGGTGCGCGTGGTGGGCGGCTGGACCGAGTTCCAGTTTGCCGAGCGCCGCATGCCGACCCTGGACGAAATTAACGACGCCGCGCCGGATACCCCGGTCTTCATCCTGCACCTGTACGACCGCGCCCTGCTCAACCGCGCCGCGCTGAAGGTGGTCGGCTACACCAAAGACACGCCCAACCCGCCGGGCGGCGAGATCCAGCGCGACGCCAACGGCAACCCGACCGGGATGCTGATTGCCCGTCCGAACGCCATGATCCTCTACGCCACGCTGGCCAAAGGGCCGAAGCTGCCGCTGGAGCAGCAGGTCAACTCCACCCGTCAGTTCATGCGCGAGCTGAACCGCCTGGGGCTGACCAGCGCCATCGACGCGGGCGGCGGCTTCCAGAACTACCCGGAAGATTACGAGGTGATTGCCGAGCTGCACGAGAAAAAGCAGATGACCATCCGCATCGCCTACAACCTGTTTACCCAGCGTCCGGGCCACGAGCTGGAAGACTTTGAAAAATGGACCGACATGCTCACGCCGGGCCAGGGCAGCGACTTCTTCCGCCACAACGGCGCGGGCGAGATGCTGGTCTTCTCCGCCGCCGATTTTGAAGACTTCCTCGAACCTCGCCCGGACCTCGCGCCAGGCATGGAGGACGAGCTGGAGCGCGTGGTGCGCCATCTGGTGGAGCACCGCTGGCCGTTCCGCCTGCACGCCACCTACAACGAATCCATCAGCCGCATGCTGGACGTGTTCGAGAAGGTGAACCGCGACATTCCGTTCAACGGCCTGCACTGGTTCTTCGACCATGCGGAAACCGTTACCCAGGCCAACATCGACCGCATCAAAGCGCTGGGCGGCGGCATTGCCGTGCAGCACCGCATGGCCTTCCAGGGCGAGTACTTTGCCGAGCGCTACGGCATCGAAGCCACCCGCCACACGCCGCCGGTGGCGAAAATGCTGGAGACCGGCGTGCCGGTGGGCTTAGGAACGGACGCCACCCGCGTGGCGAGCTACAACCCGTGGACCGCGCTCTACTGGCTGGTCTCCGGCCGCACCGTCGGCGGAATGCAGATGTACGACCACAGTGCCCGTCTGGATCGCGATACCGCCCTGATGCTCTGGACCCAGGGCAGCGCGTGGTTCTCCAGCGAGCAGAACCAGAAGGGGCAGATCAAGGTCGGCCAGCTCGCCGATCTGGCTGTGCTGAGCAAAGACTACTTCCGCGTGCCGGAAGAGGAGATCAAGGGCATCGAGTCCGTCCTGACGGTGGTCAACGGCGACATCGTCTACGCCGCAGGCAGCTTTGGCCCGCTCGCGCCGCCGGCCATTCCGGTTCTGCCCGAGTGGTCCCCGGTGGTGAAGGTGCCGGGCCACTACCGCAGCGCGCCGCCGCAGGCCGCACGCGTCGGCTTGAGTGTGGCTCACCACTGCAGCGGCCCGTGCGGGGTTCACAGCCACCAGCATGATTTCGCCCGCACGTCAGAGATGCCGGTGTCCGACGATAACGCTTTCTGGGGGGCGCTGGGCTGCAGCTGCTTTGCATTCTGATGAAAAACACTACTATGCCGCCCCGGGTCGACCTGGGGCTGTTCTTCCTGCGCCTGACCGGCAGCCTGCTGCTGCTCTACGTGCACGGCCTGCCAAAGGTGCTGCACTTCAGCGAAGAGCTGACGCGCATTGAAGATCCGTTTGGCTTCGGGCCTTACGCCAGCCTGATCCCGGCAATATTCGCGGAGGTGATCTGCCCGCTGTTGATCATTGCGGGCGTGTACACCCGCCTGGCGTGCCTGCCGATTATCGCCGTGCTGCTGGTGGCGATGCTGGCGGTCCACCCGAACTGGTCAATTGCCGAAGGGCAGTTTGGCTGGCTGCTGCTGATTATCTTCACCACTCTCGCCCTCACCGGGCCGGGCCAGTGGCGGCTACAGCGTAAGGCAACGGAGAGGTTCGCATGACCCAGGTTAACGACGTTCGCGACGCACACGTTGAGCCGACATCCGCACCGACGGTTTCGCCCTGGCAGCCGCTGAGCCAGCCGGTGTTCCGCATGCTGTGGATCGCCACGGTGGTCTCTAACGTCGGCTCATGGATGAGCGACGTCGGCATCAACTGGAGCATGCTGACCCTGAGCGCCGACCCGCTGGATATCGCGCTGGTACAGGCGGCCAGCAGCCTGCCGATGTTCCTCTTCGCCCTGCCGTCCGGGGTGATGGCGGACATCGTCGACCGACGTAAATACCTGCTCTTCTCCCAGCTGTGGGTGTTCATCGCCGCCGCCGTACTGACGGTGCTCTCCTTCACCGGACACGTTACCCCTACCGTTCTGCTGGTGGCGACGTTTCTGCTGAGCGTGGGCGCAGCGATGAGCTCGCCGCCGTTCCAGGCCGTGGTGCCCGATCTGGTGAGCAAGCCGGAGCTGGGCGCCGCCGTGGCGCTGAACTCGCTCGGGGTGAACATCAGCCGGGCGATTGGCCCCGCGCTGGGCGGTTTTCTGCTGTCGCTCGCCGGGCCGTGGATGGTGTTTGCCCTGAACGCGCTGTCCGTGGTCGGCGTGGCGTGGGTGCTGTGGCGCTGGCGTCCGGCGCCATCCGTGCAGCGTCTGCCGCCGGAGCACTTCTTCTCCGCGGTGCGCTCCGGGATTCGCTACGTGCACGCCGCGCCGGTGCTGCGCAACGTGCTGGTGCGCACCGTGGCCTTCTTCGTTTTCGGCAGCGCGGGCTGGGCGCTTCTGCCGCTGGTGGCGCGCCGCGAGCTGGGCTTAGGCCCGGCGGGCTACGGCGTGATGCTGGCATGCATTGGCCTGGGGGCGATTGCCGGAGCCATTCTGCTGCCGCGCCTGCGCCAGCGGCTGAACGCCGACCGCCTGATGGTGGCCGCCAGCCTGACCTTTGCCCTCACCATGCTGGCGCTGGCGTTTGTGCGCCACGTCTGGCTGCTCAACCTGTTTGAGTTCTTCACCGGCTTCGCGTGGATTGCGGTGCTCTCCACCCTCAACCTCGGCGCGCAGCGCAGCGCCGCCCGCTGGGTGAAGGCCCGCGCGCTGGCGGTCTACCTGACGGTGTTCTTCGGCTCGATGACCACAGGCAGCGCCATCTGGGGGCAAATCGCCTCGCAGTTCGGCACCCCAACCTCGCTGGTGGTCGCCACGCTGGGGATGGTGCTGGCAAGCGCAACGGTGTTTCGCTGGAAGCTGGAGAAAGATCCGGACCTGAACCTCGACCTCAGCGGCCAGCCGCTGGACGGCGTGGAGATTGACCTGCCCAACGAGCGCGGCCCGGTGCTGGTATCGCACGAGTACATCATCGACCCGCAGAACACGAAGGCCTTCCTGGAGGCGGTCCACGAGCTGCGTCGGGTGCGCCGCCGCGCCGGGGCGATGAGCTGGGCGGTGTATGAGGATATTGAGCGCCCCGGTCTGTTTATCGAGACCTTCCTGATGGGCTCCTGGATTGAGCATCTGCGCCAGCAGGAGCGCCACACCATGAATGACCTCCTGCTGCAGAGCCGCGTTCTGGCTTTTCATCAGGGCACAACATCACCGGCAATTCGCTATCTGGTCGCGCCGGTTTAAACATAACAATCACCTGTAGAGGAAGACACTATGGCAACGTTTAAGGCAAAAGACGGCACGCAGATTTACTACAAAGACTGCGGCGCGGGCAAACCAGTTCTCTTCAGCCACGGCTGGCCGCTGGACGGCGACATGTGGGACAGCCAGCTGAACTACCTGGCGGAGCGCGGCTTCCGCGCCATCGCCTTTGACCGTCGCGGCTTTGGCCGCTCGGATCAGCCGTGGAACGGCTACGACTACGACACCTTTGCGTCCGACATCAACGACCTGATTACCACCCTGGATCTACGCGACGTGACGCTGGTGGGCTTCTCCATGGGCGGCGGCGACGTGACCCGCTACATCAACAACTACGGCAGCGCGCGCGTGGCCGGTCTGGCGCTGCTGGGCGCGGTGACGCCGATCTTCGGCAAATCTGACTCCTTCCCGCAGGGTGTGGATCAGAGCGTGTTCGACGGCATTCGCGACGGACTGCGTAAAGATCGCGCCCAGTTCATCAGCGACTTCGCGACGCCGTTCTACGGCATCAACGCCGGGCAGACCGTCTCTGCCGGTGCCCTGACCCAGACGCTGAACATCGCCCTGCTGGCGTCGCTGAAGGGCACAATCGACTGCGTGACCGCCTTCGGCGAAACCGACTTCCGCCCGGATATGGCGAAAATCGACGTACCGACGCTGGTTATTCACGGCAGCAACGACCAGATCGTGCCGTTTGAAAGCACCGGCAAGCTGGCGGCAGAGATGATCAAAAACGCCACGCTGAAGGTGTACGACAACGCGCCGCACGGCTTCGCGCTGACCCACCAGGACCAGCTCAACGAAGATCTGCTGGCGTTTGTTAAGTCGCTGTAATTTTTTCCAGGCCGGGTAAGGCGCAGCCGCCACCCGGCGCTTTCGCAGACGCGTTCCGCTCCGCCAGCAGCCGACAAATCTCCGCATGCTTCTCCTCGGTGAAGGTAAAGCGCGACATAAAGCCCATTCGGATCAGCGAGCCGATAGCCGGTAACAAACAGATCCCGAAGAACAGCCCCGACAGTACGCCTTCGCTCTGAATTTGCGCCTGCGGCACGTAGCCGATCATCGTCAGAAACACCCCGATTAACCCGCCGCCCACCGCCACCGACATCTTGCCGGTAAAGGTCTGCCCGGAGAAGGTAATCGCCGCGCAGCGCTTGTGGGTGTGGTACTCCGCGTACTCGATGGTGTCGGCAATCATCGACGAGGTGAGGATGTTGGTCATCATCACGAACAGCGTGCTCAGGCCGAGCAGAATAAACAGCATCGTCACCTGCTGATAGCCGACAAACCACATCACCACGCGCACCGCCACGTCCAGCCCGCAGAGGATCATAAACAGCTTCCGCTTCTGCATCCGGCGCGTCAGCATCGGGGCAACCAGGCACAGCACCGCCGCCACGATCCCCATCACACCAATCGCCATCTGCAGGCTGCCGTCGCCCAGGTTGTTGATAAAGAAGTAGATATACAGCCCGCCCGCCACGTTGTGGAACACGCAGAAAAAGAACGACAGCAGGACGATAAACAGCGGCTTGTTCTGGCGCAGGTTGTGGAAGGTGTCGCGGATGGTCACCTTTTCCGGGCTCGGCGGCACGCGCTCTTTGATCTGCATAAAGCCGTTGAGCATCAGCGGCAGGCCCACCAGCATCATCACCAGCGCCGCCATAAAGTAACCTTTATCGTTGCTGTACTGGGCGAAGAACGCCGCCAGCTTCGGGAAGAAGATGTTGGCGCAGGCAATCCCCGCGTTGACCCCGAGCATCGCCGCCGTCACCGCGCGGGTGCGCTGGGCGGAGTCGTTGGTCATCACCGACGACATCGACCAGAACGGGATATCGGAGATGGCGTACAGTGTCCCCCACAGGATATACGTCACCCCGGCGTAGAGGATTTTGGTGGTCATGTCCGCTTCGATTTTATAGAACGAGAGCAGCGTGACGCCGGTGATCAGCAAAGGCGCGATCAGCAAAAAGTGGCGAAACTTGCCGAACCGGCTGTTAATGGTGTCCATAATGCTGGCAAACAGCGGATCGTGAACCGCGTCCCACGCGCGGGCAATCAGGAAGATGGTGCTCGCCGCCAGCGCCGAGATCCCCAGCACGTCGGTGTAAAAATAGTTAATAAACGAACCCACTAAACCAAAGCTAAAACACTGACCTAAACCATAGCCAAAATAAGACCACAACTCGCGAGACGGTATTTTCATTGTCGTTGCCATTGTTATATGCCTGCCTGGTTGCCCGGCGGTGGTCCGCCGGGTCGATATTATTAGCCCTGAACTTTCGGGGCGATCTTGCGCAGTTGCTGCATCAGGGCGATTTCACGGCGTGAGAACGGAATGCCGTTCTCCTCAAACACGTCGTGGAACCAGAGGCGGCAGTAGTCCGTAGACTCCTTCATCACCACCGGCCACGGCAGCCACGTCTGGGTTTTGCCGCGCACCAGGCCCCACTGGTACGGCGCGACCTTCGCCGCGTACATCAGTGGAAGCTGCTCTTCGATGGTGCTGCCCACGTGACGCGCCAGCCATTCGGTGCAGAACAGCGGCCGACCGAGCTTTTGCAGCTGCTGGATAATCGCCGTCATGCGCCCGGTGTGGGTGTAGGCGTGGAAGCTCACCACGTCCGAGAGCGCCAGTGCGGTCTGGTCCAGCGGATGCCGGAAGAACGTTTCGCCCTCCTCTTCCGGCGGCAGACGCCACGCGCAGACGGTGAGCGGCTGGGTCGGATCTTCTTCACGCCCCCACTGGAACGCTAGCTTCATCAGCTCATGGGCGCAGGTCTCCAGCTTCGCGTCGTACTGCACCTCCTGCGTGCCCGTCGCGAAAATGCCTCGGTTGCCCGGCTCGTTATAGAGATCCCACAGCAGCACGCGCTTATCCTCGCGGAACTGGCGGACAACGTCGCGGATATAGCGCTCAATGTCTGCCCGGCAGTCCGGATCGCACACCTTATCGCGACCGGGGCTCGCCGCCGCCTGGCTGTTGTGCTTGCCCGGCACCGGCGGCTTTTGCGGGCCGAGGTACGGCTCGTCGCCGGAGAAGCCGCAGTCGTCCATCAGGGTCAGCATGGTGCTGAACCCGTGACCGTCGGCAATCGTCAAAAACTGGTCGATGCGCGCCATCAGCCCGTCGCGGTCGTGCTCCCAGACGATAAACGGCAGGTTGATGCGCAGGGTGTTATAGCCCGCGTCCGCCGCCCAGCCCAGCTCGCGCTCGATGGTGCTGGCATCGAAGGTCTCTGCCTGCCAGATATCGGTCCAGTTCACCGCCGTCGACGGCAGATAGTTAAACCCGCACAGCCAGCCTTTTTGCTGATACCACTCCTGTGCCTGCTCCCTGCTCCACTGCTCTTTCATTACGCGTCCTCTTACTGATAATATTTAGCTAATAAATATTAGTTGCGGGATAAATGCGCAAATCACGGCGCTCTGAAAAGCGACGGCTCTCACAAAGTTCACGCTTCGATGAATGAGAAACGTGATCGACGGCGCTAAAGCGTGCGGTTAGGGTATGATGCGAAGTCGCGAAAGGGAGAGGACGGATGAAGCGAAAAACGAAAGTGACGATGAACGATATTGCGCGGGCGGCGGGCGTGTCGCAGGCGACGGTATCGCTGGTGCTTAACCAGTCCCGCAACATCAAGCTCAGCGACGACACCCGCCAGCGGGTGATTAACGTGGCCACCGAGCTCGGCTACGACCGCCTCCCCGCCGTTCACGCCCCGCGCAACCAGGAAGAGATCGCCCTGCTGGTGAGCTCCATGCAGAGTTTCGACCCGTTTATCGACGCCATCAGCCAGGCGCGGGAAGCCGCGTGGCGCAACGAGACCCTGCTCACCGTCTACGACTACGGCGACGACATCGAGCTGGCGCTGAACATCATCCGCCAGCTGGAGAAGCGCAACTGCATCGGGATTATTCTCGCGTCTCCGGTCACCACGCTGGTGGACATGACGGCGTTCCAGGACTGCACCCGCATCCCTCTGGTGCTGCTCAACCAGCGCGACCCCGGCTCGCCGCTGCTGCCGTCGTTTATCCCGGACGACTACGCCAACGCCTTCCAGGTGACTAAACATCTCATCGCCTGCGGGGCCACGCGCATCGCCCACATCACCGGCGAGAGCTGGATGGAGGCCTCGCGCCAGCGCCTGGCGGGCTACCAGGCGGCGCTGCAGCAAGCCGGACTCGCGTGCGACGACGGCCTGGTGCGCCAGACCAACTGGCAGTTCAGCGAGTCCTTTACCGCCACGACTTCTCTGCTGGAACTGGCCGAGCGCCCGGACGCCATCTTCTGCGCCAGCGACTGGCTGGCGATTGGCTGCTATCAGGCGCTGGCGGTGAACGGCGTGCGCATCCCGCAGGACATGCTGCTGGCGGGCTACGACGACCAGAAGATTTCCGAGCAGCTCACCCCGCCGCTGACCAGTATCCAGCTGCCCTACAGCGAGCTGGGACGGCTGGCGGTGGAGTACCTGTGCAATCAGGAAGATGCCGCCACGCACGTGACGCTGGCGGGCAGGCTGAAGGTGCGCGCCTCAAGCCTCGCCTGAGGTAAACACCATGCCCGCGTAGGGCTTCTCGCGACACGCCGCCAGCCGCGCGGCGAGGCTGCCCACGTGCAGCTCCAGCTTGTGCCCGTCCGGGTCGAGAAAATAGAACGACGCTCCCTCGCTTTTGTTCTGCTTCCAGACGGTGACGCCCGCCTGCTCCAGCCTTTGCGAGAACGGTTCAAAATCCTCTTCCGCCACGGTAAACGCGTAGTGGGTGTAGTCGCTCTCCTGCGGCGGCACGTACCGGCGCGCCTCGTCGTACGACAGGCAGACCCACAGATCGCCGCAGGTAAGATAGGCCCCGGTATTCCAGCGGGCGTGCAGCGCCAGCCCCAGCAGCTCGTGCCAGAAGGTGACGCTTTTTTGCAGGTCGCTGACCGCGAGGGTCAGGTGGTTGAGTGATTGCAGCATGACGTGCCCTTTTGTTTTTCGCGCCGGACGTGGTACGGTAAAGAGATGAACATAAACCACGCCGTGCTCACCGTAAACCTCTGGTGGCTGCCTTCTTAAAGGCGGCACTGAGTAGTTTTTCCCATTTTCAGATAGCCGCCGAAAGGCGGCTTTCACACATCTAAGACCCCTTTCGGCATTTCAACGTTAAGGAGTCTTTATGAACGCACCCACCATCCTCACTGGCGACCGCCCAACCGGCCCGCTCCACCTCGGCCACTTCGTCGGATCGCTGCGCCAGCGCGTGGCGCTGCAGCAGACGCACAACCAGTTTGTGCTGATTGCCGACCTGCAGGGGCTGACCGACAACGGCAGCAACCCGCAAAAAATTCGCGACAACATCCCCGAAGTGCTGGCCGACTACCTCGCCGCGGGCATCGACCCGAACCTGACCACAATCTGCCTGCAGTCCGCCCTGCCCGCCCTCGCCGAGCTGACGATGCTGTATATGAACATTGTCACCGTCGCCCGCGTGGAGCGTAACCCGACGGTGAAAAACGAGATTGCGCAGAAGGGCTTCGCCCGCTCGCTGCCGGTCGGGTTTATGGCCTACCCCATCAGCCAGGCGGCGGACATCACCGCGTTTAAGGCCGAGTGCGTGCCCGTCGGCGACGACCAGCTGCCGATGATTGAGCAGACCAACGAGATTGTGCACAAGATGAACAGCCTGCTGCCCGCCCCGGTGCTGCGCCACTGTAAAGCGATGCTGAGCGACACCAGCCGCCTCCCCGGCATCGACGGCAGCGCCAAGATGTCGAAATCGCTGGGCAACACGCTGCACCTTTCGGCCAGCGAAGAGACGATTCACCGTGCGGTCAGCGCCATGTACACCGACCCGAACCACCTGAAGGTGAGCGACCCGGGGCAGATTGAGGGGAACGTGGTGTTTACCTACCTCGACGCGTTTCATCCGGACAAGGAGAAAGTGGCGGCGATGAAGGCGCATTATCAGGCGGGCGGGCTGGGCGACCGGGTTTGTAAGAACGAGCTGAAGGCGTGCCTGCAGGAGCTGATTGCGCCGATGCGGGAGCGGAGGGCGATGTATATGCAGGACAAGGGGGAGCTGATGGCGATGCTGAAGCGCGGGACAGAACGGGCGCAGGGGGTGACGCAGGAGACGTTGAGGGAGGTGAAGGTTGGGTTGGGGGTGCCGGTGTTTTAAAAGCGGCTTAAATAATAATCCCGGCGCAGGGCCGGGATATTTATCAGGCGTTGCGCTTAATTACCGGAATATCGCCGGTGTCATTTAACGCGCCAGGAAATGTTTTTAACCACTGCGCCACTTTCTTCTTATTTATATTCACCACGCTCATACCTTCCAGGCATCCCCATAATTCTCTTGTATGCTGCGGCGTAATCACAATGCAGTCTTTCATTGCGCGGATTTTTACCGGCATACCGTTGATGAAACCCGCGCGTTTTAACCAGTCGCCACCCAGAAGAAGGTATTTCATGTCTATGCGAGCATAGAGTTCGCAGCAGGCGGCACTTTCCTGCGGCGTTTCCGCGCGAGGGTGGACGGGCGCCGCGTTGGGCTGGTTGCCGTGCAGTCGGCGGGCGCTGTTTTTGCGTACCAGCTCGCGGTTTTCAATCATGTCGGTGAAAGCGTCTGATTCTGTTTTGCAAACAGTAAACTCTGGCTTAAAATTCGTCGCAGCCATTTTCAACTCCTTGTAAGTTGTTTGTGGTTAGCGGTATGGGGGTGTTGCAGCACCTTCATATCGCGAATTCTTCTTTAAATATTCCTTGATACTTTCTTTGCCGTTCGGCGTAATTTCTGGTGCTCATTATACAGGACTGAGTATAAATACAGCGGTTTGGTGTGGGGTAAATTTGGAATTTGCGAGGAGGATTCAGGAAATAAAGTTCTGTGCGGTAAGGTCATGTTTTTGTTAGTTGCGGGTTGAATGGTCTGAGTTTTGCGAGCATCATCGCAATTATTTACCTTCTTCCGTAACGCGATGGCTTCCAGCAAAACTCTCGAACAGGCAATTGCCGACATCACCATCTGGCGCAAAGGCGAACAGCGTGCGCCGCATAAGCCATTATTGCTTCTTTACGTGCTGGCGAACTATCAGCAGGGGCATGCGCGATTGTTTGACTATGGAACCGAAGTCCACGAACAGTTGCTTAGCCTGCTAGAACGCTTTGGCCCGCAGAGGAAGACGCATTACCCAAATATGCCTTTCTGGCGGCTTAAGGGGGATGGGTTTTGGGATCTGAAGAATACTGAGTTCTGTTCGACCACTGGCAGTAAGCAACCGCCCGTTAGAGAACTTGTGGAACATAACGTCGCAGGCGGGTTTGATCAAGAACACTTTGCGCTGCTGAGTAAGAACAAAAACCTGATCGGCTCGCTGGCGCAGCAGATCCTTGAAGCGCACTTTCCTGAAAGTATTCAGGAAGAGATCGCGGATGAAATGGGTTTTGATATCCAGCAGATCCGTAAGGTTCGAGATCCGCTGTTCCGCCAGCAGGTGCTGCGAGCTTATAACTATGAGTGTGCAATCTGCGGGTTTAACATGCGACATGATAACTCCTCTGTTGGACTTGAAGCTGCACATATTAAATGGAAGCAGTTTGGTGGGCCGTGTGATATCCAGAATGGACTGGCATTGTGTGCGATTCATCATAAGGCGTTTGATAAAGGATCGATTGGCCTAGATGAAAGTATGCGGGTGCTGGTGTCTGAGGCGGTGAATGGGGGCGGGATTGTTGGGCGGCTGTTCTGGGATTTTGCCGGGAAGCAGATTGCGCTGCCGATGGTGAAAGGGAATTATCCAGGTGAGGGGTTTGTGGAGTGGCACAGAAAAGAAGTTTTTCGTTCCTAAATTTGATAAAGATAAATTAAACAGGATATACAAATTCATAAACGCATTAATTTCTCAGCATTTATTATGCTCCGCACAGCAAGGATAGAAAATGTCGACATTTGATAGTACGAAACTTCCGCTGAAGGATCTGTTAAAAGATATCATTGAGGGTAAAATTCAACTCCCCGATTTTCAACGCGGATGGGTATGGGATGATGAACATGTTCGTAGCCTGTTAGTAAGCCTCGGACGTTCATTTCCTGTCGGTGCCGTAATGCTTCTTGAAACAGGTGGTGAAGTACGTTTTCAGGTTCGCCCTGTTGAAAATGTCTCTCCCGTTGGTCTTCCTGCCCCTGAAAAATTAATACTGGACGGTCAGCAGCGTCTCACAACATTAACCCAGGTACTTAAGCTCTCGGGTCCGGTAAAAACGACGACCGACAAAGGTAAACCGATAGATCGTCATTACTATATCCATATCCCTACTGCGCTTGAAGGTGCAGACAGGCTGGACGATGCGATTATCGCAACGGATGGTAGCCGCCAGATCCGCAGCGATTTTGGCCGCAAGATTGAACTTGATCTTTCAGAAAGAAAACATGAGTGCCAGCAGCTCTATTTTCCTTGCTCCGAAATCCTCGAAGCAATGGCCTGGCTGCAAGATCTCTACACCCACAATTCCGAAGCAGTACAGCTCTTCTTCGAATTCAAGTCGAAGGTTCTGGATGCCTATAATGATTACCAAATCCCACTGATTGTCCTGAAAAAAGACACGTCAAAAGAAGCCGTTTGCCTTGTCTTTGAAAAAGTGAATACCGGTGGTGTACCTTTGTCGGTGTTTGAGCTGGTTACGGCCAGCTACGCTGCTGACGGCTATAACCTTAGGGATGACTGGTACGGCAGTGATATCCGCAACGTTGATTCTCGCAAGCAGCGTCTTTCAGTAGAGCCAATCCTTAAAGGAGTTGAAAATACGGACTTCCTTCAGGCTGTAACGATGCTCCATACGCTGGAAAAACGTAAAGCCGACCTTGCGGCGGGTAAGACCGGAAAGCAGGTATCTCCCGTTAGCGCCAAAAGGGCTTCCGTTCTTGAGCTACCTTTAACTGCTTACCAGGACTGGGCCGAAGCGGTTGAGAAAGGGTTTAAATGTGCCGCAAAATTTTTGCGTCAGGAATGCTTCAGCTCTCAGCGTGATTTACCGTACCGTACACAAATTGCACCTCTCGCTGCAGTAATGACCATTATTTGCAGTAAAGATGATGAACGCTGGAGAGAACCGCAGATTCATCAGAAACTTGCTCGCTGGTTCTGGTGCGGTGTGTTAGGTGAACTCTATGGCGGCGCCGTTGAAACCCGTATTGCTAACGACGTTGAAGAACTTCTTTCCTGGATTGAAGCCGGTGGGGATCTACCCAGAACAATCAATGACGCTAATTTCCAGATTGACCGTCTGGGGTCTCTCACTTCCCGTTTGAGTGCGGCGTATAAGGGTATTAACGTGCTTGTTCTGCGAGATGGTGCTCATGATTTGTTCTGGAAATCCCAGATTCGTAATCTTGAAGCAGACGAAGTCGCTCTGGATATTCACCATATATTCCCGAAAGACTGGTGTGAAAAACAGGGAATTCCTCGTCGTCAGTACGATTCGATCATCAATAAAACGCCGATTTCTTATAAGGCCAACAGAATGATTGGTGGCTCAGCGCCATCTGTATATCTGGCAGCGCTCCAGTCACATTCACAGGTTCAGCTGGATGATGATGCAATGGATGCGCTGCTACGTAGCCATCACGTGCCAGTGAGTGCGCTACGTCACGATAGCTTCGAAGAATTCTACGAGCAGCGACAAAAGGAATTACTGAGTTTAATTGAAAGAGCGATGGGAAAATCACTTAGCTCTTAATTCTTATACGCTTCTGTGCGAGGAAAATCCCCGCACAGAAGTCAGCTAGAAACTAAAATTTAATAAATGATGCTATTGCACGCTTAACAGTTTACTCAGCACTGTAGTGGCACACCTAATCTCACGACCACATAGCCAATCCTTAGTGCCTTACTTCACCACTTCCATCAGCTTACTGAAGCTATCCACTACGTCATACTTCACGTTTTCTGGAGCAAACTTCTTGTTGATCTCATCGAAGAACTTACGGGCACATTTAATCTTGGTGGCTTCAATAGGCCGTAAATCCAGTGACGACATCGAGCCCTTGGTCTCAGCAACGAAATACACATGCTTGACCGAGCCTTCTTTGAAGGAAATAGCCCAGTCGGGGTTGTAATCGCCGACAGGGGTTGGGATCAGAAAACCACGTGGCAACTTGGCATATACCACCACATCCTTGCTGGTATCCAACTCTTCGACGAACTTGCGCTCAATCGCAGAGTCGGTAAGCACGTAATCATAGATGTGATTTTGCAATTTATTCCCAGCCTTACTGAGATCCTGTTTGCTCTGACCTGTGGTAAAGATATCCAAATCAAACTTGTCTTCTAGCGTGTCATAGGCCAGATGCTCAATGATGACATTGGCCTTTTGTTCGTTGACCAAGCGAATGGCTTCGGCAATGAAACTTTCCGGGTTGCTCTTGAATTGCGCGAAGACGTCAGCATTGAGACCTTTTAGAATTTCGGCAACGGTTCGTCTTGTAAGCAAAGTTCCCTCTGATAACTTGCCAATCAGATCGTACTGCACAGCGGAGTGTATGGAGGCGTTGTGCGATTCTGTTTCGGTAACTTTCAACTCGAAGGCATTACCCTTTTTGAGGTCATCGTAAGTTGCCGTATCAGCCTGCTCGCCACGGTGAATGGTGTATTGCAACGGCGTCACTCGCAAACCAGCATTCTTGTCATTGAGCGCCGTGATCGCATTATTCACTAGCTCAACATCATCAAACAACACGTTGTAAGTAGCCTTGCGATTGATTCGCCCCCACAGCGCCTTGAATTCCTTCTTTTCAAAGTTGGCGTTGGTCTGCAGTCTTTTGGGCTTGCGACCATCGTCTATCTGCATGAGTTGGCTTTCACTGAATACGCTATCAATCAGCTGAAATATCTGCTCTGCATAGGGTTGCAGTTCATCCGGCAATGCCTCCAGCGTGCCGTCTTTCTTAGCTTGATGGTACTTCTCCGTGATATTGCGTTTCTTATCGACGTAGCCGTTCTGGATCAGATAAAACTCGATGTCCGTGGCCTGGTCCTCTGATACCGTAATTGGGCCTTCCTTCGTGTTCAGCATCTTGCCCGTGAAGTAGGCCTTGTCCGCCACACGAGGACGAGCTGACAAGGACTCGCTAATGTCCTTCTGCAAGGCGGTCACGAAGTCCTTGTAACTTTCGCTGGCCACAACTGTCAGTACGTTAATGTCATGAACAATGGACGGATGATCCATGCGATCACCATTCTGATTGACAGACAAACGCAGGCCGCGCCCGACCTCCTGACGACGTGAAATGGTGTTATCACTATGTTTGAGCGTGCAGATAACGAACACGTTCGGGTTATCCCAGCCCTCACGCAAAGCCGAGTGTGAGAAGATAAAACGCACTGGCTCAGCTAGTGATAATAACCGTTCCTTGTCTTTGAGGATCAGATCATAAGCATCTACATCATCCGACAAGCCCGCATTTTCACCGCGCGCAGCAACCTTGGGATCGGTGAGGCGCTTGCTCTTCTTGTCGATGGAAAAGTAGCCGCTGTGCGTCTTATCGGCCGCAATGCGACGTAGATATTTAGCATAAGGGGCATCCCCCTCCATAAACCCATTATCAAAGGCTTCTTGAAGGTGCTTGGCGTATTCCTCTTCAAAGATTTTTGCGTACTCGCCTTTTTCATCGACAGCAGAGTAGTCCCGGTACCTGGCTACTTCGTCGATAAAGAACAACGAGAGAACCTTCACCCCTTTATCGAAGAGCTCCATCTCCTTGTCAAAGTGCGCCTTGATCGTCTCACGGATCTGAATGCGGCGCAGCGCTATTTCGGAAACATCACCAGTCGCATCACCCACCGTCAGTTCTACGCCATTGGTAAAACTCAAGGTGTCCGTATTGGCATTGATGTCCGATACTACAAACCCATCGCGGTATTGATCCAGCTCGTTCGATAGCACAAACAGATTGTCACCCTTGCCCAGTTTGCGAGTGACGCGCTTAATGTTTCCTCCGCTGAGTCTCTGTTCGAACTCCACAACCGCGACTGGCGGTTTTTTGTTTGAGATTTCGATAGCTTGTAAATAGAGATAGGCGTTGGTTCCCGCCTGTCCCTTCACCGAGATCCCGCGCACCTCAATCTTCTTCACCAACTTCTGGTTGTAGGCATCAAGCGCATCCAGGCGGTGGATCTTGTTGTGTGTGGTCTTGTGGGTAGCGGAATAGCGCAACACCATCAACGGTTTGAAATTCGCTAGGGAATCCAGCGTCTTGCCTCCCTCCATCCGCTGCGGCTCATCGAGGATCAAGATGGGCCGGTTTGCGCTGATCACATCGATCGGGCGACGTGACTGAAAATCATCGAGCGCTTCATAGATGCGGCGGTTATCTTTGCCGGTAGCGTTAAACGCTTGTACGTTGATGACCATTACATTGATACCGGCATCGGAGGAGAAGCTCTCCAGATGGTGCAACTGCTTAGAGTTGTAAATAAAGAAGCGAGCCTTCTTTTGATAGGTCTCCTGAAAGTGCTCGGCCGTGATTTCCAACGACTTGGTGACACCCTCGCGGATGGCAATGCTCGGTACCACTATGACGAACTTGCTCCAGCCGAACTGTTTGTTCAACTCGAAAATCGTCTTAATGTAGCAATAGGTCTTGCCAGTACCCGTTTCCATCTCGATATCAAGATTTAGCTTGGCCACCTTGGTCTTAACCAAGCTCTCCGACAACGGTAGGTTTTGCTGGCGCTGTGCCTGTTGGATGTTATCAAGCAAGGCAACCTCATGGAGTGTGAGCTCAGCATTTTTAAAACCGGTATCTACCGCAAACAGATCATCCATACCGTTTTTGGTACTACCAGGGTCAAGGCGATAGCTCATGGCCGCATTAGAGGCCATTGGCTGCCCCTGAAAAATATCTATAACAGCCTGCACGGCGGCAGCCTGATAGGGCTGATGTTTGAATTTAAGTTTCATTGCTCGCCCCCTCAGATACATTTCACTTCGGTGGCAGGCGACAAGAGCTTGAAAATCTGCTCAACGTTGATCTTGACCGCGCTGTTCTTGTAGCCCGCGTCGCGGAACACCACACGCAGCGGCTGATGCTTGGCCAGTTCCTTCACGAAGGCTTCGTCGATACTGCCGCTGGCGTCGAAGCAGGCGGCAAGCACATTCCCATCGACAAAGAACACGTCCTTACCTTGGATGGACTGCTTGGCAATGGGCAGCGCCAGATCGACACCCCAGTCCAGCATTACCTGAAACAGCAGGTCTTCGGGTGTGCGTTCGGGTTTGATGTTGTCGACAAACAGATCGAACTTGGCTTTGTCCAGCGCGTCGGGTGTGTAATAGACGTCGGCCATGTTGGAGAGGTCGATTTTGAGGGTTCTAAACCCGATATCCTTGTTCCATGCGTCATTTACTTCCCCTTCAAGTATCCTATTCCCTGCACGGCGTATACGCTCTTTCCCTATATCCGCTATCGAAGCAAAACCTGCTTTTGAGGCAGAAGAATCAGCGCTTGCTTGCTCCGGCAACTGAATCATGATGAATCTTCGATTTCCTCCATCTTCGGCATTTACCGCCATCACCGCTTCAGCGGTAGATGCCGAGCCAGAGAAGAAGTCCATGACTATGGAGTCTGAATGACTTCCAATACGAATAAGCTTCGCCATGAGTTCTGGAGACTTCGGAAAATCCATGACAGATGAGCCAAAAAGATCCTTGATCGCTTTTCTGCCGTAGTCATTCGTTATTTCCTTGTCTGTCCAGAGCGACTTCACAAGGGTCTTTGCAACCTCGCCATCATCGCTGTGCAAGTAGTCTTTTCGATAAACGCGCCATTCGTCACCTGTTCGTTCCGCACAAAGAAGCCCCCCCTCTTTTGATACCTTTTCTTTACCCCACGTCCAGCATGTTTTTACTCCATTGGGCGCATCAGGCCAGACCTCAATCTGGTGGGCCTCATCTTTACTTAGGGAAACTCCCCCTGTGGTTTGATTTACGTACAGTGAATAATAGAGTTTTGGACGCGTTGTTGGGTTGAAAGCTTGGTTCCGGTTTCTCAATCCAAGTAGTCGATAAGGGCCTTTATCATCTTTCTTGTTGTATTCCTCAACCATTCGCCCTTCTTTTTCGAGGCCTTGAATCGATGCGCCGTTCAGCCCATCTTTGACGAATACGAGAACTGCTTCATGCGTCTTGGCGACGAAGCGATCAAGATGCCTTCCCCTTGGATTTAGCTGTACAGCTAGTTGGGCCACAAAGTTTTCAGATCCAAATATCTCTGAGCAAATAGCAATAAGGTTGTGGGCTTCGTTGTCGTCAATACTCACAAAGAGAACGCCATCATCAGTAAGCAACCGGTTCGCAAGACGAATCCTGGAGTACATCATGGTTAACCAATCGGAATGAAAGCGGCCGTTGGTTGCCGTGTTGGCTACCAGCCTGTTGCCTTCTTCATCCTTTTGATTTGATCGGCGCAAGTAATCGCCTGTTTCTTCTGCAAAGTCATCCTCATAAATGAAATCATTGCCCGTATTGTAGGGCGGGTCGATGTAAATCATCTTGACCTTGCCAAGGTAGTTTTCCTGCAGCAACTTCAGTGCATCAAGGTTGTCCCCCTCGATGAAAAGGTTCTTCGTCGTATCAAAGTCCACACTCTCTTCACGCACCGGGCGCAGGGTCTTGGCAATTGGCGCATTGGCCGTCAGCAATGCCTCGCGCTTACCCGGCCAGTTCAGGTGATAGCGTTCCTGTGGGCCTTCGACAATTGACTCAGCCAGTTCTTGGCGCAATAGGTCAAAATCCACCGCCAGCTTCACGCTGCCGTCCTCGCCCTTGGCTTCGATGACACAACCTGGAAACAGATCGCGAATGCGGGCTATGTTGTCCTGCGTGAGATTGGGTGAATGCATTTTTAGTTTTTCCATATTCTTTTCCTCTATCGCCATGCTTTTTATGGAAAGGCATGGCGGCTCACAATTCAAGTTCGTATTGTAATGTTCAGTCGCCTTGTTGCCAGTCATGGCAGAAGTGCGGGCGCAGACTTTCGATGGCGGATGGCAAGCTGCCCTGGCAGGTCACGCCCAGGTAGGTGGCTGCGCGTGTGGTGCCGACGTATAGGTATTTGTCGAACAGCGCCGGGTGTAACGTGGCGAGCTGGTCAATACCGACAAAGAATACCGCCTCAAATTCCAGACCTTTGATGTGCTGGATGTCGAACACGCGCACGTTGCTTTCCTGCCCCACAGCCTGGCCTTCTCGGCAGGCGATGACCTGGATGTTGTGCTCCGTCAAGGCTGTGTTGAGTGCTTCGGCCACCGGGGCTACGTCGTCCTCGGTATTTACAAAAATGGCGGTAGATGGCAACTGACCGACAAAGCGCTCAATCTCGCGAATGCGATCCGCCAGCCAACCGACAATGGTTTCTGCGTTGGTCGCGTGCTCAAGCAAGGCAGGTGCAACGCCCATGCTGTCCATATGCGACGGCAAGCTGGCGTTTTGCTCAGTGCCACCAACGGCACGGATCATGGCGCGAGCCAGATCGTTCAGTTGCTTGCTCTGCCGGTAGGAGACCGTAATCTCCTTGATGTCGAAATCCCCAAAAATCCACTTCAAGTCTTCGACAGAGCGTGCACCCCAAGTGGTCAGGCGCTGATTAAAGTCACCACAGGCAAAGAATGAGCGCAGTCGGGGATGCGCCAGCGCCGCCATGCACGCCAGCTGAATAGGTGAGAAGTCAGTGGCTTCATCCACTAGGATCTGGTTGCAGTAATGCCCCAGAATGGGCTGGAGCGATGACCAGGCGGGGCTATCAATGTTGCGCTGAACGTTGGGCCGACTAATCAGGTCGCCTGCGGCGCGTAAGATTGCGAGCAAGACGATGTCCAATTCCAGTGGATGGATGTCGCGTGCCTCAAAACCTTCGTGGCGATACCAAGGGTTTGCCGGTTGATGTTCGCGCCTGAATGCACGGTAGCGCTTCGGGATGTCATCGAGGTAGCGCTTGACCGGATTAACGAAGCGGCGTGCACTGGCTTGCACCAGAAGGCTTGCACCCACCTCAGCGCGATCCGCTTCTGTCAGACCACGATCTCCCAACCACTCGATGATTTTGCCATTGCGAGAGGCTTTACTGACTGTGCGCTTGGATGCTGCCGCCCGGGCTTGGGCGCGCACTGCTTGCATGTAGGCATTGAGCGCAGCGTTACGGCCTGTGCGGGGGGTTGTGGCGTCTTCTTCATCGGCATCCGGATCGTCCTGATCGTCCGTATCAGTCGCTTGCGCTTGATGTAGGCTGTCGATCACGTGGGCCAATTCATCCAGAAAAGCTCGGTTGCGGTTGAGCTGCAGGTTGAGTGCGGCTCTGATCTTGGCATCCGAGTCTTCCTTCAGGCTGCCGACGAGTGCCTGCACTTTGGCAGTCTCCACCGCCAGCGAGCCAAACATTGTTGCCAGTGCGCCATCGGCCGCCCGCGACAAGATGTCTTGCAGTCGAGCACCGAGACTTAAGACTTCGGGAGTTTTGGCATCGTGGAGCTGGGTTGCAGCTTCACGCAGCTCCTGCACGTAGGTCTTGCGCTGCCATACATCGAAATCGTCAAACCATTGAATGGGGCGCTCTAATGCAGCATCGGTCAGACTGGCCAGTCCGTCTTTCAGGACAAAGGTACCGCCACCGGAAGCCCTTCTAAGAACGCCAAATGCGTTTCTGGCCAGCTCACGTCGATAGTCTTGCCACGTTCTGATGCGCTGATCCGAGGCGGGAACGCCTTCACGCGCAAATGCTTCCTTGAGGTACTGCTTGAGCAATTCCGTGGGCGTGAACATCAGCCAGTTGTTGGCGTGCGCAATGCCTTGGGTTGAAGCGATTGTTTCAACCAGACGTTGTTCGCCTTCATCCAGGTAGGCGGTGTCGAGTTTTTGGCCGAGGCGGCGGATCAGGGTGGTCGTCTTGCCTGTACCTGGCGGGCCCAGGATCAAAAGACGATTGTCGATAGGGCGACGGAAAATCTCATCTTGATATTGATCGAGGATAGGCTGATCACGCAGCCCCATCTTGGTGATGACGCTGCGGCGAACACCGTCGATGATGTTGGCCTTGACTGACTCCTCAGCCAGCAATTGGCCAAGAATATCTTCGGTGACTTCTTCTCCCGTAACCTCGGTCAGCAGCGCACGCAGCGACTCGATAGTGAACGGCCCAAAATGCTCGGCTTCAACTACGGTGTCGCGTGAATCCCACCCACCGGCAAGCGCATTGGGCCGAAGCTGGGCTCGCTCAAGAACCTCAACGACGGTTCCATTGGGAAGCGTGAACTCTGTGCCTATTGCCAACGAGGCCAAGCGTCCAACCGGTGCGCGGTAGCTGGCCAAATTGGGGAAGCCCGATACCGGCGTCGTGCGGCAGATGTAGTAGGTTTTCTCTTCACCCTCTTCATCGACCACCACAACACGAGCGATGGCAGGCTCCGCCACTAGTACCTGATAGCTTTCACGGTTCTCCTGACCGATCTTATCCAGCCTTTGTATGGCTGAACTGGAAGTCATTGTGTTGATGTTTGCCAGCGCATCGGAACCAGGTGTCCGCCCATCGTACAGTTTACCTTTGGCGGTTTCAGCGATGCTTTCGAGTTGCGCCAACGCTTCATCAGCGAATTGCTCAATGTGTTTCCTTGACTCTTCATTCAGGCTTTGCGTCATGCACTCTCTCTCCCAGTCAATTCTTCAAGTTCATTTTTGAGCCGCCGCAAGTGCGCGTTGATCTCTACTTTGCGGTTGAATTGTTTTTCTTTGGCAAGTCTGCTCGCAGCTTTCTCAACCTCACGCTGCTTGGCTGCAACCAGTTCCACGCGTGAAACCAAGTCAGCGAGAGTTTCTTGTGGGCGCGCAGGCATGGGGATCAGACGTTGAAGCACCTGCTCATACAAGCTGCCCAGGTCGAGTGCTAAGGGCATGGCGGCGCGCTCATAGTCACTCGACAACCAGGCTGTGGCAAAGTAGTCACTCAAGACCCAACGACTGGCGTCTGACTCATTGGGGCGTTTGTATGCAGCGATCACCTTTGTTCGCTCATCAAAGCTCAGCTCGAAGATGACGGGAAACTGCACCGCGCCATCGATGCAACGCAAAACATCCAGATTCAGCTCCGATGTCTTGAGCTGGATTGAGAAAATCTGAAGCTCAGGTACTCCCGGCCTGGCGGGTAGGTTGATCGTTTCTGGGGCCAACTTGTATTGCCAGACGATTTGCTCCACCTGCTCGACGAACAAGTCCTTCAGCCTTGTATTAGCGCCGCTGTGTTCGTAGATCTTATTCTTTGGCAGGGTACGACCAAAGACAGCCTGCTTCGGATAGTTTATGAAGGCGGTATTCGACTCAAATCGCGCAGACTGACTCATCCGGCCTCCTGAATCACGAGGAAGGTAATCAGTTCGAAGTCGTCCAGTCCGACGATAGTATTGACCAACGCGGTGGTCTTTCCGCTGCAGAAGAGGCTGTCCAAATCCTTCTCTTCCTTCACCTCGATCATTGAGCGGATGGCCTTGCCAAGCAGGTCCGAATACATCTGCATCTTGCGGCCATCGGCCGTTTCCTTATTGAACAAGAGACAGGCATCTGTAATAGGCTGGGCTTGTCCCTTACAGCAGGTGCGAACCAGATCCAGCAAACGTTTGACTTCGGTGTGATCGTGAATGACTTCCCCCTCGCGATTAATGTAGACGAGGTAATAAGGGTGCAGGCGGTTGTGTTGACTGACGTTGACGCTTGGATTCCGGTTGCGTAGCGTGAAGATCACACCCGGGTGTAGGCCCATCTCCGACTTGGCAGGCACTACGGCGTGCATCCCGCTTGGCACGTTGCTCAATTCGCCATTGACCTTCACATAGTTGAGCAAGTCCATTCTGAAGTCATTGAGCCCGAGATCTGTAATCGACACTCCGGTTTTCAGGTCTTCCAGCTCAATCACTTCCTCTTGCAAACGTCGCAATTGCTCTTTGCGATAAGACACATCGTTGGCTTGGGCGCTCAGCACATTGTCGTCACCAGTGGCTGTAACATCGGCAATCATCATTCGGCTCTCAACCCGTTCCTTCAGGTTGATGTATTCGTCGAGAGAGATGTCTGGCCAGTAGTTAACCAGTTGGATGCTGCTGTTGGGTGAGCCGATGCGATCCACACGGCCGAAGCGCTGGATGATGCGCACGGGGTTCCAGTGGATGTCGTAGTTGATGAGGTAGTCGCAGTCCTGCAGATTCTGGCCTTCAGAGATACAATCGGTGCCGATCAACACATCTATCTCTGCCTCCTCATTTGGCAGCACGATGGCTTTCTCCTTCGAGTGCGGCGAGAAGAGGGTGAGCAGTTCCTGGAAGTCATAGCTCTTCTTGAGCGTGCTCTTCGGTGCCCCTTTCCCGGTGACTTTTGCACTGTGCAAGGTCTGTGTAGCCAGCAATTCCGGAGCCAAATTGGCATACAGATAGTCAGCGGTGTCGGCGAAGGCGGTGAAGATCAACACCTTCTTGTTGCCGGGATTCAGCGGTGCTGCAATCTTCTTCAGAATCAGTGTCTTTAGATGCTGCAGTTTGGCATCATCGGCAGCCGTGATCTTGTTCATCGACGTCAGCAAGGCATCAATGATTTCCAGATCGACCTTCAGCTCGTGCTCCCAAGAAGGCAAGTCCATATCGGCGAGGCTGATTTTGACCTTGCCACCGATCTCACTGTCGCCATTGATTGGCAGGTCGTCGTCCGCGTCGAGGTTTTCTAACTGGTCGGTGAGGTCATTGATTCTGCTGTCAATGCCACTGAGGCCGCCAGTTTCATTGAAAGTGCTGATCTTGGCCAGCGTATTCATGTGGTTCGCACGCAGGGACTTGAGTGTCAAGCGGAAAGACTCAATCGAGCTTTCCAGGCGCTTGAGCAGGTTGGTCGTCATCAATGCCTGCAGGCTCTTTTCGCGGTCGACTTGTTTAAGCTTGCCTTTCCCTGCAACCTGAGTGTCATACATTTCCTCGTACTTCTTGAGCCGACTGGGCAGGATGTAGCTGATCGGCGCGTAAACAGCGAGCTTGAGTAAAGACAGCTGCTCGAAAATTTCGTTGAAGCTCATCACATCCGTTCGCTCCGTGAGCGGACTATGGAATGACAAGGGTTTGCGGCGCTCAGGGAATTGGCCGATTTCCTTGGTATCGTAGAAGGTCTGAATATGCTTGCGCGAACGAGCGATGGTGACGCTGTCGAGCAATTCGAAGAAGTCGAAGTCCAACGAATCCAGGATGGCCCGTGCTGTTCGCTCTTCCGATGGAAGCTTTGCCCACGCATTGAAGCTGGCCTGTGCACTACGGAAAATGTCCTCTACCGTCTTGCCGGTGCGCAGCTTCTTGCTGAGGTTTTCGGAGTCGCCTTCGTAGGCCAGCGCCAGTTGGTTGCGCAGGTCGTTGAAGCGGTTGTTCACAGGGGTGGCCGAAAGCATCAGTACCTTGGTTTTCACTCCCTCTTTGATAACCTTGTTCATCAGCTTCTGGTAGCGGGTTTCCTTGTCCTTATAGACGTCATTGTTGCGGAAGTTGTGCGACTCGTCGATGACGACGAGGTCGTAGTTGCCCCAGTTGATGCGATTCAGCGGTGTGCCGAACGACTCACCGCTCGTACGGCTGAGGTCGGTATGACAAAGCACCTCGTAGTTGAATCGGTCGCGAGCAAATATGTTGGTCTTGAGGTTGCGGCTGTAGTTCAGCCAGTTGTCCGCCAGCTTCTTAGGGCATAACACCAAAACTGACTTGTTGCGCAGTTCGTAATACTTTACCACGGCCAGCGCGGTAAAAGTCTTTCCCAACCCCACGCTGTCGGCCAAGATGCAGCCGCTGTAGCTTTCAAGTTTGTTGATGATCCCGGTGGCAGCATCTTTCTGGTAATTGAAGAGTTTGTTCCAGATGAGCGTGTCTTGATAGCCCGTGCGGTCGTTCGGCAGGACATCCTCATTGATGTCGTCCAGAAACTCATTGAAGATATTGTAGAGCATCAGGAAGTAGATGCTCTCGGGCGAGTTTTCCTGGTAGACGGATGCAATGTGGTCGTAGATCTGCGCCGTTACATCCTCCAGCTTCTCGGGGTCCTGCCAGATCTGGTTAAACAGACTAAGGTAGGTCGCCGTAAATGTCGGCTCGTCCATCTTGTTGACGAAATTGGAGACAGCGTTGCCCTGCTGGTAGCCGAGGTCGACGGCGGTAAAGCCGTGCAGGGGCATGTAGGCAGTATCTGCGGCAGCAGCCTGAATGCAAGTAAACTGCTGCATCGGTGCCTTGCTGCGATTGGACTTGAATGTTGCCTTGCGCCGCATCCAGTCAGCGCACTCTTTTGCAATTGCGCGCTGGGTCAGTTTGTTACGCAGCTGAATTTCGAACTCACTCCCGTACAAGCTCCGTTCGCGGTCAGCCTTAGGTATGTGGAATTCTCTGCGTTCCTTGCGAATCTTGTCTGTAGCCTCGTTAGCGGTAAACGTCGGTGAGGTAAAGATGAATTGCAGCTCGTCGATTTTTTCCAGCTCTGCTTTGAGCGCTTCAAACGCGTACATCGAAAAGCAGGAGGCGGCGATCTTCAGGCGAGCACCAGGTTTGAGCGTCTCCTTTAGGTCGTCTCCGAGTAGACGGTTGATATTGTCGATCAGTTCCATTAATAGTCAGCCTTCTTAGTGGCGCTATAGCCTGGTGCCAGTAAGGCATTTTTTACGCCGTAAATTGCGAGATGATCTTTGAACCTTAACCGGTACTACGGTCCACGAAGGCAATGATCGGGTGAGCAGCACACCCGCCAGCGCTGCAACATATAGCCCACCACCGAAGCGCGAACGCGCATCCTGATCGAGCCATCTGTCATCCCGTAGACCATCTTGATAATATCGGGCCCTTAACGCTGAGGTGCGGCACGAAATCCAGCTCGACGATGCGCGTCCACTGGATGTCGTTATCCTGTTGTTCGTTGGCCAGTAGCTCCTCGTCGAGCAATGTTGGTACTTCGATGCGGGGGATTCGCATGGTAGCAGCGCCTGAATTGAGCCGTTCACACCATCGCTAAAACCAAGAGACAGCGCCGACAGAACGCGCAGCGATGCGTTTTCGAACAATGGGGAGAACTCCTGCCCGATGCGATAAATCTTGTTGCTACCATCGAAGGTGATGTTATGCGGTGCAATTTCCCGGTACCAAGCCAAATCGCGTGTCGCCCCTGCCGGGGCCACACCTAAGCACTCAATAAGATCTGGGCGACCGATCTCACCAGAGAAGTAGAGCCGAAAATTGATGTAGGCCAGCCGCTCGCACTGGACCAGACTCAAGTCCTCAAGCCACTTAGAATGGGAACCAAGCATGAATCATCACTATAGGGAAAAATGAATATTTAATACGATAATCCATAAATCACCATGATTGTAATCAAATTGATGATAATCATGCATTAATACATATATAACAGCAAGAAATGATGTCTCAAACGTAGTCAGTCATCATATTGACTGATAAGTTTATACCTTAAGAATGATGCCATCAAACTATAAATTCTATCAAAAAGCATTAGAAATCAGTCTTCCCATGAGGGGGTGGGTTTAAATTAGCCATTCATGCCGCTAGAAGACCAAATATTTTTTTAACTGTTTTCCCAATCGCCTTTTCGATTATTAACCTACTTTTATCCAATTCACTAAAATAATCCACATACCACTGCATCATCTCTATTTGGCCATCCTAGTACTGCGCATGAATATAGGTCTCAAGAATTGCGTCCTTACCGACCTGCACAAGCTATGTTTCACTACAGGCAATGTTAAAACCCTGCTCGTGCAAGATGCTACTAATCTTGTTTCGTAAGATATATCTTTTAAAGATACATTTCGCCTCAATATGATTAATATACCAGTTAATCAACTGGTTGCGTAGATCGCTCTTGCTGATGAGAAGCAGTCATCGTTGTGTTCTCAGAAACACTAGATCTTGTAAAAACATATTACTCCGATTGTTCTTGGCATAGTCAATCGGCGGTGTTCTCCTCCCCTCTGTTAGTACAAGCATTATCGAACCGGAAATACCAACATCTCCTGGTAGATGCACTTTAAAGTCGATTGATCTTGGGAGAGACACATAGCGGGAATCATGAGTAGCCTCTGAATTCTAGACACAAAAAAAGCCGCCCTTAAGCGACTTTGATTTGCATCTTTTGGTGCCGAAGGCCGGACTCGAACCGGCACGTATTTCTACGGTTGATTTTGAATCAACTGCGTCTACCGATTTCGCCACTTCGGCACTGAAGGGGATGCGGAAACGTTGTGGATTATACCTGTCGCGCGCCGCCATGCAAGCGACGACGCGCTAAACCCGCGCTAAGTGCCCAAAAAACCAGCGTCCTTCGTCACTCCAGCTCAGACACCGCTAGTCGAATCACCCCCGCCGCCTTCTGCTCCGGCAGCGCCAGCACCTTCGCCCACATCTCCTGCACCATATCGCAGGAGAGCTTCTCTTTGCCCGCCGCCTTTTCCGGCATCTGCAGCAGCTGGATGTCCTCACCGTACTTATCCGCCAGCGCCTTCATAATCGGCCGCACGTCCTCGACAGCCGCCTCGCGTTCGGCCGGGGTCACGGTGTGGCGGTTTTTGCCGTAGGCCGCGCGCATCATGTCTGCGTCGGCCTGCATGCGCCGCGCCATCAGGTATTTATCCAGCATGCGCATCGGGTTCACGCCGCCCTTCACCATCGGGTAGAGGAAGCGGAAGCAGGCGTCGTCGCTCACCTTCTGGATGGCGGCGGTTTGCTCCATGTTGATGGTCATGTAGTTCACCACGTTGGCGTCCGGGGCGTTTTGCAGGCGCGACATCTGCAGATGCAGGATCTGCGGCTGAATGGTGTCGATAATCTGCTGCTCCGGCTCGCCCGCTTTTTGCAGGGCGGCCATCTGGTCGAGAATGCGCTGATGCAGCACAGGCTCCTGCTCCTTGATCACCTGCCAGGCGGGCATCGCGTTAAGGGCGGTATCAATTTGCGCTTCCGGAGCGCGCTGCCTGTCGAAGAACACCCAGAACGCCACGGCGGCGACCGCGACAACAACAATGACCGTACTGATCCACGATTTTTTCATCTCGCATCCTTATCCTTGCGTTATGCCGGTTTACACCGGCACGCCGCTGTGGAAGCGAAACTCGTGGTCCGGTGTCGAGATAAGTGTGGCTTCAATTTCGCCAAAAAGCTGTATGCGCGGTGAGATATCGTCGTCGCTCACCTGCTGGGCCAGCGTCAGGTAGTCCTGATAGTGGCGCGCTTCCGAGCGCAGCAGCGAGAGATAGAACTTCTGCAGGTCGTCGTCGAGGAACGGGGCCAGCGCGGCGAAGCGTTCGCAGGAGCGGGCTTCGATGTAGGCGCCGCAGATGAGCTTGTCGATCAGCGTCAGCGGCTCGTGGGTGCGCACATCCTTCAGCATCCCTTTGGCGTAGCGGCTGGCGGTGATTTTGACATACGGAATGTCGCGGGCCAGCATCGCCTCGCGCACCTGCCAGAAATGGTGCAGCTCCTCTTTAATCAGCAACACCATGCTGTCGATGAGCGACTGGCCCCACGGGTCGTCGGTTTTGGGCATCACGCTTTTGCCAATCTGCTTGTGCAGGGCGATGAAGTCCGGCTCCGGGCCGTCGCGGAAGGTGAACTGTTCGTAGGGTTTGAGCCAGTCGAGCAGCGCGTCGGCACCGCTTTCGTCGGCGACGTATTTGCGCACCAGCAGCAGCGCGGTCTGGGCGGCCTTGAGCTCGCACACCATGTGGTCGGTGAGCAGCAGCGGCAGGTTCGCCGGGTCGCGGGCTTTATCAATCCATGCTTGCGGGGTCGGGCACTGGAGGAAGTTGAGTACGGGGGCGAGTATCTGCGGGTAATCCATGGTTCTGCCTTGAAAAAGCGGTGGCGCGCGCCACCGCCTGAAACGCTTAGTGACGCACGCCGTCGTCGTCTTCGTCGACGTAATCTTCGTCGTCGCCTTCTTCGCCGTCTTCACCGTTTGGATCTTCGAAGTAGGTTCCCCAGCCGTCGTATTCCACGTCAAACTTCTCGGCCAGGTTCATCAGCTGTTCTACCTGCGCGTCGATAAGCTCCGCCTTCAGCGCGCCTTCGCTCAGGATGTCGCAGCAGATGACGGTGTCGCCCTCTTCCACTTCCAGCTCTTCCGGCTCGGTCACTTCGTAACCCAGCTTGAAGGCTTCCACGGCCATTTTTTCCAGCGCGTCGAAATCATCCGCAGAGAAATGGTGCTCGATGGTGTACAGCGCGTCCGGATCGCTACCGTCTTCCAGCAGCTCTTCAATAATCAGACGCGTCTCTTCGCGTTGCTCTTCCAGGTGTTCCGGGTTTGCCATGGCTCAATCCTCTTTAAAGTGCGGCAGATACTTCTATTTTCACACACGGACGGGTTTGCCTCCACCTTTGTTGGAAAGATTTGTGAAACGGGGTTGCAAATGAATAATTACACATATAAAGTGAATTTTAATTCAATAAGTGGCGTTCGCCATGTGAGGATAAAATGTCCGATTTATACAAAAAACACTTTCTGAAACTGCTCGACTTTACCCCTGCACAGTTCACTTCTCTGCTGACCCTTGCCGCACAGCTCAAAGCCGATAAAAAAAATGGCAAGGAAGTACAGAAGCTTACCGGTAAAAACATCGCGCTCATCTTCGAAAAAGACTCGACCCGTACACGTTGCTCTTTCGAAGTTGCCGCATTTGACCAGGGCGCACGCGTCACGTATTTAGGGCCGAGCGGCAGCCAGATTGGGCATAAAGAGTCAATTAAGGACACCGCGCGCGTGCTCGGGCGGATGTACGACGGCATTCAGTATCGCGGCCACGGCCAGGAAGTGGTCGAAACGCTGGCGCAGTACGCGGGCGTGCCGGTGTGGAACGGGCTGACTAACGAGTTCCACCCGACCCAGCTGCTGGCGGACCTGCTGACCATGCAGGAGCACCTGCCGGGCAAGGCGTTTAACGAGATGACGCTGGTCTACGCGGGCGATGCGCGCAACAACATGGGCAACTCGATGCTGGAAGCGGCGGCGCTGACCGGGCTGGATCTGCGTCTGGTGGCCCCGAAAGCCTGCTGGCCGGAAGAGAGCCTGGTGGCGGAGTGCAGCGCGCTTGCGGAAAAGCACGGCGGGAAGATCACCCTGACGGAAGACGTGGCGGCAGGCGTGAAGGGCGCGGACTTCATCTATACCGATGTGTGGGTGTCGATGGGCGAAGCCAAAGAGAAGTGGGCGGAGCGGATTGCGCTGCTGCGCGGGTATCAGGTTAATGCCCAGATGATGACGCTGACCGGCAATCCGGACGTGAAGTTCCTGCACTGTCTGCCCGCGTTCCATGACGACCAGACCACGCTCGGCAAGCAGATGGCGAAAGAGTTCGATCTGCACGGCGGGATGGAAGTGACGGACGAGGTGTTTGAGTCGGCGGCGAGCATCGTGTTCGATCAGGCGGAAAACCGGATGCATACGATTAAGGCGGTGATGGTGGCGACGCTTGGGGAGTGATTGGGTCCTCTGCGCGTTGGTGCCCTCACCCCGGCCCTCTCCCACAGGGAGAGGGAGAACATCGGCTCCATTTCATTGATTTTTCACCCCGAAAAAGGTACGTTTTCGCCTTAATTCCAGCGTGGACATGCCAGCATTATGCCGATTATTCAGTCTGTTGAACGTGCGTTGCAGATCCTCGACCTGTTCAACGAGCAGGCCACCGAGCTTAAGATCACCGACATCAGCAAACTGATGGGGCTGAGCAAGAGTACCCTCCACTCGCTGCTGAAAACCCTGCAGCTTCACGGCTATATCGATCAGAACCCGGAGAACGGCAAATATCGCCTCGGCATGAAGCTGGTCGAGCGCGGCCATTTTGTCGTGGGCTCCATCGATATTCGCCAGAAGGCGAAAGGCTGGCTGACGGAGCTGTCCCAACGTACCGGGCAGACCACCCATCTGGGGATCCTGGACGGGCGTGAAGGGGTCTATATCGAGAAGATTGAAGGCAAGCTGGCCGCCATCGCCTATTCGCGCATCGGCCGCCGTCTGCCGGTTCACGCCACCGCCATCGGCAAGGTGCTGATTGCCTGGCTGGGCGAGACCGAGCTGAACGCCCTGCTGGAGGGCTATCAGTACACTACCTTTACGCCCGCAACCCTCGCCTCTCGCGAAGCCTTAATGAGCGCGCTGGCGCAGACCCGCGAGCAGGGTTACGCCCTGGACCGCGAAGAGAACGAGCAGGGCGTGCGCTGCGTGGCGGTGCCGGTGTGGAACCACGAGTCCCGCGTCATCGCCGCCCTGAGCCTGTCGACGCTGACCTCCCGCGTGGACGACGCCGAGCTGGCTAATTTCCGCGAGCAGCTTCAGCAGGCCGGGCTCGCGCTGTCACGCGCGCTGGGCTACCCGGCCTGAGCCGTCAGGCCGGCTCGTAGGTGAAGTAGTCGAAGTCAGCGTGGCAGCCGTCGCCGCTGATGTCCTCGCAGTGCAGCCCCACAAACGCGCCGGTGAAGAAGCCGCGCCCGCCGATGTAGTCGTCCGACAGCTTCCACGCCTCATAGGTTACCGGCACGGCGTGCCACGTCTCGCCGTCGAACGAATAGCTGTAGCGGTAGACCAGCCTGTCCACGTCCACCCGCAGCCAGACGCTCTCCGCATGTTCCGGCACCGGAATGGGCTGCTCGTGCAGCGGCCACGACGGCACGTTGTGGTCGAGCTGAATAACCTTGATGGTTCTGCCCTGCCCCTCCTCGTAGTCCACAAAGCAGTAGCTCCAGTTTTTGCTGTTGTAGTAGCAGGTCAGCCCCGCGCTCTGCTGGAAGTGGACCGGCGAGAACTGCATCCGCGTTTCTGAACGGAAGGCGAAGTGCTGCCAGCGGCGCGCCACGGTCGACTGGGTAAAGGTCGAGTTGAGCGAGTCGTTGCCGTAGAGCCGTAAGTAGCCCGGGCGCGTGGTGAGCGAGCCGAGGGTGTCGTCGAACGGAATGCGCAGGGTCTGCAGCTCAGGGTCAAGCGTGTTGCCGTCGAAATCGTCCCGCCAGGTCGTCTGAACGGCAGCTGGCTGCTCGGCCATCTGCGGGCCGGGCACGGTCAGCTGCGCGTGCTTGCCGCCTTCCACGTACGGCCAGCCGTCGCGCCACTCAATGCGGGCGATGCCGGTCTCGCGCCCCAGCGGACAGTAGCCGCGTCCGCCGGAGGCCAGCAGCGGTACGCCGGGAAGGCGCAGCGGGCGGCTGGTGAGGTAGGCCATGTACCACTCTCCGGTGTGGGTCTGCAGCAGCGAGCCGTGGCCGCTCTTCTGCAGCGGGTTCTCCGGCAGGTGCCAGCTGGTCATCATCGTTACGTCCGGGTGCAGCTCGTACGGCCCGTCGATATTTTTGGAACGCAGCACCACGACGGCGTGCTCGTAGCTGGTGCCGCCCTCGGCGACCATCAGGTAGTACCATCCCGCGTGGCGATACAGGTGCGCCCCTTCGGTGTAGCAGAGCGGCGTGCCGGTAAACAGGGTTTTGCGCTCGGGCGAGAGCGTGCCGGTCTGCGGGTCAAACGCCTGCAACACGATGGTGTTGTGCGGGTTGCTGTGGTGACGCGGCCCCCACGGGCGGTAGATATAGTATTTGCGGCCATCGTCGTCGTGGAACAGGGACGGGTCAAACCCGCCGTTGCCCATCGGGATCGGCTCGCTCCACGGTCCCTCAATCGAGGGCGCAGTGACAAGGAAGTTGCGGCCGTTTTTCCACGGCGAGTCGACAATCTTCACGTCGGTGTAGAGCAGCCAGAATTTGCCGTCGGCGTAGCTCAGGCACGGCGCCCAGATGCCGCCGGAGTCCGGGTTGCCCTTCATGTCCAGCATCGACACGCGGTCCAGCGGGGTGCTGACCAGCGACCAGTTTTTCAGGTCGCGGGAGTGGTAGATGCGCACGCCCGGGAACCACTCGAAGGTGGAGGTGGCGATGTAGTAGTCCTCGCCCTGGCGGCACAGGGACGGGTCCGGGTTGAAGCCGGTCAGGATTGGGTTAGTGATTTCCATATTGCCTCCGGTTAATGGGATGCGGCTGTCGCGGCGTCGGGAACGGCCTCGCCCTGCGCCGCGCGATGCTTGATCAGCTGCTGGCTGATGGCCTCCACGCGGGCGTCGGTGAGCTTGTAGAACGACAGCATGATGAACATGCCCGCGTAGAGCACCACCGGCACCACGCAGAACAGAATTTTGATGGTGGTCAGCACCTCAACCGGCTGCACGCTGCTGCTGGCGGAATAGTTCACGTACGCCAGGATCCAGCCCACCACCGCCCCGCCAATCGCCAGGCCAATCTTCAGGCTGAACAGGTAGGTGGAGAACACCAGCCCGTCGAGGCGGCGACCGCTGCGGCTCTCCTCGTAATCCACCACGTCAGAGGCCATCAGCCACTGCAGCGGCGTGGTGGTGTTAAAGACGAACAGGAAAAGGATGTTGAGGGCAAAAATCAGCGCGATGTGCTCAGCCGGGGTGACGAAAATCAGCAGACTGATCAGCGAGTAGGCGACGATGATCCACTTGAAGGCGGTGACGCGGTCGAAGCGGCCCAGCAGGCGGGAGGAGCAGAGCGAGCCGAACATGGTGGCGAGGCTGCCGTAGAGTAAGAACTGGGTCGCCATCTCCGGGTGATCCATCACGTATTTCACGAAGTAGAGCGTCGCCCCGCCGCGCACCACGTTGGAGCAGGTCGCCATCATCTTGAACGCGCACATGATCCGCCATTGTCCGTTGCCCAGCAGCAGCTTAAGGTCTTTCGCCACCGACGAGCCCGGCTGCACCTCAAAGGTGTAGCGCTCTTTGGTGGTGAAGAAGCAGACGTAGAGCAGCACCACGCCGCTCAGCCCCAGCACGCACATGGCGCCGAAATAGCCCACCTGCTCATCCCCCTTGCCGATGATGCTCACCAGCGGCAGCGCGATGCCGCTGATGGCGAGCGAGCCCGCCGCCGCCAGGAAGAAGCGCCAGGACTGCAGGGCGTGACGCTCTTTCGGGTCGGCGGTGATGACGCCCGGCATGGCGCAGTACGGCACGTTAACGAAGGTGTAGACCAGGGTCAGGAGAATGTAGGTCACGCAGGCGTAGATGATTTTGCCCTGCGCGGAGAAGTCCGGCGTGTAGAAGGTCAGCACGCAGACGATGCCGAACGGGATGGCGCCCCACAGCAGGAACGGGCGGAACTGGCCGTGACGCGTGCGGGTGCGGTCCACCAGCAGCCCCATCAGCGGGTCGGTGACGGCGTCGAGCACGCGGGAGATTAAAAACAGCGTGCCCATAATCCCCGCCGACAGGCCGAAGACGTCGGTGTAGAAGTAGGCCAGCAGAAACATCGTGGCCTGCCAGACGAAGCCGCAGGCGGTGTCACCCAGCCCGTAGCCAATTTTGTCTTTCATGGTTAATTGCGTCATCAGAATTACACCCTTATGTAGTGTGCTGAATTACAACATCGTGTTAATGGAGTGTAATGAGCTGTTCAATTAACCAGCAATGGTCATATCTTATTTCTGAATTACGTTATTTTGCTTTTGTGACGCCGACGATATATCTCAACCTATTGTTTATATTATTAAATAACAGAAATGGAAAAGCCGTCCGCGGAATATTTTCCGCAGACGGTTTTATCTCTGAAAATAATTAAATGCCGAGCGCTTTTTTACCGGCGTTAATTACCTCAATGATTTTATCGGTGTCATAAATACAGCCTTTCCAGGTGCCGCCGCTTACCGACTGCAGCGCCGCCCACAGCCGGGTATCGTCCGGCAAAAAGTCGTGGGCGTGCAGGTCCGGGTGCGTCTGCCGCCGCGCCAGCTCGCGCGCGCCCTCCTCCGGCGTCAGCGGGTTGTGCGCGGTGCCGATGAAGTTCACGCTGCCCGTAAGGGTCAGGCGGTCGACGGCGATCTCGATGATGTCATTATCGCGCAGCTTGCCAATCGGCCCGCCCGCCAGCGCCTCCGGCGACACGTGGCCGAAGCAGGCGCCCGTCGACACGCCCGAGAAGCGCGCATCGGTGATTAACGATACCGTCTTGCCCCACGAAATATGCTTCAGCGCGGAGGTAAGCTGGTAGGTCTCTTCCATGCCGGTGCCGGACGGCCCGCCGCCGATCACCACCATGATATCGCCCTGCGCAATCTCTTCCCGCTTGATGGCCTTGATCGCCTGCGCTTCCGAGACAAACACCCGCGCCCGGCCGGTGTGGCGGTATACGCCATCTTCGCCCACCACCGACGGGTCAATCGCCGTGGCCTTGATCACCGAACCTTCCGGCGCGATGTTGCCCGTCGGGAAGCAGACCGTCGAGGTCAGCCCTTTCGCTTTTGCCTTCTCCGGCGGCAGGATCACGTCATCCGGATCCACGCCGTCCTGCTCGCGCAGGCACTGGCGGAAGCGCTCACGGCGCTCGGACACCTGCCACCAGTCGAGGTTCTCGCCCACCGTCTGGCCGGTCACGGTCATGGCGTCCAGATGCAGCAGGCCGAGATCGCGCAGGTGGAGCATCACCTCCGGCACGCCGCCCGCGAGGAAGGCGCGCACGGTCGGGTGATAGTCCGGGCCGTTGGGCAGCACACTTACCAGGCGCGGCACCCTGCGGTTGACGCGCGTCCAGTGTTCAACGTCCGGGATCGTGCAGCCCGCCGCGTGGGCGATGGCCGGAATGTGCAGCAGTAAATTGGTGGAGCCGCCGAACGCCGCGTGGATCACCATCGCGTTTTCGATGGCTTTATCGGTGAGGATATCGCGCGTGGTAATGCCGCGGTTATCCAGCTCGCTGACCGCGCGCGCCGCCTGACGGGCGATCTCCAGCCACACCGCCTGCCCGGACGGCGCCAGCGCGGAATGCGGCAAAGCCAGGCCCAGCGCCTCCGCAACCACCTGCGAGGTGCCCGCCGTGCCGAGGAACTGACACCCACCGCCCGGCGACGCGCAGGCGCGACAGCCCAGCTCGGCGGCCTCCTGCAATGAGAGTTCGTGGTTGGCGAAGCGCGCGCCGATGGTCTGTACCTTGCCCGCGTCTTCCCCCACGGTCGGCGGCAGCGTCGCCCCGCCCGGCACCAGAATGGTCGGCAGGTCGTGCATCGAGGCCAGCGCAATCATGGTGGCGGGCAGCCCTTTATCGCAGGTTGCCACGCCGATCACCGCCCGCCGCGTGGGCAGGGAGCGGATCAGGCGGCGAAACACGATCGCCGCGTCGTTGCGGTACGGCAGGGAGTCGAACATGCCGTGCGTACCCTGCGAGCGCCCGTCGCACGGATCGCTGACAAAGGCCGCAAACGGGATCCCGCCGCTGCGGGTAATCTCCTTCGCCGCCGCCTGCATCTGCATGCCGATCTCCCAGTGGCCGGTGTGATAGCCCAGCGCGACCGGGCGCCCGTCTCCGGCGCGGATGCCGCCCTGGGTGCCGATGATCAGCACCTCTTTGCCGGTCAGCCTGTTGGCGTCCCAGCCCATCCCGGCGTTCTGCGTCATGCCGAACAGGTTGCCGCTGGGGGATTCCATCAGCATCTGCGGGGTCAGCGGCAGCGCGCCCTGCGGCCCCGCCGCGTGGGTGATCACCGCATAAAACGCGTCGTCCTGTGGGGTGAAAATTTTCTCAATGGTCATCGTTATCGTCCGGCTCAGCAGAGCTTGAGCTGTTGCAGCAGGGTTTTCAGCTGCGCCTTGCGCGGCTCGTCCAGCGGCGAGGCGGGCGGCAAAACGTGGGTGGAAATCGGGCGGCCGCAGAGCACAATCGCCTCTTTAATGACGTTCACAAACGGCGTATCCAGCTGATACATCTGCGGTATTTGCAGTAAGGTCTGATGATACTCAGCCGCTTTCGCCACGTCCCCGTCGCGCCACGCTTTCAGAAGATTCACCGACACCTGCGGGGCAAAGTTGCCGCTCGCCGAGATCGCCCCGTCGCCGCCGAGCAGCAGGGTATTAAAGAGGTGATCGTCGTAGCCGCAGAGCACGGTGAAGTGCGGATGCGCCGCTTTGACGGTGTGGATCATGCTGCGCAGGTGGGCGACGGAGTCGATGGTGTCTTTGATGCCGATAATATTGCTGCGCGAGTCGGCGAGGGTTTTCACCAGCGCCGGGGTCAGATCCTGCCCGGTCAGCGCCGGGAAGTTATAGAGCATCACCGGCAGCGTGACGCTGTCCGCCACCTGCTCGAAATAGCGGATCAGGTTCGCTTCCGACACCTTCCAGTAGTAGGGGTTAATCACCACGATGCCGTCCGCGCCCGCCTGCTGCGCGTGCTGGCTAAGTTCAATGGTTTCCCGGGCGTTGGTGCCGCCGGTGCCGATCAGGACCGGCACGCGACGATCGACATGATCGATAGCAAAGCGGGCAATGGTTTTACGCTCTTCGGCGCCGAGCTGGGAGAACTCGCCGCCGCTGCCCAGGAAGAACAGGCCGTCAACGCCTGCTTTGATCAGATCGTCGATCAGCGCGGCGGTGCCCGGCTTATCGAGCTGACCGTCGGCGGTAAAAATGGTGGAGACAGGGGGAATGATTCCCGTGAACAACGCGGACTGCGGCATGAGATCTCCTTGCTGAATCATTTTGTTCTACATTATAGAACGGCGTTCATTAATTTAACGATCATACTATGACGCAGAAAAAGGAGAGGTAAATGGGAAGGGAGGAGGGAGTGCGGGAAATTTAAGCTGGATCACAGATTGCGTGGGTGCGGTCTGGTGCCCTCACCCTAACCCTCTCCCACAGGGAGAGGGAACTTTTACACCCTCTCCCCTTGGGTGAGGGAAAATTACTCCACTAACAATTTAACAACCACTTTTCTGACCTTAGCAGGCTCCCCAACCGCGCACAGCGGCTTATGCACTTCACCCGGCCAGAACACCACAAAATCCCCTTCGCTCAGTACCACGGTTTTCTCCTGCTCGCCTTCTGGCAGGAACGCGATGTCTTTGTCCGCCAGCCAGTCGGTGTCCGGCGCGCCGTGCGGCAGGGTACTGAAGGTCATCCCCTCCTGACCCTTCATCACGATCTGGATATCCAGATAGCGCGCGTGGTACTCGGCGCGGCGCTCGGCGAACGGCTGGGTCATGTCTTCCGAGACCAGATAAAACAGGCTGTTGCCGTTGATGTCGTGTTTCCCGAGCGGCGTGGCGTCGGTGACGTGGGCTTTAACGTGCTCAATGGCCTGGCGCAGATCGTCAGTCAGCCAGGACTGCAAATGGTGGATGTTGCCGATAATCATGTTTCAACCCTCAATATAAAACAATGTTTCATTTTTATATTTTATACGAGAATCCCCGCTGCCATACCAGCCCTTTTTCGTTGAGATTTGCGCGAGCGCATGTTTATCGGGAATGGTGTTAATTTGCTGTTAATCCTGCTCAGGCATTTATGCAGGGGTTATGCATAACATTGGCAAGTGCATATCGCACGGCTGAACTAACCCTCTGATCATTCAGGTTAATTAACAAAACTCGTTGCCACCTCACACTTTACCGTTCTGATAATGTGCTCAAAAAAGCCATAATTATTTAAGGATTTTTCTTAAGTCAAAAATAGTTAATTACGTGAATTGCATAGCCATTCCTACAGGCATAATTAAGCATTAAAAATCAGAAACATAACGGAATGTATCAAAAGATTAAAATCTACAAAATAATAACAACCTCAAATAATGCCACCGAATCCTGCTTAGCTATTCATCCCTGAATAATATGAAATTAATCATTATCTGATGCGAATCATGCAAATGAAAACAAACCTGTTAATATCCATTTTCGCGTGAGCGATGTCACATTATGGATAATTTAACTGCCTAGTATGAATCACGAAATCAATTGAGCTTAGCCGCCATGCAATTAAACACAACGCATGGCGCATGCCCTTTTTATTCTGAAAAACAGTTAAAGGAATAATTATGGAAAAGCATTATGTCGGTTCTGAAATTGGTCAATTGCGTAGCGTTATGCTGCACCGCCCAAATTTAAGTCTGAAACGTTTAACGCCATCGAACTGTCAGGAGCTGCTTTTCGATGACGTGCTCTCGGTTGAGCGGGCGGGTGAGGAGCATGATATCTTCGCAAACACGCTGCGCGATCAGGGTGTGGAAGTCCTGCTGTTGACCGACCTTCTGACACAAACCCTTGATATTGCAGAGGCGAAAGCCTGGCTGCTGGATACGCAGATCTCCGACTATCGCCTCGGCCCTACTTTTGCCAGCGACGTGCGCGGCTGGCTGGCGGATATGCCGCACCGCGAACTGGCGCGCAGACTGAGCGGCGGATTAACCTACGGTGAAATTCCGGCGGCCATTAAAAATATGGTGGTGGATACCCACACGGCGAATGATTTTATTATGAAGCCGCTGCCGAACCATTTATTTACCCGCGACACCTCGTGCTGGATTTATAACGGCGTCTCTATTAACCCCATGGCCAAACCGGCGCGTCAGCGTGAAACCAATAACCTGCGAGCAATATATCGCTGGCACCCGGAGTTTGCCGACGGCGATTTTATTAAGTATTTCGGCGACGAGAATATTAATTACGACCACGCCACCTTAGAGGGCGGCGACGTATTAGTAATTGGCCGCGGCGCGGTACTGATCGGCATGTCCGAACGCACGACGCCGCAGGGCGTGGAGTTCCTCGCCAACAGCCTGTTCAAACACCGTCAGGCCGAGCGCGTGATCGCCGTTGAGCTGCCCAAACACCGCTCCTGCATGCACCTCGACACCGTGATGACCCACATCGACGTGGATACCTTCTCCGTTTATCCGGAAGTGGTGCGCAAAGACGCCCAGTGCTGGACGCTCACCCCGGACGGACGCGGCGGCCTGCTGCGCACCCAGGAAACCGACCTGCTGCACGCCATCGAGAAAGCGCTCGGCATTAGCCAGGTGCGCCTGATCACCACCGGCGGCGACGCCTTTGAAGCCGAACGCGAGCAGTGGAACGACGCTAACAACGTCCTGACCATCCGCCCGGGCGTGGTAATCGGCTACGAGCGCAACGTCTGGACCAACGAGAAGTACGACAAAGCGGGCATCACCGTGCTGCCCATCCCTGGCGACGAGCTCGGACGCGGCCGCGGCGGCGCTCGCTGCATGAGCTGCCCGCTGGAACGCGACGGAATTTAAAGGAGCCATCATGGAACGAAAACCCACTCTGGTTGTGGCCCTGGGCGGCAACGCGCTGCTCAAGCGCGGCGAGCCGCTGGAAGCGGAGATCCAGCGCCAGAACATCGAGCAGGCCGCCCGCACCATCGCCGGGCTGACGGCGCAGTGGCGCGTGGTGCTGGTTCACGGCAACGGCCCGCAGGTCGGGCTGCTGGCGCTGCAGAACAGCGCCTACGACAAAGTGACGCCCTACCCGCTGGACGTTCTCGGCGCCGAAAGCCAGGGGATGATCGGCTACATGCTCCAGCAGGCGCTGAAAAATAATCTGCCGCAGCGCGAGGTGAGCGTCCTGCTCACGCAGGTCGAAGTGGACGCCGCCGACCCGGCCTTCAGCAACCCGACCAAGTACATCGGCCCGGTGTACAGCGAAGCCCAGGCGAAAGCGCTGGCCGCGGAAAAAGGCTGGGTGTTCAAGGCCGACGGGAGCTACGTCCGCCGCGTGGTGCCGTCGCCGCAGCCGAAGCGCATCGTCGAGAGCGACGCCATCACGGCGCTGATTCAGCGCGACCACCTGGTGATCTGCAACGGCGGCGGCGGCGTGCCGGTGGTGGAAAACGCCAACGGCTATCGCGGGATTGAAGCGGTGATCGACAAAGACCTCTCTGCCGCCCTGCTGGCGAGGCAGATCGAGGCCGACGCCCTGCTGATCCTGACCGATGCCGACGCGGTGTACCTCGACTGGGGCAAGCCGACCCAGCGCCCGCTGGCGCAGGTGACGCCGGAGCTGCTCAGAGGTATGCAGTTCGACGCCGGATCGATGGGGCCGAAAGTGGCCGCCTGCCGCGAGTTTGTTGAAGCCTGCAACGGCATTGCCGGGATCGGCGCGCTGGCCGACGGCGCAGAGATCCTGGCGGGCGAGAAAGGCACGTTGATTCGTAATTGAGCACCCGTTTCCCCTCACCCACCTCTCCCTCTCCCCGTGGGAGAGGGCCGGGGTGAGGGCATCAGACAGCTAAATTTTAAAAAGGATTTACCCATGACCATCAACCTGAAAAACCGCAACTTTCTGAAACTGCTGGACTACACCCCGGCGGAGATCCAGTACCTGATCGATCTCGCCATCGACCTGAAGGCGGCCAAAAAAGCCGGGCGTGAGAAGCAAACCCTGGTCGGGAAAAACATCGCCCTGATCTTTGAAAAAACCTCCACCCGCACCCGCTGCGCCTTCGAAGTGGGCGCGTTCGACCAGGGCGCGCAGGTCACCTACCTCGGCCCAAGCGGCTCGCAGATCGGCCATAAAGAGTCGATGAAGGACACCGCCCGCGTATTAGGCCGTATGTATGACGGCATCGAATACCGCGGCTACGGCCAGGCCATCGTCGAAGAGCTGGGCGAATATGCGGGCGTGCCGGTGTGGAACGGCCTGACCGACGAGTTCCACCCAACGCAAATCCTCGCCGACCTGATGACCATGCTGGAGCATTCGCCGGGCAAAACCCTGCCGGAGTTGAGCTTTGCTTATCTCGGCGACGCGCGCAACAACATGGGCAACTCGCTGATGGTCGGCGCGGCCAAGATGGGGATGGATATCCGCCTCGTCGCGCCGAAATCCTTCTGGCCGGAAGCCGGGCTGGTTGAGCAGTGCCGCGCCATCGCCAAAGAAACAGGCGCGCGCATTACCCTCACAGACGACGTGGAAGAAGGCGTGCGGGGGACCGATTTCCTCTACACCGACGTATGGGTCTCCATGGGCGAGCCGAAGGAAGCCTGGGCCGAGCGCGTCAGCCTGATGAAGCCGTATCAGATTAACGCGGACGTGATGAAGGCCACCGGCAACCCGAACGTCAAGTTTATGCACTGCCTCCCGGCGTTCCACAACGAGCACACCAAAGTGGGCCGAGAGATCGAGATGGCGTACGGCCTGAAGGGGCTGGAGGTGACGGAAGAGGTCTTCGAATCACCGAACTCCATCGTTTTCGACGAAGCAGAGAACCGCATGCACACCATTAAAGCGGTCATGGTGGCGACACTCGGCGACTAATCACCGCCCGGCGCGCCGCAGGGTGCGCCGGGTTTCAGGAGAACATCATGGGCAAGTTTAAGTTTCCCTCCGCTTACACCATTCTCTTTTTTCTGATTGCCGTGGTTGCCGTGCTGACGTGGATTGTGCCAGCCGGGCAGTACCATATGGCGATGAACGAGGCGCTCGGCAAGGACGTGCCGGTTGCCGGCACCTACGCGCACGTGGCGGCGCATCCGCAGGGGCTGGTTTCGGTGCTGATGGCGCCGATTGCCGGGCTCTACGATCCGGAATCCGGCCAGGCCGGGGCGATCGACGTGGCGCTGTTTATTCTGATCATCGGGGGCTTCCTCGGGATCGTCACCAAAACCGGGGCGATTGACGCCGGGATCGAGCGCGTCACCACTAAGTTGCGTGGCCGCGAGGAGTGGATGATCCCGATCCTGATGGCGCTGTTTGCCGCTGGCGGCACAATTTACGGCATGGCCGAGGAGTCGCTGCCGTTCTACACCCTGCTGGTGCCGGTGATGCTGGCGGCGCGGTTCGATCCGGTCGTCGCCGCGTCCACCGTCCTGCTCGGGGCGGGGATCGGTACCCTCGGCTCTACTATTAACCCGTTCGCCACGGTGATCGCCGCCAACGCCGCCGGGATCCCCTTCACCAACGGCATCATGTTGCGCATCGCGCTGCTGGTGATTGGCTGGGTTATCTGTGTGGCGTGGGTGATGCGCTACGCCCGCAAGGTCCGCAAGGATCCTTCGCTGTCGATCGTGGCGGATAAGCAGGAAGAAAACCTCGCCCATTTCCTCGGCAACAAGGGCGAGCAGTCGCTGGAATTTACCCCGGTGCGCAAACTCATCCTGGTGATTTTCGCCCTCGCCTTCGCGGTGATGATCTACGGCGTGGCGGTGCTGGGCTGGTGGATGGCGGAGATCTCGGCGGTGTTTCTCGCCAGCGCGATTATCGTCGGCCTGATTGCACGGATGAGCGAAGAGGAGCTGACCTCAACCTTTATCAACGGCGCGCGAGATTTGCTGGGCGTCGCGCTGATTATCGGCATTGCGCGCGGTATCGTAGTGATCATGGATAAGGGCATGATTACCCACACCATTTTGCACAGCGCCGAGGGGATGGTCACCGGGTTGTCGACGGTGGCGTTTATCAACGTGATGTACTGGCTGGAAGTGGTGCTGTCGTTTCTTGTGCCATCTTCGTCCGGCCTGGCCGTTCTGACGATGCCGATCATGGCGCCGCTTGCCGATTTCGCTAACGTCAACCGCGACCTGGTGGTAACGGCTTACCAGTCGGCGTCCGGCATCGTTAACCTTGTCACTCCCACCTCTGCCGTTGTGATGGGCGGGCTGGCTATTGCCCGCGTGCCCTACGTGCGCTATCTGAAATGGGTCGCGCCGCTGTTGGGGATATTAACGGTGGTGATTATGGTGGCGTTAAGCCTGGGTGCCATGTTGTGATTTGCCGGATGGCGCTGCGCTTATCCGGCCTACGGATCGGTGCAGTGCCACCGGTTATTTCGGGAACTGATATGGGAACTATGATGGATTACGAAGAGTACTCTCCCAAAGAGCAACTACAGCTAACGGTCTGCCAGCGTCTGATCGCGGAAAAAAGCTATCTCTCTCAGGAGGAGATCCGCCGCGACTTGCAGGAGCGGGGTTTTGAGACCATCAGCCAGTCCACCGTTTCACGTCTGCTCAAGTTGCTTGGTGTCATAAAAATTCGAAATGCCAAAGGTCTAAAAATTTATTCGCTGAATCCCCAGCTGCGCCCTGCCCCCGATGCCGCGCGCACCGTATCCGAAATGGTGGTGAGCGTGGAGCACAATAGCGAATTTATCCTTATCCATACCGTTGCCGGATATGGCCGCGCGGTGGCGCGTATTCTGGATTATCACCAGTTACCGGAAATTTTAGGCGTGGTGGCCGGAAGCAGTATCGTCTGGGTCGCACCCAGGGTCGTGAAGCGCACCGCGCTGGTGCATAAGCAAATTAATTATTTACTCAGAACGCATTAATATTCATAAAGAACCGTTTGCATTGAGTAAAGCGTGCATTAAATCGCTTGATCCGCAAAGCGAGCTGCGTATAATGCCCGACAATTTGCCGGGAGGAAGCATGGTCAAGCGTGTACGACATAACGTCTTACCGCGTCTGAATTCAGACGCTGGCCTGCCGTTTTTCTTCCCGTTGCTAAACCTATTCCCAGAGCCCCTCATTTGAGGGGCTTTTTTTTGCCCGGCGTCAGGAGATAAACATGAATCCGCTTTATCAAAAACACATCATTTCCATAAACGACCTCAGCCGCGAAGAGCTGGAACTGGTTCTGGAAACCGCGGCAAAACTGAAGGCCAATCCGCAACCGGAGCTGCTGAAGCACAAGGTGATTGCGAGCTGCTTCTTCGAAGCTTCAACCCGCACCCGCCTCTCCTTTGAAACCTCCATGCACCGCCTGGGCGCGAGCGTGGTGGGCTTCTCGGACAGCAGCAATACGTCGCTGGGTAAAAAAGGCGAGACCCTGGCGGACACCATTTCAGTCATCAGTACCTACGTGGACGCGATTGTGATGCGCCACCCGCAGGAAGGCGCGGCGCGTCTGGCGACGGAATTTTCCGGCGGCATTCCGGTGCTGAACGCCGGTGACGGTGCCAACCAGCATCCGACGCAGACCCTGCTGGATCTGTTCACCATTCAGGAGACGCAGGGCACGCTCGAGAACCTGAACATCGCCATGGTCGGCGACCTGAAGTACGGCCGTACCGTCCACTCCCTGACCCAGGCGCTGGCGAAATTTAACGGCAACCGTTTCTTCTTCATCGCGCCTGACGCGCTGGCGATGCCGCAGTACATTCTCGACATGCTGGACGAAAAAGGCATTCAGTGGAGCCTGCACGCCAGCATCGAAGAGGTGGTGGGCCACGTGGATATTCTCTACATGACCCGCGTGCAGAAAGAGCGTCTGGATCCGTCCGAATACGCCAACGTGAAGGCGCAGTTCGTGCTGCGCGCCAGCGACCTCGACGGTGCCCGCGACAACATGAAGGTGCTGCATCCGCTGCCGCGCATCGATGAAATCGCCACAGACGTGGACAAAACGCCGCACGCCTGGTACTTCCAGCAGGCCGGAAACGGCATCTTCGCCCGCCAGGCGTTACTGGCACTGGTTCTGAATCGCGAATTGGCACTGTAAGGGGAAACGACAATGACACACGATAACAAACTCCAGGTTGAAGCCATCAAGCGTGGCACCGTGATTGACCACATCCCTGCACAGGTGGGCTTTAAGCTGCTGACGCTGTTCAAACTGACCGAAACCGACCAGCGCATCACCATCGGCCTGAACCTGCCGTCGGGTGAAATGGGCCGCAAGGACCTGATTAAAATTGAGAACACCTTCCTGACCGACGAGCAGGTTAACCAGCTGTCGCTGTACGCGCCGGACGCCACGGTCAACCGCATCGACGAGTATGAAGTGGTCGGAAAATCCCGCCCGAGCCTGCCGGATCGCATCGAAAGCGTGCTGGTCTGTCCGAACAGCAACTGCATCAGTCACGCTGAGCCGGTTTCCTCCAGTTTTGCAGTGAAAAAACGCGCCAATGACATCGCGCTCAAATGCAAATACTGCGAAAAAGAGTTTTCTCATTATGTGGTGCTGGCCAACTAATTGAGGTTGGTAAAGGATCCCGGCCTCCCTATAATGGCCGGGAACATTTAATCAGCTGTTATTCTGGAGAAATCATGACCAAAGTACTCGCGACGGAAAGTGCACCAGCGGCTATCGGCCCTTACGTTCAGGGCGTCGATCTGGGCAGCATGATCATCACCTCTGGGCAGATCCCGGTGAACCCGAAAACTGGTGAAGTGCCGGCCGACGTAGCGGCACAGGCGCGTCAGTCGCTGGAAAACGTGCAGGCGATCGTTGAAGCTGCCGGTCTGAAAGTGGGCGATATCGTGAAAACCACCGTTTTCGTGAAAGATCTGAACGATTTCGCGACCGTTAACGCCACGTATGAAGCCTTCTTCAACGAGCACAACGCCTCCTTCCCGGCGCGCTCCTGCGTTGAAGTGGCCCGTCTGCCAAAAGACGTGAAAATTGAAATTGAAGCGATTGCCGTACGTCGCTAATTTATTTCAATAAAGAGAAGGCAGCTCCGGCTGCCTTTTTTATTTCGACCATTTTTACTCTCTGCAGGAAATGACGCAGCCCCCACTCCATTAATAGACTGACGCTGCCTTGTTATATTCTAATTAATGGACAAAGAATGAAACTCTCAAAAATTGCGTTGGCCGTTGCCACACTAACGGCTGCGTCTTCAGCACTTGCACACGGATACATAGAATCTCCTGCCAGCCGCGCTTATATGTGTAAGCTAGGCCAGAATATTGACTGCGGCTCCGTTCAGTACGAACCGCAGAGCGTAGAAAAAGCTTCCGGATTCCCGACCGGCGCCATGCCCCCTGACGGCCAGCTCGCCAGCGCAGGCATTGCCAACTACTCCCAGCTTGATAAGCAGAGCCTGAACGCCTGGACCAAAACCCCCATGACGGCGGGGCCGCATGAATTTGTCTGGCACCATACCGCACCGCATAAAACCACCAACTGGCGTTATTACATCACCAAACAAAACTGGGACCCAAATAAGCCTCTGACCCGCGATCAGTTTGAATTAACCCCGTTCTGTACCATTAACGGGAATGGTCAGGCACCGGCGATGACGAAATCCATGACCTGTAATGTGCCCGCACGCACGGGCTATCAGGTTATTTACGGCGTATGGGAAATTGCGGATACCGCAAACAGTTTCTATCAGGCCATTGACGTCGATTTCGGCAACGGCGGCAACGTCACGCCGGACGACACGCCTGCGGTGGTGTCCGAGTGGAGCAAAACCCTGAGCGGGCAGATTGCCGGTAATAACCTGAATGCAGGCGATAAAGTCATCGCGCGATTCTTCGATGCCAACGGCGAAGTTGCCGCCATGCGCACCGAGATGACCATTAGTTCAGCAGCCCAGGGGGATGCGAACCAGTGGGCATACGATCTGGCGCAGAAAATCAACGCGGCGCACAGCGACGTACGCGTCGGCGTGAAGGATGAAGCGGGTGAAATCAGCCCGGTCCACGGCGCGAACAGCGTCTTCGTCAAAGACGGCAGCGCCCTGCAGTCCGTTGCGATCTCGTATGAAGAGCAGAAGGCGGAAGTGCATGAAACCATTGCCGTTTCTAACCTGCAGTACAGCAAAATCGAGAACGGCAAGGCAACCGTCACCTTCCACGTAAACACCAAAGGTGACGTGAACCTTGAAGCACACTTGATGAACCACAGCGGTGCGGAAAAAGGCTACCTGAAGCAGGACATGAACAACGCCAACCAGGACGTGACCATGACCCTGAATGACGTGACGGCAGGTCACCACATGCTGAAATACTACGCGACCAACAAAGACGGCACGATGTTCGCCCAGGACGTGCTGAACCTGATGCTGGAAGGCGATTCAGCCGCAGACGGCACCGGTCAGCACGATTTTATCTTCCCGGACAGCATTGCGTCTTACAAAGCGGGTACCGTGGTACTGCAGCCTAAAGACGGTAAGACCTACGAGTGCAAGCCGTTCCCGTACAGCGGCTACTGCGTGCAGTACAGCCCAACCGCAAACCAGTATGAGCCAGGCGTTGGCGCACACTGGAAAGAGGCGTGGGTGCTGAAGAACTAAGTAGTCTTTTCCCCTCACCCTAACCCTCTCCCCATAGGGGAGAGGGGACCGATCGAGCCCCTCGCCCCTATGGGGAGAGGGGTTGGGGTGAGGGGTTACTGATTCCGCGTCGCGCGCAGCAGCGTCTCCAGCGGATACACCGCCGCAATCACCACCTCGTCCTGCACCTTCGCCGCGTTATCCAGCTCGCTCTGAATCGACGCAATCTCTTTATCATCCAGCGTGCCCTGGCGCGCCACCAGATCCGTCAGCCTCAGGCCAATGGAGGCCAGCTTATCCACCTCCTGAATCACTGGCTTCATCGCCTTCAGTTGATAGCTGTTTTCGCTTAGCGCCAGCGCGTCGCTGGTGTTGCTCTGCCAGCGGTTAAAGACGTGGCGCAGCGCATCGGCGCTTTCCGTGTCTTCCGCATCGCTCACCAGCCTGTCGGCCCATTTGTTCATCTGCCGCACCGTGGCGCTTTCGGCGTTCAGCGCATCCGCGAAGCGGTTGAGCGGTTCGAACTGATGATAATTTCCCGCCTGGAACTTCAGGTGCTGGCGGGTGTAATACTGCGCGGGCTCCACCGCCTGGGCGAGGATTTGCAGCGGCAGGGTGTCGGCACTGTTAGAAAGGCGTGTGAACTGCACCTGCTGCTGGGTATGCTGCTGCAGCCCGACGGATACCGTCGACCAGCTGTCCATCGCCTGCAGGCGGGTATACATGTTGTCGACGTCGTTGACATCCTTCGCTGACCACAGCCGCTCCGCCACCGCAAAGGCGCGCGGCCACAGGCGGATATCCAGCACCGGTGCGACCACGTTCTCCGCCCACAGCGCGGCTTCACCGCCGAGCAGGTTGGCCTGATTCGCCACGTCCGGCACGACGGGCGGAATGCCTTTCGGTACCTCGTCCAGACGCGAGCCGCTAATCGGGTAGCGCGTATTCCCCACCAGGAAGTAACCGGAAAGCTTGTCGTTATCAACGTTGACGACCGGGCGCGTCTCGCCCATCCAGGTGTCGACGGTGAAGGTCACCTGATTGTCGTCACGCCATTCAATGTCCTGCACCGCGCGGCGGGATTTCCCGGCAAAATCAATAAATCCGCGCCAGCCTGCATCCCCTTTTACCAGCGTAAAGCTCCCCTCTACCGGCTTGCCCTTCAGGCGAGGCATGGTGAAGGCCCAGCTCTGGACGCTGTCGGTGTCCGCTATCACATCCACGCCGTTCAGCCCCTGCGGGACGATTTCATTGCGGTAGTGGTAGGCGGTGGACTGGGGCTGATCGAGATAGAAGCCCGTCGAGAGAATCCCTTTGTAGCCGCTCTGCGCCACCTGTCCCAGCGCGTCCTGCCCCTGCCAGGACTGGATCAGAATGCTTTTCGGCAGGTCGGGATGGTAGATCTCGTCCCAGCCGACCATCTGCCGGTGATGCTTCTCAAGGATCGTTTCCAGCTTGCGGTTGAAATACGCCTGCAGCGCGTGGCTGTCGGCAAGCTTCTTATCGCGCATAAATTGCTGAATGGCCGGGTTCGCTTTCCACTGGCTGTCGTCCACCTCATCTCCGCCGATGTGCAGATAGGGATCGGGGAAGATCGCCGCCAGTTCGCTGACCATCGCGTCGGCAAAGGCGTAGGTTGCGTCTTTTGTCGGATCCAGCACCGGCTTCAGCACGCCCCAGCTGCGCTCCATGCTGTATGGCCCCGGCGCGCTCATCAGCTCCGGATAGGCCACGGCAATCGCCGAGGCGTGGCCCGGCATGTCGATCTCCGGCACCACGCGAATGCCGCGCTCGGCGGCGTAACGCACCACCTCGCGCATCTGTTCAGGCGTGTAGAACAGCCCGTCGCTGGCAAGCTGCGTCAGCTTAGGGTAGCGCTTCGAGCTGAAGCGCCAGCCCTGGTCGTCGGTCAGGTGCCAGTGCAGGACGTTGAACTTCGCCGCGGCCATGCCGTCAATCTGGCGCTTGATATCCGGCAGCGGGATAAAGTGGCGCGCCGAGTCGAGCAGCAGCCCGCGCCACGGGAAGCGCGGCGAATCTTCAATGGTGACCCACGGCAGCGAGGTGTTTTCCGCTCCGTTCTGCATCAGCTGGAGCAACGTTTCCATAGCGCGCAGCGCGCCGAAGCGGGTGTTAGCGGAGATGTTCACGCCGTTGGCGTCCACCGTGAGCTTATAACTTTCATCGCTGTCCGGCAGCGGCTGCGGCTTGACCTTTTTGGCAATCGCGATGCGGATGGTCGGTTTGTCTGGCTTTTCAGCCTGAGGCTGCAGCGTCCAGCCGGTTTGCAGGGCAATGCGCTGGCGCAGGCGGTTGACCGCGTCACCGAGATCGTCCCCGCTGACGCTAATGGATACGTTGTTGCTGAGCACCAGCGCGCCCTGGGTGGTCGGGCGTTCGACCTTAGCAGGCCAGGGCATCAAAGGGAGATCGCCTGCCGGAGCGGCAAAGGCAGAGGCGCCGAGCATCAGCCCGGCGGTTAAGAGACTGTACCGTAACATGAATGTTCCTTATCTGACGGGCCAAATAAAGGCAAAACATTCTGTTAACATGCGCTCAATTTGTCGTCAAGCGAATGCGCCGACGGAGATCACAGGTTGTTGAATTTGGGAGGAAAGCCAGTCCCCTCACCCCGGCCCTCTCCCCAAAGGGGAGAGGGTGAAAACTTACTGCCACCCGTACCGACGCGCATAGAATCCTTTCACCATCTGCGTCAGCACCATGTAGCCCGCGAGGATCGCCACCAGCCACGGGAAGTAGCTCAGCGGCAGCGCCTGCAGCTGCAGGTAGCCTGCCAGTGGCGAGAACGGCAGCGCGATGCCGAGCGCCATCACAATCCCCGTCATCACAATCAGCGGCCACGCGGCACGGCTCTGGATGAACGGAATGCGGCGGGTGCGGATCATATGCACAATCAGCGTCTGCGACAGCAGACCTACCACGAACCAGCCGGACTGGAACAGCGTCTGATGTTCCGGGGTGTTGGCGTGGAATACAAACCACATCAGGCAGAAGGTCAGAATGTCAAAGATGGAGCTGATCGGCCCAAAGAACAGCATAAAGCGCCCCAGATCGGCGGGGTTCCAGCGCTGCGGCTTCTGGATCTGCTCGTCGTCCACGTTATCAAACGGAATCGCTACCTGAGACACGTCGTACATCAGGTTCTGGATCAGCAGATGCAGCGGCAGCATCGGCAGGAACGGCAGAAACGCGCTCGCCACCAGCACGCTGAAGACGTTACCGAAGTTGGAGCTGGCGGTCATTTTGATGTACTTGAGCATGTTGGCGAAGGTGCGACGCCCTTCGATAACGCCCTCCTCCAGCACCATCAGGCTCTTTTCCAGCAGGATGATATCCGCCGCTTCGCGGGCGATATCCACCGCGCCGTCTACGGAGATACCGATATCCGCCGCACGCAGCGCGGGCGCGTCGTTGATGCCGTCGCCCATAAAGCCCACCACGTGCCCTTCGCGACGCAGCAGGGTGACGATGCGCTCTTTGTGCATCGGAGTCAGGCGGGCAAACAGCGTGGTGCGCTGGGCAAGCTGCGCCAGTTCGTCGTCGGTGAGGTGCTCAATGTCGCTCCCTACCACCACGTCGCCCGCGTCAAGGCCGACCTCGTGGCACACTTTGGCGGCCACCAGCTCGCTGTCGCCGGTGAGGATTTTGACGGTAATACCGCTTGCCTTCAGCGCCTTCAGCGCAGGCGCGGTGGTCTCTTTCGGCGGATCGAGGAATGCGATGTAACCCTCAAGGATCAGATCGGATTCGTCGATACGCTGATAGTCCCCCTCACGCGCGGGCAGGAACTTGCTCGCCACCGCCACCACGCGCAGCCCCTGACGGTTCAGGTTGTCGGTGACGCGCTTAATGCGGCGCAGCATGGTGTCGTCCAGCGGGACGATCTCACCGTTATAGCGAACCTGCGTCGATACGTTGAGGATCTCCTGCAGCGCCCCTTTGCAGATCAGCTGGTGCACGTCTGTCTGCTCGCTCACCACCACCGACATGCGGCGGCGCTCGAAGTCGAACGGAATTTCGTCCACCTTCTGCCAGCGGCCGGAGAGCGTGCGGGCGGCTTCCTCGTCCACGCCTTCCAGCACCGCCACGTCGAGCAGGTTTTTCAGCCCCGTCTGGTAGTGGCTGTTCAGCCACGCGCTGTGGAGCACGCGCTCGCTGGTTTTACCGGCAATATCGGTGTGGTTCTCCAGCACGATTTTGTCCTGCGTCAGGGTGCCGGTTTTATCGGTGCAGAGGATGTCCATCGCGCCGAAGTTCTGAATGGCGTCCAGGTGCTTGACGATCACTTTCTGTTTAGAGAGTTTCACCGCCCCGCGCGCCAGCGTGGAGGTGACAATCATCGGCAGCATTTCCGGCGTTAAGCCAACGGCCACGGAGAGCGCAAACAGCGCCGCCTCCCACCAGTCGCCCTTGGTGTAGCCGTTGATCAGCAGCACAATCGGCGTCATCACCATCATAAAGCGGATCAGCAGCATGCTGACGCGGCCAATCCCTTTCTGGAAGGCGTTCGGCTCGCTCTCCTGCTCGCTGACGCGTCCGGCAAGCTGTCCAAACCAGGTGTTGCCCCCGGTGGCGGTGACAATCGCCTGCGCGGTGCCGCTCACAACCGTGGTGCCCATAAAGCACAGGGTATCGCACTCGAGCGGGTTCATCTGCTGCGGGTCGCGGCTGCGCGCCACCTTTTCAACGGGCAGGGATTCCCCGGTCAGAGAGGCTTGCGCCACGAACAGATCGCGCGCCTGGATGATGCGTAAATCCGCCGGGATCATGTCCCCCGCCGCCAGCTTCACCAGATCGCCCGGCACCAGTTGGTCGATAGGCAGCTCCACCCAGGCGTTTTCGCCGAGATCGTTAATCACCCGCGAGACGGTCGCGGTGTTGCTGACCATCGCCTTCAGGGCATCCGCCGCTTTGGTGGAGCGGGCTTCCTGAATGAAGTTCAGCAGCGTAGAGATGCCCACCATCAGGGCGATGACGCCCGCGGCGAACAGATCTTCCGTCGCGTAGGAGATAATGCCGAGCACGGTCAGCAGCAGGTTGAACGGGTTGCGGTAGCAGAGCCACAGGTGCACCCACCACGGAGAGGGCTTCTGCGCCGGGATCTGGTTATCGCCGTGCACGGCGCGGATTTTTTCCACTTCAGACGCGTTCAGTCCTTCAGGATGACCGCCAAAGGCGCGCCAGACTTCGTTTTCATCCATCGCCGCCACGTTCAGGCAGCGTTCGGTCAGGGACGCAGGGATCGCCGCCCCCGCCATGTTTTTGGCATTGGGCAGCGGGTCGCGCTGAACAAGACGGTGTGGCAGGTGGCGGCTCAGCAGCGCCTGCAGCTGCCGGGTGATATTTTTAAACATAGACATTCCTCCGCATCCGCCTGGGCGGACGCAGCATTCCCTTCAGGCGTGGCAAAGCCGTACCTGTCAGGCACTCAATTTTTCAAGCAGGAACGTTTGGGACGTTGCTGCCTCACATTACCGGTGAGACAGCATAAGCTGGCTTACCGGAAAGAACGTGTTCTCCCGTTCAGGAGAGGTGTGGGATCGGGATCCATAAAGCCTCCGGTAAGTAAAAAAACAGGGTGTCGCCGCGCACTATAAGGATTTAAGCGTACCCTTTGTGGCGATTCGGGCGGTATTATACCCGCCTGCAAATAAACAGTACGTAAACCAGACTTTGCCCATAGCGAAATCGCGCTATAGCATTAGGCTCAATTGACCATTTTGTCGTTGTTACAGGGAAAACAGCATGCAGAACCGCCTTACGATTAAAGACATCGCGCGTTTAAGCGGCGTGGGGAAATCCACCGTGTCGCGCGTGCTGAACAACGAAAGTGGTGTCAGCGAACGCACCCGCGAACGCGTTGAGGCGGTCATGAATCAGCACGGTTTTTCCCCTTCCCGCTCCGCGCGCGCCATGCGCGGGCAGAGCGATAAAGTGGTCGCGATCATTGTTTCGCGTCTGGATTCACTCTCAGAGAACCTCGCCGTGCAGACCATGCTGCCCGCCTTCTACGAGCAGGGCTATGACCCGATCATGATGGAGAGCCAGTTCTCGCCGCAGCTGGTGGAAGAACATCTGGGCATGCTCCAGCGACGCAACATTGACGGCGTGGTGCTGTTTGGTTTTACCGGCATCAACGAAGAGATGCTGAAACACTGGCAGCCCTCTCTGGTGCTGCTGGCGCGCGATGCCCACGGTTTTGCCTCCGTCTGTTATGACGACGAGGGCGCGATTATCACCCTGATGCAGCGCCTGTTTGACGAAGGCCATCGCCACATCAGCTTCCTTGGGGTACCGCACGCGGACGTCACCACCGGCAAGCGCCGTCACGAGGCATACCTGGCCTTTTGCAAAAAGCACAATCTCCCGGCCGTGGCCTCCCTGCCGGGGCTGGGCATGAAGCAGGGCTACGAGCAGGTCGCCAGCGTTCTGACGCCGCAGACCACCGCGCTGGTGTGCGCCACCGATACCCTGGCGCTGGGTGCCAGCAAATATCTGCAGGAACAGCGCATCGATAGCCTGCAGGTGGCGAGCGTGGGTAGCACGCCGCTGATGAAGTTCCTGCATCCGGAGATCATCACCGTCGATCCGGGCTACGCCGAGTCCGGCAGACAGGCCGCCGCGCAGCTGATCGAGCAGATCAACGGGCGGAGCGAGCCGCGTCAGATCGTCATTCCCGCTCACCTTTCGTAACCCCTCTAAAACGGATTATTGTGATCTTCGCCTGATTTCGGGAACGTTCCCATTTTCGCCGTCACGCTGAAGGAGTAGGCTTGCGCTCAGGTCATTACACCCCTCTCACCATCTGTCATGAGGTTTCATGATGAGTAAAGTCAAACAAGCAGATATCGATCGGCTGATCGTCCTGGTCGGCGGCCGCGAGAACATCGCAACCGTCAGCCATTGCATTACCCGCCTGCGCTTCGTGCTGAACGATCCGGCCAAAGCCAATCCGAAGGCCATTGAAGAGCTTTCCATGGTTAAAGGCTGCTTCACCAACGCCGGACAGTTCCAGGTGGTTATTGGTACCGAAGTGGGCGATTACTATCAGGCTCTGCTGGCGACCACCGGGCACAGCGCGGCGGATAAAGAGCAGGCCAAGAAGGCCGCGCGCCAGAATATGAAATGGCACGAGCAGCTGATTTCCCACTTCGCGGAAATTTTCTTCCCGCTGCTACCAGCGCTGATCAGCGGGGGCTTAATCTTAGGCTTCCGTAACGTCATCGGCGATGTGCCGATGAGCGACGGCAAAACCCTGGCGCAGATGTATCCGGCGCTGAAAACCATTTACGACTTCCTGTGGCTGATTGGCGAGGCGATCTTCTTCTATCTGCCGGTCGGGATTTGCTGGTCCGCGGTGCGCAAGATGGGCGGTACGCCGATTCTCGGTATCGTGCTGGGCGTCACGCTGGTCTCTCCGCAGTTAATGAACGCTTACTTACTTGGTCAGCAGGTGCCTGAGGTGTGGAACTTCGGCCTGTTTACCATCGCCAAAGTAGGCTATCAGGCACAGGTCATTCCGGCATTGCTGGCCGGTCTGGCGCTGGGCTTTATTGAAACGCGCCTGAAGCGCATCGTGCCGGATTACCTCTATCTGGTGGTGGTGCCGGTCTGCTCGCTGATTCTGGCGGTGTTCCTGGCGCACGCCTTTATCGGTCCGTTTGGCCGCATGATCGGCGACGGCGTGGCCTTCGCGGTCCGTCACCTGATGACCGGCAGCTTCGCGCCAGTCGGTGCCGCGCTGTTTGGCTTCCTGTACGCCCCGCTGGTGATCACCGGCGTGCACCAGACCACGCTGGCTATTGATATGCAGATGATCCAGAGCCTCGGCGGCACGCCGGTCTGGCCGATTATCGCCCTGTCTAACATTGCGCAGGCGTCGGCGGTCACCGGCATCATCATCGTCAGCCGTAAGCACAACGAGCGTGAGATCTCCGTTCCGGCGGCCATCTCTGCCTACCTCGGCGTCACCGAACCGGCGATGTACGGTATCAACCTGAAATACCGCTTCCCGATGCTCTGCGCGATGATCGGCTCCGGTCTGGCGGGCCTGCTGTGCGGCCTGAACGGCGTGATGGCAAACGGGATTGGTGTCGGCGGCCTGCCGGGCATCCTCTCCATCCAGCCCGCTTTCTGGCAGGTGTTTGCCCTGGCGATGGCGGTAGCGATTATCGTCCCCATGGCGCTCACCACCGTGGTTTACCAGCGTAAGTTCCGTCAGGGCACGCTGCAGATTGTTTAACTTCATCTTTCGGGGCGCAGTTGCGCCCCTTCGCATTTGCAGGAACGCACTATGAATACCCTTCCTCACTGGTGGCAGAACGGCGTCATCTATCAGATTTACCCAAAGAGTTTCCAGGACACCACCGGCAGCGGCACCGGCGATCTGCGCGGCGTGACCCAGCGCCTGGATTACCTGAAATCCCTCGGCATCGACGCCATCTGGCTGACGCCGTTTTATATCTCCCCGCAGGTGGATAACGGCTACGACGTGGCGAATTACACCGCCATCGACCCGTCCTATGGCACGCTGGATGATTTCGACGAGCTGGTTGCCGAAGCGCACGAGCGCGGCATTCGCATTGTGCTCGATATGGTGTTTAACCACACCTCCACGCAGCACGCCTGGTTCCGCGAGTCGCTGAACAAAGCGAGTCCGTACCGACAGTTCTACATCTGGCGCGACGGCACGCCGGAGCAGCTTCCTAACAACTGGCGCTCCAAGTTTGGCGGCAACGCCTGGCGCTGGCACGCCGAGAGCGAGCAGTACTACCTTCACCTGTTCGCCCCGGAGCAGGCGGATCTCAACTGGGAAAACCCGGCGGTGCGCGAAGAGCTGAAAAAGGTATGCGAGTTCTGGGCCGATCGCGGCGTGGACGGCTTGCGCCTGGACGTGATTAACCTCATCTCTAAAGATCAGGATTTTCCTGACGACAGTATCGGCGACGGCCGCCGCTTCTACACCGACGGGCCGCGCATCCACGAATATCTGCAGGAAATGAGCCGCGACGTCTTCACCCCGCGCAACCTGATGACGGTGGGCGAGATGTCCTCGACCTCGCTGGAGAACTGCCAGCAGTACGCGTCGCTCGACGGGCGCGAGCTGTCGATGACCTTTAACTTCCATCATCTGAAGGTGGACTACCCCGGTGGCGAAAAGTGGACGAAAGCGAAGCCTGACTTCGTGGCGCTGAAAACCCTCTTCCGCCACTGGCAGCAGGGGATGCACAACAAAGCCTGGAACGCGCTGTTCTGGTGTAACCACGACCAGCCGCGCATCGTGTCGCGCTTTGGTGACGAAGGGGAACATCGTGTAGCTGCCGCTAAGATGCTCGGCATGGTGCTGCACGGCATGCAGGGCACGCCGTATATCTATCAGGGCGAAGAGCTGGGGATGACCAACCCGCACTTCAGCCGCATCACCGACTACCGCGACGTGGAGAGCCTGAACATGTTCGCGGAACTGCGGGCCAGCGGCCGCGAGCCGGATGAATTGCTGGCGATTCTGGCGAGCAAATCCCGCGATAACGGGCGCACGCCAATGCAGTGGGACGCGTCGCACAATGCGGGCTTTACCGAGGGCGAGCCGTGGATTGGTGTCTGCGACAACTACGAAACCGTGAACGCCCGCGCGGCGCTGGACGACCCTGATTCGGTGTTCTACACCTATCGGTCGCTGATTAGCCTGCGCAAAACCCTGCCGGTGCTGACGTGGGGAGACTATGACGATCTGCTCCCGGATCACCCTTCCCTGTGGTGCTATCGCCGCCGGTGGCAGGGCCAGACGCTGATGGTAGTGGCGAACCTGAGCGGCGAGCGCCAGCAGTGGCAGCCGGACCCGGTACAGGGCGCATGGCGGGTCGCCCTTAGCAACTATGAGGACGTCCCCTCCCGTCCCGATACGCTGCTATTGCGCCCGTTTGAAGCCATCTGGTGGGTGCAGGAATAAACGTCAGGAGATACAGCATGCTGTATCTCCTTTTTTATGTTTAGCGATACGCTAAATGTACGACGATAACTTTTACATCACGACGTACCCAAAATAAAAATAGTCCTGCCAATTAAATAACCTCGGCAGGACATTATGAAAAAGACAATTATTAAAGCAACGTGTATTAGCGCATTATTATTAAGTACGCAGGGATGGTGCGGAAATACGTCCGTCGACCTTCGTTTTGGGCATAATACGCGCTCAGACGTCAATGATTCACGTATTAAAGTGATGCACCAGGCGAATAACGGCTTTTACTTCTCCGTTGAAGCCGCACAAAACCACAACGATACCTTTTTTGGTGATACCGACCGTTATAATTCCGACGACAAGGGGTTAACGGAAGCGGCGCAGGAGATTGAAACGCGCTGGCGCTTCGATCTGGGAAATGGCTTCGCCGTTGCGCCTGGCATGGTGACGGTTTTCACCGCCAGCAATACCCATTACCGCCCCTTCATTCAGGGGTGGAAAGCGTTCGATAATGGTCTGAACCTCTCCGCCCGTTACCGTTACAACACCGTCAATGACGCGCACAGCGACAAAGAACTCGACGGCAGCGGCTACACCCGCCGCCAGTCACACCAGTTCGACATTTGGTTCGCGTACAACATTGGCAAATTCGGCATGTCCTACAACCCGCGCTTCCGCTGGCAGGATAATGTCGATCAGGGAACCGGGGATGATACCTACTGGGAACATACCGTCGCATTCAACTACAAGCTCGACGATGGCTGGACGCCATACGTCGAGCTGGTATCACTGGATAAAACCTATATCAACGATGACGGCAACCATGAAAATGATTATGCCGTACGTCTGGGGATAGTGAAGCAGCTCTGACGACCTGACTACACCGTATCGTGCTGCAGCAGCCTGCAGCCGATACGATCCACGGCGCTTAACAGTTCAAGCTGGCCCTCCCGCTGATACAGCGACACCGCGTTAATGTCGATCGGTAACGGCCAGCATAGCGTTGAAATTGCCGCCAGTGTCGACCCCTCGCGGGTAATGGCAATAATCTTTAAGCCTTTACGCAGCGCGTTACGCGCCATTTCAATCAGCGACTGCGTCTCCCCGGATTTACTGATCAGCACCAGCGTCCCCTTCGATACCCGTGTCAGCTGGTGCATGTCATTCAAAATAAGGTGCGGCAGGCTCGCCAGCGATAAAAAGCGCGACAGGTAGTTGAGGCTGGTGAGCGAGGCGCCGCGTGCGTACAGATAGATATGGCTGGAATGGGCGAGCAACCTGGACACCTCCGCCACAATATCGTCCGCCTGTGGCCCTACGTCGGGCGCTACTGGCGCAGGGCTAAAATGATCGCGCAAAAAACGGTACCGGAGCTCGGTATAACTTTTATACCCCATTTTTTTACACACACGATTAACGGATGTTGTCGTTGTAAAGGTATCACGGGCAATCTCTTTTGCCGATATATTAGAAATATTACACGCGTGATGCTGAATGTATTCAAATATCAAACGTTCACTTCCCTGAAATGAATTCATAAATTACGCCCTGTTTAATCCCGACATGATATTAACACAACGGAAAAATAGTCTCTGGAAGGCGCTTCACACATTGCATTTACGCGTATCACGATACGTAATTAGTATTAGCAAACATTAAAAACTGTTTTAGGTTCTCTTTATACTTTCCCTGTTTTCACATCCAGGGAATTATGACAATGACGAAACAAAAAGTTGTCGCGGTAACAGCCTGCCCGACGGGCATTGCACATACCTTTATGGCGGCGAATAAAATTATTGCATGGGCTAAAGCGCACAATATTGAGGTTAAGGTCGAAACGCAGGGCAGCGACGGCGTTAAAAACCGCTTAACGAAGCAGGACGTCGCCTCCGCCACGGCCATTATTCTGGCAACCGACGTCCCCATTCAGGATGCCGAGCGCTTTGAAAACATTCCTCACCTTCAGACCCGTACGCAAGAGCTGATCAAGCATACCGATCGCTATCTGCGCCAGGCGCTGGCCATGGAAAAAAGCGTCACCACTGTCGTACATGAAGACGATCTCCAGCGTTCGGCTTACCAGATTTTTATCGGCCATATCATGGCAGCCATCAGCTATATGCTGCCGGTGGTGGTCATGGGCGGGCTGATGATGGCGACGGCTAAAATTACCGGCCAGTTTATTAACATCGAACATTCGCCGTTCAGCGTGCTGGATAAAGTAGGCTTTATGACCATCAAGTTCATGTATCCGGTTTTCGCTATGTATCTGGCATTTTCCATTGCCGGCAAACCGGCGCTGATCCCCGGGCTTATCGGCGGCATTATGTCCGACGAAGTCTACAAGCGCTTCTTTGATATCGAAGGCTTTATGCCGTCCGGCTTTTTCGGCGCGATCGGCATCGGCTTTTTTGTGGGCTATCTGGTGCGCTGGCTGAACGATGCTATTCACGTCCGCCAGCAACTGACCACCATTAAGACCATGCTGATCGTCCCGCTGATCACCGGCATTACGCTGGTGATGGTCATGGAATACCTGATTAACCCCATTTTTGGCTCACTTAACCAGCTGATGGTGGTCTTTTTTACCTCGGCAGGTGACACCGGGCGCGGGTTCTATTCTGCGATGATCGCCGCAGGCACCGCGTTCGACCTGGGCGGCCCGGTTAACAAGGCGGCAGGTTCCGTCGCACTCGGCCTGAATGGCATGAGCGAGACGTTTGATTTAACCGCCCGTGAACTCTCCATCGTCATCCCCTCTATTGGCGTCGGCTTTGCCGCGTTCCTTAACGGCCGCTTTGGACTACCGGATGTCTTCAGCCGGGAAGAGAAGACCGTTGGCAGCACCTCGCTATTGCTGGGCGTTATTGGGATCTCGGAAGGTGCGATCCCGTTCATCCTGAAAAACCCACGCCTGATCCCGGTGTTCATGACCGGTGCCGTCGCCGGCGCGCTGGTCGCCATTGCACTCGGCGTGAAGCAGACGCTGCCGCTACCGGCCATCTGGGGCTGGCCGCTGGCAACCAACGTGGCGGGCTACCTGGCGAGCGTCTTTATTGGCGCACTGATTTGCGCCCTGGGCGTGCTTTACGTCAGCCCAAAGAACGCCAGGTAAGGGGAACGTCATGAATCAGATCCACGTCATTGCCCACACGCACTGGGATCAGGAGTGGTATTTCACCCGTCAGGACAGCATGGTGCTGGCGTCATATAACTTTGTGGAAGTCATCGACACGCTGGAGCAGGACCCGGCATACAGCTGCTATCACCTTGACGGCCAGATGGCGGTGGTGGAGGACTTTCTCGCCATCAATCCCGATTATCGCGCCAGGCTGGAAACGCTGGTCAGAGACAAAAGGATCTTCGTGGGGCCATGGTATACCCAGACGGACACCTACAACGTGCATGGCGAATCCATCATCCGCAACCTCAAATACGGCATCTTCGCCGCCCGGACGCTGGGGCACGCCATGCAGGTTGGCTATCTTCCGGATACCTTCGGCCACAATGCGCAGATGCCGACGATTTTGCAGGGCTGCAATCTCGACAGCATCGTCTTCTGGCGCGGTATCGATCATGACAGGCACGCTAAAAGCAGCCAGTTCCTCTGGCGCGCGCCGTCAGGGGCGACCGTTATCGCCTGCGCGATGGCGTTCGGTTATGGCGCGGCGAAAAACATAGGGTCAGAAGCGAGCCATCTGGAGGGCAAAATCTTTCCGATGGTCAATCACCTGCGTTCACGCGCCGGTATCAACGACCTGCTCCTGCCCTGCGGCGGCGATCAGGTCAGCATCGACCCGGCGCTGCCGAAAATCCTGGAGTTCGCCAGCGCACGCTCCCCAGACGAGGACCGTTACGTCCTCAGTTCGCTGGAGCGCTACGTCGACACCCTGCGCGCGCAGCGTGAGCAGTTTGAACTATGGGAAGGAGAGCTGAAATCACCGCGCTACACCCGCATTCATAAAACGATCGGCTCCGTGCGCTACGACATCAAAAAGAAAAATGATGAGGTTGAGCAGTTCATCCTGCGACAGCTGGAGCCGACAATCGCCATGGCGCGTCATCAGGGCATCCCGGTCAACCTCTCAGTGGTCGATACCCTCTGGAAGAAGCTGTTGCGAAGCCACGCCCACGACTCCATTGGCGGTTGTAACAGTGATGCCACCAACCGCGACATCCTGCATCGGCTGGAGCAAACCGAACAGCTGTGCCACAGCCTGTGGAATCTGGTGGTGAAAACCCTGGCCGCCTGCATTCAGGACGGCGACCTGCTGATTTTCAACCCGCTGGCCGCGCAAACGCAACGCGTGGTGAAAACCACTCTCTACAGCCGCGCTGACAATATCGCACTGACGTATCAGGGCCAGCCCATCCCCTTCGACGTCCTGAAAAGAGACGTGTTGCCCGGCGGAACGGCGATCTCCCTTACCGCTGAAGGCGAGTGTGAAACGCCCCTTCCCCCTTATTTCCGCTGGCAGGTTGCTTTGCAAACCCCGGTTCTGCCGTCGGTCGGCTACATCACGGTTAACGTGGAAGATGACCCTGCGCCGTTCCGCCAGCATGTACAGACAAAGGGAAGCGAGATAGTGAATGCGCACTATCGACTGTCGCTGGACGCCGGAACGCTAACCCTGGAAGACAAACGCAGCGGCAGGCGTATCCCCTCTCTCTTTACCCTTGAAGACTGCGCGGATGCGGGCGACAGCTACGATTTCTCGCCGCTTGCGGGCGACGTACCGACGCGCTGTTCGCATTTTACGCTCGTCGACAGCCTGAAAACGCTACTTGTTGAAAAGCTGATCGTTGAGGCCACGATGCTTCTTCCGCAGGATCTCGCAGGCCGTCAGAATACGGACCGAACGCCGCTATCCATTCGTCTGGTGTGCGAATTACGCCACGACGATCCGAACCTGTATGTCGAGAGTACGCTTGAAAACAGCCACTGCGATCACCGGCTACGTTTACTGATCGGCAGCGATATTCACACCCGTCACGCTATCGCCTCCCAGCCCTTCGCGATAATCCAGCGCGAAACGGGGTGTGCCGGTGAAAACTGGCAGGAGCGCTATCGCGAGAAGCCCGTGGATATCGAAACCACCGAAGGTATTATTGCCGTCGCGGAAGCGGGCAAAGCGCTGGTGGTGAATAGCCGAGGTATGAAGGAGTTTCAGATCATCGGCAGCGAACCGGCGGCGATTGCCCTGACATTGTTTAAAGCGACGGGCGTGCTCGGGCGCAACGATCTCGACTGGCGGCCAGGCCGGGCGTCCGGCATTAATAATACGGTGGTTGAAACCCCCGATGCCCAGTTGCTGAAACCGCTGCACTTTTCATTCACCGTCGCGCTGGCCGACAGCGCCGACCATCTCACGCTTCGTCGGCTGGAAAATCAGGCAGCCGGGCAGCCCTTCACCTATCAGCGGCAATCGTTGCACACGCTCGATCACCGTCTTGAGCGATTTTCGTTGCGCCTGCCCGACCGCCAGCTTCCGGCACAATTCTCACTATTGACCCTGCCGGAGCCGCTCATCCTTTCTGCCCTACCCCATGCGCAGCAGTCGCGCGGCACGGTCGTCCGGGTGTTTAACGCCGGGACGCAGCCGGTTCCCGTCCCAGAAAGTCTGGCGGGGCTCCGTCAGATCAACTATCTGGAAGAGCCAGTGCAGCCGGTAACGGCGATCCCCCCTTCCGCGACCTGCGATTTTTTAATGGAGGCTTAATATGAACTTGCTTGCATTGACGCACCCCGATCTGGTTTTTATCAACCCGCCGCACCGTACGCCTGAAGCGCTGATCCGCTGGCTCGCCGAACCGCTCGCCGGGCGGAAAATCATCAGCGATCAAGAAACGTTTATCCAGAGCGTTTTACAACGCGAAAGCGAAGGCCCTACCGCGCTGGGTGAAGCGCTCGCCGTTCCGCACGGTAAAACCGAGGCGGTGCAGCAGGCGGCGTTTTGTCTGGCGCTCTTTGACGACCCGATACGCTGGCCGGGTCTGGAAGGGGATGAAGAGGTGAGAATGGTTTTTCTGCTCGCCATTCCGCCCGCAGAAGCAGGCAGTACCCATATGCAGCTGCTGACGACGCTGACCAGTTTATTGACGGAAGATCGGGTACGTGAGCAGCTTCTGGCGTCGCGCACCCGGGAAGAGGCGATGTCCGCCCTGAGTGCTGAAGAACCGCAAAAACAGGATGCGTCCCCCGACCGTTCCCTTCTCATTCCGGTGATACTGGGCAGTATCGCTACAGCAGCCTTTATACAGGCAGGATTGAGCTGGGCCTGCGGAATCAGTTAACCGAACAGCGCTCAGCACGTACCGTGCTGAGCGCTTGTTTTTGTTGAATAATTAATCAGATTTTTCCTCTGCGTCTTTACAAAGGCTGAAGCGCCCGCCGTTTGTACTCTCGTCTTTTTACTTTGTTCTGCGTCAAATAAATCGCAAACTTGTTTGATGCAAATCACTATATGTAGCACTTAAAATGCACGCCGACCCAACATCTTGTATTTTTCGTCTACTATTCCAACAACAAGACGGCGCTGACGCTGGCCGGAACTGTGGATAACACGAGCTGGGAACGCGGGAAGTCTTTGGCCCGGCGGGGAATACGCCCGGTGAATACTTCTCCACCTCTGTGGATAACCTGTTTTCAAAAAATGGAGTGATCATGACACCGCATGTGATGAAACGTGATGGCTGTAAAGTGCCGTTTAAATCAGAGCGCATCCAGGAAGCCATTCTGCGTGCAGCTAAAGCAGCGGGAGTCGATGACGCAGATTACTGCGCCACCGTCGCAGAAGTCGTTAGCAGCCAGATGACTGAACGCAGCCAGGTCGATATCAACGAGATCCAGACCGCGGTTGAAAACCAGCTGATGGCGGGGCCTTACAAGCAGCTGGCGCGCGCCTATATTGAGTACCGCCACGATCGTGACGTGCAGCGTGAGAAGCGCGGTCGCCTGAACCAGGAGATCCGTGGCCTGGTGGAGCAGACCAACTCTGCCCTGCTCAACGAAAACGCCAACAAAGACAGTAAAGTGATCCCGACCCAGCGCGACCTGCTGGCCGGTATCGTCGCCAAACACTATGCCCGTCAGCACCTGCTGCCGCGCGACGTGGTGTCTGCGCACGAGCGCGGCGAGATCCACTATCACGATCTCGACTATTCGCCGTTCTTCCCGATGTTCAACTGCATGCTGATTGACCTGAAAGGCATGCTGACCCACGGTTTTAAAATGGGTAACGCCGAGATTGAACCGCCAAAATCCATCTCCACCGCCACCGCGGTTACGGCACAGATCATCGCCCAGGTGGCGAGCCATATTTACGGCGGGACCACCATTAACCGCATTGATGAAGTGCTGGCCCCGTTCGTAACGGCGAGCTTCAACAAGCACCGTAAAACCGCCGAAGAGTGGCAGATCCCGGACGCGGACGGTTATGCGCACTCCCGCACCGAAAAAGAGTGCTACGACGCGTTCCAGTCGCTGGAATATGAGGTGAACACGCTGCACACCGCCAACGGCCAGACGCCGTTTGTGACCTTCGGTTTTGGCCTGGGCACCAGCTGGGAATCACGCCTGATTCAACAGTCCATTCTGCGCAACCGTATTTCCGGCCTTGGCAAGAACCGCAAAACGGCGGTATTCCCGAAACTGGTGTTCGCGATTCGTGACGGCCTGAACCACAAGTTTGGCGACCCGAACTACGACATCAAACAGCTGGCGCTGGAGTGCGCGAGCAAGCGCATGTACCCGGACATCCTGAACTACGATCAGGTCGTTAAAGTGACCGGCTCGTTTAAAACGCCAATGGGCTGCCGCAGCTTCCTCGGCGTGTACGAAGATGAAAACGGCGAGCAGATCCACGACGGGCGTAACAACCTGGGGGTGATCAGCCTGAACCTGCCGCGCATCGCGCTGGAGGCCAAAGGCAATGAAGCTGAATTCTGGAAACTGCTGGATGAACGTCTGCAGCTGGCGCGTAAGGCGCTGATGACCCGTATCGCTCGCCTTGAAGGGGTCAAAGCCCGCGTCGCGCCAATCCTCTATATGGAAGGGGCCTGCGGCGTGCGCCTGAAGGCGGACGATGACGTGTCCGAGATCTTCAAAAACGGCCGCGCGTCGATTTCGCTGGGCTATATCGGCATCCATGAGACCATCAACGCACTGGCTGGCGATACGCATATGTACGACAGCGAGGCCCTGCGCGAAAAAGGGATTGCGATTGTTCAGCGCCTGCGCGACGCGGTTGACCAGTGGAAAGAGGAAACCGGCTACGGATTTAGCCTCTACAGCACGCCGAGCGAGAACCTGTGCGACCGCTTCTGCCGTCTGGATACCGCCGAGTTCGGGATTGTGGAAGGCGTGACCGACAAAGGGTACTACACCAACAGCTTCCACCTCGACGTGGAGAAAAAGGTGAACCCGTACGACAAGATCGACTTCGAAGCGGCTTATCCGCCGATCGCCAGCGGCGGCTTCATCTGCTACGGCGAGTACCCGAACATTCAGCACAACCTGAAGGCGCTGGAAGACGTATGGGATTACAGCTATCAGCACGTGCCGTATTACGGGACCAACACGCCAATCGACGAGTGCTACGAGTGCGGCTTTACCGGTGAGTTCGAGTGTACGAGCAAAGGCTTCACCTGCCCGAAATGCGGCAACCACGATGCGGCCCGCGTCTCCGTGACCCGTCGCGTGTGCGGCTATCTCGGCAGCCCGGACGCGCGTCCGTTTAACGCCGGCAAGCAGGAAGAGGTGAAGCGCCGCGTGAAGCATTTGGGGAATGGGCAGATCGGGTAAGTTCTGCGCAGGGTTCTCCCCCTCACCCTACCCCTCTCCCTCAAGGGAGAGGGAACTCTTCTCCCTCTCCCTGTGGGAGAGGGCCGGGGTGAGGGCATCAGCGCGCACATTCTCTGGACATTTTCTATGCGATACCATCAATACTACCCCGTCGACATCGTCAACGGCCCCGGCACCCGCTGCACCCTGTTCGTCTCAGGCTGCGTCCACGAATGCCCCGGCTGCTACAACAAAAGCACCTGGCGTCTGAACTCCGGCATGCCGTTTACCGCTGAGATGGAAGACAAGATCGTCAACGACCTGAACGACACGCGCATTCACCGTCAGGGGATCTCACTTTCCGGTGGCGACCCCCTGCACCCGCAAAACGTGCCGGATATCCTGAAGCTGGTGAAGCGCATTCGGGCAGAGTGTACTGGAAAAGATATCTGGGTCTGGACAGGCTATAAGCTGGATGAGCTGAACGCGCAGCAAATGGAAGTGGTGGAACTGATTAACGTGCTGGTCGACGGCAAGTTCGTACAGGATTTAAAAGACCCGGCGCTGATTTGGCGCGGCAGCAGCAACCAGGTTGTGCATCATCTGCGTTAAACGCTAAAGCCGTTTGTTTGCATCATGATAAGCGGCTGATTTCTCTCTCTTTCCGATAGCGATAACAAATACCGTTACTACGTTGTCCTGCACCTGATAGACCAAACGATAACCCTGAGATCTGAGTTTTATTTTGTAGCAATCCGGCAGACAGTGCAGGCGTGCCGATTCGATCCTGGGGTTCACTAAGACGTCAGCAAGTTTCTTTTTAAACTGGCATTTCACCGTATCGCCCAGCTTATGCCACTCCTTTAACGCCCTCGGGTCAAATACCAGCTCATAAGTCATCCAGACTAACCTTAATTCCCTTTTGCGGATTCGCCAGTCGCTCCCGGACTGCCTGTACCAGTTCATCTTCACTGTCGCTAATGGTGACAGTTTTCACCGGCATACGCCCTGTTTCCGCGACGTACTGAAACAGTAACCGCACGGCTTCCGTTGGGGTGATATTCAGTTTTTCCAGCACGGCATAAGCCTCGTTTTTGAGTTTGTCATCCAGACGGACGTTCAGCGTGGCCATTATGCCTCCAGTAAAATCGAATGTGTAATGCAGTTTAGCATTACATTCGCATTACATCGAATTCTGGATAACGCCTCTCAAAACCGGCTCAAACTCTCCATTGCCACCGCCTTAAACCCGGCAAAATCTCCGCACTGGCACAGGCGCGCCATCGCCCGTTCACGCAGGAAGGTGACGAAGATATCGTAAATCGCCATCGCCTCTTCGTACTCGCTTTTGCTGATGGCGAGCAGGAAGATGACATGCGCGGTTTCATCCCCCCACGGGATGCCCTGTGGAGCCAGAACCGTGTAGACCACCGTTTTCTGCGCCAGCAGGCCGAGGGAGTGAGGCAGCGCGATGCCGTCACCGAGCATGGTGCTGACGATAGCCTCACGCTCGACGACCGAATCCAGAAACTCCGCGCCAACAAAACCTTCGTGTTCAAGTTGGTCACACAGCTCGCGGAACAGCGTTTGCTGGTCAACGGGCTTGTCGAGAATGCGGAAATGAGCCGCGTCGAAGTATTTCTCCAGCATCCACGGGCGGGTGCGGTCCACCAGCACCAGCTTGCCGATCTGCTCTAACTGATAGTCGGTCGGGAACGGGACGATCGTCACCACCGGTTTGGATTTTTCGCTGACGCGGGCGGTAGAGATAACAAAGTCCTCGCCGATGGCATCCGCCAGCTCGTACTCGCGCAGGGTGAGCGTGCGCGTCACCTCGATCTGCGGATACTTGCGCTGAAGCACCGCCTCGATCATGCGCACCATGGCATTCCCGGCATCGCACACCAGCAGCACGCGCGGCTGGCGCTGGTAGCCGATGTTGTAGTGGCGCTCCAGCCCGACGCCGATATGCAGCACCAGAAAGCCAATCTCGTTTTCGCTGATCGCATACGGCGTGTATTTGCCCCAGCTCGACACCGCCGCCAGCGTCATATCCCATGCCATCGGGTAATGCTGCTTGATGTTTTCCAGCAGCGGATTGGGGATCATGATTTGATACCGCACGCGGGTGATCATGGTTTTAATGTGCGTGAGCAGATCCGCGTGCAGCTGTGCGTCGCTGAGCAGGTTGTAGTTATAGTGGGTGTTGATGTAGCGCAGGATGTAGTTGACCAGCGCCTCGTCGTCGTCGGCGTTAATCGCGCTTGGGGCGATCTCCTGAATCTGCCGCGCCGCAATGTGCACGCACAGCCAGCTCTCTTCGGACGGCGACAGCGCTTTGCCCGCCAGCTCCTGAATGACCACCGCGATATCCTTCGCCGCCTCGCGCACGTTCTCTTCCACGTCTTCCGCATGAAATTCCGGCAGCGGAAAGCCTTCGCTGATACGACGCACCGACACCGCACAGTACAGACGCAGGAACAGCTCGCCTTCGTCAGTCAGGCGGATGTGGTGCCGGGTAAGCGCGTCGTGCAGCACGGCTACCATCTGCTCCGGTACCCCGGCGTTGAGCGCGACCTCCGTCACCAGCGGGTTGAGGCTGTCCTGCTGCGCCAGCTCCCACAGGAGATCGGTGAGGCAGGCGCGCACCGACATCTCGCTGCCAAACAGCTTCATGCCGTGGCGCGGGCGGGTTTCCAGCGTCAGGTTATAGCGCTGGAACCACTCGCGCACTTCCACCATGTCGCTTTGCAGCGTGGCGCGGCTGACAAACCACTCGTCAGCCAGATCTTCAAGCTTAAGCGAAAACGCCGACGTCAGAAAACGCACCACCAGATAGTGCACGCGCTCCGCTCCCGTTCGGGGAATTCGCAGCGCGCGCGGGTGCGATGCCTGAAGCTGCTGATAGCGCTCGGCATCATCAATTTTTAGCTGGTAGCCGTTGCCCCGGCTCAGAATAAACTGCGCGCCGTGGCTTGCCAGCAGCGCGTTCAGGGCGGTGATATCGGCGCGGACGGTTCGCGTGGAGACCGACAGCCGCTGCGCCAGCTCGTCCTGTGGCAGCGTCTCGTTTTGCAACAGATCGAACAGTTGCGCTAAACGTTGGTTCGGAAATCGCACGGGTTTGTCCTCTTACAGCTTAAGGTGAAATGACCATCTGGGATGGGCTGCCGACCGGGGTATAGTCAGGCTCGAAGCTCAGCTTGCCGTCCTGCGCCACGCGGAAACGGGTAATGTTGTCGCTGCGCTGGTTCATGACGTACAGCCATCGCCCCTGCTTATCAAGCGTCAGGGTGCGCGGGTAGTCGCCGCGGGTCCACACGTCGTCCTGATGGGTCAGCGTGCCCTCCGCTGTTACGGTAAAGTGCCCGATGCTGTTATGCAAACGGTTAGCCACATACAGCTGCTTACCGTCGGCGCTTAATGCGAGCCCGGCTGCAAAGCTGGTGCCTTTATAGCCGTCCGGCAGGGCAGAGACCGTTTTGCCCTCTTTCAGCCTGCCGCTGCTGTCCAGCGCATAATGGGTGAGCGTAGACGCCTCTTCGTTAATCAGCCACAGGGCGTCCCCCTTTGGCGTAAAGACAAAGTGGCGCGGGCCGGCGCCTTTTGAGGAGGCTCTGATAAACGGCGGATCGTTCGGCGTCAGCTTTCCGGTTCGATCGTCAAAGCGGTACTGATAGATACGATCCAGCCCCAGATCGGTAGAAAAAACATATTTCCCGCTCGGATCGGCAGCGATCATGTGCGCATGGGGACCATTGTGATCGCTGATGGCAAAGCTACCTTCGACAGCCGCTTCCGGCTTCGCCGCGCCCGGTTCCCCTTGATCCTGATGTTTGTCCGTAGCGTCACCCAGGCTGCCGTCCGCGTTGACGGGCAACACGGCAATCGATCCGCTGACATAGTTCGCCACCAGCAGATGCTTGCCGTTCGGCGTCAGGGAGAGATACACCGGTCCGGCACCGCCGGAGGCCACCTGATTCAGCTCGCTCAGCTCCCCGTTATCCCCCACCCGCAGCGCCTGCACCAAGCCCTGCTCCACTTCGCTTGCCAGATAGAGCGTTTTGCCGTCGTGCGAGACGGTCAGCTGCGCGGCGTTCGGCAGCTTGCTCACCAGCGTTTTATTCGCCAGCGCGCCGGTTTGTGGGTCAACGGTAAAGCGGTACAACCCTTCCCCGTTGGGGTTGTAGGTGCCCACCCAGGCGTATTGCGTCTGGGCGACAGCGGCAGTGGCGAACATTGAGAGTGAAGCAACAAGCAGGGTACGGGTGTGCATGGTGGCTCCTTCAGGTTTGTGCGGTGTTTGCCCCCTCACCCTAACCCTCTCCCCAAAGGGGAGAGGGGACGATTACACCCTCTCCCCTTTGGGGAGAGGGCCGGGGTGAGGGGTGTTTTTTTTATTACTTAACCAGCTTCTTCGTCATCACAAGCAGCGTACGCACATCTTCCGGGCGCGTGTCGCCGCTGGCCTTGTCGATAATCGAGCTGTAGATATGCGGGATGATTTTGCTCACGCCCGCGTCGAGGGCGATCTGCAGGATCTCCTCATAGTTTTCCAGATCGATACCTCCGGTTGGCTCCAGCCAGAAGTCGTGACGGGCGCAGGCTTCCGCCACCGCTTTGTACTCGTCACGGCACTTCAGGCCGCCCATCGGGAAGTATTTGATGGAGCTGCCGCCGAAATCTTTCAGCAGGGCAATCGCCGTTTCAACCGGCACGATGCCGTCCGGTGCTGCGCTGCTCAGCGGACCGGTGGAGATTTTTACCATGCCGACGGTGCCGGTCGGAGAGACCAGACCGTTGACCACAGACTCATTCTGCCCCAGCAGCGCGCGGCTGGTGGCCACGCCGGTAAAGACCTGGTTGACGTGCTGCGGCTGCACCTGACGGGAGATTTCGCTCACCATCGCAGACTGGTTCGGATCCCCCGCGCCGAGGCCGACGGAAAGCGCGTTATCAATCAGCGCGGCATATTCACGCATATCGGCAACGGCGCTCGCCACGTCCGGGTAATTTTTGGAGAGCACGCCCACCAGCACGTGGCCTTCTGCCGCCTCGTAAATGGCGCTGGCGTTAGCCTTTGAGCCGGCCAGCACGTTCAGACAGACGCGGTCACGGTAAAAGTTGGGGGTCAGTTTCATGCGTTTCTCTCCTGTCCTAATACTTCGCTAATGCGGCGGTAGACGATATTCAGCTGGTCAGCGCTCACGCTGCGCACGTCCGCCTCGATAATCCCTTCGTTGGCCTTGTAGCCACGGAAGTAAATGGCGTATTCGCCCTGTTTGAGTTTCGCCACCAGATCGCCCGTGCCGACGCCCGTTGCGGCTTCGTCGAACTTAATCTCGGTGCGCGCGATATCGCGACCGGCGCTGTCCCAGACCACGCGCGCGGTCACGCCGTTCAGGGTGTTGAGCGCCTCGATAAACGGCGTCATCTTCGCCACCATCTCGGCCCCGCTCTCTTTGGTCGCCGTCAGGTAGTGTTCGATGGCGCAGGTCAGGCCGAGGATCCCCTCTTTACCCACCTTCATCGCGCGGCCAATGCCCGCGGTCTGGCGCTTCACCCACTCAACGTACTGGGTTTTGCCGATCACCAGCCCGCTGGTTGGGCCTTCAATCGCCTTCGCGCCGCTGTAGATCACCAGATCGGCACCGGATCGGTAGTAAGCGTGCAGATCTTCTTCCGCCGCCGCATCGACGATCAGCGGGAGATCGTGCTTGCGTGCCACGACCGCCGCCTGCTCGACGCTGAGCATGCTTTTCTGCACGCAGTGGTGTGATTTGATGTAGAGGATCGCCGCTGTGCGCGCCGTGATCGCCGCCGCCAGTTGATCGGCAGAGCATTCGTTGGCGTAGCCCGCCTCCACCAGCTTGCCGCCGCCCAGGGCCACCATGGTGCCCACCGGCGCGCCAAAGTTAACGTTGTGGCCTTTCGGCAGGACGATTTCGTTATTCTCAATCGGGGTCAAGTGCAAGTTTTCCAGCAGCCAGTCGCTGTCTTTCACCAGCACCGCCGCCACGGACTGGGCAATGCCCGCCGACGCGCAGGAGACCACCGTCGCGCCCTCCACGTCCAGCAGCTTCGCGATGTACTCCCCGGTTTTGTTAACCAGATCCTTCATCTCGAAATATTGATTCATGCCGTCCATCGCCGCCTGCACCACTTCCGGGCGCGGCGTGGAGACGCCCAGCGCCGTCATGCGGCCAGAGGTGTTGATAACCTGCTTTAAATTATACTTCTCATAAATCGAAGGCATGTTCCGTGCTCCCTTGTTCGGTCATGTAGCCCTTGCCCGCGCGGATCGCGGCAAGCGGCACCAGAATGTGTTCAGCCTGCAGGCTGTCGTTTTCAGCGTCCGTCAGCACCGTTGGCTGGCGTTTAATCGTGAACAGCGTCAGGTCGGCGTCGAGACCCGGCTGGATGTGACCCTTGCGCGTCAGGCGCAGGCCGTCGGCGGCGTTGGCGGTCACGCAGTCAATCACCTGCGGCAGCGACATGCCGATAGCGAGGAATTTCGACATCACGCTCGCCAGCGAGCCCACCGGGCCGTTGATGCGGTTGCGGCAGTAGATATCCGAGCTGATGGTGTGCGGCAGAATGCCCATGGCGATGGCGCGTTTCGCCACCTCAAAGCTGAAGCTCGCCGTGCCGTGGCCGACGTCCAGACGCACCCCGCGCTTCAGGGCGGAGGTGATGGAGGCGCGCAGCTCGCCGGAGGGAGTCAGAATGCGGTTTGGCTTGCCGTTGTAGCAGTGGGTGATGATGTCGCCCGAGCTCAGCAGCTCGGCAATTTCGTCGAGGTTCGGCGGGTTGTTGCCAATGTGCACCATCAGCGGCAGGTCGCCGTTCTCTTTCTGAATGGCTTTGGCGCGCTCCAGCGGCGTAATGCCGTTTTCACCGACCACGCTGCTGCTCATGCGCGCCTTCAGGCCGACGATAAAATCAGGGTGGCGCTTCAACGCCTGCTTCACCGCGTCGGCGTCAATATTCGCCATGTTGGCCAGCTCGTTCTGGGCAATCAGCCCCACGCGGGAGATGTTCAGCAGGGCAAAGACTTCGGTGGAAGCTTTGCGGGTGATGTCGTAGAAATCGTCCACGTCGTCGGCCCCGGTACTGCCCGCGTCCACCACGGTGGTAACGCCGGTGGCAATGCCCACGCTGTCCGGCTCGTCGTGGTAAATCGGGGAGTTCGGGTAGCAGTGAACGTGGGAGTCAATCCAGCCTGCGCTGACGAACACGTCGCCGTTCAGCTCAACCGTTTTATGGGCGGGAGCGTCAATGTCGCCCGTCGCGGCGATCTTTCCGTCCTGAATGGCGATATCGGTCAGGGTATCGTCGGCGAGGCGCGCACGGCGCAGGAGTAAATCAAACATGAGGATCTCCTGATAAGGCGGGCGCCGGAGCGCCCGCAGGTATTAAAGGGCGACCGGGAACAGCCAGCCCAAAATCATTGCGCCGAGGATAGCGCCACCGGTAATCGGCTTCTGCCAGATGTAAAACAGCAGCGCGCCCACCAGTGAACCGACGCCGATAGGAATGGAGGCGGTCATGGCGCTGAGGATAATCAATGGCCCGAGGAAGCGGCCGGAGGCGTTGCCCGCGCCCATCATCACGTCTGCACCGTAGGTAGAGTTGCTCTGGTTGATGGTGAACTTACGCGCCAGGATGATGACGTAGCCGATCGCCAGACCAATCACCAGGCCGGTAATCAGCGAGGCGATGAAGTTGGTCACCGGGAACATGATCCCCGCGCCCAGCAGCAGCGCCGGAACGCCGAGGCCCACGCCGGTCTGGATCGCACCGCCGATATCAAGAATACCGACCAGCGACCCTTCGATGATGCGGGCGAACAGGAAACTTGCGCCGAACGCCGCCACCGCGCCGTAGACGCCGGTATCAATCCCCGCTTTCAGCATCGCCACGAAGGCCACTTCGTTAAACGCACCGATGCCGTAGAGGTAGTACATGTGCGTCCCGGCGAAGACGCCGGAGGAGAGCAGGCCAACGAAGATCGGGAACGACCAGTCGGCATACCAAAAACCTTTATTCTGTTCCATGTAGAGGCTCCTGTTATTTACCGCTGAGCGAGTTGTGGATCATATCGAGCCAGTTCGGCACGGTCAGATGGAAGGATTCGATCATCTTCATGTCGAAGCCGCGGAAGAAGCCGCTCAGCACGAAGAGCAGGACGATAGCCGCCATCATCACTTTGGTGACGTGGTTCCAGCCGCTCTCTTCCACGCCTTTACCGATCAGGATCCCCAGCACCAGGCCCGGTACGGCGTTGCCCATAATCAGCTGCGCCGCGCCGCCGAAGATGGTGGCCCAGAAGCCCGATTTTTTACCCGCGTCGATAGCCGCCAGCCAGAAGATCACCGGCATGACGGTGTTCACCAGCAGGTTCGCGGCAGGCACCAGTACCTTCACGGCGGTGACCTGAAGCGCGGCCGGAACGGAGGAAGCGGTCAGGTTAAGGAAGGTGACGACGAGCATGCCGATCACACCGCAGGCAATCGCCATTTTGCGGGGATCGTGCAGCGTTTCGCCGACGTTACGGTTTTTGATCATCAGTGCAGCAGCACCCCAGTTCGGGATGATGCGGTGGTCAACGTCCTGTGTGAAGGCGCCTGCAGCCACGGAAGAGGCCCAGGCGTTAAAGAAGAAACCTAACCCAAAGGAGAAGTGAGAAGCCGGATCCCCTTCGCAGGAGTTCAGTTCCCCCAACGTACGAAACGCGCCCATACCCTGAGTGGTAGGCGCATGAAACATGCGTGCAGCCCCGGCGCCAACACCGACGCCTACCAGGCCGCCGATGATGAGCGATTTTATTAATATAATTAAGAACATCAGTCTGCCCTTTTTATGAATAATCAGCGTTGCGTGACGAAATCCACCCGGTCGAGATTGATGGCGGTCACGTTGACGGTCACATCCAGCTCCACGCTGTAGGTGCGTCTCTCCCGGCGCAAAAAGAAGAACAGAAACGCTTCTTTACGCACCGCTTCTTGCGCCTGAACAACCTGCACATCCTGTGGCTCAATACGCAGTAAGATATGCGGTGAGGCTTTCATCACCGCGGCCTGAACGTGGTTGAGCGCGTCAGCAAAGGCGCGCGCTTTGGCGTCGCCTTTGCCCTTCACTCTCACCGTGGTTGTGAACTGTTCTTTCATGCTTATGCGCCGTATTTCTTCTGCCAAGCCTGTACCAGACGCTCGCCCAGCTCTTCTTTATCCATAAAGCCGAAGCCCAGCACGTTGCAGCCTTCGTTGATGGCGGTCACGCCCTCATCCACGGAACGCATGCCGTATTTGGCTTTGTAGCCATATTTGGTTTGCGCGGTGATAGCGCCCGCACCGCCGCTGCCGCAGAAGGAGATGCCGAAGGTGGCATTTTCCGCTTTCATCACGTCGCCGAGCTTCATGTCCGCCGCCATGCCCGGCACGACAACCGCGCGTCCGCCTGCTTTTTCCACACCGGCAGCCACTTTCTGACCTTTGCCCAGGCGATCGCCAATCACGACTGTAATCTGTTCCATGTGTTGCTCCTTAAAGGTTGTCTTTCGCGACTTCAAAGTGAACGGAGAGCAGCCAGGCCTCTTCATCAGGAAGGTTGCCAAACTGCGCTACCACTTCACGGGCAAGTTGCATTGAATCTGGTGAAATTTCGTCAAACAGCTCTGCTTCTACCTCCGGCAGCGGCTCGCCGGTCACGGACCGGTGCGCCATTGCGCGCACGTGGGAGGTGAGCATCTGCTCCTGTACCGCATTGGGGATGATGTTGTTTCGGGCCAGCAGGGCATAAACCTGCTGCAGCATGGTGGTCGCGAGCTGTTCTGTTTGCTCCGCCTGTTCCCCAACGTCGTTCATTACCGCTCCGTTAATCACTGGTCTTACCCCGTTAATGGCTCTGGAATAAAACTAACGTTGGGGGGGAATTGTTTGTAGCGAGTTGTTTTCCACTTCGAAGTGGAAAGGCGAGCCGCAGCAGTGATCTGTGCCACATAAATGCGGTGAATCTGGATTAATAACGGTATTTGCGTGATGAATATCACGTATTCCAGCGGCAAAACGCGCGCCGGGGAAACGAAAACGTTCAGGCGTGGTGACGCAAAAATGTGATGGCGATAGGGTTTACTTATTACCGCGTAAAAAAAACGGGAGCCACTGGCCCCCGCTGGTTGTTTGTCAGATGCGCGATCGATTAACGATATTTCTTGTGATACGTGTTACGCGTCGCCACAAACTGGTCAGCCGCCGCCTGGGCTTCCTTCACTTTGCCTTCGTTAGCCAGCTTCAGCGCACCGTCGATCTGGCCGACCAGCACGTCAAAGCCGTGGCGATAGTCTTTCATCTCTGCGCTGTCTGCCGCTTTGCTTTCCAGCTTTGGCGGGGTCGCTTTTTGCGCGTCCAGCGCCGCTTCACGCATTTTGGTCAGTGCGCCTTTCATTTCCGCCGCATTGTCCGTTTTCTGCACTATCTTCAGGTTTTGACTGAGGATGTCCATGTTGTCTTCGAGATCGGCAGCAAACGCAGAAGAGCCAAGAACCAGCGTTGAAGCCGCGACGATCGCTAACAGGTGTTTACGCATTGCTCACTTCCTTTTTTATTATTAAAACGCTTTTCGGGTATTACTGGCCGGCGATTTTCATTTCCGGCAGTAATACAGAACCACACTGTATATTGCTACGTGTTTCAATATCGTTACCGACCGTAACGATATTGCGCCACATGTCCTTCAGGTTGCCGGCGATGGTAATTTCGCTCACCGGATACTGAATTTCGCCGTTTTCGACCCAGAAGCCTGCCGCACCGCGCGAGTAGTCGCCGGTGATGCCGCTCACGCCCTGCCCCATCAGCTCGGTGACCACCAGACCGGTGCCCATCTCTTTTAGCATTTGCTCGAAGTTAAGGCCCTGACCGGCAATGCGCCAGTTGTGGATGCCGCCCGCGTGTCCGGTGCTTTTTAGCCCCAGCTTGCGCGCGGAGTAGTTGGTCAGCAGCCACTGGGTCAGAATGCCGTCTTTAACGATATCGCGGCGTTCCGTGCGTACGCCTTCGCTGTCGAACGGCGTGGAGGCCAGCCCTTTCAGCAGGTGCGGGTGCTCTTCAATCGTCAGCCATTCCGGCAGGATCTGCTTGCCCAGCGAGTCGAGCAGGAAGGTCGATTTACGGTACACCGAGCCGCCCGCGATAGCGCCCACCAGATGGCCAAACAGGCCGGTCGCCACTTCATTGGCAAAGATCACCGGGGCCTTCATGGTGGAGAGTTTACGCGGCGACAGGCGCGACAGCGTGCGTTCGGCACACTCTTTACCCACCCACTCAGGAGACTGCAAGTCCCCCAGCGCGCGGCCAATGGTATAGGCGTAGTCGCGCTCCATGTCGCCGTTCTCTTCAGCGATGACGCAGCTGGAGAGCGAGTGGCGGGTAGAGCAGTAGCCCTGCAGCATGCCGTGGCTGTTGCCGAACACTTTGATGCCGTAGTGGCTATTGAAGCTGCCGCCTTCGGTATTGGTGATGCGCTTGTCAGCCTGCAATGACGCCTGCTCGGCGCGCGCGGCCAGTTCAATGGCTTCATCCGGCGTCACTTCCGCCGGGTGGAAAAGATCGAGATCCGGCGCGTCAAACGCCAGCAGCTCTTTATCCGCCACGCCTGCGTAAGGATCCGGAGAGGTATAGCGGGCAATATCCAGCGCCGCCTGCACCGTACGGGCAATGGCATCCGGGCTGAGATCGGTGGATGACGCGCTGCCTTTGCGATTCTGGTGATACACCGTGATCCCAAGCGCGCCATCGCTGTTAAATTCTACATTCTCCACTTCGCCATAGCGGGTGCTCACGCTAATGCCGGTGGTTTTGCTGACCGCCACTTCGGCGCCATCTGATTTACCTGAAGCGAGCGTCAGCGCGGTGGAGACGGCTTCTTCCAGAATCTTACGCTGCGCTTCAACTTGTGAGGTTACTTTCATCGCAAATGCCATACTGTAAGAGAGAGTTAAGTGAAGTCTAACAGAGAACCGTTTTTCAGTGCGCGTCTTAACTGGTAACATTAGCCTCTTTTTTTAAGGAGCCTGACATGACTAAGCAGCCCGAAGACTGGCTCGACGACGTTCCCGGTGATGACATCGAAGACGAAGATGATGAGATCATCTGGGTCAGTAAAAGTGAAATTAAACGTGACGCCGAAGAGTTAAAACAGCTTGGCGCAGAAATGGTAGAACTGGGTAAAAACGCGCTGGACAAGATCCCGCTCGACCAGGATCTGCGTGATGCCATTGAACTGGCACAGAAAATCAAAAAAGAAGGCCGTCGTCGCCAGCTTCAGCTTATCGGTAAAATGCTGCGTCAGCGCGACGTGGATCCGATCCGTCAGGCGCTGGACAAGCTGAAAAACCGCCACAACCAGCAGGTTGCGCTGTTCCATAAGCTGGAGCAGATCCGCGATCGTCTGATTGAACAGGGTGATGATGCAGTACCGGAAGTACTGAACCTGTGGCCGGATGCCGACCGCCAACAGCTGCGTTCTTTGATCCGCAACGCGAAGAAAGAGAAAGAAGGGAATAAGCCGCCGAAGTCCGCGCGCCTGATTTTCCAGTATCTGCGCGAGCTGTCTGAGAACGGCGAGTAATCTCTTCCCCTCACCCCAGCCCTCTCCCCGGAGGGGCGAGGGAGAAAACACGGGAAAGTAGGCCCGGTAAGCGCTAGCGCCACCGGGCTTTTTTTTACTCTGCAGCCGCCGCTTCCGCTTTCTTCGCCAGACCGTCCAGCAGCTTCTGATGGATCCCACCGAACCCGCCATTGCTCATCACCAGAATGTGATCGCCAGGCTGAGCCGCTTTCACCACCATATCCGCGAGCACATCCACGTCCGCACTCCAGTGCGCAGGCTGAATGCAGGCATCCGCCACTTCAGCCACCTGCCACGGAATATGCTGCGGCTGCAGCAGGAAGACTTCGTCGGCACGTCCCAGGGACGGTGCGAGGTCGTCTTTGCAAATGCCCATTTTCATGGTGTTTGAGCGCGGTTCCAGCACCGCCAGAATGCGCGCGGTACCGCCAACCTTGCCGCGTAACGCGGCAAGCGTCGCCAGAATGGCGGTCGGGTGGTGCGCGAAATCGTCATAGACCGTCACGCCATTCGCTTCGCCGCGCAGTTCCAGGCGGCGGCGGGCGTTAATGAACGAGCCGAGCGCATTAGCGGCATCCGCAGGCAGCACGCCCACGTGGCGCGCCGCAGCAATCGCCATCAGGCCGTTGTGCATGTTGTGCTCGCCCACCAGGCCCCACTTCACCTCGCCCACTTTTTCACCGTCGAGCAGCACTTCCCACTCGGAGGCATCCGCGTTGAGCTTTTTCGCCTGCCAGTGGCCCTGCTCACCCACCAGCTCCTGCTCGCTCCAGCAGCCCATCGCCATGGTCTGCTTCAGGTTGATGTCGTTCTCCGGCAGGATGATGCGGCCCTGACCCGGAACAATGCGCACCAGATGGTGGAACTGTTTCTGAATCGCTTTCAGATCGTCAAAGATGTCCGCGTGATCGAACTCAAGGTTGTTGAGGATCAGCGTGCGCGGGCAGTAATGCACGAACTTGGAGCGCTTGTCGAAGAATGCGCAGTCGTATTCATCCGCTTCAATCACAAAGAACGGGCTGTCGCCAAGACGCGCAGAGACGTCGAAGTTACCCGGCACGCCGCCGATCACAAAGCCCGGCTTGTAGCCGCAGGCTTCGAGGATCCAGGTCGCCATGCCGGCGGTAGTGGTTTTTCCGTGGGTACCGGCCACGGCAACTACCCAGCGGTCGCGCAGCACGAAGTCATGCAGCCACTGCGGGCCGGACATGAACGGAATATTGCGTTCCAGCACCGCTTCAACGCACGGGTTACCGCGGGTCATGGCGTTGCCAATAATGACCAGATCCGGCTCGGGATCCAGCTGGCTGGCATCGTAGCCCTGAATCAGCGAGATGCCCTGTTTTTCCAGAAGCGTGCTCATCGGCGGATACACATTGGCGTCCGAACCTGTCACTTCATGGCCCAGCGAGCGCGCCAGCATTGCCAGTCCGCCCATGAAAGTGCCACAAATCCCCAATATATGAATGCGCATACGTCACTATCCTTCTTCAATGTGGCGCACATTTTACTCACATGTTAGCGGCTGTGAAACGCATTTCAGGTAAATCCGTATGTTGCTGGCGCGATTCACCTCTGCGCTACTATTTGAATATTTGTTAAGATTGTTGGGCTTTAGTCGTTTTAGTGAACATACAATCGCTCTACTCACAAAGATGCAGGGAAAGTGTTATGAAAACGTTAGGTGAATTTATTGTCGAAAAGCAGCACGAGTTCTCTCATGCTACGGGTGAACTCACTGCTTTGCTGTCGGCAATAAAGCTGGGCGCTAAGATCATCCACCGTGATATCAACAAGGCCGGTCTGGTCGATATCCTGGGTGCCAGCGGTGCCGAAAACGTTCAGGGCGAGGTTCAGCAGAAACTCGATCTGTTCGCAAATGAAAAACTGAAAGCTGCACTGCGCGCGCGCGACATCGTTGCGGGTATCGCCTCTGAAGAAGAAGATGAAATTGTTGTTTTCGAAGGGTGTGAACACGCTAAATACGTTGTTCTGATGGATCCGCTCGACGGCTCTTCCAACATCGACGTTAACGTTTCTGTCGGTACCATTTTCTCCATCTACCGCCGCGTCACGCCTGTTGGCACGCCGGTGACCGAAGAAGATTTCCTGCAGCCTGGCATTAATCAGGTTGCAGCCGGTTACGTCGTTTATGGCTCCTCCACCATGCTGGTGTATACCACCGGGTGCGGGGTTCACGCCTTTACGTACGATCCGTCACTGGGCGTTTTCTGCCTGAGCCAGGAACGCATGCGCTTCCCGGAGAAAGGCAACACCTACTCCATCAACGAAGGCAACTACATCCGCTTCCCGAACGGCGTGAAGAAGTACATCAAATTCTGTCAGGAAGAAGATAAAGCGACCCAGCGCCCGTACACGTCCCGCTATATTGGCTCTCTGGTCGCGGATTTCCACCGTAACCTGCTGAAAGGCGGTATCTACCTTTACCCAAGCACCGCCAGCCACCCGGACGGGAAGCTGCGTCTGCTGTACGAATGCAACCCGATGGCGTTCCTGGCCGAACAGGCGGGCGGTAAGGCGAGCGACGGTAAAGAGCGTATTCTGGATATCGTGCCGGAAAGCCTTCACCAGCGCCGTTCATTCTTCGTCGGCAACAACCACATGGTTGAAGACGTTGAACGTTTTATCCGTGAGTACCCGGACGCGTAATCCCCCTCCCCCGGGGAGCCAGTCAGGCTCCCCGACACATTTATATATTTTACCGTATAAGTGTTTATAAAAAACACGCTTTAATATTCACCCCTGCTCCTGCATTATTTCCATAACAGTTTGACAATTATTTCCTGGAGCAGAACTGCAATGAAAAATTATTCCCGGGCTAATACCGGCATTGATTTAAACCTTATTCCTGTATTTATTGAAGTCGTCCGCTGCGGCAGTATGGCAAAAGCCTCTTTGCGCCTGGAGATGTCCCGTCCTGCGGTGAGCCTGGCGTTGAAACGCTTTAATCAACTGTTTGATGAGTCTTTATTTTCTCGAAAAGGTTTATATCTTGAACCGACGGAAAAAGCGTTAGCGTTAACCAGCTCGCTGGAAATATTAATGGGTGATATTCACGATAATATTGCGGCGGTAAATTCCGCGAGGAATAAAACCCCGGCACAGAATGCACCGGGGCCGGGGAATATTATGCCGCAGTCTGAGCCGTCACTTTGAACGATGACATGGCTTCCATCAGCTGACGCGACTGCTCCTCAAGGGAGCGGGTCGCGGCGGAGGATTGCTGCACCAGCGCCGCATTCTGCTGCGCGGTTTCGTCCATCTGATTCACCGCAATATTCACCTGCTCAATGCCGCGGCTCTGCTCCTGAGACGCGGTGGCAATTTCGCGCATCAGTTTAGTCATGCGCAGCACTTCTGTTGCGATCTCATCCATCGTTTCACCCGCCTGCTGGGCCAGCTCGCTGCCCTCGTTAACGTGGGTCTGCGAATCACTGATAAGCGAGCGGATCTCTTTCGCCGCGTCGGCGCTGCGGCTGGCAAGGTTGCGGACTTCACCCGCGACGACGGCAAACCCGCGTCCCTGCTCGCCCGCGCGCGCCGCTTCCACGGAGGCGTTGAGCGCCAGAATGTTGGTCTGGAAGGCAATACCGTCGATCACGCTCAGGATGTCGGCGATGCGCGCCGAGCTGCCTGAAATATCGCGCATTTTTTCAATCACGTAGCAGACCATTTCGCTGCCGTGATCGGCGGTGTCGGAAACGGACTTCGCCAGCTGGTGCGCCTGCTCGGCATTATCGGCGTTGAGCTTCACCGTCGCGGTGATCTGCTCCATGCTGGCGGCGGTCTGCTCCAGCGACGTGGCGGTAGATTCGGTGCGCTCGGCAAGATCCCGGTTCCCCGCCGTCAGCTCGCGGCTGCCGGTGTCAATTTGCGAGCTGGCATCGCGTACCCGCATAACCGAGCTCATCAGCGACTGGCGCATCTCCTCTATCGCCGCGTTGAGGCGGTTAAACTCCTGGCTCGCCGGCGCATTCAGCGTATGGGTTAAGTCCCCCGCCGCCACGTTCTCCAGCTGCGCAATGGAGGCCGACAGCGGCTTAAGCAGCATATGGCGCAGCACCAGCCAGGCGAGCACGATAATGCCCGCCGTCAGCAGCGCGGCGACGATAATCAGGATCAGCACGCGGGTTTTGCTCGCCTGCACAGCGCTCACTTCCGCCTGACCTCGCACTTCGCTCCATTTTTGAAACGCCTGCATATCGTTATCAAACTGCTTCGCTACCGGGATTAGCGTGTTCTCCAGCAGATCGTAATAGCTGTCCGCGCTCTGGTCATTCAGGGTTTTCAGCATCGGGCCGATCCCCTGCTGGTTATACGTCGCCAGGCTGGCCGCGACTTTATCGAGGAGCTGCTGCCCCTGCTCGTCAGCCACGCCGCCGTCAATCACGCCTTTCAGCGTTTTCTGGGCCTGGGCAACTTCCTGATTGATGTTTTTTACCGCTTTGGCCGCATCGTCCAGCATGCCGATTTCCATCATCCGGACGGCCTGGCCCGCCTCATTGCGCGCGCGCAGGATCAGCGTATAGCCTGAATTAAGCTGCACCATCTGCTCACCCTGAAGGTGATTAATGCGCTGCAGTGAAGAAGAACTCTGTGTGAGGGCATAAATGCCGATACCGCTGACAATCAGCAGCAGAAGGGTCATAACGGCCAGTAAAGAGAGCAAGCCGGTACGAATCGATAGCGTTTTAAGCATGATATTATTTCCGGTAGCGAGATATTTCTGGGCATAAAAGAAGAGTATCGGCCGCTACCGGTAAATGTTTATACACGTCGTCCTTCAAGCTGCCTCTGCGTTGGCTGCGTCTGCTCACCCCAGTCACTTACCTTAGTAAGCTCCTGGGGATTCTCAGACTTGCCGCCTTGATGCAGCTTGAAAGATTTAGTGTATAGACTTTAAGCAAATTCAGCGTGTTATCGCTCTATTACCGATGTGTTTACGCGGGTAACAGGCGAGCTTTGTCGGTTCTCCCAGAGCACCGTCAGGCCACGCTGCAGGGCAATAAAAATAAACAGCAGAATGCCGATGGCGATCTTCGTCCACCATGAACTGAGCGTGCCGTCAAAGTTGATATAGGTTTGTATCAGTCCCTGGATGGCCACGCCGAACAGCGTCCCCAGCACCGTTCCTACCCCGCCGCTGAGCAGCGTGCCGCCGATAACCACCGAGGCAATCGCATCCAGCTCAACGCCCACGCCTGCAAGGGCATAGCCCGCCTGGGTATACACCGAGAAGACGATACCCGCCAGCGTCGCCAGGCCTGTCGAGAGCATATAGATGCGGATGGTGGTGCTGCGGGTCGAGATCCCCATCAGGTTTGCCGACGTAGCGTTACCGCCGATGGCGTAAACCTGATTGCCGAACCGGGTGCGGTGGGCGAGGAAGATGCCAATCACTACCACGCCCAGCATCAGCAGCCCCATCGCGCTCAGGCGGCCGCCGCCGGGAATTTTCCACGCCAGGCTGGAGAGCGTGTCGTACACCGGATGGTTAATCGGAATCGACTCTTCCGACACCAGATAGCTCACCCCGCGCAGGAAGAACATTCCCGCGAGGGTAATAATAAACGCCGGGATTTTTAACGCGTCGATCAGCAGCCCCATAAAAGCGCCAAACGCGCAGCCCATCGCCAGCACCAGCGGAAACGCCACCAGCGGAGAGATGCCCCAGAAGCCGATCGCCTTCGCGAGGAATACCCCCGTAAACGCGATCACCGAGCCAACGGAGAGATCGATCCCGCCGGAGAGGATCACAAAGGTCATCCCGACCGCGATGATGCCTAAAAAGGCGTTATCGGTCAGGATATTGCAGATCACGCGCGTCGAGGCAAAACCGGGGAATTGAGTGAGGCAGTAGAGATACCCCAGCACAAACACGCCCAGCGTGATCGTTAACGGTAAATTACGTTTTATCATGGCCACGGATCCCCTTAATGATGCTGACAAAGCGCGGCGACTGGACGATCAGCACGCAAAGCACGACCACCGCTTTTACCACCTGGTTGAGTTCCGGCTGGAACCCCGAAAGCAGGATCCCGGTGTTCATGCCCTGAATGATCAGCGCGCCAATCACCGAGAGCAGCAGGTTAAAACGCCCGCCCATCAGCGACCCGCCGCCGATCACCACCGCGAGGATCGCGTCCAGCTCCAGCCAGAGCCCGGCGTTGTTGGCATCAGCCCCGCGGATATCTGCCGCGACGATGACCCCGGCGATGGCGGCACACACGCCGCTCAGCACGTAGGTCAGCATCACCATCAGCCGGGTGTTGACCCCGGCATTTCGTGCCGCACGAATGTTGATCCCCACCGCCTCAATGAACATGCCGAGCGCCGTTTTGCGGGTGAAGAGCCAGAACACCACTAACGTGATCAGCGCAACGATCACCGGTGTCGGGAAGAACAGGAGGTTGCCGCTGCCGATCCACGCCAGGCTCGGCGAGTTGAAGGTGACAATCTGTCCGGAGGTAATCAGCTGCGCCACCCCGCGCCCGGCCACCATTAAGATAAGGGTGGCGACAAAGGGCTGAATTTTCAGCACCGCGACCAGAATGCCGTTCCATAGTCCGGCCAGCACCCCGGTGCCCAATGCCGCCAGCAGTACCACCGGCAGGCTGTGTCCGGCCACGGTCATGGAGGCAGCGGTAGCGCCGGCGATTGCCATTACCGCGCCGACGGAGAGGTCAATCCCGCCGGTGGCGATCACCAGCGTCATCCCAATCGCCAGCAGCGCCACGGGCGCAGCACGGTTTAAAATATCGATCGGGCTGCCAAACAGGCGGCCATCCTGCACGACGATCTGGAAGAAATGCGGTGCGACAAGGCTATCTACCAGCAGCACTACCAGCAGCGCCGCAATTTGCGGCGTGCCGGTTGGCCAGCTAAAGCGGCGCTTTGACTCACCGGTTTGCGAAAGCGAACGGGACATCACGATTCACTCCTTACGCCGCGATGGCATTCATGATTGCCGGAACGGACAGCTTATCCCGCGGGATCTCTGCCACCTGTTTGCGATCGCGCATGATAATGACGCGATCGGCATAGCCCACCAGCTCTTCCAGCTCGGACGAAATAACCAGCAGGGCCAGCCCGTCCGCACAGAGCGTTTCGATAAGCCGGATAATTTCGGCGTGCGCGCCCACGTCGATACCGCGCGTCGGCTCGTCGAGGATCAGGAACTGGGGTTTGGTCAGCAGCCAGCGGGAGAGCAGCACCTTCTGCTGGTTACCGCCGGAGAGGAACTCAATCGGCTGTTCCGCGCTCGGGGTGCGGATGCCGAGCTGGCGTATAAAGCGCTCGGCGATCGCGTTTTGCTCTTTACGGGGGATCGGGCGTAGCCAGCCGCGCTGCGCCTGCAGGGCCAGGATGATATTTTCGCGCACCGAGGCGGCGGCAATAATTCCGTCCGTTTTCCGGTCTTCCGGGCAGAAGCCGACGCCCAGACACGACGCCTGATGCGGCGATCGCAGGGTTTGCGGTTTGCCTTTGATCATCGCGCTGCCGCTGTCCGCTGGCTTGATCCCGAAGATCACCTCGGCGGTTTCGGTTCGTCCTGAGCCTAACAGGCCCGCCAGCCCGACAATTTCACCGGGCCGCACTTCAAGGTTAAACGGCGAGATCACCCCTTTTTTACCGTAATCGCTGAACGCGGCGACCGGCTTCTCGCTCAGCAGCGTGCGCCCTGCGCGCTGAAGGGCGTTAGTTTCCAGCTCGCGGCCCAGCATCATTTTCACCAGCTCTATCTGCGGGAGCTCGCGGGTTTCGCGGCAGCCGACAAAGCTGCCGTTGCGCAGCACCGTAATGCGATCGCTCACCTCATACACCTGATCGAGGAAGTGCGTGACGAAGATCAGGCTCACGCCCCGATCGCGCAGCTGGCGCATCAGGGTAAAGAGCATCTCCACTTCCTGGGTATCGAGGCTGGCAGTGGGTTCGTCGAGGATCAGCACCTTTGCCGAGAGATCGATCGCCCGACAGATGGCGACGATCTGCTGCATCGCCACAGAAAAGCGGTTCAGCGGCTCGCGAACATCGAGGGAGAAGCCGTACGACTCCATCAGCTGCGTGGCTCGCGCCTCCATCTCTTTGCGGCGCAGCAGGCCAAAGCGGCGTGGCTCGCGGCCAATAAACAGGTTATCCGCCACCGACATATTCGGCAGCAGGTTCACTTCCTGGTAAACCGTCCCGATCCCCAGCTGCTGGGCATGGGCGGTATTTTTTGGCGAAATGGCGTTACCTTCCAGCCAGATGGTGCCGCGATCGGCTTGATACACGCCGGTCAGAGATTTAATCAGCGTTGATTTGCCCGCGCCGTTCTCGCCCAGCAGCGCCATGATCTCACCGCGCCGCAGGCTGAAATCGACGTTATCCAGCGCCTTTACGCCAGGGAAGAATTTGCTTAAGCCCTCTGTGCGGAGGATTTCCTGGTGTTGTTCAGTTTTCATATTCACGTCCCCGCCACGTTCCCGTAGGCCGGGTAAGCGCAGCGCCACCCGGCAATTTCACTGGATCAGTAGCCCATATTTTTCTTCTTCTCTAACTCTTCTTTCGCCGTATCCGGCAGGTAGAGCGTGGACTTGGTGACGGTCACCTTCTCAGGCATCGTGCCGTCTTTCTTGAATTTCTCCAGCGCGTCGAATGCCGGACCGGCCATGTTTGGCGTAAGCTCCACGCTGGCGTTGGCTTCACCATCGATCATTGCTTTATAGATGTCAGGCACGCCGTCGATAGAGCCGGTGAGGATGTCTTTGCCCGGCTTCAGGCCCGCTTCTTTAATGGCCTGAATTGCGCCGATCGCCATGTCATCGTTGTGGGCGTAAACCATGCAGATGTTCTTGCCGTTGTTTTCAGCCTTGATAAAGCTCTCCATGACCTCTTTACCCTTACTGCGGGTAAAGTCGCCGGACTGGGAGCGGATAATCTTGATGTTTGGCGCTTTGGCAATGGCCTCAGCAAACCCTTTCTTACGGTCGATGGCCACGCTGGCACCGACGGTGCCCTGCAGCTCAACGACGTTACACGGCTTGCCGTCGACCTGTTTAATCAGCCAGTCGCCAATTAACTGCCCTTCAAGCACGTTATTAGCGGTGACGGTGGTCATATAGAGAGATTTGTCTTTGACGTCGATGGAACGGTCGAGCAGGAAGACCGGAATTTCAGCGTCTTTCGCTTCCTTCAGGACGGGTTCCCAGCCGGTCGCCACCACTGGTGCAATAAAGATGGCATCCACGCCCTGGGCGATAAAGGAGCGTACGGCTTTGATCTGATTCTCTTGTTTTTGCTGACCATCGGCGATTTTCAGGGTGATACCGCGTTTCTGAGCCTCGCTTTTCGCAACGTTGGTTTCTGCCGCACGCCAGCCGGATTCAGAGCCAACTTGCGAGAAACCTACGGTTAAGGGAGCGGCCATCGCCATAGACGACATGGCTGCCGAAACTGCTGTGACAAGAAGTAAGCGCTTCCACATATGAGCGTCCTCGTAGGGGTGTTTATTGTTGGTTAAAAGATGTTCTGCGAAATGACTATAGCCAATGAAATATGTAACGAATTGCGTTACATCACACTTCAGAAAAGTGAATAAAACGTTAATCACAAGTTTGTAATCGCTTTCATTTCACCATTAAAAATGCGGCTGAGTTTATGGATATTTCTGTCATGGAAACGGTCTGAAAAGTGGGGCTAGCGGGGAGAGAAAGCGAAAACAGGCGGAGACATTCGGCGTGAGTTGGCTATAATACCTGCCACTTGTTTACCATCCATTTTTAAGGACACCGACATGAGCTTACTCAACGTCCCTGCGGGTAAAGAACTGCCAGAAGACATCTACGTTGTTATCGAAATCCCGGCCAACGCAGATCCAATCAAATACGAAATCGACAAAGACACCGGTGCGCTGTTCGTTGACCGTTTCATGTCTACCGCAATGTTCTATCCGTGCAACTACGGCTACATCAACCACACCCTGTCTCTGGACGGTGACCCGGTTGACGTGCTGGTCCCAACGCCATACCCACTGCAGCCAGGCTCCGTCATTCGCTGCCGTCCTGTTGGCGTGCTGAAAATGACTGACGAAGCGGGTGAAGATGCGAAGCTGGTTGCGGTACCGCACACCAAGCTGAGCAAAGAGTACGATCACATTAAAGATGTGAACGACCTGCCAGAGCTGCTGAAAGCGCAGATCGCCCACTTCTTCGAGCACTACAAAGACCTCGAAAAAGGCAAATGGGTTAAGGTTGACGGCTGGGACAACGCAGAAGCGGCGAAAGCAGAAATCATCGCCTCCTTCGAACGCGCTGCTAAGAAGTAATTCTTACTGCCAGACACAAAAAACAACGCCACCTTACGGTGGCGTTGTCGTTTTTCAGTACTGGTCTCTGTCTAACCAGTTACCGCTTACAATCCGCGTTAACCCGTCGACCGGACGCTGGTAGACATACATCCACGCGCTTCCGTACGGCGTCTGGATCAACTGGCGAGCGTATTCACCGCCCCTGGTGCGCAAGGCATCAAGTTCGGCAAGTGTCGCGTTATCAATACGATAAACTTCACCCTGTACTGTTCCTTCGCCGGGAACCGCGCCTGGATAGTGGCCCAGGCTGTACAACTGGTAGTTCTCGATATTGTAATTCCCCAGTAGCTGGGCATTGGTCATCCAGTGACTGTTGCCTTGCCTGGTTCGTAAACTGCCGTAGACAAATATTCGCATTGCTAAAACTCAAACTGATAGAGCAGATCAAGTGCCTGGTCTACGCCGGACACTGCTTCCAGATATAGCTTAGGCATCAGGCGATAGCGTAACGTGAGTGTTGCCAGTGAGTCAAAGATCCCCACACCATATTTTACCTGCAGACCCGGCAGTACATAGCCGCTGACCACCACCTGCGAGGAGTCACCCACGCCCTGGGTGTCCAGCGCCAGATTGCTTACGCCGAACGTCTCGCCGATTTTACCCACAACCTGCCCACTTTGTGCAACCCCCAGGCCGACCAACATTGAGGTCATCGCCGCGCTGTCGCTCTGACCGCTGTCCAGACCTTGTCCGCGCAGCAGGTAAGAGAGGGCTTCCTGCTGCGACATCGCCGGGTCAGAGAAGATCTCCGCCTTCGGTTCGTCGGCAGAGCCGGTAACGCGTACGCCAGCAATGACGTCGTTTTCCGTCGCTTCCGGGTTACGAATCGCTTCGATGTTCAACAATGGTTGATCCGGTGGACCGGAGAACAGCAGCTCGCCTTTGCGGACAATCAGATCCTGACCATAGGCGTGGAAACGCCCTTCAGGGATATTGATCTGCCCGTTCAGGCCAAGCCCTTGCTTATCCTGCGCCACTTTCAGGTCGCCCGTGAGCCTCGCCTTCAGCCCAAACGCATCCAACCGCACGTTATTCCCCACGTGAACGATAAGGTTACTATTAATCGGTATGCCAGCGCTCTTCTCTTCGGCAGGTTTCAGATTTTCATTGAGCATAACTTCATCACTGGAGACGCCGACCGCGCTTTCCGGTACCTCGTGAACCACGATGCGCGCCCACGGCACGTCCACGCGGCCATCCAGGGTGAAGAGGCTTGGCGTCGCTTCAAAGACCACGTCCGGCGAGACGTCCAGGCGCACCATTGGCGGTACGGTGATGCGCACCTTACTGCCTTTCGCAGCAATACGGGCTCGCCAGTTGTCGAGCTGGCTCCAGTCCGCGTCGCCGCTCAGGTTAATTTGCCCCTGCTGAGTTAATACCGAGCCGCTCAGCGTCGAGCTCATGCCGTTGAAGTTCATCGCGATCTGGCTGGGCTGCATATCAAACGGCATGAAGTTACCGTCGATATCCACACCGCTGAGCCGCAGCTGGCCGAACAGCTGAGGGCTTTGCGCGTCGCCAGCCAGACGCAGATTGGCATTCACCATGCCCTCGGCTTTTTCCCCGCGGGCGAAAATCGGGTTCACCATCGCCAAGTTGAAGTTCCGAATATTGACGTTACCGCCCAGATTGCGCCGTCCCTGCGGATCGGTGATCTGTATCTGCCCGTCCATCTGCCCGTTGTTGGTCAGTCGGATAAGCCATCCCAGCTCCGCACGGTTGTTATGCAGGTCCGCGCTGACGTTCAGGGTATCGAAGGCCACCGGCAGCGGCGCGTCGTTCACCTCCTGCGTCACCTTCACGTTGCGGCCGGAGAGCGTAACGCTGCCCTGTGGCAGCCCCTCTTTGGTGGTGTCCCAGGCGACATCGGCTTTCCCGCTGAAGACGCCGCTTGCCTGCGTGGTATCCGGCATAAACGGTTTAAGCATCGCCAGATCGAAACGGTTGAGGTTGATCTGCGCGCGCCCTTCCGCGCCCGCATCAATGGTCTGCGGCACGCACAGCTCCGCATTCGGGTTGGTCCAGCAGTGTGGCCCGATGCTGATCTTCTGCTCGGCGTTACGGTAGTCCAGCGCAATAGAGCGCGACAGCGCCAGCGGACCCACCGGGGTGTTGAAGCGGGTGTTGTCCAGTGTCCCTTTCCAGCGCGCTTCTTTGCGGTCAAAGCTGCCGGTCAGGTGAAGCTGGCCGGAGACCGGTTCGCCCTGCACACGCAGCTGGAGATCGTGCTGCTTCTCGTTCCCTTTGGCGTCCAGAGTCACCAGGCTAATGTTGACGTCCGGCTGGGAAATGCGCTCCACGCGCAGGTTCAGGTTGCCGCCGATCTGATCGGTGGATTTCACATCCCCTTCCACGCGGACGCGGGCGACGCTCAGTTCCTGCCAGCGCAGATTGTTGGCGGTAATGTCCGCCAGCAGCTGCGGCGCCTCCACGGTGCCGCGCACTTTCACGAGCCCTTTCGCCGTACCGCCCAGACCCGGCAGAGCGTTATCCAGATTCGGCGCGTCGATGGTGGCATCCAGATTGAGATCCTTCACCCCCAGCTCGCCTTTGATATCCGCCGTGTTGCGGCCCAGCGCCACGTGCAGCCCTGGAATCACCCACTGCAGGTAACTGTTGCCTTTCACCGAGCCTTCAACGTTCACCTTGTTCTGCTTCACGTTCCCGGTGAGCTTGATTTCCGGCACGTCCATCTGCCACGTACCGCCGTAGAGGCTGCCGCGGGTTTTAATCAAACCATCGAGCTTCGACGGCCAGTCCGGCACCTCTTTGGCGGTGTTGATCCCCGCCAGCTTCAGTTCGCCGCGCCAGCTGATCGCCTGCTTCCAGTCGAGCAGCGCGGTCAGCTCGGTCTTACCTTCCAGCGCCGCGACGGTCAGCTTGTCGAGGTTAACCTGCTGTTCGTTGCCTTTAGCATCCAGCGTGATAGTGGCGGGCGGCACGTCCTGCCCCTTCACCGCGGTGCGGAACGAGAGCGTGTAGTCGGTCATCTTGCCGCTCAGCTTCAGCTTCAGGTCATCGGCCTGATACTGTTTTTCGCCGGTAAACGGCCAGTAAAGCTGCTTGCTGACCACCTCAAGATTGAGCGGCAGCCCGGCTTCCGCCAGCTGGGTTTGCGCACGCAGGACCATGTCTACCGGGCCGGAGAGATTCACCCCGACGTCCAGCTTTTCGCGCAGCGCCCCGCCCACTTTAACCTTCACTTTTTCGCCCTTCAGCGGTTCAATATTAAGCGAGCTGTTGAGGGTGATATCCACCGGCCAGTTGTCGCGCAGCAGGGCGTTGCCTGACGCGTTCACCGAGCCCTGGTTGGTGTCGATATCCAGCGCGTCGAGCTTCATGTTGCCGTCAATGCTGCTGACTTTCAGCAGCATGTTATAGACCGTCAGGTCGGTATCGCCGGTCAGGCGCAGCTGTTCGCCTTTGAACTCCTCAATGTTGAGGTTCAGCGGCAGATGCACGTCGGTCATTTCCGGCAGGACAGGCTTCGAGAAGAGATCTTTCAGCGTTTCGCCCAGCGGCTTCTCTTCCGGCTGCGGGTTCTGGATCTTCGGCTCGACGATCTCCTCCTGCGCCACGTCCGCCACTTTCGGCAGCGCGATCAGCAACCCCTGCAGTGAGGTTGGCGTCAGGGTGAGGTTTTTCTCCTGCCAGCGCAGGCCGGAGGTGAAGTCCATGACGGACACGGTGGTGTCGTCGATTTTGATATTGACGTTATCCAGCGCCACCCGATAAAGCGCAATCGGATACGGCGTGGAGAGATTCAGCGGGCCGCCGTCCTCTTCCTCAGCCGGCGCAGACGGCGGCATCTTCTTTGAGTCTATCGCCACGTTGACGTCTTTTAGCGACAGATCGTTCACGCAGAGCTTACTGTCCCGAAGGCAGCCCAGCTTCACCGCGAGATGGAATTCCCCGGCGTTGACCGCCACGCCAGGTTGCTCGTAGCGGATGTTCTTCAGATGCAGATCGCGCCAGCCGCCCGTCACCTGACCAATCTCCAGCCCCGGCACCCAGCGGTTCGCGGCGTTAAACAGCAGATGCAGCCCGGTCGTCGTTCCTACCAGAAACGCCACCGTACCGAGCAGCAGCACGATAAAAATCAGCACCCCGAGGCTTATTTTCTTCCATAAACTCATAATTCAGGCCCCAGACCGATGTAAAACTGTAATCCGTGTTCGTCTTTGTCGCCGACAGGCACGGCGAAATCGAGCTTGATGGGCCCGACGGGTGATTGCCAGCGTACGCCCACGCCTGCGCCGGTTTTAAAATCGCTGCGGCGGATATCGTTCACCGCTTCACCACCGTCAACAAACATGGCGCCCCACCACTTGCCGCTGACGTTGTACTGATACTCCAGCGATCCGGTCGCCAGTTTTGATGCCCCGGTCAGCTGGCCTTTTTCGTTTTCAGGCGAGATCGATTTGTACTTATACCCGCGAATGCTGCGGTCGCCCCCGGCGAAGAAGCGCAGGTCCGGCGGAACGCGCTCGAAATCGCCCGTTTCAATCCAGCCGAGATTGCCGCGCATGACAAAGCGGTGTTTATCATACAGCGTACGGATCCAGACGTTTTGCGCCTGCACCACAGTGAAGTCGACGTCAGAGCCCCACATCGTATTGGAGTAGTCGATAGAGTAACGCTGTGAATCCCCCCAGGTTGGCATCAGGCCACCGCGCGAGCGGGTGCGGCTGATCATCACCCCAGGATAGAGCAGCATGGTGGTGTTGGTGACGTTAGCCTGGGTAAAGTGGTCCAGGCTCCAGCGCAGGTTAATGGCGCGCTGCCAGCCGCTGGAGAGATCCCAGAAGCGGGAAACCGCGAGCGTGGTGGAATCGGACTCCGTATCGTTCAGGTCGGTACGCTTAAAGCCCCCCTGGACCAGATAGTACTGCTCAAGCGGGTTTTTCAGCAGCGGCATTTTGTAGCTGAAATCAAGCTGCTGTTCCGGGGCGGAAATGCTGGCGCTGGTGGTCAGGCTGTGACCGTAGGAGTTCATCCACGGCTTTTTCCAGGTGGCCTTCACGCGCGGGCCGACGTCCGTCGAGTAGCCAACACCGGTCTCAATGGTGTTCTCGGTGCGCGGCGAGACAACGCCATGCAGCGGCAACACCTTGGTTTTGCGAGACTTATCAAATTCCGGTGCGACAACCACGGAGTTAAACCAGCCGGTAGCAGAAAGACGACGGTTCAGCTCCGCCAGGTCGCTCGACTGGTAGTAATCGCCTTTTTTGAACGGCACGAGGTTTTGCAGGTACTCTTCACGAATTTGCGAACCTTCAAACGTCACATCGCCAAAGCGGTAGCGTTCCCCGCTGTCGTAATCGATATCCCAGAAGGCCTGACGTCGATCCAGCGCAATGCCCAGCTGGCTTTTATTGAACTGGCTGTCGAAGTAGCCCTTGCGCAGGGAGACGCTCGTCAGCTCTTTTTTGAAGTGGTCGTAGTCGCCGTGATTGAGCACGGTGCCGACTTTTGGCCGCGTGCTGAGCAGATCCAGGTAATCCCGGTCGGTACGCGCGCCGCCGCGCAGGATGACGTTCGTGCCCCCGATCAGCACCGGCTCACCCGGCGAGACGCGGGCAATAAGCACCTGACGCCCCTTCTTTGGCGGCGGGCGGAGATCGAACTCAATGGTGGGTTCGTAATACCCCAGCGCTTTTAGCCCTTCACGGATCGCATCATCCACGCGCGCACGAAAACGCCGGTCCGGCGTCACCTCATCACTCTGGATGGTCGACAGCTGCGCACGCACGTTTTTTTCCAGCGCCCCGGATAACCCCTCAACCTGCAAACGGACATTCGCCGCGCTGGCAACCCCGCTTGTCAGCAACACACTGACTAAACATAACTGGCGGATTTTTGTCACGTTTTCTCCTGAATATCCCTTTTCCACCCTGGAAGCAAATGAAGCGCCGCTGTGCGGCAAAATACGGCCTGGTAGCCAAAAACCCAAATCGTGGGTTGAAAACGGGTGTAACACCCAAATATTTCTTATGATTAAATCTAGTCTCATTCAGCGCATTTATTGTGTTCAATTAAACGCTTCGTGACAACCTTAACCGAAACATCGCACCCCGGGAGGCCCCATCGTGAGTTTATTCGACAAAAAGCATCTGGTTTCACAAGCTGATGCATTACCGGGACGCAACACCCCTATGCCTGTGGCAACCTTACACGCCGTCAACAACCATTCAATGACCAACGTGCCGGATGGAATGGAAATCGCCCTGTTCGCCATGGGCTGCTTCTGGGGCGTTGAGCGCCTCTTCTGGCAGTTGCCCGGCGTGTACAGCACCGCGGCCGGCTACACGGGCGGTTACACGCCGAACCCAACCTACCGCGAAGTCTGCTCCGGCGAAACCGGGCATGCGGAAGCGGTCCGCGTGGTGTATGACCCTGCGGTCATTAGCTACGAACAGCTCCTGCAGGTCTTCTGGGAAAACCACGACCCGGCCCAGGGCATGCGTCAGGGCAACGACCACGGCACGCAGTACCGCTCGGCGATTTATCCGCTCACGCCTGAGCAGGACGCCGCCGCACGCGCCAGCCTTGAGCGTTTCCAGCAGGCCATGCGTGAAGCGGGTGATACGCGCGACGTGACGACAGAGATCGCCGCCGCGAAACCGTTCTACTATGCCGAGGACGATCACCAGCAGTACCTGCACAAAAATCCGTACGGCTACTGCGGTATCGGGGGCATCGGCGTCTGTCTGCCGCCACAGCTGGCCTGATTAGCGTTCCAGCGCCACGCGAGCCGCGTGGCGCGTGGCGTTACTGACCGAACCGTAGTCCATTACCTTCCCCTGCAGCAGCAGGTTAAAGACCGGCGCCTGCGGCCGGTTGAGCCGCGTTTGCAGCAGGTGTACGGCTTCAATCCCCAGCTCGCGACAGGGCACCGTCACGCCCGTGACCGGTTTTTCAAGACGGTGCGCCAGGTTCCATGCAAAATCGGTCGTAATCAGCGAAATGTCTTCCGGAATGCGCAGCCCGTGGCGGGTTAACGCCCTGACTACCCCCTCCACCATACTGGTGCTGTTCGGGAAAATAACCTCCGGCCACTGGGATCTGTCATGATTCATCAGCCACGCATCCAGCGCCCGCTCGGCCTCCTCTGCGGTAAACCACTCCGTCACCAGCAAATCTCGCTGGGGATCAAAGGCCACGTGAAAATGGCGGTACGCCTCTTTAATGCCGTCCAGACGCGCATACAGCGTTTCTCGCCGCAGGCAGGTGAGCGTGAGTACCCGCCGATGTCCCTGCTCAAAAAGATACTGCATGGCGGTAAAGCCAATCGCCCGGTGATCGGGCGAAACGGCATCCAGCTCCCGATCCCGGTCAACGGAATTAATTAATACGCAGGGCTTATTCAGCGTGCTGGCGAGTTTAAATATGGTGGAATCATCAGTCCCAATAATAATTATCGCGTTGATATTCTTCTGGCTGGCCTTTTCCATAAATAATTTCACATCGGCGTGCTGCTCTTCTAATCCACAGCAGCTGACCCACACGTTGTGCCGCGCGCAGGCTTCAGCAATCCCTTTCGTCACCTCCAGATAAAAAATATCCCCGCGTCCCTGAAAGGTTCTTTCTGGTGCAAAAACAGCGATACCGTTAATTAATAGTCTGCCGCTCGCCATTGACTCCAGTACGCCTAATTCTCGTGCGGTGCGAACGATCGCCTCCCGGGCTTTATCGCTGGTATACGATTTGCCGCTTAACACCCGCGAAACCGTGCTGACGGAAAAGCCCGTCAGGGCCGCAATTTCCTCCATTTTTAACCTGCCGGGCATAGTGTGACCTCGCTCTCATTCAGTTTTTGCAAATATTTGCAGAAACAGCCTTTTGATTTTAAAACCAAATTTCAAAAAGCCTGGAGATTACTTAACCACCTTGCGAGTATTCTCACAAAAACACATTGTCGCTGCGGCTCGCCTTTCCTATTTTCCGGTCATCACTTCTTTTCAACAGAAATTAAGGTGTGACATGGAGAAGGTACGTTTTGGCATTATTGGAATAGGTAATATCGGTACGGTCCACGCACGCTATTTACTGGCGGGTACGGTCAGCGACGCCTGCCTGACGGCAGTTTGCGATAATGCCGTTGAAAAGCACCCGGCTATTCGCCAACTGGTCGGCACCCTCCCGTTATTCAGCGACACGCAGGAGATGCTCCAGAGCGGGCTTATCGACGCGGTGATTGTCGCGACGCCGCACTACGAGCATCCGCGCCTGTCGATGCTGGCGATGCGCAACGGCATACACACCCTGTGTGAAAAACCGGCAGGCGTATATACGGCGCAGGTGCAGGAGATGAACGCCTGCGCCTGGGAGTGCGACGTGGTGTTTGGCATCATGTACAACCAGCGCCCCAATCCGCTTTACCTGAAGGTGAAAGATCTTATCGACAGCGGCGAGCTGGGTGAGATCCGCCGCTCCAACTGGATCATCACCAACTGGTATCGCTCGCAGAGCTACTACAACTCCGGCGGCTGGCGCGCCACCTGGAAAGGAGAAGGCGGCGGCGTGCTGCTCAACCAGGACCCGCATCAGCTCGATCTCTGGCAGTGGCTGGTGGGGATGCCGGTCCGCCTGCGCGCGTTCTGTCAGTTCGGCAAGCATCGCGATATCGAAGTGGAAGACGAGGTCACCGCCTACGCTGAGTATGCCAACGGCGCGACCGGCGTGTTTATCACCACCGTGGCGGAAACGCCGGGTACCAACCGGCTGGAAATCGTCGGCGACCGCGGCAAGGTGGTCGTCGAAGAGGGCAAGCTGCGCTACTGGCGGCTGCGTGAGTCCGAAACCGCCTTCAACGCCCGCTGGCAAAACGGCTTCGGTGAACCTGAATGCTGGGAGGTGACGCTCCCCGTCGCCCCGGAATGCAGCGATCATCACGTTATTACCGCCAACTTCTGTGCCGCCATCCTTCGCGGCGAGCCGCTGATTGCGCCGGGTCTGGATGGGATCCGCGGGCTGACGCTCTCCAACGCCATGCACCTCTCCACCTGGACAGACGACTGGGTCGACCTGCCGCTCAACGAGAAACAGTATCTGCGCCTGCTTCAACAGCGTATCAGCACCTCAGTAGCTAAAGAGACCGCCAGCGTCACGCTGGACGCCTCTGGCACCTGGTAACTTCGGAGATAAAACGATGTTAAATGTCGCCATCGTGGGAACAGGGAATATCTCCCATAACCATATTCAGGGCTATTTGCAGTTTGACCAGCGCTGCCGGATCGTCGCGCTGGTCGATATCTACCCGGAAAAAGCCCACGAGAAAAAAACGCGCTACGGCCTGACAGATGCGCGCGTGTATGAAAGCCACCAGCAGATGCTGGCGTCAGAGGCAGATATCCACATCGTCGACGTATGTACCCCGCCTTACGTCCATGCAGAAATCAGCATTGATGCCCTGCACGCGGGTTGCCACGTGCTGTGCGAAAAACCGATGGCCGCCTCGCTGGAGGAGTGCGACGCGATGATCGCCGCACAAAAGGCCAGCGGCAAGACGCTCTCCATCATTGCCCAGAACCGTTTTACCGATGCCTTCTGGCGCTTAAAAGCCGCGCTGGAATCGGGGCTCGCCGGGAAGATTTGCCACGCGCAGGTGGATTCGCTCTGGTGGCGCGGACACTGCTACTACGACCTGTGGTGGCGCGGCACCTGGGAAAAAGAGGGCGGCGGCTGCACCCTGAACCACGCGGTACACCATATCGACGCCATTCAGTGGATGCTCGGCTTCCCGTCAGAGGTGGTGGCGATGATGACCAACGTGGCGCACGACAACGCCGAAGTGGAAGACCTCAGCGCGGCAATTTTCAAATACCCCGGCGGCGCGCTCGCGCAGCTTACCGCCTCTGTTGTGCACCACGGGGAAGATCAGAAGATCGTCATTCAGGGCGATAAGGCGCGCATCTCCGCGCCGTGGCAGGCCTTCGCCAGCGTCAGTGCCGATAATGGCTTCCCGCAGGAAACTAACGATCTGTCGCGAGAAGCGCAGCTCAACGCCGTTTTTCACGACACCCGGAAACTCGAATGGACGCTGCACGCCGGCCAGATTAACGATCTGCTTTATGCCATCGAGCACGGCACGGCGCCGTTAGTGGATGGATTACAGGGCAAACGCTCGCTGGAGCTGATTACCGCGATCTATAAATCTGCCATTACCCGGAGCGTGGTTTCGCTGCCGATTCAGCGCGATGACCCGTTTTATCGCACCGGCGGGACCAACGCCCTCGCCCCCCGTTTTTATGAAAAATCTGCAAGCGTCGCCAACTTCAGCGAAGTGGGCGCTATCCCTCTGGGTAAAGATCTGGATCGAGGAGTATCAGCATGAACAAAAATGACGGAATGAACTACGCCCCGGTGGGCAAACCGCAGCCCGTTGTCAGGGAAGGAGAGTTTGTGTTTGCCGCCGCCGCGCTCGACCACGGCCATATCTACGGGATGAGTAACGGCCTGATTGAAGCCGGCGCCACGCTGAAGTGGGTGTACGACCCTGACCCGGCAAAAGTAGATAAATTTATCCAGCAGTACCCGCAGGCAAAAGTGGCGGAGTCGCTGGAGGTGATACTCAACGACGACGAGGTGCGTCTGGTTGCGGGTGCGGCCATCCCGTCCGAACGCTGCGCGCTGGGGCTGAAAGCGATGGCGGCGGGCAAGGACTACTTCACGGATAAAGCACCGCTCACCACCCTTGAACAGCTGGCCGACGCTAAAGCGATGGTGGAGAAAACCGGGAAGAAATACGCGGTGTACTACAGCGAACGCCTGCACGTAGAGAGTGCGGTTTTTGCCGGACAGCTGGTGCAGCAGGGCGCGATTGGCCGCGTCGTGCAAACCCTGGGAACCGGCCCGCACCGGGAAGGCACCGGTCGCCCGGACTGGTTCTACGATCGTCGTTACTTCGGCGGCATTTTGTGCGATATCGGCAGCCACCAGATTGAGCAATTCCTGTTTTACACCGGAAACAGCGAGGCCTCCGTGGTGGCAAGCCAGGTTCGCAATGTTAAACACCCGCAGTACCCGGCATTTGAAGATTTTGGCGATGCCATGCTGAAAGGAGAAAACGGCGCCAGCGGCTATTTCCGCTGCGACTGGTTCACCCCGGACGGGCTCTCAACCTGGGGCGACGGCCGCCTGACGCTGCTCGGCACCGAAGGCTATATCGAAATCCGTAAATATGTCGATCTCACCCGCGGTGAGCAGGACGTGGTTTACCTGGTCAATAAAGAGGGGGAATTCCGTTATCCGGTGGCTGGGCAGGTCGGGTTCCCGTTCTTTGGTGAACTGCTCCTCGACTGCCTGCACCGTACCGAAAACGCCATGACGCAGTCGCACGCCTTCAAGGCGGCGGAGCTCTGCGTGAAGGCACAGATGCTGGCCAACGCGACGGCATAACGGGAGGTAACGATGACGATCCTGAACACGGCGGTTATCGGCGCCGGCGCGATTCACGGCTGCCATGTGAACGCCTTACGCCAGATCCCCAACGTCGCGCTGCGCGCGCTGGTAGACATCGACAGCGTCAAAGGACTGAAGCTGGCGATGGATTACCAGTGCCGTTTTTATCAGGATTACCGTGAAATGCTGCGGGATGATGCCATCGACGTGGTCCATATCTGCACGCCGCATTTCGAACATAAACGCATGATCCTGGATGCACTCTCTGCCGGGAAGCATGTGTTCTGCGAAAAACCGGTAGGGATGAACAGCAGCGAACTCGACGATATCGCCCGCGCCGTTGAGCAGGCTCCAGGCCTGCTTGGCGTTTGCTATCAAAACCGGCTCAACCCCACCAGCCTGCGCATCCGTCAGGCGCTGAACGATGGCGAACTGGGGAAGATGCTCAGTATGAAAGCGGTGCTGACGTGGTCACGCTCGGGGGCGTACTACACCGAAAGTCCGTGGCGTGGACGGCTGGCAACGGAAGGCGGCAGCCTGCTGATCAACCAGGCGATCCATACCCTTGACCTGATGCAGTGGTTCACCGGCGGCGTGACGCGTCTGAAAGGCGTGGTGGATAGCGGTGAACTGGCGGACGTTACCGAAGGGGAAGACAGCGCAATGGCTACGCTGCACTTTGCCAACGGCGCGCGCGGCCTGTTTTATGCCAGCAACTGCAATACCGTGGATTCCCCTCTCTGGCTGGAAATCCACTGCGAACGGGGTTCGCTGTTATTGAATGACAACGTGCTCTGGCGCATCACCCCCGGCGAGCGTCGCAGGCTGGTGAGCGATGACTCCCCTGACGGCTCGGTCAAAAGCTACTGGGGGCTGGGACATCAGCAGGCGATCCGCCGTTTTTATCACGCCATTAATCACTCGGGAGAAACGGACTACACCGATATCCATTCTGCCGGAAAATCACTCGCGCTTGTGGAGGCCCTTTATCGCTCATCTCAATTGAGACAATGGATAGATATCAATAATTAGAACGTAATGTGTCGTCCAGCAGTAAATAAAAATACGACCTGAAAACAGGTTAATCATTACCCTACACTGGATATTATTATGGTCAAACCAACTGAACGTAGAGTTGGTTATGGCGTAGCGCTTGGCTACGGCGTAACCGATCTGTTTGGCGGAGGCGCTTTCGCCATTATCGGCACCTGGCTGCTATTTTTTTACACCACTTATTGCGGACTCTCGGTTATTGAAGCGGGTTCGATATTCGCGATTGCCCGCGTCATTGATGCACTCTTAAGCCCGATTATGGGCTATATCACCGATAATTTCGGCAATACCTGGCTCGGCCGTAAATTCGGCCGTCGCCGCTTCTTTTTATTACTCAGCGCCCCATTAATGTTTTTGTATGCCCTGCTGTGGCTGACGGATATGGGCTACTGGTATTACCTGGGAACCTATCTCTCGATCGAATTGCTGTCGGCGATGGTGCTGGTGCCCTGGGAGACGCTGGCGGCGGAAATGACAAACCGCTATGAAGAGCGTAGCCGCCTCTCCGGCGTGCGTATGATCTGCTCCCAGCTGGGTGGTTTCCTTGCGGTTTCCGTCCCGGGCGTGATCATGCAGTTCACGGGGAAAGATAATCCGTTTACCTATACCCTCACCGGGCTGATATTTTCCTGCGTATTTTGCATCGCGGTATTTATTACCTGGTACACCACCTGGGAAGCCAAAGATGTGCAGCAGGAATCCGATTTTAAGGTGGATAACCAGCGCAGCAGCGGAATACTTAATCACCTGAAATATCTGGTACTGGATCTCTTTTCCTCATTCCGCATTCGCGCGTTCCGCCTGCATATTATTATTTATATCTTTTCGTTTACGGCGATGGACGTATTCGGTTCGGTGTTTACCTATTACGTCGTGTACTGTCTGAGCCAGGATGCAGCTGCGGTATCCGGCTGGTTGAGCATTGCGGCCTTCGCCTCGGTACCCGGCACGTACGGGTTTATGCTACTGCTGAACCGGCTGAATGTTACCCCTTCGGCCGCTCTGCGCCTCTCCTACGGCTGTATCTTCTGCGTGCTGGTATTCCTGTTTACGGTCTACCTCACCAAAACGCAGGTGCCGACGCTGCTGTTCTCGGCGGTCTTTATCCTGCTGGGCGCTTCCCGCTCTGGCCTCTACTATATTCCGTGGAACATCTACAGCTTTATTCCGGATATCGACGAGATGGTGACGCAGCAGCGCCGCGAAGGGATTTTTGCCGGCGTGATGGTTCTGACCCGCAAAAGCACCGTGGCAATTGCCATCATGATTATTGGCCTTGTGCTGCAGGAGTCCGGCTTCGTGAAGGGCAGCGGCGCACAGCCAGAAAGCGCGCTGGGGGCAATTATCGGCCTGATGATCTTCGCAACGGCAGCCCTTCTGGCGGTGAGCTTCTTTACCACCTACAAATTTAAGCTCACCCGCGAGACGCATAAGCTGCTGCTCAAGGAGATTGCCCGCCGGAAATTGGGCGGAGATTACCGCGACTGCGACGCCAAAACCCGCCTGATAATCAAGCAGTTGACGGGTTATGAGTATGACCAGGTGTGGGGAGGCGATGCCACAAGACGGACGGTGGGAAGCGCCCGCTTATCTCCCGTGAAATAACCTCGCGTACCGGGCAGCCCCCCGCTGTCCGGTCTGTTTTTATGCCAAAATGTGACCTCTGGCAGATTTACATCTCTTTACGCTATACTACCGCTGAAATAATCGGCTCAACGCTACGAGCTGACGTTCTACGTGTTTTCACACAAATGGTATCAACTCCCCTTCTGAGGATCTGGCGTGAAGCCGGATAAACTATGTTAAACAGTATTTTAGTAATACTTTGTCTGATTGCCGTCAGTGCATTTTTCTCGATATCTGAGATCTCGCTGGCCGCGTCCCGTAAAATCAAACTTAAGCTGCTTGCCGATGAAGGCAACATCAATGCCACCCGCATCCTGAAAATGCAGGAAAACCCCGGTATGTTCTTTACCGTGGTGCAGATTGGCCTGAACGCAGTCGCCATCCTCGGCGGTATCGTAGGGGATGCAGCGTTTTCTCCGGCGTTTTATAGCCTCTTTGTGAAGTACATGTCCGCTGAGCTTGCCGAACAGCTGAGCTTTATTCTCTCCTTCTCGCTGGTAACCGGCCTGTTCATCCTTTTTGCAGACCTGACCCCGAAACGCATCGGTATGATTGCGCCAGAAGCTGTGGCTTTGCGTATCATCAACCCGATGCGCTTCTGTCTGTACGTGTTTCGTCCGCTGGTGTGGTTCTTCAACGGCCTGGCGAACGTGATTTTCCGCATCTTTAAGCTACCGATGGTGCGTAAAGACGACATCACCTCTGACGATATTTATGCGGTGGTGGAAGCCGGCGCGCTGGCCGGGGTGCTGCGTAAGCAGGAACACGAGCTGATTGAGAACGTGTTTGAACTGGAATCCCGTACCGTGCCCTCTTCCATGACGGGCCGTGAAAACATTATCTGGTTCGATTTACATGAAGATGAGCAGAGCCTAAAGAACAAAGTGGCGCAGCATCCGCACTCCAAGTTCCTGGTCTGTAATGAAGATATCGACCACATCATCGGTTACGTCGACTCCAAAGACCTGCTGAACCGAGTGCTGGCAAACCAGAGCCTCGCGCTTAACAGCGGCGTACAGATCCGCAATACCCTGATTGTGCCGGACACCCTGACGCTCTCAGAAGCGCTGGAAAGTTTCAAAACCGCCGGGGAAGACTTCGCGGTGATCATGAACGAATACGCGCTGGTGGTGGGCATTATCACCCTGAACGACGTGATGACCACGCTGATGGGCGACCTGGTAGGCCAGGGTCTGGAAGAGCAGATTGTCCAGCGTGACGATAATTCATGGCTGATTGATGGCGGCACACCAATTGAAGACGTGATGCGCGTGCTGGATATCGACGAGTTCCCGCAGTCCGGCAACTACGAGACCATCGGCGGCTTTATGATGTTTATGCTGCGTAAAATCCCGAAACGTACCGACTCGGTGAAGTTCTCCGGCTACAAGTTTGAGGTGGTGGATATTGATAACTACCGCATCGACCAGCTACTGGTGACGCGCATCGACAACAAGCCGACCGTGCTGGTGCCGAAGCTGCCGGACGCGGAAGAGAAAGTGTCGGCGTAACGTTCATGCCTCCCACAAACATCAACGGCTCCCATCGGGAGCCGTTTTTCTAACTACTTACTGCATAGCACGTTGGTTAAGCCATCTCAGTTTGCAGACGCATAACCTGACGGTTGACTTCGGACATCACAGACAGGTGCTGTTTGTCCTTCACTTTTGGGACAAGGATCTTGCCCTTATCAAACTCAAAAGCGCCAACATCCTTGATGTACAACCGTCCACGGAACAGGATCTTCACGTACTTCGCCACCTGAAGCGGGTTGTAGCGTTGGAAAATTTTCATTCTTGTATCTCCTGCGAATCATACGCTCTTGCGGTGCCACAATCGGCCCGACTGTCCTGAGCGCAAATTTTGATGCCCAATGACTATAGACCAGAACTACGGTGTTACCCAGTGTGCATAAGTTTATTTACCGTTTGATTACAATTATTCAGAATAATCTTTGCAAAGCGTGATAGAGAGCAGTATAAGCCGTCGTTTTTTCATGGATATGTGCGTTCGCCCGCAAACTGGCATCGGGATTGCGGGAAAACCACATTGATCGCACTTATGATTAAAAGCGTATGACCAAGTGGTCGGATCACCTGCAAACAATAAGGAAACGCCATGACCCTACGTAACATCCTTGCAGCAGCTTGTCTGCTGCTGCCCCTGTGGGCTTGCGCTCACAACATTGAAAAAGGACAACGTGTACCGCCAGTCGGCATTGCAGACCGGGGAGAATTGATTCTCGACAATGATAAGTTTAGCTATAAAGCCTGGAATAGCGCGCAGCTCGCGGGCAAAGTGAGAGTTGTACAACATATTGCCGGTCGTACATCCGCAAAAGAGAAAAATGCCAACCTGGTGGAAGCGATCAAGGCCGCAAAATTCCCACATGACCGCTACCAGACCACCACGATCGTGAACACCGATGACGCTATTCCGGGCTCCGGGATGTTTGTGCGCTCGAGCCTTGAGAGCAATAAAAAGCTCTATCCGTGGTCGCAGTTTATCGTCGACAGCAACGGCATCACCCGTAAGGCCTGGCAACTGGAGGAAGAGAGCTCTGCGATTGTCGTGCTGGACAAGAACGGTCGCGTACAGTGGGTGAAAGACGGGGCGTTAACCCAGGAAGAGGTGCAGCAGGTTGTCGGCCTGCTGCATAAGCTGCTGGCTCAGTAAATAGAGACGCGGAAGCCGGGGTTGAGGAAGGATTCGCGCGGGGTGTAGTCCAGCGGCTTGCCCTGCCAGTCATGAACGTGCGCCCCGGCGGCCGCAGCCACGGCGTGACCTGCCGCAGTATCCCAGACGTTGGTTGGCCCAAAGCGCGGATACAGCTGCGCCTGACCTTCCGCCACCAGACAGAATTTCAGCGACGAGCCAATCGAGGTAGTCTGGTGTTCACCCAGCTGTTGCAGGTACTCCTGCAGCTCGCTGTCGCTGTGCGAGCGGCTGATCACCACCAGCGGTGGACGCGCATCGCGCACCTGGATCTGCTTCCGTACGCCGCACTCCTCTTTCCAGGCCTTGCCTTCTGCGGCGCTGTACATCACGTTCATCACCGGCGCGTAGACCACGCCGAGCACCGCTTTGCCCTTCTCAATCAGGGCGATATTGACGGTGAACTCACCGTTGCGCTTGATGAACTCTTTTGTCCCGTCCAGAGGATCGACCAGCCAGTAGCGCTGCCAGTGCTGGCGCTCGTCCCAGCTTTGCGGCGCTTCTTCTGACAGAACGGGGATCTCCGGCGTTAAAGCCTGTAATCCTTTCAGGATCACCTTATGCGCCGCAATATCCGCCGCCGTGACTGGAGAGTCGTCGGCTTTGCTGACAACCTCCATGGGTTTACTACCGTCATACACCTGCATGATGGCATCTCCCGCATCCCGTGCGAGCTGACAAATTTTATCTAGCATTCTCCACCTCTTTGTTAACGCAGTGAGGTTAACTCTTTGTTTTAGTTATATCGTAATGTGAACAATTCCGCTATCTGTGAAGCAATTCTGGTTTCAGGACGCTTTTTTCTGTCAGGATTCACATTTCTGTAAGCAACAAGCGATAGATACATACTCTTTTGTGGTCTGCATCGAAAAAAGGACTCCTCTGATGATTAAGTTTAGTGCAACGCTCCTAGCAACGCTGGTTGCAGCAAGCGTACAGGCGGCGACGGTAGATCTGCGTATTCTGGAAACGACCGATCTGCACAGCAATATGATGGACTTCGATTACTACAAAGATACCCCTACGGAAAAATTCGGACTGGTACGCACAGCAAGTTTGATTAACGCCGCGCGCGGTGAAGTAAAAAATAGCGTGCTGGTGGACAACGGCGATCTCATTCAGGGCAGCCCGCTCGGCGATTACATGGCGGCGAAAGGCCTGAAGAAAGGCGAGATCCATCCGGTTTATAAAGCGATGAACACGCTGGATTATGCCGTCGGTAACCTGGGCAACCATGAATTCAACTACGGCCTGACATACCTGCACGATGCGCTGGCCGGCGCGAAATTCCCGTACGTTAACGCCAATATCATTGACGTTAAGACCCGGAAACCGCTCTTTACCCCTTACCTGATAAAAGAGACTGACGTTGTCGATCAGGACGGTAAAAAGCAGACGCTGAAAATCGGCTATATCGGCTTCGTACCGCCGCAGATCATGACCTGGGATAAAGCCAATCTCGACGGTAAAGTGACCGTTAACGACATTACCGAAACCGCGCGCAAATACGTGCCGGAAATGCGCGAAAAAGGCGCGGATCTGGTCGTGGTTGTCGCCCACTCGGGTCTCTCCGCCGACCCGTACCAGGCCATGGCTGAAAACTCCGTTTATTACCTGAGTGAAGTCCCGGGCGTTGACGCGATCCTGTTCGGCCACGCCCACGCCGTCTTCCCGGGCAAAGATTTTGCCAGCATCAAAGGGGCTGATATTGAGAAAGGGACGCTCAACGGCGTGCCGTCGGTGATGCCGGGCATGTGGGGCGACCATCTTGGCGTGGTGGACCTGGTGCTGAATAACGACGGCGGCAGCTGGAAGGTGACGCAGTCAAAAGCCGAAGCGCGCCCGATTTACGACGCTGCGGCTAAAAAATCTCTGGCGGCTGAAGATAAAAAACTGGTCGACGTGCTGAAGCACGATCACGACGCCACCCGCGAATTCGTCAGCAAGCCGATCGGCAAATCCGCCGACAATATGTACAGCTTCCTGGCGCTGGTGCAGGACGACCCAACCGTTCAGGTGGTCAACATGGCGCAGAAAGCCTATGCCGAACACTTTGTGCAGGGCGATCCGGATCTGGCAAAACTGCCGGTCCTGTCTGCCGCTGCGCCATTCAAAGTGGGCGGGCGTAAGAATGACCCGGCAAGCTATGTTGAAGTCGAAAAGGGCCAGCTGACCTTCCGTAACGCCGCCGATCTCTATCTCTACCCGAACACGCTGGTGGTGGTTAAAGCCACAGGAAAGGAGGTGAAAGAGTGGCTGGAGTGCTCCGCCGGACAGTTTAACCAGATCGATCCGACAAGCAGCAAACCGCAGTCGCTGATTAACTGGGACGGCTTCCGCACCTACAACTTCGACGTGATCGACGGCGTGAATTACCAGATTGACGTCACCCAGCCGGCGAAATATGACGGCGAGTGCCAGACCATTAATCCGCAGGCGGAGCGCATTAAAAACCTGACCTTCAACGGCAAGGCGATCGACCCGAATGCCACCTTCCTGGTGGTGACAAATAACTATCGCGCCTACGGCGGTAAGTTTGCCGGTACGGGGGATAGCCACATCGCTTTTGCGTCACCGGACGAAAACCGCTCGGTATTGGCGGCGTGGATCGGCGCAGAGTCGAAGAAGGCGGGCCAAATTCACCCGGCGGTGGATAACAACTGGCGTCTTGCGCCGATTCATAGCGAGACAAAACTGGATATCCGCTTTGAAACGTCACCGTCCGATAAGGCGGCCAGGTTCATTAAGGACAAGGCGCAGTATCCGATGAAGAAGGTTGCGACGGATGATATCGGGTTCGCGATTTATCAGGTGGATTTGAGCAGGTAAAAGCAAAACGGCAACGCACGTTGCCGTTTTTGGTGTTTGTTCCCTCTCCTTGTGGGAGAGGGGCATCAGGCCTCACATACCCGGCTTTTACGCCGCACGCTCATCCCGATTCGCCATCACCTTCGGCGTATTGACCTCAATCCAGTCTGCCAGCGCGGCCACTTTCTCACTGACCTCAATCCCCATCGGCGTCAGGCTATACTCGACATGAGGCGGCACGACCGGATACGACACGCGATCGACAAATCCGTCCTGCTCCAGCGCCTGAAGCGACTGGGACAGCATCTTTTCGCTCACCCCACCCATTTTACGGCGCAGATCGCTGAAGCGGTGCGTTCCCTCCTGCAGGGCCAGCAGAATCAGTACCCCCCAGCGGCTGGTAACATGCTTGAGCACCTCCCGTGAAGGGCACTGTTCCGCGAAAAGATTGCCATCGCGCATTTGTTCGCTGAGCGTTGGTATCGTTGTTTTCATACTTACCTTTTTGTACGTACTTACTAAAAGTTAGCTATGGTGCTAGTGTGCCACAACACCAGACAAACACGAAGGAGATTCATCATGATCGCGATTACCGGCGCTACTGGTCAGCTTGGCCATCTCGTTATTGAGCAGCTGTTAAATACCGTACCGGCCAGCCAGATTGTGGCTATCGTGCGTAACCCGGCGAAAGCTGAAGCGTTGAGCCAGCAGGGCATTGTGGTTCGTCAGGCGGATTACACCGACGAAGCCGCCTTCACCGCCGCGCTGAGCGGTGTGGATAAGCTGCTGCTGATCTCTTCCAGCGAAGTAGGCCAGCGCGCAACCCAGCACCAGAACGTCATTAACGCCGCCAAAACGGCAGGCGTGAAATTTATCGCCTACACCAGCCTGCTGCATGCGGACAAATCACCACTGGGTCTGCACGTTGAACACGTCGCGACGGAAAAAGCGCTGGCGGCGTCCGGCATTCCTTATGCCCTGCTGCGCAACGGCTGGTATACCGAAAACTACCTGGCGAGCGCGCCGCCCGCGCTGGAACACGGCGTGTTTATCGGTGCCGCAGGCGAAGGCAAAATTGCCTCTGCGCCCCGTGCAGACTATGCAGCGGCGGCCGCCAAAGTCATCGCTGAAGAGGGTCATGCGGGCAAAGTATACGAACTGGCAGGCGACCACGGCTGGACGCTGAGCGAGCTGGCGGCGGAGCTCAGCAAGCAGAGCGGAAAGCCGGTAACCTATCAGAATCTCAGCGAGGCAGATTTCGCCGCCGCGCTGAAAAGCGTCGGCTTGCCTGCCGGGCTGGCAGATATGCTCGCGGACTCCGATGTGGGCGCGTCCAAAGGCGGTCTGTTTGACGACAGCCGTACCCTCAGCAAGCTGATTGGCCGTCCAACCACGCCGCTGGCGGAGAGCGTCAAAGCCATTCTGTAATTGTTACGGATTGGTTATTTTTTGTGGCATCCCCTCGGGTCATCTCTGATAATGAAACGATGACCCATGAGGAGGCTCACCGTGCAAGGCGTACCGGAACAGTTTATTGATGAGAGAGACAGCGCGCGCTTTCGCCATCTGGCGCAGCTGCCGGGCCTTGAACTCTATCACGCGCATATCTCTGACTACGCCTTTGAGCCTCACACCCATGAAGCCTTCGGGATCGGCACGATTGAAACCGGTGCCGAACGCTTTCGCTATCGCGGCACCCAGCATCTCGCACCTGAAAAATCCGTTGTTACCATGAACCCGGACGAGATCCATACCGGGGAATCCGCCACTGAAGACGGCTGGCGCTACCGGATGGTTTACATCGAGCCTGACTTGCTGGAAGAGGTAACCGGCATGCGCCACTGGTGGTTCAGCGACGTAACCCGCTATGACCCGCTGCGCTCGCAGCAAATCGGCAGGCTGATTTACGGCCTGTGGCATACGGACGACCCGCTGGCGCAAAAAGGCTTATTGCTGGATTTGATTGAGACCTTTCAGCCGTTAGCCCATCACGCGCCGGTAGTTCAGGAAGGTGCACACCGGTTCGAACGCGTGCGCGAGTATCTGCACGACAACTATATGCACGCCCTGACGCTGGACGAGCTGGCGAACGTTGTCTCGCTCAGCCCGTACCATTTCCAGCGCCAGTTCAAAGCCCATTTCCACGTTACGCCGCACCAGATGCTGATGGCCATCCGCCTGTGGCGCGCCAAAGCGTTCCTCACCCACGGCATGCCCGCAGCTGAGGTCGCCGCCGCAACCGGGCTGACCGACCAGTCGCATTTAACCCGCGCGTTTACCCGCCGCTACGGCATTACTCCCGTTCGCTACCAGAAGCAGGTCACCCGGCGCTAAAGCGCAATCTCATACAATACGCGCGTATTTGTCCCTCCTACACTGAGTGCAACGTGAATCAAACAGGATGGAAAAATGATTAGTGGCGTGTTGTATGCCCTGCTGGCAGGGATGATGTGGGGGCTGATTTTTGTCGGCCCGCTGATCGTACCCGAGTATCCGGCCATACTGCAGTCGACCGGACGTTACCTGGCGCTGGGGCTGATTGCCCTGCCCCTGGCGTGGCTGGGACGCGCGCGCTTGCGTCAGCTCAGCCGTCAGGACTGGGGTACCGCGCTGGCGCTGACCATGATGGGTAACCTGATCTATTACGTCTGTCTGGCAAGCGCCATTCAGCGTACCGGTGCGCCAGTTTCCACCATGATTATCGGCACGCTGCCGGTGGTCATCCCCATCTTCGCGAATCTGCTCTATAGCCACCGGGACGGCAGGCTGGCGTGGTCAAAAATGGCGCCGGCGCTGATGTGCACCGCAGTGGGACTGGTGTGCGTCAATATCGCCGAGCTGCGCCACGGGCTGGGCGATTTCAGCTTATGGCGTTACGGTTCGGGGATCGTTTTAGCGTTCGTCTCGGTAGCGTGCTGGGCCTGGTACGCCCTGCGCAATGCGCGCTGGCTGCGGGAAAACCCGGACAAGCACCCGATGATGTGGGCGACGGCGCAGGCGCTGGTCACCTTGCCCGTATCACTGGTGGGGTATGTCGGCGCGTGCCTCTGGTTAGGCCATCAACAGCCAGACTTCTCCCAGCCCTTCGGGCCGAGGCCGTGGGTGTTTATTGGCTTAATGGTTGCGATTGCGGTGCTGTGCTCCTGGGTGGGTGCGCTGTGCTGGAACATTGCCAGCCAGAAACTGCCGACGGTGATTTTAGGGCCGCTGATTGTCTTCGAAACCCTTGCGGGGCTGCTTTATACCTTCCTGATGCGCCAGAGCGTACCGCCGCTGTTAACGGCCTGTGGAATATTATTGCTGGTCGTGGGGGTGGTGATTGCGGTGAGAGCGAAGCCGGAAAAACCAAGGGTCGTTCCGGCGTCGGAGATGTGAGCATTGCCCGGCGGCGCTGCGCTTGCAGGGCCTACAAGACCGTAGGCCCGGTAAGGCGTAGCCGCCACCGGGCAAGTCCTTAAAACGTTTCCCAGTTCCCTTCTGACGCCGCCGCTGCGGGCTGCGCTTTTGGCACATAGGTTTTCACCGGTGCCGCTTTGACCGCCTGGTTGCGGGTGATTTTGAACACCGCCACCGCTTCGTTCAGGCGTGCAGCCTGATCTTCCAGCGCGGCCGCAGCAGCCGCAGACTCTTCCACCAGCGAGGCGTTCTGCTGGGTCACGCGGTCCATCTCGGCGACCGCCTGGCCCACCTGGTCGATACCGCGGCTCTGCTCGTCAGAGGCAGAGGCAATTTCGCCCATGATGTCGGTCACGCGGGTGACCGCGTTGACGATCTCCGCCATCGTCGCGCCCGCTTCATTCACCAACTGCGAGCCTGCGTTGACGCGCTCGCCGGAATCATCGATCAGCGCCTTAATCTCTTTCGCCGCCTGTGCGCTGCGCTGGGCAAGCGTTCGAACTTCCCCTGCGACTACCGCAAAGCCACGGCCCTGTTCGCCCGCGCGCGCCGCTTCCACCGCCGCGTTAAGTGCCAGAATATTGGTCTGGAAGGCAATACCGTCGATCACGTTGGTAATTTGCGCGATTTTGCTGGAACTGGTCGCGATTTCGTCCATCGTACGCACGACGCCTTCTACTACATTCCCACCCTTCTTCGCCGTTGAGGAGGCATCCAGCGCCAGACGGGAAGCCTGACGTGCGTTATCGGCGTTCTGCTTCACGGTTGCCGTCAGCTGTTCCATGCTGGCTGCCGTTTCTTCCAGAGACGCGGCCTGCTGCTCGGTACGGGAAGAGAGGTCGTTACTCCCGGCAGAAATTTCACCGGCGCCGGTATAGATGGTATCCGCACCTTCACGCACCACGCCCACGGTGTTCGCCAGCGAGGTTTGCATCTCCTGAACGTTGCGCGCCAGAATAGCCATTTCATTCTTACCTTCAGCCTGAATCGGCTGGGTTAAATCCCCCGCCGCAATGGCGCGAATATGGTTAATCACCTCTTCCAGAGGCAGCAGCAGCACGCGGCGCATAGCGATCCAGCTGGAGACAATCACCACAATCACCAGCAGCATCACCGCAGTGAGGATCCACAGGATGCGTTTGTAGTCGCTTTCATTATCCTGGATGCCTTTATCGGTAAGCGTTGCCTGCGCTTCGCGCCACTCGCGGTAAACCGCCTGCATCGCGGTCTGTTTATGCTCCGCGTTCTGCTTGAACATGTCCTCCAGATTGCCCTGGCTCAGCAGGACGTTCATTTGCGTCAGCGTGGAGGAGTAAATGCGGTACTGCTCTTCGAGACGCTTGGCCAGATTCTCATCCAGCCCCGGCGTATTCGGCAGGGCGTAGTATTTATCGTAATGGACCTGCGCATCGGCCAGCAGATTCTTCGCCGTGTTGACCAGCTCATTGAGCTGCCCACCGTTAATCTGAGAGGCCATGCTGCTTTGCAGGCGCAGCATCCCGCGGTTCAGCGTCACCCGCGCCTGATTCAGGCTGATCCACGCATCGGTAAACTCCGCGACGTTTTTACTGGAGAGCTGCGACACGGTGAAGTTGTCTTTATCGTTATTCAGCGCGTTAATAAAAATACCCGCGGAAATCACTTGCATGATGCCGAGCACAAGCAGCACCGAAATAAGAAGAGTAATGACTTTTATACGTTTAAACATACGTTGCCTTTGTTATATGCAGGTTTCTCTGACGAGTATCTATCGGCACGCGCGGCGGGTTGTTTACTGTTTCTCCACCTTTAAAAAGTTTCTAAACCACTTTCCTAAGTCCATTCAGGGAGTTAAACGGGACATTTTTTTGTGATCCCCATCGCACTTTTTCCCTTCCCTCTAAAGGGTTATAGCGCCGCCATAAAGATGCATTTAATATGCATCTTATATTCTTGATGACGAGGTAACTGCTATGGCCTTTCGCGACCAACCCCTTGGCGAGCTGGCGCTCTCCATCCCTCGCGCTTCTGCGCTGTTCCGCAAATACGATATGGATTACTGCTGCGGCGGTAAGCAGACCCTGGCGCGTGCGGCCTCACGCAAAGAGCTGGACGTTGAGGTGATTGAAGCAGAGCTGGCGCTGCTGGCCGAGCAGCCCGTCGACAAAGACTGGCGAACCGCCCCGCTTGCTGAAATCATCGACCATATCTTCGTGCGATACCATGACCGTCACCGTGAACAGCTGCCGGAGCTGATCCTGCAGGCGACGAAAGTTGAGCGCGTCCACGCCGACAAGCCTTCCGTACCGCGCGGTCTGGCAAAATACCTGACCATGCTGCACGAAGAGCTTTCCAGCCACATGATGAAAGAAGAGCAGCTCCTCTTCCCGATGATTAAACAGGGAATGGGCAGCCAGGCGATGGGGCCCATCAGCGTGATGGAAAGCGAACATGATGATGCGGGCGAACTGCTGGACGTGATCAAACACACCACTAACAACGTCACGCCGCCGCCGGAAGCGTGCACCACCTGGAAAGCGATGTACAACGGCATTAACGAGATGATTGACGACCTGATGGAACACATCAGTCTTGAGAATAACGTTCTGTTCCCGCGGGCATTGGCGGGGGAATAAAAAAGGCCGCTGCGGCCTGATGCCCTCACTCCGGCCCTCTCCCACTGGGCTGAGGAATCCCCAGTAATTTTTAAGCAGAAGCAATAATGTTGTTTCAGAACGATTTAAGGCTTTCAGCGATGCTATGGTCCGGCTGTAAATCGCTGAGGCGTTTGCCTTCCGGCCGGGGCGAGGCGCATGGATGCGCCGAGAGGGCGGGCTTTACAGGGATGTTACCTCCGCCCGTCCCCGACAAGCCGGAAGGAATAAGCCGAAGGCACCGCGAAGCGGCGATTTACCGCCGGGAGCCCGGGTCGCCAGGGCGGTGGCGACTGAGCCGCCCTGGCACGTTCACCGGCCATGTCCTTACAGAGTAGCAAGGAACATAAAGTGAACGGAATGACCACCAGAGCCGTATGTTCCCCCTCACCCCAGCCCTCTCCCTCAAGGGAGAGGGGGTCGTCCATGCAAACATTATTTTGTGGGGATCCCTCAGGCCACGGGAAGAGGGTGCAAAAACTAAAAACGGCAACCGAAGTTGCCGTTTTGCTTTTATCTTATGCCAGCCATACGTTTCTTGCCGATAAACAGCCAGCCCAGCCCCAGCGCGATAAACCACAGCGGCGTGACGATCAGCGCCTGACGGGTATCATCTTCCAGCGTCAGCAGCACCAGAACGAACACGAAGAACGCCATGCACACCCAGCACATCAGCTTGCCCAGCGGCATCTTGTAGATCGATTTCTCATGCAGGTGTGGACGTTGTTTGCGGTACACCAGGTACGAGCACAGGATAATGGTCCAGACGAACATGAACAGGATTGCCGAGACCGTGGTGATCATAGTGAACGCGCCAATCACGCTTGGGTTCACGTAGAGCATCACCACGCCCCCCAACAGGCACATGCAGGAGAAGGTCAGCCCTTTCGCCGGCACCGCACGTTTAGACAGTTTCGCAAAGGCGCTCGGCGCCACGCCCTCCTGCGCCAGACCAAATAGCATACGGCTGGTGGAGAACACGCCGCTGTTCGCAGACGATGCCGCTGAGGTCAGTACCACGAAGTTAATCAGGCTAGCGGCAGCGGGCAGCCCTACCAGCACGAACAGCTCAACGAACGGGCTCTTGCTGGGCACCACGGAGCTCCACGGCGTCACGGACATAATAATGATCAGCGCGAAGACGTAGAACATAATAATGCGCAGCGGAATAGAGTTGATGGCACGCGGCAGGGATTTCTCCGGGTCTTTGGTTTCCGCAGCCGTAGTCCCCACCAGCTCAATCCCTACAAACGCAAACACCGCAATCTGGAAGCCAGCAAAGAAGCCGCTGATGCCTTTCGGGAACCAGCCGCCGTCGTTCCACAGATGGGTAAAGGACGCCTGAACGCCCGTTGGCGACTGGAAGTGCGTCAATACCATCACCAGGCCCACAACAATCAGCCCCACGATAGCGACGATCTTGATCATCGCGAACCAGAACTCCATCTCACCGAACATTTTCACGGTGGCGAGGTTGAGGCTCAGCAGCAGAATAATCACCGCCAGCGAGGCGACCCAGTCCGACAGCCCCGGGAACCAGAACTGCGCGTAGGCGGTAATCGCCACGACGTCCGCCATTCCGGTGACCACCCAGCAGAACCAGTAGGTCCACCCGGTAAAATAGCCCGCCCATGGCCCGAGCAGGTCAGACGCGAAGTCGCTGAAGGATTTGTATTCGAGGTTCGAGAGCAGCAATTCACCCATTGCACGCATCACGAAGAAGAGCATAAAACCGATGATCATATAAACGAAAATGATCGACGGCCCGGCAAGACTGATGGTTTTGCCCGATCCCATAAACAGCCCGGTGCCGATGGCACCGCCAATGGCGATAAGCTGTATATGACGGTTTGTGAGATTGCGCCGTAGCGACTGTTCAGACGTCGCCTCTTCTGCAGCGGCGACTTTGACCTGATCTACCATGTAATTTTTCCTGTTTATGCCTGTCTGTGTTGTTAAGGCTCTTCTGGCCTTTAAAAACGTCAAATAAATGACGGTCCCTTTGTAAGGGTTTATCGATATTAGGTAAGAATCGGCGGGATGAATACTATGATTTAGATATTATGTTAATAATATGTTGAAAGTGAGTGTCATATCACTCATACAGCGCGAAACAGCTCACAAAAATACACGCAACAGTTTCGTTTGCAAGATAAAATATTGATTCTGTCGTAACTATAGGTTTTATCACTATTTCCTCTCCCCGAGCGGAGAGAGGAAATAAGAAAAGTCGATTACAGGATTTCCAGCAGTTCGACTTCAAATACCAGGGTGCTGAATGGCGGAATGGACGCGCCAGCGCCACGCTCGCCGTAGGCCAGGTTGTGCGGGATGGTCAGTTCCCATTTGGAACCGACTGGCATCAGGGTCAGGGCTTCGATCCAACCCGCGATAACGCCGTTGACCGGGAATTCAGCCGGTTCGCCGCGCGCCACGGAGCTGTCGAACACGGTACCGTCGATCAGTTTACCGGTGTAGTGAACGCGAACGTGGTCGGTACGCGCCGGGATAGCGCCGTCGCCCTGGTTGATCACGCGGAACTGCAGGCCAGACTCGGTGCTGTTCACGCCTTCACGCTCGCGGTTCTCTTCCAGATATTTCACGCCTTCGGCTGCCATCTCTTCGAAACGCGCGCGACGCACGGCGTCAGCACGTTCGTGAATTTCACGCAGCGCACGGTGCACAACGTCAACCGGAACGGCAGGCTGTTTACCTTCCAGCGCGTCAGCGATACCCGCCACCAGCGCTTCAGGTAACAGACCTTCCAGGCCGGATTCGCTCAGCTGCTGTCCTACCTGCAAGCCGATACCGTAACTTGCCTGCGCTTCGATAGTGTCAAAAGTCGGGGTGGTCATGGGTTTTCCTTCCATCACATTTAAAGTAGCGGGCAGCATATCAGCCATGCCCTTATGGGTAAAACTTTGTCTTAAGTTAGGGTGACAAACCGCGACGAAACAGAAACAATAGAGGCAACCAGGATTAATCCCGAACTGATGTCACGGAAGTCGGGTTTGTTACGTCGTTCAGGCAGTTAGCGAACTATACTTCGAAGCACAGGATATAAAAGACGCGGAGCAGGAGGAGAGCCATGCCCGGGCGATTTGAACTGAAACCTACCCTGGCGAAAATCTGGCAGGCGCCGGACAATTTTCGCATTATGGACCCGCTGCCTCCTCTGCACCGCAGGGGGATCATCATTGGTGCGCTGATGGTCATCGTGGGCTTCCTGCTTCCTTCCGGCGGTGATGATGTCGATACCGCGCCTGTCACCCGCAATGCACAGCTGGATATTCAGTCGCAAACGCGGCCGCAGCCTGACGCGCAGCCCATGCAGACACAGCTGGTGACCCCGTCTAACGATCCAGGCCAGGTCGCGCCGGTTGAACCTGAACCCGTTCAGGATGAACAGCCGCAGGAGCAGGCCGCGGCCCCGTCTGAGCCGCAAACCCAGCAGCCTACCGGCATTGAGCAGCAGTGGCGTTCCTATCGCGTGGAGCCGGGCAAAACGCTGGCACAGCTTTTCCGCGACCACAACCTGCCGCCAACCGACGTGTATGCCATGGCTAAGGTTGAAGGTGCAGGTAAGCCGCTCAGTAACCTGCAGAATGGCCAGATGGTGCAGATTCGCCAGAATGCCAGCGGCGTGGTCACCGGGCTGACGATTGATACCGGAAATGGGCAGCAGGTACTGTTTACCCGCCAGCCGGACGGTAGTTTCATCAGAGCACGTTAATGGCATAGGCCGGGTAAGGCGAAGCCGCCACCCGGCACTTTTGTTCTCAGGCACTCCGTTTATTCACCCACCAGATCCCCGAGCAGACCAGCGCCAGCGCAATCGCATATTTGATATCCAGAATATTTTCGCCGAGAAAGATTGCGGAAAGCACCGTCCCTGCAACCGGAATGACAAAGTTGAACGGGGCAATCATGCTCACCCGGTTCACTTTCAGCAGTGCACTCCACAGGGCGAACGCCACGGATGAGAGCAGCGTCAGATACCCCAGCACCGCGACAGCCTTCATGCTGTGCACTTCCAGCGTCCCGCCCGTGGCATAGCCTCCTGCAACCAGCGCAGCCCCGCCTATCGCCAGCTGCCAGCCGGTCATCACCGTTGGGTCAACAGTCTGGGAAATACGTTTCCCGTAAAGCGTGGCGGCAGAGAGAATAAAGGCCGCCAGCACCACGAAGCCGTCACCTTTCCAGACAAACTGGAAATCGCTTAACCCACTGTGGAAGTTCACCAGCATCACCCCGGCAAACCCGAGAATACAGCCCAGCGTTTTGTTATAGCTGAGTTTGTCGTTGTGATAGATAAAGTGCGCCAGCAGCACGCTGAAGAAGGTGCCGGTGGCGTTCATGATTGAGCCATTCACCCCAGTCGTGTAGGCAAGCCCTACATAGAAGAAGGTGTACTGGATTGTCGTCTGGGTCAGTCCGAGGATTGTGAGCTGGCCAAACTGCGTGGGCGTGAGCCTGCCAATCGGTTTTCGCTGGGCCAGAGCAAACAGCAGCAGCAGCGCACCGGCAAACAGAAAGCGGTATCCGGCAAAAACAACTTTGGATGGGATGTCATCGGTCACAATCTGAAAGAGTTCATAACCATTTTTAATGGCCGGGTACGAGCTTCCCCAGAGTAAACAGCAGAGCGTGGCGCAGGCATAGGCCACATTTCGACGGGCAAAGACGGACGTGGGCAGAGCGGTATCCATGACAAATCTCATAAATAAAATTGCGTTTCATTTTATTATCTGAGAATGCGTCAGGAATAGCTACCATACAAGATAAAAAGAGAATGGCCGGTAGCCTTAAAAAAGCAAAACGCCGGCACAAGGCCGGCGCTTCGACGCGAGCAGAGTAAAATTACTCAGCTACAACGTTAACAACCAGTTTAGCGAACACTTCGCTGTGAACCTGGAAGTCAACTTCGTGCTCACCAGTGGTACGCAGAACGCCGTTCGGCATGCGAACTTCGCTCTTAGCCACTTTAACGCCTGCTGCAGTAACTGCATCAGCGATATCGCGGGTACCGATGGAACCGAACAGTTTACCTTCGTCGCCAGCTTTGGAAGCGATGGTAACAGTGCCCAGTGCGTTGATTGCTTCAGCGCGAGCGTTAGCAGCCGCCAGAACGTCAGCCAGTTTGGCTTCCAGTTCAGCACGACGTGCTTCGAAAAACTCTACGTTTTTCTTAGTAGCTGGAACAGCTTTACCCTGTGGAACCAGGAAGTTACGAGCGTAGCCCGCTTTAACGTTTACCTGATCACCCAGGCTGCCCAGGTTTGCTACTTTATCAAGCAGAATAACTTGCATTACCTTATCCTCTTAAAGTCGTATTAATGGACCGTGCCCGATTACTGATGACGATCAGTGTACGGCAGCAGGGACAGGTAGCGAGCGCGTTTGATAGCGCGAGCCAGCTGACGCTGATATTTTGCACGAGTACCGGTGATACGGCTTGGGACAATCTTACCGCTTTCGGTGATGTAGTTTTTCAGCGTTGCGATATCTTTATAGTCGATCTCTTGAACGCCTTCCGCGGTGAAACGGCAGAACTTGCGACGACGGAAATAACGTGCCATATGGCTAGTCTCCAGTATCTATCAAATCAATCTGCTCGGCATGCAGAACCATTTTGCTCAGGCCGTTCTTTGCCTTATGGCAAGAGATGAACCCCTGAACGATTACTGCGCTACCGACCGTTAAACTGTGAGTAATGGCCTGGTTTTCGTGTCCGCTAATAATAACGGGCATTTGGCACCACGCCTGCCGGTGAAACCCGGCTTCCTCTTGCACAGAACGATGCTCAAGCACGAACTGGCAATGCGGAATTCCTGATGGACTGACCTTTCGAAGGGGAGCCCTGCATACGATGCCGGACAACGCCAGACGGTTGGTCATCAGAAATTACTCTTCAGAATCCCCAGCATCAGAATCATCTGCGGTTTCGTTTGCGAAATCATCGCGACGCTCACGGCGCTCGTCTTTCGCTTTAACCATCGGAGATGCTTCGGTAACTGCGTTTTTGGTACGCATAACCATGCTGCGGATAACGGCATCGTTGAAGCGGAAGGTAGTTTCCAGCTCATCGATCACTTCCTGCGGCGCTTCAACGTTCATCAGAACGTAGTGTGCTTTGTGCAGTTTGTTGATCGGGTAAGCCAGCTGACGGCGGCCCCAGTCTTCCAGACGGTGGATCGTACCTTCTGCACCAGTGATGGCAGCAGAATAACGCTCGATCATACCCGGAACCTGTTCGCTCTGGTCAGGATGGACCATAAAAACGATTTCGTAATGACGCATCGAATTGCTCCTTACGGATTATTCAGCCTCCTGTCTGGGTCAGCCGAGGCCCGGGGAGGCAAGGAACGTGTTAAAGGTCGGCTGAAAAATTGACGCGTCATAATACTTGCGCGCCCCTGGAAACTCAAGCTGATTGCACAAATAATTCGCACAAAGCGTAAAGCTGGTCTAAGTGGGTGATTTAATATTAAACGCATCCGGAAGCGTTGCTTTTTTGAACAACTGCATCAGAAATGGTCACGTATCCCCGCCGGATGAGTGATTACACTTTAATCAGAGACCCACTGAATTAAAGAAGGAGAATTCCCCCTCTCACAGCACGCAGTCGTGGAGCGCATATCATGAAAAAAATCGCATTAGCCATAATGGCTGCGCTTTTGCTCAGTGCAAACGCGATGGCAGCCATCAAAATAGACGGCCGGCAGGCCAGAAACATGGATGATGTGCACAGCTTAGGCGTAATCTATATCAATCATAATTTCGCCACTGAAAGCGAAGCAGATCAGGCACTAAATGAAGAGACCGATGCCCAGGGCGCAACCTATTACCATGTGATGTTAACCCGTGAGCCCGGCAGCAACGGCAATATGCACGCCAGTGCAGATATCTACCGGTAACGCCTTAACGCTAGCACCAGGAAAGCCAACAACGAGAACATAGCCATAGTTAACGTTGCCCCCTGCCCGGGGGCTTTTTTTTTGTGAATGGCTCCGGAATACCACCGGTTACAACTGTTTTTTGGTATTCCAGAGCACTTATTCACTTCTGCCCGTAGTAGGCATTTGGGCCGTGCTTGCGCATGAAATGCTTGTTCATCAGGTAATCATCAATGCCCTGAAGCTGTGGATTAATGCCGCGGGCAATCCACGCCATTTTAGCCACCTCTTCCATCACGACAGCATTGTGTACCGCGTCGTGAGCATCTTTACCCCAGGAGAACGGACCGTGCTGATACACCACAATCCCCGGCGTATGCAGCGGTTCCGTTTCACCCAGTGTTTCGATAATCACCTTGCCGGTGTTGCGTTCGTACTCCCCTTCTACTTCAGCCTGCGTTAACGCTCGCGTGCAGGGAATGTCGCCAAAGAAATAGTCCGCGTGGGTCGTGCCCAGCGCCGGGATGGGCAGCCCCGCCTGTGCCCAGGCCGTCGCGTGCGTGGAGTGGGTATGCACCACGCCGCCAAGGGACGGATATCGCCGGTACAGCGCCAGATGGGTTGAGGTATCTGAAGAGGGACGCCATTTTCCCTCCACGACGTTTCCGTCGAGATCCACCACCACCATATCGTCTGCTTTCATGGTGTCATACGCCACGCCGCTCGGCTTAATCACGATTAGCCCCTGCTCGCGGTCGATAGCGCTCACGTTGCCCCAGGTGAACGTGACCAGGCCATAGCGCGGCAGATCCATATTGGCTTCAAAGACCTGCTGTTTCAGCTTAAGCATGTTCAACCTCCAGCAAACCCGCCCGCACCATCCGCTCGCGCACCCAGTCCCGCGCTTTTGCTACTTCCGCAGCCGGGTCGTCTGACGTTTCGCTCCACATCTCAATCAGGTAAGGCCCGCAATAGCCTGTCTGCCTGAGCGTCTCGAAGCACCGTTCAAAATCCACCACCCCGGTGCCGAACGGTACGTTTTTAAACACGCCAGGACGGGTATCTTTGACGTGCACCGCCACGATATGCCCGATGCCCGCCTGCAGCTCCATCTGTACGTCGTTATCCCATGCCGACAGGTTGCCGATATCCGGATAAAGCTGGAACCATGGGTTATTCAGATAGTGCGCATAGCCCAGCGCTTTGCTGATGGAGTTCATCAACGGGTAGTCCATGATCTCCATCGCCAGCGTGACCTGCGCGCGGCTTGCCATCTCAACGCTCTCTTTCAGGCCGTCACGGAAACGACGGCGCGTTTCATCGTTGGCTTCCTGATAGTAAACGTCATAACCCGCCAGTTGGATCACGCGGATACCCACGTCCTGGGCAAAGCGAATGGCTTTGCGCATGATCTCCAGACCTTCAGCACGCACGGCATCATCTTCACATCCCAGAGGGAAACGACGATGGGCGCTCAGGCACATGGACGGCACGCGCACGCCGGTCTCGGCAATGGCGCTCACCAGCGCCAGACGCTGTTCGCGGCTCCAGTCCAGGCGAGAGAGACGCTCGTCCGTCTCATCCACTGACATTTCGACAAAATCGAAACCCAGCTGTTTTGCCAGCTGTAACCGCTCCAGCCAGCACTCCCCCGCAGGGAGTGCCTTTTCATAGATGCCAAGCGGGACCTGTTTTGACAACATACCCGCTCCTTAGCCCCAAAGCTGAGCGATTGAGCGTTTGAACTGACGCGCCGCTTCGACCGGAGAGGCCGCGTCGCGAATGCTGCGGCCGGCGATAAAGACGTGAATTGGGATGCCCTGGAACAGCGGCAGATCTTCCAGCGCCAGGCCACCGGTGACGGTGACTTTGAAGCCCATATCCGCCAGACGCTTAATCGCGCTGATATCCGCTTCGCCCCACGCCACGCCTGCGGCCTGGGCATCGCGGCTGCGGTGGTAAACCACCTGCTGGATGCCCGCTTCGCGCCACTCCTGCGCCTGCTCCCAGGTCCAGAAGCCGGTCAGCTCAATCTGCACGTCGCCGTTAAACTCTTTTGCCACGTCCAGCGCGCCTTTGGCGGTGTTGATATCCGCACAGCAGATCACGGTGACCCAGTCGGCGTTGGCTTCAAAGCACATGCGGGAAAGGATTTTGCCTGCGTCGGCAATTTTGGCATCCGCCAGCACGATTTTGTGCGGATAGAGCGCCTTCAGGTCGCGAACGGCGCGCACGCCTTCGCCCACGCACAGAATGGTGCCCACTTCGATGATATCCACCTCTTCCGCAATCAGGCGGGTGGTTTCGTAAGCGTGAGACAGCGTCTGGTTATCCAGCGCAACTTGCAACATTGGTAATGACATGTTCAATTCCTCTTAAACGGCCGCCGCAGTGGCGTTATCAATTAAATCCAGCACGTCCTGCGCGGTGCGGCAGGCGCGTAAACGGTCAAAATTGGCTTCGTCATCAAACAGATTAACGATCTGCATAATGCCCACCTCCTGGTGGGTGTTGGCATCAACGGCCGCCATGGTGATGAGAATATCGACCGGGTCGTTATCTTCGTGGTTAAACACCAGCGGCGTTTTCAGCGTCACCAGCGCGAAGCCGGTTTTCTTGACGCCCTCTTCCGGGCGGCCGTGCGGCATTGCCAGGCCCGGCGCAATCACAAAGTAGGGGCCGTGCTGCGCCACGCCATCGAGAATGGCCTGGTAATAGCGCGGCTCGACAACGTCCGCCTTAACCAGCAGATCCACACTCAGCTTCACCGCTTCCTGCCAGGTGCTGGCGTCGGCCTGTAAAAGGATGGAGTTATTCTCTGCCAGCGAATCACGTAGTTTCATGTGGCGTCCTTACTTCACGTCTTGTGGGAAGTGCTCTTTGATCACTTCCAGCAGTTTTGGCCCGAAATCCGCAGGCGACAGCATGTTGCGTACGCCTACCACATATTTGTTGCCCGACACGCTAATCTCACCGGCAATGTGAGTTGAAGCGATGATGATGTCCGCGCCGTTTAGTTCACTTTTGTATTCACCCACTGCGCAGCTGTTCACCGTGTGGTCGATGTTTGACTGGGTTAGAAACTGGTCCACTTTCATCTTCATGATCATGGAACTACCTTGCCCATTGCCACACACAGCCAGGATACGTACGGTCATAATCGATACTCCTTAGTGAGCAGAAACTTCTGCTGTTTGTTTTTCCGCATCTTCTTCTGCTCGCAGCGAACGGCCAGCGAAGAACATATAAGCCAGAGCAATCAGGATGATGACGGCCATAAAGACCAGCCCGACGGAGGCAAAGCCCTGCATCATCGGCGGTGCCAGAATTGACCAGTCCGCCATACCCATCCAGGCGCTCATACCGGTGAGCTTGACCGCCCACACGCAACCGAAGATTTCCACCATGCCCATCACCAGGCAGATCTTGAGCGCCGCGCGCCAGCCGCCGAAGTGGTTAGCAAACACGCCGATGGTGGCGTTGGAGAAGAACATCGGGATAAAGCCAGGAATAATCAGGATTGAGGAACCGCAACCCACCAGAATGCCCACCGCAATCAGCTGGCCGATGGTGCCCCACATAAAGCCCCAGACGACGGCGTTTGGCGCAAAGCTATAGATAGCCGCACAGTCAATCGCCAGTACCGCACCAGGGATCAGGCGCTGAGAGATACCGTTGAAGGCTTCCGACAGTTCGGCGACGAACATACGCACGCCCTGAGTGATGATGAAAATCGCCACCGCGAAGGAGAAGCCGGTCTGCAGGATATAGACCGTCCAGTGGGTTTTCCCTGCCATCGCCTGCACCACGTCAATACCGAAGGAGAGCAGAATGGCGCCGAAGAAGATGGTCATCACAATCGCGGTCGAAACGATGTTGTCATGGAAGATATTGAGCCAGCCCGGCAGCTTAAGGTCTTCAACGCTCTCTTCTTTTTTGCCCAGGTACGGCGCAACTTTATAAGCAAGCCAGGCGGCAAACTGCTGCTGGTGACCGATGGAGAAGCCACAGCCGTCAGTCACTATCTGCGTTGGCTTGTACATCATGTTGGAGGTGATACCCCAGTAGAGCGAGACCAGCACGGCGGTGCAGATGATCGTGGTCCACATGGGGTAGCCGAAGATATAGAGAGAAACCGCGATCAGCCCCGCCTGCTGGAACATAATGTGCCCGGTGAGCATGATGGTGCGAATACCGGTAATGCGGCGCAGCAGAACATAGATAATGTTCAGCGCCAGCGCGAGCAGAACCGCATATCCCACCCAGCTATAGGCATCGCCCATGCGATCGATGGTCGCCATCATTGAGGCGTAGGTATCAGAGATAGCCCCGTTGATGCCGTACACTTCCGACATTTTGGCGACAACTGGCTTAAACGTGCTGGTCAGAATGCCTGACCCCGCCTGTAACAACATGAAACCGATAATGGTTTTGATGGTGCCTTTAATAATCACGCTGACGCTTTTGCGCAGCAGGATGTACCCCAGGCACGTCACGATACCCAGCAACAGCGGGGCGTTGGTCATTACCTGATTAAAGAAAACGGTAAAGACGTTGTAGAGGATCTCCATAACTCTCTCCAGAAATGAGAACACAAGGGCAATCCCTGTGCGGTTGGTGTCATCACTCTATTAATCACAAATAATCACCACAAGATTGCATTTGATTATTTGTGACGCATCACGCAATTTATTTCCATGCTGTTAGTAATGATTTTAACTACCGTACCATGAAAATAAATTAATCCTTATAATTCATAATATTAATGTTTAATATACGATACTCTAACAAGTAAATAGCGGAGAGTCCGTGAAGTCGCGCAGATAAAATTCCTCATTTTTACCATTGCAAAGCGCGTTAAATGGTGCCAGCATTAATCACAACAAATCACCATATGATTACTTTTGATTAAACCCAGGAGTCAAAACGATGAGTAAAGTGAAAACCATCACCCGTGAATCATGGATTCTGAGCACATTCCCGGAGTGGGGTAGCTGGCTGAACGAAGAGATCGAGCAGGAACAGGTTGCTCCTGGCACGTTTGCAATGTGGTGGCTGGGCTGCACCGGTATCTGGCTGAAATCAGAAGGCGGCGCCAATATCTGCGTTGATTTCTGGTGCGGCACCGGCAAGCAGAGCCACGGTAATCCGCTGATGAAAAAAGGCCACCAGATGCAGCGCATGGCCGGCGTTGAAAAACTGCAGCCGAACCTGCGCACCACGCCGTTTGTGCTTGATCCGTTTGCCATTCGTCAGATCGATGCCGTGCTTTCTACCCACGATCACAACGATCATATAGACGTGAACGTGGCGGCCGCGGTAATGCAAAACTGCGCGGACGACGTACCCTTTATCGGGCCGCAAACCTGCGTAGATCTCTGGATTGGCTGGGGCGTGCCGAAAGAGCGCTGCATCGTGATGAAGCCTGGTGACGTGGTGAAAATCAAAGACATTGAAATCCACGCCCTGGATGCCTTTGACCGTACCGCACTGATTACCCTGCCGGCCGACCAGAAAGCTGCGGGCGTACTGCCGGACGGCATGGACGAGCGCGCGGTGAACTACTTGTTCAAGACGCCGGGCGGCTCCCTGTACCACAGCGGTGACTCCCACTACTCCAACTATTACGCGAAGCACGGCAACGAACATCAGATTGACGTAGCGCTGGGCTCGTACGGCGAAAACCCGCGCGGTATTACGGATAAAATGACCAGCGCCGACATGCTGCGTATGGCGGAAGCGCTGAATACCAAAGTGGTTATTCCGTTCCACCACGATATCTGGTCAAACTTCCAGGCCGATCCGCAGGAAATCCGCATGCTGTGGGAGATGAAAAAAGACCGCCTGAAGTATGGCTTTAAGCCGTTTATCTGGCAGGTCGGCGGCAAGTTCACCTGGCCTCTGGACAAAGACAATCTCGAATATCACTACCCACGCGGTTTCGATGATTGCTTCACCATTGAGCCCGATCTTCCGTTCAAGTCCTTCCTCTGATTATGAGGCCACATCGCCAGACCCTGAGTCTGGCGATTTCATATTTATTTTAGTAATTTCACGCTATTTCAAATATCATCTTTTCAAATCAATTCTTATCGGAATAGCTCATGACGGAAGCGCAACGGCATCAAATTTTACTGGAACTCCTGGCGCAAACAGGGTTTATCACCGTCGAGAAAGTAATCGAACGTTTAGGCATCTCCCCCGCTACCGCGCGGCGGGACATCAACAAGCTGGATGAGAGCGGCAAGCTGAAAAAAGTCCGCAACGGCGCGGAAGCCATCAGCCAGCAGCGTCCACGCTGGTCGCCGATGAATATCCATCAGGCGCAGAATCACGATGAAAAGGTACGGATTGCCAGAGCGGCATCGCAGCTGGTGAACCCCGGTGAGAGCGTCGTCATCAACTGCGGCTCCACGGCGTTTTTGCTGGGTCGCGAGATGTGCGGCAAGCCGGTGCAAATCATCACCAACTATTTGCCGCTGGCTAACTACCTGATCGATCAGGAACATGAGAGCGTGGTGATCATGGGCGGCCAGTACAATAAAAGCCAGTCCATCACACTCAGCCCACAGGACAGCGAAAACAGTCTCTACGCCGGGCACTGGATGTTTACCAGCGGCAAAGGCCTGACCGCTGACGGTTTGTATAAAACCGATATGCTGACCGCAATGGCGGAACAAAACATGCTTAACGTTGTGGGCAAGCTCGTAGTGCTGGTCGACAGCAGCAAAGTCGGTGAACGCGCAGGCATGCTGTTCAGCCGCGCAGAACAGATCGACATGGTGATCACCGGCAAAGGGGCGAACCCCGAGATCCTCCAGAAGCTGGAAGATCAGGGCGTCAAAGTCCTGCGCGTTTAAAGGTGCTGGCGGAAAAATGCCACCGTGGCGTCCAGCGCCGTTGGCGTGATGCGGTGGCGGACGCCCGATTCCCACAAACAGGTCAGATTAGCGTCCAGTCCTTCATTCTTTAACGCCTGTTGCAGGCGGAAGGTTCCGTCCGGCGGCACCACATCATCCGCATCACCGTGCCACAGCAGCAGCGGGCGATCGGCAAGGCGCGGCAATGCCCGGGTCACTTCCCACTCTGCCAGCATCGCCGCAATTTGCGTTAAATCCTGAGGGGGGAAAAGCGTCTTCGCCAGCGAGGTAAAATAGCCCGAGCCCATCAGACAGGCGACAGACCTCACGTCAGGATGATGCGTCATAATCCCCAGCGCCGTCATACCGCCCATCGACGCCCCGGCCACCGCCAGCCGATTATCGGCCACCAGCCCTGCCTCATAAAGCGCATCGCGCAGCCCGGCAAACTCGGTCAGGCTGCCGTGCAGAATGTGCCAGAACTGCCCAAGCCGCGCATGTCCATCGCCCGTGAAGCGCGCCCCGTGGTCAGGGGCATCCGGCATTACCACGCGAAAACCCGCCTGCGCCAGCGCCACCGCAAAATAGCTGTAAACCAGTTTAGATGAGGTAAACCCATGATAAAAAACCACAACCGGCAGCGGTTTATCACGTTTTCCTGCCGGCACGGCATGTAAAATTTCATGTTCACCGAGATGGCGTATTTCAATTTCAATCATTGTCGACCCTGTACGAATGAATGATTCATAATGTTGAGAACTGGGTTACGGTTTGACGCTATTTTCATTCGAAAATAGCGTACCAGATAACACTTCGGGAACATTCCCCCAAAACTAAATTCGCAGACAACTACACTATGGCTAACAGGAAACGAGATATGGTTATGCACAGGTTTGCTGCTTTATTGCTGGTGTTTCTGCTCAGCGGCTGTAGCGCACTGCAGGGTACACCGCAACCCGCTCCCCCGGTTGCCGATCATCCGCAGGAGATTCGTCGTAATCAGACGGAAGGATTACAGCGAATGGGCACCGTCTCCGCGCTGGTTCGCGGTTCGCCGGATGACGCAGAAGACGCAATAAAGGCACAAGCCGTCGCCGCCAAAGCAGATTATTACGTCATTATTATGATCGACGAAACCATCATAACGGGACAGTGGTATTCACAAGCCATTTTGTACCGAAAATAATGGTTTACCTTTGAACGAGATTTACACTGCTTTGCGTCCATAGACATTTTCCTGTCCACAATAAACTCCATGCCAGCGACAAGGAATGGGAGTTTATTCGCGAAGGATTGCCCGGCGGATACCGGAAATATGTGAAATGGAGCTGACGATGAAACGAACTCTTGCTTTGACCTCTCTGTTGCTCTCAGCAGGCCTTGTGAGCACCACCGCGCAGTCAGCAGAATTCGCCAGTGCGGATTGCGTAACGGGTCTGAATGAAATAGGCCATATCTCCGTCAATAACATTTCGGGGAGCCCGCAAGACGTTGAACGTATCGTGGCATTAAAGGCCGATGAACAGGGCGCGTCATGGTATCGCATCATCCAGATGCAGGAAGATAACCATATCGATCACTGGCGGGTACAGGCCATTCTCTACGTATAAGTCCTTCCTGATAAAAGCCACTTATTTTTAGTGGCTTTTCGTTTTTGCAAATTTTTTATCTATTTTTAAACCACTCAAAAACAATAAACTAACATTTTGTTACATTAATTCAGTAAACGTAATCTCCGCTCTGCCGTTGAAGAACCATACCTTTTCAATGATGAGCAATTTATGATCAATTTTTTCCGCCGTGCGGGCCTTGGAACAAAGCTGTCGCTGCTGACGGGCGTCAGTGTCGCCACGCTGTTTCTGCTTTTCACTTTCCTGCTCAGCCAAAAAGCCAGCCAGCAGCTTGAAGCCCTCGCGGTAGAAGATCTGCATAATCAGTCCACCGGTATGGTCGACATGGTGCAGATGTTTAATACCAGCCTGAGCGAGGAAGTCGAAAGCTATACCAGACTGTTTACGACATTTCTGCCCCAGTCGTTTAGCGTCGATACTAATCAGACCCGGACCATTAACGGGCTCACCGTTCCCCTGCTTAAAGGGGGCAACGCTGAACTCCATGAAAACACGACATTTTCTGATGACTTTCTGAGTCGTACAGGAGCAATCTCCACGCTGTTTGTTCGCAGCGGTAACGACTTCATTCGTGTTGCCACTTCCCTGCGCAAAGAGAATGGCGATCGCGCCATGGGAACCGTTCTGGACGCGAGCAGCCCGGCGTTTGCCGCCGTCAGCAAAGGTGAAGTCTACCGCGGCCTGGCGCTCCTGTTTGGCAAACGCTACATCACCCAGTACCAGCCCGTGAAGGATAGTGAAGGCCAGGTCATTGGGATCATCTTCGTTGGGGTGGATATCACTCACTCCTGGAACGTCATGCGCGAGAAAATCCTTAACCGCCGCCTGGGCGAGAGCGGGCACTTCTTTGTGCTGGACCGCAGCAACGGCAAAACGCGCGGTCAGTATCTGTTCCATGCCAGCGAAGAGGGAAAACAGCCGAAGTGGGATAGCGCCACCCAACAGCAGCTGCTGAGCGATTCCTCAGGTACGCTGGAACGCGTAAGCGACGACGGCCGCACGCTGAAAATGGCCTATACGCCGCTGCCCGGCTGGAACTGGACCATCGTCGGTGAAGTGGATAAATCAGTCCTGCTCGCGAGCGTTAACGCCATGCGCGACCGTTTCCTGCTGGCCGGCGTAGCGTTGTCAGTCCTCTTCGCGGGCCTGTTTGTGGTGCTTATTCGCCGGATGCTGACCCGTCCGCTGCGTAACGTGATTGACCTGGCCCGCCAGTATGCCGCAGGCGATTTGCGCTCCAGCCTGCCCGTCACCCGTCAGGATGAGGTTGGCCAGCTGGTTGATGCCATCAACGGTATTGGCGATGGGCTACAAAAAATTGTCCTGCAGGTCCGTGAAGCCGCGGGCGAGATACATCTGGGCACCAATGCGCTGGCCTCCGATACCGGAGACATCTCCGAGCAGATCAACAAGCAGGCCAGCAGCGTGGAAGAAACCTCCGCCAGCATGGAGCAACTGGCCGCGACCGTGCAGCAAAATGCCGCCAACATGGAGCAAACGCAGCAGCTGGTAGGTGAAACCTCACGCGCGGTTCATCAGGGTGGTGAAACGGTAACCCATGCGGTTGCCACGATGGACGACATTCGCGAAGCGTCAAAACGCATCGAAGACATCACGCGCGTAATCGAGTCCATCGCGTTCCAGACCAATATTCTGGCGCTGAATGCGGCGGTTGAAGCAGCACGCGCAGGGGAGCACGGAAAAGGGTTTGCGGTGGTCGCGCAGGAAGTTCGCGCCCTGGCAGGACGCAGCGCTAACGCGGTGAAGGAGATTGAACAGCTGATTGGCGATACGCTACGGAAAGTGGGCGAAGGCCACGCGCTGTCTGAACAGACGCGTCTGGCGATGGATTCCATCATCGTTCATATCGACAACATCAGCCAGCTGGTCACGGAGATTAACCATGCGTCACGCGAGCAGTCCGCGGGGATCGGCCAGGTCAATCTTGCGATGACCCACATTGGCGAAGCGTCGCATATCAACGCCGATCGCATCTCACGCAGCGAGCAAACCGCACGCACGCTGCGCGAGAAAGGGTCACACCTTACCCAACTGGTCAGCCTGTTCCAGCTTAAACGCTAGCCAACCCTGCCCGTGGCGCGCAGCAGCAGATCGCTTTGCACCTGCTCGCTCATCAGCGTACCGCCACGGGTATCCAGCATCATGCGGCACCACGCCTGCGCCACGGGCGGCGATGCGTGCCGCAGCATCTGGCTTCCGGCGCCCAGCAAAAAGAGCTGCCGCGCGATCTCCCTCCCCTGTGCCTCCTGCGGTTTACGCAGCTTTTGCTGAAGCTGCCGCCAGCTGCGGTCAAAGTGTCGGTCCTGTCCTTTCACCTGGGCAAACTCATCGGCAAGCAGGTCGTGGATCCCTGGCTGCTTCGCCAGCACGCGCAGCACGTCCAGGCACATGATATTTCCCGATCCTTCCCAGATGCTGTTCACCGGCATCTCGCGATACAGGCGCGGAAGTTCACTCTCCTCGCAGTACCCTACGCCGCCCAGAACCTCCATCGCCTCCGCGACAAACGGAATGCCCGCTTTGCACACGCTAAATTTTGCAGCCGGGGTAAAAAGCCTTGCCCAGGCGGCCTCCTGCGGATCGGTACGGTTATCCCACGCCCTGGCCAGGCGGAACAGCAGCGCCGTTTGCCCCTCCAGCACCAGCGCCATGCGGCTTAACACTTCGCGCATTAACGGCTGATCGATGAGATTTTTGCCGAAGGTTTGCCGCTGATGGGCATGGTACAGCGCCACCGAGAGCGCCCGGCGCATCAGCCCGTGGCTGCCCAGGGCGCAGTCAAAGCGCGTCAGACCGCCCATTTTGAGGATCTGCCGTACCCCTTCGCCCTCTTCCCCCAGCAGCCAGCCGGAAGCGTCGAGGAACTCCGCCTCACTGCTGGCGTTGGAGCGGTTGCCAAGCTTCTCTTTCAGACGCTCAAGGCGCACGGCGTTGCGCTGTCCGTCGGGCAAGAAACGCGGAACAAAAAAGCAGGAAAGGCCGCCTTTCGCCTGGGCCAGCACCAGATGCGCATCGCTTTGTGGTACGGAGAAAAACCATTTATGCCCCACCAGCCGGTAGCTGCCGTCGCTGCATTTTTCCGCTCTGGTGGTGTTGCTGAGCACGTCCGAGCCGCCCTGCTTTTCCGTCATCCCCATGCCGATCAGCAGGCCGCGCTTTTGCCCACCCGGCGCGAGATGGGGATCGTAGCGATCGCTCATCAGCGGCGTTAACCAGCCATGAAACGGTTTGGGCAGCGACTGCTGCAACAGCGGCGTGGCGGCAAAGGTCATGGTCACCGGGCATAACGTCCCCGCTTCTACCTGAGCATGGAGCACGAAGCGCGCGGCCCTGGCGACAAAAGAGCCTTTTCGCGCTTCTTCCTCCCATGCCAGATTATGTACCCGGTTGGCGCAGAGCCCCTGCATCAGCAGGTGCCACGCGGGGTGAAAGCGAACGTCATCCAGCCGCTCTCCGGTGGCGTCGTAGCGTAATAGCTCCGGTGGATTCACGTTCGCGAGCCTGCCCAGCTCCAGCGATTCCGCCGTACCCAACTGCTGACCAATGCTGGCGAGGAGTTCTATATCCCACTCGGCCCCTTCACGCGCCACCGCATCACGCAGGGCGCAGTCTGAAAGGAAAAGGTTGCTGTTAGAGAGTGGGGCAGGTTGATTAAAAACGGTATGGGTCTGCCAGTGCATGCTGTCTCCCTCCTTCAGTGGCAATGAAGGTAAGTATGGACAGACCGCGTGCACGCTGCATGGGATTGAGGTCACACGGTGGTGATCCCGCTGATATCATTCGTGAAATAGCTCACAGAACATAAGAATAAACTATTTCATTACCCCGCTTATGTTGAATAATTTATTCTTAACCCGTCTTTGTGAGGATCTTTATGCAACAGGATGCGCACAAGCGTGCATTAATTGCAGGCTCCATTGGTAACTTCATCGAGTGGTATGAGTTTGCGGTCTACGGTTTTCTGGCGACCGTGATTGCGAAGAACTTCTTCCAGCTTGAGGGAGAGGCGGGACTGACCAGTCTGATCCTCACCTGGGCCTCATTTGCCATCGCCTTCTTCTTCCGTCCGCTGGGTGCGGTGATATTTGGCCGTATTGGCGACAGGATTGGACGAAAACCGACGCTGATTATTGTGCTGGTGCTGATGACGCTCGCCACCACGGCCATCGGCATCGTGCCCATCTACGCCAGTATCGGCATTGCTGCGCCGTTAATCATTACGCTGCTGCGCATCCTGCAGGGGCTGTTCGCGGGCGGCGAGTACGGCGGTGCGGTCTCGCTGATGACCGAGTTCGCCCCGCGCGGCAAGCGCGGCCTGTACGGCGCGTGGCAGTCCTTTACCGTAGCGCTCGGGCTGTTAGCGGGCGCTGCTATTGTCGCGCTGCTCTCTGCCGTTCTTACCCCTGAAGACCTGCATGACTGGGGCTGGCGCATTCCGTTCTTCCTTGCCCTGCCGATGGGTGCGGTCGCGCTATGGCTGCGGGTGAGTATGGAAGAGACGCCGAGCTTTGTGCAGCAGCAGGAAAAACCGGCTGCTGCTCAGGCCAGCACTTCCGCCACGCTCAAAACCATCCTGATGGGCATTGGGCGCGTGATGGTCTGGTCCGCGGCGGGATATACCTATCTGGTGATTATGCCAACCTACCTGCAGTCAGCGCTGCACACCGGCTTTAACCAGGCGCTGCTGATCGCGGTGATTTCGAATATCGGCTTTGCGCTGACGATTATCCCGGCCGGGATCCTGAGCGACAGGATTGGCCGCCGCACGGTGATGATTATCGCTACCGCGCTGCTGCTGATCCTCGCCCTGCCGCTGCTGAAAATTTTGCAGGCGGAGTCGAGCACGCTGGCGGTGAAGGCTGGTGTGGTACTCATTGCGGGCGGTCTGGTGGGCATGCTGGCGGGGCCGGGCCCGGCAATGCTATCTGAGATGTTCCCGACTCGCGTGCGCTATACGGGGCTGGGGCTGGCCTACTCTTTGTCGAACGCGATTTTCTCGGGATGTGCAGGGCTAATCATTACCGGGCTGATTAAGCAGACGGGCAACCTGGATATTCCGGCGTATTACGTGATGGCAACGGCGGTAGTGAGTATTTTCGCGCTGATGACGCTGAGGAAGGATGACCATTTGCGGTCGCTGGAAGAGTGAGTTTGTCACCGTCTGGTGCCTCACCCCGGCCCTCTCCCACGGGGAGAGGGAGAAAACACAAAAGGCCGTCCTGTGGACGGCCTTGCTGTTTATGCTCCCCGCTGGCGCACCGCTTCAAACAGGCAGATGCCCGTCGCAACGGAAACGTTCAGAGACGACACGCTGCCCGCCATCGGGATGCTAATCAGCTCGTCGCAGTGTTCGCGGGTCAGACGACGCATGCCTTCGCCTTCCGCTCCCATAACCAGCGCCAGACGGCCGGTCATTTTGCTCTGGTACAGAGTATGATCCGCTTCACCGGCGGTACCGACGATCCAGATGTTCTCTTCCTGCAGCATACGCATGGTGCGCGCCAGGTTGGTCACGCGGATCAGCGGAACGTTTTCCGCCGCGCCGCAGGCCACTTTCTTCGCAGTCGCGTTCAGCTGCGCGGAGCGATCTTTCGGCACGATCACCGCGTGCACGCCCGCCGCATCGGCGCTGCGCAGGCACGCGCCGAGGTTATGCGGATCGGTTACGCCATCGAGGATCAGGAAGAACGGGTTATCCAGCCCGGCAATCAGATCCGGCAGATCGTTTTCCTGATACTGACGGCCCGGCTTCACGCGGGCAATAATCCCCTGGTGCACCGCGCCTTCGCTTTTCTCATCCAGGAACTGGCGGTTAGCCAGCTGGATCACCACGCCCTGCGCTTCCAGCGCGTGGATCAGCGGCATCAGACGCTTATCTTCACGCCCTTTCAGAATAAACACTTCCTGAAAACGCTCCGGTGCGCGGTCGAGAAGGGCCTGCACCGCGTGGATGCCGTAAATCATTTCACTCATTGATGGTTCTCGTAATAAGTATTTCCCCTCTCCCGGTTGGGGAGAGGGTCAGGGTGAGGGGAGAATTACTCCGCCTGCTTTTTCTTGGCCGCGCGCTTCGCTTTGGTGGCGGCAGCAATTTTCTGCGTTTTCGCGGAAGGCTTTTTCGCTGAACGGGCTTCTTTCTTCGCCGCCTTCGGCTTCTGTTTCTTCTCGCCGCGGAACGCGCTGTCCGGCTCGAAGTTTACCTTTTTACCTGCCTGGCGACGTTTACCGCTCGCTTTACCGTTGCCGCCCTTTTTCGCCCTTTCACGCTCGGTTTTACCGACGTTACGCGGCGCGCGCTCGCTGGAGATCAGGCTGAAGTCGATTTTACGGTCGTCCATATTCACGGCTTCAACCTTCACTTCCACACGGTCGCCCAGACGATAGGTCTGGCCGCCAGATTCGCCAATCAGGCGCTGGCCGACCTGGTCGAAGCGGTAGTAGTCGTTATCCAGGCTGGAGACGTGCACCAGGCCGTCGATAAACAGCTCATCCAGACGAACGAAGAAACCAAAGCCGGTAACGCTGGCAATCACGCCTTTAAAGACATTGCCCACCTGGTCCAGCATAAAGTCACACTTCAGCCAGTCCGCTACGTCACGCGTGGCTTCATCAGCACGGCGTTCGGTCATGGAACAGTGCTGGCCCAGCTGCAGCATCTCTTCCATCGAATAGTGATACCCGCCGGTTTCGGTGGTGTTCCCTTTATGACCCTGCTCCTGCGCCAGCAGATACTTGATCGCACGGTGCAGGGACAGGTCAGGATAGCGGCGGATCGGCGAGGTAAAGTGCGCGTAAGACTGCAGCGCCAGGCCGAAGTGCCCCCGGTTTTCCGGATCGTAAATAGCCTGCTTCATAGAGCGCAGCAGCATCGTCTGCAGCATTTCTGCGTCAGGACGGTCGCCAATGGACTCCAGCAGCTCGGCGTAATCACGCGGCTCTGGCTTGTTACCGCCTGGCAGCTCCAGACCCAGTTCAGCCAGCACGGAGCGGAACGCGGTGATGGCTTCCGTCGACGGCTTATCGTGGATACGGAACAGCGCAGGCTCTTTGGCTTTCTCAACAAATCTCGCCGCCGAGATGTTCGCCAGAATCATACACTCTTCGATCAGCTTGTGCGCATCGTTACGCTGGGTCTGCTCGATACGCTCAATGCGGCGTTCCGCATTGAAGATAAACTTCGCTTCTTCGCTCTCAAAGGAGATCCCGCCGCGTTCTTCGCGCGCCTGATCCAGCGTTTTGTAGAGGTTATGCAGCTCTTCGATGTGCTTAACCAGCGGAGCGTACTGCTCGCGAAGATCCTGGTCGCCCTGCAGCATATGCCAGACCTTGGTATAGGTCAGACGCGCGTGCGAGCTCATCACCGCTTCGTAGAATTTGTAGCCCGTTAAGCGCCCTTTGGTGGAGATAGTCATCTCGCAAACCATACATAGGCGGTCAACCTGCGGGTTCAGGGAACACAGGCCGTTTGAGAGCACTTCCGGCAGCATCGGTACAACCTGAGACGGGAAGTAGACCGACGTACCGCGGCTGCGCGCTTCGTTATCCAGCGGCGTGTGCGGACGAACGTAGTAGCTTACGTCAGCAATCGCCACCCACAGACGCCAGCCGCCGCCGCGTTTTTTCTCGCAGTAGACGGCGTCATCGAAGTCGCGGGCATCTTCACCATCAATGGTGACCAGCGGCAGGGAGCGCAGATCCACACGGCCCGCTTTGGACTCTTCCGGCACTTCTTCACGCAGGTTTTCAATCTGCTCCTCGACCGCTTTCGGCCAGACGTACGGGATCTCATGCGTGCGCAGCGCCATATCGACGGCCATGCCGGTGCCCATGTTATCGCCCAGCACTTCGACGATTTTCCCGACCGCTTTGGTGCGACGGGTTGGGCGCTGGGTAAGTTCCACCACCACCACAAAGCCCATGCGCGCGCCCATCACCTCTTCAGGTGGGATCAGAATATCGAAGCTCAGACGGCTGTCGTCCGGCACAACAAAACCCACGCCCGCATCGGTAAAGTAGCGGCCCACAATCTGGCTGGTTTTCGGCACCAGCACGCGAACCACGCGCGCCTCGCGGCGGCCTTTACGGTCGGCACCCAGCGGCTGCGCCAGGATCTGGTCGCCGTGGATACACATTTTCATCTGTTCGGATGAGAGATACAGATCGTCTTTACGGCCTTCCACTCGCAGGAAGCCAAAGCCGTCACGGTGACCAATCACGGTGCCTTTCAGCAGGTCGAGGCGTTCAGGCAGCGCGTAGCACTGGCGGCGGGTAAAGACCAACTGCCCGTCGCGCTCCATGGCGCGCAGGCGGCGGCGAAGGGCTTCAATTTGCTCTTCACCTTCAATATTTAATTCAACGGCAAGTTCTTCACGATTGGCGGGTTTTTCGCGTTTTGTTAAGTGTTCAATGATGAACTCGCGGCTGGGAATAGGATTCGCGTATTTTTCGGCTTCGCGTTCCTGGAAAGGATCTTGTGACATGTCGGTTCCTCCGTTGTCAGCTCCGGTGGAAATTTTCTTCATTCCACCAGCAATAATTTATAAAGCGGTTGATTCTCTTCAACCAAATCGGCCAGCGTGTAGTTATCCAGTTCCTTGAGAAAACTTTGCACGGCCTTAGAAAGCGCCTGTTTCAGGCGGCAAGCGGGCGTAATGTGGCAGAACTCGCTGCTGCAGTTCACCAGAGACAAGGGCTCCAGCTCGCGTACCACATCCCCGATACGAATACTCTGTGCCGGTTTACCAAGACGGATCCCTCCATTCTTCCCGCGGACGGCAGCAACGTATCCGGCACGGCTAAGTTGATTGATTATTTTGACCATATGATTACGGGATACACCGTATACCTCTGTCACTTCAGAGATACTGGTCATCTTCCCTTCGGGTAACGACGCCATGTAAATCAGCGCGCGTAAGCCGTAATCGGTGAAACTTGTTAACTGCACATCAACCTCAGGAAAAAGGGAAAACGCGGTCAAACCGCTGAGATATTCATTAATGATGATAAACCAGCCAGATAGTTAGGGGCTAATTTATTTGACAGACGGGGCGAAAAAGCGGAGATCCAGGAGCGGTCGCCGGTTGGCGCTACGCTTATCCGGCCTGCGGGTCTCCCCGCAGGCCAGCAGTCACGAAGATTATGCGTCGAACGGGTCGCGCAGAATCATCGTTTCAGTACGATCCGGGCCGGTAGAAATAATATCGATCGGCACTTCGGTCAGTTCTTCGATGCGCTTGATGTAATCCAGCGCCGCCTGCGGCAGGCCGCTACGCTCTTTCACACCGAAGGTGGTTTCAGACCAGCCCGGCATGGTTTCGTAGATTGGCTCGATGCCTTCCCAGTCGTCAGCGGCCAGCGGAGTGGTGGTCACTTCACGGCCATCTGGCATACGGTAGCCTACGCAGATTTTCACTTCTTTCAGGCCGTCCAACACGTCCAGCTTGGTCAGGCAGAAGCCAGACAGGGAGTTGATCTGCACTGCACGACGCACTGCAACCGCATCCAGCCAGCCGGTACGACGACGACGACCGGTGGTCGCGCCAAACTCGTTACCCTGCTTGCACAGGAACTCGCCGGTTTCATCAAACAGTTCAGTCGGGAATGGACCCGCACCCACGCGAGTGGAGTACGCTTTGATGATGCCCAGAACGTAATCCACATAACGTGGACCCAGGCCAGAGCCGGTCGCCACGCCACCCGCGGTGGTGTTAGAGGAGGTTACGTACGGATAGGTACCGTGGTCAATGTCCAGCAGCGTACCCTGCGCACCTTCGAACATGACGAAATCGCCACGCTTGCGCGCCTGGTCCAGCAGATCGGACACATCAACAACCATACCGGTCAGAATGTCTGCAATCGCCATGACGTCATCCAGCACTTTCTGGTAGTCAACAGCGTCAGCTTTGTAGAAGTTCACCAGCTGGAAGTTGTGATATTCCATCACTTCTTTCAGTTTTTCAGCGAAGGTCGCTTTGTCGAAGAGGTCGCCCACGCGCAGACCGCGACGTGCAACTTTATCTTCGTAAGCCGGGCCGATACCACGACCGGTGGTGCCGATTGCTTTCGCGCCGCGCGCTTTTTCACGTGCTACGTCCAGCGCCACGTGATAGTCCAGGATCAGCGGGCAGGCTTCGGAGAGCAGCAGACGCTCACGAACAGGGATACCACGGTCTTCCAGACCTTTCATCTCTTTCATCAGCGCAGCAGGAGACAGCACAACGCCGTTACCGATGATGCTGGTGACGTTATCGCGAAGAATGCCTGATGGAATAAGATGGAGGACGGTTTTTTCACCGTTGATTACGAGAGTATGGCCTGCGTTGTGACCGCCCTGGTAGCGTACAACATATTTAGCCCGTTCAGTCAGAAGATCAACAATCTTCCCTTTACCTTCGTCACCCCATTGGGTGCCCAGTACGACGACGTTGTTACCCATTTTTTTCAAAATCACCGTTTGCTTAAAAATGGATTCTACCATCGCTTTTTCAGATATACAGCACTTTTTGACCCTAAAATATGCCAATTGCGGCTAGTTTTTGATCAGCCAATCGTTCTCCTCAACATGTAGTAGATAACGATACCGGCAACCACAAGACCACCGCCGAAACGACGCAAGATATTATCCGGCAGCTGGCTCATGGTCGCGATCATACGACGCCATGCGCGCGGATAGAGCATCGGGCCGAGGCCTTCCAGCACCAGAACCAGGGCCAGCGCAAGCCAGATCGTTGAATTCATTTTTCATCCTTATAAAAGAAAACCACCGCTCCGTTGGGAGCGGTGGTTTGAATACTCAAACGAGCCTGAGTTTATCGCGTTGCGTTGGTCGGCGTCTTCATATAACGGAAGAAATCGCTGTCCGGGCTGAGCACCATCACATCCTGGTTGCTCTTGAAGCTATTCTCGTACGCGCGCAGGCTACGGATAAAGGCGTAGAAGTCTGGATCCTGGCTGAAGGCATCGGCGAACAGCTTCGCGGCTTCGGCATCGCCTTCACCGCGCAGGATACGGCCCTGACGCTCAGATTCCGCCAGCGTCTTGGTCACTTCATAGTCCGCTGCCGCACGCAGTTTTTCCGCCTCTTCCTGACCCTGTGAACGGTGACGACGGGCTACCGCTTCACGCTCGGCGCGCATACGGTTGTAGATCGCCTCGGACACTTCAGCTGGCAGGTTGATCTGCTTGATACGCACGTCAACCACTTCGATACCCAGCGCTGCCATACTGTTCGGGTTGATCACCGGAACTTTACCGTTGGTTTCAGCCTGAACGCGCTCAGCGGCTTTAGCAATCGCGTCATCCGCTGCTGGCGTTTCCACTTCGTCTTCCGTACCCGCTGTACCGGAGTTCAGCGCATCGCGCACTTCCAGCGTCAGACGACCACGGGAGTCGGTCACGATGTCTTTCACATCCAGACGACCAATCTCAGAACGCAGACGGTCAGAGAACTTACGTTTCAGCAGCACTTCCGCCTGAGAAACGTCACCACCGCCCGTTGCCAGGAAGTAGCGGCTGAAATCGCTGATGCGCCATTTGATATAAGAATCAACGATCAGGTCTTTCTTCTCTTTGGTCACGAAACGGTCAGCCTGGTTATCCATGGTCTGGATACGCGCATCCAGTGTTTTCACTGACTGAATAAACGGCACCTTGAAGTGCAGACCCGGCTCGTAAATCACCGGACGTTTGTCACTGTCACGCACGACGCTGCTGAACTGGAATTTGATCCCACGCTCGCCCTCTTTCACCACAAAGATCGAGGTATACAGCACGACCAGTACGATGACGACGATCGCAATAACTGACTTACGCATCCTTATTCCCCCTGACGCTGGTAGTCGTTACGCTGCGCGTTAGCACGGCGTTGGTCCATAATGTCACCATCGTTCGAAGAAGGCGTTGTGTTCGCGCTGGAGCTGCCTGATGAGGCTGGCGGCAGACGCAGCAGGTTGTTCGCTCCGCTGGTGTCTTTCGCTGCCGGTGCAGAACCGCCTTTCAGCATCTGATCCAGCGGCAGAACCATCAGGTTTCCACCTTTGCTGTCGTTAACCAACACTTTGCGGGTGTGGCTCAGCACTTTTTCCATGGTCTCGATATACAGGCGCTCGCGGGTAATTTCCGGCGCGGCTTTGTATTCCGGCAGGATGCGCGCGAAGCGAGCCACTTCACCCTGAGCTTCCAGGATGGTCTGGGTCTTATACGCACGCGCCTCTTCCAGAATACGCTGTGCCTGACCGTTAGCACGCGGCTGCACTTCGTTGGTGTACGCTTCTGCTTCGCGGATGTACTGCTGTTCGTTTTCACGGGCGGCAATCGCATCATCAAACGCGGCCTTCACCTCTTCCGGCGGACGCGCAGCCTGGAAGTTGACGTCCAGCAGGGTGATCCCCATGTTGTACGGACGAATCGTCTCTTCCAGCTCGCGCTGGGTATCGCTACGAATAACGGTACGACCTTCGGTCAGGATGCGGTCCATCGTGTATTTGCCGATTACACCACGCAGGGCGCTGTCGGTCGCCTGACGCAGGCTGTCATCGGCGCTGGTCACGCTAAACAGATAACGCTCAGGATCGGTCACGCGGTACTGCACGTTCATCTCGACGCGCACCACGTTTTCGTCAGAGGTCAGCATCACGCCGGAGGCGGCCAGTTCACGGACGGACTCCACGTTGACTGCAGTAACGTCGTCAATGAAGGTCGGTTTCCAGTTCAGGCCCGGCTCAACCAGATGGCTGAACTTACCGAAACGGGTGACCACGCCGCGTTCTGCTTCTTTAATGGTGTAGAATCCGCTGGCTGCCCAGACGATCACCAGCCCGGCAGCAACGATGCCCACCAGGCGGCCACCTAATTGCGGGCGCGGTCCCTGGCTGGAACTGCCACCCGAGCCTGAACCTTTTCCTCCGCCAAGGCCACCAAGCTTTTTGCTCAGCTTGCGGAAGATATCATCCAGATCCGGCGGCCCCTGCTCGCGACCACCTTTGTTGCCATTTCCCCCAGAGTTGCCGCCTTGATTATTGCTGCTTCCCCACGGGTCGCGGTCTTGTCCGTTATTACCGGGCTGATTCCACGCCATGTATATGCTCCATATTTGTTATGCAAGGGCGAATTTTTCAGGCTTCCCCTTTCTGATCAGACGATATAGTCCGCCAGCGCAGGTTCTTGTTTACAGAGGCGACGCCAGTCAACGATCGGCATACGCACCTGCATCCCCACGCTGCCGTCATCCTCCATCCACTCTTTTTCTATCGCCTGAAGCTGATAAAACCGGCTGCGCAGCCTGCCTTCCTGTGGCGGCAGTCGCAGCGTGTGCTGAGCTACCTCACCGGAAAGACGTTCTGTCAAAGCCTGGAAAAGCAGTGGCACACCAATACCGGCCTGAGCAGAAAGCCAGACCCGAATCGGTTTGTTCTCTTCATCTCGGTCGATACGCGGTTCGAAATCCTCCAGCATATCGATCTTATTCATCACCAACAGCGTGGGAATTTCGTGGGCGTCAATTTCTTCCAGCACCACGTTCACCGCGTCGATGTTCTCCTGCACGCGTACGTCAGCCGCATCAATCACGTGCAGCAGCAGGGTCGCCTGACGCGTCTCCTGCAACGTCGCCTTAAACGCCGCCACCAGATCGTGCGGCAGATGGCGGATAAACCCTACGGTATCCGCCAGCACTGTTTCACCCACGTCTGCAACGTCAATGCGGCGCAGCGTCGGGTCCAGGGTCGCAAACAGCTGGTCTGCGGCATACACCTGGGCCTCGGTTATCTGGTTAAACAGGGTGGATTTACCGGCGTTGGTATAGCCCACCAGCGACACCGTTGGGATGTCGGCTTTGGTTCGCGCCCGACGCCCCTGTTCACGCTGTTTCTCTACACGTTCCAGACGTGAGAGGATCTGGGTAATACGGCCACGCAGCAAACGGCGGTCGGTTTCGAGCTGGGTTTCACCCGGACCGCGCAAACCAATCCCGCCTTTTTGTCTTTCAAGGTGGGTCCAGCCACGCACCAGACGCGTCGCCAGATGGCGCAACTGCGCCAGCTCAACCTGCAGTTTCCCCTCGTGGGTTCGGGCACGCTGAGCAAAAATATCTAAAATCAATCCCGTGCGATCGATAACACGGCATTCGCAGAGAGCTTCCAGGTTGCGCTCCTGGGCTGGAGACAGCGCATGATCAAACAACACGACTGACGCGCCGGTTGCTTTTACGGCATCCGCAATTTCTACTGCTTTACCTTCACCAACAAAATACTTTGGGTGCGGCGCTTTACGGCTACCGGTAATCACCTGCATTGCTTCGACACCGGCGGAAGAGACCAGAGATTCAAACTCCTGGAGGTCTTCCATATCTTTGTCTTGCGAAAAATAGATGTGTACCAGCACCGCCTGCTCACCGGCATCATAACGGTCAAACAAGCGTAAACCTCTCTAAAAAGATCAGCGGGGAACGCAGGATCCCTGGCTCCCCGTGTGGATAACAGCTGAAACCTTATTCGGTCTCGTCGCTGTCCTGCGCTGGCGTTGAAGAACCCTGCGCGTTGCTGCCGTGATGGTAGTTACTGCCTGTGCCGCCGCCAGCGTTATTGCTGTGATGAGAGACCGGACGGGACGGAACAACAGTAGAGATAGCGTGCTTGTAGACCATCTGGCTGACCGTGTTTTTCAACAGGATCACGAACTGATCGAAAGACTCAATCTGACCTTGCAGCTTAATACCATTCACCAAATAAATAGAAACTGGAACACGTTCCCGACGCAATGCGTTCAGGAACGGATCTTGTAAAGATTGCCCCTTAGCCATTCTATCTTTTCCTTATATGCTTGTTTTGTACTTAGAACCTTGCGATTCTGAAAAATTGCGCACGATACGTCTCAATTGTACACATTCAGTGGGCGATATCACCAACAACCTCAATCACCTCGTTTAACGCCTGTTGCGGTTTTTCACTGTCTAACCAGTGAACTCCCTCCCAACCGCGCAACCAGGTGATCTGGCGCTTCGCTAACTGTCTCGTGGCGCAAACACCTCGATAAACCATTTCATCGTATGAAATCTCACCTTCAAGATACGACCACATCTGGCGGTATCCCACACAACGAACGGAAGGCATATCCGTATGCAAATCTCCACGGGCAAATAGCGCCCGCACTTCTGCTTCAAAATCTGAAGCCAACATCTGATGAAAACGCTGCTCAATTCGTTGATGGAGCAGTTCACGGCTCGCCGGGGCGATGGCGAACTGATGCACCTGATACGGCAGAGCGTCTCCTGACGTTTGCGTCAGTTCCGTTAAAGTTTTACCCGAAATGAAAAAAACTTCCAGTGCCCGGGAAAGCCTTTGCGGATCATTTGGATGGATCCGCGCTGCCGCAACCGGGTCAACCTCCGCCAGTTGCTTATGCAATACGTCCCATCCCTGCTCTGCCGCCTGCTGCTCAATCTTTGCTCTCACCTCAGGGTCCGCGGAAGGTAAAGGAGACAACCCTTCGAGCAGCGCCTTGAAGTAGAGCATGGTTCCGCCAACCAACAGCGGTATACGCCCCGCGGCGGTGATCTCGGCCATCTCGGCTAAGGCATCCCGGCGGAAATCCGCTGCGGAGTAAGCCTCTGCCGGGTCGAGAATATCCAGCAAACGGTGCGGTGCCGCACGCAGTTCATCTGCGCCGGGCTTCGCCGTGCCGATGTCCATCCCTCGATAGATGAGGGCGGAATCAACGCTAATCAACTCTACAGGCAAAACTTTACGTAACTCAATGGCTAACGCCGTTTTGCCCGAGGCCGTTGGGCCCATTAAAAAAATTGCCTTTGGCAGGCTCGCCTTACTTACGTCAGTCATGTTTCAGGGCGGTCATCGCCGTTTTTAAATCAACAGGTTGTAATAACCCACCCGGCGGCGCTTTCACCAGCTGTGGGCAGAGGCGTTCCACCTCCGCAAGCACGGTAATCGCCTGCGCCATACTCCACGGTGAATGTTCGCTGGCCAGATGGCGGGCGATCCACTGCGCGGTGTTGGCAGCCTCAAACGATGTCTGCTGCGCCAGGTAGCCTATCAGTTCAGGAATCAAGTTTTGTAAATTTTGTTGGCGTAAGGGTAAAGGCACTGCGCGAATTGTCACATGTTGTGGTTCAAGCACAATTTCAATGCCCATTTGCGCCAGCTGGGCCTCTGCACGCTGCAATACCCTTGTTTCTTCAGTGGATATTTTCAGGCGAACCGGGATTAACAGCGGCTGCGCACATGCCACATTATCCCCCGGCGTCAGCTGCGCCTGCTTGAGCCAGCGTTCGGCAACCGGCAGCGCCAGAAGCAGCAGTTTGCCGTCGCGCTCAAGCAGCGCCATATCCGGTGCGATAATCGTCAGCACCCGGCCAAAACTCTGGCTATGGCCTTCAAGGGAAGGTGTCGCCACCGCAACGTGCTCTTTGCGCTCGACTGCCGGCGTTTCCAGCAGTTTACGGTAAAGCGCCCCCTGCTGCTTTTGATAGCCGGGCTGAGCGTTCGGGTAGTTCGCGCCCGTCGGACGCGGTGCGGCCCCTGCTGAGGAGAAACGCGGGGCGTCCGGTTCACGCGCGACGGCAGGCTCCGCAAAATGGTTGCGACCCGCAGCGACACGATTTTCCGGAATGGGGCGCGGTGCGGAGTCTTCTTTTTCCAGCGGCAGTGTGGGTTCAAGCTGCTGTTGCAGTACGCTCAGCACGCCCTGGTAGATAAAATCATGTACCAGACGCGACTGATGGAACCGCACCTCATGCTTGGCAGGATGGACGTTGACATCCACCTGATGCGGGTCGATCTCCAGATAAAGTACAAAGGCAGGTTGCTGATCTGCCCCGAGCTTATCTTCGCAGGCCTGGCGAATGGCGTGGTTAATGAGGCGGTCGCGCATCATACGGCCGTTAACGTAGCAATACTGAATTTCAGAGAACGCCGCGCTGCTGGCATGCGGATCGGCCACCCAGCCACGTAAAGCCAGATCGCCGTGCTGCCACTCGATAGCCAGCGCCTGTTCCAGGAACGGCGTCCCGCAGATAGCCCCTAAACGTCGCTCTTTCTGCCCACCTTCAGCCACCGCGCGGTACTGGCGCATTACCTTGCCGTTATGGCTGAGGTTGATGGTGACGTCGAAACGGGCGAGCGCAATTCGGCGGATGATCTCGTCGATATGGCCGAACTCGGTTTTTTCGGTACGCATAAACTTGCGGCGGGCGGGAGTGTTGTAGAACAGATCCAGAACTTCCAGCGTGGTACCGACAGGGTGCGCCGCGGGTTTGACCGTCACGTCCATATCCCGCCCTTCAGCGTAGGCCTGCCAGGCTTCCTGCTGTTCAGCGGTGCGGGAGGTCAGCGTTAAACGAGACACCGAACTGATACTGGCCAGCGCTTCGCCGCGAAAACCGAGGCTGATAATCGCTTCCAGGTCATCCAGAGAGGCAATTTTACTGGTGGCATGACGCGCCAGCGCCAGCGCCAGCTCCTCTTTTTTGATCCCGCAGCCGTTGTCGCGAATGCGGATAAGCTTCGCGCCGCCGCGTTCAATATCAATATCAATGCGGGTTGCGCCCGCATCGAGGCTGTTTTCCACCAGCTCTTTCACTACCGACGCAGGGCGTTCCACCACCTCACCGGCGGCGATTTGGTTCGCGAGCTGCGGCGGCAGAACCTGAATCGGCATGAATTCTCCTTAATTTGTGGCGGTCAACTCACCCGGCTGCGCGGCGCTGGCCGTCTGGGCTGCCCCGCCCTGCGGCGCGGACTGCAGAGGATGCGCCTCAAAATATTTACGTAAACCGTTGTATATCGCTTCGGCAATTTGCTGCTGGTAGCTGTCGCTGCCCAGCAGGCGCTCTTCGCTGTTATTGCTGATAAAGCCCGTCTCCACCAAAATTGACGGAATATCCGGCGAACGCAGAACGCCCAGGCTCGCATGTTCCGGGCGACGCTTATGCAATGCTCCGATGCCCTGCAGCTGATTCAATACGTTAGTGGCGACATCATACCCGACGCGCTGAGAATGACCGAACTGTAAATCCAGCACCGCCTGGCTGAGATACGGGTCAGACTGGCTGTTAGCCAGCACATCACCCGCGCCGCCTAACAGTTCAGACTGTTTCTCATGCTCTTCCAGCCAGTTTGCCATTTCGCTGTTCGCCCGACGGTTCGACAGGACCCATACCGAGGCGCCCGTCGCGTTACGGTTCGGTGCGGCATCCGCGTGAATGGAGACCAGGAAATTGGCGTTTTGCTTACGCGCCACGTCTGAGCGGCCCATCACAGAGATAAAATAGTCGCCGTCGCGCGTCAGTACGCCTTTAAACATCGGATCGTCGTTTAACAACGTCCGCAGCTTGCGGGCCACTGCAATAGTGACATTTTTCTCTCGCGTGCCGCCCGGGCCAATCGCACCAGGGTCCTGACCACCGTGCCCGGCATCAATGGCGATAATCACTTTATCACCGCTGACCGCACGCCGCGCGCTGGACGCCGGACGCGTTACCGTATTGCTGCTGGTTGCCGCGGTGATGCGATCGTTCTGCGATTTAAACGGATTACGCGCAGGTTCCGATGGGCGCGGCGTATAGACCGGCTCTTCCACGCGTTTCGCGACAACCGGTGGCGGCGGAGGCGGCGGAACATCGGCATTGATGGTGAAGACCACCGTATAGTTCGCCCCGTTTTGCTGCTTCACCGCCTTCGTTTTACCCTTTTCGGTCAGATCGACCACCAGACGCAGCGACTGGCTGTCCTGCGGGGTACCCGAACGGATACTTTTCACCAGGTTGTTACCGCTGAACCGCAGCGGTAACCCCTGGATCACGCCAGTCTGTTTGATATCCAGCGCCACGCTGCGGCTGTCTGGCTGTGAAAACGCATATTCAGGGTCACCCATAAAGCTGAACGTGATCCGGGCCTGGCTTTCGCCGTTTGACACCTGAATATCCGAAAGGCTTGCCGCCCCGGCCTGCGCGCACAGCAGCACCGTCGCAGCCAACACCCAACCTTTAACGCGACTAATCATCCCGTCATCCCTACTCTTAACCGGCGAGACGCGCCAGTAAGGAACACCCTGATGAGGAAACCGCACTGATGCGAGCCTCACGCCCTTGCGCCTGGTAATCTAAGTGAATTTCGACATCCGGGTCAGGTAACACACCCGCACCTTGTTGCGGCCACTCCACCAGGCAGATGGCGTCGTTGGCAAAATAATCACGGATCCCCATAAATTCCAGCTCCTCAGGATCCGCAAGGCGATATAAATCAAAGTGGTACACCATAAGATTGTCGAGGGTGTACGGCTCGACCAGCGTGTAGGTTGGGCTTTTCACATTCCCGTTATGCCCTAACGCCTGCAAAAAACCCCGGCTGAAGGTGGTTTTACCCGCACCTAAATCACCATACAGATAAATGACGGTTGCCCCCTGACAGGCCTGCGCCACGCGCTTGCCGAGATCTAAAGTGGCTTGTTCATCAGGTAAAGGAATCGCTCGATTAGTCATTTTCTACGTCAATCACATCCGGGTTAACAACACGCCGCAGCGTGCAAAAGAGATCGGTGGCCAGCATACCGCGTGTACCCTCTCGCGCAGCAAGCCTGTCAGCTGCCGCGCCGTGGGCCACGCAGCCCGCACAGGCTGCATCATAAAGGGGAAGTTTCTGTCCAAGCAATGCGCCAATGATGCCTGAAAGCACATCGCCCATGCCGCCGCTCGCCATGCCCGCATTTCCGGCATCAATAATGCCCTGCGTCTCGTCACTGGCGACAACGGTTCCTGCCCCTTTCAAAACGGCAACACCTCCGTAACGTTTTACCAGACGCTGAGCAGAAAGTAAGCGATCGCTTTCAATTTCTGCCACGCTGCAGTTAAGCAGGCGCGCGGCTTCGCCGGGGTGTGGCGTCAGAATGCGATTGTGACGCTTATCCGGGTTTATTGCCAGAAGGTTAAGCGCGTCGGCATCCCACAGCATCGGTTTACGAAAATTTTCGACCTTTTGCAGGGCCTGTTTACCCCATGCCTGCTGTCCAAGACCGGGACCAATGACCACCACATCCGCCCATTCGAGGCTTTCTTCAAGCGTCTGGGGCGTAAGCTCATGGACCATCAGTTCCGGTCGAGCTGTAATGATTGGCGTAATGTTCTCGATGCGAGTGAGTACTCGCACTAATCCGGCACCGCTGCGCAGTGCCGCCTCACCGGCCATGCGAACCGCACCTGCCGTACCGCGATCGCCACCAATAATCACCATCCTGCCGTGGTCGCCCTTATGGGACGTTGGGCGGCGCGGCGGAAGCCACTCTTTTAGCTGCGAGGCATCAAAGCGCGACAGGCGCGTTTCCTGCCCTGCGAGCCAGCTCTCCAGCCCCAGGGCGTTATGGTGCAATACGCCAACCACATCCCGGGCTTTTCCGGTTAACAAGCCCGGCTTCAGAGCGATAAAGGTCACGGTGTGCGCAGCCTGAATAACGGTGCCAGGCGTCGCGCCGGTCTGCGCGATCAGGCCCGACGGAATGTCCAGGGCCACTACCGGCGCGGAGTGCCCGTTAGCGTGTTCAATAAGCGCGGCGATGTTCTCGCGAGGCGCGCTGCGTAGCCCGGTCCCCAGCAGACCATCAACAATCAGATCAACATCTTCCGGCCAGACGATATCAGGGGCATGAATCACGCCGCCTGCATTCAGCCATGCCTCCCGCGCCGCACCGGCCTCTTCCGGCAGGGGCTTATCACTTTCCAGCGCCAGCAAGGTAACGCGGATACCGGCCGCAACCGCGAGACGCGCAGCAACGTAGCCGTCGCCGCCGTTATTGCCGTGCCCACACAAAATCAGCCAGTGAGTGGATTGCGGGTACGCGCCGCGGGCAACGTTAAACGCCGCCTCCCCCGCGCGCTGCATCAGTTCATAAAGAGTAATGCCGAGGCTGTCTGCGGCCTCTTTTTCGGCGCGCCGGAGGTCATCCGCATGCCAGATGGAATGTGGTATACTTGCGGGGTTTTTCTTCACCGTATGGTCCGTCATGTCACAGCCCCTCGATCTCAATGAATTAGCGCAAAAAATAAAACAGTGGGGTGCTGAGCTTGGCTTTCAGAAGGTAGGCATTACCGATACCGACCTCTCTGCCAGCGAGCCAAAACTGCAGGCCTGGCTGGACAAACAATACCACGGCGAAATGGAGTGGATGGCGCGTCACGGCATGATGCGTGCCCGTCCACATGAGCTTTTACCGGGTACATTGCGCGTCATCAGCGTGCGCATGAACTACCTGCCTGCCAACGCGGCCTTTGCGCGCACGCTAAAAAATCCCTCTCTGGGTTACGTCAGCCGGTACGCCCTGGGGCGTGATTACCATAAGCTACTGCGTAACCGTTTAAAAAAACTCGGGGAAACTATTCAGCAGCACTGTGTTTCGCTGAATTTTAGACCCTTTGTCGATTCCGCGCCTATTCTTGAGCGTCCGATCGCCGAAAAAGCCGGGCTTGGCTGGACAGGTAAGCACTCACTTATCCTTAGCCGCGACGCCGGATCGTTCTTCTTCCTCGGTGAACTGCTGATTGATTTACCCCTGCCGGTAGACGGCCCGGTAGAGGAAGGCTGTGGCCGCTGCGTGGCCTGCATGACCATCTGCCCGACTGGCGCCATCGTTGAGCCGTACACTGTTGATGCGCGCCGCTGCATTTCCTATCTCACCATCGAGCTCGAAGGAGCTATCCCGGAAGAGTTTCGTCCACTTATCGGCAACCGCATCTACGGCTGCGACGACTGTCAGCTGATCTGCCCGTGGAACCGCTATTCACAGCTGACGGATGAAGAAGACTTCAGTCCCCGCAAGGCGTTACATGCCCCGCCGCTGATCGAGCTGTTCGCCTGGACCGAAGCCTGGTTCCTGAAGGTGACGGAAGGTTCCGCCATTCGGCGTATCGGCCACCTGCGCTGGCTGCGAAACGTGGCCGTCGCGCTGGGCAATGCCCCGTGGGATAAAGCAAATATTCAGGCGCTTGAAAGTCGTAGAGGTGAGCACCCACTTCTTGATGAACACATAGAATGGGCGATTGCGCAGCAAATCGAGAAGCGCAATGCCTGCGTGGTCGAGGTGCAGCTTCCTCAGAAACAGCGGCTGGTGAGGGTGATTGAAAAAGGGCTCACGCGGGATGCGTGATATATTCACAGCCTGTGAATAAAAATAAAAACTTAAGCGCCATCTGGACTTGAGAAGAGGTCAAGTGATCTTGCTAACATTTTGAAATGAAAATTTATCCATTAAATACAATGGATTGCAAAGATACTATTCACCCTGCTAACTTTCTGTACGGTTTGGGTAAAGCGCGAATTCTGTGGATAACTCTGTTTACAAGAGTATTTCAGATGCAATAGAAAACGTCCCCAGCGCGTCTTTTCGCTGTGGATATTTTAGAGATGAAGAAGAATTTGGAGCGGGAAACGAGACTCGAACTCGCGACCCCGACCTTGGCAAGGTCGTGCTCTACCAACTGAGCTATTCCCGCTTGGGTGGTCCGTGCTTGAGAAGCACTTTCAAATTTTGGAGCGGGAAACGAGACTCGAACTCGCGACCCCGACCTTGGCAAGGTCGTGCTCTACCAACTGAGCTATTCCCGCTTGGGCAGTCCGTGCTTGAGAAGCACTTTCAAATTTTGGAGCGGGAAACGAGACTCGAACTCGCGACCCCGACCTTGGCAAGGTCGTGCTCTACCAACTGAGCTATTCCCGCAAATCTGTACTGCTTTTGTTGCTGTCGTAACGTGTAATTCTCTGTCGTTACGGGAGGCGCATTATACGAGAAATCCTTTTAGCTGCAACCCCCCTGAAAGTGATTTTTTCGAAATTCAGTTCAAATGCTTATTTAATCGGCAAGCTGAACAATTTAACGACAAAATCCCGGCCACGCAAGGCGCCGGATCTCAAAATCACAGCTTAATAAAGTTTTCGCGGTAGTACGCGAGTTCCGCCACAGACTCGCGGATATCGTCCATCGCCTGGTGCGTTCCTTGCTTTTTGAAGCCATCAAGGATTTCTGGTTTCCAGCGACGCGCCAGCTCTTTCAGGGTACTGACATCCAGATAGCGGTAGTGAAAGTAAGACTCCAGCTCCGGCATATACTTAAACAGAAAACGGCGATCCTGGCCGATGCTGTTCCCGCAGATCGGCGATTTACCCGCCGGCACCCACTGTTTCAGAAATTCGAGCGTCGCCAGTTCCGCCTCGCGATCGCCCAACGTGCTGGCCTTCACGCGCTCCACCAGCCCGCTTCCGGTATGGGTGCGCACGTTCCACTCGTCCATCAGCGCCAGCTGGTCGTCGGACTGATGCACCGCAATCGTTGGCCCTTCGGCCAGGATATTCAGGTTGGCATCGGTGACCAGGGTTGCAATCTCAATAATGCGATCGCGCTCGGGATCCAGCCCGGTCATTTCGAGATCGATCCAAATCAGGTTGTTTTCATCCGCGCTCATGTTATTTTCCACCCTTCTCGCATAACCGGCAGTAGCAGGTTAACTAGTATTAATTAGAGTGTATCATAGAGGTTTTGCCCCTTACGGGCGACCAGGAGCCAGTGCGATTGAGTAAAAATAAACTCTCCAAAGGGCAGCAGCGCCGTGTGAATGCCAATCACCAGCGCCGTCTTAAAACCACTTCGGAGAAGGTCGATTACGACGACAACCTGTTTGGCGAACCAACGGAAGGCGTAGTCATCAGCCGTTTCGGTATGCACGCTGACGTGGAATCCGCCGATGGTGAAATCCACCGCTGCAACATCCGCCGGACCATTCGTTCTCTGGTGACCGGTGACCGCGTCGTCTGGCGTCCGGGTAAAGAGGCGGCGGAAGGCGTTACGGTAAAAGGTATCGTTGAAGCGGTTCATGAACGTACGTCCGTGTTAACCCGTCCCGATTTTTACGACGGGGTGAAGCCGATTGCCGCCAACATTAACCAGATTGTTATCGTATCGGCGATTTTGCCTGAACTTTCGCTCAATATTATCGACCGATACCTCGTCGCGTGCGAAACGCTGCAGGTTGAACCTATTATCGTGCTGAACAAAATCGATCTGCTGGATGACGAAGGCATGGCTTTCGTTAATGAACAGATGGATATCTATCGCAAGATTGGCTATCGCGTCCTGATGGTCTCCAGCCATACCAAAGATGGCCTCAAACCGCTGGAAGAGGCGCTTACCGATCGCATCAGCATTTTTGCGGGCCAGTCCGGCGTAGGTAAATCGAGCCTGCTGAACAATCTGCTCGGCCTCCAGCAGGAGATCCTCACCAACGATGTGTCTGACGTCTCGGGTCTGGGCCAGCACACCACTACCGCCTCGCGTCTGTATCACTTCCCGCACGGCGGCGATGTCATCGACTCCCCGGGCGTGCGTGAATTCGGTTTATGGCATCTTGAGCCGGAACAAATCTTTAATGGATTTGTCGAATTCCATGATTATTTAGGCGCTTGCAAATACCGCGACTGTAAACACGATAACGATCCAGGCTGCGCTATCCGCGAAGCGGTTGAGAAAGGTGAGATTGCGGAGACCCGCTTCGACAATTACCACCGCATTCTTGAGAGCATGGATCAGGTAAAAACGCGTAAAAACTTTTCTGATTCTGACAACTGACAACTAAGCTAAGCATCGCTAAAATCGTCCCCTTTTTTCAGGTTCCGGCGGCTTACCGCCGGATCAGGAACGACAAAACAATGGCCTGGAGGCTACCTTGTTAAACGCATTTAAACTTTCGCTTCAATACATTCTGCCAAAACTGTGGCTCACTCGCCTGGCGGGCTGGGGCGCAAGCAAACGCGCGGGCTGGCTGACCAAACTGGTCATCGACCTTTTCGTGAAGTATTACAAGGTCGACATGAAAGAAGCGCAGAAGCCGGACACCGCCAGCTACCGCACGTTCAACGAGTTTTTCGTGCGCCCGCTACGCGACGAAGTGCGCCCGCTGAACACCGATCCTAACGTCCTGGTGATGCCAGCAGACGGGGTGATCAGCCAGCTGGGTAACATCGAAGACGACAAAATCCTGCAGGCGAAAGGCCATAACTACAGCCTGGAAGCGCTGCTGGCGGGCAATTACCTGATGGCGGATCTGTTCCGCAACGGCACCTTTGCCACCACCTATCTGTCACCGCGCGACTACCACCGCGTGCATATGCCGTGTAACGGTATCCTGCGTGAGATGATCTACGTGCCGGGCGATCTGTTCTCCGTAAACCACCTGACCGCGCAAAACGTACCGAACCTGTTTGCCCGTAACGAGCGCGTCATCTGCCTGTTCGATACTGAATTCGGCCCTATGGCGCAGATTCTGGTGGGCGCGACCATTGTCGGCAGTATTGAAACCGTCTGGGCTGGCACCATCACCCCTCCGCGTGATGGCGTAATCAAGCGCTGGACGTGGCCTGCCGGTGAAGAGGAAGGCTCTGTCGCCCTGCTGAAAGGTCAGGAGATGGGCCGCTTCAAGCTGGGTTCGACCGTCATCAACCTGTTTGCACCGGGTAAAGTGAAGCTGGCTGAACAGCTCGAAAGCCTGTCGGTCACTAAACTTGGCCAACCGCTGGCGGTCTCTACCGAAACCTTCGTGACGCCGGACGCAGAACCTGCTCCGCTGCCGCAAGAAGAGATTGACGCCGAGCACGACGCCAGCCCGCTGGTTGACGACAAAAAAGACGAAGGCTAACAACAGAAGGATCGCTGACGTGCGCCCGATTATCGTTTTACTGATGGCCTGGTGCCTCAGCATGGGGGCGTACGCAGCGACAGCCCCCGACGCCAAACAGATAACCCAGGAACTGGAGCAGGCGAAAGCGGCCAAACCCGCTCAGCCAGAGACCGTTGAGTCGCTCCAGTCCGCACTGAACGCGCTTGAAGAGCGGAAAGGCTCGCTTGAGCGCGCTCAGCAGTATCAGCAGGTTATCGACAACTTCCCTAAACTCTCGCAAACGCTGCGCGCGCAGCTCGCTAATCTGCGCGATGAGCCGCGCAATGTGCCGGAAGGCATGACCACCGACGCCCTGAATCAGGAAATCCTGCAGGTGAGCAGCCAGCTTCTGGAAAAGAGCCGCCAGGCTCAGCAGGAGCAGGAGCGGGCGCGTGAAATTGCCGACTCCCTCAGTCAGCTTCCGCAGCAGCAAACCGACGCCCGCCGCCAGCTTAACGACGTTGAGCGTCGCGTGGGGACGCAAAGCGGCAATACGCCGCAGGCTCAGGCGCAAAATCTGGGTCTGCAGGCGGAATCAGCTCGTCTGAAGGCCCTTGTGGATGAGCTGGAGCTGGCGCAGCTTTCCGCCAACAACCGCCAGGAGCTGGCGCGGATGCGCTCTGAACTCGCTCAGAAGCAGAGCGAGCAGCTGGATGCGTATCTTCAGGCCCTGCGTAATTTGCTTAACAGCCAGCGTCAGCGCGAAGCCGAGCGTGCGCTTGAAAGCACCGAGCTGCTGGCCGAAAACAGTGCCAATCTGCCAGAAGGTATCGTCGATCAGTTTAAGGTCAACCGCGAGCTTTCTGCCGCACTGAATCAGCAGGCGCAGCGTATGGATCTGGTTGCCTCCCAGCAGCGCCAGGCGACGAATCAAACCCTGCAGGTGCGCCAGGCGCTCAACACCCTGCGCGAGCAGTCCCAGTGGCTCGGGTCATCAAACCTGCTGGGCGAAGCGTTACGCGCCCAGGTCGCACGCCTGCCGGAAATGCCGAAGCCGCAGCAGCTGGATACCGAGATGGCCCAGCTGCGCGTGCAGCGACTGCACTTTGAAGATCTTCTCAATAAGCAGCCGCAAATTCGCCAGATCCGTCAGGCTGACGGACAACCCCTGACCAGCGAGCAAAACCGTATTCTGGAAGCCCAGCTGCGCACCCAGCGCGAGCTGCTGAACTCCCTGCTGCAGGGCGGGGATACGCTGATTCTGGAACTGACTAAGCTTAAGGTCTCTAACAGCCAGCTGGAAGACGCGCTGAAAGAGGTGAACGAGGCGACGCACCGTTATCTCTTCTGGACGTCCGACGTGCGTCCGATGACCTTCTCGTGGCCAATTGAGATCGTTCAGGATCTGCGCCGCCTGATTTCGCTGGACACCTTCAGTCAGCTCGGACAGGCCAGCGTGATGATGCTGACCAGTAAAGAGACGATAATCCCGCTGCTGGGCGCGTTGGTTCTGGTGGGCTTCAGCATTTACTCGCGCAGACATTTCACCCGCTTCCTGGAGCGTTCCAGCGCGCGGGTGGGGAAAGTCACTCAGGATCACTTCTGGCTGACGTTGCGCACCGTGTTCTGGTCGATTCTCGTCGCGTCTCCGCTGCCGGTGCTGTGGATGACGCTTGGCTACGGCCTGCGGGAAGCCTGGCCCTATCCGCTCGCGGTCGCCATTGGCGATGGCGTCACCGCTACGGTGCCGCTGCTGTGGGTGGTGATGATTTGCGCCACGTTCGCACGGCCGAATGGCCTGTTCATTGCCCACTTTGGCTGGCCGCGTAACCGCGTGGCGCGCGCCATGCGCTACTACCTGATGAGCATCGGGCTGATTGTGCCGCTGATTATGGCGCTGATCATGTTTGATAATCTCAACGACCGGGAATTTTCAGGCTCGCTGGGCCGCCTCTGCTTTATGCTGATCTGCGGCGCGCTGGCCATCGTGACGCTCAGCCTGAAACGCGCGGGGATACCGCTCTATCTGGATAAATCTGGCAGCGGCGAAAACATGTTCAACCGGCTGCTCTGGAACCTCCTGCTGAGCGCCCCTTTGATTGCGATGCTGGCAGCCGCGGTAGGTTACCTGGCAACCTCGCAGGCACTTCTGGCGCGACTGGAAACGTCGGTGGCGATCTGGTTCCTGCTGCTGGTGGTGTATCACGTGATCCGTCGCGGGATGCTGATCCAGCGCCGTCGTCTGGCCTTCGACCGCGCCAAGCATCGCCGGGCGGAGATCCTCGCTCAGCGTGCCCGGGGTGAGGAAGAGCCAACCCATGTCAACAGCACGGAAGGCACGATGGATGCCGACGAGGTCGAACTGGATCTGGATGCAATCAGTACCCAGTCTCTGCGCCTGGTGCGCTCCCTCCTGATGCTGATTGCCCTTCTGTCGGTGATTTTCCTGTGGTCAGAAATTCATTCCGCGTTTGGCTTCCTGGAGAATATCTCTCTGTGGGACGTGACGTCCACGGTGCAGGGCGTTGAAAGCCTGGAGCCGATCACCTTAGGCGCGGTGCTGATTGCCATTCTGGTGCTGATCATCACCACCCAACTGGTGCGTAACTTCCCGGCACTGCTGGAGCTGGCGCTGCTGCAGCATCTGGATTTAACCCCCGGCACGGGATACGCCATTACGACCATTACGAAATACCTGATACTGCTGTTTGGCGGGATGGTTGGTTTCTCAATGATTGGTATTGAGTGGTCTAAACTGCAGTGGCTGGTAGCGGCGCTGACGTTTGGCCTTGGCTTTGGCATGCAGGAGATTTTCGCTAACTTTGTGTCCGGCCTCATCATCTTGTTTGAAAAGCCGATTCGTATTGGCGATACGGTGACGATCCGCGATCTGACCGGGAGCGTAACGAAGATCAACACCCGTGCCACCACGATCAGCGACTGGGACCGTAAAGAGATCATCGTGCCGAACAAGGCGTTTATTACCGAGCAGTTTATCAACTGGTCGCTGTCGGACTCCGTTACGCGCGTGGTGCTGACGGTACCGGCGCCGTCGGATGCCAACAGCGAAGAGGTCACGCAGATCCTCTACACCGCCGCCGAACGCTGCACGCTGGTGCTCGATAACCCCGTACCGGAAGTGTTCCTGGTCGATTTACAGCAGGGGATCCAGATTTTCGAACTGCGTATTTACGCTGCCGAAATGGGGCACCGTATGCCGCTGCGCCATGAGATCCACCAGCTGATTCTGGCGGGCTTCCGCGAGCACGGTATTGATATGCCGTTCCCACCGTTCCAGATGCGTCTGGAAAGTATGGACGGACGCAAGATGGGTAAAACGCTCACGTCGGCAGCAAGATCGCGCCCGGCGGGCAGCTTGTAATCTTTCTCCCCTCCCTTTCGGGAGGGGCATTTTACCGCTACGCCACTTCCGCGACGTACGCCATTGAACGCCGACGGTAATTCTCATAAATTCCCATCGCCAGCAGCGAGAAGAAGATCGGCCCACCGACCATCCACAGCGCGCTGTTCCAGTCGTTTGCCTCAACCACGGGCTGAATAACGGTAAAGATGTTGGCAAACGCCACGACCAGCACCACCACCGTTGTTGCCAGCAGCGTTGCCGCGCGGGTTTTGAAGATCACAAACGGACGCTCAAGGTCCCGCTTCGCCTTAAAGAACGGGAACGCCAGGGTGAGGAACAGGTACGGCAGCGGCAGCGTCATCGACACGTTCGCCATCAGGGTCAGCTTGTTATAGAACGCAGACGCGGTATCACCGCCAAATGACACCAGCAGAATGAACACGCACACCAGCAGACACTGCATCCACATGGCGTTGGCAGGCATTCCTGCGGTATTCAGCTGCGTCATGCGTGCTGGCCACAGCGCTTTTGGCGTGCCCTGAATGATCGCTTTCAGCGGCGAGTAGATCAGCGTAAAGAACGCGCCGGTATAGGCAAGGAACATCGACAGGCCGGTAATGCGCGCAAACCATATCCCCATGGTGGCCGATGCTTCCGGCGTCAGGTGCATGGCGTTACCCAACGTCATCCCCAGGCTTTTCATCAGCACGTAGGTGATGTTCCCGAGGTTAGTGGTGTCGTTACTCAACACCTGCTGCCAGCTGGTACTGACGCCCCAGAGGAAAATCGCCAGCGAGTAGCCGATGGAGATGACGATGGCGGCAAAAATAATCCCTTTGGCGAAATTCTTTTCCGGGTTCTCGGTCTTATCGACCAGCCCGCCTACCGCTTCAATACCGCCGTAGGCAAAAATGGCAAACACCACGAAGGAGAGCATGGCCAGCCCGGACTGATAGCCCGGATTAGGCGATGATACGAAGTTCACCTCCTGCGCGAAGTGCCCGCCGTTCAGGTACAGAATGGCGATACTCGCCAGCAGCAGCACCAGGTTCAGGCACATCACGGAAATACCGCCAACGGCGGTGATACGGGCAATTTTGTTGATGCCTTTTGACGCTACCAGCGTGACCACCACCATCCAGCACACCGCCAGAATACCGACCACCTGCGTGGAGCTTAGCCCCGCCAGAGACCATATCTGCGTTTTATCCGCCCCGAAAAGAAACGTTGAGAACGGCACCCAGACTTTGGCCGCCGTGCTGACCATCCAGACGACGTAGGAGGAGAACCACATAAACGTGCCGATAAACGCGTAACGCGGACCGATGCTGTTGTTCATCCATGAATAGATACCGCCCTCTTCTTTCCGGTAAGCCGAGCCCATCTCCGCCATCATCAGCGCAAACGGGATAAAGAAGAACAGAGCAGAAACGATATAAAACGGCGTCGCGCTGTAGCCCATCAGATAGAAAGCCGACGGGCTATTGGCAAAGCCAAAGACTGACGTAAAAATCATCAGGATGAGCCCGGTGAGGGTCATCTTTTTGAGTGAGTGGGACATATAACCATCCGAAGAGGAATTAAACTGCGCGGATGGTAGCAGATGACCAGACTAATATTGTGGCTATACGAGGCAATTTAAGAAAAAGACCCGTGTACAGAGAAAATAGCAGTTTTTAATGTTGCCGTGCGGAAATGGAAAGGAATATTGCCACAGGTAATGTATGCCGGGTAAGCGCTGCGCCACCCGGCATTTTTTCAGGCGCGATCGACCGTAAAGGCAATCACATCGCCAAGCTGCTCGGCGTCCAGCGCCAGCATGACCAGACGGTCAACCCCCAGCGCCACGCCGGAGCAATCCGGCAGGCCCGCCTTTAAGGCTTCCAGCAGGTTAGTATCAATCGGCTGCTGCGGCAGACCGCGCGCGGCGCGCTTGCGGTTATCCTGCTCGAAACGCTGCTGCTGTTCGCGCGCGTCGGTCAGCTCGTGGAAGCCGTTCGCCAGCTCGATGCCTTTGTAATAGACCTCAAAACGCTCTGCCACGCGGTGATCTTCGGTGCTGATCTGCGCCAGAGACGCCTGGCTTGCGGGGAAGTGATAGACAAACGTCGGACGATCTTTACCAATCTGCGGTTCCACGCCGAAGGTGAACAGCAGCTGCAGCAGCGTGTCGCGATCCTCCTCGGTATCCGCCACGTTGCTCAGATCCAGTTTTGCCGCCACTTCACGCAGCTGAGCTTTGTCCGCCGACAGCGGATCGATTTCCAGATGGCGCTGGAAGGCCTGTTGATAGGAGAGCGTTTCGGCTTCTGAACAGTCCAGCACCTGCTGCAGCAGATCGTCCACCTCGTTCATCAGACGGTACATATCATAATGCGGGCGGTACCACTCCAGCATGGTGAATTCCGGGTTGTGGTGACGCCCCATCTCTTCATTACGGAAACTGCGGCACAGCTGATACACCGGACCGCACCCCGCCGCCAGCAGGCGCTTCATGTGATATTCCGGGCTGGTCATCAGATACAGATTCATGCCCTGAGAGTGGCCAGGGCCAACAAAACGGGTTTCAAACGGGACCAGATGAATATCCGTTACCGTTGCCTGACTCATGCACGGGGTTTCCACCTCCAGGACGCCGCGGTCGGCAAAGAAACGGCGGATCTCCGTCATAATTGCGGCGCGTTTTAACAGATTTGGGATGGATGCGCTCGGCTGCCAGGTGGCCGTTTCGCTCATGAGTTTCTCTCCGATTTCAGACAAGGGCACGAAGTCTACTCGTTAGCAGGGACAGAGACAAATTTTGCGCAGTAAAAAAGCGCATTTCATTTAAGTGGATTATTTCGTGACGCAATTCATCAATCACGATGATAAATCACCGCACAGAACAGCAAAAAAATCGAACACGTCAAATTTCCCTGACGTCTACACGGTTATACTCTTTTACCCATAAAGGAGCAGTGGAAACGCTTTCGCAATCGTCCGCGTGGACGGGTGAACTACCTTTAGTTTGTCGCGTTGCGAAATAACAAAAATCTGGAGGAATGTCGTGCAAACTTTTCAAGCCGATCTTGCCGTAATAGGCGCTGGCGGGGCTGGATTACGTGCTGCGATTGCTGCAGCACAAGCTAATCCTGACGCTAAAATCGCATTGATTTCAAAAGTCTATCCAATGCGCAGCCACACGGTGGCAGCAGAAGGAGGGTCCGCCGCCGTTGCGCAGGATCATGACAGCTTCGAATACCATTTCCACGACACGGTTGCAGGGGGCGACTGGCTTTGCGAACAGGATGTCGTTGACTACTTCGTGCACCATTGTCCAACTGAAATGACCCAGCTTGAACAGTGGGGATGTCCGTGGAGCCGCCGTCCGGACGGCAGCGTCAACGTTCGTCGCTTCGGGGGGATGAAAATCGAACGTACCTGGTTCGCCGCCGATAAGACCGGCTTCCACATGCTGCACACCCTGTTCCAGACCTCTCTTCAGTTCCCACAAATCCAGCGCTTTGATGAACATTTCGTCCTCGACATTCTGGTCGATGACGGTCATGCACGTGGCCTGGTGGCGATGAACATGATGGAAGGCACCCTCGTCCAGATCCGTGCCAATGCGGTGGTGATGGCAACGGGCGGTGCGGGACGCGTCTATCGCTACAACACCAACGGCGGCATCGTCACCGGTGACGGCATGGGCATGGCGCTGAGCCACGGCGTGCCGCTGCGCGATATGGAGTTTGTACAGTATCACCCAACCGGTCTGCCGGGCTCGGGCATTCTGATGACGGAAGGCTGCCGCGGCGAAGGCGGTATCCTGGTCAACAAAAACGGCTACCGCTATCTGCAGGATTACGGCATGGGCCCGGAAACCCCTCTCGGCGAGCCGAAGAACAAATACATGGAACTCGGCCCGCGCGACAAAGTCTCTCAGGCCTTCTGGCACGAGTGGCGCAAGGGCAACACCATCTCCACGCCGCGCGGCGACGTGGTCTATCTCGATCTGCGTCACCTGGGCGAGAAGAAACTGCTGGAGCGTCTGCCGTTCATCTGCGAACTGGCGAAAGCTTATGTCGGCGTCGATCCGGTGAAAGAGCCGATTCCGGTACGCCCAACCGCGCACTACACCATGGGCGGGATTGAAACCGACCAACAGTGTGAAACCCGCATTAAAGGGCTGTTCGCCGTAGGCGAGTGTTCCTCCGTCGGCCTGCACGGCGCCAACCGCCTGGGCTCTAACTCGCTTGCAGAGCTGGTCGTCTTTGGCCGCATGGCGGGCGAGCGTGCGATGGAGCGTGCGGCGACCGCAGGCGAAGCAAACGGCGCGGCGCTGGATGCGCAGGTCACAGACGTTGAAAAACGCCTGAAGGATCTGGTGAACCAGGAAGGTAACGAGAACTGGTCGAAGATCCGCGACGAGATGGGCCTGTCGATGGAAGAAGGCTGCGGTATCTACCGTACGCCGGAACTGATGCAGAAAACCGTCGACAAGCTGGCGGAACTGCAGGAGCGCTTCAAGCGCGTGCGCATCACCGACACCTCCAGCGTCTTCAATACCGACCTGCTCTATACCATTGAGCTGGGCCACGGCCTGAACGTCGCGGAATGTATGGCGCACTCTGCGCTGGCGCGTAAAGAGTCTCGCGGCGCACACCAGCGTCTGGACGAAGGCTGTACCGAACGTGACGACGTCAATTTCCTGAAACACACTCTCGCCTGGCGCGATGCGGATGGCACCACGCGTCTGGATTACAGCGACGTGAAAATCACCACGCTGCCACCGGCTAAACGCGTGTACGGCGCAGAAGCAGAAGCCGCCGAGAAGAAGGAGAAGGCGAATGGCTGAGATGCAAAAACTGAAAGTTGAAGTGGTGCGCTACAACCCGGAAGTGGATACCGCCCCCCACAGCGCTTTCTATGAAGTGCCCTATGACGAGCAAACCTCCCTGCTGGATGCGCTCGGCTATATCAAAGACAACCTGGCGCCGGACCTGAGCTACCGCTGGTCCTGCCGCATGGCGATCTGTGGCTCCTGCGGCATGATGGTCAACAAGGTACCGAAGCTGGCGTGTAAAACCTTCCTGCGCGATTACACTAAGGGCATCAAGGTTGAAGCGCTGGGCAACTTCCCGATCGAGCGTGATCTGGTGGTCGATATGACCCACTTTATCGAAAGTCTGGAAGCGATTAAGCCGTACATCATCGGCAACCCACGCACGCCGGACCAGGGTCCGAACACCCAGACGCCGGCGCAGATGGCGAAATACCATCAGTTCTCTGGCTGCATCAACTGCGGCCTGTGCTACGCCGCCTGTCCACAGTTTGGCCTGAACCCGGAGTTCATCGGCCCGGCCGCCATTACCCTGGCGCACCGCTATAACGAAGACAGCCGCGACCACGGTAAAAAAGAACGTATGGCGCAGCTTAACGGTCAGAACGGCGTCTGGACCTGTACCTTTGTGGGCTACTGCTCCGAAGTCTGTCCAAAACACGTCGACCCGGCCGCCGCCATTCAACAGGGTAAAGTGGAAAGCTCGAAAGACTTTCTTATCGCTACCCTGAAACCACGCTAAGGAGTGCATAATGACGACTAAACGCAAAGCCTACGTGCGGCCAGTGCCGTCCACCTGGTGGAAAAACCTGCCGTTTTATCGCTTCTATATGCTGCGTGAAGGCACGGCGGTACCGGCGGTCTGGTTCAGCCTTGAGCTGATGTACGGCGTTTTCGCCCTCAAACACGGGCCGGAAACCTGGGCCAGCTTTGTGGGGTTCCTGCAAAACCCAATCATCGTAGTTCTGAACCTGATCGCGCTCGCGGCGGCGCTGCTTCATACCAAAACCTGGTTTGAACTGGCGCCAAAAGCGGCGAATATCATCATAAAAGACGAAAAAATGGGGCCGGAGCCAGTCATTAAAGGGCTGTGGGCAGTGACGATCCTGGTCACTGTGGTCGTTCTGTTTGTCGCACTGTTCTGGTAAGGAGACTACTGTGATCAATCCAAATCCAAAACGTTCAGACGAGCCGGTCTTCTGGGGCCTGTTTGGCGCAGGCGGCATGTGGAGTGCCATCATCGCCCCGGTTATCATCCTGCTGGTCGGCATTATGCTGCCGCTGGGGCTGTTCCCGGGCGATGCGCTGAGCTACGAGCGCGTGCTGGCGTTTGCGGGCAGCTTTATCGGCCGCGTGTTCATCTTCCTGATGATCGTCCTGCCATTGTGGTGCGGTCTGCACCGTATTCACCATGCGATGCATGACCTGAAAATCCATGTGCCGAGCGGTAAATGGGTATTCTACGGGCTGGCAACCATCCTGACCGTGGTGACGCTGATTGCGGTTGTCACTATCTGACGCTTCTGGCCCGCCATCAGGCGGGCCTTTTATTTCTTCATCTTTCCCACCAGCCACTGGGCAAATTCACGCATTGCGGACGTTTCAGCCCGCGACTGCAGTCTCGTTAACCAGTAACTGCCCAGATCAATTTGCGTTGTAAACGGCTGCACAATACGCTCGCTGTTCAGCAAATGGGTAAACATATCGACAGGCGCAATGGCAATGCCCATACCTGCCTGCGCGGCTTCCAGCATGGTGACAGACGAATCAAATACCATCACCCGGTGCGTTGGCGAGGGAGGATGCTCGCCTGCCGCCTGCATCCATGCCGACCATTCGTCGCGTCGGTAAGAGCGCAGCAGGGTAAACTTCAGGATGTCGGTCGGAGAGTGGAGCACGGCGGCGATTTCGGGCGAGCAAAGCGGCGCCAGCGGTGCGGGGCACAGGAAGTGCGCCTCGGTGCCGTGCCACGCTCCACCGCCGTAGCGGATCGTATAATCAAGCCCTTCAGCCGCCGGATCGACGCGGTTGTTATGGGTGGAAAGATGGAGATCGATATGCGGATAACAGCGGCGAAAGTCTGCGAGCTGAGAGAATAAAACACCCGTAGCAAAAGTCCCAACCACGCCGATTTTTAGCTTCTCCTGGGCGCGCTGGCTGGCAAAGCGATCCAGCATTCCGGCGATACGATCGAATGAATCATTCAGCACCGGCAGCAGATTTTCCCCCTCCGTGGTCAGCATCAGGCCGCGCGAAACGCGGACAAACAGCTGACAATTCAGATGCTGTTCCAGCGCCTTAACGTGCTGGCTGATGGCTGAATGGGTGACATTCAGCTCTATCGCGGCATGCGTAAAACTGAGATGCCGGGCGGCCGCTTCGAAGGCGCGAAGCGAATTAAGCGGGAGATAGCTGCGGGTCATCGTTCCATCCGTTAGAAAAATTAACAGCTCATGCTAAATTTAACCGTTTGTCAGCCATAGTCAAATCCAACAGACTACAGCGGTCTGTCGGGCCCGGACACTCCCTTGACCTGCTATTACGGAAGATAAATGATGATGACAAAATCCCTTTGCTGCGCCCTGCTGCTCAGCACCTCCTGCTCGGTATTAGCTGCCCCGATGTCAGAAAAACAGCTGGCTGACGTGGTGGAACGTACCGTTACGCCGCTGATGAAAGCGCAGGCCATTCCTGGCATGGCGGTGGCCGTGATTTATCAGGGCCAGCCACGCTACTTTACCTTCGGAAAAGCCGACATCGCGGCGAACAAGCCCGTCACCCCGCAAACCCTGTTCGAGCTGGGCTCTATAAGTAAAACCTTCACCGGCGTGCTGGGAGGCGATGCCATTGCCCGCGGCGAAATATCGCTGGGCGATCCGGTAACCAAATATTGGCCTGAACTGACAGGCAAGCAGTGGCAGGGAATTCGCATGCTGGATCTGGCAACCTATACAGCAGGAGGTCTGCCGTTACAGGTACCGGATGAGGTCACGGATAACGCCTCCCTGCTGCGCTTCTATCAAAACTGGCAGCCGCAGTGGAAGCCGGGCACCACGCGTCTTTATGCTAATGCCAGCATCGGTTTGTTTGGCGCGCTGGCGACCAAACCTTCCGGCATGGGCTATGAGCAGGCCATGACGACGCGGGTCTTTAAGCCGCTCAAGCTCGACCATACCTGGATTAACGTTCCGAAAGCGGAGGAGGCGCATTACGCCTGGGGATATCGTGACGGTAAAGCAGTCCACGTTTCACCGGGCATGCTGGACGCAGAGGCGTATGGTGTGAAAACCAACGTGCAGGATATGGCAAGCTGGGTGATGGCCAACATGGCCCCTGGCGCGCTGCAGGATACGTCCCTGAAGCAAGGCATTACGCTGGCGCAGTCCCGCTACTGGCGCGTGGGTGCTATGTATCAGGGGCTGGGCTGGGAGATGCTCAACTGGCCGGTCGATGTAAAAACCGTTGTCGGAGGCAGCGATAACAAGGTTGCCCTGGCACCGTTGCCCGCGAGAGAAGTGAATCCTCCGGCGCCTCCGGTAAAAGCCTCATGGGTGCATAAAACCGGCTCAACCGGCGGGTTTGGCAGCTACGTGGCATTTATTCCTGAAAAGCAGCTCGGCATTGTGATGCTGGCAAATAAAAGCTATCCGAACCCGGCGCGAGTTGAGGCGGCATACCGTATTCTTGACGCGATGCAGTAAAACATTGCCGGGTAGCGCTAATGCTTACCCGGCGAAACATCCGGCACATTGCTCCGCTTTTTTCCTGCTGTCATCTACACTTAACAAAAAACAGTAAGGAAACTCCTATGCGCATTCTGCCTGTTATCGCCGCGGTGACGGCCGCGTTTTTAGTTGTTGCCTGCAGTTCCCCTACCCCACCGCCTGGCGTCACCGTCGTCACGCCTTTTGATGCACAACGCTTCCTCGGAACATGGTACGAAATCGCACGCCTCGATCACCGGTTTGAGCAAGGCCTGGAGAAGGTCACGGCACATTACAGCCTGATGGATGATGGCGGTATTCAGGTGATCAACCGGGGTTATAATCCCGATCGAGAGATGTGGCAGCAGTCGGTTGGGAAAGCCTACTTCACTGGCGACCCGCGACGAGCCGCGCTCAAAGTCTCTTTCTTCGGCCCGTTTTATGGCGGCTATAACGTAATAGCGCTCGACAGAGAGTACCGTCACGCGCTGGTCTGCGGGCCGGATCGCGACTATCTGTGGATACTTTCCCGCACACCAACTATTTCGTCAGAAATGAAACAGCAGATGCTGGACGTCGCGACCCGGCAGGGGTTTGATGTATCGAAACTCATCTGGGTAAAACAGCCCCATTAATGGGTGCTGAGCTTCAGTCCAATGATACCGGCCACAATCAGAGCGAGGCTGGCAATGCGCGCCAGGCTCGCTGACTCACCCAGCAGCAAAATGCCGGTAATCGCCGCGCCTACGGCACCGATCCCCGTCCAGACGGCGTAGGCCGTTCCCACCGGCAGGGAACGCATCGCCCACGAGAGCAGAACAATACTCACGATCATCGCAGTAACGGTAATGACGCTGGGCGTCAGGCGGGTAAATCCGTGCGTGTACTTGAGGCCAATCGCCCACACCACTTCGAGCAGGCCAGCAATCAAAAGAATAATCCAGGACATATCAGGCTCCTTAACTTAAAAAAGTTGGGGCCGTCCCCGATGAAGGAAGCGCTTACGGGTCGTCCCGCAAGGCAGATAACACCCCATATTTTGGTTAGTGTGCGATTTTTTTTCAATCAATTTCTGCTGATCGCGTTAAGCCCAGAAATAGCCGCAGTAAGGCGCGGAGTTCAGGCATTTATTACTCATCGGACTTCTCTATGATGATGTGCTTTCTGATGGCAGGAAGCCAAACCACTAGCCGATTGCGAATAAAATATGTTCAAAATTCTTTTGATTGACCGTTGTCACTTCACCCGTACCGGGTTCGAAGCATGGCTCAATCATTCCGGTTTGTTCCCGGGGCACTACGTTGTGACCGGGCTGAACAATCTCTTCCTTGCCAGAGAACACATTCTGCAATGGAAACCCGCGCTGGTTATCGCTGACCTGCATGGTTTCCGCCAGGATATTCACCATTTTCAGCAATTCTCGTCCTTGCTGAACGCCAGCGAAAAATTACCCTTTATTATGCTGCAATCAGGAGAGGACAGGGACATGACGGCCTGGCTGGAGAACTTCCCGGTCTGGTCTTCGCTCATGAAAAATGCCCGTCTTGAGGAACTCGCGGCGGTTATTAATGACGCGTTAATCTCGGGCGCAAGCACGCACAGACCTACTGTGGCCGCTCCCTTGCTAACCCGACAGGAAGAGAAAGTGCTGACATTGTGGATGGACGGCGCGAGCAATCAAAAAATTGCTGCTCACCTGAGTATCAATGGCAAAACGGTTTATACCTATAAACGAAATATCCGCATGAAACTGCATATGGATACGCGCTTTTCACCCTTTTTATCCTTGCAGGAGTCAGAAAGCTGACGGTACGAAACCCATTCGGTCCCGTACCGTGTGTTCATTACTGCTGAGCTTTCGTTGCCGCACCAGAGATCGCGCTACCGCCTTCAGAAATATCCTGACCGACGCCGCGCGTGGTATTACAGGCCGTTAACACTGAAGAAAGTACCAGGACTGAAAAGATCGCTGCAATTGTCTTCTTAACCATAATATCTTCCTTTTATAGCCAAAGTTGTTTTGTGTATAGCAACTTAAGAATAGACAAGATCCCGTCGGTTGACGGAAAAGGAAGCATTTTTAGGAAAATTAGACGAGCCTAGCTGGCTGCGTGGGAAATGATATGTCCAAGGTCCTGGATATCTTCCCCCATGCCACGCGCGGTGTTACAGCCGGAAAGCAGTACGCTGGAGAGCGCTAACAGAAGCAGAATTTTAACGGTACGTTTCATCATCCCTGCCTGCAAAAATCAGGCGCAGCGGGCGCTGCGCCTCGAATCATGACGTAAATTACTTCACGCGGGATACGTATTCGCCGGAGCGAGTATCCACTTTGATCACTTCACCGATCTGAACGAACAGTGGCACTTTCACCACAGCGCCAGTGGAGAGCGTTGCTGGCTTGCCGCCAGTACCCGCGGTATCACCTTTCAGACCTGGATCGGTTTCAACGATTTCCAGCTCAACAAAGTTTGGTGGGGTAACAGCGATAGGCTGGCCGTTCCACAGGGTCACGATGCACTCAGCCTGATCCAGCAACCACTTCGCGTTATCGCCAATTGCTTTCGCGTCAGCAGACAGCTGCTCGAACGTTTCGTTGTTCATGAAGTGCCAGAACTCACCGTCGTTGTACAGGTAAGTCAGGTTCATATCGACAACATCAGCGCCTTCAGCGGAGTCAGTAGATTTGAAGGTTTTCTCAACACGGGTACCGGTCAGCAGGCGGCGCAGCTTAACGCGTGCGAATGCCTGGCCTTTACCTGGTTTAACGAATTCGCTGGCTTCAACCGCGTACGGTTCGCCGTCCATCATGATTTTAAGACCAGCACGAAAATCGTTGCTATAGTACGTTGCCATAAGGCCCTCTAAATTTGTTAACTGGTAGCTAAGCCACAAAATGGCGCATATTGTAACCCTAAACACCCCGTCCAGAGAAGATTGGTTATCGCAACTTGCCGATGTAATCACCAGTCCTGATGAATTGCTGCGTCTTTTAGACCTCGATCAGCACCCGGAGTTGCTTGCAGGCCGCGAGGCAAAGCGACTTTTCGCCCTGCGCGTTCCCCGCGCGTTTGTTGCGCGCATGGAAAAAGGCAATCCAGACGATCCTTTATTAAAACAAACGCTTACGTCACAGGATGAGTTTATTACAGCGCCGGGATACAGCACCGATCCGCTGGAAGAGCAGAACAGCGTGGTGCCGGGTTTACTGCACAAATATCTCAATCGCGCCCTGCTGCTGGTAAAAGGCGGCTGCGCGGTTAATTGTCGTTATTGCTTCCGTCGGCACTTCCCGTACGCCGAAAACCAGGGAAATAAGCGTAACTGGCAGGTTGCGCTGGACTATATCGCCGCCCATCCAGAGCTGGATGAGATTATTTTTTCCGGCGGTGACCCGCTGATGGCAAAAGATCATGAGCTGGACTGGCTTTTGACGCAGCTTGAAGCCATCCCGCACATCAAACGTCTGCGCATTCACAGCCGTTTACCAATTGTCATTCCGGCACGTATCACTGACGGCCTGGTTGCGCGCCTGGAGCAGTCCCGTCTGCAGGTGCTGCTGGTAAACCATATCAACCACGCGAACGAAATCGACGATGAATTTCGCGCGGCGATGGCGCGTCTGCGTAAGGCGGGCGTCACTCTGCTCAACCAAAGCGTCCTCCTGCGCGGCGTGAACGATAATGCCCGCGCACTGGCCGATCTCAGCAACGCCTTGTTTGACGCAGGCGTGATGCCCTATTACCTGCACGTACTGGATCGCGTGCAGGGTGCGGCACACTTCATGGTGACGGATGAGGAAGCCCGACAGATTATGCGCGAGCTGTTAACGCTGGTTTCAGGGTATATGGTGCCGAAACTGGCACGCGAGATTGGCGGAGAGCCGAGTAAGACGCCGCTGGATTTGCAACTGCGGCAGCGCTAAAAGGCAGGTGGCGCTACGCTTACCTGCCCTACGAGGTGGGGCGCAGCGCCATCAGCAAGTAAACTCAGTTCGGGCACTTATAAACCTGGCCGCTCATCTGGCTGGCCGTCGGCACGAAGCTGGAAAGCATTCCTTGCGTCGGGCTGCTCACGCCGTAAATCACGTTCCCCCCCATAGCTGCAGCCTGGTTACGCAGGGCATTCGCCGCGCCGCGCATAGAGCCGCCTTCTTCACCGTGCTGACCCGACATCCAGTTACTTTGTTCACCGGTGGCCGTGCCTAACAGCTGGCATTCGCTGCCTGGCTTATCTTCCACAAAGCGAACGCCCTGGCCCGCTGCCGACAGTTCATTGCTGGAGCTACAACCCGCCAGCAGCAATGCTGCTCCTACGATCCCTGCACAGACTTTTACGCGCATGTTATTCCTCGTTTTCAATAAGCTGGACAGTAATTGTCCGTGTGTAAATCTTATACCTAAAAGATGACTAAAAGAAAAATCCCCGCGCATTTCTGCGAGCCAGATTCCGTACGCTACTCCTCCGATATCATAAATGAATTCTGATAATGCCCTTTGGGATATCGTGTTTTAGCCCCCGATCGTTTTTAGTGTTGCGACGTACAACTTTTGTACGCGATTAAAACAGGGGGTTTCATGAGTGCATCATCCTCAGGAGAGGAAAAGGTAACATGGGTGGGCTATCTGGCGTTTGTGCTCACCATCGTATTTTTCTCAGGCTTTTTCGCCAAAAGTACCGAATGGTGGCGCGTGCTGGATTTTACTGTCTTAAACGGCAGCTTTGGTCCGGTGAACGGCGCACTAACATTTCGCGGCGAGGGCGGTACGGGGGCGAAAGACGGTTTCTTATTTGCCCTTGAACTGGCGCCTTCGGTCATTTTATCGCTCGGGATCATTGCCGTCACCGAGGGGTTGGGCGGGCTGCGTGCTGCACAACAGCTGATGACGCCCATTTTGCGCCCACTGCTTGGCGTACCGGGCATCTGCTCTCTGGCCCTCATCGCCAACCTGCAAAATACCGATGCCGCAGCAGGGATGACCAAAGAGTTGACCGACGAAGGGGCAATTACCGATCGCGAGCGCGCCATTTTCGCCACCTTCCAGACCAGCGGTAGCGCCATCATTACCAACTATTTTTCTTCCGGTGCCGCACTTTTTACCTTCATTACCGTCCCGGTGATTACACCGCTTGCCGTCATACTGGTGTTTAAATTTGTTGGCGCGAACTTCCTGCGCCTGTGGATCGCCCACATGGAAGATCGTTGTATTCAGGAGGAAAAAAATGATCGCCCAGCCGCGTAAAAATATCATGGACATGTTTATTGATGGCGCACGCCGAGGCTTTACCATCGCCACCACCAGCCTGCTGCCTAACGTGGTTATGGCGTTTGTCATCATTCAGGCGCTCAAGGTGACCGGCCTGCTGGATATTGTTGGCAATATTTGCGAGCCGATCATGGCGCTGTGGGGGCTTCCGGGCGCGGCGGCAACGGTCCTTCTGGCCTCAGTGATGAGTATGGGCGGCGGCGTGGGGGTCTGCGCCAGCCTGGTGGCTGCCGGCACGCTCAACGGCCACGATGCCACCGTCCTGCTTCCCGCCATCTATCTGATGGGCAATCCGGTACAAAACACGGGCCGCTGCCTGGGTACCGCAGGGGTGAACCCCAAATATTACCCGCACATCATTACTGTCTGCGTCATTAACGCCCTGCTCTCAATGTGGGTAATGCAGCTACTCTTCTGAGGAGATAAAATGGATTTTTCAGTGCTGGAACCCCATCTTTTCCGCAATGTGCACCTTTACGCGCCGGAGGATCGGGGACGTTGTGATCTGCTGATCGCCGGGGGAAAAATCGTCGCGATTGAAAAAACGGATCGCGCAACAACGCAGCTTAACTGTCCTGAAAGCGATCTCGCCGGGGCGGTGGTTTGCCCGGGCTTTATCGATCAGCACGTGCACCTGATCGGCGGCGGCGGTGAAGCTGGCCCGCACACCCGGACGCCGGAGGTGCGGTTATCCGCGCTTGTGGCGGCGGGCATCACCTCCGTTGTTGGCCTGCTGGGTACCGACGGCGTGACCCGCCATCCCGAATCCCTGCTGGCAAAAACGCGGGCGCTTGAGCATGAAGGGATCAGCGCGTGGATGCTGACAGGCGCGTACGGGCTGCCTTCTCCGACGATTACCGGCAGTGTCGAAAAGGATGTGGCGCTGATTGATAAAATCATCGGCGTGAAATGCGCGATTTCCGACCATCGCTCCTCCGCACCGACGGATGACCAGCTCGCGAATATGGCCGCCCAGTCGCGCGTCGGCGGGCTGCTGGGTGCCAAAGCCGGCATATCAGTGTTTCACCTCGGCAACAGCCCGAAGCTGCTGGAGCCGCTGTATAACATCCTCGATAACGCCGACGTTCCCCGCACGAAGCTGCTGCCAACCCACGTTAACCGCGACCAGACGCTGTTCCTCGCCGCGCTGAACTATGCCCGCGAAGGGGGTTATATCGACATTACCACCAGCATCCGAGAGCCCCTTGATGCCGCCACCGCCATCGTGACGGCCCGTGAAGCGCAGGTGCCGTTTAACCGGCTTACGCTCAGCTCGGACGGTAACGGCAGTCAGCCGATTTTTGATGCAAACGGCAATCTGGTGGGCATTGGCGTAGCGGGCTTCGAGTCCCTTCCCGAAACCCTACAGCAGCTGGTCAGCCGGTATCACCTGCCGCTGGAGGAGGCGCTTCTGCCGTTTACGCGTAACGTGGCGGAGTTTCTCGGGCTGGAGCATAAGGGGCGGATCGCGCCCGGATGCGATGCCGATTTCCTGGTGCTGACGGATGACCTGAAGATCCGCGAGGTCTGGGCGAAAGGCCGCCAGATGGTGCGCGAAGGCGTAGCGTGCGTGAAAGGAACATTTGAGTAGCGGCAATAAAAAACCCCGGGCATTTCTGCCCGGGGTTCGTTCTGAGAGGTTCAGAACAACATGATTACATCATGCCGCCCATTCCACCCATGCCGCCCATACCAGCAGCACCTAAGTCAGGCGCGTCGCCTTTTGGCAGGTCGGTCACCATGCACTCGGTAGTGATCATCAGGCCAGCTACAGATGCCGCGTACTGCAGAGCAGAACGGGTCACTTTAGTTGGGTCCAGGATACCGAAGTCGATCATGTTGCCGTATTCTTCAGTTGCAGCGTTGTAACCGTAGTTACCTTCGCCCGCTTTCACGTTGTTCGCAACCACAGACGGCTCTTCACCGGCGTTGGACACGATCTGACGCAGAGGGGCTTCCATTGCGCGCAGCGCAACTTTGATACCCACGTTCTGATCTTCGTTCTGTGCGGTCAGGCCAGCCAGTTTAGCAGCTACACGCACCAGCGCGACACCACCACCCGCAACCACGCCCTCTTCTACCGCAGCACGGGTCGCGTGCAGGGCATCGTCAACGCGTGCTTTCTTCTCTTTCATTTCAACTTCGGTCGCCGCACCGACTTTGATTACCGCAACGCCACCAGCCAGTTTCGCTACGCGCTCCTGCAGTTTTTCACGGTCGTAATCGGAAGTGGCTTCTTCGATCTGCTTACGGATCTGACCAACACGGCCCTGAATAGCGGCTTCTTCACCCACACCATCGATGATGGTGGTGGTATCTTTGTTGATCACAACGCGTTTTGCCTGGCCCAGGTCTTCCAGGGTCGCTTTTTCCAGCTCCATACCGATCTCTTCAGAGATCACGGTACCGCCGGTCAGGGTAGCGATATCCTGCAGCATTGCCTTACGGCGATCGCCGAAGCCAGGTGCTTTAACCGCAGCCACCTTCACGATGCCGCGCATGGTGTTAACCACCAGAGTCGCCAGCGCTTCGCCTTCAACGTCTTCAGCGATGATAACCAGCGGCTTGCCTGCTTTCGCAACGGCTTCCAGCACTGGCAGCATTTCGCGGATGTTGGAGATTTTCTTGTCAGCCAGCAGGATGAACGGGCTTTCCAGCTCAACAGCGCCAGTTTCCGGCTTGTTGATGAAGTATGGGGACAGGTAACCGCGGTCGAACTGCATACCTTCAACCACGTCCAGTTCGTCTTCCAGACCGGTACCGTCTTCAACGGTGATCACGCCTTCTTTACCGACTTTATCCATCGCTTCAGCGATCAGTTTACCTACGGTTTCGTCGGAGTTAGCGGAGATGGTACCAACCTGTGCAATGGCTTTAGAGTCAGAGCAAGGTACGGACAGCGCTTTCAGTTCTTCAACAGCGGATGCGACAGCTTTGTCGATACCACGTTTCAGATCCATTGGGTTCATGCCCGCAGCAACGGCTTTCAGACCTTCGGTGATGATTGCCTGCGCCAGAACGGTCGCGGTGGTGGTACCGTCACCCGCAGCGTCGTTCGCTTTGGAGGCAACTTCTTTCACCATCTGCGCGCCCATGTTTTCGAACTTGTCTTCCAGCTCGATTTCACGTGCTACAGAAACACCATCTTTAGTGATGGTTGGCGCGCCGAAGGATTTATCCAGCACTACGTTACGGCCTTTCGGGCCCAGGGTCACTTTAACTGCATCTGCCAGTACGTTTACGCCGCGGAGCATTTTTACACGAGCGTCGTTACCGAATTTTACGTCTTTAGCTGCCATGTTCTTATTTCCTCAAATTCTCGTGCGTAAATTACGCTTCAACAATTGCCAGAATGTCGCTCTCGGACATGATCAACACTTCTTCATTGTCGATCTTCTCGGATTTCACGCCGTAGCCATCGTTGAAAATTACGATGTCACCAACTTTAACGTCCAGCGGCTGCACAGTTCCGTTTTCCAGGATGCGGCCCTTACCGACAGCGATGATTTCGCCACGCGTTGATTTGGCTGCTGCAGAACCGGTCAGAACGATGCCGCCAGCAGACTTGGTTTCAACTTCTTTACGTTTGACGATCACACGATCATGTAACGGACGAATACTCATTGATAGCTCTCCTTTGAGAAAGTCATTATCAGTTATGGATGACGCCGGCCCGCATGCGGTTTTCCGACTAGTGCCCTGAGAGATGGGGATAGCTTTTTACCCCTTCAAGGGGGAATCGAAAAAAAATTTGCGAAAGTGTTACCATCCACTCTCTTTTGATGGCGGCAGGACAGGGTAAATGAGTGGACTCAGGCAGGAGCTGGGGCTGGCGCAGGGCGTTGGCCTGCTTTCAACCTCCTTGTTAGGGACGGGCGTGTTTGCCGTACCGGCACTGGCGGCGCTGGTCGCCGGAAATAATAGCCTTTGGGCATGGCCGGTGCTGATCCTGCTGGTGTTCCCGGTGGCGATTGTGTTTGCCATCCTTGGACGACATTTCCCCAGCGCGGGCGGCGTGGCGCATTTTGTCGGCATGGCGTTTGGTCCGCGTATGGAGCGCGTGACCGGCTGGCTGTTTTTGTCGGTCATACCCGTTGGCCTTCCGGCAGCCCTGCATATCGCCACCGGCTTTGGACAGGCGCTGTTTGGCTGGCACGACGAACAGCTGCTGCTGGCTGAACTGGGAACGCTGGCGATTGTCTGGTGGGTGGGCTCGCGCGGGGCCAGTTCAAGCGCGAATCTGCAAACGCTGGTTGCCGTGTTGATCGTCGCGCTGATCGTCGCCATCTGGTTTGCGGGTGACATTACCGTGGCGGATATCCCTTTCCCTGCGATAAACGATATCGACCATTCTCAGCTTTTCGCTGCGTTATCCGTCATGTTCTGGTGTTTCGTTGGTCTTGAAGCGTTCGCGCACCTGGCCTCCGAGTTTAAACAGCCCGAGCGTGATTTTCCCCGCGCTCTGATGATTGGCCTGCTGCTGGCGGGCACCGTATATTGGGCCTGTACCGTGCTGGTGCTGCACTTCAACGCGTTCGGCGAAGATAAAGCCGCTGCCGCATCGCTACCGGGTATCGTGGTTGAACTGTTCGGTGTGAAGGCGCTATGGGTGGCCTGCGTGATTGGCTATCTCGCCTGCTTCGCCAGCCTCAATATTTATATCCAGAGCTTCGCCCGTCTGGTGTGGTCGCAGGCACTCTACAAACCGGAGAGCCGTCTTGCACGTTTGTCTAAACGTCGACTCCCGGTTAATGCGCTGAATGCCGTGTTGGGCTGCTGTGTGCTGAGCTCGCTGTGCATTTATATTCTCGACATCAACCTTGATGCGCTGATCGTCTACGCCAACGGCATTTTCATCATGATCTACCTGCTGTGCATGCTGGCGGGTTGTCGTCTGCTTAAAGGGCGCTATAAGGCACTGGCGGTTTTCGGGGGTGTGCTTTGCCTGCTGCTGCTGGCGATGGTGGGATGGAAGAGTGTGTACGCCATCGTCATGCTGGCGGGGCTGTGGGCGTTTTTACCGAAGCGGTAAAATCTGCAGGCCCGGTAAGCGACGCGTCACCGGGCCAAAAAAATCAACGATCGTCTTTATGATCTAAACGATCGCGCTGGTCATCCTTACGCTGATACTCCCCTTCGAAAGTATCGCCTGGCCCTGTGCTGAACCCGCCGCCCGGCATGCGGCTAAAGCGCAGATGCGGCAGCAGCTTCATGGTCAGGTGCTTCTGAACCGGCGGCAACAGCAACAGCAGGCCGAGGAAGTCGGTGAAGAACCCCGGCAGGATCAGCAGCAGGCCCGCAATAATCAGCGACACGCTTTTGATCATCTCTTCCGCCGGGCTTTCGCCTGCGGCCATCTTCTGCTGCATTATCAGGAAATTTTTGAAACCCTGATTACGCACCAGTGACATACCAATCACCGAGGTGAAAATCACCAGAATCAGCGTCAGCAGGACGCCCAGCACGTGGGCAACCTGGATAAAAATTGAAATCTCAATGTAAACATAGAGAAAGAAGGCAATAAACGGTATCCAGCGCACTGGCATCTCCTGTTGGGCAGGTGCCGTCGGGCCCCTGTCTTAATGTGTTCGCGACGCGCGTTTGTATGAGATGGTGACGGTTAGCGAAAATTCAATCGGTTTGCACGGATATTTTTTTTGGAAATATTAAAGCGGTGACCCATTTCACAGATTAATAATTATCATGGAATCGGCTCGATAATAAGTGATCCAGCTTACGGCAATTCGCTATCATCAGCATATGATCTCGAACATCTGGCTGATTGAGGGAATAATCGTCGGCCAGAAAATATTCAAAACCACATAAATACTGTGTGTTTAGTACAATCCATCGGCAGCTTGAAAAGAAGGTTCACATGTTAAACAACATTCGTATCGAAGAAGACTTGTTGGGTACCAGGGAAGTTCCAGCGGATGCCTACTATGGTGTTCACACTCTGAGAGCGATTGAAAACTTCTACATCAGCAACAGCAAAATCAGCGACATCCCTGAGTTTGTCCGTGGCATGGTGATGGTGAAGAAAGCCGCAGCGCTAGCGAACAAAGAGCTGCAAACCATTCCTAAAAGCGCGGCAAACGCGATTATCGCTGCCTGCGATGAAGTGCTGAACAACGGCAAATGTATGGACCAGTTCCCGGTTGACGTCTATCAGGGCGGCGCGGGTACCTCCGTCAACATGAATACGAACGAAGTACTGGCAAACATTGGCCTGGAGCTGATGGGTCACCAGAAAGGTGAATACCAGTACCTGAACCCGAACGACCACGTTAACAAATGTCAGTCCACCAACGACGCCTACCCTACCGGCTTCCGTATCGCGGTGTATGCCTCTGTAGTGAAACTGGTAGATGCTATCAACCAACTGGGTGATGGCTTCCAGCGTAAAGCGGTTGAGTTCCAGGACATCCTGAAAATGGGTCGCACCCAGCTGCAGGACGCGGTGCCAATGACGCTGGGCCAGGAGTTCCACGCGTTTAACGTGCTGCTGAACGAAGAAACTAAAAACCTGCTGCGCACCTCCGAGCTGCTGCTGGAAGTGAACCTGGGCGCAACCGCCATCGGTACGCGTCTGAACACCCCGGATGGCTATCAGCAGCTGGCGGTTCAGAAGCTGGCGGAAGTGTCTAACCTGCCGGTTGTGCCTGCGGAAGACCTGATTGAAGCCACCTCCGACTGCGGTGCCTACGTGATGGTACACAGCGCCCTGAAACGTTTGGCGGTGAAACTGTCCAAAATCTGTAATGACCTGCGCCTGCTCTCTTCCGGTCCGCGCGCTGGCCTGAACGAAATCAACCTGCCAGAACTGCAGGCCGGTTCGTCCATCATGCCAGCCAAGGTGAACCCGGTTGTGCCAGAAGTGGTGAACCAGGTGTGCTTCAAAGTCATCGGTAACGATACAACCGTGACCATGGCCTCTGAAGCGGGTCAGCTGCAGCTGAACGTGATGGAGCCGGTAATTGGCCAGGCGATGTTTGAATCTATTCACATCCTGACCAACGCCTGCTACAACCTGCTGGAAAAATGCATTAACGGCATCACGGCGAATAAAGAAGTCTGTGAAGGTTATGTTTACAACTCCATCGGGATCGTCACTTACCTCAACCCGTTCATCGGCCACCACAACGGCGACATCGTTGGTAAGATTTGTGCCGAAACCGGTAAGAGCGTTCGTGAAGTCGTGCTGGAGCGCGGGCTGTTGACCGAAGCTGAGCTGGACGATATCTTCTCGGCCCAGAACCTGATGCACCCGGCATATAAAGCGAAACGATATACCGATGAAAGCGAACAGTAACAGTTCAGGCTAGGCTTCCGAAAGGCACGTCACAAGTGACGTGCCTTTTTTCTTTTTAGGCGTTACCTAAATACAACAATTCAATATCAACTTGTTAATAAGCAAGGCAGGTCTTTATGTTTGGAGCAGAACTCGTCATCGTCCTGTTGGCGATTTATTTGGGCGCGCGGCTCGGGGGTATCGGCATTGGTTTTGCCGGCGGCCTCGGGGTGCTCGTGCTTACCCTTATCTTTCAGATTAAACCCGGCGCAATCCCTTTTGACGTTATTGAAATCATCATGGCGGTTATTGCTGCTATTGCGGCCATGCAGGTCGCAGGCGGTATGGACTACCTGGTGAGCCTGGCGGAACGCATGCTGCGCCGCCATCCGAAATATATAACCTTCCTCGCCCCGCTGGTGACCTGGTTTATGACCATTCTCGCGGGAACCGGCCACACGGCATTTTCCACGCTGCCGGTGATTACTGAAGTGGCAAAAGAGCAGGGTATTCGCCCGTCTCGTCCGCTCTCTATTGCTGTAGTGGCGTCTCAGATTGCCATTACCGCATCGCCAATCTCTGCCGCCGTAGTCTTCTTCGCGGGTATCCTTGAGCCAATGGGCGTGAGCTACCTGACGCTGCTGGCGATCTGTATTCCGGTTACGCTGATTGCGGTGATGATTACCGCCGTGCTGTGTAACTTCCTCGGCGCCGAGCTGAAAGACGATCCGGTTTACCAGGAGCGTCTGGCAAAAGGTGAAGTGAGCCTGCGCGGTAGCCAGGTCTTCGAACTGAAGCCGCACGCGAAACGCTCCGTGCTGCTGTTCCTGATCGGTATTGTCGCCGTGATGTTCTACGCGACCGCCATCAGCGACACCGTGGGGCTGATTCAGAACCCGGTGCTGCCACGTAACGAAGCGATTGTGGTGTTCATGCTGACCATTGCGACGCTGATTAGCATCACCTGTAAAATCGACACCAGCGAAGTGCTGAACGCCAGTACCTTCAAATCCGGCATGAGCGCCTGCGTGTGCGTACTGGGCGTGGCGTGGCTCGGTGACACCTTCGTGAAAGCGCATATTAGCGATATCCAGACCGTGGCGGGTGACCTGCTGCACAACTACCCGTGGCTGCTGGCAGTGGTACTGTTCTTTGCCGCGACGCTGCTTTACTCCCAGGCCGCCACCACCAAAGCGTTGATGCCTGCTGCACTGATGTTAGGCGTCACACCGCTGACGGCGATTGCCTCTTTTGCCGCCGTTTCTGCTCTGTTCGTTCTGCCAACCTACCCAACCCTGCTGGCGGCGGTTGAGATGGACGATACCGGCTCAACCCGCATCGGTAAGTACGTGTTTAACCACGCGTTCCTGATCCCGGGAGTGGTGGCGATTACGCTTTGCGTCGTCCTCGGCTTTATCATCGGCGGCATTGTGCTGTAAACGGTTAGCCGTTGTAAAAATAGTTAAAATCGGGCCGCTCTACGGCCCGTTTCATTAATGACCAATCGCCTTGCGTGATATAGTGAAGACTTTCGTGATGAGGAGGTCAACTTGTGAACACGCCTGATGCTGTTGTTGTACTGTGTACCGCCCCTGATGAAGCCTCTGCCCAGGATCTCGCCGCCAAAGTGCTGGCCGAAAAACTGGCAGCCTGCGTAACGCTGCTCCCCGGCGCGACCTCCCTCTATTACTGGGAAGGCAAGCTGGAGCAGGAGTATGAAGTCCAGATGTTACTTAAAACTAATCTGGCGAATCAGCAGGCGCTCCTTGACTGCCTCAAGTCTCATCATCCTTACCAAACCCCGGAGCTGCTGGTGCTGCCAGTGGTCCACGGCGATAACGACTATCTCTCATGGCTCAACGCTTCTTTACGCTGATCCTGCTGCTGTGCAGCACGTCAGTATTTGCCGGGTTGTTTGACGCACCCGGCCGTTCAAACTTTATTCCTGCCGACCAGGCGTTTGTTTTCGATTTTCAGCAGAACCAGCACGATCTCAATCTGACCTGGCAGGTGAAAGAGGGCTACTATCTCTACCGCAAGCAGGTCAGCATCACGCCTGCAAAGGCTAGCGTCGGCGCGCTGCAGATGCCCGCTGGCGAGTGGCACGAGGACGAGTTCTACGGTAAAAGTGAAATCTATCGCCAGCGCCTGAGCGTGCCCGTTACGGTGAACCAGGCAGATAAAGACGCCACGCTGACGGTGACGTATCAGGGCTGTGCCGATGCGGGCTTCTGCTACCCACCAGAAACGAAGGTCGTTCCGCTTAGTGAAGTTAAAGCGGCTGCCTCCCCTCTCCCCTCAGGGGAGAGGGCCAGCGTGAGGGGTGAAGGCGAAGCTGCTTCCGACCTTCCTTTCTCAGCGCTTTGGGCCTTACTGATTGGCATCGGCATTGCCTTTACCCCGTGTGTGCTGCCGATGTATCCGCTTATCTCCGGGATTGTGCTGGGCGGCAAACAGCGTCTTTCTACCGCCCGCGCCCTGCTGCTGGCGTTTATCTACGTGCAGGGTATGGCTCTCACCTACACGGTGCTCGGGCTCGTGGTCGCCGCGGCCGGGCTACAGTTCCAGGCGGCGCTCCAGCACCCTTACGTGCTTATCGGCCTGTCCGTCGTATTTATCCTGCTGGCGCTGTCGATGTTTGGCCTGTTCACGCTGCAGCTGCCCTCTTCGCTGCAAACCCGCTTAACGCTGATGAGCAATCGCCAGCAGGGTGGCTCCGCGGGCGGCGTATTCGCAATGGGTGCCATCGCCGGGTTGATTTGCTCCCCCTGCACCACCGCGCCGCTCAGCGCTATCCTGCTGTACATTGCCCAGAGCGGAAACATGTGGCTCGGCGGCGGTACGCTGTATCTCTATGCGCTCGGTATGGGCCTGCCGCTGATTCTGGTGACGGTATTTGGCAACCGCCTGCTGCCGAAGAGCGGCCCGTGGATGGAGACGGTGAAAACCGCGTTTGGCTTTGTCATTCTGGCGCTCCCGGTGTTCCTGCTGGAGCGTATTATTGGTGACACGTGGGGTCTGCGCCTGTGGGCCATGCTCGGCGTGGCGTTCTTCTCATGGGCGTTTATCGTCAGCCTGGGGGCCAAAAAAGCGTGGATGCGTCTGGTGCAAATTCTCCTGCTCGCCGCCGCGTTGGTGAGTGTGCGTCCGCTTCAGGACTGGGCGTTCGGCTCGCCGGTGGGCCAGACGCAGGCACATTTAAACTTTATACACGTTAAGAACGTCGATGAGCTCAACAGCGCGCTGGCGCAGGCAAAAGGCAAACCGGTGATGCTCGATCTCTATGCCGACTGGTGTGTCGCCTGCAAAGAGTTTGAAAAATACACCTTTAGCGATCCTCAGGTGCAAAACGCCCTGAAAGATACGGTGTTGTTCCAGGCAAACGTCACGGCCAACAATGCGCAGGATAAGGCCCTGCTTAAACACCTTACCGTGCTCGGGCTGCCGACCATTCTGTTCTTTAATGAACAAGGGGAAGAGCAGCCAGAACAGCGTGTAACCGGGTTTATGGATGCAACGGCATTCAGCGCGCATTTGCGCAATCGCCAACCGTAAACAACACTTTAGACGGGACATACCGTTGGGAATAGCGGAGGAGACAACCGTGCAACGCGAAGACGTACTGGGACAAGCCCTGCAACTACTTGAGATTCAAGGGATCGCCAGCACCACGCTTGAGATGGTAGCCGACCGTATCGATTACCCTCTGGATGAGCTAAAGCGCTTCTGGCCGGATAAAGAGGCGCTGCTTTATGATGCCCTACGCTATCTTAGCCAGCAGGTGGATATCTGGCGCAGGCAGCTAATGTTAAATGAAGAGCTGACGGCTGAGCAAAAGCTGCTGGCACGCTACACCGCCCTGACAGAATGCGTCAGCAACAATCGTTATCCGGGCTGCCTGTTTATTGCTGCCTGTACGTTTTACCCCGATCCTGGCCATCCAATACACCAGCTGGCGGATCAGCAAAAACGTGCGGCGCATGACTTCACCCATGAACTGCTGACAACGCTTGAAGTGGATGACCCGGCAATGGTCGCTAAGCAGATGGAGCTCGTACTGGAGGGCTGTTTGAGCCGCATGCTGGTGAACCGTAGCCAGGCAGATGTGGATACGGCGCACCGTCTGGCGGAAGACATTCTGCGCTTTGCCCAGTGTCGTATGGGTGGGGCGTTGACCTAGACCAGCATGCCCGCCCAGGCAGAGATGAGAAGACATAGCGCCATCAGGCGCTGAAACCGCACCATCGCCACGGTGGTGCGAAACACCCGGCTTACCGCCTTCCCCAGCCACGCCCAGCACATCAAACACATCACAGAAATCAGTAAGAACCATAGCGCCATCAGCGCAATATCTCTTAACGGGTGAATGCTCGCGGGGGCAAAAAGACTCACTACCGCCAGCGCCATCATCCACGTTTTCGGATTCACCAGCTGCAGCAGCGCTGCGGCTTGCGCCGTGAAACGATGAGGCGCCTTCTCAGCAATATTCGCCGCAGGTGCGCGATACAGCTGCCAGCTCATCCAGGTGAGCCACAGTACGCCTGCCCAGCTCATTGCCTGGCGTATCAGAGGAAACTGGCGCAACACCTCCCCGGCGCCGGCGCCCGATACCAGCACAATCAGACTCGCCGTAATACATCCCCCCAAAATGGCAGGGACGGTATTTTTCACGCCAAAGTGCTGGCTGTTGGTGAGAACAAGAATATTCGTCGGACCGGGCGTTATCGACGCGACAAAGGCAAACAGCAGATAAGGCATCAGGCTCACAGGGGGCTCCTTTTTTCTTAGAGCCCTCACTGTGCCGTTATTTTCTGGAAACGTCTGGAAGGTTTGTGCACAACCGGCGGTAGTGGGCGGGGGAAATGCGGTATGCGCGCTGGAACCAGCGTCCCAGATGGCTCTGGTCTGCAAAGCCGAGCGCTGTAGCGACATTAACAGGCTGCTCGCCGTGCGCCAGCAGCTGTCGCGCCTTTGCCAGACGCAGCTGAATAAGCCAGGCGTGCGGCGCCAGGTTGAACTCACGCTTAAAACAGCGCGTCAGCGTAAAGCGATCCGTCCCCGTCTCGCGCGCAAGGTCTGACAGCCCCACGTTCTCGCCGATATGCGCATAAAGATAGTCACGTGCGCGGTGCGCCACGGCAGCGCTCTGTAGCTGCGACGGGAGTTTCTTACGCCAGTGGCAATGGGAGGTGATCTGAGAGAGCAGCTTATCCATTGTGCTTTGCTGCACAATTTTCATCTCATCGCTATGCAGCGCGTTAAACGTCTCGCCGATAGAACGGACCAGCTGAGGTTCTCGCGTTAGCGTTTGAGCAAAGTGAAGCGAGTAGCGGTCTGGCGTTGCTTCATATAATCCCCGGAGGGTGCGCGTCAGCCATTGCTCGTCAAGATAGAAGGTCAGATAGGTAAAGCCCCCTTCGACAGGCGCGTCGCCGTCGTGAATTTCACCCGGCTCCAGTAAGAACGCATCACCCGGATGGCTGCGGTGACGTTCGCGACGACAGTGGAACTGCTGGGTGCCTGAAAGGGTAATCCCCACCAGATAGCTATCGTGCCAGTGGGGATCGAAGGCATGTCCTTCGAAGTGCGCTTTAATCGTTTCAATACCGGTATCCGCATGCTGACGGAGCTCAAGCCAGTCTTTTGCCATACTGCCCTCCTGTTGTTATCAGCATTGCCTCACAGGCTGGTATTGTCTGGAAGATTTGTGCATTTTCACGGCGAAAACGAACAGATTGCCGCAAACTTAAGCAGTTGAACAGCTTTTCCTGAAATAATGTTGACGATAAGGCGCGATTGCGGTTTAATGCGCTCCGTTGCCCGGATAGCTCAGTCGGTAGAGCAGGGGATTGAAAATCCCCGTGTCCTTGGTTCGATTCCGAGTCCGGGCACCACTATTTAAAGAACCCAGCCTATGGCTGGGTTTTTGCTTTTCTGCGTTTATAAAACCCTTCTTTATTTTCTTGCTTCTCTTTGCCGCGTGCGGTCTGCATAGCCGGATGGTACTGTTTTTACCGGTCCTGCGGATCCTGGCCGGGTAAGGCGAAGCCGTCTCCCGGCATTTTTGGCATCCAAAGCAAAAAACCCCGCACCTTACGGTACGGGGTTCTTCTTGATTGATGCCTGGCAGTTCCCTACTCTCACATGGGGAGACCCCACACTACCATCGGCGCTACGGCGTTTCACTTCTGAGTTCGGC